>Ga0181520_10000004_pt1 | contig 465568 bp, 365 predicted proteins | sample PEATcosm2014_Bin_29_FD_132451 | JGI IMG/M metagenome (GOLD analysis project Ga0181520, IMG submission 132451) | Peatland microbial communities from MTU Mesocosm Facility, Houghton, MI, USA - PEATcosm2014_Bin02_30_metaG | ecosystem: Environmental > Terrestrial > Soil > Wetlands > Peat | place...
GCCGAGTCAAGGGTCAAGATGAACGCCAAAGTGCGGCGCCCTTGACTCGGCTCCGATCACCGCAGAGCCTTCCTGTCGAAAAAGTCATTGACAAGGGTAGATGCTGTCATACACGGGGCACCCCGGTTCGTAGTCAGTAGAATTCGCCGGGTGCGGGGACGGCACCTCCATCACGCAAAGTAATTCACGCCCGACGAATTCTGCGCGACGTTTTCATCTTCGGCCAAGTCGAGATCGTCGTCTTCTTCCTCGGCGCCGGCAGCCTTGTTCACGCGCGTAGCCGCGGAGTTATCGCCCATCTTGCTTAATGCATTAATGTCGAAAGCCGGGGTGAGATGAGACTCGGCTCGCGGTGTCCTGTTTTGACCAATGGCGCGGATTCCGGGAATGGGTGCGATCTCCATGGCAGCGCCTCCTGCTGCTTATCCATCGGCGCGGGCCACGGAATCTTTAATCTTCAACTTCGGATTTGTGTATCGAATTCAGACACGCTCATGATTTGCACTCCGTCGCCGAACGCGCCGCGCCGATCGCCAGGCCCCACTCCCTTCTTGCTACACTGGCACCATGCAGGATGAATTGGAGTTTCGGCGGGTAGCGGAGACGGCGCTTGAGGCGCTGAAGCAGCATTTGATTGAGCGTGAGGAATCGGAAGATGCAGGCTTCGAGGTGGAAGAACAGAATGGTGTGCTCAATGTAGTTTTTGAAGACGCCGGCAGCAAATTCGTCATCACCCCCAACACGCCCGTGCGCCAGATTTGGATCTCGGCGCTCTCCACCAGTTTCAAGCTCGACTGGGATGCAGCCAATGCGCAGTTCGTATTTCCGCGCACCGGCGAGCAGCTTATCCCGCTCATTGACAGGCTGATTGGCGAACACCTCGGCGCGTAGCTTCACCTTTATTTGTCGCGGCACATTTGGCAAATGAGAATTGGCGGAATCGCCGGAGGGTTTGGAAACCCTCAGTACAGCCGGTCAGGAGAGGCTGCGGAAAAACTCGGTGAATGAAGCAATTCCCCAACAGTCGATGCAGCAGGGGCTAAAGCCCACACTCATTTTGGGCCTTATCGGCCCGGCTAAAGCCGTGCCCTTGTTACAGAGCGACCTGAGACTAGTTTTTCCGCAGCCTCAGGAGACCGGCGGTACAACTGGAGACCAGCGGCTGCTATACAACTGGAGGCCAGCGGCTGCCTTACAACTGGAGACCGGCGGTACAACTGGTGATGGAGACCTGCGGCTGCTAATAGTAAGGGCCCAGCAGATTCGCCAGGCCCTCAACTGGTTGCCGGTACGCGTTCTTACTGCGGAAGCGCGTAGACCGTCTGCAACACTTTTTCTTGCAACGCTTCAGGCAGCGGCGCATACGACAAAGCTGAAACTTCGCTCTCGCCGCTCTTGACGATCCAGCTCAGCATGTCGCGAATCACTTTCTCCTTGGTTGCGTCGGCCGGGTGAAGGTTGATGAGCAGGTAAGTGAAGCTCGAGATTGGATACGCATCGGCGCCCGGTGCGTTGGTGATGGAGACGCGGTAGTCTGCAGGCATCTGCTTGATGCTGGCTGCTGCCGCCGTCACGCCGGGGATCGACGCAGTAATCCAGTTGCCGGCCGCGTTTTGAACCGCGCCGGAGGTCATCTTGTTCTGCAGCGCATAGATCAGTTCAACGTAGCCAATAGTTCCCGGAACCTGGCGGACCAGCCCGGCCACGCCCTCATTGCCTTTGCCGGCAACGCCTACCGGCCAGCCCGGCGCGCTGCTTGCCCCCGGACCGCTAGCCCAGTCTTTGCTTACCTTGCTCAAAAAGTCGGTAAAGATGAAGCTTGTTCCGCTGCCCTCGGCGCGATGCACCACGATGATCTTGGTGTCGGGCAGACTCACGCCGGGATTGTCCTTGGCGACACGCGGATCATTCCACATGGTAATCTTGCCCAGATAAATGTCGGCAAGCAGCTCGCCGCTGAAGCGAAGATTGGTGACGCCCGGCACGTTGTACACCGGCACCACCGCGCCCAGCACCGTGGGAATATGCACCAGCTTGTTTTTGCATCCGGCGATCATGTCGTTGGTCATGGGCATGTCGGACGCGCCAAAATCCACCAGTCCCGAACAAAAGTTCTTAATGCCGCCACCCGAGCCGATCGACTGGTAGTTGACCTGAACGCCCGGATGCGCGGAACTGTACTCAGTGAACCATTTTGAATAAATGGGATAAGGGAAAGTGGCTCCCGCTCCCGTAAGCGTCTGGGCATGGGCCAGGCTCAAGGCCAGAACAAAGCATGCAACAACAACTAGAGTAGTTCTTTTCACGATTCTCTCCCTTGCAATAAGACTGCCGGGATCATTCTCTACGACGATTGTTACGGAATGTTGAATTGACCTGATTTTTAAGGAGTTTGGCCGCGGGTTGAGCGCCATTTACGGGCCAATCCAGGGTCGGAAAGTGCCTTGATGTATACCCCTCCCACCACCGATCGCGCTTGAAATCCTTTTTGTTCGCCGATCTTGGTGTCGTACCAGTCGGTGAGCGGAACGCGGGTGGGACCTCCATTAATCCATCGGCTTACCGGGTCAATAAGTGTCGCGAAAGCCGCCTGTTTGCCCAGAGTGGCCGTCCACACTTCCCAGTCGAGCTTGGTATAGTCGGCACGATTATCGAGCGGCAGCCCGTATTGGTTCAGGTGTTTCAAATAGAAGGCAATCTCAGTCTGGCGCACGCGCGCCGGAAAGAGATTCAGGTCAAGGATCTGATCCCACACCAGGTTGTATTTCTGGCTCCATGTGCCCGGCTTGTCAAAGGCGAGCTTGTAGTGGTCGGCCGCTACGTTGTCGCCATCGATCGCCAGCGACAGCCATTGGGCAGCCATACCATGCGCAAGCGATGCGTACTGCTCGGCCACATCCGATTTGCCCAGGGCGCGAGCCATTTGCGCGTAAGCTGCCAGCGCCTCAATCGCCTTGATCGACAGGTTCGCATTGTGCGCCAGATGTCCGGCAAAGTCGTCGGTCGAAAGCTGATTTGCCGGGTCGAGGCCTTTGTCGCGCAGGTACTCGGCCCACGCCGTGAACTGTTGCCAATACTCACGCACAAAGTCCCAATTCCCTGTTTCGCGCCCCAGCGCGTCGGCAAGAATCAGCAGGTTTCCGCTCTCTTCCACGGGCATCTGATTCTCTTCAGTTTTTTCGTCGCCGCCATACACTTGCCCATCGGCCAATGGATACGTGCCCAGGTCGTGCGGCGCGAACGGCCACTTCCATCGCGGCAGCGCTGCGTATTCCATCGCCGGCTTCATGAGGGCCTGAACCAGAGCGGGATTGAAGAACAGGAAGAAAGGCGCGGACGGATATATCACATCCACCGTAGAGATGCATCCGTTGGAGTAATTCTCTTTGGGGAACAGCATGGGAGTGCCGTCAACATCGGCGGCCAGTTCGTGCGCCGCAAGGGTCTGCCGGTAGGCCAACACGGCCAGTTGCGCATAAGCCTCGCCACCGGCCCTGGTGAGATCGGCAGTCAAATCCGCATCGAACTTCAGTGCCTCAACCACCAGCGCCGGATACTGCGCCTCGGCCTCGCCAAGCATCTGCTGAACGGTCTTATTGTCACGCTGCCAATATGGCCTGAGCTTTCGCTCCAGGAATTCAATCGAATATTCCTGGGTATAGGCGAGCAGCAGATGGCGGTTCACGGGTGTTGAGCCAACGCGGCCGAGTGGCAGTTCCACGGCCAGGTGCGCCGCATGATCGCGTGGCATGCGCGGCATGTCGAGATCGTCGGCATCGGGCAAATTGCCGGTCAAAACAAATTGCCGCATCGCGTCTTCAGTCTCGGCGAATTGCGCCTGGGCCGCATCTGGAACTGCGAGTCTGAAGTACCCCCAGTCGATGCGCAGGTTGTCGCCGGGGCGGTTGAGCACCTGTTGATCGCGCGAGCCTGCGCTCAATACTGTCAAGCCCGGCGCGCGGCCACGTGCCCACGTCACCTGCTCGTCAGAAGTATTCACTGCGATAACCGGATTCACATCCACCAGCAGGCTTACATCGTGCTGTCCGTCGCCCGTTGCCGTGCCCGTAGCCGTGAAGGAGAGATAAGTGACTGGCCGCGATATCAGATCGAGATCCGACGGGAATGCAGGCGTGAAAAAGGTGACGGTGAGCGCGACTCCGCCGGCCGCGAATGTATACACGCTGCGCGTGGGAGTGACCGTCAGACTGGTCTGCTCCATCGCCGGAACGTCCCACGGCTCCGCGCCCATAAAGCGATAGATTTTGCCGTCAATCCTCGCCAGCCCGGCGATTGGCTGCGGTGATCCCGTCCAGTGCCTGGTGTCTTCGTCGGTGAGCCGGTCGGCCATTGACCACACGCTGAAGTAAGGATTGTGCGCAATGAGCGGAACCGCCGGCGGCCGCTCTGCACTCTGCGCCGACGCAATTCCGACACCACCGGCCAGCGCTGCCGCGCAGATGGTTACCGGAAGCAAATAGAGACCAATCGCCTTGCGCAAGCACACCCCCCGGTCTTTCTCGGAAAAGAGAATTGTATTAGAGTGGGCACCTGATTTCTCTGCGCCATCGTTCCCGCGCACAACCATCCCCCGTCGCGCTACCATATTCATTGACCGCGACGTGCAGGATGACTGCAAACGCGGCCGATCACCATGGCCTCGAAAAAGAAATCGGTCAAATTGTTTCACTGTCCTACCTGCGGGATGCTGGTCCGCACTGAGGATGAGGATTTCCCATTCTGCAGCGACCGCTGCCGCAAGATCGACCTGGGCAAGTGGGCCTCGGGCGTTTACAAGATCAGCTCGCCGATCCTCGACCCTGAAGTGCTTGAAGATCTTGATAATCCGAGTTCAAGGCGCAGCGGAGGGTCGAGTGAAAGTTGACCCGAAGTGGCACTTCATCGGCGCATTGACGCTCGCTGGGCTGCTTAGCTTCTACTCCTCCTTCATCGGGTTCATGGCATTTGCCTGGGGAGGCTTCGGACGGCAGAAGTTCCCCGCGCTGGAGATTCTTCTGTTCTTACCGCCCCTGCTCGCCTTCCCGCTCTTTGTGATTGCGGCAGGTTCATCGCGAATCGCATTATTCGCCATGTGGACGCTGGCACCTGTGCACTCGCTGGCATTGTTCCAAATGAATGCAGGCAGCTTTGCGGGCAGTTTCTTTCAATACGTGGGGCTGCTGCTGGCCTGCCTCTGCGATAGGATAGCGGTCTTTCTCTGGATCGCTGCGTGGCTCGTGCTTTTCGGGACAAGGATCTACGGCTCCCGAGGCGCGGAGCCCGCTGAGACGATCGGAATCGTGAAATGAGCTTGAGTCAAACACCGGCCAGTTCCGCTAAGAAAACGCTCTGGGCTACGGCGGTTGCCACCTTCTTCGGCATTGGCTACATCAAGCCCGGGCCGGGAACCTGGGGATCAGTTGCGGCTATGCTGTTGTGGGCTGCATTTGCCCTCGGCGCGCATCCTTCGCAGCAGACATTGCTCATAGCCACGCTCGCGGGCATTGCGGTGGTCATCGTTGTGGGCGTACCCGCGGCGACCATCGCTGAGCGGGAGGCCGGGCGAACCGACCCAGGCTTCGTGGTGATCGATGAAGTCGCCGGCCAGTGGATCGCGCTGCTGTTTTGCCCGCCCGACTGGGCCCACGCGCTTATCGCACTCATTCTCTTTCGGTTGCTCGACATCACCAAGCCCTTCCCGGTGCGCCGCATCGAGCGGCTTCCCGCCGGGTGGGGCATCGTCTTCGACGACGTGGGCGCGGGGCTGTATGCTTTGGGTATAGCGTCTCTGGTGCGCATCTGGTACTAGAGCCGCTCGATCGCAATGCCACGCGCCGCCGCCCAATCCGCATTTGCAGCCGTTCCGGCTCCGCGCATCGACCAGGTGACCCCGGCCGCGGCCATGCCGCTTGCCGAGGTGGAACTGGCCGGCGCAAATCTTGGTCCTCACAACTTTGGAACACCGGTAGTGCTGGTCGACGGCGAGCCCGCGCACATTGTGATGAGCAGGCCTGCGCGCCTCATTTTTCGCGTTCCTGAGAACGCCTCGACGGGACTGGTGGAAGTGCGCAACCCGGCTGGAGCAGGCAACACGGTGCCGCTGCGCGTCGCGCATAAGCTCATTGAGGGCCTGCACCCGGTTACCAGCCCGGTGGTCAGCCGCTCGGGCATGATTTTTGCCACTGTGAGCGGTCCGCGCGGCAAGCAGACGCCGGTTTCTGTAGTGCGCATAAGCGCCGATGGCCGCGACACGCCGTTCGTGACCGGCATACTGAACGCCACCGGCCTGGCCATCTCACCCGATGGCGATCTCTATGTGACCTCGCGCGCTGAAGGCAACGTCTACCGAGTGGATTCGGGCGGCGACTATACGATCTACACCGAGGGGATGGGAGTGGCCACCGGGGCAGCCTTCGACTCCGAAGGAAACCTCTTCGTCGGCGATCGCAGCGGCACTATCTTCAAGATCAATCCGGAGCGGCAGATTTTTGTGCACGCCACGCTTGAGCCATCGGTATCGGCCTATCATCTGACCGTCGATGGCTCGGGAACGCTTTACGTCACGGGACCCTCGCTCTCGTCGAACGAAGCGGTCTTCGCCATCGATCCTCACGGGGAGACGCGTGTTTACTACCGCGGACTGGGGCGGCCGCAGGGACTGGCTTTCTCAAGCGAGGGCGATCTTTATGTCTGCGCCTGCCTGCACGGACGGCGCGGCCTGGTGCGCATCACTCCCCAGGGCGAAGCGTCACTGGCGCTGGCCGGCGCGAACCTGGTGGGCGTGGCTTTCTCGCCCCTGGGCACAACTATCCTGGCTACCAGCGACGCTGTTTATGAGGTCGACCTGGGAGTTGAGGGGCTGACAGTCCGGTGACTGCGTGCTTGAGGCCAGCGGGGCGAAATGCAGGTCCTTCGACTCGTCGCCGCGGCGGCTCGCTCAGGATGGCCGCGCGTTTAAGATATGAACCGCAGCAGACTGAGGGCGCATAAAGATCGGGGCGGAGCTAATCACGAGGCACCAAAAGATCGGGGCGGCTTTGAGCCGCCCCGAAAGTTTGTTGCAAGCAAAGAGACCTTAGAAGGTGAACTTGGCCTCTCCCTGGACGATACGATGTCCAGTCTTGTAGTCGGCATATCCGAAATTCACTCCCGGAGCCGGCTGCTTGAGCTTACCTGTATCGTCGAACGTCATGGTCAAGGCCGAATCGCCGGTGCCGTTGAAGGTGCGATTCGGGTGGTTAAGGAAGTTGTAGCCGGAGAACCGGAAGGTCAGCTTTCTCTGTTCGGAACTTCCAAAGGTGAAGTTCTTGAACGCCGAGAGGTCGCTGTTAAAGAATCCCGGTCCGGTCGTTGTCGGGAAGATATAACTCCCTTGCTGACCAGGCGTAACGAATGGAGAGAAGCAAGCGCCGTTGACGTACTGGCCTGAGTGCAGCCCCGAATGCGGGTTGCAAATCACCTTCGGCATCAGCGTTACATCGGTAGAGCCGATGGTGTTCCCGTCGCTCGCCTGGATGGGAAGGGCCGTGGGGCCTTGTCCCAGGTAAGATGAGCCCGCGGGAATGAACGCGCTGTAGCTGAAGTTGGAGGTAACTCCTGCCTGCAAGTCGACGCCGCTCTGGAACTGCGAGATACCTGACAACTGCCAATTATTCAAAGCGCCCTTTGCGAATATGTTGCCCGAACGCAAATTCGGGAACTGGTACACGTAGGCGGCGTTGAAGATGTTGGTGCGGTTGTTAGGCAGAGTCCCGTAGTTGTGTGATAGTGACGTGGGGTCGCCGGTCGCCGAGCCATTTTCGCCGCGGATACCGAGGGCCTTGGAGAAGGTGTAGTTGACCATGTATATCAGGCGACCTTGTTGCTTGTTCCAGGTAACCTGCAGGCCGTTGTAGTTCGAGTACATCTTGTGGTTGATGATCTTGATGGACCCGTAAGGCTGATACGGGCGAGCCTTCTGGATCTGCCCTGATGAGAAGGTGTTCTGGTAATTTCCGCCAGTGCTCTCGCAGTTGCTTGGATTGGTGCTGGAGTTGTTGACATCGACCGTGGGGTCGCAGTTGGGCAACCAGCCGCACACCTGATTTCCGGTTGCGCCGGGGCTTGAGAGGTTGCAAACCGCGGCATTGAACAATGTCCCGACAGGGAGATCGTCAATCTGATACAGGCTGTTGTTGTAGTCGCTCAAGTAGTCAGACTTGTTGCCGACGTAGGAGATTTCAACCAGGCTCTTCCAGGGAGTGCGTTGAGCCACGCTGAAGCTCCAGTCCTGAGTACGGGGTTGAGCGCCATCGGTCGGGTCGAGAGCATCGACGCCGCTCGGTGTGCTCAGGGCCGCGGTATTTTGCGAGACAAACGAGAAGGGCCCGTTGATGCCAGGCGAGCTGAACGATCCGCGAACGATGCCGTAGGCGGGATTCTGCACGTTCTGCTCGTCGTGATAGTGATAGATTCCGTAGCCGCCACGCAGCACGGTGTTGCCGGTGCCGAACAGATCCCAGGCAAACCCAAAGCGCGGGTCGACGAACAGGAAGGTTGAAGCGGAGCCCGAAACCGGCGTGGACGAATTCTGGGCGTGCCATTCGACACCCGGGAACGGAGTACCGTTAACCGCTGCTCCCTTACCTTGAGCGTAGAGGGTCGGATACCACGCGGCAAAACCATAACCGGTGAGATCCCACCAGGGTCCGAGGTGCGAGGCGCGAACGCCGAGGTCGAGAGTGACCTTCCTCGAAACCTTCCACGAGTCCTGACCGAAGAACGAGGTGGAGAGGTAGCGGAATACAGGAATCGGGTCGAAGTTCTGCTCGGAGTAACCGTTGGGTAGACCGAGCAGCATATCGGCGTATGCGTTACCGCTCGAATCCGACTCCCAGTTACTGAAAGTGACAGAACCGTCAACCGCGCCCTGGTTCGGCTGAGAGTTCCATGTGCGCTCCCAGTAGAAGCCGAATTTGGCGGTATGGGTCTTCCACACCTTGGAGATGTTGTCAGCCAGTGAAGGCAGAGTCTTCTTGGCAAAGACGGTGCCGCCATCCAGCTCAAATCCGGTGTTTACCTGGTTGGAGATGCCGTCGCCCCAGCCAGTAATCTCGGGATAGAGCAGGGTAGAGAGATTGGCGTGGGTGAAGAGCGTCTGGAAGTCGATGCCAAGGCCCTGGCGATCGACCTTGCTTATATCCTTGAAGTGGTTGGGGAGGTTCAAATACACCCAGTTGAAGATGACTTCGTTGGTGAGTGTGGGGGTGAACACCTTGGTCATGTTCGCCGTGACCACCTCGGAGTCAGAGCTTTCGATGATCGGAGAGGGATACGGAGTAGTTGGATCGTCCCAGCTCTGAGCATTGCCCGTCCAGAGGGTGTCGAGGCTCTCTTCAGCGTTGTCGTTCTGGTGGTTGTATTGAACGTATAACTTGGTGGAGTTGTTGATGCTGTAGTCAATGCGTCCGCGGTACTGATTCATGTTGGAGTAACGCGTAGAGGCGTTGATGTAGTTCCAGCCCTGGTTGAGGGTGGGGTCGGAATTGTTGAGCGGAAAGACGCTGATCAGCGCCGCTCCGGTGGTGGCGTCGACTGCATTGAGACCAGCCGCATTCGTCAGCATCGACGCGAGGCAGGTGCCGCCGACTTTGTTGTTCTGCCACTGCGTGCAGCTGAAGGCATTCGCGTTATTATTGGAACTCGGAGTGCCTGCCTCACCGCCGTTGACCGGCGTGTTGCCGATGGTGCTGCCAGCAAGCTGGCTGGTGTACGCGTTGTCGGAATCGGCTTCGGTAAAGTCGCCCTTGCGCATATCGGCGGTGGGGACGGTGGCGTGATAGATGCCGTTGTCAACATCCTGCCGGTAGAGTTCGAATCCCAAGAAGAAGAACAGCTTGTCGTGGTTGTGGTTGAAGTTCGAATGCGGGAAAATCACAGGCCCGCCGAAGTTGGCGCCAGGATAGTAGTACCTGGTAAAGGGGCGAGGTGCGATCTGCGCGCCGGTGGCAGGGTTGGTGCCAGCGTAGTTGTTGAGCCAGTCGTTGGCGTTGAGGTCGTAGTAGCGGGCGTACATGTACGCTTCGCCGTGGAACTGCTGGCCGCCTGATTTGCCGACGGTGTTGATGGTCACGGGGCCCTTGGCGTTGTCTGCGCCGAAGTTCGAAGTCTGGACCGTGACTTCAGAGGTCATGTCGACGTTGGTGTTTTCAGCCTGGCCGCAGTTGCAGCCCGGGTCAACAATGTGCGCGCCGTCAGAGGTGATATCGAGAGCCGCGGTGCGCAGGCCGTTGGCGGAGAAGTCTCCGACCGGGCCGTTGCCGGTGCGCTCGTCAGCCGCCGCATAGGAGGATTGATTCAACGCGCCTGAGGTGATGGCCATGCCGGGCATGATCTTGATGAACTCAGCCGCGTTCTGGCCGATGATGGCCACGTTCTGCATGATGTTCTGGCCGATGGTGAACGATTTGTCGCCAGAATCAGAGGGTGTGATCTGAGTTTCGCTGGCCTCAACGACCACCGTCTCACTCTTTGCGCCGACCTGCAACTTGATGTTTGCGATCGCGCGCGTTTCGCTTGCGTTCACGTTGATGTCTTTGGCCTGCCAGTTCTTGAAACCCTGCCTTGAAACAGAGAGGGTGTAGGTGCCCGGCTGGACCGCAATGAAGTTGAAGAATCCATCTCCATTGCTGACTTCGGTACGCTCGTCATTGCTCGCCTGGTTCCTTAAGGTCACGCTTGCACCCGGAACTACGGCGCCAGAGGTATCGAGAACCGTTCCGTTGACTGTCGCGCTGCTGGACTGTGCTGTAGCAGTTGGTGTCGTGACGAATAACACGGCAACAACCGCGAGCGCTGCCACCAGCGAGAACAAGCCTTTGGACACGGCCATCGGCTGTTTGAACCAATTCATACCCGTGCCTCCTGAATTGTTGATTTGCATTTGCTTCAGTGCCCCCTAATGGAGCCGCTTTCGCGACCCCCGCCTAATTACCGTTTGTTAACCGATTTCCGTGCAAGCACGGAGGCTACACACCCGGACGCATTCGACTCCGCGACGGAGTAACCCTTACTCTTTGGCGCAGTAAATCGAATTAATTCAGATGCGAAAGCGTTATACACTGCCCGAAAGAGAACTGTCAACTAAAAGTATGAGTCCCTTGTAGGCTGAAAGGCCTATGTTGGATAACCGATTTACTTTAAGAGATTTAGATGGACTTTACTCTTCAGATAACGGTTTCCGGAAGGGTGGTTCGGGCCCTGAAAACGGGCCTGAAACGGGGATCAGGAGGGAAAATCTCAACCTTTTGATGGAGGGCACATGGTTTTGTGATGAAAACTGTGGCAGGAAGGCATTAAGAGCCGATTTTGGGCGATTGAAAAGATTTCCAATCGAGGCAAGACGGGGCGGACGGACCGGCACAGGGGGTTGCGGAAAACTCTTTGAACGCGCTACGGTCGATCCCGCCGGGGCTGAAGTCTCGAACTCCGATGGGGAACTTTATCGGAGCGAGCAAACTCGCGCCCTGATACAAGGCACATGAAGGATTGTGGTCTCCCACCTATCGAGCAAAAGACGCTCGATGGATGGGCACCGTTTCATCTCCTATGGGTTGGCTTCGCCGGTGGCGGACTGATACAAGGCCGGTATACCGTCGACTTTTATCGCAGCCTAACGAAGGAGCGGGCCGGACACCTCAGGCTCAAGGCCAGTTCTGCTCAGATTTCTTGATGCGCTCATATTCTTCCCGCTCGCGGCGCATATCTTCGACTCGCCCCACGGCCCGGTAGGCGTTGACGAGGTAGAGCCTCACTTTGGCGCTTTCAGGGTCGAGTTTCTCCGCGGCCTGGTAAGCAACCAGCGCATCCTTATCGTTTCCGCCGGCTTTCAAAGCTTCTCCCAGGGCCAATTGGCAGCCCACTGAATCGGGACTGAGGGCAACCGCGTCGCGAGCATACTTGAGGGCCTCGGCGGTCTTACCGTCGGTGATGTAACGAAGCGCGAGCGAGACACGGGCGGGAACACTGTCGGGCTGGACCTTCAGTTCCGCCAGAAACTCCGGCACGCTTTCTTCGGGATGGTGTGCCGCCAGGTAAGTGGCATAGAAAAAGTGGACATTGGGGAAATTAGGATAGGCCGCAACCAACGCTTTGAAGTCCGTTTCGGTCTGCTCGGGGGGTTGAGTAATCAGATCCCAATATGCCTTGCCTGCCATGGCGACGACCTGGCGCTGGTTTTGGGGAACCTCCTCGGGCAGGATGGGCATCCTTAGACATGCCAGGCCAGTGGCGAACATCATATCCGGATTATCCCGATCCTTGAGCGCAACCTGAACGGCCACATCTTGCGCGAGTTCAAAAGCTCCCTGGCGCGTAAGGAGCATGACCAGGTGGAAGTTGGCCATATCGAGCAAAGGGCCGCCTCCCTCTCTTACGGGAACCAGCATGTGCGCCTGTTTGAGATGCTGAAAGGCAAGATCGTACTGCTTGGTCCTGAATTCGCAGAGGCCAAGCAGTGCGAATCCGGGGGCAGCCGTCGCATCCAGGGCCACCATGCGGGTGAGCGCGTCGCGGCACTCAGGATAGCGATCGTGCTGGTAGTCGATCATGCCGATGGCCCACCAGCCCTGGGTATAGTCGGGCTTGATGTTGACGGCCTCGGTGAAGAGCCGTACGGCATCATCGTCGTGCTGGGCGTTGTAGGCCTGCTGCGCAGACTTGGATAGCTCTTCAAAGGATTGAGTGGATGTCTGGGCTGCAGCGGCAGACATAACTGAGATCAGGAGCAGGATTGCGGCCTTCATGGGGTAAAACTCCGTCCTCGAGATTCATCGGACTCCCGGCTCTCTGTATGCAATTTTTCGAAGATTTGCTTTTCGCGCCGGTCGTCTCCCTTGCGTCCAAGTCGAAAGTAAATGGTGGCAAGCGAGGAGTGCGCCTCGATGAATTCGGGATGATCGGCAATCAGCGATTCCAGCAGTTGCGCTGCACGTTCATCATTGCCTTCGTTGGAAACAAGGTGCGCGTACTGGAAACGCGCCCGGGAGTCGTCTGGACGCAACTGGAGCGCGTGCGTCAAAGCGCTCTCCGCCTCTGGCAGCCTGCCTTCCTCGCGAAGGACTGTCCCCAGCCAAAGCAATGCTCCGAAATCGTTAGGGTCAAGTTCGAGTGCTTTGGTGAACGACTCTTCGGCGCCTTTGAGATCCGATTCCAGGAAAGCCAGCCTTCCGCGAAGGCTATACGCCTCAGGAAGATTCGGATTTAACGCAATGGCTTGGTTTACCTCGATAAGCGCTTTCTGCATTTCGCGTGCTTTCCACTGGGTATAGGCCATCAGCATGTGGGCTCCGGCAGTATCACCGTTTTTCAGCAGCCGGTCGATGAGTTGCGCGCCGCGGTCAGTGTCGCCCTGGCGCAACAGCGCAGTGCCCAGAATGTAATCAACATTGCTGTCCTCGGCTCCCGTAGCTTCGATGGGCTGTAGCAGTGCGACAACGCGGTCGAATTCTCCCTGCCGCAGGTGACACTCCGCCAGAAGCACCAAGACGCGCTGATGGTCGGGATGGCTCTCCGGCAGCGCCGCGTAAACAACCTCGAATTGCTGGATCGCGCTGGCAACTTGGCCGGCCTTGTACAACGCCAGCCCCAGGTTGAGCCGGATACTGACTTTGTCGGGGTCGGCATTGAGAGCAAGAGTGTATTCCGAAACAGCCTCGGTGTAGCGAGCCTCGTGGGCCAGGCATGCGCCCAGATTGGAACGAATCGCGCCAGCGTCGGGATTGTCCTGGAGGAATTTACGATAGGCAGCGATCGCTTCGTCATAGTGGCCGGCCTGCTGAAGCGCCATCGCATCTTTGAAAAGCTGCGCAGCTTCATTATTATCCTGCTGCGTGTCGTAGGCTTGCTGCTCCGGTTCGAACAGATCTTCGATCGAAGGAGCTGTCGTCTGATTCGTAGTTACGGCTACGACCGTCAACAGGATCTCGGCTGTCAGCATCACTTTGTCATGCTCCTTCCCTGTTCCTGGTCGCGCTTCTGGATGGCGGCATCCATCTGGGCGGCGATTTGACGTTCGCGCCGGCCGTCATCGGGGCGGCCTAGACGGAAGTATATGGTGGCGAGAGTGCGATGCGCCTCAGTGTATTCAGGGTGATCCTTGACCAGGGACTCGAGCAACAGGACGGCGCGCTTGTCATCGCCCTCATCGGACACAAGCCGCGCATATTGAAAACGGGCCCGAATTTCACCGGGATGTAATTGGAGAGCATGGGTCAGGCACTTTTCCGACTCGGGCAATCGCCCTTGTTCCCGGAGCAACGTACCCATCCACTGCAGCGAGTCAAAGTTGTTGCCGTCAAGCTCGAGGGATTTGCGGAACGCAGATTCAGCATCGTCCAGGTCGGACTCAAGATATTCGAGCCGGCCCTTGAGGCTGTATGCCTCGGGCAGGTTGGGATTCAATGCGATGGCCTGGTTGACTTCAACCAGGGCCTTCGCCTTGTCGTGGGCCTGGTACCAGGTGTAGGCCATCAGCATGTGCGCTTCAGCGGTGTCGCCTTTGGCCAACAGCTTTTGAATAAGCTGGGCTCCGCGGTCGGTCTGGCCTTCGTGCAGCAGCGCTGTGCCCAGCATGTAATTCAATGCCTGATCGTCGGGGTGCGCGGCTTCAAGAGGATCGAGCACCGCAACCACTTTTTCGTTTTCGCCCTGGCGCAGATAGCACTCGCCCATCAGCAGCGCCACGCGATCGTGATTGGGATCGGAAGTGGGCTGTGCCTTGTAAACCGCCTCAAATTCGCGGACTGCCTTGGGAATGTCTCCTGCCTTATAGAGAGCGAGCCCCAGGTTCATGCGGATGCCGTAATTAGCCGGGTCAGCCTTGAGGGCCAGCGTGTATTGCTGAATGGCCTCGGCAAAACGGCCTTCGTGTGCGAGGGCGGCGCCCAGGTTCGAGCGAACCGGCGCAGCCTCGGGATGAACTTTCAGGAACGCCTTGTAGGCATCGATGGCCTCGGCGTAGTGGCCGGACTGCTGGAGTTCGACGGCTTGGCGCAAAGCCTGCTGGGCGGAATCATTCTGCGCCAACGCGAGCGATGCCGACAGCAGGAGCAGAATTGTCGACCGCCAGAGCACGTTTTGGTTCGCACCTTTTGCCCGGGCGTGAGTGAGTCACGCCCGGACTACTTGCATTACTGTACCTGGAAATCGACAGCCTGCTCCGCAGTGGCTGAGCCTTGCGTGACATCCAGTTTGATTTGATAGGAACCAGGTTTGAACGCATCTCCTGGAAGGGCCGCGACATAGGCAATCCGGCCGTCTGCCGTGGCTGCAGGAAGCGCGATCGGAGCAGAGCCGAGGTACTGCCCGTCCTTATAGAAGCCCATCGAGGCCTGGGGCGCATCCTTGATTGAGGGATCAGTGTAGACGTTGAAGTAAAACGGCAGCATGTGACCCGGTCCGCCCTGGAGCTTGTTGTCGAGCGTCGGGGTCACCTTTCCAGCCGGGTAACCCTGGCCCGCCGGGTACGAGAACGGATCGGTCGGATCAGCAACCTTCACCTGATCGGTTTTATGAACAATCATCAGGTCGCTGATGGCCAGCTTCGGATTGGGTGCGGGAACCGTCAGGGTGCTTTTGCTCACGCCAATCTTATTACCCTTTTTGTCCATCACCACCGCTTCCAACGAATAGGTTCCAGGATCAAGTTCCGTCGGGAAGTTCTTGATCAGGCTGGCCTGTTTACGCGCCTCCACGGTATCCGCTGCAACCGAGACCGCGAAATCCTGGCTGAACTTCGACACAATGTTTCCGCCCGAGTCCTTGATTACAGCCATCATTGGCACATCGATAGCGGCGGTCTTACCGTCAGGCTGCGGAGCGAAGGTCAATTCCTTGAGCGGAGCTTCGATGGTCACTATGTATTGAATCTTAGGCCCTCGCTCGCTGAAGCGGTCCGCTGCGGCCGAGAACTGCAAATCGGTAGGCGCTGTCGTCGCGCTCAGCGCATTCAGTAGCGGCACCTCGTAAGCGAATACCTGCTGGCCGCCTCCGAGCTGAGGCAGCGCAAAGTATCCGCTGCGAGTGTGGACTTCGATGCCGGGGTGGTTGTCAAGTTTGACGGTGATTTTGTGGAATTTGCCGTCGTAGGTTGTAATTTGCGGGTCGTAGGCAGCTTCGTAGTAGGTTCGCACCTCATCCATCACGATTCTGAGAGGCGCCTTGTAGTCGTTAGTCTCAGCAATGGCGACGCCACCGGTCTGCTTAGCCAGATCGCGCAGCCACTCTTCAGGATTCGAGCGCAGCCCGTTCTCCGCTGTCTCCTGCGCCTGCGCCTGCGATGCACTGACGTCTCCGCCGTTCATTGACAGGTTGCGGGTTTCGCCGGCAGCATTACCAAGCTGGCCGCGGCCGTTATCGTTCTGGCTATAGGTCACCAGGCCCTTGGGGTCGACGGTGTAGAAGGTGATGTTGGCGCGATTGGCCATGCCGATCATGTATTGGTACTGTTCTTTTGCCGAATCGGGAATAAACATCCACGGATTGAAGTAAATAACCACTTTGCGGCCGGGCAGACGCGCCTGCGCCTGCACAAGCGCCAGAAGCGCATCGATGGACGCCCTGGCACTTGCCTCACGGGTTGCAGAATCGGCCTGGTTGAGCATGTCGTACTGCATCTTGTTCATGCGCCAGGTGACGGCATTCGAAATTGAGTTCGCGCTCGGTGCCGAGGTGCCGTTCGAGGTTATTGTTGGCGCCATTGACGCGTCGCCGCTCGCCGCGCTCTGCGCAGACGATTCTCCGCCGGTCAGGCTTATTCTGAGCTGCTCCTTGATATCGGCCGATGCAGCCTCATATTGAAGCGTGCCCCACATCATCTGCTTGTCAATAGACTTCATCAGCGCCGTGCGATCGTTGGTGAAGGGCTGAATCATGTTCAGCTTCTGGTCGATCACCATGATCGAGAAGTAGAGATTCTGTTCCGGCGACATGCTGAGCACGTCAGAGACCGCCTGTTTGAAGAATCGCTTGCCGTCCTGATCCAGCCCTTCAAACACCAGGGTCACCAGGCGCAGTTCCCGCATGGGATCCACGGGGATGCTGCCCGCTGTGGGCGCCTCCGTCGTGGTCGGAGCAGGATTTTGAGCTCCCTGAACGTATTTGAAGGAGTTGACGTGCTGCTCGGCGCCGTCTTCATATACATGGACTTCTTCCGGCTTGATGTCATTGATGATCTTGCCCTTCTTGTCGCGGAAGGTCATGTCGAGGGTGACTTCGTTGGCGTTGACTTTGACGGTCGATGTGCTGGAGCCGGGTGTATTGGCGGCTGCCTGCGGCGCCGGTGTCTGGGCAACGAGGCCGCAGGTAAATAAGAACGACCCGAGAGCCAGGGTAATTGCTGAATATCTCATGGTTCAGTCTCCTTCCAGGAGAGAGGTGTGTCCAAAGAAATTGGCGAATCGAATTATATACTAGATTGCAGTGAGCCCACTTCCCATGGAGCCGTTCGTGCGCACGGAAAGCGATGCATTATGTATGAGTTCCGGCGCCATTGTATTGAGCAGGAACCAATCGCCTCGGAGCCACGGTTGTCGCCTGCAAAATCGCACTCCATTATTGGGGACGATCGCTGTGGCGGCGTGCGTATTTCTGTGCTCTGTGCGGCAGGTTCATGGCCTGCAGCAGGTTCAGCAACCTGAAGTCCGCAATCCGCAAACCGGCCTCTCGGTTCAATCGTTCGAGCAGCTTGCCTCGCGCGCCCAGGCTGCCATGGACGCCAACCAGACCGAGGAAGCGATCAGTCTCTACGAGCAGGCGGTGGCGCTGCGGCCCTCCTTTTCAGAGGGTTGGTGGGAACTAGGTACAACGTTTTTCGATGAGGGCCAGATGGTCAAGGCCCATGATGCCTTTCTGCGCTTTGTTTCGGTCGAACACCGCCAGCCGGGACCAGGATTCGGGATGCTCGGACTTACCGAGTTTGAGTTGAAGGACTATCAGAAAGCGATCATCGCGTTCGAGCGCGGCCGCCAGCTCGGACTGGGCGACAATGCCGGCTTTATTGAACGCGTCTATTACGAAGACGGCGTGGCGAATAACTATCTGGGCCAGCCGGAACTTGCCGTAACGCGCCTCAAGTTTGCAGCCAACGAGATTGCCTACGAGCACCATGATGCGCCGAAAGATGCGGTGCTGGCCAACACCGACTTGATCGATGCATTGGGACTGGCCGCGCTGCACTTTGCCAAACTCCCCGCCGAGATTCCCGCGGATAAAAAGGAACTGGTTCGCGAAGCCGGCAACGCGCAGGCGATGATCTCCCTGGATGACCAGGTAACCGCCGGCGAGGAGTTGAAGCAGTTGGTGGCGCTCTATCCCAACGAGCCCGGCGTGAACTATATGTACGGCGTATTTCTGCTGAAAGAAGACCCGGCATCGGCTTTGGCCGAGTTTGTGCGGGAGACTGAAGTTGCGCCCAAGCAGCCCCCCGCTTACATTCAGGTCGCCCTTCTGGATCTCAAAAACGGCAACTATCAACAGGGTTTGAAATACGCTCAAGAAGCCATAGGTCTGGCGCCGGGCAACTTTATTGCTCATGTTGCGTGCGGCCGGCTCTGGCTCAACTTAAATAACAGCGACAAGGCCCTGCTTGAATTACGCACCGCGGTCAAGCTTTCTCCGAACAGCCCGGACGCGCATTTTGCCTTGTCGCGAGCGCTGTTCAGGGCGGGAAAGAAGGCTGAGGCCGCAAAAGAACAAGCTGAGTTCGAACGCCTGAAGGCCCTGGCGGACCAAGCCGTTAAGGAATAATAGGAAAAGGGTGCCGTGGGTCAGTTTGAAAAAACTTTCCCCCAGGGGCTAAAGCCCGCAGACATTTTGGTCTGTTTATGTACGGGCTGAAGCCCGTACCCTTCAGACTGACCCACTACCGAAGAGGAAATTGAATGCTGACTTACCGAGGCAGCAAATACGATAGGAATGTGCGTTGGAGCGCAGGCCACACGGCGGGAATCAATAAATGAAGAAGCTCGACTTCAAACGGCGCGATTTTCTTCGCTGTTGCGGACTACTGAGTTCGGGACTGCTGGTGCCGCGCATGGTTCGCGGCGCGGCCACGACGGCTCCCTTGCGCATGAACTGGGCGCCTGCGCCGGGCAGCAGCACCATCCGCTTTGAAGACATTACGGCTAAAACCGGCATCGACTTTACCACCAATAGCTGCATGACACCCAACAAGAACCAGCCTGAGACCATGGTTGGCGGCGTGGGCATGATCGATTACGACAACGACGGATACATGGACCTCTTCTTCGTCAACGGGGCGGACCTGCCTTCGCTGACCAAGAACGCGCCCAAATACTACAACCGTCTCTTCCATAACAATCGCGACGGCACGTTTACCGACGTAACCGATAAATCGGGACTGCAGGGCGAAGGCTACGACATGGGCGTTGCTGTAGGCGATTACGACAACGACGGCTGGCCCGATATCTTTGTCGCCAGCGTCACCAAGAATCGCCTGTACAGGAACAATCACGACGGCACCTTCACCGATGTGACCGACCACGCCGGCGTGGGCATGCCCATGTACAAGAACGAAAAGATGTGGAGCGCGGCGGCCGCGTGGGTGGATTACGACAACGACGGCAAGCTTGACCTCTTTGTTTCAAACTACTGCCGATGGCATGTCAACGGCGACCCGGTGTGCATGAGCGGCGGCCGCGAGCGCGCCTACTGCCATCCCAAGTTTTACGAGCCGCTGCCCAACACGCTCTACCACAACAACGGCGATGGAACTTTCACCGACGTCTCAGAGAAGACCGGCATCTCGAAGGTGCTGGGCAAGGGCATGGGCATAGGATTGAACGACTACGATGGCGACGGATTCATCGACATTTTTGTGGCCAACGACAACATGCCCAATTCGCTGTTCCACAACTTGAAGGGCAAGAGTTTTGAAGAAGTGGCGCTGGACGTGGGAGTGGCCTACGCCGAAACCGGCAAAGCAGTGTCGGGCATGGGCGCGGAGTTTCGCGATATCGATAACGACGGTCTGCCCGACATCTGGCACACGGCTACCGAGCTCGAGACTTTCCCGCTGTTTCGCAATATCGGCAACGGCATGTTTGTGGACATCACCGGCAAGAGCGGTCTGGCGCGTTACACGCTGGAGATGTCGGGGTGGGGCAACGGGGTGGGTGATTTCGACAACGACGGGCTCAAAGATCTGATTGTGGGCCGCAGCAACGTGCTCGATAACATCTCCGATTTTTCAGAGCGCACTTTCAGCGAGCCGCTTTCGATCTTCCGCAATTTAGGCAGCATGAAGTTTGAAGAAGTGCTGACCGATAAGGATTCGCCGACACAGATGAAGATGCCGTATCGCGGCATTGTGATCGGCGACCTGCTCAACAGCGGGCGCCTGGATGTTGTGACCACGGCGCTGAACAACAAGGCGCGCGTCCTGCGCAACAGCACGCAAAACTCGAACAACTGGATCAAATTCCAACTGGTGGGGACCAAGAGCAACAAGATGGCGATCGGCGCGCAACTCAAAGTGACCACCGACGATGGCAGCAGTCAATACGATGTGGTCTCAACCAGCGCGGGCTACCAGGCATCGCGCGATCCGCGTGCGCACTTTGGCATTGGTCCCTTCACCACCATCAAACAGCTTGAGATCAAGTGGCCGAGCGGCATTCGGCAAGTGGTGAAGGACCTGCCCGCGAACAAGATTCATAAGATTGAAGAAGCGTAGGCGCTGGAACTGGCTACATAAATATGACTGACGCGACCATCGAGCGTCCCTCAGGGGCTAAAGCCCAATGTCTTTTGCGGCCTGCACGGCACGGCTAAAGCCGTGCCCTTTCAAAGCTTCGCCTGAGGGTCTGGAGACCCTCAGTACAGCCGGTCAGGAGATCGGCGGTACTTTATCCGCTGGGCTTTAAGGATTTCGCGCTAGCTGCATCCCTTTGCGTCGGCATATTTCTTCTGGATTGCCTTCTTGTCGGCGACGGTTTGAGCGGCCTTCTCCGAGGCGTTTTTGATTAGCCCCTCCACCGTGCCTGCGTCGCCGAAGCCTGTCTGTTCTGCGCCGTGCGCCGACGCTGACACCTGCTGCTTCATGCCCGGATCCTGAATCCTGGTCCATGCGGCGATGGCATCGTCGCCAAAGTCGATCTCAGGCATCACGGCCACCTTCATTTTGTCGACCAGCGGCTGGAACTTCGACAGGTATCTGTCGGCGATGGCGATTTTCTTATCGGCATATTCAAGCTTTACCTTACTCACTTCCAGGTCAGATGGAATGCTGGCTTCGCCCGGGCATACGGGAAGCCTTTGCTCCGCCGCGGTCTCCTGCGCCACCAGCGGGGCTGCCTCGGCATCCCACTGAGCATAAATCGTCTGCGACTCCTTGCCGATCGACGTAATGCTTTCCACCACCTGCGCGTGACCCGAGTACACGCCGCCGTTGATCTTCTGTAACTGCACCTGATCTTCGGGCGATACAGTATGGGGACCCGTGTTTTGCGGCATCATCTGCTGCGCCAGGGCCATCAACTGATCCGGGGTCATGCTCTTCAGCGCGGCCTGCCCTTCGGGAGTTCCGTACTTCTGCTGCATCTGCTGAGCGGCCGACATCTGCTGCTGCTGCTGCGACTGGCTGGGTACGTTGGCCTGCAACTGGTCGCCAATTGCCTGGTTGATGCCTGTTTCGAAGCTCTGGAAGCCATCTCCGGGCGTGAGCACACCCTGGCCGTCGTCATTCCACTGGCTGTCGGCAACAGTCGCGCTATTGGGAAGCGCGGGCACCTGTGCCAGCCACATGCGTCCGTTAAAATCTTTTGACACAGTCCACGCGGTGAGGGGAAGCAACACAATACTGGCTGCGATGAGCGCACGATGTTTCATTTTTCTCTCCGGCAATTCCCGCACCTGCCGCTTGGGCATCGGTATTTTTGCTGCGCAATTGGAAGGGGACCCGGGGGCCTGGAGGAAATGTGCGAACGCAGCCGGGGAATTGTGAACAGAGTCTAGCATTGGGGCGATTCGCAGAGCAACTAATGTTCGCGATCGATCTACCGGGCCGCAATTGGTGCGCGCATGATGTGGTATCTTCACAGCCAATGGCGTGAATCTGAAGCGCATGGGTCGGCGGTCAATCGACGCGGAGCGCTTTCATCGGGTCCAGCCTTGACGCGCGGAGGGCCGGAATCCACGTGGCCGCGAAGGCAACCAATGTCAGGACGATGGGAACGCTGACGAAAACTGTCGGGTCCCAGTTCTTCACGCCATAGAGAGAATTGGCGATGAGGCGCGTGAGACCGAACGCAGCGCCTACACCAAGCGCGACGCCCGCAAATGCGAGGCGCATGCCTTGCCACACCACCATGCCGCGAATGCGGCTGCGATCGGCCCCCAGAGCCATTCGAATGCCTATTTCGCGCACGCGCTGCTGCACGCTGTAGGCCATGAGACCGTAGATGCCAATGGCGGCGAGCAGCAGTGCCGAAAAGCCAAAGATTGAGAGCAGCAACATATTAAAGTCCTGGCGAGCGGTCGATCGCACCACGACCTCGTCCATAGTGCGAATGTGGGCCACCGGGAATCCTCCGCTGGCAATGCGCAGTTGCTCCCTTACGGCGGGAACAACCTGGCTGGGATCGGTCCGGGTGCGGATGATCCATGTAAGCGGCGCTACATGCGAGTTGAGCAGCGTAAGGCCGTCGGTCATCTGCGCGAGAGGAACAATCATCACCTGGTCGACAGGCTGATCGAGCGCGCCGTCGCGCACGTCACCGACGATGCCCACAATGGTGCGGGCAGGCTCCTCAAACTCCGGACCGACGCCCTTGCCGATTATGATTTGCTTCCCGACTGGATCTTCTCCCTGCTTCCAATTCGCTTTGGCGAATGCGTCGCTGATGAGCACAACCGGAGGTGCGCCCGCAACGTCGTTCGTGGTGAAGTCGCGCCCGCGGAGAACAGGGATGCGGAGCGCACTGAAGTAACCCGGCGAGACTGCCTTCCACTCTCCGCCACCGGTCTGGGGGCCGGTGAGCGGGCGGCCAACGACAATAAAAGGAAGGCCGAAGCCGCCGTCGAGTGGCAAAGAATTTGTGACTGCGACTTCATCTACTCCGGGGATTACATGAATGCGTTCGCGGCTGTCATGGATGAGCTGCGCCACTCCGGCGGTGGATTCGTAGCGTTGGCCGGTGAGCGCCATTTCCATGGTGATGGCGTGGTGCGATTCGAATCCGGGCTTGACCATGCGCAGCGCAATGAAGGTGCGGATGAACAGTGCCGCCCCGATAAGGAGAACGAGGGCAAGGCCGACCTCGCTCACGATGAGAAGCCCGCGGGCCTTGCTTTGGCGCAGGCCAAAGCCGCTGCGGCTGCCCCCTTCGTTCATGGTGGCTGCCAAATCGGGACGCGAAGCGCCGAAAGCGGGAATCAAGCCAAAGAGAATGCCTGTAAGGATGGAGACACCGATGGCGAAGAGCGCGACACGCCAGTCGATTGAGACACCGGCGCCATTCTCGCCAATCCTTGGGATATCGCCGGGGCGAACCGTGAGCAGCCAGCGCACTCCGGCGAAGCCCAGGCCGAGGCCCAGCGCACCTCCCATAAGCGCCAGCAGGACGCTTTCGGTAAGCAGTTGGCGAATCACGCGCACCCTGCCCGCTCCCAGTGCGGCGCGGATGGCGAACTCTCGTTTGCGGCCCGCGGCGCGAGCCATGAGCAGATTGGCGACATTGGCGCATGCGATGAGTAGAACCATGCTGACCGCGCCAATCAGCACCAGCAGCGATGAACGGACATTTCCGACGATGCCATCCTTTAACAATTCGGCGCTGAAAGACCCCCTGGGATCGGCATCCGGATAGCGCCGTTTGAATTCGTCATACGCGAGCTTGAGCTGGGCCTTGGCGTTGTCGAGAGTAACGCCGGGCTTGAGCCGGCCCGCGGCTCTGAAGTAGTGCGCCTGATCGGTGGAATTTGGCGGGAACTGGAACGGCACCCAGACATCGGCCACCGGATCCGATTCGAAGCCGGGACCAGTGACTCCGAGGATCGTATATGGCTCGCCGCTCAGAGAGATGCTGCGGCCAACGATGCTGGGATCGGCGCCGAACTTCCGTTTCCAGAATCCGTAGCTCAGCACCACAACATTTCCGCCGTGCGGCTGGTCTTCCTGCGGAGTAAATGTGCGGCCACGAATCATGCCCGCGCCGAACAGGCGGAAGTAGGCTTCAGTCACGTGAACGCCCTGAATCTGCTCGGGAACGACTCCGGTAAGATTGAAGCCCTTGGCGCCGAAGTCGTAGGCAGCAATGTCCTGGAACACGCTGGTTTGCTGTTGCCACTCGTGGAATTCGGTGGCGGAGGCGCCGGGGAATTGGCCGTCCGGCGAGGTATTCAGGAAGGTGACAATGCGGTCAGGCTGGGGATAGGTGAGCGGTTTGAGCAGGACGGCGTCGATCACCGAGAAGATTGCGGTGTCTGATCCGATTCCGAGGGCAAGCGCGGCGAGCACCGCGAGCGTGAATGCGGGCGACTTCCAGAACATGCGGACAGCGTGACGGGTGTCGGCGAGAAGATCGCTCATGAACGCACTCCATTTCAGGCCGCACCGGGGCGGAAGCGGGAAGCTTCACCGCGGCAGTCCTGGTCTTTAAGAATTACGCAAACAGCAAGACAATCGATCCCTGAAAAAGACCGTTCCTCAATCGGACTGATTCAAAGTGAATTGGTAAGCGGCGAAGGCCCACGGCCCGACCCGGCCTGCTACGCACATTTGGCCGAGGCGACGTCTCCGGCGCCGGGCTTGAAGCAATTACTTCTTCGGCTGTTCGGCGCGGAGCTTGTCGAGGATCGCAGCGGTCTGCTCGTCGCCGGGGTTAAGCTGGTGCGCGTGTTCCAGAACCGGAAGCGCCGCAGCGTCGTCGCCCAACATATATAAGGTTGCGCCCAGCATTACCACCGTGCCGTACGCTTGCGGCCGCAGCCGCGCGGCCTTCTCGAGAGGAGAGCGCGCATCGGCGTATCGCTCCAGTCTGAAGTATGTAAGCCCGAGGTCGTGCCAGGCCTCATACGAACCGGGATCGAGCTGGACGGCGCGATTCAGCGGATCGAGCGCCTGCTTGAATGCGCCGGCCTCGCCGTACAACTGGCCCAGCAGCGTGAGCTTTTCAGGGTCGTTGGGGTCAAACATGTGCTGGCACGCGGTCTCGGCTGCGTCTGCCGTCTGGGTTCGAAGCGCTTCGCTGCACGCGCGGGCATCGGCTTCAGTGCTCTTGTGCTGGCTCATGAACTGGTTGTAGAGCGTGTACTCGTGAGCGGCATCCTGCTCGCGCCCGGCGGTGGAGTAGGCGCGCGCCAGCCGGTAATGAACGCGATAGTCTCCGGGCGTGAGCTTGACCGCTTTCTCAAGCCACGCGATTCCCTTCTCCGTGTCGCCTGAGGAGACGTAAGCGACGCCGAGGTAAAAGTCAGTATCGGGAAAGGGCGGGGTTGCAGCTACCGCGCCGAGCCGCTTGATGGCCGATGGATAGTCGTTGGCCAGCAAATCGAGGCGGCCGAGGTAATAGGTAACGTAGCGCGAAGGCCCTTTGAGCTTTTCAACCTGTTCGAACTGGGCTCGCGCGTCGTCGTTGCGGCCGAGCGCCAGCAGGCAAACCGCATCTTCAAAATGCGCCTCGGCATTACCGGGCTCGAGTGCTACTGCCTGTTCGAACTCTTTCGATGCTGCCTCAAAGAACTGATCGTGCATCAACTGCGTGCCTTTGCCGATATGTGGGTCGGCACTGGACGGCGGGACGGGCTGCGGCCTGGCGATATCGGAGGACTGCTGCGCGCGCACGGCAAGTGCCGTCAGCGCCATCAATACTAGAAAGAAACAAGACGGGAATTTGCCGATGATTGGCCTTTGTGGTCTCCCACCGATCGAGCAAAAGGCGCTCGATGGATGGGGCACAGTTTCATCGCCGGCGGGTCGGATACACCGGTGGCGGACTGATGCTGTGAACTGGCGCATCATTGGCCGATTCGCTCCAAAACTTGTGGCGGAAAACGTTCCTGACTCACCACTCCCGCGCCTTCTTTCACGGTAATCAACTGATCTGAGTGCAAGCCTTTGAATGACTCGCGCGCGCCGCTGGGCCACACGATATCGACATCCGCTGTCATGGCCGCACCGAGACCGAAATGCAGCCTCCGATCGCTGGCTGAAAGATACGCGCTCGCAGCCATGACCGCCTGCGACTGCTTGCGCTCTCCATATGTAACGGTCACGACGGCTCCAATGGCGCTGCGATTCGAGTGCGTTCCCACGAGCTTGACCTTCAGCCAATGGCCGCTGCCCTGGCTGTCGTTGCGCAGCAGCGAGGGCGGCTCGTTGATGTTCATGATCAGGATATCGATGTCGCCGTCATTATCGAAGTCGCCGAAAGCCACGCCGCGGCTGGCATGCACCTCGTTGATCGCCGGTCCCGCGCCGTCGAGCAGCTCTTCAAACTTGCCGCCGCCCAGATTGCGGAAGAGAATGCGCGGTCCCTTGTGCGGGAATTCGGGATGCACTCGCTCGACCTCGGGAAAGGTGCTGCCGGTGACCCAGAAAATGTCGGGCAGTCCGTCGTTGTCAAGGTCGACGATGCCGTCACCCCAGCTTACGTAGCGAGGCTCGACGCCGAGGCCTGCGCGCAGCGTCACGTCTTCAAACTCCAGGTGGCCGATGTTGCGGTAGAGCGCGGCGGTGTCTTCAGCAAAGTGCGTCTTGAGCACGTCGAGCTTTCCGTCAGTATCGAAATCGCCAATAGCGATGCCCATGCCTGCCTGTTCCCTGCCGTCTTCGTTCACTGAGAGACCGGATTCGAGGCCGACCTCATCGAAGGTGCCGTCGCCGCGGTTCTTGAACAGCAGGCTGGGGGTCGAGTCGCAGGCTACATAGATTTCCTGCCAGCCATCGCCGTCGAGATCGGCTGCAACTGCGGTGAGCCCATAAGCTGGTTGCACCGCACCGACCTTCGACTTCACGGTAACGTCGGTAAAAGTTCCGTCACCGTTGTTGTGGTAGAGCACGGGCCGCTCGGGCGTCAATCCGCGCGGGCCGCAGTTCACGCCGACGCCCTTGTAATTGCAGGCCGGGTCCTTGCCGGTGATCGGAATCTTTTCGAAGTCGAAGACGACGTAGTGCGAGATAAACAGGTCGAGGCGGCCGTCGCGATCGTAGTCCACCCAGGTGCAGCCCGTTCCCCAGCGGTTGCCGGGATGAATCAAACCCGCTGCCTCGGTGACATCGGTAAACGTACCGTTGCCGTTGTTGCGATAGAGATAGTTTTGCGGCCACGCACTGACGAAGATGTCGTCGAAGCCGTCGTTGTTGTAGTCGCCGACGGTGACGCCGAAGGCCCAACCTTGCCGCACCAGGCCGGCCTTCGCGGTTACATCGGTAAACGTGCCGTCGCGATTGTTTTTGTAGAGGCGGTTGGTCGCCGCGGCGACCGGACCTTCGCGGCGTGTGCCCGAAAGCAGAAAGATATCGAGCCAGCCGTCGTTGTCGTAGTCGATGAACGCGACCCCGCAACCTATCGACTCGATGATGTAATCCATGCGGTCAGCGGGGCCATAAACGATTGGAGCGGTGAGTCCGGCTTTGGCGGCAACGTCAGTGAATTTGGCGTGGAATGGCAGGCCTGAAGGCTTGCCGCGCGGTTGAGGTTTGACTCCACGAGAAGCCATGCCGCCCATCTGCTGGGCCGGCGACACGCGTGCAGTCATGGCTCCCGCGGCGAGAGCGGCGAGAAACTCGCGGCGATTCATACCGTGCCGCACCTGGCTTTCATGGGCCGGGGCATGCTTGCGGGACTGTCGCTCGGCGATTTGACTGTTTTCTGCATCTGCACCGTCAGGGAACGTCTGATTAAGTGTCAAGTCTTGCAAAACCCGTCCCCCAGGGGCTAAAGCCCAACTAATTTTGCTGGCTTTATCGGCACGACTGAAGTCGTGCCCTGACACAAAGCTCCCTTTGTCCGTCTTTAAACCAGTTTTTTCGCAGCCTGTGAGGTCGTGCTCTTTCAAATCCTCGACCTATTCAGAGGGCCGTTAGAAACTCACACCACCGACGCTATCAATCGTAACTTGTCAAAGGAGGTTGGGACCACTTGGCAAGGCCAGCACGCATCGTACAAGCCAAATTCTCTTTCTCGTTTTTGTGTTGTTGCAGCAATAGGTGAATAATGGACCCGAATTGCCAGGAGGCTCAATGGCATGTCCCAGCCTTCGGCTCATTCAGTTGCTCGCATTCTCAGCAAGCCTGACTCTGCCGTCTATCGCACAGAATCCCGCTCCTCAATCCCAACCGCAGCCGGCCGCCAGCCAGGCCTCGCTGAACCAGGCAGCCCGGCCGGGATACACGTTGCAGACAACCACCCGCATGGTGACTCTGGAGGTTGTGGCAGAGGATTCAAAGCACCAACACTTAGACGGCCTGAGGGCGAGCGACTTCCAGATCATCGAACAGACTCCGAGCAGGAGCGGAGAGAAGCGCGAGCAGAAGATCGTCGACTTCAGAGAGGTGCATGTGGCCGACCTGGCTCCGGCGTCCGTGGTGAACCACGCTACTCCGGGCGTCTATTCCAACGCTGTCGCCCTGCAAAGGGACCCTGTGCCGCCGACGATTCTGCTGGTGGACGGGCTGAATACGCCATTGGAGCACCAGGCCCAGGTTCACGTGCAGATGCTGAAGATGCTGCGGCAGCTACCGGCCAACGTGCCGGTCGCGGTGTTCCTGTTAGGTGACCGGCTGGTGATGCTGCAGAGCTTCACCAGTGACCCGAAGCTTTTGCAGACTGCGTTGAGCAGGGTGACCACGCCGGCCGGCGTGGGAATTGCAACCGTTCAGCCTCAGAACGATCCGGATTCAATGGGAGGATTAAGCGGGACAGTGGAGAATGATCCGACGACCCAGCAGTTGGTTGCGGCGGCCCAGAGTTTCGATCAGGTAATGTACTCGGTGGAAATGGATGAACGCGTGATCAGGACGGCCAATGCGCTGGAATCGATTGCGCGAAATGTTGCCGGATATCCGGGCCGCAAGAATCTGCTTTGGCTTTCCACCGCCTTCCCGATCACTGTAGACCCATTTGGAGATATTCAGCGACTGTACATTGAGCAGTTGAAACGCGTGAATGCAGCATTGAGCGACGCCAAGGTAACTGTGTATCCGATCAACGTGGCCGGCGTGACAACGGCATATCAGTCGCCAATCGGGCCGTTGGGCGGCAGCGGCGGCACGGCACAAATCCCGGACTTAATGGAGCAAGATGAGCACGACACGATGCAGGTGCTGGCCGAGGGCACCGGGGGAAAAATCTGCACCGGAGACAACGACCTGGGAGATTGCGTTCATAAAGCTGTGGACGACAGCAGCGACTTTTACGAGATTTCCTATTATCCCGATTCGCCGTACTGGAATGGCGAGTTCAGAAACATCTCCGTCAAGACTGAAGCGCACGGCGCGCACCTGGCGTACCGCGAGGGATATTTCGCGAACCCCGAAGGCAGCCCGGACCCGAAGCTGCGGGCGGCCCAATTGCAAATCGATTGCAACGATTACCTGGATGCGACAGAGATCCCATTCACGGCTATGAGCCTGCCTGCGGACGCGCCGGATCAGCTTAAGTTTTCACTTTTGGTTGACGCGACGGCACTGTCTCTGCCGCCGACCGCCGATGGCAGCCATCAACTAGATTTGGATGTCGCGGTGTGCACTTATAACGAAAAGCTGTGGCCGCTCAAGGTGATGGACTATCCGGTCAACATCAAGCTTAGTCAGCAGAAATTTGAAACGGCGATGTCGACGGGCAAGCTGGCGGATACGATTCGTGTCCCGGGCCCAAAGCCGGTAGCTGTGCGCCTGCTGGTGAAAGATGTTGCAAGCGGGCGGCTGGGCTCGATCTTTATCAAGACTGACAACGCGGTGGCGGCGGCAAACGCAGATCGAGGGACGCCCAAAAGCAAGCAATAGGGTCACGGTTGACAACTCCGGAGAGAGTTTGGTGAATCAAATCAGTGGGGTTTCGAGAAGAAGGATCATTCCGCAGGGGCTAAAGCCCCGGGTTTTTTATAGGCCTTTTCGGCTCGACTGAAGTCGTGCCCTGACATATTATGTTATGGGCCTTTTCGGCACAAGTAAACTCGTGCCCTGACACTTCTTGCCCTGTAGCTGAGTTCTTCAGAAAGCTAAGGCGACCGGCGGTATTCAGCAGTGGTCCGGTCGAATTAAGGCACAGTGGTCATTGCTCTCCGGATCTAAACGGTCCATAATTGACGCCATCCCCATGGAGGTCTCCCATGGTCCATAGGTTTCCCCCCACTCCGCTTCGAATGTCGCTGCTGGTTGCGGTTCTTGGCTTGGCCCTGCCGGGCTTGGCGCAGACCTCTCCAGCGCAGCCGCAAGCTGCACCGCAGGCCATGCAACAGGCTGCGCAACCGGGCGGAGATGCGGCCGAGAGTGCGCTGACACTGCAGACATTCAGCCGCATGGTGACGCTGGAACTGGTGGTGACCGACTCCAAGGGCCACCATATTAATGATCTGAAGCCGGAGAACTTCAAGATATTCGAACAGAACCAGACCCAGGCGGGGGGAAAACACGAGCAGAAGATCGCGCAGTTCCGCGAAGTTCGCATGAGCGATATGCGTAACCCGGTAGCGCCGGAACCGCAGGTTGCGCCGGGCATTTACACCAACGCCGTTACCGTGGAGAAGGATCCCGTGCCGGCAACGATAATCCTGGTGGACGGCCTGAACACCGATGTGAGGTTCCAGCCGCAGGTGCACATGCAGATGATGCGCATGCTGCGGCAGCTTCCGTCGAACGTGCCGGTGGCGGTGTTTCTGCTGGGAGACCGGCTGAGAATGCTGCAGAACTTCACCACCGATCCCAAGCTGTTGCAGATTGCCCTGAGCGATGCCATGAGCACGGCGGGAAAGGGTCTGGCGGAAATCGATCCTCGCGACGATTCTCAAGCTGCATCGAGCGTGATGATGCAGGCGTACGGGATTAACGATCCGAGTTCCGTAGTGAACGCAGGTGCAAGCAGCGACGGCTCAACTTCGACGAACGGCCAGCCATCGAACCCTGCCACCGATCCCGTGCTCGTCTCAATGATTGAAATGGCGCAGGAGTTCGACCTCAAGGTGTATTCCTCGACCATGGACGAGCGGATTCACAGAACTTTCGATGCGCTGGTTGCGCTGGGCCGCAATGTTGCCGGCTATCCGGGACGAAAGAACCTGCTTTGGCTATCGACCACATTCCCGATTGACGTGATCCCCAGGGGCGATGTCCCGCTGGTGCAAATGCCGGTGGGGGAGGGAGAGTCGGTGGGCGATGCTCCCGGGGTGATCGATCCCTACTCCGGGTACCGCAGCTATTGGGAACAGTTGCAGTATCTTGACGGGGTAATGAGCGACGCCAAGATCTCGGTGTATCCGGTGAACGTGGCGGGCGTGCAAACGATGGACATTTTCAGGGCTGAGACCGATCCCCCGGATGTGAGGGCGGCGTCAGTGTCAGATGCAATCAACCGCAACGTGCAGACGCGGGCCGGCGAGCAGGACACCATGATGACGATCGCGGAAGGCACAGGCGGCAAGGTGTGCACCGGCGACAACGACCTGAGCGATTGCATTAAGAAAGCGATTGACGACAGCAGCGACTTTTACGAGATTGCGTATTACCCGGATGCGACAGACTGGAATGGGCAGTTCAGAAAGATCACCATTAAGACCGACCAGCATGGCGCTCACCTTGCTTACCGCACCGGTTATTTCGCCACACCCGCCGGCAGCACCGATTCGAAGGTTGAGGCTGTGCAGTTGCAGTCAAACTGCAACGACTACCTGAATGCAACCTCGATTGCGTTCATGGCGAAAAGCACGCCTGCGGAGAGATCGGGCGAGCTGAAATTCTCGCTGCTCATCGATTCGGCGGGATTGACAATAACGCCAACTGCCGACGGACGCCATCAACTCAACGTAGCTCTCGCGGTGTGCACCTACAACGAAAAGGGATGGCCGCTCAGGCTGATGAACTACCCGGTCAACATGAAGCTGAGCGGATGGCAATTCAACCGGCTGACTACCACGGGCAAGCTGATGGACTCCATCTCGATTCCGGGCCCCAGGCCGGCAGCGGTGCGCCTGCTCATCAAAGACATTGCCAGCGGCAAGCTGGGCTCGGTGTACATCAAGACCGACGATCTTGTGGCGGAAGCGCCGGCTCGGGGCACTGAAACTCTGCAAGCGAAGCAATAGGATTTTGAGCGAGCTTCGTACCAATTCCAAAATGGAATAAACCCTGTTGCGCGCCCGGGATGAGGCAGCCTTTCGCGGCTGCTGCGCATCTCATCGCCAGTTCCTGACTATGTTGCCCCGTTTGCCGTGAATGAGCAATAACGGTCCGTTTCAACAGGCGACGTGAGCGATAATGGACGCGAACTGCCAGGGGGACATCGATGGCACATCTCAGTTTTAAGCTGATTCCAGCGTTGGTATGCGCAATCAGCCTGATTCCGCCGTCTACCGCGCAGACATCCACCGCACAATCGCAAGCCCAGCCGGCGCAATCGCAACCGGCAGCGGTCCACGTCTCGCCGTATCAGGCAAACCCACCCTCGTTTGTGCTGCGCACCTATACGCGCATGGTGAACCTTGAGGTGGTGGTGAAGGACTCCAAAGGGAATCACATCCAGGGGCTGAAACCGGAAGACTTTCAGATCTTCGAGCAGACTCCTGAGCGAAGCAAGGACAAGCACGAGCAGAAGATTGCCGAGTTCAGAGAAGTGCACATGGCCGACCTGGCCGCCCCGGCGTCGATTGAGGCGCAGACTCCGCCCGGCGTTTATACAAACGCGCTTGCCAAGCAGAAAGATCCTGTACCCCCCACCATCCTGCTGGTGGATGGCTTGAATACCGATGTTCAGTACCAGGCGCAGGTGCACATACAGATGCTGAAGATGCTGCGGCAACTGCCGACCAACGTGCCGGTGGCGGTGTTTCTGCTGGGCGACCGGCTCACGTTGCTGCAGAGCTTTACTTCCGATCCGAAGCTTCTGCAGGCTGCGCTGAACAAGGCATATAGCGCGGCTGGAGTGGGATTGGCGACCATGGATCCCCGCGACGATCCGAATTCTCCCAGCGCTGCGTCTGGCATGGCTTCTGTGGCCGGGGATTCGATCGGTCCGGGAAATAATGCAAGCGGTTCTACTGCCGGCGAGAGTGGCGTCGAGGGCCCTGGCGCTGACTTTGCAGCCGTGGTTGGGAATATCGCTTCTTTCGATCAGAGGATCTTCGCTGCCACCATGGACGAGCGGGTGTTCAGGACTATCAATGCTCTAACTTCGCTGGGACACAACGTTGCGGGTTATCCGGGACGGAAGAACCTGCTGTGGATGTCGACATCGTTTCCCATCAACCTGTACTCAATCATGGCGCTCGGCGGGACGGATGACTCGTTTGCCGAATTCAACAATTACGAACGAGGGCCGTTGCAACACCTGGAGGCGGTGCTGAGCGACGCCAAGGTTGCCGTGTACCCGGTGAATCTTGCCGGGGTACAGACATGGCAGGCATATCAAGCCGGAGCGCGGCCGCCGGATGTAACGCCGGCCGGATTGGCAGGCAACACTACTCGCGACGTAATGATGCAGAATGCCTCAGTTGACACCATGCACGACATTGCCAATGAAACCGGGGGCATAGTGTGCACCGGAGACAACGACCTGGGCGACTGTGTGCACAAGGCGATGGACGACAGCAGCGATTTCTATGAGATTGCCTACTACCCTGACTCCGGGGACTGGAACGGTGACTTCAGGAAGATCATCGTGAAGAGCGGCCAGAAGGGCGCGCATCTGGCATATCGGCAGGGCTACTTCGCATTCCCTGAGGGCAGCGCCGATCCCAAGGCTGAGGAAGCAAAGATGCAAGGGGAGTGCGACGATTACCTGGATGCGACTTCAGTGTCTTTCGAGGCGAAGAACCTTCCTTCCGATACCGAGGGCCAGCTCAAGTTCTCGCTTCTGATTGACGCGTCGGCGTTGACGATTCCACCATTACCCGACGGCAACCATCAACTGAAGCTGGATATCGCGGTGTGCACTTACAACGCGAAGGACTGGCCGCTCAAGCTGATGAACTATCCCGTCAACCTGGCGCTGGACGAAAAGAAGTTTGAAACGCTGACCACGACGGGCAAACTGGCAGATACCATCAGCATTCCCGCGCCGGAGCCGGCTGCGATCAGGCTGCTGGTGAAAGACGTCTCAACCGGCAAGCTGGGCTCGGTGTACATCAAGACCGGCGACCTGGTAGCGCAAGTACCGAAACAAAGCGAGGCAAAAGAAGATCCAAACGCTGTAGTGCAGCAGTAGCTGTTGGGATTTTGTCGCAGAGGACGCGAATGACGATAAGGAAAGGCCGGCTGTTGTCGCCGGTATTCATAGGCCCGATTGCAGCCATGCTGGTGGCGACTGGCCTGGCTGGCTGCGGAGGCTCGGGGGCAACCGGGACCGGCACATCGCCGCCGCCTCCGCAGACGGCCTTTTATCTTGACTGCTCAGCGACAAGCAATGGGAGCGGTACGCAGGCGTCGCCATGGAATGCTTTTGCCATTGCAAATAACTACGAATTCCAACCCGGTAACCAGCTTTTGCTCAATCGCGGAACGACGTGCAACGGCATGCTTCAGCCTCGCGGATCGGGCTCGAGCGGCTCTCCCATCATCATCGATGCGTATGGCACAGGCGCGCAACCGATCATTAACGGCGGCATGAACACCGCCGGGATCCTGCTTGCTAACCAGCAGTACTGGGAGATCAACAATCTCGAGATCGTGGGCGGCAATCAAAACGGCGTCTCTATCTATGCCAACATCGACGGGGTAAATCTCGATCACATTTACCTTCGCAACCTGAACGTGCATGGAGCCAACTGGGTTCCGACGACACGCGATAATTCCGGCGAAGTCTACATTTCGAGCACGGGCCTGCATGCGACGATGAGCGACATTCTCATCGATGGCGTGACCGCGCATGACACCACGGCGTCAGAAGGCATAGCGATCTATGCGGGCGGCTCAGCGGAAAACTCCGACCTTTCTGACCAGGATTTGGGCAACAACATCACTGTGCAGAATTCAATCGCGCACGATGTGGGCGGCGACGGCATCCTGGTAATGACCGCCAGCAATGTGCTGATGCAGAACAACGTCACCTATCACACCGGCAAGTGTTCGGCCTGCACCGGTAGCACTCCGGGCGCGCTGTGGGAGTGGTTCTGCCACACCTGCACCGTGCAATTCAACGAGAGCTACGCCAACTCCACGTGGGGCCAGGGATACGACGGCGGCGATTTCGATATCGATTACTACAACACGAACAACACGGTGCAGTACAACTACGGGCACGATACTGCCGGCTATTGCGTTTCAGTCTTCGGCGCGGAAAACTACGTGGATTCCGACAATATCATCCGTTACAACGTTTGCTCAAATAACACGCAGCTTGCCAACAGTCCCGACCCCGGCGAAATTCTGCTGAATACCTGGGATGGCGGCTCGATTGACGGATTGCAGATTTATAACAATACGTTTTACTGGAACCCGGTCACGCCCGGAATGGCCATCAACACCACGTGGGCCACGGTGACGAACAACAGTCCCGATCTGATTGAGAACAACATTATCTACGGCGCAGCGCCGGGGATGATGGCATCGAGCGCACCCTTCACGCTGAGCAACAACATCTACTGGACGACTGGCTCAGGCTCGCCTGACTGGCAATACAACGGCACAAGCTACGCCGATTTTGCATCGTACCAATCGGGATCGGGACAGGACGCAGGCAGCATGTACACTGACCCGCTGCTCAACAACCCCACCTACGATTTGACCGGCATGCCCACAAGCGCATTCACGCTGCAGGCGAATTCGCCGGCTATAGGCGCGGGGACGAACGTGTGCAATGGCCAAAGCGGCTGCTCGATGGGCGCCCAGGACTTTTTTGGAAATGCGCTGCCCAATGGAAGCGGCTACAACATTGGCGCGTACCAGGGGCCATGAGGGTGGCGCGCCCTTGGATTCAACTGGGCCGCTGGCTGCTCGCGGTGATCTTCGGATGCATCGTAGTGAGTGTCTTCGCCGCAAACGGGCCGATCCAGCCAGGCGAATCCATTCCCGATTTCACGCTGACTGCCGTTCGCGGGGAAGGCTTTACTCTGCGCGCAGACGCGCCGCAACCGGCGCTGATTGCATTTCTTCAGACGGTTCCCGACACCGCCGACACACCTTCGCGCAGCCAGGTTGCGCTACTCCAAAGCATGTATCACCAGTACAGCAGGCGGGGGCTGCGCGTAGCGATCGTCGATGCCACAGCGTTGGCCTCCGGGCACAAGCCGGATCGCGGTTCGCTTATTAATGCCAGCTACGATTGGAATCTTCAGATTCCCCTGCTTGAAGACGAATCGGGCCGTGTGGCGCAGATGCTCGGGGTCACGCATGCGCCAGCTGTCATCCTGGTAGATGCGCACGGAATTGTCGCAAATGTCTGGCTGGGGCGGGTGGCTCCGGGTGAACTGGCCACCGCAATTGAGAAGGTACTGGGAGGCGGACCGCTGGCGCCGGGAAGCACGCCGCAACGCGCGAAGTAAGTCGCCGGGGTTGTGTTAAAGCATGCGACCGGTTGCCCGCGAAGCAACGTAACTCACCAGAATCCATTTGGGATTTATTTGGCCGGCTGCTGTTGCGATGGGTAAGTGGCTGCCGAGAACACCGGGAACAGAATTCCGATGTCGGGGTTGCCCTTCGCGAAATCCTCAGGATAGTAGGCAAGATGCAAAATCCCTTCATCCTGCAGCAGGCGCATCTGTTTCGCCACGCGGCTGGTGGGGATGGCCTGCCTGGTCCGCCAGTCCACGGTCTGGAGTTCAAATACGGTCTGCTCCGCGCCGTTGGGCGTTGCTTTCACGTCGCGGACAAGGTGCGTCAACCATCTGTCGCCTGACGGTGCGTTCTCCATCGACGGCATGGCCATCAACGCAGTGACGTTATAGCTGGCTAGAAATGCAGGCAGCGACTGCGCGAACCATTTCTCGGCCCCGGGATTGAGAACCGGCTCTGCGAAAAGGTTTCGCGCCGTCGCCAGCTCAGGGCTCCAGTGCCGGGTATGGTCGGCCATCTGCTGCGTGAAATCGATCAGCGCGCGTGTGCGTTCCGGTCCGGGCGGGGGAGCGGCCGCTCCCAGGTCATCTGTATCGCGCAACACTGCGTCATCACTGAACAATATTCCGGCCACGGGAGCGGAGCGTCCCAGATCTTCATACAGATCGCCAACAAACTTCTGCGTCTCAGGCAACAAGGGGTTGAGGCGCACGGGCAGCGCATCTTTTACTCCGGCCCTGGGCGCAATTTGCAATTGCCGTTGAAGCGCTGCGTCAGGAAGGCGCCAAGCCAGCACCGGCATCCACGCATACACCTCAACGCCGCAGCGGGTGCGCAATTGCCACGCCACGCGGGAAAACAGATCGGCGCGCATGGGCAACTCGCGATTGGGAAAGTACACCGCACTCGCAGTGCCGGAGCCATCGGGATCGGCGTAAGCCTGCAGCCATACGTGGGTCACGTTCAGTTTCTGGATGCGATCGAGCAGCGCGCCCAGGTTCTTTTCCTGCTGGGCCGGATCGGGATCGTAAATGTAGTCCAGGTCCACCTGCACGGCCCGGATGTTTTCGCGGACATACAAATGATTCATCATCCACTGGAATTCGCCGAGCGTGGGATTCGGCGCCATGGCCATGCGCGGGATCGCGCTCAGCCCCTTGAATCCGTATGCCCGGTCGGGATAAGTCACCGGCCAGCCCAGCGTGAACGAGACCGTCATCCCCAACGACGCTGCAATCGAATCTGCCATCTGCGTGTAATCGCCGTACGGCCACACCACGGCGCGCGGCGCGCGGCCCACGTGCTCCTCAATCTCGCGCGAATTCCGCGCCAGGTCGGTCCTGATGCGCGTCGCATATTCGTCATCCGTCTCGTAGCGCCCGGTCTTTGCATCATAGGCATGAATGATGACCGCCGGAATCACGTTTCCCTGAGGATTAGCGACGATGCCCTCGTGCAGGTTCCAGGTATGCGATGCAATCTCCACCAGCCCGCTTTGCTGCATCTCGCGCAGTTCATCCCAGGTGGCAAAATCGTCGCGAGTAAAGTCGCGAAAACCGTAGGCAACCTTGCCATCTTCAGGCAAGCTGGCCCACGCGCCCACCACCGCCATCACGGCTGGGTAGTGATAAGCCTTCAGCAGCGGAAACACCTTGGTATACGCGCTGCGCAAGCCATCGTCGAAGGTGAGCAGCACAGCGTGGCCGGGGAGAGGCTGGCCTCCGCTGCGCGCGTCGATCACCTGCTGCAGGCTCACCACGTGATAGCCGTGCGAACGCAGCCAGTCGAATTGCGAAGCCAGATTGCGCGTGCCGATCGCGTATTGATCCGGGTCAAGATTATGCAGGTCAGAAGTAATTGCGGCTTGCGAGGACGCAACCAGCCGTCCGCCCACGTCGTCGCGCACGTCGTGATAGCAGAGCGCCACAAAGTCCGGCGACTGCGCCCATTGAGACTGCGCGAATGCGGCGCAAGGCGCGGTGAGCAGCAATGCGATCAGTACGAATCTCTTCATTGCTGCCCCCATTTCAATCCAAACACCAGGCTGGTGTAGGGTTCGTTGCTGCCATCATACGGCTGGCTGTCCCAGGTTTCCTTTCCAAATACGCTGAAGCGCTTATTCACTTTCCACCGCTGCTCCGCGGCCAGCGATACTGCTGGCCCCATGCCGTAGTTCTGCTGCCAGTAAGGCGCCATGTACGCGGTAAAGTCCAGCGTCAAGCTGCGGTTGTAGCGCCGCCATGTAAGCCAGTGCGCAGTGGTTGAAGGTCCAAAAGAAAAATCCGCCTTGGGATTGAAGTAGATGCGGTTCTCGTTTTCTGAGTTCGTCGACGACGACAACTCCGGCGTCACCGTGACCTGTACGCGCGGCGATGTCCACACACGCTGGTCCCATTCGCCGCTGATTGCCGTACGCTGGTTTCCATCGCTGAAAAGCAACCGCTCAACGCCGGCGCTGATGTCGCGCAGTTCGTTCTGCCGCCATTCCAAATCGACCGTTGCGCTGCGTGCGCGCACTTTACCCAGTTCCGCAATCAGTTGCACTTCGGCCACATTGTCGGTGTCGCCTTCAATCTTGAGCGTCCAGTTGTCGCCGTAATTAAGGTCCGCACCCAGCGCGCCTGCCGCTACTGTTCCCGCTGTTCCAGTGTCTCCGCCGGCCTCAACCCAAACCGATTCACGCTCGTAGTCGTAGCTCACCCCAACTGCAGTACGGGAGCGATAGGCCGAGCCTCGAGTGAAGTCGCCTGTATCGCCCAGCGCGTGCACAAACGCGCGCCAGCGATTGTAGGCAAGCGGGCTGTACACATGCCCGTCGGAGTGTTCGGTGGTGCCGATGAATTTACCGCTCGACCGCTCGTAACCGGTCTCCGCGTCAGCCTGCCAGCCACGCTCAATGGCGCGGTCGAGCAGATAGCGGTCGATGGGCGGGCTGTTGCCGTCGCGCAGCAGCAACGCAGGCAAAATCGCGTCCGCCGGGTCGCGCTTTCCCGCAGCCTCCAGCACTTCAGCGTCCTCAAGCACCGGCAGCGAATCGGGCTGCGCGTCGCTGTCGGCGATGCGCTCCTGGGCCATGGCCCGCTGCGGCCATCCCCGCGCAAGGTAACTCATGGCCGCGGCGCGGTTCAAGCTTTGATTTGCCGGTGCGGCAGCCAGCATGGGCTCGAGCCGCGCATACTCCTGTGCGGGCATGCCGGCGTTGCCTCGCATTTCACTGACCTGCGTCCCCAGGTTCACGTGCTCTTCGTTGAATGGCAGGCTGGCCAGCCCCTGGGCGCGCAACCGGGCCGGCGCATCCTGGTAGGCCTGGTCCACCGTCTCGAGCGACGCGCCGATTTGCTCGTTTTCCATCTGCGCATAAGCAAGCCCGCCCCACGCCTCGCCGTTATCGGGCGCGCGGTTCACCAGCAACTTATACAGAGCCTCGGCCTGGCGCGGTTGACGAAGAGTAAGATACGCGCCTGCCACCGAGGCCAGCGCATAAGTGGGCACGTCAATCTTCTGCGCGCGCAATTGATCGTATGCGCCGATCACCTCGCGCAAGCGCCGCAGATCGTAGAGCGCAAGCAGCCGGTCAAATTCCGCGGCCTTCCAAATGTCATCCTTTGCCGTCGATTCCGCAATCACGCGATCCAGCAACTTCAGCGCCTCTTCCCCTTCCGCGCGCTTCTGCGCCCATGTGCCAGTAGAGGTCTCAATCCAGCGCACGCGTTCGGCGCCCTTTGCTTCTAACCGGAACCGGTCGTCCCGCGTTTCTGTTTGCGGACATGTATCTTCCCCGAGTGTTTCGCCGCCCACATGCACCAGCGCCGTGGCCATGTCGCACTGGATGGCCGCGCTTTCCCGGAGACGATGCTCCATCAGCCGCTGGTCCATATCAATCACGCAGGCGTAGTCGCCCTGTCGCGAACACAGATACGCCTCACCGGATTCCACGTCCGGCTCGTCCAGGTGATCGCGCAGCAAAGGGCGCATGTGAGCCGCAGCGTCGGGATAGTTGCCCTCGTCGGTGAGCACCATGGCCTGCCCCAGCAAGGGCTGCCAACGCTCCGGCGCCAGCCTGGCCGCGCTGCGATAGAGATCGAGCGCGTTGTCATTGCGATGCAGATTGCGCGCCGATCGAGCGGCGGCTTCGGCCAATCCCGCGTCGTCCTTTGGCGTCTCCGCACGCGCATACAACTCCAGCACGTACGCATCGTCTCCGGCCCAGTTGGCCACGATCGCTGTGTCGGCCAGCAATCGCGCGTCCTGGGGATACTTTGCCAGCAGCGCGCGCAGCGTGGCCAGGGCGTCTTTGGTGTCGCCGGCGCGCGCCTGGGCCACCGCGGCTTCGCGTTGCTCGCGCGGTGCCGCAACGTTCTGCGCCAGCAGCGCTCCCGTGCTCCACAGCAGCGACGCCGCAGCCGTGCATCCGCACAGTCTGTTTAATCTGCTTAGTCTCATGCCGCATTCCGCCTGATGCGCCACGTTTGAACCCTTGGAGGTCTGCTGAGAAGCGCAGGAATGGTGTACACAAATGTGATAATGGCCATCAGCATCCAGTAGATGATGGGATAAAAAACTGCATCCGGTGTCGACCACAAAATGTCTTTGTCATATTTCCGGTCGACCCAGGCCCCTATCACCAGTTGCGCAATACAGGTTGTGGCAATCATCATTCCCCAGAAATTCGGAAACGGCGACGCGCCGCGCGGCTCGTATCCGACTGACTTGCAGAAGATCCAGAACATTGTCATCAACACAAAGACGAAGGACCACAGGATGGAGGCGCACGATTCGTAGTAAATCGGCCACATCCGTCGCATCTTCCAGCGAAAGGGAATTTCCCGGTGGCGCTTGAGCGCCTGGGCCAGGCCGCGCGACCAGCGGCGCCGCTGCTTCCACAGTTCGCGAATGTTGAGCGGCACCTGCATCCAGACCACGGCCCGCGGCTCGTAACGAATATCCCAATGCCTCATCTGAAGACGCCAGGTCATGTCCATGTCTTCAGTAGCCATATCGGAACTGAAGCCGCCGATTTCGAGCAATGCGGTGCGGCGCACTGCCAGCACCGCGCCGGAGACTGTGAGGATTCGCCCCAGCACGCGCTGTGCGCGCCTCTGCATCGACACAATCGACGAGAACTCGATGGCCTGTAGATGCTGCAGCACCGACCTTCTGTTTCGCACTCTCGGATTGCCCGTCACCGCAGCCACGCGCGTGCCAAGAAAATGCGGAACAATGCTCTTGAGCACATCGGGCGTCACAATAATGTCGCCGTCGATCACCAGCAGGATTTCGCCGCGGCAAAACGGCAGGGCATCGTTCAGCGCCATCGCCTTGCCTTCGTTCACTTTCTTGTTGATGAGCCGAACGCGGGGATCGGAAAGATAGCCACGTGCAATATGCGCCGTCTCATCCGGCGAATGGTCATTGACAATAATCACCTCAAAGGCCGGATAGTCGAGCGCCAGCAACGCATTCACGGTGTCGTTGAGCGTCGCCCCTTCAGCAAAACATGGAACCACCACCGATACCATCGGAAACGGGGCTTCCATTGCCATCGTGGAGTTCTCTTGCCCGCGCCGGAAAAACAGGGACAGCGAGATCCACAGCCAGCTCATCGAGATGGGATAGAGGCCGTAAAAGTTGAGCGCGAGATAGTATGGGAACGAGTGGTCGATTGCGCGCAGAACAGGCGAAAGGTGTAGTGCCAGGTCGTGCATTACCGGGGGCTACTCCATCTCCGGCGCAGGAACACAAAACTTTGTTCCACCGTCGATGTGAACGTGAATCTCCTGGCTGTCGTGGCAATCTTCATGCAGAACGAGCTGCCTGCCCAGGTAATCCTGAACAAAAGACGGAACGATATAGCGTGTGTAAAGTCCGCGCTTGCCTGCGGACGCCAGTCGCTTGTTGTGGTCAATCCACCAGGCGATGCTGAAGTGCATCAGGAACATGGTGAGAATGAGGAGAATGGCGAAGGTGACAGGTTCGCGGCGGGGTGTTTGCCACGATACGTGCACCCACTCGTACGCATAGAGAAGCCAGCCCATGGCTGCGGATGCGTAGCGAAGGAACATGTACAGCCTGGGGAAACGGGAATCCTGCATTGGAACAAGCCTCGGTCGCAATTACAGAGCTCCGCGGCAGACCGCAAACTTGTGCGTCTCAATTCTGGCCCCTGAAACGACTCTGTGTGATTTAGAACCTATGTTAATGGAATTAAATGAGATACAGAATCCCCGAATAGTACTTATCGCTGCCTCAATGGTGGCATTACCGAACTTTGAAACTCAGGTGACTTGGATACTCTCATTCGTGTTCGCACAGGTTACCAATACACGAATCATGGCCGGCGCGCCGGGTATTAGGTGCGGCGCGGAGAGCAAGCCACGCAGCTAATACGCAGATTCCGCAGAAGAATAGCGGCGACCCGTAGTAATAACCTTCAGGGCAGAGTCGCCGCGACTTAGGTAACATCATCGGGAACTTTGATAACGCTAATTTGGAACTACGCGCAGATTGTTCGTCACAGAGAAGACCCCGGAGACGCCGTTGGCCCGAATGCCCGCAGTATCCTTGTCGCTTTCGTTGTCAACTACGCCTTCGAGCGTGACGTGACCATTATTGACGATGATGCGGATGGGCTTTTGCACGCCCATGGCGTACTTCTCCATAGACGGGAAACCGTAGATGGAGCGATAAAGTGCGACGCGCAACTGGTGATCCATGGGTGAAAGCGGCAGCACCTCGATGTTATTCACCACGCGATCGACTCCCTCAATATGCTTGATCGCATTTTCAGAGTCGGATTTGAGCGAGGGTCGGGTCACCTGGCCAACCAGCGTGACTGTGCCTCCGTTTACCTGGAATGCGATGTTGTCGAAGACGGTGAAGTATGGAAGCGTCGCCAGCTCGTGGCGAACCTCTTTTTGAATACGCATCTGCGCGGGGTTCGAGGGCTCAACCTGGCCGATAGCGAAGGTGGTTGAGGCGAACAGAAGCAACAACAATACGACTGGGACTTTCAAAACGCGATTCATGGCTGCTCCTTTATTTGCGAACAAGCGGTCAATTGAATCGATCCAAACGATTCGGGCTATTTGATGCGGGGGGGAAGGAAGTGGTTGGATGAAGCGGGCTGGAGGATTCCGGGCTGGATGGTCCCCATTCGGAGGCCAGAAATCTTGCTCAGATGCCGAACGCAGGTCTCTGAAATGGGGGAGAATCTCGCCCAATCGCCCCGATGTCGCGGAATAATCTGCTCCGAATCCAGGCTTCCATTTAGGTAAAAGAGAGAAATTGAGTACAAGACGGCTGGCGAAGCGGTAACCGATCAAATTAAGTTATTGATTATATTGGCGTCCCCGACGGGATTTGAACCCGTGTTATCGCCGTGAAAGGGCGGTGTCCTAGGCCGGGCTAGACGACGGGGACTTATATTTGAGGGCCAGAAACAGCCCGTACAAGCCGGACGCGCCCTTATGAAGGCTATCAACTTGGAGGGTGCGTGTCAAAACGCGCAGCATGGTCCGCGCGACCGCGTGGTGCGCTATCCTCCTGAGATACTCCAAATACAATGACGGAGCGGAGGCGGAACCAGGCGCCGGATTGTGCCAGCCGTCACGCGCTGCCGGCTATGGCCTTGATTACTGTCGGCTATGGCAATAGTTTTGAGTCTGATGCGCAAGACGCCGCGTCAGATAGCCAAGAGCTTTTCAAGCATTTACAGGCATTTGCGTTCGGCGGCTGGGTGACGAACCGGGCAGGGGCACGGGAAGCACCCCTCTAACCGATGCGCCCCGCCTGATGCCGGCGAAGCACAGGCAAGGGACCGGAGCGACCGGACGATGGAAATCTGTCAACATTCTTAATGAACCGGCAGAGGAAAATTGAGTGGAAATGAGAACGAGTATTCATAAGGCAGGCTGGTTGATGATTTTGTGCATGGCGGCGGCCGGATGCCAGAAGAAGGCAGCCGCGCCGTCGGCAGGGGCAGGCATGCAAGCCTTGCCGGTACAGACCTACACGGTTACATTGCAGCCGGTGCCGGAGAGCAGCGAATACGTTGCCACCATCAAATCGCGGCACTCGGCCACCATCATGCCGCAGGTGAGCGGAGTTTTGACGTCCATCGAAGTGACCTCAGGCCAGCAGGTGGAAGCGGGCCAGGTGCTGATGACGATCGATCCGCGCCAGCAGCAGGCCGCGGTTGATTCGCAGCGCGCCACCGAGCGGCAAAAGAAGGCGGTCTTCGACTACAACGTAACCGAGCTCGAACGACAGCAAAAACTCTTCGACGCCGGAGTTACCAGCCGCGAAGTATTGGACCAGGAGAAACAGGCCTACCAGAACTCCAAAGCCGATTACGAGTCCGCTTCGGAATCGACCAAGACGCAGGAGAGTTTGCTGGCCTACTACACCATTCGCGCGCCGTTCGCCGGCATTGCAGGCGACATACCGGTGCATGTGGGCGACTACATGAGCCCATCCAATTCGCCCCCCAACGTGCTCACCACGGTGGACGAGGGCAAGAATCTCGAAGTCTACGTCTACATTCCCACCGAGCGTGCCAACCAGATCCGCAGCGGGCTTGAAGTGGATGTGGAAGATACCAACGGCACGTTGCTGCAGAAATCGAATATCGATTTCATCTCGCCGCAGGTGGATTCAACGTTGCAGGGCATCCTGGTGAAGGCGCCGGTGAAACCCACCCCCGAGATTCTGCGCACCATGCAGATGGTGAAGGCCAAGGTGATCTGGAAGACCTCGCCGATGGCGGTCGTGCCGGTGCTGGCCGTTACTCGCCAGGGCGTGCAGAGTTTTGTGTTCGTGGCGAAAAAAAATAAAGGTCAATTTTTCGCCGTGCAAGTTCCGGTGACGCTGGGCGATACGGTGGGCAACACCTATTCCATCACTTCGGGATTGAGCGCGGGCGACAAGGTGATCGTGTCAGGCACGCAGTTCCTTGTAAATAACATGCCGGTGATGCCGCTGGGCGGATGAGCCGGAGAAGCAGCTTTCAGCCCTCAGCTTTCAGCCTAAGCGTGCTGAAGCCATAGACCTCGATTGAGCGAACACTAAAACTGAAAGCTGACAGCCGAGAGCTGCTGGCCGGAAAGAGAGCAAGCCTTGTTTGTAAATTTCTTTATTCACAGGCCGGTATTCGCAACGGTTTGCGCACTGCTCATCATATTGGCCGGCGCAATCTGCATACCTACGCTTCCGGTGGCCATGTACCCTACGCTGGCGCCGCCCACGGTCACCGTAAGCGCGGCCTATATTGGCGCAGACGCGGAAACGGTGGAGAAGGCCGTCACTATTCCGCTTGAAGAGGCGATCAACGGCGTAGAGGGCATGCACTACATCAGTTCCTCGAGCACCAGCACCGGCCTGAGCACGATCACGGTGACTTTTAACACCGGGTATGACCTCGACATTGGCGCGGTGGACGTGCAGAATCGCGTAGCCACCGCCGAGGGGCGCCTGCCCGGCGAGGTGATTTCGACCGGCATTTCCATTACGAAAGTTAATACGAATTTTGTTTTCGGTGCAGGCGTTTTTGACCGCCAGGGCCGGTACAGCAACGCGTTCATCTCAAATTACCTTGACGTATACGTAAAAGACGCGCTCAAACGCCTGCCGGGCGTGGGCGACGTAATGATTTTCGGTGAACGCAAATATGCGATGCGGGTCTGGCTAGATCCGGCAAAGCTGGCTTCGCGAAGCCTCACCGCGAGCGATGTTGTGAGCGCGCTCAGCGAGCAGAATGTCGAGATTCCGGCGGGCCAACTCGGCCAGCCGCCCGCAGGCACGGGACAGCAGTTCCAGATTCCGGTGCGGGTGATCGGCCGGCTCACCAGTCCCGAGGAATTCGACAACCTGATCGTCAAAAACTCACCCAACGGCCTGGTGCTGCTGAAGGACGTGGGACACGCCGAGGTGGGCGCGGAAGACTACAGCTCATCGCTCAAATTCTTCGGCCATGAAGCGGTGGGCTTTGGCGTGATTCAGCTTTCAAACGCCAATGCGCTCGACGTGGACCGCAGAGCCAAAGTCGAGCTCGAGCGGCTTGCCAAGTCTTTTCCGCCGGGTCTCGAATATGCAGTCGCCTTCGACTCGACTACCGCCGTCGGAGAGTCGATCAGAGAAGTGCTTTTCACCCTGGGCGAAGCGGTGGTCATCGTCATCGCGGTCATTTTTCTCTTCCTGCTCGACTGGCGCGCTACTATCATTCCCGCGGTCACCATTCCGGTGTCGCTGATCGGCACTTTTGCGTTCATCAAGGCATTCGGCTTCAGCATCAACTCGCTTACGCTGTTCGGAATCACGCTGGCCACCGGCCTGGTGGTCGACGACGCCATTGTGGTGATTGAAAACGTTCAGCGACACATTCACCTGGAGCACTCTGAGCCGCACGCAGCCACGTCGCGTGCCATGGGTGAGGTAACCAGCGCAGTGATCGCCACCTCGCTGGTGCTGATCGCTGTGTTTGTGCCGGTTTCGTTTTTCCCCGGCACTACCGGAATTCTCTATCGCCAGTTCTCTCTCACCATCGCGTTCTCGATTGCGATTTCGGCCTTCAATGCGCTCACCCTTTCGCCGGCTCTCTCAGCGATGCTGCTGCGCGGCGAAGAAGCCCGGCCCCGCCAACTCGATTTTCTCCACATTGGATTCGTCTCGCGCGCATTCGCAGCCTTCATTCATGGCGCCGACGCATTCATTACCTGGCTGTCCAGCACGTATGCTCGCATCATTCATTTCTCGCTCCGCCTGCGCTACGTGCTGCTGGTGCTCTTCTTCGCAGGCCTTGCCGCGACGGTCTGGATCTATCGCACCGTTCCTACCGGTTTCATTCCGCAGGAAGACGAGGGCTTCTTGATGGTGGTGGTGCAGGCGCCCCCGGGATCTTCACTCGAATACACAACCGCGCTGGCCGACAAAGGCGCAGCCATTATTGCGCAGAACCCGGATGTCGGCGGATTATTCCAGGTCATGGGATTCGGCTTCTCGGGCGGCGCATCGAATTCCGGCCTGATGTTTGTGAATACTCTTCCCAACGGACGCCCGCGCGGCAAGGGCCACAGCACCGCGGACATACTGCACGACATTGCGCCCAAGCTGCAGCAGCTCATGTTCATGCCCAATGGCGGCATCGTGCAGGCATTCCAGCCGCCGGCCGTGCAGGGCGTGGGCAGTTACGGCGGCTTCCAGTTCATGCTGGAGGACCAGGGCGGCAACACGCTCACCGATCTTGACCGCGTGGCACACCAGATGGTGGGCGCGAGCCGCGGGGTGCCCTCGCTTACCAACCTGATCACCACATTCTCGGCCAACGATCCACAAGTACTGGTGCGCCTTGATCGCGACAAGGCCAAGGCGATGGGCATTCCCATTTCGCAGATCTCCACAACGCTCAACGTCTTCATGGGTTCTGAGTACGTGAACGACTTCGACTACAACAACCGCACCTATCGCGTGTATGTACAGGCCGACCAGCCCTTCCGCATGAAGGCCAGCGACCTGCAGAACTACTACGTACGCTCCGATACAGGCCAGATGGTTCCGCTCGACAACCTGGTGACGGTGGTGAACACGTCGGGTCCGCCGGTGATCAACCATTACAACCTTTTCCGCGCAGTCGAGATCGATGGATCGCCGGCGCCGGGTTACAGCTCAGGCCAGGCGTTGACGGCAATGGACGATCTCTTCAACAAGACCAAGATGCCCGGCATGATCCCCGGTTGGACAGGTCTTACGCTGGATGAAATTGAATCGAGCGGCAAGGCGCTGCTCATTTTTGCACTGGGCATCCTGGTTGTGTACCTCACGCTCTCTGCGCAGTACGAAAGCTTTGCCCTGCCCTTCATCATCCTGCTGGCCGTGCCCATGGCGGTGCTGGGCGCGCTGGGACTGATCATGTTGCGCGGCTTTGCCAACGACGTCTACTGCCAGATCGGGCTGGTGATGCTGATTGGGCTTTCGGCCAAGAACTCGATTCTGATTGTCGAGTTCGCCGAGCAATTGCGGCGCAAGGGCCGCTCCATTGCCGAGGCCGCAATCGAGGCCGCGGAGCTGCGCCTGCGCCCCATACTCATGACCTCGTTCGCCTTCATCCTGGGCGTGCTGCCGCTGGTATTCGCCACCGGCTCCGGCTCGCTTGGTCGCCAATCGGTAGGCACCACCATCGTCGGCGGAATGTTGCTGTCGACGGTGTTGAACCTGATCTTCATCCCCGTGCTCTACGTAATCCTGAGCCGGGTGTTGAAGCGCAAGGTCGCCAAGATTGGTGCTGATCCGGAAGCTGAGGCAGCGCATTAGGTCTTTGACCGCTTCGAGCTGCACCAATGTGGACAAATGTGGGTTCCCCATCCAAGCTCTGCTTGGGTGGGATTGACCCACCGCTGACTCGCTGAAACTTCCATGCCGGCGTCCCATCCTCTCCGCGGCTTCATCGCGGAAATGGTGGGAAAGCACAGAACCATGCGGCCTGAGGCATGTTTTAGTGCGACTGCCCTTACTGCTCGCCCCGGTGCGCTATTACGTAATCCTTGATGCGCTCGTAGACTTCGCTGGTGACAATGCCGTACTCAACAAGGTCTTGCTTGGTGCGGTAAGGGCGGTAGCGCACAATCCGCGCGGCCCAGATGTGGGTCATGCCCGGCGCCTTCATGAGCTGGTCGATGCTGGCGTGATTGATGTCGATGCGCGCCTCAGCCGCCGGAGCCGTTGCGGAAGTCTTCGCAGCGCCATTCGTGTCGCGATCTGAATTGGTTTGCGCTGCGCCTGCCAGGCACACAGCCAGCAATATAGTTGCCAACCCAGTCATCCTCAGTCGCGCCAGCACTGGCACATCCTCGCCTCGCAAGGCCCTGCAAACAGCCCCGAGCCCCACCTCAATGGTATTGTGCGCCCTCTTCATTCCTGGCCTGTCACGCACTCGTCAAGATGTGCGAGCACGTGCGGCCACGCATCTTCATGGCGCTTCTTCGACTGCTCGTCGGGGAATCCCGCATGGGTGAGTCGCAACGCGGCGCCGCTGCCAATTGCCGTCAATTCCATCGTTACCACGGTCTCTTCGCCTTCGGTTGCCGCGGTCAGCCAGGTAAGCTCAATCACCCTTGGCTGCTCCAGCCGCAGGAACCGGCCGTAATGCGGATGGCGCCGACCCTCGAATTCGGTCTCGAAGAAAAACGGCGCGCCAGCCTCAGCCCGCATTGACACGGAGCCTGGCGCGGCAAACCAGAGATCGAACTGCTCAGTCCAGGCACGGAATAATGCCTCTGGAGCGGCTTTCATCATGCGCTCGCACTTGAATCCCAGCGGCCTCGACGAAAGATCGGGCACCGGCACTGCCATAGTTCCTCCAGTCAGTTGCAACAATTCTCCGCTTGTTTGAGTGCCGACAGCAAGCGGGGTGAAAACATCTGAAAGCCGCCGGTCCCGTTGAATGTGTTCCCTGTCACTTAGACCCCAGCGGCGCGAATGCTAGCATCAACCGTCACGATAGCTGCGCCGCCAGGTTGACGCCGCGGCCGGCTATGGAAGGAAGGCCTCCAGATGTCCAATACCCGTCGAGCGTTTTTGCAGTCCAGCGCGGCTCTCACCATCGGCATGATGGGTGGAGCGGCAAACTCTCTGGCAGCCGGAACTCAAGCGGCCCAAAACGCGCCATCCACGGCCGCGACGCCGCCGGTCCCCGCTTCTCCTGTCCAGGTCCCAAAGATGAAGTTCGGCAACGCAGAAATCGGCCGCCTGGTGCTCGGCGTCAACCCCATGTACGGGTTCAGCCACTACAACAACAATTTCAGCGCTGCCATGCGCGAGTGGTACACGCCGGAACGCGTCTGCGAGGTCTTGCATCGCGCCAGCAGCTTCGGCATCAACGCCTTCAACTATGTCCACGTGGATCGCGCTCAGAGCGACTTGGAGATGTTCCAGTCCCAGGGTGGCAACATGCACCTCATCATCCAGGTGATGGCGCGGGACGACGCGGCCTTCCTGGTTCAGAAATTCAAGCCGCTGGCTCTGCAAAGGCGCGGCGAAGAGATCGACAAAGCCTTCCAGACAGGAACCATGTCAGCCGAGAGGGAGTGGTGCAAACGCGCGCGCGATCTGGGCGTACTGGTCGGCGTGGGCACCCATAAGCCCGAGGTCATCGAACTAGTTGAGGAGCAGGGTTGGGATATCGATTTCTATTCCGGCTGCGTGTACAACCGCACCCGCACTGAGGCTGAGTGGAAACAGGCTCTCAACGGCGAAATTATGGAAATGCCCCACGACATTTATATGCAGAGCGATCCTGCGCGCATGTACAAGGTCATCCGCCAGACCTCGAAAACCTGCTTCGCCTTCAAGATTCTGGCCGCCGGACGCATAGACGGCGATGGCGTCGTTCAGGCATTTCGCACGGCGTATTCCAGCATCAAGCCGGGCGATGGAGTATACGTGGGCATGTTCCCCAGGGGTAAGGACGAGATCAGGGAAAACGCCGAAATCGTGCACAGTATCCTGACCGCGGCCTGAGCCAGTTGACACCGCGAGGGATTTCCCTTACGTTTTAGACAGATGCAGAACCACCGCCATCATGGTCACCACCATCATCATGGGACCCCCATGCCGGCGGACTGCCATGGCCTGAGCTAAACAAGGCCAGAGAGATCTGAAAAGAAATATCCCGCCCGCCGGCGACCAACGCAGGCGGGCTTTTTATTGCCACAAATCCAAACCAAGGAAGTAAAGCGTGGAACAAATCGACTTTGAAAAGATGGATGGCCTCGTGCCGGGAATCGTGCAGGACGCGAAGACCGGCGAGGTATTGATGCTGGGATTTCTTAACCCCACCAGCTACGCGAAGTCACTTGAAACTGGGTTCGTCACTTTTTGGAGCCGCACCCGCCAAAAGCTGTGGATGAAGGGCGAGACCAGCGGCAATCGGCTCAAGATTGTCTCCACCGCCACCGACTGCGACAACGACACGCTGCTCTTTCGCGTGGAGGTCGAGGGCGACGGACTGGTCTGCCACGAAGGCACTGTAAGCTGCTTTACACGGCCCATCGAATTAAACAAGGAGGCAGCCCGTGGCTGACAAACTTCGTCTCGGAATTCCCAAAGGCAGCCTGCAGGACGCGACCATCGCTCTCTTCAAGCGGGCTGGCTGGAACATCTACGCCGACGGCCGCTCTTACTTCCCTTCAATCGACGACAAAGAAATTGAGTGTATGCTGATTCGCGCGCAGGAGATGGCGCGTTACGTTGAGCATGGTGTTCTGGACGCGGGCCTAACCGGCATCGATTGGGTGGTGGAAAGCGGCCTGGATGTGGAAAGCGTAACCACGCTCACCTACGCCAAGCAAAGCCGCCGCAAGGTGCGCTGGGTGCTGGCAGTGCCCGAAGGGAGTGGCTACGAGAAGGCCGAGGACCTTGAAGGCAAAATCATTGCCACCGAACTGGTTGAAACCAGCAAGCGCTACTTCGCGTCGAAGGGTGTTAACGTCAAGGTCGAATTCAGTTGGGGCGCGACCGAAGTCAAGCCGCCCATGCTCGCCGACGCCATTGTTGAAGTAACCGAAACCGGCAGCTCGCTGAAGGCGAACCATCTGAAGATCATCGACACGGTGATGGAGAGCGAGACTCACCTGATCGCAAGCAAGGCAACGCTTGCCAATGAATGGAAAAAACAGAAGATCGAGCAGATTGCCACCATGCTGCGCGGCGCCATAGACGCGCAATCGCAGGTGGGACTCATGCTCAACGTCAAGCGCGCCGACCTCGACGCGGTGCTGGCCGTGCTGCCGGCCTTGAACTCCCCCACTATTTCGCAGTTGAGCAACTCAGAGTGGGTCGCAGTGAATACGATTGTGGATGAAAGCGTAGCCCGAGACGTGATTCCGCGACTGAAGGCGGCGGGCGGCGCAGGCATCGTGGAGTATCCGCTTAACAAGGTTGTGCTGTAGCAGCACCGGAGGGAGCAGGGGCCTTCAGGCCCCTGAATTGAGTCCCAAAAGAATCAGGGCCTTCGGGCCCGGAGAACAAAGGCAGAACTCAGGACGACCATGAGACTCATCCGAACCAAAGGCCGTGGCGCAAAGAATGCCTGGGCAATCGTCGCTGCTCTCGAAACTCGCGGTGGGGCATCGCTCGGCAAAGTGATGCCGGCGGTTGAACGAATCGTTGCCGCCGTGCGCAATGGGGGCGACCGCGCTCTGTTCCGTTACGCCGCGCAGTTCGATGGCCTGGCCGGCCCCGCCGCGCTGCGTGTCACACAAGATGAAATGTTTGCCGCGTGGAGCGCGCTCAGCCCCGCGCTGCGCGATGCGATCACAACTGCAGCCGCGCAGATTCGCGAATTTGCCGAATACCAAATGCCCGAATCTTTCAGGGCATCAACGATCGATGGTCTCATCACCGGCCAGATTGTTCGCCCGCTCTCGGCGGTCGGCTGCTACGTCCCCAGCGGCCGTCACCCGTTGCCTTCAACGCTGCTGATGACCGCCATCCTCGCGCGGGTTGCGGGTGTAAGGCGCATCGCGGTTGTTTCGCCCAAACCCGCGCCTGAAACGCTGGCCGCAGCGCATCATCTCGGCATCACCGAGTTCTATCGCCTCGGCGGAGCGCATGCAATAGCTGCGCTCGCCTACGGCACGGCGTCCGTTCGCCGCGTCGACAAGATCGTGGGGCCCGGCAATCTCTACGTCACTGCGGCCAAAAAGCTCGTCGCCTTTGACTCCGCGCCCGGCTGTGCTATCGACATGCTCGCCGGCCCCACTGAAATTGTTGTCACCAGCGATCGCGGCAACGCAGCCGATATCGCGTCCGACCTGGTCGCCCAGGCTGAGCACGATCCCGAAGCGCTGGCCATTTTCATAACCACGCGCGAGAATCTCGCCCACGAAGTCATCGCCGAAGCAAAACTGCGCAGCCGCACCAATCCAGTTGCGCGCGAGTCACTTGGCCGCAACGGCCTTGCGATAGTTGCCGCGAGCACCGACGAAGCGCGCGCGCTCACCAATCGCATTGCGCCTGAGCATCTCACCGTCGACGCTGCGAGTGACCTCAATTGGATTGAGAATGCCGGCTCGGTCTTCGTAGGCCGCTGGTCTGCGCAACCCATGGGCGACTACATCAGCGGACCCAATCACACGCTTCCCACAGGCGCGATGGCGCGTGTGCGCGGCGGCCTCAGCGTCAACGATTTTGTGAAGCTGATCACCGTGCAGCAGTATTCGCGCGCCGGCATCGTTGCGCTCGGACCAAAGGCCGCGCTGCTGGCCGAGGCCGAAGGCCTAACCGGCCACGCCGATGCCATTCGAGTGCGCCTCGGCAATAGGAGGTCCCGTGGCTAATTCCGAAATCATCGTCGCGCCTTCGCCCCGCGCCCGCGTGCAGGCCATGAAGGAGTATCACCCTCCTCTGGGCAGCCGCGACGCGTTGCGCCTCGACTTCAACGAAAACACGCTGGAGTGCTCACCCAAAGTGCGCAAGGCGCTCAAGCAAATCTCCGCGGGCTCGCTCACTCGCTATCCCGAGCGCGAGCCGGTTGAAGCCATGGTGGCCGAGCACCTCTCGCTCAAACCGGAACAGGTTGCGCTCACCAACGGCGTTGACGAAGCCATTCATGTGCTCTTTGAGGCCTTTCTCGATGCCGGCGATGAGCTGCTGCTGCCCGTGCCCACTTACACCATGTACGAGGTGTACGCCACGGCAACCGATGCGCGTACTGTCGCAGTGCAGGCGGGCGACGATCTCGAGTTCCCTTGCGACCGGCTGATGGCCGCCATCACGCCACAAACAAAAATCATCGCCATCGCCAGCCCCAACAGTCCGTCAGGCTCTGCCGCCACGCGCGCACAGTTGCTTGAGCTTGCACAACGCGCGCCGCATGCTGTGCTTCTCGTCGACGAAGCTTACTTTCATTTTCACGGCGAAACGGTGATGGACCTGGTCGGCACAGTTCCAAACCTCATTGTGGCCCGCACGTTCTCAAAAGCCTATGGACTCGCCGGGCTGCGCCTCGGCCTGCTCGCCGGACCAGTCGAGCTCATGCGGTGGATTCGCCGCGTGCTTTCACCGTACAGCGTGAACTCCATCGCGCTCGTCTGCCTGCCGCCCGCACTTGAAGACACCGCGTACCTCGAGTGGTATGTCAGCGAAGTGCTGGCCGCGCGTGCTGACTTTGAGGCCGCGCTCGATGCCGAACAAGTTCGCCGCTGGCCGAGCCGCGCCAACTTTATTCTCGTCGATATTGGCGCAAAGCACGCGGAGTTTGTGCGCCTGATGCGCGCCGCGGGCGTTCTTGTGCGCGACCGCTCCAGCGACCCCGGCTGCGATGGCCGCGTGCGCATTACAATTGGCACGCGCGAGCAGATGCGCGTTGCCGCCATAGCGCTGAATGAGACCATGGCCGTGCTGCGCGGCGAAAGCGAGGCGCAATGAAAGCTGCTTCCAGAGGTAAAAAGGTAGGTGCCCCTGGTCTCGATCTTGAGACCAAGGAAAGCAAGGACACAAAGCTGCGCACCTCCGCCGTTGCGCGCCACACGGCCGAGACTCAGATCGACCTCACGCTGACCATCGAGGGCCAGGGCCGCTACACGGTTTCGACCGGCATTCGCTTTTTCGACCACATGCTCGAGCTCTTCACGCGTCATGGCGCATTTGACCTCGACCTCGCCTGCAAAGGCGATCTGGATGTCGATCAGCACCACACCGTGGAAGACGTGGGCATCGCGCTCGGCGAGGCTTTCGATCGCGCGCTGGGCGATAAACGCGGCATACTTCGCGCCGGCTATTTCATCATGCCCATGGACGAGACGCTGGCCATCGCTGCCGTCGACTTGAGCGGCCGCGCGGCCTTCGCAGTCGATACAAAGGTCCGCACGCGCCTGGTAGGTGATCTTCAAACCGAACTCGTGACTGATTTCTTTGAAGGCTTCGCTCGCGGCGCGCGCGCCAACGTCCACGTAAAAACAATGTATGGCCGCTCGAACCATCACAAGATCGAGGCTATCTTCAAGGCTTTCGCGCGCGCGCTGCGCGTGGCCTGCAGCCGCGACAAGCAACTGGGCGAGATGCTGCCCTCGACCAAGGGGCTGCTCTGATGCGCGTGACCGTCATCGATTACAAAGCCGGCAATCTCACCTCGGTGCTCAAGACGCTGCACCACCTTGGCGCTGAGACCCAGGTCACCGGCGGCGATCTCTCGCTGGTCGACTCGGCCGAACGCATCGTGCTGCCGGGCGTAGGCCACTTCGCAGCTACCGAGCGGCTCGACGCAACCTGCCTCACCGGCGCAATTCGCGCAGCAATTGCGCGCGGGGTGCCCTTCCTCGGCATCTGCGTGGGCATGCAGTGGCTCTACGCGGGATCGACCGAAGCACCATCGCAGCCCGGCCTCGGCATCTTCCCCGAACTCTGCACCCGATTCCCCGAAGGCTACGAAAAAGTTCCGCACGTTGGCTGGAACTCGCTCGAACCATGCCCCGGTTCGCGCTTATTTGCAGGCATCGAACCGCGCGCATACGTTTACTTCACGCACTCCTTCAAAGCTCCCGTAACTGCCGACACCGCGGCAACAACGCACTACATTGAGCCGTTTGCCGCTGCCGTTGAGCGCGGCAACGTCTTCGGCGTGCAGTTCCATCCGGAGAAATCCGGCGAGACGGGCCTCAAGATTCTCAGCAACTTCTTGGAGATCGAACGATGACTCTGGAATACACAATCACGCTTGCAGATTGTAAGGCAGCACATCAACTCGACAGATATCAATCGCCGGGAAGTCGTATCAAGTTCGTCTTACTGAACATGGTCGTTCCGCTTTTGGCAGTGCTTGGGCTCGTAATTTGGCCCTTTCTAAATATCACGGAGAAAACTCCATTAAGCGAATCAGGCACACTGACTCTTATCGAGATCCTATTAATTTATTTGTCAATTGCAGTACCCATTTCGAGAAATCACCAAACGCGCAAAGGCTTCGAACGGCTCCCTCCTACAACAAAAGCGGGGCGAGGGTGCTCCATTGAAATCGACGACGAAGGCGTTGTTTCATCAATACCTAGTCTCGCCGAAACGAAGTTTTTCTGGAGTGCGATTGTAGCATTCGCGCAGGACGAAAAGGTTACCCTGCTGTACACCGGCAAAGATAGGTTCCTCTATTTCCCGACACGAACACTGTCGGTTGATCAGCGTGCGGAACTCAATAACCTAGTCGCCCGCCATGTAAAGAGGAGCGCCTAGCCCATGCTGACCAAGCGCATCATCGCCTGCCTCGATGTTCACGCCGGCCGCGTTGTTAAAGGCGTGCAATTCATCGACCTTGTCGATGCCGGCGACCCCGCAACGCAAGCCGCACGTCACGCCCGCGAAGGCGCAGACGAAATCGTAATGCTCGATATCACCGCCACGCACGAAGGCCGCCAGACGCTGCTTGACACCGTGCGCCGCACCGCAAAGGAGTTGTTCGTTCCCTTCTGCGTGGGCGGCGGCATCAAGTCGGCACGCGACGCCGAGCAGGTGTTTACCGCGGGCGCCGACAAAGTAAGCATCAACTCCGCTGCGCTCGCCCATCCCACGCTCATCAGCGACATTGGCGCCAGCTTTGGCGCTCAGGCCGTGGTTGTGGCTATCGACGCCCGCCGCGACCGCGCCGCTGCCGACCCTATTCGCGATGCACAGGTATTCGTGCATGGCGGCCGCAAGCCCGTGGGCCGACGCGTTGTGGAGTGGGCACGCGAGGCTGAGCAGCGCGGAGCAGGCGAAATCCTGCTCACCTCAATGGACTCCGATGGCACGCGTGCCGGTTTCGACTGCGAGCTTACCGCCGCGGTTTCGGAGTCAGTCAGCATTCCCGTCATCGCGTCGGGCGGCGCAGGCACAGTGGGCCACTTTGCCCAGGTGTTTGCCCGCGGAAAAGCCGATGCTGCTCTCGCGGCCAGCATCTTTCACTTCGGTATCTCCACCTCGCGCTCGCTTAAAGAGGAACTTCAGAAGTCCGGTGTCTCCGTGAGGCTGCCATGCTGATTCCATCCATCGATCTCATGGGCGGCCGCATCGTGCAGTTAGTTCAGGGCGAGAAACTTCGCCTCGCCTTCGACGACTTCGAATACTGGATCGAAAAATTCTCAAAGTATCCGCTGGTGCAGCTTATCGATCTTGACGCGGCCATGCGCCAGGGAGATAACTCCGCACTGGTGGCACAAATCGCAAAGCGCCTGCCTGTGCAGGCCGGCGGCGGGATTCATACCATCGACCGCGCGCGCCAGGTGCTCGAGGCGGGAGCGCAGCGGGTCATTCTTGGCTCGGCTCTTTTTTCGTCGGAAGGCAAAGTTAATTCCGCATTTGCCGCGGAGTTGGCTGCCGCCATCGGCGCGGAACGCATCGTTGCCGGCATCGACACAAAGAACGGCCGCATCGCCGTCAAGGGCTGGAAGGCGCAGGTTGAACTGACGCCCGATGAAGCCATTCCAGAACTCGAGCCATTCGTTGCGGCGTTTCTCTACACGCATGTGGATGGCGAAGGCATGATGCAGGGATTCCCCATCGCCACTGCCGCGCGGCTTCGCAAACTCACTAAGCGCCAGCTCATCGTCGCCGGCGGAATTCGCAGCCAACGGGAGATCGATGAGCTCGACGCGCTTGGCGCAGATGCCGTGGTTGGCATGGCAGTCTACACCGACCAGCTCGCCGTTTGAACTGCTCGACAATTCATGGCTGATCGCGCGTCCGCCCGATGGCCCGGCTGGTTTCAACGCGCGAGGCGCGCAGCATTTGCGCAATTTGCTTCAGATGCAATTGCACAGCGTAGGCGCGCAAAATCTCTGCCTGCGAAAAACCCAGTCCAGTTCCACGTACCGAATCCATGCGCGCTTCAAGATCGGCAATGTCGTGTTCAAGACTATAACCCTGCGGCGGCTTGTCGAAACGCCACTTATGAATGCAGTTGGCAACATGGTTGAAGCCGCTTTGGATGTCGGCGGCGAGCTTGCCCAGTTCCGGTTCCAACCGCTGTGCGTAAGCGTCCTTATGACTGTCTCTCACTGCGAGTTCGAGCGCAATCAGGGCTTCAAAAAGCGAGCGGCCGAATTGCGAAAGCATGTTAAGGCCCTCGGGCCAGCCGGCGCTGGAGGGCTCGTTGCGGCTTGCGTCCAGAAGCTGGTCGTTGCCCTGCCGCATGGCCTGCAGACCGTCGCGCAACGATTGCAGATTTGCAGCCGGCGCTCCGCGAAAACCCTGGAGAATGGCTTCAAAGAATGCACCCAGCATCAGGAACTCCTGCGCCAGGCCGTCACGCAGCCGGACCCGTGCGCGATCGGGGACCACCAGGGTGGTAACCACCAGCGCCACCAAAATGCCCAGCAGCACCTCGATCACTCGGTCCAGCGCCAGGCCCCATGCCGAGCCCTCGCGATGCACCAGCATCACGATGGTGATGGTGACGCCTGCCAGTCGCGAGCTGTTGCGCAATCCCATCAACCCGCAGGCGACCATGGCCACCAGCATGGCCAGCACGTACGCCAGAAGCAGCGGGTGCATGGGTGAGAAAGCGAATCCCAATGCCGCGCCGATCACCGTGCCAATAACGCGGTCGCGCGAAGCGGTCACCGTTGCGCCCACGTTCGACTGCAGCACGATGATGGCGCTGATCGATCCCCAGTAACCATCGTGGACGCCGAACAGCGTGGCCAGCCACCAGCTCAGCGCCGCGGCGAGCGTGGTTTTGCCCGCGTGAATCAGCAGCCGCCGCCGCTCGAAGTTGAAGAATCCCTCGCCGGCATTCGGATGCATGCGCAGCTTGACTGCCAGTTGCTGCTGCGACCAGGTTTTGCGGGACTTCAGGCGCATGAATCGAATCCGTTTATGGAATCACTACCACACTTGAGAATACAATCAAGAGACTCGCCCTCCGGGCGCACTTCCACATGCTTCGAGTCGGATATCCCGCATCACTTGCTCTCGAACTTTTCCGCGATTTCCCCGCCGGAATCGAGCTCGTCCCTGTCTCTGACAAGCTCGACTACGATGTTGAGATCGAAGTATGGATTCCCGACCCGTATCCGACCCGGGCCATGCGAGCGTGGCCGCGGCTTCGCGGCGTCAAGCTCATCATATCGATGCTTGCAGGCACTGAGTGGATACCGCCGCTGGCCGGCCCGCACGTAACCATCTGCAATGCCCAGGGCGCGCACAATGTGGCCACTGCTGAATGGGTGATGGCCGCAATTCTGGCCATGCTCAAGTATTTTCCGCTTTATCTCGATGTGCAGAAATCGGGGATATGGAAGCGAAGGTTCGATGCAGCCGCGCATTACACGGCGATTACGGGGGACACGCGGCCGCTGCATCCGCCCGCGATGCTTGAAGAGCTGGCCGGCAAGCGAGTTTTGCTGGTTGGTTATGGAGAGATCGGCAAAGAGATCGAGCGCATGCTGGCGCCGTTTCGAGTGGAACTGACGCGCGTGGCGCGCAATGCCCGGCTCAAGCCAACGGTGCACTCTGCAGTCGAGATCGATGCGCTCATCCCTTCGGCTGACATCATCGTCCTGATCGTTCCCGCGACCGATGAAACGCGCGGCCTGATTGGCGCTGCGCAATTCGCGCTGATGCGCCAGGGCGCGCTACTGGTGAACGCGGCACGCGGGCCGGTGGTAAATACCGATGCGCTGATTGAGGCGCTCAGTGCCGGAAAAGTTCGCGCCGCCATCGACGTCACCGATCCCGAGCCGCTGCCTGAGGGTCACCCACTATGGAGTTGCCCGAACCTGCTGATCACGCCGCACGTGGCTGCTTCAAGCCCGCAGTTTGCGCCCAATGCATTACGGGGAGTAGCTGGTGAACTGCGCCGCTACATCAACGGCGAGCCGCTGCGCAATGTGGTTCAGCAGGCTGTTTGAAAGCGCTATCGTTGGTTCTTGATTCCTGCGGCTAGCATCTCAACGGCTTTCGCAGCACGGCTTTCACGCGTGGCTTCCTGCTTGGCGCCGCCAACCCAGTCGGTATAAGCCCGCTTATGCGAGTAGCTCAGCGATGTGAAAAACTCCGCAGCCTTTTTGCTTTTCTTGAATGCCTTTTCCAGCTCCGCGGGGACTTCCGCTGTGCGCTCGGAGCGATCGACTTCCATGGTCACTTTTACAGTGTCGCCCGCAGCGGCCTTGGCGCCGGCCTGCATCTCTTTGCTCACGGCCATGCGATGCGTTCCGTCGCCCATGGGCAGCAGCGAATTGCGAAATGGAAATCCGTTTAACGTCCCGGAGACAGAAACACGCGCCTTGGAACCAAAGACTTCCTCAACGCTGAAAGGGACATATAGAAATGTCCAGGCTCCGCCGGGGCCGCGTGAAGTCAACTTCGCTTCAAACTTCTTCTTCATGCTTCCTCCCTCGTTTGCAGTCTCGCTCTCGCAATGCGCGCCGGGAACCTCGGGTGTCGCGCCCGTACCACACCCCCTGCAAGCAGAGTAAATCCATCAGCTTGTTACGGGAGCTTTTCGCCAGTCCCACCACCCCAGCACCGCAAGACCCACGAGCACCAGGTACAACAGCGCCGTCGCCCACAGATCTTTGTAAATGTATTCGCCGATGTACACCAGATCTACCACGATCCACAACCACCAGTTGGCAATGTGTTTGCGCGCCTGCCACCAACTGGCGACAAGAGAGTAACTGGCGAGGGTTGCATCCAGATGCGGAAGCGCAATGGTGACGTGCAATTGCGCGCCCAGATAAAGCATCAAGCGGCTCAGCATCACCGCGCCCACCGCACCCACGGCCATCGCTGCAATAGCGGAGCGGATGCCTAACGGCACAACGCGAACCTCGCCTTCTTCGCGTACGCCGCGCCACCAGTGCCACCAGCCATACAACGTGAATGCTACAAAAAAGATCTGCAGCAGTGAATCGGAAAAGAGCCTGGCCTGATAGAAGACGATGAGGTATAGAAAATCCGCCAGCAGTGTCACCGGCCAGCAGATGAGCAGCCGCCTGGTGGTGAGCCAGATGCCCAGCAACGTTGCTATAAAGCCGGCAATCTCAATTTTGTTAACCAGCAGCCAGGTCACAATTGCGTGAAGGGTCATCGCGCGGCTCCTGCCTGCGCATGGGCCCACTGCGCAATCCACTCCAGCAACCGGACGCCCGCCCGCGAGTGAAACCAGCGCGCATGTCCAACGAGCCATCCTTCATAAGCCATCGCTGCCTTCTCTTCACTCTTCAGAACACCGGCAAAATAATCGGCCTCAGATAGCGCGAACTCGGCGTGGCAGAGGGCGGTCATGGGCGCGAGCGCCGCACGTTCCTCAGTGGTAAACGGCCTTACGCGCTCATACCCGGCGAGCAGCGCTTCAAGGTGATCGAGGTGCACCGGCACGGCATCCGGATCATCGGGATTCGCGACCAGAGCGAGCCATTCCACAATGTTGCGCTCGATGGCATGCGCCAGGTCGTGCACCGCGCTGGTACGGTCCGACAGTCCAAAATCGATGATCGCCGTCACGTGCGGACCCGAGCCGGATTGGGAGCCGGCCTCGCTCCACAACAAATTCGAAGCATGCAGATCGTTGTGCGTCCACAGCGGTGCGAGTGCAGGCAGTAACTGCTTAAGACGCGCGTGGTAGGGAGCAAGTAATTCCAATGCTTGATCGGCGCAGGCCCGCACCTTGGCGTGGCCGGCGAGTGAAGGACGCGCGGCGAGATATTCGTCCATCGCCGCGGCCGGACTTTCTCCCGCGAAAATTGTGAAACTGGCCACCAGCGGTTGAGTCTTGCGACGCGGCGCATCGAATCCCTCCGACGCAAGATGCATGCGCGCCATTGCTTCACCGGCAGCGTATGCATCGCGCGCGCTTCGGAACGGTGTCCACGAGAGCGCTTCGCCGTACAAATCAACTCCAGCGGCGGCCTCGTGCACTTCGTACGTCCAGTCGCCGATTTCGATTGCCGTCTCGCCGTCTGCATCGGCAAGCACGCACGGAACGCCGGAACCGTGACGATGCAGATGCGCCATAAATCGGTGCTCTTCGGCCAATCCTTCCCGATCGCGTACGGCTCGCGCATGCCGCTTTACAAAGACGGGCTCTGCCGCGGTCTTTACCAGGCCCGCCGCTGAAAAAGGCCGCGGACTCTCGGTCAAAATCTCAACGGAGCCGGAAAGCGCCGGAAACAGCATGAATAACGCTCGCAATTCGGCCAGCGTGAGCAGAGGCCAGTCGGGCGCGACCAGTGTTCCGTCCATTCCGTGCGTCTTTGGCGTCCCACTCATTTCTTTCCCGCCCGTTCCAAAGTTTGGCCCTTCTCAAGAATGACCGATGCGGCGCCTCCGGGTCGAGCAAGCGGCTCGAAATCCGAGACAAGCGGCAGGCGATCTGCCACACTGAATCTGGCAGCCAATGCCGCCCCACCGAGGTCCCCATGGCAATCGCCGCTACGCCCGCTGCTCCCTATTACGCTGTCATTTTTACCTCGCTGCGCACCGAGGGCGACAACGGCTACTCAGCGATGGCTGACGCCATGGTCAAGCTTGCCGCCGCGCAAACGGGCTTCTTAGGCATCGAGTCGGCGCGCGAGGGCCTGGGGATCACCGTTTCCTACTGGGATTCGCTCGAATCGATTGCCGCGTGGAAGCAAAACTCCGCCCACCTGGTAGCCCAGCGGCACGGCCGCGATGTATGGTACGAAACATTCAAGGTCCGCATCAGCCGCGTCGAGCGCGATTACGATATGGCTGCCTCTCCACAGGCCCCGTCCACTTAATCGCTGTAATCTAAGAACATAGGCCTCAGTGGTCCAGGCTTGCTCGATTCCCAGGTCGTTCTTCGCAGAACACTGAACACTGGCCACTGACCACTGTCATTTATGAAAGCCGAAATCATCGCCGTTGGGTCTGAAATGCTGACGCCGCATCGGCAAGACACCAACTCGCTGTACGTAACCGAAGAGCTCAACCAGATCGGCGTCACCGTCGCCTTCAAAACGATTGTGGGCGACCGCCGGCGCGACCTGGTCAACGTCATCCGCACGGCACTCGGCCGCGTCGACATCGTGATTCTGATGGGCGGGCTGGGACCGACGGAAGATGACCTGACCCGCGAAGCCTCGGCCGAGGCGCTCACGCTCACGCTGCGCCGCGACGCCACACAGGTAGCCGCGCTGCATGCGCGCGCCGCATCGTGGCGCATCACCATGCCGCCCAACAACCTGAAGCAGGCTGACATGCTTGAAGGCGCCACGCTGCTGCCCAACCCCAACGGCAGCGCCCCCGGGCAATTCATCGATACGGTCTTTGACGGTTACCGCAAGCTCGTCTTTCTGGTTCCCGGCCCTCCGCATGAATGCAAGCCGTTGTTCGACGCCGAATGCCTGCCGCGCCTGCGTGAGGTTGTGCCGCCGCGCGGCATCGCCACGCGCACGCTCAAGGCTGCCATGATTCCCGAATCGCAGGCCGACAAGCTGCTGGCGCCCATCTACTCCACTTATCCTGACGTGCACACCACCATCCTTGCCCATGCCGGCGATATTCAACTTACGCTGGAGTGCGCCAAGCCCACGCTCGAGGAGGCACAGGCGCGCGTGAATGAGCTGGCCAGCAAGCTCGAGGAGCCGCTTGAGGATTGGCTCTACTCGTCTGATGGCGAGACGCTGGAGCAGATCGTGCTCTACTATCTCGGCCTGCGCCAGGCCACGCTGGCCGTGGCCGAAAGCTGCACCGGCGGCATGATCGCGCAACGCATCACTTCGGTCCCAGGTAGCTCGCGATCGTTTCACGGCGGGGTGGTGGTCTATTCCAATGACCTCAAGATCGGGCTCGCGGGCGTTCCCGCCGAAGTTATTGCCCAGCACGGAGCCGTCTCAAACGAAGTAGCGCGCGCGCTTGCCGAAGGCGTCCGCCGCCGCACCGGCGCGACCATTGGACTGGGAATCACTGGGATCGCCGGACCTACAGGAGGCACTCCTGAAAAGCCCGTCGGCCTGGTTTACATTGCCGTCACTGACGGGCAAAGGACCGACTCGATGGACCGCACTTTCCGCGGCGACCGCCAGCGCATCCGCGAGTGGGCCACCCAGCAGGCGCTGGATATGGTGCGGAAGCGGCTGATGTAGAGAGCTTTTCTGCAGAAATGGATCTGTAATTCGCCTCGTTAGATACAAAAGGATGGTGGCGAATGTTTTCGCGATATGCGTTCTTTGGCCTGGGTGCTTTCTTCTTGCTTTGGGCGGTCTCGATAGTTGGCGCCGCTGCACTCTGCTGCAGTTGGCTGTTCGCTAAAACAGATTATGAAGATGGCGTTCTGAGCCGGAACAGCCGCTACTTGATTACTACCCGAGCGCTGTTGGCCGCCGCTTGCATCATCTTTTGGATTTGCACTTGCCTGGGGCACGTATTAACCGCTTCCGGCGAAGGTGTTTTTATGTTCTGGGAACATCATCCCGCCGCCCTGCAGATTACATTGATCCCGGCAGATCTCGTGTCAGCGGCCTCGACACTTTTCTCATGGCAGCTTAATGGCCCAAGGAGCTGGGTTGTTAAGGTAGCGACGGCAATTTTCTTTCTCGACGCGATCACAAGTTCGATTATTCTCTGGCAGCCCTGAAAAACGGAGGCCCAAAGTCTACGCTGACCGGATTCGAGCGACTTGCCCCTCACGTTTCCGTTGTATTGACCGCACCTCACGTAATTTCATCCCCCATTCGCTCGGCTGTAACGTCACCTGTACGCGTGGTCCTCAATAATTTCTGCGGGTCGAATTCCCCAACCCAATGCGAAAGGAGCTTGTCTATGTCCAGTGAGGCAGCCCATCACCACACCCAGGCAGCGGAGCATAACGAGCACGCTGCACGCCACCACCATGAAGCCGCCAAGCATCACCTCGACGGCAATCACGAAGCCGCCGCGCATCACGCCCACCTGGCCCACGCTCACCATCTTCACGCCTCTGAGCATCACGAGCATGCCACCAAGCATCACCTTGAAGCGCACGGTGAAAAGTAGAACCTTCGTTCGCAGCGGGCCGCGTGAAGCGTGCGTTCGATTTTGAGCTGCTCGCGGCCTTCGCTCTGCTCCGGCTTCTTCATGTACCGCCGGTCTCCACAAGCTGCGGAAACGTTTGTCAAGCGCGGGACCTACTCCAAAACCTTACCTCAGGGGCTAAAGCCCAGCCTTTTTTGGGCTGCTTCGGCCCGGCTAAAGCCGTGCCCTTGTTACAAAACGGCCCGCAGACGAAGTCTTTCGCAGCCTCCCCGAACCGGAGGACTCAACGAACGATCCTTATTTGTTGGTGCGGCAGATCCTCAGAGCGCACCTGAGAACCTCAAGTCCTGACGCAAACCCTGCATGAGCTCTCCGCAGTTGAGAACCCACCTCCCGATGCAACCACTCCCCGTGGCAGGCGCATCTCATGCTCTGATTTGCGAGGGTATGAGCTGTGTATAAACTCTTTAAAAACCTCCCCACGCTGGCGCTCTCCGCAGCGCTCGCCGCGCCCGTATTCGTTTCCGGCTGCGCCGTCCACGCGCGCGTCTACGACCCCTATTACCACGACTATCACGATTGGAATGGCGAAACGGTTTACTACAACCAGTGGGAATCCTCGACACATCGCGAGCACAAGGAATTCAGAGACCGCAATAAGGACGAACAGAAACAGTATTGGGACTGGCGTCACAGCCACGATCAGCACTGAGCCGCGAGGGCTCTGGCCACACTCTTCGCCGGGTGCCCCAGGGTCTTGCTTCTGAGACCTGGGAGGTTGTGTCCTCGCTCCGGCGCTGAATTACAGACTTGCTGACTTGCTACTCGACCCACTCCGCGCCGCACACCTCAAGCCCCGCCACGGGCAACGCGTAGAAATACGTCTGCGCCTCGCAGCCGTCCGCCAGCCGGATCGTCGCGCGAACGTACTCCTGAGGAACGCCCTCGAGCCTGTCGAGAGCAGCCAGCAAGTCATCGTCCACGCGGTAAAGCTCGCCGCAGATGGCCATTCCGGCCTGCTCATCCCGCGCCCGCACCAGTCCGGGATACGACCCGCAGTTAACCATCAGATAACCGGGCTCGGTGGAAGCCTCGCCTGCGAACTCAGCCCCCCGCATCGCGCCGTGGTTGCGGCATCCGCGCTTGAGCGTTCCGTATACGAAGAGTGTGACCGTGCCGGACATCTGTCTTGGTTATCGCAGATTCTATGGCGCACAGCCGACTTGCGCCTTATTTTCTGTCACCTTGCCGATAATTACCGGTCATCGCGATACATTCAATACGGGAAGAGATCTCCGAAGCAGGGATCCGCAAAGATTCGGCTCGATCGCCAAACGTAACCCTTTTGCTATGGGGGTTGCGCCTTAAGTCCTTCGTCATTAGTATTTTGCAGCCATTTTGCACACATCGATCTTCATCAACTTGCACAGAATCAATCACTTATCCATCCCGAGGGGGAGAGGGGGTATACCCACACACTCTGGTAATTCGCAACTTCTCGACCGGTAAAGAACGTGTCGATCAGTGCAGGTGGGCTACTGCACCGTCTCTGCCGGCTTCTCGGCTGGCTGTGAGGTATCGGTGGCGGGCGCGGCACTCGCAATCGGGGCAGGAACCTGGACTATCGGCAGCGTGAAGTGGAACGATGCGCCACTACCGAGTTCGCTCTCGGCCCAGACGCGGCCGCCGTGGGCCTGCACGATATGCTTCACAATCGCCAGCCCCAGTCCGGTGCCGCCGCTCTCGCGCGAACGCGCCTTATCCACTCGATAGAAGCGCTGAAAGATTCGCTCGATGTGCTCGGAGGGAATTCCGGGACCGAAATCGCGCACCGTGAATTGCACCTCCGATCCCAGCTCGGTGGCGCCAACGCGAATCCGCTTGCCTTCCCTGGCATACTTGATCGAATTCTCAATCAGGTTGCCGAAGACCTGGTTCATGGCATCGGGATCGGCCATCACCATCACGTCGGGCGCGCCGGCCGACTGCAGCTTCACACCCGAATCGCCCACGATGCCGGCCAGCGACTCAATGGCATCGTCGACCAGTATGTTGGCGCGGGCCGGTTGCAGGCTCAGCTTGTAATCGGGACTCTCAACGCTGGCCAGGGCCAGCAGATCTTCAGTGAGCCGGTTCATCCGCGTAGCATTCTTGAGGATCACTCCCAGAAACTCGCGCGTGGTCTCGGAGCTGGGATTGGGATCTTCGATCAGGGTTTCAACATAGCCCTGAATTGAGGTAAGCGGCGTGCGCAGTTCGTGGCTCACGTTGGCGACAAATTCGCGATGCGAGGTCTGCGCTGCTTCAATTTTGGTAACGTCGTGCAGCACCACCAGCGCACCACCTGAAGGCAATGGCGCCGCGTTGACTTCGAAGATGCGCCCCGGGGCCAGCAGGCTGGCGCGCCCGATGCACAATTCGCGCCGTTCGAGCGCGTTGCGAACGCAGCCCAGCAGTTCAGGATCGCGCGTGGAGTGGACCAGCGGCTTGCCGGCGCGAATCTGCGTGCCCATGATCCGCTGCATCACGGCATTCGACCAGCGTACGTAGCCCTCCGCGGTGATCGCCACCACCGCCTCCTGCATCGAGTCGAGCATCACGGCCAGCTCGTGGCGGCCGCTCTCCAGCTCGGCGAAGTCCTTGCCCAGCCGTTCGGCGGTAAGATTGAGCGCCTCTTCCATCGGGGCCAGTTCGTCTTTGCGGCTGCGGTCAAGCCGAGCAGTCAGATCGCCGGCGGCGATGCGCCGCGCAAAGTCCATCACGCTCTGCAAGCGCCCCGAGATGCGCAGCGAAACCCACGTGGCTACCAGCAGAGCCACGCCCAGCGCAATCAACCCTGACCAGAAGGCTTCGCGCCCCAGCGCGCGCAGATCCACATCTGCCGAGTGCATAACAAAGCGGTGAAAAACAAACTCCATCACCACCGTATGAATTGCAAGCAGTATGAAGAAAAGCCCGAGCAACTTGATGAAGACTTTTGAGGTCATGGTTAATAAAGCTCTCAGCTATCAGCTTTCAGCTCTCAGCTCTCAGTGATTCGTGCAGAATCGATCGGCGGTCAGCCTTAACTTTTGTCATTGCTTCCGGGCTGCCGCAGCGCCGGTCCGTTCGCGAAAAAGGCTGAAAGCTGATGGCTAAAAGCTGGTTCTTAATCGGTCTTGGGCAGCTCGAACCGGTAACCTGCGCCGCGCACTGTCTTCAGATAGCGCGGGTTTTCAGGATCGACCTCGATTTTCTCACGGATGCGGCGGACATACACGTCAACCGACCGCGGAGTAACGAAGCGCGCATCGCCCCACACGGCGTCGAGCAGATGGTCGCGGCTGAACACCCTGCCGGGATGCCGCGCCAGGTAGTCCAGCAGCCGGAACTCGGTGGCCGTGGTGGTGGTCAACTCGCCGCGCACCTTGAGTTGCATGGCGCTGGCATCGATGATGACCTCTTCAAAACTGATGACCGAGGGTGTAGTAGGCCGCTCGAACCGGCGCAGGACGGCCTTGACCCGCGCCACCAGCTCACGGGTTGAAAACGGCTTGATGATGTAATCGTCAGCGCCCAGTTCCAATCCCAGCACGCGGTCGTTTTCGGTGGCGCGCGCCGTCAAGAAAATAATGGGGATGGTGGAGAGGCCACTGTGATTGCGCAGGCGGCGGCAAACGTCGAGGCCATCGCCGCCGGGAACCATGATGTCGAGAAGAAATAGCGCGGGCGCTTTTCGCTCGGCATCGGGAATCAGATTTGTGGGAGTGTGAAACAGGCGTGCTTCAAAGCCTGCCGCCTGAAGATGATGCTGCACCAGTCTTGCGATGTCTGTGTCGTCTTCCAGAACAAATACGGTTTGGCTCAAAACGGTCAGCCCTCGCCCCGGCGCTGGTTGAATTCGGGATGCGGGGAGCGCCGGGAACCATTAACAGAGTAAAGCAGCGAGGCAAAGAGATTGCAAACGTTTGATGAATTTGAAACGGCCCGGGCCTCTCCGTCAGCAGGTACTTTTCTCCGCAACTACCGGCTCTGGAAGGCCTTCCGCGCCGGTACCCTGCTGGGAGCTGCCCGCTTGCGACTGAAGTTCCGCAACCATGATCCGGCTTGTTGAAGGCGGTCGGTTTCCGTCTGACGGTTGGGTTTTCGGGTCCCGCCCTTCGGGTTTGCCCCGCGTTCCGCGCGCGCGCACCTCGCGCATCGCTACCAGCAGCAACGCCGTAAAGGTCACGATCAGCAGAAGGATCGCCACTTTCCCATGCAGTTGCTCCAGCGGTTGTCCCACGTCGTCACCCACATCGCGAACCAGAAGCGCCAGGCCCACAAACACGAAAACGATGTGGGTGCAAAACACCTGCAACGAGGCCTTGCCGAGGGTAAGAAACGGCTCAATCGAGACAATCTTCACCAGTTTTCGGCGCAGCCAATACACCACAACCGAGAAAGTAACCAGGTTGATCAGCCGCAACGGCCCAATCTGCCACTTGTCAAGCTGCAAGCCCAAAGCCTGTTGCGTGAGGTGCGGCCCCAGCCACCCCCAGCGAATTCCGATAAAGAACAGGCAGAGCGCGCAGCAGGTTGCCGCCAGCCATGCCGGAGGATCGCTGAAAGTTTGGCGGCGCATCGCCGACCGCGCGCCCACCCACAATCCCACCACCCACACCGCCTGCCATGCAAACAGATTGAACGCGCCAGTCTCCTGCAGCGGAATTCGCAAGTGTGTTGCTTGCACAACCCAGTTATGCACCAGGTCGCGCAGGCCGAATTGCGCCAGCAGCCACACGCAGCCGCTCGCTGCCAGTATCCATCTCCAGCCAAAACGCAATGCTGCCGTCAAGAGCATTGGCGTGAAGAACAAGAACGTCACGTACATCGGCAGAATGTCGAGCAGAGGCGGGCAATAGAGCAGCAGAACCGAGCCGACAATTGCTACCAGCGGATGGGCAAGATAGAAATTCAGCAGATTGCTGATGGCCGCTTTGTGAGTGCTGATTGCGAACGCCGCAGCCACCGTAAATACCAGTGCGAGCATCGCCAGGTGATATCCGTAAATCTGCAGCGACCGCTTCCACAACCGGGTGCGCACCGTCGTGGAATCCCGAATCGTCTCACGAATGTACAACCGCCCCACCAGCAAAGCGGAAACAAAAACAAATCCTTCCGCCGAAGACACAAATCCAATCGGGGAATTAACGAAGTCGCTGAATCGCGTAGGTAAGTGGGTGAGCGTCATCCAAACAAGGAACAACCCACGCATGGCGTCGAGCTCGGGTCGGCGATCGAGGCGGGGAAGAAACTGCATAAGAAAACGCCGAACGGGAAACTCCGTAAACTGATTAGACGCTTGCAGTGCCCCTCGGTTGCCCGCCGTTTTCATTGCATGAATTCAATGCGGAATCACCCTGAAGAATTGCGGGAAGCGACAACCCGCTCCCCGCAGTTTGTTCATTCACTCGCCGGCCGTGCCCTCGGCGTGCTCGAGCTCGGCAATGTATTCAACCACTGCCTCGCTCCAGCCGTCGATGTGCGTCCAGGCGCCGTAACCAACGCCGTTCTGGTTCGACGCAACGTTGATTACGTAGCCCTTGCCGTGCGGCGCGCCCACGCTGTCGTGCGACTGCTCATCGGTGATCACGACCATGCGGTCGTAACCACGCTTGCACTCGCCCTCAACGTGCTTGAGCGCGGCGCCGAGGTAGGTGCCCGAATGAGGCTGGCTGGCCTCGAGCGCATCACGCAGCGCCATGCCGCGGCGAGGCGCAACCAGCTTCGCGTGATCGGAAAAGGTGTAGATCGTCACCTTCTCCGCAATCTCGCGCAGCAGGATTGCCAGCCCATACGCGGCGTCGGTGCGGCGCATATCGGAGCGGCGCGAGATCGGCGACTCCATGGACCCGGAGACGTCGACCAGCAGCACCGTGTGGCCCGCCAGACGCGCAGCGCGGCCTTCGCCGGCTCGACCCTGAATCGACTTGAACATGGCCGACTCAAGCGCCTGCTCCCACTGCGGAGCAACGCGCGCGGCGGCAAGAAAACGGAAGGGCAGAACCCGCTCAGTTTTCATTGCATCGAGCGCGTCGAGCACGGGCTGCTCGCTTACGCCGGCCTGGTGCATGTTGCGCAGGTTGCGCAGCAGCGCCAGCGCGCCCAGCTTACGCTCGGCCAACAGACGCTCCCACACTTCGCGCTTCGCAGCTTCGCGAACCTCGTCCTTCTCGCCGCGACCCGCAGCCGAAAGAGCAACTTCCCAGGTGTCGGGCGTGGCAAGCTGGTTCTCGGCAAGGCGCTTCCACAGCTCGGCCTGCTCCTGGCTTCGAGGGCGGGCGTGCGAGAGGAACAGCACGTCGCGCAGACGCACAGCTCCGGCGCGATCGTACTTGGCCAGCGCGTACTCGTCGAACTTGCCGAACGCCGCGGCCAGGCCTTTCTTGACCTGCGCCGAGAGAGGCTGGCGTCCGCCGGCCCAGTAGATGGCCACGAACTCGCTAAGTTCGTCGGCACGCTGGATGACGCGGGCAAGCGTATCAGCCACCAGGCCGCGGTGCGTTGCGAGGCGCGCCATTTCGCGCACCAGAAGCAGCGGAGCGTGGCGCAGCTTCATGCGTTCACGCGCCTCAACTGCCAGCGCAGCCACCTTCTCGGCATCGGCCTTGGGCACCAGCTGGTGAATGCGGCCTGCGATCTGCACGCCGTCTTCGTAAAACTCGCCCTCCCAAAGCATGCAAGAGAGCACGGTGCGGCGCAGAGCCTGTTCCGCAGTGATCACTCGCGCCTTTGCGCCCTCGTGGGTGCGCGGAATCTTAAAAATGTTCAAACGCATTGTGCGCCACCTTTCAATTGAAATACTCTGCCGGGGAAAATCGGACGCGGAAAGCTACACCGAAATACGCATTGCTGCGAATAGCGGCGGCAGGATTCGAACCTGCGACTTCCGCATATAGCGGCGCTCTACCACTGAAGTATCCGTATCCTGCGCCACCGGCAGTTGTTTTTGAATCTCGTTGATCTTAGCGCGCGAGAGCGGCTTCGTCTTCCTGCTCGTCATCGCAACTGTCGTCGTCGGCAACCGCGGCAAATCCCGCGGTGCTGAATCCGCGCACCGGCTTCCTGCGCCCTTCGCTGAAGTCCAGCGCCAGCTTGTGCATCTGGCCGAAGCTCGGCCGGTTGCGGTCCCAGTAGTCTGTGCACTCGCACACCGGGAACGGCACCAGTCTCGCCGGCGTTGGGTTGGTGCAAATCACCAGCACATCGGTCTCGCGGTAGCCGGTGGTGAACTGCCCGTGCAAGCACGTGCGGCATAGATGCGCGTTGCCCACCGGCGTTCCGTTTTTCACATTCACTTTGCCCATGGCAATGTCGTTTCTAATCCGGCAGTGCCGGATGGTTAAAGCCGGGGAACAAACGGTTGCGGACTCTTTTGACGGCGCTCTGACCACAGAGCCTCCAGGGCCTAAGTCCTGGGCGGGAATCGAACCCGCTCCCCCGGTTTACCAAGCGAAGTAACCGCATCCTACGCCACCGGCTGAATTGTTGTTTTCAACATCGCTTAACTGAAGAAATCTGACCGGGGAACAAACGGCACCAGTGTTTTTCGGACGTCCTGCCAGTTAGACCACACCATGGCTCTCGCCATCGCGGCGGGATTCGAACCCGCATCCTCCGCTTACGAAGTAACTGCTGCCTACACCACCGGCCTTCTCCTTCTGATTTAAATCACTGCCCACGAACTTCTTGACCGGGGAACAAACGGGGCGGTATCGGTGCTCTGCCACTGAGCTACCGGAACAGTATTCCGCTCCGAGCGGGAATCGAACCCGCGACCACCGGCTCCACAGGCGAAGTAACCGCTTCCTACACCACCGGTCAAAACCATCAACAATCAACACACAACAAACTTGCGCCGGGGAACACTCGAAATGAGCCGGGCTACGGACCTCTGCATTTACGGTGCCTTGATCATCAGGGCCTTCCCTGCGGCCTCGACAAATACCGCAAGAGCCCTGGGGACTGCGCCCCCGCCCGCAAAGTGAGTATTCCGGCAGATTCCCCACACCTGCTTGCCCTTGGTTGGTGGAGAAGAAGTAACTCATCTCTATCACCACCGGCGCTTACTTGTTCCGACTTAGTCACACTTATCCGGCTCGCCGCGACTAACAGCTCGCGGCGTCAAGATTGGACGGAACAAATCCACGTTGAAATTCATCCCCGAGGGAACAGGCGAATACAGGACCTGTTCGTTTTCAAATCGATGAACCTGTGTTCTACACCACTCTGGTGAATTCAAATTGTAGTAACGGACGCGCAGGAGAGATACGGTTGCAGGTTATGGGTGATAGACAAACCACGCCCGGCAACCGGTGGAGCTCAAATTGAGCTCTTCCGGCCTACGCATCGAGATTTGCGTCTTAAATGTCATCGGGCGTTCTCCTACGCACTTAGTACTTTGCCATAAGTCAATAGATAATTGCAAGTAGTTTGATTGATTTATTTTTTCTGACTTACTCCACTTATTTGGATAACATCTTTGAGGTTCGTCCCTGGTCCCTGTTCACTGCTCATGCAATTGCCACAAACCGCAGCCGTACGTAATCCGCAATCCATTTGCCGTCTTCATCGCGCAGCGCCTCAGCCAGCAGTTCTTCCGTTTCGCGGACTACTTTTTCCCGTGCTGATTCAGGCAGCGAATCTAAAACGCCCTTGCGAAATGTCTCGAGCCATCCGCGCATGCCGCTCTCAGTCAACGGAGTGGGTCGCGGTATCAATTCCATCTTTCTTACTCTGAATCCGTGTTTCTCAAGGCGACGTTTATATGCATCGGGACTGGGATAGTAATTCACGTTGTCTTCGCGTCCGGCAAATCCGTTGCGTTCGAGAACCGCAATCAACGCCATGCGGATTGCGGCAATGTTGCCGTGGCCTCCCATCTCGGCCACGAATCGCCCGCGCTTGCGCAGAACGCGATGCACTTCAGCCATCATCTCGTCTTGCCCGCGCACCCAGTGCAGAGCGGCGTTCGAAAACACGGCGTCGAATTCGCCATCGCCAAAGGGCAGCTTCTCTGCCTGCGCAACTGTCGAACCTATGCCACGCGAACGCGCAGCAGCCACCATTTCTGGAGAGGCATCAACGCCGCTCACTACAGCGCCAGTTTGGGCGATGCGTGCGGTCAGTTGTCCGTCGCCGCATCCGAGATCGAGAATGCGCTCGCCTCTTTTTGGCCGGAGCCACTCAATCACTCCGCCCGCAAGCTGATGCACAAATGCGCCGTTCTGGCCGTAGGTTTTTGGATCCCAGGTTTGCGGCATATGAAATTGTCCCTCTGCATTCAAGCTTGCGGGAATCCACTGACATAACGCAAAGTTATTTTGTTTTGTGTTTTGATAAATGGCTGTAATCCGCCCCCGCATTGCTAAATGCGGCATCCTATTCTTCAGAGGCCCCGCCCACTTCCCATGAGACGCGCACAGTGTGCTGGCGGCCGAATCCTGCTAGGTAGTATTCGCGATATTCGAAGCGCGTTTCTCCAAAACCTGCACTCGATCCACCTTTGGGCCGCAAGATCAAGCCTCCGCCGTAGTCTGCGGCATTGCCAGTTGCAAAGAAGCGGGTGTAACCACCGTTCAAGAATGCAAAGGCGTGTTGATGCTTCGGGTCGTTAGGATGCCGGTCCATGTTAAACGTCGGCTGCGTGTTCACCGAAAAGATCCCGTCTACCGCGTGAGTTGGTGTGTGCGCCGCCATCCCGAACTCAAAAACGACCTCAGGGGTCCCGGGGTGAAACACGCTTCCCGTGCTGTACCCGCCGACGAAAACCCCACCCTGTCCCATCAAACCGCCGCCGCCAAATACACCCACCACAAATCCGCCCGCGTCCTTGTCCTCCATTGAGTCTTCGCTTTGTATCGCGGGCGTTGGCGCGTCGATCAATTGCGTATGAGTCGCTCCGACGCCGGGAGGCTGTGTCACGTCCTGCTGTTTGACGGATGTAATCTGTAGCGTCTGTTGTGAACTACTTTCCTGCCCGCAACAAGGCAGCGCAATCATCAAGCCAATTGATAAAACAGCGACCTTCACCATAGAAGCCTCCTTGGGTTTCTATGGCGATTGTCGATTCGATTGAAGTTTGAAACGGTCGCGACTGTGACAGATTTGAAGGTGTCACATCGGGAGGGTCCGGAGGTTGCGCCCATATACGGGCGTGGACGCCCGTATGACAACCGCGCTGGAGCGCGGCGCTACAGCTTAGATGGACTGCACCGGGACGAGCGTGAGGTCGTCAACCAGGCCAACTTCTTTTTGCACGAAAGGCTCGCCGTACTTGACTCCGGCCAGCAATCCGTAGTGGCGCGCCTCGGCGAAGGTGCGCTCCCGTATCTCTTCCTCGCGCACAAACAATCCACTGCCCGCCTGTTGATTCGCATACTGCGAACGGTAGGCCATCAATGCCCGGTGGCGCTGCTCAATAAACGGCGTAATGTCGACAATGAAACTGGGACGCACGTCGGCATAAAGGCTCGCATAAACGATCTTGAATGGCCGGTGAGGCTCTGCGCCGGCGTCGACCTTCCTGATTCCGGCCACAAAGCATGCGTCGTAGCCGAGGGTGCCAACCATCGCATGGTCGGGATGGCGCGCCTGCCAGTACGGCAGAATCACAACGCGCGGGCGCAACTGGCGCAGCACGCGCGCAATGGCGATGCGGTTTTCAAGAGTATTTTCGATGGCTCCGTCAGGGAAACTGAGCGCGTGGCGCCAGCCCACGCCCAAAATCTGCGCGGCTTCATCAGCCTCGCGCCCACGTTCTTCCGCGGTTCCGCGCGATCCTGCTTCGCCCTGCGTGAGATCGAGGATCGCAGTGCGCAACCCGCGCGCTGCCATGCGCAGCAGGGTTCCGCCGCACGTCTGTTCCACGTCGTCGCGATGCGCGGCAATGGCCAGAACGTCGGCGCGAAACTCAGCAGCCATTTGTTTAGGGCCTGTTAACACTACTGGGATGGACGGCGTTGCGCGCGAAAATCCGGTCAAACGCGGCCGAGCCCGAAGGCTTTGGTGGCTCCAAGGTCGAGGGCGAGAACAAAGTATGACCGGATTTGCGCCGCAACCCTTCGGGACGGGGCCAATTTTTCCGATTTCGTTGTCGTTCGTCGCTAGCAGACACCCGGTATGCGTCGCTCCTCTCTCCTAGAACTCGAAAAAAACTGGCTCCCGTCGCCGCCATCCCAGTAGTGTTAGCAGGCCCTCTAGTAGACGGTGTTGTTGGTGTCGGTTACGGCATCCATGTAGGCCACGTCGTATGCCGTGCCGGTCACCGTAACATACTGGTTGTCGATTGCGGAACCATCTGCGGTGGAGTAGATGTACACCTGTCCGCCTATTGCGGTGTAGATCTTGTGCAGGCCTGTCACCGCGGCAATGCCGGTGGCGTCGCCAAGATACGGCTCAAGCAAGGTGACCGACTGGGTCGAGGTGTTGTACATGGTCAGGCAGCCGTAGCCGGTAACGGAGTTGGTAGCGTAGCGCACACCGTTGGTGCAACCGGTCATCGCGATCCACAACGTGTTGTCGTCGGCTTCGATCATGCGGCTGGTCGCACCCGGCTGCCCATCGCTGATGGCCGCCGGCGAAGACGCTGAGTTGTTCGCCAGGTTGACCACGGTCAGGTTCCCGCCAAACAAAGTCAATCCGTCGGGCTGCAGTTGCGGCTGCTGGCCCACCACGTACATCGTCGTGGAATCAACCAGGGCATTGCTGGCGCCGCCAGGAATCGGAACCGTGGTCATGGCCGAAGTTTCGGAGTTGACGCAGGGCGCGGTGTTGCACGGCAGCAGGCCCGAGTTCTTGCCCAGCGTGAAAATCAAGGGCGCAACGGGCAACACCGAATACGACGACGCAACGCCGCCGCACTCTGGTCCGCAATTAAGCACATAGGCGGTACTGCCATCGGCCGACCATACCGCCTTTACCGGGCGGTCGAACTTGAGGGGCTGGCCATAGAAGGTTCCGGTCGCGTCCAATGCATCGGGGCTTTGCACCTGGAAGAGGCACCACGTGGGCGCATTCTGCGGCTCGCAATCCACGGCCGCCTTGGGCCAGGTGGAAGGTCCGCCCGAGTAAGCATTTCCCTGCTGCGCGGTGAGCTGCACCGGAGAATACGCGTAATCGGAGTTCTGTACAAATGCAAGGACCGCCGTACCGCCCGGATTCACACTCACGCGATATACGCCGGGCACGCTCAACTGGGCTGAACTGCCGCCCTCCTGGTTTATAACCGTAAGAATATGCGCCTGCTGGTTGGCAGCAAAGACAAACGAGCCACTGCGGGTTTCGAAGATGCTGGATGAAAGACCGGAGAGCCCCGAAGCGGAGCCTCCCGCCTTTTCGGTCTGATAGTTGACATACGACAACGAGCCGTCACCCGACCCGTAAATTGCGCCGCGCTGCTCCTCAGGCATGTTCTCAATTGAGATGGGCAGCGCACCTCCGTATCCGCCAATCGAGAAGTTGGCAGGCTTGCCGTTGTAGCCGCTGCGGATGTCGTAATAAGCATCGACGATGGCCAGCGCGCCTTTTGACAAGGACGATGGATTCTGAATCGCAATGAGGACACGATGAGTGATGCCGCTGGGAGGTAACGTGCGACCCGCAAAATATGTAGTTTTGCCACAACCTGCCAGCGCAGCCGCAATCGCCAAAGCGGCAATCGCACTTATACCAAGACTTCTCTTCTTCAAAACCCTCTACCTCGATCCAGCAATTCCAGAGTATCCATGCCCTTCAGGCGAGAATCGCCTGTGGGGCGGGTCCCCCTGCGGGACGGCCGCCAGGGAGATTCCGGGCAATCCTGGAGTTGCATTGAAACAGCGGAAGATATCCGCCTAAATCCAATGTCCGACGGCCCCAGACCCGCTACGCGCAGCCCTAAAACCTTGAGGCCGAAACCAGTTTCAAGCCAAGCGTTAACCTTCGAAGTATAACAAAGCACACCCCGGCCACGGCGCACCTGCCGGCGGGTATCGATGCCGCTCGAAGCCCCCGCGGGCGCACGGCCAACACTCCATTGCGTTAGCATGGGAACTGCATGAGACCCTTCAGCGAAATCTTTGCTGACCGTCCGGTGCTTGCAGACGGCGCAATGGGAACTTTGCTCAATTCCCGAGGCATTTTCATCAACCGGTGCTACGACGAATTGAACTTGTCGAACCCGGCGCTGATTCTCTCGGTGCACGAAGAGTATTTGCAGGCCGGCGCCGAGATTGTAGAAACCAACACCTTCGGCGCCAATCGATTCAGGCTCACCCGGCACGGGCTTGGCGATAAGGTGCGCGACATCAATGCGGCGGGGGTGCAGCTTGCACGCCGGGCGGTGGAACGCCTGCGCGCCAAGCAGGCCGGCGAGGCGTGGGTGGCCGGATCGGTAGGGCCGCTGGGCGTGCGGCTTGAGCCGCTGGGCAAAACCGGGCTTAATGAGGCACGCGCCGCGTTCGCCGAGCAGATCGGCGTGCTGGCCGGCGATGGCGGCCAAAACGGGAGAAAGAACGGTGAAGGAACCGGCGTCGACCTGCTGATTATTGAAACCATGCCGGCATTGAATGAAGCCCACGAGGCTCTTAAAGCGGCTGGCGAGGTCGCGCCCGATCTGCCCGTTCTGGTGATGGTGACCGTTGACGAGGAAGGTAACTGCCTGGACGGTTCGTCGCCGGAGCACGCCGCGGCGTTGCTCAGCGAGTGGGGCGCAAGTGCAATCGGCGTCAACTGCTCTACGGGACCAACCAACGTGCTCACCGCCATTGAAGCTATGCGCGCTGCCACCAAACTGCCGCTGGCTGCCATGCCCAATGGGGGACTGCCCCGCGCCGTGGAAGGCCGCAATGTTTACCTGTGTTCGCCGGAGTACATGGCCAGCTTTGCGCGCAAGGCAATCGCGGCCGGGGTGCAGATGGTTGGCGGCTGCTGCGGAACCACTCCCAATCACATTCGTGCCATGCGCTCGGCCATGCGCGCCATCGACACCCAGGCACGGATCGAGGTTGGCGGCCCCGCGCCCAGGGCTGAGACTGAAACGCCGCCGGCTCCGCTCGCTGAGCGGTCGCGCATCGGGTCGCTGCTGGCGGCCAAGACCTTCCTGACCCTGGTCGACATTGTGCCTCCCAAGGGCATCGACTGCTCCAGCGAGGTTGAAGGCGCTGCCTTCCTGGCCAACCTGGGCGTGCACGCCATCATCGTAGGCAACACGCCGCGCTCTTCGGCCCGCTTGAGCGCGCAAAGCCTGTGCATCCAGATCCAGCAGCACACCGGGATTGAGACGATTCTTCACTACACCTGCCGCGATCGCAATCTGTTTTCGATCCAGTCGGATCTGCTGGGGGCGTCGTCGATCGGCCTGCGCAATATTCTCTGCCTGACCGGTGACCCGCCCAGAATTGGAAACTATCCTGACGCTACTCAAGTCTTTGACGTGGACTCCATCGGTCTGGTCAACATAGTGAGGGGGCTGAATCACGGACTCGACATTGGTTCGAACGCGATAGGCTCGAGCACCAACTTTACGATCGGAGTGGCCGCCAATCCGGGCGCCCCTGACATCGAGAACGAACTGAGCCGGTTCCGCTACAAGGTGGAGGCCGGCGCCGAGTACGCCATCACGCAGCCGGTCTTCGATTTGCGCCTGCTTGAAGCGTTCCTTGAGCGAATCAAGGACTATCGCATCCCGGTGATCGCAGGAATATGGCCGCTGACCAGCCTGCGCAACGCCGAGTTCATGAAGAACGATCTGCGCGTCTCAATGCCGGAAGAAACCATGCTGCGCATGGCCCAGGCCGACTCTTCTGAGGCTGCCAGCCAGGAGGGCATCAGGATTGCGCAGGAGATGCTTGAGGCGGTGCGCCCGCTGGTTGACGGCGTGCAGGTCAGCGCTCCCTTCGGCAGATACGTGGCCGCGGCCGAAGTAATAGGCAGCGTGCTGCCGCCGGGCGCGCTCCAAATGCAAAGCTAAGCGAATTGGACTCCCGGGCATTTCCCTTGCGCCAGAACGATGCCCCGCGTACACTTCTCCGCAAATATAACTGCTGATAAATGCTGGAGCCACCCCCTTGGGTATTGGAAGGAGAGAACCGTAATGTCTGACGGGTTTACTGTTGGAGCCGCCATGGGCACGCCAACCATCTTTGAGTGCCCCAGTTGCAGGGAGACCATCGACGCAAAGGCCGAAACCTGCCGTTTTTGCGGCGCGAAGGTCGATCACGACGCGGCTCTCAAAGCTGCCGCGCTCCTATCTCGCGTGAACCAGGCTTGCAGCGACGCCAGCTACATGAAGAGCACTGCGCTGGTGCTGCCCGTGTTCTTCGTCCTTCGCTTCATTCCATTTCTTTCCGGCCTGGGTTCGCTCGGATTCTGGGCCCTGTTGATCGTTATTCCGGCATGGGCGCTGCGCTGGTGGCTGAAGTACCGCAAAATCGAAACTGACGATGCCGATTTCAGCCGTGCACGAGGAAGAGTGCTGGCGATCGGAATCACGGTGTCGTGCCTGCTGGTGATCTTCGTTCTTCTGTTCGCCGTTTCAGTCCTGCTCATTGCATCGCAAGGCATGCGATAAAAGGGGAGTTTCGCCGTTACGATCCGCACCGTCTTCTGAGCCGGATCGGATATTCTGGAAGCCCGTAGGAATTGGAGCCGCCATGCCTTCGTTTGAAGAATCGCTCAAGAAGCTCGAAACCATCGTCGATCAACTGGAAAAGGGCGACTTGGCGCTCGAAGAATCGCTCAAGCTGTTTGAAGAGGGCGTGGGCTTGTCAGCCGCGTGCAAGAAGGAACTCGACGAGGCGGAGGGCAAGGTGCAGATGCTGATCAAGCAGCGCGACGGCTCGCTGAAAGCCGAACCCTTCCTCACCGACAAGCCCTTCTGATCTGCTCCTCACGCAGTTTTTATTCAAAGATCGCGATCGGATGCAGGTACAAGCTGAGAGCTGATAGCTGTTTCTACCCCGTCACAATCTCGCTGAAGTCGGCAATGCTCGAAAACGCAAAGAAGACTTCGTGCACCAGCGCCAGCCTGGTAGAGCGGAGAGTCGGGTCCTCGTGCATAATCACGACCGGCTTGTCGAAGAAGGAATCGATCCACGGACGCAGGGTTCCGATGATTCGCAGGCATTCCTTGAGTTTCTTTTGTTGAATGAGCCTCTTGGCTTCAGCGAAAACGAGCTTGGTTATCTCGTGGAGACGCACACCCTCTTCTTCGACCGATTGCTCGGTAAAGCTGGGTGCGGGATCAATCTCTGCGCCCACCGACTGCGCCTGGCGAAGAATGTTTTTCATGCGCTTGAAGGCAGCCGATACGGCGATGAAATCGGGAGAGTTGCGGGCCTCGTTCAGTGCCTCAGCCCAGGCAATTCCATCGCGCACGTTGTGCATGCCGCTGCTCTTCACTGCATTCACGACATCGTATTCAAATCCGCGAGTGTCTTTGAGATAGAATTCAACCCGCTCAGAAAAGAACAACTCGATTTCTTTTCTGTGGCTTGCCGAAGTGGCAGCCCAATCCAGCAAATCGCCGATCGTGAATGGCAATGCCGACTCCGCAAGAATCTTCACAATCGCGTTCGCTGCGCGGCGCAGCGCAAATGGATCCTTCGAGCCGGTGGGCGCCATGCCGATGCCGAACATGGCTACGATCGTCTGGATGCGGTCGGCAATTCCCAGCAACTGCCCTTCAACAGTCGACGGAATCGCGTCCTCAGCCGACGCCGGCGTATATTGCTCGTAAATTGCCTTCGCAACCGTGTCGCCCAAACCCTGGGCCCGCGCGTACAGCCCGCCAATCACACCCTGCAGTTCGGTGAATTCTTTTACCAGTTCGGTGGTCAGGTCGGTCTTGGCCAGTTCCACAGCCTTCAACAGCGCAGTCTTATCGAAGGGCAGTCCCGCATTTTCGACCGCTGCAGTAAGCCTGTTTGCCAACGCCAGGTTCTGTTCGGTCTTCCAATAGTAGCTGCCCAGTTCTTTCTGGAAGGTGACATGCTTCAGGCTCTCGACGCGGTCTGCCAGCGGCTTCTTCTGGTCCATATCCCAGAAGAAACGCGCATCCTTGAACCGGGCGCGCAGCACGCGCTCATTGCCGTGCCGGATGATTGCCGCGCCCTCTTCGTCGGCCTCGGTGTTCAGCACAGCCAGGAAGTGCGGCCCCAGCTTGCCGTCTACGCTCTCCACCGCAAAGTACTTCTGGTGGTCGCGCATCACCGTCACCAGGACCTCTTCAGGCAGGTTCAGGTACTCGACCTCGAAGTCGCCCAGTACCGCGGTGGGCCACTCGGTGAGGTGAGTGACCGTCTCAACCAGCGGTTCGTCCTCGCGCCAGCGCGCTCCCGGCAGCGCGCGCGTAGCCTTGTCGAGCGCCTGGCGCAGCTTGTAGCGGCGCTCGGCCACATCGGCCACAACATGCGCGTTGCGCAGCCTTTCAACGTAAGCACTGGCCTCGCCGATCCTGACAGGCGCATCTCCGTGGAGCACGCGATGGCCGCGGCTCACGTTCGCCGCCGTGATGCCTGCAATCTCCAGCGGCACTATCGCCTTATCCAGCAGCGCCACGACCCAGCGCACCGGCCTCACAAAGCGCTCCGGCTTGCCCGCGCGCCAGTACATGTTCTTGGCCCAGTAAATGGCAAGAACTTCTTTGGGCAGTTCGGCTACTAGAATCTCCTCAGCGGTGCGTCCCACACGTTTCACCGTCGCACCCGCGTACTCGCCTTTCGGCGTCTCCACTTTCACCAGCTCGGCCACGGTTACACCGGCCTTCTTCGCAAAGGCCTCGGCGGCAGGCGTCGGAGCACCCTCGGCAAAGGCCACCTTCCACGGTGGGCCGGTCAGCTTCTCTTCGATATCGGCCTGGCTGGCCAACACGCCCTGGGCAATCACGGCCAGACGCCGCGGCGTGGAGTAAGTGGCCAACTTCGCGCCTTCATCAAGCAAACGCTCGCGGGTGAGCAGGTCGTGCACGCGTTTGCCCAGTTCGGCCTCGGCCCCGGCAATCATGCGGGCCGGAACCTCTTCCAATCCGATCTCTAGAAGAAAATCTGCCATATCGTTGTGTCTTCCAAGCTTCTAGCTGCTAGCTTCTAGCCTCTAGCTTTTATGCGCATCAAAAAAACAGAGTAAAACTTCCCCGCGGGACGACTCCAAAATACCGCATTCAATCGATACCGCACTCCAGGCACGTACAAGCTTGAAGCTTGAGGCTAGGAGCTGGAAGCTAGTAGCTGCTGCTGTGCATACGCCTTTGCCACGCCCACTGCCAGGTTCCGTATCCGCCCAATCACGCCCACGCGCTCCGTCACGCTGATGGCGCCGCGCGCATCCAGCAGGTTGAAAAGATGCGAACACTTGAGTGCCAGTTCATACGTCGCCAGCAACGGAAATCTTTTCTTGTCGTTCGCGCCGGCGTTTTCGTCGTTGAGGAGCTCGCCTGCCTGTTCCAGCAGCTTCTGCGCCTCAGACTCGTAGCTGTTGAAGTGCTCCCAAAGCTTGGGCACGTCGGCGTACTCAAAGTTGTAAACGCTGAACTGCAATTCCTCTTCGAGCCGCACGTCGCCGTAGGTCACAGGCGCACCAGTTTCAGGGTCGCGCGCCCACACGATGTCGTAGATCGAGTCCACGTCCTGCAGAAACGCCGCAATGCGTTCCATGCCATACGTCAGCTCAGCGCACATCGGGTCGAGATCGAGCCCGCCGCACTGTTGAAAATAGGTGAACTGCGTAATCTCAAGCCCGTCAAGCATTACCTGCCAGCCCACCCCCCATGCGCCGCCCGCGGGCCACTCCCAGTTGTCCTCTTCAAACTTCAGGTCGTGCTTCTTCAGGTCGATGCCCAGCGCTTCCAACGATTCGAGATACAGCTCCTGCACGTTGACCGGCGGCGGCTTCAGGATGAGTTGGAACTGCGTGTGCTTGAACAGCCGGTTGGGATTCTCGCCGTAGCGGCCGTCAGCCGGTCGGCGCGAGGGCTGCGCGTAGCCCACCTTGTAAGGTTTGGGGCCGAGCACGCGCAAAAAGGTTTCGGGCGCCATGGTGCCCGCGCCAACCTCAACATCGTAGGGCTGCTGCAGAACGCATCCGCGTTCGGCCCAGAACTGTTGCAGGCGGAACAGCAACTCCTGGAACGTGAGCGGACTCGGCTTGACTGGTGGCGCAATTTGGGTAACGGACACAGGCAAATCTCTCTTGTCGGGCGGTTCTACGGGACTCCAACAGATTCTAGCAGCCACCCACTCTAATAGTTAGCTGATTGCTTACTTAGGTAATCGCTCAGGTAAATGGCTCAACTGAGATTTCCGAGAGGATAGATCTACGCTTGGAATCGCAGGCGCCTGGCGACCTCAGAGGGTGCAGCGGTCTCAAAAAAGAGCTCGAGTGCCTCGATCAGGTTGGCGCGGGCTTCTTCAACCGAAGAACCCTGGCTGGCTATGTCCAACTCCGGGCATAAGGCGACGAAACCGTCGTCTTCCCGCTCAATGATCGCCGTCATGCGCCGCGAATTAATCATGGATGGATTTTAGGCCACCTTTGACGGCCGCGCGCCCCGCAGCAGCCCGAAGTGAGTGCCCAAGAATCAATCCCACTAGTAAAAGGCCGAAAGTAACCCCCTAGGGTTTTGGAGCCCAAGGTTCGTATTCCTTGTAGTTGGCGACAGTCATCAGGTCGCTTTCGGGTCTCGATTTGACGCGCATGCTCACGACCACGCCCTTGGAGTTGACACGCAGAATATTTGCATCAATCTGGCCCAATTGGTACAGCTTGAATGCCTGTTCCTCGCCTTCGTTTTGCCCTGTCACTTCTCCGACAAACGAAATCGTCATCGGCTTGTCCTTCTCAAGACCGAGCTCCCCAAGCTTGGGCTCGGTCCAATCGTATGTGTTTACGATCCCCTTCGTGGCATTTCCTTTAGCCGCAAGGCGGACCACGCCGGTCATGAGCCAGAGAAAGTCATAGCCGTAGAACTCCCCTACACAAATAAAAGGTGGGTCCGCCCCGATCGATGCCTCTGATTTATGCCCGTCACTCGACTCGGTCTCGCAGCTCAATTTCCTGGGTTCGTATTGGCATGAGATTGTTGTTTTCGATGCCTGTGCCCACGCCGGCTTTCCCTGTGGTTGGCCGATCTGCAAGGTGTAGCCAAGAGGCATAAGCTGCGGGTCGAACCGGTATGTCTGAATCGCCAATGCGTTTTGGGCGCTCACATCCACGACCTCGTAACTTCCATCGCTCAAATGCCAGATTTTCCAGTGGAATGCTGGCTTGTTGCCATCCTTGGAGTGCACTACAGTATCGCCTTCCGCAGCCAGCGTCCGATCAGGGGTGTTAGCTGGCTGAGCAAATGCAGGGCTCATGCACAAGCAAACGACAGCCGCCGAAGCGATTATGCAATTTCGCACGCTCATTGGGTGTCTCCTTCTTCACATGCGATTCTCACCGGTCGTCTCCTCAATAGAAGCCGCGAAAGTGGCACTCTTGAAACTGTCACAATCGCGCTTTTGTCCCAGGCAAGACGATTCTTCCACGATACCGGTGATGCTAAGAACTTGCGCTTCTTTGCTTGTTACCCGCCCAACCGCGCCAGCGCCTCGGCTGTGCGCAACTTCTTTTCCAGATGCCGCTCCAGCGACTGCAGAGTAAACCTGCGCAGGTCGTTGCCGCGACGGCGTGGCCACGGCTCACCTGCAAATGCAGCGACCGGAGACTTCAGCATCCGCTGTGCCAACTGCCAGGAATCTGCGGAGAGCGCGCTCGCATTTCCGCCCCGATGCAGCCCGCAGACCAACCCGTCGGCGTATGGATTAAAGTAAACGTCCCCCGCATGCAACGGCTCGCCGCAGGCCATGCAGTGCGCCAGATCCGGCAACAGACCCATTAGACGTGTCATCCACAAAGAAAAATAAGTCAGCGCCATCCATGGTCCGGTAGTCGGGATCTGGGCGGCCTTGGCTGGTGATTGCACGGTTTCAGGCGGCGCGGCCTGGGTCTGTTCCAGCACCGAAACCAGCAGTCTGAAGACCGCATCCTGCGGGTCGTGCTCGGGCAGCACCTCATCGAGCGTCTCGGCAAAAAAGCTCAGCACCGCCATGCGCGCCTGGTCAACCGGCGCCGAGAGAGGCGAGCGCACTATCTCCAGTTGATCGAGCCGAACCAACTCCTGCCGGGGCTTCTCGGCAAACCATGCCCGCGCCACCGTCATAGGCTCCAGCGCCCCGCCGAACCGCTTGCGGCTTTTGAGCGCCGACTTGGCCACGCCTTTCAGCCGCCCGTAGTCGCGCGTAAAAAAACTTACGATCAGGTCGGCCTCATGCACCGGCCAGGTGCGCAAAACCACGGCTTCTGAGGTGAGTACGGCCATTGCTTCTTATGATTGCACCCTGAGTTCGGCCCGGGACTCCTTTGCATTCGAGTCATGACACCGCATCGGATTCCAGCCTCCTGAAAGCTAAATCTCGCCCCAGATGCGAATTCTCCTCTATCCAAAACTCAATCAATGCTAGCCGAATGAACCTTTTGGCACACTTTCAACCATGCAATTCCGATCACCTTGCATCCTGTTGCTGAGGGCAACGCCGTTCTATAGGGGCGTATCCAATCCCCAGTACGACCAAGCAAGTAGATGAAAGCTCCCAAGGAGTCTCAAATGTCACAGCACGGTGTAACCGAGAAAACCGAGAATCAGAGCGGCACCAACAACCCGGGCAATCGCCAGAATCCAAACGACCGCGACATGAAAGATCGCAACATGCAGACGGGCAATCGCAGCCAAAGCGATTCCTCGTCTTCGTCGAAGAGCGGCCAGCAAATTAACCAGGGCTCGCAGGGCAACCAGGGCCAGCAGAACCCAAACTGGCAGAACCAGGGCGGCAACAAGGATTCGCAGAGCAAGAGCGGCCAGGGGTCTGGGCAGACCAACCGATAGGCAGCTTACTGCAGATTCAAATTGTCATTCGATAAAATGGCACTTGCGGGCGGTTGCAGGCTTGGCGCCTCGGCCGTCCGCGCCTCAGATTTATGGGCCTGTCTGCACTAATCGCATTGCTGGCAGCGCTCCGCGCACAGGCAGATGCAGGCCTCTAAAAGAACCCTACAAAAAATCAAACGCGCCCGCCGAGGCGGACGCGCCTGTTTACGTGCTCTCGCGCCAGACGACTAACGGCCGAAATGGGCTGAGTTTTTCTCGGCAAAGTGCGCCCACTTCTCGGGCAGGTCGTCCAGCGCAAAGATGGCCGACACCGGGCACGCCGGTACGCAAGCGCCGCAGTCGATGCACTCGACCGGGTCAATGAACAACTGATCGGCTTCGCCGTGGCCGGCTTCGTCCTTTTTGGGGTGAATGCAATCCACAGGACAAGCGTCTACACAGGCTGTGTCCTTGGTGCCGATACAGGGTTCTGCAATCACATATGCCATCTTTTTTCTCTCCGGTAAGTGAAACTTCTCGACGCTGATAGTAGCACAGGACCCCTGCAGCAGGGTTCAACCCAGGCGAAGTTTGTTTTGCCATTTGGGAAAAACTGCGGCCCATGTCGAATGGACCCGCCCACAAAGCCCGAATCAGGATTTGCTGCGCTCCGCTCCCAGGCGCGCCGCTCTCTGCTCGGCGTATTCGTGCGGTGTGGGAATCGGCTCGAGACCACGCCCCGCAAACAAGGCCTCGAACATGCCCACCAGTTCATCGTGGATATGCCCGTTCGACGCCAGAATCTCGCGGCTGTCGAGCTTGTATGGCTCGCCCGCAAAGCCCGTCACCTTGCCGCCTGCCTCAGTCACTAACAGAATTCCTGCGGCCGTGTCCCACGGGTTCAGATTGAACTCCCAGAAGGCTTCCATGCGGCCCGATGCAACGTAGGCCAGGTCGAGCGCGGCCGAGCCGGCCCGCCGCACCCCATGCGAGCGCAACGTGAACTCGTGGTAGAAGTGGATGTTTGGGCAGGCGTGCCGCTTCCGGCTCGGGAACCCGGTTGCCAATAGGGACTCGCCCAGCACCGGCGTGCGCGAAACCTTGATCGGCCTTCCGTTCAACCATGCACCGCCGCCGCGCTCGGCTGTGAAGAGCTCGTCGCGCATGGGATCGTAAATCACCGCGCCCACCAGCGTTCCATCCTCATCGGCTATGCTCCCTGCCGGCCGATGCTCCAGACCCATCGATACGCAAAATTGTGGGAAGCCGTGCGCGAAGTTCGTAGTGCCATCGAGCGGATCGACGTACCAGCGGTACTCACCGGCAAGCCGCTCGCGCGTTCCTTCCTCGCCGTAGATGCCATGCTCGGGAAAAGCCTCACCCAACCGCGCACGAATCAGCTTCTCAACAGTACGATCGGCAACCGTCACAAGGTCGACGTCGCCTTTGTACTCTGTCTCAACTCCCGCGGCAAAGAATTCTTTGAGCCGGGCTCCGGCTTCGCGCGCAATTTGTGTCGCGCCCGCTACCACCGCCCCAAGCTGCGTTTCCGTCTGCGTCTCGGTCGGCTCCTGCGCGCCGCTCACGAGCCCGCCTCGCGCGGCAGAGAACCCGAATCGCCCAAGCGAACCGTCTTCCTTCGCCCGGCCTCGCTGATCGTCCTGATCTGGTTCTTGTAGATGAAGAGATTCGGCTGATTCTCGCGGGTCAGGCGCAGCATCGTGTCGTCAAAATATTCAATCCAGCCGCGCACACTTTCGCCATCGCGGAGCTTCACCGTCACAATTACCTGGCGATCGCTGAGGGAACGCAGATAGAGGCCTTCCTGCCCGGTTTCTCCGGGCGGAGGAGTCTTGGAGCGGCGGCGGGAAGACAGAGGGGACGTCATGATGCCATTTTAGATGCAACTTTGATTCACTCTGATGAAAGTTGACCGTCATTCCGTCGGTTGGGCCTGGGGAGTGGAACGGCAGGGCAAAAATAAATCTGGAATACCTATTTTCAAAATAGTTATTTCTAATGTAAAGTCTTCTCCATGGCAAAGAATCCCGATCAACGCGACCTTTTCCCGGGCGCGCTCGAAATCATGCTCCTGCAGTCGCTGCGCCATAAGCCGATGCATGGCTACGCACTGGCGAAGCATATCAAACAGGTTTCCGACGAACTGCTCCAGGTGGAGGAGGGCTCGCTCTATCCAGCTCTGCAGCGCATGCTGCGTGAGGGGTGGCTCGACGCCGAAACCGGAATCAGCGCCAAGGGCCGCCCAACGCGCATTTACCGCATCACCGAAGCCGGCACGCGTCATCTGGAAAGAGAAGTTGTGAGTTTCGAGCGGATGTTCGCCGGCATCACCCGCGTATTGGCCGTCGCCAAAGCTTAGCGCCTTACGAATCCCCCACGAGGTCGAGATCTCCATGAGCCTTTTCTCCCGGCTGTTTTCGCGTCAGCGCCGTTATAACGATCTATCCGTCTCGATCCAGGAGCACATTGCCGAGCGGGCCGATGAGCTTGTGGAGGAAGGCATGCCTCGCACGGAAGCTGAGCAGAAGGCGCGGCGGGAGTTCGGCAACGTAGCGCTGGTTGAGCAACAGAGCCGCGAAGCCTGGCAGTGGCCTGCGCTTGAATCGATCATTGCTGATCTGCGCTTCGCACTGCGCCGCCTTGGAAACTCCCCGGGCTTTGCCGTCACCGTTCTTCTCACATTGGCAATAGGCATCGGAGCAAGCACTGCCGTCTTCAGCGTGATCAATTGCGTTTTGCTCAAGCCACTCCCCTACCCCGATTCCAGCCGCCTCGTCGCGCTCAGACTTGACGCTCCCGGCGCCGCAGGATTGGCAAACTTCACCAATGGCCTGCAGCTTTCGAACTCGATGTACCTCACCTTCAGCGACCACAACCAAAGTTTCTCTTCAGTTGGCGTGTGGTACCCGAGCAAAGCCAACGTTACGGGCGTGGCCCAGCCCGAAGAGGTCAATGTCGCGAACATCAGCGGCGGCGTGCTTGAAGCTCTCGCCGTTCCCGCCGCCCAGGGTCGCTTGTTCTCCGCGGTGGACCAGGAACCGAACGGCATCAAGACCGTGATATTGGGCTACGGCTACTGGCAGCGCAAATTCGGAGGAGACCGCTCGGTGATCGGCCGCACCATTCAAGTGGATTCAATTTCGCGACAGGTTGTGGGCGTAATGCCTCGTGGCTTCCGAATCGTCGACAAGGACTTTGACCTGCTTGCACCCCTCGCGCTCGATCGCAATCATCAAATCCTCGCAGGCTTTGGCGGGGACGGCATTGCCCGGCTCAGGGATGGCGTATCGATTCCGCAAGCCAACGCCGATATTGCCCGCTTGATTCCCAGGTGGATGGATTCCTGGTCCAATGGCCCTGGCAGCAATCCACATTATTACGAGGTGTGGAGAATTACGCCCAATCTGCGCCTGCTGAAGCAGCAGGTCATCGGCAATATCGGCAGCGTGCTCTGGGTGGTAATGAGCACCGTCGGCCTGGTAATGCTGATCGCCTGCACCAACGTTGCGAATCTGTTGCTGGTGCGCGCTGAAGGCCGCCAGCAGGAACTGGCTATTCGCTCAGCTCTTGGCGCCGGGCGCGCCCGCATCGCACGCGAGCTTCTGCTCGAGAGCGTGTTGCTCGGTCTGCTGGGAGGCGCGCTTTCGGTGGGCGTGGCATATGGCGGGCTGCGCCTGCTTACCGCCATCGGACCCGCCAACCTGCCCCGCCTGAGCGAAATCTCATTAGACGCAACCTCGCTCGCATTCACGTTTATTCTCTCGGTCGTCTCCGGCCTGCTTTTCGGATCGATCCCGGCGCTGCGCTACGCGCGCGGCGCGGCTGCAGTGGTTATCGGCAACGCCGACCGCACTGCCAGCACCGGCCGTCCGCGCCAGCGCACGCGCAACATTCTTGTCATCGCGCAGGTGGCCATGGCGCTGGTTCTGCTGGTCAGCGCGCTGCTCATGATTCGCACCTTTGCCGCTCTGCGCAGAGTTGAGCCCGGCTTTGCCGACGTGGAGCACATTGAGACCATGAGCGTCTCCATTCCCGGCATGATGGTCGCCAACGCACATGCGGTATCGCAGATGCAGAACGAGATCCTGGCCAAACTTGCCGCGATTCCCGGAGTGGTTTCGGCAGGCTATGGGGAAGCTGTGCCCATGGACGAAACCGATCCCAACTGGGACACGATTAATGTTGAGGGAAAAATCTACGACGGCGGCGAAGGCCCGCTTCGCCTCTTCAACTACGTCTCGCCCGGATACTTCAACACCTTGGGCACGCGAATCGTCGCCGGCCGCGACTTCAATTGGGACGATCTGAACAACATCAGGCCTTCCCTCATCGTCTCTGACAATTTTGCCCGGCAGAACTGGGGCTCGGCCTCGGCAGCCATCGGCAAGCGTGTCAAGAAATATTCGGGCTCGCCGTGGCAACAGGTCATCGGCGTAGTTGAAGACGTGCGCGTGCACGGAGCGGATCAGGACGCGCCGCCCATTATTTACTGGCCCGCGATGTTCTACGACCGGTACTCTGCCGCGGATGAAATGGACGGCCTGCGCACTGTCACGTACGTTATTCACACCAGCCGCGCCGGCACGCAGAGCCTGCTTGAAGAAATGCAGAAGGCTGTGTGGTCGGTCAGCGCGCAACTCCCGCTGGCGTCAGTCCAGACCATGCAGCAAATCTATGGCCGGTCGATGGCCCGCACTTCGTTCACGCTGGTGATGCTGGCCATAGCCGGATCGATGGCCTTCGCGCTCAGCCTCATCGGCATCTACGGAGTGATCTCGTATTCCGTTTCGCGCCGCACGCGTGAAATCGGCATTCGACTCGCGCTCGGCGCGCAAAAGCATGAATTGCGCTGGATGTTTGTGCGCTCGGCGCTGGCTCTCACCTGCATTGGCACTGTCATCGGGCTCGCTGCCGCTGCTTCGCTGGTGCGCTTGATGAAGGCTTTGTTGTTCGGCGTCAGCCCGCTCGATCCACTCACGTTTATCGTGGTGCCTCTGATGCTTGGCGCGGCAGCCGCGCTGGCCAGCTATCTGCCCGCGCGCCGGGCTGCCGCCATTAATCCGGTTGAGGCGCTGCGCGCCGAGTAATGCCGCCCGGTAGTCTCGATGGCGCGCGCCGGGTTTGACGGAACCAACCTGGTCGTCTGCGCGTATTCTCTGCTCCAGAGTGGATTTGCGCCGGCAGGTCAATCTCAGGCTCACTGTTCCGCACTTGTCCACTGGAGGTCGCCCATGTTCCCGATTTCGCTCTCCCCAAGCGGAGTGGCGCGGCTGTTGCGCGCCGTCGCAGTTTCCACCACAGTTCTTCTTGCAGCAGCGACCTCCGCCGCTGCCCAGTCCGCACCGCAATCCACTCATGCAACCGCAGCAAACATGGGCGGCATGGCCGGCATGGAAGGCCACATGCACCTGAGCGAGCTGCGCCCCATGCAGCCCGGCGACCAGGCCCGCGCCGACGCTATTGTGGCCTCCGCGCGACAGGCCATGGAGCCCTACAAGGACTACCGAAAGGCACTCGCCGACGGATACCGCATCTTTCTCCCCAACATCAAGCAGCCCCAATATCACTTCACCAACTACGCCAACGCGCGCGCGGCGGCACGGCAGTTCGATCCACTCAAGCCCACGTCGCTGCTCTACAAAAAGAATGCCGATGGTGGCTACACGCTGGTCGGAGCGATGTATACGGACCGTCTGTTCGCCACTGAAGACGAACTCAACCAGCGCATTCCGCTCAGCGTGGCGCGCTGGCACCAGCACGTAAACTTCTGCAAAGCTCCGCAAGGCGAGCGGGCCGGCTACTTCGGGCCCAATGCGAAGTTTGGTCTCATGGGCTCTATCCACACGCGCGAGGCATGTGAGGCTGCGGGCGGCACGTTCATTCCTCATGTATTCGGCTGGATGGTCCACGTCTATCCGTACGAGACCGATCCGGCGAAGGTGTGGTCGATTGACGATGACGACCAAGGGCACGACAACATGGATCACTCGGCGATGCCTGGGATGGATATGAACTCCATGCCGGGCATGAACACGCAAGCGAAATAGCCATCAAATCACCTTTGTCAATGCCTCTCCCCCGTGTTGCAGTTCGCATTCTCTAAGCTCTGAGTGCATCCGATCAACTCTTGGCGCGCCTCTCAAAAATGCAATTTGTTTTGCAGTCCTTATCCGGACTTTGCGAATTGCATGGTATGATCCATTCAACTTTCACAAACTTGTAATTTTCCCACCACGAGCCATTCGCTCGGGAGGAGATCGTATATGTGTAAGCGTTTGACCGCAATCCTCTTTGTTTTCTTTGCTTTCGTCTTCTTCACCAATGCCGCCAACTCTCAAACCTTCCGCGGAACAATTCAAGGCTCAGTCACCGACACCTCGGGAGCAACAATTTCCGGAGCGAAAGTAAAGGTATTCAGCCCTGGCACCGGACTGTCGCGAACCATCTCAACCAACGAGCAGGGTGAGTATGTTGCGTCTGAGCTGCCGCTCGGCTCCTACAACATCACCATTGAAAAAGAAGGATTCCGCACTACCACGCTCACTGGAGTCCCAGTCAGCGTGGGTGCTCCTTCGCGCGCCGACGCCAAACTTTCGCCCGGAATGGTTGAACAGGCGATCGAAGTCACCGCCAATGTGCCAATGGTTGAAACCACCTCAAACACAACGGGCGGCACCATTGAGGCGTCTGAAGTCGCGGAACTGCCGGTGAACGGCCGCGACTATACCAAGATCCTCGAACTGGTTCCGGGCGCAAGCAGCGACCCGGTTGGCTCGACCGAATCCGCGGGCTCCTATGGCCTTTTCAGCCTGAACGGCAATCGCGGACGCTCCAACAACTACCTGCTCGACGGCACCGACATGAACGATGGCTATCGCAATCTGCCGTCGGTTAATCAGGCCGGAGTGTGGGGCTGCCCATCCACCATTCTTCCCGTCGATGCACTCGCCGAGATTCCGGTTACCGGCAACGCGGAGGCTGAGTTTGGCCGAAGCTCCGGCGCCACGGTCAATATCGTCACCAAAAGCGGCACCAACGAAATTCACGGCACTGCTTCCGAGTACTATCGCAACGCCGCCCTCACCTCGCGCAATTTTTTTAATACTGCCGATCAGCCCAAAAACTCATTCCTTAATCACCAGTTCGGAGCCTCGGCCGGAGGGCCCATCATCAAGGACGACACCTTCTGGTTCCTCGCTTATGAAGGCCAGCGCGAGAACGGCGGTCTGCCGCAACTCGGCCTGGTGCCTACTCTCGGCGACATCAATGCATACACTTCAGGCGGCGGAGCCATCAATTCAGTTATCCAGAGCCTGCTGGCCAGCAATCCATGGGGCACGCTGCCGCAGAGCGGAGGCAACGAAACCTTCACCACGCCGTTCATCAACAACAGCGACAACATGATCGTGAAGGTCGATAAGCACCTGCATCTCTTCAGTCCCGGCGATCTGTTCACCGGCCGCTACTATTACAGCCACGGCACACAGAGTTTCCCGCTGGGAATGCTCTACACCGGCTCAAGCGCCCCGGGATACAACACCATCACCCCCACGCATGTGAACATCGCTTCGCTCTCTTACACTTCCATTCCCAAACCCAATTTGATCTTCGAGCTGCGTGGCGGCTACAACCGTTTTCTGCAACAATTCCTGCCTCAGGACATCGGGCGCAATCCTGATGCGCTGTTCGGTCTCGACACCCTGCCGCCCGACTCCGCGTCCGCTGACCTGGGCCTGCCGACGATTAATGTCGCCGCCTACAGTCCCATTGGCGCCACCTCCAGCGACGCCCGTGGACGAATCGACACCAACTACCAGCTCTTCGGCAACGTATCGATGGTCCAGGGCCGTCATAGTTTCAAAACCGGATACGAGTGGCGACGCACCTTTATCAACAGCTTTATCAATTCAGGCCACCGCGGCAAGCTGGTCTTCAATTCTCTCGACGACTTTCTCTCCGGCACCATCGACGGAGGCGCTTCCGCAGACGGCGAAGGAACCCGCTACTCGTATCAGAATTCGAGCGGCGCCTACTTCCTCGATTCGTGGCGCTTCTCAAGCAAGCTGACATTCAACTACGGCTTGCGCTGGGATTATTTCGGCGTGATCGGCGCCCAGAACGACGCCTTCAGCCTCTTCGACTTCAAAACCCTCACGGTCGTTCCAGTCGGTTCCCAGGGCGCTCCTTCGTCGCTCTATCCCAAAGACTGGCTCAACTTCGCTCCGCGCTTCAGCGTGGCCGATGACATCCAGGGCAATGCCAAAGTGGTGATTCGCGCCGGCGGCGGCATCTTCTACGACGGCCCTTCACAAGACTTCTTCGTCGGCAACCAGGCATACAACACCAACGCCGGCCAGGCTGGACCCATCTTCAATAACATCGGCTTTGCCAGCCCGGTCATCCCCACCATTGAGCCCAATGTGCCCATCTTCAGCGGCTATCAGCCCTCCAGCGCATTCACCGTCGACCAAGGTCTACGCACTCCACGCTACGGGGCTTATAACCTCAACATCGAGACGCAGCTATCGAAAGACATCGCCTTTCAGCTCGGCTACATCGGCTCGCAGGGCCGTCATCTCTTCCATTTCCGAGACCTCAACCAGTTCAACAACGTGAACGGCACCATCGATACCTGCGCAAACGGCACTACCATCACGTACGGTAATCAGTGCTACCCGAGCTACTCGATCGGTTCCTACAGCGGCATTCCGCTTTACTATCTGAACCAAATCGAGACCAGCTCCCTTTCCAACTACAACTCAATGCAGACCACGCTAAAGCTGCAGAAGTTCCACGGCCTGACCTCAACGCTTAACTACACGTGGGCGCACTCCATCGATACGGCCAGCGACGGCATGGATTTTGTGCCCAACGCCGCAATGCCCGACAATAGCTGGAATCCGCACGCCGAGCGCGCCAGTTCCAACTTTGACGTGCGCCAGCGCGTGCAGTGGTACTGGAGCTACAACCTGCCCAAGTTCAACCAATCGGGATGGATCACGAATGGTTGGGCGCTCGACGGCATGTTCAACGTCGCCAGCGGCCAGCCTTACACAGTGAGTTATTTGTTTGAGAACGACTACAACGGCAGCGGCGAGTACTTCGGCCGGCCCGACATCATCGGCAATCCCTACGCGGGAAGAAACGGCATCAACCTGCTGAATGAAGCAGCTTTTGCCGCGCCCTGCACGGTCGACAACAACCCAAGCAGCCCAACCTATCAGCAGTGCATTAACGGCCATCCGGGCAGCGAGGGCCGCAACGCCTTCAACGCGCCCAATTACGCCAACTTTGATTTCTCGCTCACCAAGACTTCGCGCCTTAGTGAACGCGTGACTATGGAGTTGCGCGGCGACCTGTTCAATCTCTTCAATCACCCCAACCTGTCGAACCCGTTGCTGCCAGGCTTTGGCATCGATGTCTTCGGCAATAATCATGTCGAAGGCAATCGGCTGGTTGCCGGCCTCGATCCCGCAGCCAATGGGCCACAATTCATGCAGACCACGGCTACTCCTGACGTCGGCAGCGGCAACCCGTACCTCGGTGGCGGCGGACCGCGCAGCGCGCAACTCGCAGTGCACTTTACGTTTTGAGTGCGTCTTTTGAATGTGTAAAGATTGAAGGCCTGAAGGTGCAAGGTTTGGGTGCCCCACCCTCGCGACGCCTTTGTTTTTGTCGCCAGGGTGGGATCGCTCTACAGCATAAAAGAGTGACTCCCTAATTATTTCCGCTCACCGCATTGGCATAGTACCCCACCTTGTTGCGCACGTTGTACACGTCGGTCGCGGCTCGCGGAATGGTCACCATGATGCGGTGAAAGTCGCGGCCCGGCTCCTGGTTCTTGGGGTAGTAGCCAATCAAGTATTGGGTGCACAGATCGTCGCTCACCTGCGCGAATGCCTTGTCGAGCCCGCCTTCGCCCACGTAGAAATGCTTGCCGCCGGTCTGCTCGGCCAGCGTGATGAGCGCGTGTTCGCCGCCCAGGTCGCGGCCCGCGCTCGCCTCAATGGGCACGTCGATCAGCGAATAGATCGTCACTTCATTGCGCAGCGCCGCCTCAAGCGCATCGGCGTAGGTCAAGTCCTTGGCCGTGTCGTCACCGTCTGAAACCACCACCAGAATTTTGCGTCCCTGGCGCGTACCCAGCTTCTGCGACCCTTCGACAATAGCGTCGTAGACAGCCGTGGCCCAGTCGCCGCGCAGTTGCCCTAACCCGCGATCGATCTCCGGCAGCTTGTTGGTAAACGGGGTGAGTTGCCGCACCAGGGTGGCGAACTGGAAGATGCTCATCTCGTCCTGCGGGCGCAGGATGGCGTGGGCAAAACGCCGCGCCGCTCCTGACTCCTCGCTCATGTCCTTACGCACGCTGCCCGAGGTGTCGATGGCCAGCACCAGGTTGAGGGGTAATTCCGACTGGCGCTCGAAGACCGCAATATCCTGCTTGCGCCCATCTTCGGAGACGGCAAAATCTTCTTTCTTGAGTCCGCCCACAATCGCGCCGTGAGCGTCGGTCACATTCACGAAGATATTCACCAGCTTAACGTCAACGTGGAACGTGGTGTCTTGAGCGATGACAATGGGCGCAAAGAGAATTGCCGCTGCGAGGGTCGCAAGAAACCACCGCAGATCCTTCGACTCTGGTCGCAAAAGACGCGACCTTCGCTCAGGATGACAATCAACTTCTGGGAGGCTACGATTCATGTTTCGCCTCCGCCGCAGGGATTTGAAACTCCGCGGGAAACGGCTCGCCCGGCGCCCATACCGCGCCATCGGCAAAGGTTTCTTTTTTCCAGATGGGCACTATCTGTTTGAGCGTATCGATAAGCCAGCGGCAGGCATCGAAGGCCTGGGCGCGATGCGCCGATGCAACCACGATCAGCACACTGGTCTCGCCAATCTCGAGCCGTCCCAGCCGATGCACTATGACGACTTGCCGGACGCCGAACCTGGTGCAAGCCTCGGCAGCGATCTCACGCATCTTGCGGTCGGCCATTTCCTCATACGCTTCGTAGTCGAGGTAGAGGGTCGCGCGCCCTCGCGAGTTGTTGCGCACAATTCCGTCAAAGACCACCACCGCGCCGTCTACCGCGTGCCTCGCCGTGGCAACCAGTTTTTCAGTTTCGATCCGCTCCCGGGTCAGGGCGACAAAGGTCCGATCCGCCTCGCTCCCATCCAGAGAGTCCGATGGACGCGCAGGGCCACCCCCGGAGACGGGAGGCAGCAGCGCCACCTCATCGCCATCGCACAGAACGCGCGAAGCGGTCGCGTATTCCGCGTTTACTCCTACGGCGATCCCGGCAAGCTGCAATTCGAGGCGGTTGCCGCGGCCTGGCTCGGCAATCAGCTTGCGCATCAGATCGGCGATGGTCGCTCCCTCCTCAAGCTCGATCAGAGCGGCCTCGGAGCCCAGCCAATCTTTCAACATCCCAAATGAAATGACCTTGACGTGCATCGCTGACAAGAAGAATACCGCCTTCAACAGTTAGACGGAGCACGACAGGGACTAGGCACTAGGAACTAGGCAATATGGACTAGGTAATAGGGACGAGGTAACAGGGGCTGGGGAATGGGATGGGGGCGCGGTTTGAAAGCGGGGCAGGTACCTAAGCGACGTGGGTGGTAATAGCCGGAAGCTACAGGCTGAGGGCTGCAGGCAACTGTCTATTGCCTGATGCCTGTTCCCTAGCGCCTAGTCCCTATTGCCTGATCCCTGCTTCAAACAATTTTGTACAGGAACCCGGTGGGTGAGCCCCAGAGGTTACGGGCGCGATCCTCGTAAAACATGCTGAACTCGATGCCGCTGGCGTCAAAGTCGAACAAAGGTATGCGATCAAAGGTCGAGTCGCCGTGGATCGAATACTCGTCGCCGCAGCAATCCACCATCAGCGCGTCGCTCGACGACAGCCGTTCAGGGTGGGTAAGCAGCATCGCTCCGAAGGCAAACACCCCCAGCCCAAACTCATTGCCCGCCATGGCGGCGCGGGTTCGTCGTGCCGACGAGCCGCGATGAAGCATTCCAGCCTGAGCCGCCACCACCAGGATGTCGTTGCCTGTCTGCTGGTCGGTCAGGATTTCCTCGGCCAGGCGCGAGCGCGCAATCTGCCGCAGGTAAGCCGGGCTCAGTCTGCCCGCAATGCGATTCGAGAGCCGACGCCGCTTGCCCAGCACTTCAATCATCATCTCAACCGCTTCGTTGTAGGTGGGCGCAATCGCCTGCCATCGCGGAATCGCAAACCAGCCCTCTGCGCCTTCGGGCAAAGGCAACCGTGCCAGCTTTTCAATGCAGCTCCCCAATTTCGGGAAGGCCTTGCGCAGCTCAGTGGTTTGGGCCTCGACCGGCCTCAGGCGATAGGTCGCCGGATAGGAGCGATCCGATCCCACTGCCTCGCTTGCGTACTTGTTGCTCACAGCATGACGCTGAATCGTGCCGATAATTTGCTCGATGATCTCGCTTTTAAGCTGGGTGTGCGATTGAATAACGCTTTCCACCGACTGCCGGTCGAGTTCTTCGATGGAGGTGCGATAGGCCTCCTGTATGGCCTCGGCGAGGTATTGCTGCAGGGCTGCGTTCTGTTGCTCGGTTGTGTTGCCTGCAAGCTGCAGCGGAACAATCGAGTGGGCTGTTGCTAAGGTCGCCATTCTGCTCCGCTCTCGTCGACAATTCCGCGGGTCACGTCTGCGACTCCGCACCGGCACTGCCGAGAACGGGTCTCATAATCCAATGCCCTGGTTGGCCATCCGCGTTGCGACAGATACCAGTATCTTGAGCAATCGTTGTTTCTCAAGGTGTCTTGCCAGTTATGAGACCGGTTGCTCTCATTTCATCGGCAGAATCGGAAGAAGCGCTAGAGCGCCCGTTACGATCAGCCGGAAACTGCCGGACTCGCCCGGCAGGTCGCCCTGAAAAAGCAAAAGGCCGGCAGGTTTGCCGGCCTTTTGAATCGCTCGATTCTGGGTTTATGCTGCCTGATCGTCCACCACCAGCTCGGGCGAGGACTTTGCCTCTTTGCGCGGCTTCAGGTTGGGTAGCGCTATCGCCAGAACGTCTTCAATGTGCCGGGCGTAGTGCACGGTCACGCCCTCCATCATCTCCGGCGTCAGATCCTCCTCCACGTTTTGCCGGTTCTCGGCAGGCAGGATGATGGTTTCCACTCCTGCCCGGCGCGCGGCCAGGAACTTCTCCTTGATTCCGCCCACCGGCAGCACGTTGCCGCTCAGCGTGATCTCTCCGGTCATCGCCGTCAGTTGACGGACGGGGGTCTCAGTCAGCAACGATGCCAGCACCGTCGCCATGGTTACGCCGGCAGAAGGACCGTCCTTGGGGATCGCGCCCGCAGGAACATGGATGTGCAGATCGATGTCCTTGTTGAAGTCCTCGGTAAGGCCCAGCATGGGCGCGTTCGACCTTACCCAGGTCAGCGCGGCCTGCATCGATTCCTGCATCACCTCGCCGATCTGCCCGGTCATGATAAAGCTTCCCTTGCCCTTCATCTTGTTGGCTTCGATGAAGAGAATGTCGCCGCCGGCCGGCGTCCACGCCAGGCCAACAGCAACTCCAGGCCGCTTCACGCGCTCGGTCAGCTCGGTATCCACGCGCACCTTGATACCACCCAGAAATTCCTTCACTACCTCGCGCGTCACCACAAGCTTTTCGTGTTTGCCCTCAACCACGCGGCGCGCCTGTTTGCGGCAAACCGTCCCGATCACCTGCTCCAGCTTGCGCACGCCTGCCTCGCGCGTGTAATGGCGCACCAGGAAGCGCACCGCTTCGTCGGGAAATTCGACCTGCTCCGGATTGATCCCGTTCTCCTTGATCTGGCGCGGAATCAGGTACCGGTTGGCGATGTGCACCTTCTCTTCTTCGCTGTAGCCCTCGAGCGGGATAATCTCCATCCTGTCCTGCAGCGGCGGCGGCACCGTGTCAAGCATGTTGGCGGTGCAGATAAACAGCACTTTCGACAAATCGAACGGCACATCGAGATAGTTGTCGCGGAAGGTGTTGTTCTGTTCCGGATCGAGTGTCTCGAGCAGCGCCGACGCCGGATCGCCGCGGAAATCGCGTCCCAGCTTGTCCACCTCGTCCAGCATGATCACCGGGTCGTTGGTTTCGGCCCGGCGAATGCTCTGGATGATCTGGCCCGGCAGCGCGCCGATATAGGTGCGCCGGTGGCCGCGAATCTCGGCCTCGTCGTGCATGCCGCCCAGCGAGACCCGCTGAAACTTCCGCCCCAGCGCCCGCGCAATCGACCGGCCCAGGCTGGTCTTTCCCACGCCCGGAGGTCCGACAAAGCAAAGAATCGGCCCCTTCATGTCGGGCTTCAGTTCCAGCACGCTCAGGTAGTCCAGAATCCGCTCCTTCACCTTGCGCAGCTCGTAGTGATCCTCGTCCAGAATCTCCCGCGCCTTGGCGATATCGATCTTGGAGCCCGAGCTTTTGGCCCACGGCAGCACAGCCAGCCACTCGATGTAGTTGCGTGTGAGCGAGTAGTCGGCCGCCATGGGAGACATCCGCGAAAGCCGCGTCAGCTCCTTCAGGGCTTCCTTCTTCACGTCTTCAGGCATTCCCGCGGCTTCAATCTTCGCCCGCAGCTCCTCGATCTCGCGCTGCCCCTCATCCTGCTCGCCCAGCTCCTTCTGAATGGCCTTGAGCTGCTCGCGCAGATAGTAGTCGCGCTGCGACTGCTGTACCTGGTCCTGCACTTCGGTCTGGATCTTGGCGCGCAACTGCTGCACCTCGATCTCTTTGGCCAGCAGTTTGTTGAGCTGGTCGAGCCGGTCGAAAACCTCGGGAGTTTCAAGCAGCTTCTGCTTCTCTTCCGTGGTGAGGAAAGGCAGCGATGAGGCCACAAAATCCACCAGCCGCGCCGGATCCTCCAGGCTTGCGGCAATGGTGCGCAGCTCGTCTGAAAGCGTCGCCGACTCCGTCACAATCTGCTGGAATTGCGCTACCACGTTGCGGACCATCGCCTCGATGCTCGAAGTCGTGGCAGGCTCAACGTCCTCCAGCACTTCAACCTCAGCCATCATGTACGGCTCGGTTTGCGAATAGCGCACGATTCTCACGCGGCCCACGCCCTCGGTAAAAACAAAGCGGCTCTGATTGGGCATGCGCACCACTTTGTGCACCGTCGCAATGGTGCCTACCCCGTGCATGTCCTCCGGCTTGGGCTGGTCCTGGCGCGGGTCCACCTGCGCCAGCACCACGATGGTGCGTTCCTCACCCAGCGATTCAATCAACTGGATTGAGCTCTCGCGGCCCACCGTCAAAGGAAGAACTGCATGGGGAAAAAGGACCGTCTCCCGAACTGGCAATACCGGGATATGGCGATTGTTCACAACTACCTTCCCTGTGATTTCGCGGGGTGGGGTCGGATTCGAAGGCTGGTTTGGCATTGAGTGTCCTCTTATCAGCTTTTCTTAATTAGATCACGAAGGTTTGAAAAAGTTGCATCTTTCGCAACCCTTCCGCAGCTCCTTTCCGATCCAAACTGCCGTTTCTCTTTGCTTCGATACGACTTCCCGCCGATCATGGTTCCTGATCAACCTCCCCAGACCACGGCCCGAAGCCAAGATCCCACCCAAATTTGGCCGGTCCGCACCCTCAGGTAGTCGGCGACATCCTTCCCCGCTCGAATGGTCTATCGGCTGATTCCCCTGGAAAATGAGAAGGGGACGGCCATCCGTCCCCGTCCCCTGTCACAAGAAAATGCAAACTTTAGCGTAGTATCTCTATTTCCTCGGCTCTTCCAACTCCGTCTCGGGATCTTTTTTCTTCTCCGCGTCTTCTTCCTTCCGTGTAACGGCCCCTTCTTCATTCTTCAGTGCCAGCTCGATCTTGTCCCACAGCTTGGACGGCGGGTCCTCAATGGGGAACAGTTGCCGCGCGGCCTCGGCGATCGTCTCCAGGTCCGCCAGCAATGCCTGGCAGAGTTCGCAGCTCTTCAGATGCGGGTGGTTCGAGTCAATTTTTCCGGAACCGATAAGGTCAGGCAGTTGCGACTGGAACTCCTCGCAGCTCATCTCACCATGCAGGTAGTTCATGGGCGCACCTCCTGTTGAGGGTTGGTCTTCAACGCGTCGCGCAGTTTGAGACGTGCTTTATGCAGCTGCGACTTGCTGTTCCCTATTGAGCAATCCAGCATTGCGGCAATCTCATTATGTTCGAATCCCTCAATGTCGTGAAGAATAAAGATAAGCCTATAACCGGCCGGCAGACTAGCCACGGCACGTTGCAGCGCGAGGCGGTCTATGGCCCCTGAGAGCGTAAGATCCGGCGCTCCGAAGCTCCGACCCGGTCCCTCTTCGGGGGCCGGTTCCATGGCTTCGTCGAGCGAGATCAGCGACAGCCCTTTCTTCCTGAGCTGCATGAGCACCACGTTGATCGCCAAACGATGCAGCCAGGTTGAAAACGCCGAATCGCCGCGAAACGTGCCGATCTTCCGGTGTAACTGCAGGAAAGCCTCCTGGGTCAGGTCTTCAGCTTCGGCCACGTTCCCCACCATGCGCAGGCACAGGGAGTAAATGCGCCTTTTATGGAGCGAGTAGAGTTGTGCGAAGGCTTGATGGTCGCCGGCCTGGGCACGGGCCAGAATATCGGCGTCAGCGAGGCTGGGAGGGGTTGCAGGTTGCCGTGCGGTGGGCGCATCTTCGGCGTCTGCCTTGCCGCGGCCGCCGCTCCTCAACACGGGATCGGGGGGAGGGAGAGATGTGGAATCGGACATTCGCTTCCTTCAGGTCCTTTGCTGGAATCCGCATAGCGTGCGCCCGGCTTCCAGCCTCGTTAGTATAAAAGGGAAAGCAGGCGCAGATCTGCGATGATCCTTTGAGCCGGTCCTTCACTTTCGCGCCCGGGCGAGATTGCGATTAACTGGCTCTAGTCTGTGAAGTCGTTTTTCGCCGGCAAGTTGCCTGAAGAGTCAGGATTGGTCTCAAATTCTGATTTTGTCGCATTGCGGGGTTTCAATCATTAGCCGTTGCAACGCAACCTGGCGCTCGATTTCGGGTCAGCAGATTCACGGTTCATTGAAAATAGTGACCGAGTGAGGCGAGGCGGCTTAATCTTGGCCGTAGCATCTATTTCTTGTAGTCGGGCAGGCTCGGTTGCCGGGCAGGCTCGTTCCAGTCCATCGCGCCGGACCACGTTCACGGTTTCGGGAACAGTTTCTCGATTCCCTTCTGGTTGGGAGAATAAAGTCTTGCGGAGAAAGCCGGAGGGTAAGCGCGGCCACCATCGCCGGCAACAGGATCTGCATCCTGTGGCCGTGCGCAATGGGGTTTTGCTGGGCTGCATTTTTTTCCTCTGTGCAGCTTCCGCTATCTCCGCCCAGGCTCCCACTCCAGCGTCGCCAGTAGCAATTCCTGCGCCCGCGGGGCCGGCGGCGGCCGCGAATCCCGCTGACATCGGGGCACCCATCCAATCGACCGCCCCCGTTATTCCGGGTTTTGTTCCCGCACAGCCGCTCACCAGCCCGGCACCCGACGCAATCCTCCAGTTTGCCGGTCTCACAGTCACGCGTATCTTTTACACCGGTATTCCGGCCGAGCGCATTAAAACCATCGCTGCCCATCTGGCCCAGGCCGAGGGCCAGCCACTCGATCCCGACGACATCAAGCGCAGCCTGCGCCAGCTTTATCGTTCCGGGCTTTACGACGATATCGTGGTTGAAGCTTCGCGCGTTCCCGGCGGCGTCGAGCTCACCTTCGCCGGCACGCCCCGAGCCTTCATCGGCACGGTGGGCGTGTATGGAGCGATCGGCGCCACCATGAACACCCAGCTTGAGCGCGCCAGCCAACTCGTCTCCGGAACCCGGCTGACCCGCGAAAAGCTCTCCCGCGCCCTTGACCAGATGCGCGCCACACTGGCGTCGGGCGGTTTCCACGAGCCCAGGATCGATCAGCAGATTACGCCTTACCCGCAGGATCAGCTTGTCGACGTTGTTTTCCACGTTACTTCGGGGCCTCAGGCCCGCGTCGGCAAAGTCGAAGTCACCGGAGACGCCGGCATCAGCGTGGCCGAGTTCCGGCACTACGCGCATCTGCGGAGCGGCGCCCGCGTTGACCGCGATACCGTGAACCACGCCCTCGACGGCGCCCTGCGCCATTACCAGAGCGGCGAGCGGCTGGAAGCCGACGTCAAGCTCGAATCGGCGACCTACGACTCGCAAACCCGCCAGATGAACTTCCACTTTTCCGTCACGCGCGGTCCCCTGGTCAAGGTGATTGTTGAGGGAGCAAGCCTGAACCATGAACACATCAGGCACCTGGTTCCGGTATACGAAGAAGGCGCTGTCGACGAAGATCTGCTCAACGAGGGCAATCGCCGGCTGCGCGATTATTTTCAGCGGCTCGGCTACTTCGACGCCCGGGTGACCCACGAACAGCAAACCGTCTCATCGCCCGGTTCAGCGAACGCCCAGCTCAACATCGTCTTTACCGTGCAGCCCGGTCCGCGCCGTCGCGTCGAGCACGTGCACATCAAAGGCAATCGCTATTTCGACACGGCAACGCTGATGGATTTGCTCAGCGTTCACACGGCCAGCCCGCTCGACCCACACGGCGCCTACAGCCAGGCGCTGGTCTCCGCGGATATTGCCGCACTGCAGAATGTCTACCAGGCCAACGGATTCTCAAGCACAAAGGTCACCGCCGATACCAACACTCCTGAGACCGTCCAGGCCGACCACCCGGCCCCGGTTAACGGAGCCCGCAGTTCAGAGCCGCTCACCATCACCTACAACATTGATGAAGGCGCTCAGATGAAAGTGGGCGCAGTCACGATTGAAGGCAACGCGCACATTGATACGGCGACTCTCTCGCCACTTCTCAACACCATTCCTGACCAGTTGTTCTCGCCCCTGAACCTGGCCGGGGATCGCGATGCATTGCTCAATGCTTACCTCTCGAAGGGATTCGAGCAGGTGAACATTGAAATCGGCCAGACTCTTGAATCCGCCGACCCGCACAAGGTCGACGTCGCCTTTCGCATCACTGAAGGTGAACAGATCTTCGTTCGCAAGGTGCTCACAACCGGATCCACCTTCACGCGGCCTGCGACCATTGCCAGGGCCATTACCATTCACGCCGGCGATCCGCTCAACCAGTCTGCGCTTCTGGATACGCAGCGCAACCTCTACAATTACGCTTTGTTCAACGAAGTCAACACGGTGATTGAGAATCCCAACGGCGCCGAGCCCGAAAAAACTGTTCTGCTGCAGCTCACTGAGGCGCGCCGCTGGACCCTCACTTACGGTTTCGGATTTGAGGTTCAGACCGGCCAACCCCAGAACAACTGCGCCGGGGCCTTCGCCGGCGGAGTGCCGTGCAATCCCAACGGCAAAACCGGCGTCAGCCCCCGGGTCATCTCCAACATCACGCGCAACGGCCTCTTCGGCCGCGAGCAATCGGCGTCACTGCAGGGCACCTACGGCCTGCTCGAACAAAGCATTCAGTTCCTCTACCAGATTCCGCACTTCCAGGGCATCAAGAACTTCGGCTTTGGATTCTCGGCCGGTTACGCCAACAGCGAAGACGTCTCCACCTACGTTGCATCGCGGCTCGAAGGCGCGTTCCGCGGCACTGAAAACTTCAGCGGTACTCACCCGTTTCTTTCCAAGGCGAATACACTCATCTACGAACTTGACTTTCGCCGCGTGAAAGTGGCGGCCAGCACGCTGCAGGTCTATCCGGGCGAGATCTCCGAGCTGGCCACCGCAACACGCGTCAGCGGCCCGGTCTTGACCTGGATTCGCGATACCCGCGATCAGCCCATGGACGCGCACCGTGGCACCTACTCCAGCTTTCAGGAGTTTTATTCTGCCCACGATTTTGGCGCGCAGGCCGAGTTCAACCGCATCGACACCACCAACTCCAGCTACTACAGCTTCGATAAGGGGGCGTTCGTAATCGCACGCAATACCCGTTACGGTCAAATTCGCGCCTTCGGCCCGGGATCGAGCGGCATTATCCCGCTGCCCGAACGGCTCTTCTCCGGCGGACCAACCTCCCTGCGCGGTTTCTCATTCAATGCGGCGGGCCCGCGCGATCCTGAGACCGGATTCCCCATTGGCGGCGCAGGCGCGCTCGCCAACAGCACCGAGCTGCGTTTGCCTCCGCCCAATCTGCCCTGGTTCGGAAACGCGCTCAGCTTCGTGGTTTTTCACGATATGGGTAATGTGTTTACCAATGCCGGCGACGCCTGGGCCAGCGCCATTCGCATCCATCAGCCCGACCGCGATGGGTGCAAGACGCTGGCCACCCCGGGCAATTCAAATTCCTACCTGCCAAGTGGGCCCTACACATCGACAGGCCAGCAAGGCAACTGCAGCTTCAACTACTTCTCGCACGCGCCCGGCATCGGCCTGCGCTATCACACGCCGGTCGGCCCCATCCGCTTGGATTTCAGCTACAACCTCAATCCGCCCATCTATCCGGTCAACATCAACTACTCTATTGCCACGCCTACCGGCAGCCCGATCCCCGGTTACGAGTTGGATCCTCATCTCGGCCAGGCGCCGCACTTCAACTTCTTTTTCTCCCTGGGGCAAGCCTTCTGATGCGCAAGCTGTTGCCAATCCGGATGAGAAACCTGCTGCCCGCGGCAGGCCTGTGCGCGCTTGCTCTGGCAATGGCTGCGCAGGCATGGCCACAATCTGAAGCCGCGCCATCCACACCCGTTGTCATCGACCGCGTAGTCGCCGTCGTCAATCAGCGCGTGATACTGGCCAGCGATCTCGATGACGAGATCCGCCTCTCGGTGCTCGATCCCAACATTGTGGGCGAAGGCCCGCTCACCCGCCAGCGCGCGCTTGAACAAATCATCAGTCGCGCGCTCATCGAACAGCAGATACGTCAGGAGGACGCGCAGGCCGTAGAGCCGTCGCAATCTGAAGTGGACGCGCGCCTCGCCGAGGTGCGCAAAGAATTGCCTGCCTGCGTCCACCAGAATTGCGTTACCGACGCCGGCTGGAACGCGATGCTCGCCGAGCACAATCTCACGCCGGAGCGAGTGGTGGCTTATCTGCGTTACCGGCTCGAGATTCTGGGCTTTATTGAAGAACGCTTCCGCCAGGGCATCCGAATTTCGCCGGAGGAAATCGCGGGGTATTACAACAAGACGCTGCTTCCGCAGTACAAGCCCGGCGAGCCCATTCCGACACTCGATCAGGTCGCTCCGCGCATCCAGGAAATCCTCCTCGAACAGCGCGTCAACGTGGTGTTTGATAACTGGCTCACCAATTTGCGCCAGCAGGGCGACGTCGAGATCCTCGACCCGGCGCTTGAAATGCCCCGCGAACCCGGTCCGGGAGGCAGCGGCAAATGAGCACTCAGCCCAATACGCCTCCCACCCCGCGCGTGATGAGCCGCATGCGCCGCTTCTTCACCCGGCACGTACCGTTCACCATCGGTGCCGGGCTGGTTCTGCTGATCCTAACTGCGATCGGCGCATATTTTTATCTGAGCTCCGCATATTTTGAGAACGTAATGCGCGCGCGCAGCGTGCGCAACCTTGAAGCGGTCACCGGCGGTCGCGTTGAGATTGAATCGTTCCACTGGGATCTGTTCAACCTCGAAGCCAACATCGGCGGCCTCGTCATCCACGGCCTTGAATCGCCCGGCGAAGCCCCTTACGCGCGCGTCGATCGTCTGCACATCGCAATCAGCATATTCGACATCGCAGACCCGCGCTATCTGCTGCGCGATCTAGATATCCAGCATCCCCAGTTCCACCTCATCGTCTATCCCGACGGCACCACCAACCAGCCGCACCCGAAACGCAAGGCAAAACGCAACCCGCAGGCCCTCGACCAGTTCTTCAATCTCAGAGCATCGCGCGTCACGGTCGAGAACGGTCTCTTCGACTTAGACGACCGCGCGGCCTCATTCGATTTCCAGAATCGATGGCTACCGCTCGACTTTACGGCAAGCGACGTCTCGGTGCGCTTGAACTACGTTGCCGCATTGCGGAACTCGCCGGAGAGCTATCATGTCGAACTCGGCGCCACCGATCTGAATCTTTCGCGCACCGTACCCAAAATCACAATCCCGCCCGTGCACGGACTTCTTCAGGCCACCGTCGACTTCACCCGCACCGCAGCCTATCTGCGCAGCCTGCGACTGACTGCGCACAGCCGTGACGGCAAAGATCACGCATTCCAGGTTTCGGGTGAGCTCGACGATTTCACCCGGTTCAATTGGCGCGCGCAGGTCAACGGCGATCTCGACATGCGCCTGCTCGATCCCATTGCCGGCTATCCGTTTGCGCCCGAAGGCTTCGCAGAACTCGACCTCGCCGTCATAGGCCAGTCCGGCAATTTCCAGTTCGACGGACCCATCCACATCGACAAAGGCGCCTACATTGGCCCTGGCGTTGCAGAGCGCGGCATCACGCTCGACTGCAAGGTGCACGGCACCCAGGACCGCCTCCTGATCGATAACGTCGTCGCGCGATTGCCGCAGGGCGGCGAACTGAATGGAACCGTCGATCTTTCGCCGTGGCTGCCCGGGCCGCAACCGCCCCCACTTCCTCAAGCCCAGAACGCCCATGCGGCAGGCCTCTCTTTGCGCAGCCTGCTCAAAGGCAAGGCGCAAACCGCGTCTCCAAAACCTGCGACTGCGCCCGTTGAAGTTGCTGCAGTCCATCCACCCCCTGCGTTCATTCCCGTCAATGGCAAGGTGACCGCAATCTTCAAAAATGTTGCGCTTGACGCCATCCTCGACATGGTCAGCGTGCCGCCCTTCAAGCGCCTGGGCCTGGATTCACTCGTCAACGGCACGGCTCACGCCTCGTGGACCAACGGGGACGATCGCACAGTGGTCGCCGACTCCGATCTTGTTCTGTCGGCTCCCCAGGCGCCCTCGCCCAACTCATCCGGCGAGGTACCCACCTCCGGCGTCATCGACGTCACTTACACACAACGCGACGGATCGGCTGCCGTCCGCAGTCTCGAGCTTCATTTGCCGCAGAGCGAATTCTCCGCGCGCGGCCAACTCGGCGCTTACCCGCTCACCAGTCCGACCAATCTCAACGTCGAATTTCACTCCCGCAACTTTGCCGAGTTCGACACCCTGCTTCGCGCGCTCGATGTCAGTCGCAATGGACGCTCCGGCGCCGCAGCCCTGCCTGTCTCGCTTGCCGGCCAGGCCAACTTCACCGGCTCCTGGGCCGGCTCCATCGTGCATCCGCGTCTGGCCGGCCATTTGAAGGCCATCGACTTCCAGGCTGAAATGCCCTCCACTCAAAATTCCCCGGCCCAGCCGCGCCTCATCCACTTCGACTCGCTGGAAGCCGATGGCAGCTACGCCCCCGCCCGCATTGCGGTGCTGCACGCTCTCGCCATCCGCGGCAAATCGCGCCTTATTTTTAACGGCACGCTGGATGCGGCCGACGACCCCGAGCCAGGATTCAACGCCGATTCCAATCTTCATCTCCACGTCCAGGCCAGCCAGCTTGCCTTCGACGACATTGCCCCGCTCCTGCCTCAAAGCATCCCCGTCAGCGGCACCCTCAACACGACCATTGATGCCGACGGTCCTCTCCACGACCCGCGCGGCTCAGGAACCGTTGAACTGAGCAACGGCGCCTTCTATGGCGAACCCCTCAAGCAACTCACGCTCAAGGGCACGCTTGCCAGCCCGGTCGTCACCATCTCATCCGCGAGCCTGGTCGTCGACGCCGGCACGGTTACCGCCTCAGGCGCCTACAACCTGCGCGACAAGAGCTTCAAGGGAGAAGCTCGCGGCGCAGCGATCGATCTCAGCCGGATTGCCTGGCTCCGCCAGCAGGACATCGATGCAGCCGGCCAACTCACGGTCAGCATCTCCGGCTCAGGAACGATCGAGAAACCCATCTTCGATGCCCAGGCATCTCTCCCAGACCTTGCCCTGAGCGGACAGAAAGTGGGCAATCTCAGCCTTGTTGCCCACACCGTCGAGGGCGTTCTCGATTACAAGGTCTCATCGCACCTGCAGGGCGCCGAACTGGTTCTCGATGGCGAGACCACTTTGAGCGGCGACTACCATACCCATGCCAGGGCCGGCTTTTCGCAGTTCAACATCGGCGCGATTCTCCAGCTCGTTCACCTTGAATCAATCAAGGGCGAGTCTTCGCTGGCCGGAACCATTACCGTCGACGGGCCCCTCCGCGATCCCAGGAAACTTCACGGAGAAGCCACTCTTCAGAAACTCGCGGTCACGCTCTCCGGCGTGCATCTTGAAAGCCAGGGAGGCGCGCATGTCACGCTGGCAAACTCAAGCATTCACCTCGATCCCCTGCACGTGACCGGCGAGAACACCGATCTCCACGCTGAAGGACAGCTCGACCTTCAGGGCGCGCGCCAACTCGATCTGGCCGCCAGCGGCACCATCAACCTGAAGCTGGCCGAGAGTCTCGACCCCGATCTGACTGCCAGCGGCACCACTACGTTCCAGTTCGAGGCCCACGGTCCCATCGAGCATCCAAGCCTGCACGGCCGCATCGACTTCGACAACGGCTCGCTTTCGCTTGAGGACCTGCCCAACGGACTCAGCCAGCTCCACGGCACGCTTGAGTTCAATCAGAACCGGCTTGAGGTTCGCTCTCTCACTGCCATGAGCGGCGGCGGACTGCTCAGCGTTGGCGGCTCGCTCGCTTACCAGCACGGAATCTACTCAAACCTCAGCGTGACCGGCAAGAACATCCGCATTCGTTACCCCCAGGGTGTAAGTTCGCTGGCCGATGCCTCGCTGCATCTCGATGGCTCGCAGTCCAGCCTGCTGCTCTCAGGGAATGTCACCATCACGCGCTTCACTGCCGGCGCCGATCTCGATATCGCGGCCCTCGCACAGCAGGCCAACGCCGTCCAGACCGTCACTTCGCCAGACGCCCCCTCCAACCATGTCCGCCTCGATGTGCATGTTGTCTCATCTCCGCAGCTCAACTTCCAGAACGCCTTCGCCAAACTGGCCGGCGACGTCGACCTGCGCGTGCGCGGCACCATTGCTTCGCCTTCCCTGCTCGGCCGCGTCAACATCACCCAGGGCAGCGCCATGATCGCCGGAACCCGCTACGAGCTCCAGCGCGGCGCCATCTCATTTACCAACCCGGTGCGCATTGAGCCTGTTATCGACCTCACCGCAACCGCACACGTTGAGGACTACGACATTACTCTCAGCTTCCTCGGCACTCCCAACCGGCCGGTAATCAACTTTCGCAGCGACCCGCCGCTCCCCGAGGCCGACGTGGTCTCGCTGCTGGCCCTGGGTCACACCGCTAATCAGGAACGCCTTTACACCCAGCAGCAGGAACAGGCCGTCTCAAGCGAAAGCACCGATGCCCTGCTGGGCGGCGCCCTTAACGCCACCGTCAGCAATCGAGTGCAAAAACTCTTCGGCGCCGGCTCGGTCAAAGTCGATCCCAACTACCTCGGACCCTATGGCAACTCCACCTCGCGCATCACCGTGCAGGAGCAGATTGGGCGCACGGTCACGCTCACCTACGCCACCGACGTTAATACCACCGGTCAGCAGTTGCTCCAGGCTGAAGTCGCCATCAATCGCCACGTCTCCCTGGTGGTGGCCCGCGATGAATCGGGAGTCTTTTCCATGGTGGTAAAAGCCACCCGCCGCTATCGATAAAAGGGGTGGAAAATGGGGCGCCCGAAGGCCTCGGCAGCTTGGCACGAAAGCCTCATTCGAAATGAGGCCTTCCGTTACCCTTCAGTTAACGTTCGCTTGCCGGTAGTTTTGTCCTCCCCGAAGGCTGATCGGGCAGATTTTACTTTTTCCACACCCTGACTGTGTCGTTTGCCTGGCAGCTATCTCAAGCAGATGTTGAGCATCTACAACAGCCATTTAACGGCCAGCGCTGTCGTCCTGGAAGGGAAAAGCCAAAAGAATTCAGCCTGAGCAACCTATTTTTCGTACGCGTCATCTAAGGTGGTGTTTCTGTCTTCTAACTTTTGGACTGAAGGGCTTGGAATGGCCTGTTAGTACCTTGAAGGTAACTAACCATAGTTCCGGTTTTGTTACACGATTGGGTAATTTGCATTATTCGGTATTCACATTAGAATCATTTACGTGCCAAACTCCAATTCCCGGAGAATCAAGTGAACAAGCTCTTTCTCGGTCTCTACGTTCGTCTCCAACTTCTTCTCAACAATGAAGACGGCCAGGATCTGGTCGAATATGCCTTGCTGGTTGCATTGATTGCTCTGGCTGCCGTCACGGGTGTCAAAGAAGTTGCGTCGGCCGTCAATACAACATTCAGCCATGTCAGTACCACACTGGGCTAAGAGCGATTCGTCGTCCTGAAGTCCTCGTTGATAAACTCCCCCACTCGCCATTCCGCATAGGCTTCGACGCACTGGGAAGCCGAATTAGCTGCGCTTAGTCATTGAGCGTCGAACATCAATCAGACCAATCCGGCCATCCCGCCAGCATCAGCGTCTTCCACACCGCCAGGCTACCCTTCCTTTAGAGCCAGCTTCCATCTCAACGTGATAGCACGAAGGGCGAATCCCGCTTCGGCCTTCCTTCCCTTATCCTTGTATTCATCCTGAATACGCTCAGGGAGACGATATGGAGCCGGCAAACGACTCACCGGCAGTAAAGACGCCGTCCGATGGCGGACATGCGGTTGATAGCGGCCAACGGGATCCTTACTCTTCGCCGATGCCCCTGACGCGCGTCTTCATCGGACCTCGTGGCCTGCGTGCCGCCTGGACGATTTTATTTGCGTACTGCCTGTTTTATTTTCTCCGCTTCTTCTTCGGCACCATTTTCTTTACCGCCGGCCTGGTCGACGAGAATAGCGGTCAGACCGCCGTTTCCACCATCTTTCTTGAACTCATTCCGTTCCTCTCCATGCTGGGTGCGGGCGCTGCCGTCGCTGTCATCGATCGCCGTTCCGTTTGGAGCTACAACCTCACGGGACCGCGCCGCCTGGGTGGCTTCCTGCTAGGCGCGGCCTCAGGATTCGTTGCTCTCACCGTGCTCATCGGCACGCTCGGCCAGGGTGGATGGCTGCGTTTCGGCCCTCACGATCTTTCAGGGCTCTCGGTCTTCCGCTTTGCCGCGCTCTGGGGTTGCGCATTTCTCCTCGTCGGCTGCGTCGAAGAAGGTCTCTTCCGCTGTTATCTGCTCTCAACCCTCACCCGCAGCCTCAACTTCTGGTGGGCGCTGGCCGCAGTGGCTGGTTTGTGCGCCTGGCCATGGTTAAAAGACTCTGCAGGGCAAAGTGCCTGGGGCGTCTACCTCATCGCGGGTTTGGGTTTCTTCCCCTGCCTGTATCTCAACCAGAGAGCTAAAACGCGGAACTCCGATGCGTTCTGGCAGGCTGCATGGGTCACGTCCACCGCCTTCGGCCTCATTCACACCTTTAATCACGGAGAAAACGTCATCGGCATCTTCGCAGCCGCGACCATCGGCTTTGTATGGTGCGTCAGCGTGCGCCTCACCGGCTCGGCATTCTGGGCCATCGGCTGCCACGCCGCCTGGGACTGGGGTGAGACCTTCTTTTACGGCACGGCCGACAGCGGCCTCGTCCCCCACGGTCACCTCTTCACCACTACCCCGGCGGGAAATCCTCTCTTGAGCGGCGGCGCTGACGGCCCCGAAGGCAGCCTGCTCATCCTTGGCGCTATTCTTGTACTAGTTGGGTTGACCTTTGTTACCCGAAACCTGCTGTTCCGCGTAAACAAGGCAATGGAAACCGCCTGACAACCGCTTCTCTGCACAGAGTCTCAGCTTCCCCGCTGCCGCCGCTGGTTTGCGCCTGCATCATCGCGCGCTCACGGCGCTCGATCAGAGGAGGAGCAAGCCATGAGAATTGCCCCGGTCTTCATCGTCGCCTTCGTCATCGCCCTTTCAACAGCCGGACTCTCAATTTCATCGGCTGCCCAGACGCAGAAAAACACCTACCGCCAGACTCTCGCACAGCCCACTGAGATCCAGGGCTATCCCTGCGCCAAAGGCAACGCGTTTTTCTACTCCGGTGGGAAACTCCAGAAATGCACCGTGGCGCGCGAGATTCCCTTCGGCGAAATCACCATCCCCGCTGGCTCCTGGATCACTCTCACTGAAGACGGCAAACCCTGGGGCGTCCAGTTGCCGCACGACACTCCGATGCTTGGCCTCACCTGCCAGGGTGGCAGCATTCTTGGGCCCAGCGAAGGCTCCATGCTCGCACTCCACCCCAACGGCAGACTTGCCGTGTGCTATCTCGCGCATGACCAGGTCGTCCAGGGCGTCCCTTGCAGCCACGGCGGATTCCGGGCATCGCTCAACGGACCCGATCCCGGAGTGCATTTCACCATCGACGGCAAGCTGAAACAATGCCGTCTATCGGCCGACTACCAGGGCCACCGCCGCGGCGAACTGTTTGTTGCGGGCCGCTGAACTCAACCGTCGCCCTTCATTGCGGCTGCTCGCCAAAAAGCCCGCAACGCGGGCGTAAGATGGTAGCCCCAGGCGTGAGCCTGGGGAACGCGATAGCAAGAAAGCAACCCTAGCCCGCTTCAGCGGGCGTAAGAACCCAGTCACCCGTCGCTCGTTGCCGGCGTATCTTTGTAACTAAAGCTGCTACCATGCGCCTCTGGCTCAACCACACCGGCGAAGTTTCACTGCGCGAGCAGTTGACGACGCAGATCGTTCTCGCCATCCTCAGCCGCGAATTGCCGCCCGGCCATCGACTGCCCAGCACGCGCGAGCTCGCCCGCCGCTTTCAAATCCACTCCAACACCGCCAGCGCCGCCTACCGGCAGCTCGAAAGCGAGGGCTGGGTCGAGTTCCGCCACGGCAGCGGCGTCTTTGTCCGCAGCACGCGCCCAACCGCCGCGGTCACACCGGAGCTGGCTCTCGATCAGCTCATCGCCGAGATGGCCGCCAAGGCCCGACGCATCGGTGTCTCGGAATCCGAGTTGCGCACCCGCCTGCGCCGGTGGCTCAGCTTCGAACCGCCGGCACGCTGGCTGCTCATTGAGCCCGACCCCGAACTGCGCCGCCTGGTGATCTTCGAAATGGAGCCGGAACTGGCGCTGCCCGTCACTGGCTGCTCGCCCGACGACTGTGCCACTCCCGAGACCCTCGACCGCGCGCTGCCCTGTGTGCTGCCCAGCAAGGCAGCGAATGTGCGCAGCCTGCTTCCCTCTGGAACCGAGCTCGCCATTCTTGAAATTCATCCCGTCGCCCCCGAACTGCAGGCGCATCTCGCCCGCTATCTGCCCGAGCACTCCAAAGAACTGGTCGGCATTGCCTCACGCTGGGGCGATTTTCAGCGTATCGCCCGCACCATGCTGATCGCCGCCGGCCTGCCGCCCGAGGGCCTGCTGGTTCGCGATGCATCGCGCCCGGGATGGAAACGCGGCCTCGATGCGACGATCGGCGTGGTCTGCGACGCGGCCACCGCGGCCGAGCTGCCCAAAGGCTGCCATCCGCTCGTCTTCACCCTGCTCGGCGAGCAGGCTTTCAACCATCTGCGCCAGATTGAAGCCGCGCTGACCGGCGCCCCCGCATAAATTGCGTCGTAAATTGTGTGCCCAGTCCAAGCTCCGCTTGGGTGGGGTCGGCCACAGCCGGGTGCCCCATCCTCGCGACGTCTTTGTTTTTTCGCCAGGGTGGGAATCGCTAACCCCGCTAACGCCGCTTCGCATTGTGACACCTTGAAAACTGTCCTAATGCCGCGACCGGCGCAACCAGATCCTGCCTACGATGGCAGGTATGAAACGCCTTTGCTTCACCCTCATCGCCGTCAGTTGCTTATCCGCCACGCTGATTGCGCAAAATCTGCCCGACGCGCCAGCGCCCGCGCCTTACGCGCCAGCGGGTTGGAATCTTGTAAAAAACCTCAGCAAAGATGAGCCAATCGTTGTTCGCGACGAAAATGGTCCGCCAGTGCACTGTCTTTTTGCCGGAGCTACTGACCAGTACCTGTATTGCGATCCACCGGGAAATCCTGCGGGTGTCGGCTTTCGCTTCGACCGCGCCAGCATAGTCAGTGTCGGCCTCGATCTGCCGCAGCGGAACAATGCGCAGTTTGACCGCCCGCAACGGAACTACCATCCCGCTTGGATCGCATCGATTCTCGCCGGCGGCCTCTTAACTGGAATCGTCGCCACGCGCACCACCAGCGACGGAAACGCCGCCAAGGCCGGCCTCATCGGCGCCGGCGTAGTTGCAGTCATCGGCGCGCCGCTTGCATTTCTTCCGCATTCTGAAGACGGCTTTGCGTTTCGCAACGGAGCTATGTACCACGCAGTGATTCCGCACTCTCACGCACCCTTACACCTCTTCAGCTCTCGATAAGGAGTTCACCATGATTCGCAAAATCTTCCAATCCGCGCTTTGCATTTGCCTTTCGCCACTGCTCGTTGCGCAGCAGACTGTACAGGCCGGCCAAATCTCGCCAGCCCAGATCCACATCGACCTGACCGGCGACGCCGGCGTTCGCTTTCTCAACCCGCGACCCGACTTGCTCGGAACCGTCGAATCCGGAGACCTGGTTCAATTCGTGCCCGGCGAGGATATAACCTCCGGCGACGCCGTGTTGCTCCATGCAGATGTGCCGGTGGCCGGAGTTATCGCTCAAGTCAAGCGCTCATCGCGCTTCCACCATCGCGACGGCGAAATCTTTATCAACGTCACAGAGATGGTCTCAGGCAAAATGACCGAGATCGTCGTGCGCTGCACCAACCCGGCGGATCAGTATGAGGAGCGACCCTCCCGGCGAGGCTCCATCTCCGTCCTCCCTTACGTCGTGGCTGTCGCAATACTTGGACTCGTGGCCCTGGCAGTTACGAACGGCGACCGATGACTCGGACCTCGCCGCATACTAACTCTTCTGGAGCGCACTATGATACGCAAACTCTTTCAATCCGCGCTTTGCATTTGCCTTTCGCCACTGCTCATCGCTCAGCAGACCGCGCAGTCGGCAGCCGGCCAAACATCGCTATCCCAGATCCACATCGACCTGACCGGCGACGCTGGCGTTCGCTTTCTCACCCCGCGACCCGACTTGCTCGGAACCGTCGAATCCGGAGACCTGGTTCAATTCGTGCCCGGCGAGGATATAACCTCCGGCGACGCCGTGTTGCTCCATGCGGGTGTGCCGGTGGCCGGAGTTATCGCTCAAGTCAAGCGCTCATCGCGCTTCCACCATCGCGACGGCGAAATCTTCATCAACGTCACAGAGCTGGTCTCAGGCAAAATGACCGAGATCGTCGTGCGCTGCACCAACCCCGCCGACAAATATGTTGCATCCGCATCTCCCCATGGCTCGATGAACGCTGTGCATGCAATTGCCTATATCGCACTCGTCGGCTTGATCTTTGTGGTTCTCTATGGGGCAACTCACCACACGGACGGGTAATCGCAACCACTTGGACCAAGCATCAATCGGCAAAAATGCATCCGGTGTCCATCCTCGGATCCGTGACAATACACCATCGGTTTGCCGCCGGCTCGCTGACCCGCTGGCCTGCTGCCTCGCTCTCCGGCATTATCCTGTTGAAGACCGATGCCAACCTTCGACAGCGCATTTCAGCCCCATCCCAGCCTTTTTCCGAGGTGGCTCCGGATCATTGTTATTTCGATTGCCAGCCTCGCCGCGCTTCTCGTCCTCGTCTTTCTAGCGTTCTTATGGTGGCTGCACTCGGCCACTGTCTCCGCCCTGCCCGCGCTCGATGGCGACGTGCATCTTGCCGGTCTTTCAGCGTCCGTCACTGTCAGCCGCGATGCCCACGGTGTGCCCCACATCGACGCCGCTACGCAGGACGACCTGTTCACAGCGCAGGGCTATATAACGGCGCAAGACCGCTTGTGGCAGATGGACGCCTTCCGCCGCAACTCCCTCGGCGAGCTGGCCGAGGTGATGGGCCCATCGCTGGTGAGGCACGATGAAGCGCAGCGCCTGCTCCTGATCCGCCCGGTAGCCGAGCGCATTGCCGCGAAGATGAGCCCCGACGACCGGCGACGCATGGAGGACTACGCGCGCGGCGTGAATCTCTACATGGCCCAGTGCGAGCGCAACAACACGCTCCCCATTGAGTTCAAGTTGCTCCGCTATCACCCGCGCCCCTGGACCGTGGTCGACTCAGTCAGCGTGATTTTAATGATGGTGGAAGAGCTCGACTCGCACGGCTGGGCCAAGTATGGCCGCATGCATATCGCCGCCAAACTCAACGACCCTAAACTCGAAGCTGACCTTTACCCGGTCGGCTCCTGGCGCGACCATCCACCCACCGGCGTCGACGTCGACCTCACAGCACCGCACCCCGAACTTCAGCAGCCGACCGGCGACGACGATGAGACGATGGTGACGGCGAGCGCACGACCCGCAGGGGCTAAAGCCCAAGTCATTTTGCCAACCTTATCGGCACGACTGAAGTCGTGCCCTGACACCTCGTGCTCTTCGAATGATTCTCTCCGCAGCCGGCCAGGCTCCGAACCCGAAACCTGGACAGGAACTCAGCCCGATTCTGTAACCGCAGCGCTGCTCCGCCTGCTCGGCCTGCCCACATGCGATAGCTGCGCCTATGGCTCAAACAACTGGGTTATCGCCGGAAGCCACACCGCCAGCGGCAAGCCGCTTCTGGCAAACGATATGCACCAGGCGCCGGCAGTCCCCAACATCTGGTACATGGCCGATCTGCGCGCGCCCGGCTATCATGCCGCCGGAGTCACGCTTGCCGGCCTGCCCTTCGTCGTCGCCGGCCACAACGACCACGTGGCGTGGGGATTCACCGCGCTCATGGCCGATGTGCAGGATCTTTACATTGAGAAGCTGGATGGCAAAGGCAACTACGAAGGCCTCGACGGCCAATGGCATTCACTCAGCGTCGATCACGAAACCATCCGCGTGCGCTTCGGCAAAGACGTAACGCTCGATGTGCAGTCCACTCCGCACGGCCCGCTCATGAATCGCCTGCTCGCGCCTGGCGATCCGCCTATCGCGCTGAAGTGGACCATCTACGACGAGTCGCTGAACTCGGTGCCGCTCTACGCAATGAACACCGCATCGAACTGGACCGACTTCTCTGCTGCGCTCGCCACATGGCCGTTTCCCGCGCAGAATCTTGTTTACTCCGACGATCAGGGTCACATTGCGTATCACGCCATCGGAGAGGTCCCAATCAGAGGCCCGGACGAGAAGAGCATCTTCGTGAAGCCGCTCCCTCACGACACTTTGGACCTACGCTTTGAGTGGGGAATTTTTATCGGACCAAAGGCACCTCTGACTTACATCCCCTTCGACCAGATGCCCAACGCATTCGATCCTCCCTCTGGTTTTCTGGCCACGGCTAACTCGCGCGTCACCACCGATCAGTCTCCGTATCAACTTACTGATGAGTGGATCGATCCTTATCGCGTGGAGCGTATCTACAAACTGCTTAACGACCGCGATCACCTGACGCCCAAAGACATGCTCGACACGCAGACCGACGTCTACAGCGAAGTGGACCAGGAGATGGGCCAGCGCTTCGCTTACGCCATCGACCACACTCCGGAGGGCAACATCGATCCGCGCATGCGCCAGGCCGCGGACCTGATGCGCATGTGGGACGGCCGCCTGACTCCCGACTCCGCAGCCGCTTCCATCGTTACGATGACGCGCCGCGAAATCTGGCCCATGATTCTGGAGCCCAAGCTCGGCAAAACGATGGACGACTACCACTGGGGAGAGCGTGACTTTGCCCTGGAAGAGATAGTGATGCACGCCAAGCTCGATTGGCTGCCGCCGAATTACAAGAGCTGGGATGCGCTGCTGACCGCGGCCGTTCGCAAAGCGCTCACTGACGGCCATGCGCCCGGCAACCTCGCGGGCTGGACTTACGGAAGCTGGCACAAGATCGACATCGAGCACCCGCTCGCGCGCTTCCTGCCCTTTCTGGGCAGCAAGGCCGGCACCGGCCCCCAGCCGATCAGCGGCGATGGCGACACGGTAAAGCAGATCGGCGCCGACGTTGCGCCCTCGCAGCGCTTCACCATGGACTGGAGCAACATCGACGGCTCAACCGAGAACATTGTGCTGGGCGAAAGCGGCAACCCGCTCAGTCCTTACTTCCGCGATCAGTGGCGCGACTGGTACAACGGAACCACCTTCGCGCTGCCATTTACTCCGGGCGCAGTCGCCGTGCAAACCAGGCATACGCTGCGACTGGAGCCGTAAAGACAGGGACCAAGGGAACGAGGGAGCAAGGTCGGGGACCTGGAATTAGGGGTCAGTTGTCAGTTGTCAGATTGAGAGTATAGTCGGCTGAAATGGACGATGGAGACAAACAAATCCGGGTGCCCCAGGTCTCGCTTTTGAGACCTGGGAATCTCGCCAGCCCTCTCATCATCATCCTGGCCGCGTTCATCGCCATCGTTCCCGAGCTCTTTCGCGGCGCATCCTGCGGACACGATTTCGATGTCCACCTCGTCTCCTGGTTCGACTGCCTTAACGCGTGGCGTCACGGAATCGTTTATCCGCATTGGGCGCCCAGCCCCAACTACGGAGCAGGCGAACCGCGCTTTGTCTTCTATCCACCATTGACCTGGATGCTCGGCGCGGCGCTTGGCGCAATTCTGCCGTGGGCCGCGGTTCCAATCGCGGTGACGTTTTTAATTTTTGCGGCGACCGGCTTTGCCACGCGCGCCCTTGCACGCCTTGCACTGACCAACGCGCAATCCACGCTCGCCGGCTGCATCGCCATCTTCTCGGGATACGCGCTCTTCACCGGCTACGAGCGCACCGCCTTCCCCGAGTTCGCCGGCGGCTTCTGGCTCCCGCTGCTCATGCTGTACGCGCTGCGTCCCTCCCTTGTCCCCAGTGGCGAGGGACAAGGGGCACCCCGTTCACTCCTGCGACGCGCCTTCAACGGTTCCACCGTTCCCCTGGCCATCGCCCTCGCCGGAGCATGGCTCTCGAATCTTCCCCTCGGCGTGATGGCCGCGTACCTGCTTGCCGCACTGGCCCTCGTCGCGGCCATCGCCAACAAAAGCTGGGCACCCGTACTGCTCGCAACTGTCGGCGGCGCGCTTGGCCTTGGCCTCGCCGCTCTCTACTGGCTCCCCGCCGCGTTCGAGCACAACCTGGTGGACGTGCGACAGGCTACGCAGGACCCCGGCTTCAACTTCGAATACAACTGGCTCTTCTCTCACCACGCCGACCCAAACCTTGCGCTCCACGACTCCATCAATTACCAGGTTTCGTGGATCGCAATTTCAATGCTTGCCATCGCCATTGCAGCGTTCCTGGTTGCGTGGCGACGGGGCAGGCTGACCTCGCCCTCCAACTCAATCCGCTGGTGGATTCCCCTCGCCGCCATCCCCTTCGGGGTCGCGTTGGTGTGCGTGCCCGTCTCGCGCCCCGTGTGGCATCTGCCTGCAATGCAGTATCTGCAATACCCGTGGCGCTGGCTTGAAGCGGTCGAAGCTCCCATGGCCATCTTTTTCGTCGCCGCCATCTGGCCCGCAATGCGCCGCGCCCGCATCGCTATTTGCGCAATTTGTGCGCTGGGTTTCATCGCTGCCGTCGTCTACGCCAACCGCAGCTACTTCCAGGCCTGCTACCCCGAAGACGCCGTGCCCGCCATGCTCTCCGCATATCATGCAGGCGCGGGTTTCGACGGCATGTTCGAGTACTCGCCTCCCAGTTCCGACATCACAACAATCGCCCGCGGCCTGCCCGATGCCTGCCTGGTCTCCGATCCCGACGCGGAACTCGGCAAGCCCGACCCCGACGACGACAGCGCCAACCCCATTTGGGCATCGGATCAAGGCTCATGTGTTGCAACTTTTGCGGCCGATCGCTCCAATCCCGAACATCTGCGGCTCAACGCCGTGGTTCCGCAGTCAGGATGGCTGGTGCTGCGCCTGCTGGCGTTCCCCGCGTGGCGCGCCGAACTCAACGGCCAGACTCTGACCAGCGACCGCGCAAACGCTCTCCACACGCGCCCCGACGGGCTTATCGCCGTTCGCGTTGAGCGTGGCACAATTAACCTCATCATCGACTGGACCACTGGGCCTGACGTCATCCTCGGCCGCGTGATCAGCGCCTTCGCGATGCTGCTCGCCATCGTCGTCGGATGGTTCGAGCGACGACTTACGCCTTCTGCGTCCACCAAAACAGATGGATAAAGCCGAAGCCACCAAGGCGGAGATTTCGTCGCGGCCCTACGGGACGCGAATCGTCAACCGGACCCTTTCCCAGGGTTTCACCCTGGGCTATCGTCATGTCTTCCCTCCGGGAAGACGGCGGTTCATTCTCTGAATGCGCCAGGAAGTAAAAAACATCCTCACGGGCGGGGAATATCCTGAACGCCGCCTCACCTGTGCGCGCCCACACTGAACCCTTCGCGCATTCGTCTAAAATTAAAAGTGATGCAAGTCGACGTAAAATCTCTGCGGCAGCAAGGTGTCGATCTCACCGATCGCGCGCTCGAGGAACTGATCCCGGGCATCGATACCGTCCCCGCCTCGATTCACGGCGCCATGCGCCACTCCACCTTCGCGGGCGGCAAGCGGTTGCGCCCTCTGCTTGTCTACCAGGCCGCCATCGCCATTGCCGGCACGCTGCCCCGCGGCATTGAGAAACTGGGCGCGGCCATTGAGATGCTGCACACCTACTCGCTCATCCACGACGATCTGCCTGCTCTAGACAATGACGACCTGCGCCGCGGCAAGCCCACCTGCCACAAGGTCTTCGGCGAAGCCATCGCCATCCTCGCGGGCGACGCATTGCAGACCCGCGCCTTTGAAATTCTTGCCGGCCTCGACTCACCTGCCGCCGCAACCGTCAAGATCGTCGGCCTGGTCGCCAACGCCATCGGCACCGTCGACGGCATGATCGGCGGCCAGGTGCTCGATCTCGAGAGCGAACACCTCAAGCCCACGCCTGAGCTGGTCGAAGCCATCCACCGCGCCAAGACCGGCGCACTCATTCGCGTAAGCGTGGTTGCCGGGGGAGTCTTTGCCGGCGCCGGCGACGATGACGTTGTCCGCCTCGATCGCTTCGGCCGCAAAGCCGGCCTCGCCTTCCAGATCGTCGACGACGTGCTCGACCTGACTGTCGATTCAGCGCACCTGGGCAAGACCGCGGGCAAAGACCAGGCCACCGAAAAAGCTACCTGGCCCGCTGTTTTTGGTATCGAGCAGAGCCGCCGCGACGCCACCCAGCTCATCGATGAAGCCTTCGCCGCCCTCGAGCCTTATGGCGACCGCGCCGAGGGACTCAAATCCGTCGCGCGTTACCTGGTCGAGCGGCAGAACTGAAACGCAGCTTTCAGCCCCCAGCTATCAGCTTTCAGCCCTGCTCACTCCCAATCGAAAGACTCCACCTTCCCCGCCAGGAGTGGCGAAACACAACAACCGCGAAACGATCTGGAGTAAATTAAAGTCCAAAGGACAATCCTGCCCGAGCTGAGCGGCTGAAGGAATGCCTATGTTTCACCCCCATTTTCCGTCGCGATCCCTGCTTGCTGTTGCGTTCTGCATCGCAACTGCGGCGCTGCCTGCGCATGCGCAGACTGCCGGCACAAGCCAGTGGACATGGATGGGCGGCAGCAGCACAGTCTCGACCGAATTCGGCGTCTGGCCGGGCGTCTACGGCACCAAAGGCACACCCGCATCCGCAAACATTCCCGCCACCCGTGCATTGGAGGTAACCTGGACCGGCAGCGATGGCCGCTTCTGGCTCTTCGGCGGATCCGACTTCACTACCGGGTTGAATTTCTTCAATGACCTGTGGGTATTCGATCCCGCCACCAGCCAGTGGACCTGGATGGCTGGCGATAGCACCATCGGGAGCAATTGTCCGATCCTGGCGGGCGCTACCTACTGCGGCCAGCCCGGGGTTTACGGGATGCTTGGCACGCCGTCGCCCGCGAACTCGCCCGGCGGACGCGAGAGCGCCCAGGGCTGGATAGACGCAAACGGCAATCTGTGGCTCTATGGCGGCCTCGGCTTTGACGAAGCCGGAAACCTTGAAGAGCTCGATGACCTTTGGGAGTTCGACGTCGCCACCGGCGAGTGGACCTGGATGTCGGGAGACAGCACCGTTCCGATCACTGCGACCTGTGACGGCTGCTATTCGGGCGTAGCTCCAGTGCCCGGAACCCAGGGAACGCCTGCGGCGGGCAACACGCCGGGAAGTCTGTTTCTGGGCACCAACTGGACCGACCACAACGGCAACTTCTGGTTATTCGGGGGATGGGGCTTCACCCCGGGTGGCGATTCCGCGGTGACCAACGATCTCTGGCGGCACAGTCCTTCAATCAGCGAGTGGACCTGGGTAGGCGGCAGCCCGAACTTCGGTCTCGACGGCCGAGTTGCAGGAACCTACGGCACACTGGGAACACCTGCACCCGGAAACTTTCCCGGTTCACGCTGGCAAGACGCGACGTGGGTGGATGCAAACGGAAACCTGTGGCTCTTCGGCGGCGAGGGAGACGACTCTACCGGGACACTGGAGGGAGTCCTTAACGATCTTTGGGAGTATGACCTCGCAACCAGCGAGTGGGCGTGGATGGGCGGCAGCAGCACTTTCAATTGTGCCGATTTCCCGCAAAAGTACTGCAATCAACCCGGAGTCTATGGGACCCGTGGCCAGCCGTCTCCCGCAAACATTCCCGGCAGCCGTTACCTGGCATCGAATTGGATAGACAACAGCGGAAACTTCTGGCTTTTCGGCGGTGACGGTTTCGATTCCAATGACGACTGGAATTATTTGAACGATTTGTGGGAATTCAACCCAGCCAAAAATGAATGGACATGGTGGAGCGGGAGCAGCAACGTAACAGTGGGTTCCGTCAACGGCGTTTACGGCAGCATGGGAGTCCCGTCTCAGTCAAACGTGCCCGGAATCAGGAGCGGAGCGGCTAGCTGGACCGACAAGCAAGGCAATTTCTGGTTGTGGGGCGGCGCCGGAATCGACTCGGCCGGCGCATATGGCTATGAAAACGATCTTTGGAGATATCAACCGCCTTCGGCCGCTCCACCTGCAACAACCGCGACTCCCGTATTCTCGCCCGCGACCGGCACGTACGCACCTACGCAGTGGGTAACTATCAGCGATTCGACTGCGGGAGCAGCCATTTATTACACCACTGACGGGTCAACCCCCACCACGAATTCAACTCAATACACTGGCCCAATCCTGGTAGCAATCACTGAAACCATTCAGGCGATGGCAACCGCCCCAAATGACATGCAAAGCGCGGTTGCCAGCGCAACCTACACCATACCGGCCGACTTTACCCTCGCCATCAACCCCACATTCCTGGCGGTTCAACGGGGAAGCAGCGCCACTGCCACTATCACAGTGCAGGATGAAGGAGGCTTCAACTCGAACGTCGCGTTCGCGTGCTCCGGCTTGCCACAGGGCGTCACGTGCAGCTTCACGCCCCAAACTGTATCCCCCCCCGTCGGCCTTACGTACACCACTCTGACGGTATCGGCATCTGAAAGCACGGCGTCTCAGCGCGACAATCGCAGCCCGCTGATTCCGGGATCGGTCCTCGCAGTCGCACTGTGCTGCCTAGGATGTTGGAAGCAGCGGCGTCGGATGCAGATTTTGCTGCTCGTGCTCTCGATGGTCACCATTAGCGCATTCATCGGCTGTGCTGTCCCAACCCTCGAAGCTGACTCCTTCACTTCGAAGGTCACCCTGAAGGCCACGTCAGGCTCCCTCTCGCATAGCGCTTCATTCAAGCTGACTGTTAAATAGCCTGCACTTGTCACAACCTGCTTAGCCGGGCCGATAAAGCTCCCAAAATCAGGATGGGCTTTACAGGCCACCGCTTAAGCTGAGAGCTGAAAGCTGAAAGCTGAGAGCTGTATTGCTGACTGAATCCGAAATCCTCACCGCGCTGCGCGACTGCTTCGATCCTGAGGTCAAGCTGAACCTTGTCGATCTCGGCCTGATCTACGGCATTGAAACCGGTCCCGATCCCGACTCAACGCCCGCATGGCCGCGCCAGTGGGTCAAGGTAACCATGTCGCTTACAACGCCGCACTGCCCCGCCAGCGGCCTCATCCTCGAGCAGGTACACAACCGCCTGGCAGGCATCCAGGACATCTCAAAAGTGGAACTGAATCTGGTGTGGGAGCCGAAGTGGACGCCGCATCGCATAAGCGAAGCGGGGCGAAGGCAACTAGGGCTCTAGCCACTCTGAATCCTCTCGCGCCAAGCAGAGCTAGTTCGGCTTGATGCCAAAGCCCGGCTTGCGGCGGAAACGATCGTCCACGGGCTGGCGACCGCTGAAGCCTGCTTCCATGGTGTGCCAGTGCTCAATGGAGGTCTCGCCCATCTTCCAGCAGAGCAGCACCACTTCCTCGTCAAGCTTGAAGGGGAAATCAAGCAGGCCCGACTCGAGGTCCTTGACTTGTACGCCGATGGCGTCGATTTCGGCGATGCTCTCCTTCACCTGGCCCAGGTGCGACTCGAGCTCCGCGCGCTGCTGCGCCACTGTCACCAGGTTCACGCGCATGCCGCCTGAAAGATAGATGCGCTGCGCGAGGCTGGAGAGATGCGTCTCAGCTTCCTCGGCCAAACGCTTGCCCTCAATTGCGCGCTTAAGCAGAGATTCAAGCACCGGGAGCAGAGACTGCGCTTCGTCGAGTGTAAAAGTCCTCATGGATGGCCTGGATATAGGATACGAGAAATGGAAAGAACAGGGAACAGGGGCTAGGGACTAGGGACTGGCTGCTAGCTTCTGTCGCATTTGTCCTAAAGGAGTAGAGCGTGGGTGCCCATCCTTGCCGCGTCTCTTTTTTTGCGGCTAGGGTGGGATCGCTCTATAGCAAATGGAGAAATGCTCCAGCTTCCAGCTATTGACTATTGGCTGCAACGTCATCTGCTCCTGAGAGAATTGAAAGGCTGGAGCAAAGTTTGAGACTCGAGGTGCACGCATGAGCGAACTTGCAGAGATTCTGATCGGAGACGGTTATGCCACTGCTCCCAAGCGCATTCTCGAAGGACTGGCCAGCCCGGAGATCGGCGACGCGCTGACGCATCAAAAGCCGGCCGGGGCGCCGCATTCAATCTATGAAGAGTTGTGGCACGTGGTGTTCTGGCAGGATGTGACGTTGGAGTGGATCGGGGGCCTCGAGACACCGTATCCGCAGAGCTCGCTGGACGGTTTTCCGACGGTGCTCGATATGGAGAAGGAACCCTTCGGCTCGCTTTGCGATCGTTTTGTTGAGGGCCTTAAAACAGCCGTCGAAGCCGCCAACGACCAGTCGCTGCATGATCGTGAGGTTCGCTGCCCTTCTCGTCCGGGGCAGCCGACGCGGACCATGACCGTGCTGGAGCAGTTGCAGAACCTGGCCGCGCACAATGCCTATCACCTGGGCCGCATCGTTCTGCTGCGGCAATTGCTGGGAGTGTGGCCGCCGCCCTCGGGCGGGGATAGCTGGTAAACAACCCGAGCGCGGAGCCTGAATTCCATCCAAACGAGGCGTATCCGCCGCGCAAAACAGCCAGGCGTGGGCAGCACGCCCGCTTCCAATGCAATACCGGGATCGCATGTGCCGAGTAGGCCGTTTGTGACCACTCTCCACGGGCAGTTATCATTGAGCTTCATGGCAATTCCACCAACAATCGAGATCGGCAGCCTGGGAATGTCGGATTCGCTCTTCCTGATGCTGCTGGCGCTGGTGGTCTTCGGGCCGCGACGGCTGCCGCAGATCGGCCGCCAGATCGGCAAACTCATGTACGAGTTCCGCAAGGCCTCAAACGATTTCAAGTTCCAGATGGAAGAGGAGCTGCGCAACTCAGAAGAAGCGGAACGGCGCAAGAAGGAAGAGGTGGAGCGGCAAAAGCTGCTGGCCGCGGGGCAAGTCCCGCCGCCTCCGCAGCCGTTTACCGGCGGGTACATGAACGCTCCTCCCGAAGAACCAAAAGAGATTCCGGGCGAGAGTGAAGGGCTTCGCATTCAGCCTCCGTCGACTGGAGAGCAGATTCCATCGGCGCCGCCGACGCGGATGGTTCAGGAGCCTGAAACCGCGAGCGGGCCCGAGTCGACGGCCGAGACTGTCGCAGCACCCGAATCGGAACAGACCGCATACGAAGCCGAACTGAAAGCCGTTAACGAAGCCGCCACGCACACCGCTGGCGAGGCCACGGAGCAGGAAAGCCACAATGGTTGACCCCGGCGACGCAATCGACAAAGCGCGAAAAGCAATGACCGAGCGCGCGGATCTCCCGGGCATGAGCCTGATGGAGCACCTCGAGGAGCTGCGCAAGCGCATTATTCGCTCGGCCATGTATCTGGCGGCGGGTTTCATCGTGGCGTATATCTTCCACGAAAGGCTTTACGGCTTTGTGCAGAAGCCGCTTACCGATCTGCATATCAAGCTCAACTACACGCACCCCATGGATCCGCTGAACCTGTATCTGCAGGTATCGCTGATTGGAGGCGCGATTCTGGCTTCGCCCTTCATCCTTTACCAGGTATGGCTGTTCATTGCGCCGGGGCTCTACCAGAAAGAAAAGCGATTCGTAATACCGTTCATGGCGGCGACGGTGGGGTTGTTTCTCATCGGGGCAGGTTTTGGATATTTCTTTGTGCTGCCGGGAGCGCTGAAGATCCTGATTGTTGGATTCGGGAAAAACTTCAACCCGGTGGTCACCATCGAGGAGTACACCGGGTTCTTTCTCTCGATCATTCTCGGCCTCGGCATCAGTTTTGAGCTGCCGATTCTCATCTTCTTCCTGGCATTGTTCGGCATCGTGAGCCCGCGCTTTCTATGGAAGAACATCCGCTACGCGATTCTGGCGGTCTTTCTGGTGGCGGCCATCATCTGCCCCAGCCCCGACGTCTGGACGGTATGCATCTACGCGGTTCCAATGCTGGCGCTTTATTTTGTGGGAATCGGAGTGGCATGGTGGGTGCATCCTGGGCGCAAAAAGCAGAAGGAGGCGGCGAAGGCGTGACGCTTAACTCCCTTCAAAACTGGGTGCCCCCGGCCCCTCGCATTTGGGGACCGGGGAAAGCATTTGTCGCAGCCGCCTTACTTTTCGTCCTGACAATTCTCGCTCCGGTTTCAGCCTCTGCCCAGCATTTCGACGGCGCCAAGGCATACGAATACGCGCGCGAATTTGCCGCCATCGGGCCGCGCTGGCCCACCGGGCCGGGCCACGTGAAGGCCGAAGAGTTTTTGCGCACGCACTTTTTGCATGATCAGCGCGAAGAGGATACATTCACCGCCGACACGCCCATCGGCCCCGTGCCAATGCGCAACTTCATCATTCGCTATGACGGAACCAAGCCGGGCGCGATCGTGCTGGCCACGCATTACGAAACGAACTACCCACTGCGCAATATCAACTTTGTAGGCGCGAACGACGGCGCATCGACTACCGGATTGTTGATGGCCATCGCCGACCGGTTGCGCGCAGAAACGGCCAACGGCAAAAAGCTCGATGGCTACTCGGTGTGGCTGGTTTTCTTCGATGGCGAAGAAGCGATCCAGACCTGGTCGCAGACCGATTCGACATATGGGAGCCGGCACCTGGCCGCGAAGTGGGGCCGCGACGGAACGCTCGGCCACATCAAGGCCTTCATCCTTGCCGACATGATTGGGGATAAGGACCTGGACATCCAGCGCGAGACGAATTCAACCGGGTGGCTGGTCGACCTGGTGGCGCAGGCGGCGAAGAGATTCAGCTACCAGCGTTACTTTTTCCAGAAAGACATGGCGGTTGAAGACGATCACCTGGCGTTTGTCGCGCGCGGAGTGCCGTCGATCGACGTCATAGATCTGGACTACGGCCCCAATAACAGCTATCACCACACCGCGCAAGACACCATGGACAAAATCAGCGCGCACAGTTTGACGATAGACGGCGATGTATTCATGGAGACGATACGGCTGATCGATCAGCGGTAAGGCAGCTACTAGCTATTGCCGCGTTGAGTTCAAAGGCTCGACCCGGTGGGACGGGAAAGCTAGAGGCTAGAAGCTACCAGCGAATGGCTAACAGGGAGGTGGGTTATGAAAAGGCGTTTAGCGTTTGGAATGTTTCTCTTCGTTCTATTTGCGACGAGGTCGTTTGGGCAGAACGCGCCGGCTCCGGACCCGCTGGATGGAGTTTGGGCGGGATACGACGGCGAGTGGCGTCACACTTCGAATCAGCTCATCGCGCTGGCCGAAGCCACGCCTGAAAAGAATTTTGCATGGCGGCCAGCGCCGGGAGTGCGCTCCACCAGCGAAGTTTACATGCACATAGCACAGGCAAACTTCTTCTTGCTGGGCGCCACCGGCCCCAAGATGCCGAAGGAGATGGAATCGAACGACGTGGAGAAGACCATCACTTCGAAGGCTGAGGTGATCAAGTGGTTGAAGCTTTCGCTTGAAGCGGTCAAACAAGCTCACACAACCGAGACTCCGGCGCACCTGGCGCTGCACGTAAAGATCGATGGCCGCGACTCTACCGTCGACGACATGTATCTGCGCATCATCATTCACGACAACGAACATATGGGCCAACTGATTGCCTATGCGCGCATGACCGGCGTTGTGCCGCCGTGGTCGAAGTAAGCAACCTGCGACAAACTTTATACTGTTGAGTAACACCCACCAGCTCAGTGGCCGCGGAATCGGCCTGTGGAATCGGAACATAGAGGCGAGGAACGTAGATTGGCGCAAACAGAGATTGGCATTATCGGCGGCAGCGGGCTTTACTCGATGCCTGGATTTACGAATGTGCATGAAGAGCGCGTGGAGACGCCTTTTGGCGCGGCTTCAGACGCGTTTGTTCTGGGCGAGTTGGAAGGGCGCAAAGTTGCGTTCCTGGCACGGCACGGGCGCGGGCATCGCATACTGCCCAGCGAGCTGAACTTCCGTGCCAATATCTACGCTATGAAAAAGCTGGGCGTGGAGCGGATAATTTCGGTTTCCGCTGTGGGCTCGCTGAAAGAGGAACACAAGCCTACCGACTTCGTGATTCCCGACCAGTTCATCGACCGCACCTTCAATCGCGTGGCGACATTCTTCGGCGAGGGAATCGTAGGCCATGTTGCTTTCGGCGATCCTGTTTGCGCGACGGTTGCGAAGGCCGCAGCCGAGGCCTGTGCCAGCGTTGGCGTGGCAGGCAAACAGGGCGGCACGTACGTTTGCATGGAGGGTCCGCAGTTCTCAACCAGGGCCGAATCGAATTTGTATAGAAGTTGGGGCGCCGATGTGATCGGCATGACCAACCTGCAGGAGGCCAAACTGGCGCGCGAAGCCGAGATTTGCTACGCGACGGTAGCCATGGTGACCGACTACGACTGCTGGCGCGAAGGCCACGATGCGGTGACGATCGAGGAGATTGTGGCCGTGCTGCACAAGAACGCTGACAACGCGTGCAAGGTTGTGAAAGCTGCAGTGGCTGCGATGCCGCACGAACGCAATTGCGCGTGCGCCTCGGCGGCTAAGTTCGCGGTGCTCACGCAGGCCGATGCGATTCCGGCGGCAGCAAAGGAAAAGCTAAAGCTGCTGTTTGGGAAGTATCAAGGTTGGTAGGCGACGAGCGCAGACTGCTGTGTTCGCTGAGTTAGATCGCTGAATTAGCACCGCGAACCTTACTGACACGCCTAACTCCACTTACTTAGTAATCTGACTTACGAAGGAGAAACAACCTATCCATGGCAATTACCGTTGTCGGCAGCGTGGCTTACGATTCTGTTGAAACCCCCTCGGGCCGGTACGATCGCAAACTCGCGGGCGCTGCCACCTACTTTTCGCTGGCGGCAAGCTTCTTTACCGATGTGCGCGTGATCGCCGTGGTTGGCGAAGACTTTGGCCCTGAGCAGGAAGCAGTTTTCAAGGCGCGCAACATTGACACGCGCGGCATTGAGCACACCGCGGGCAAGAGCTTCTTCTGGGAAGGTTCGTATCTCGAGAATCTAAACGAGGCCAAGACACATAACACGGAGCTGAACGTGTTTGCGGCGTTCGATCCCAAGCTGCCCGACGCGTACCGCGATTCTGAATTCCTTTTCCTGGCCAACATCGATCCCGTATTGCAGCGGCGGGTGCGCGAGCAAATGCCGAACGTGAAACTGGTGGCCGGCGACACCATGAATTACTGGATCAAGGATCATAAGCCCGCATTGCTGGCGATGCTGAAGGGGCTGGATGTTCTGCTGATTAACGACACCGAAACGCGCATGCTGGGGGAAAACAAGAACCTGGTGAAAGCGGCGCGGGCCGTGATGGAGATGGGGCCGCGGTTGCTGGTGGTAAAGCACGGCGAGTACGGAGCCACACTGTTCCACAAATCTCCTCCAAAGGGTGGAAGCGCGGAGCGCACGTTCAAGGCGCCCGGATTTCCGCTCGAAGAAGTGGTCGACCCCACGGGCGCGGGCGACAGCTTTGGGGGAGGATTTTTTGGCTACCTGGCATCGCAGCCCGAGCTCACGCCGGGTGCATTTCGCCGCGCCATGTTTTACGGCAGCGTGATGGGATCGTTTGCCTGTGAGCGCTTTGGCACCGAGCGGCTCGAACAGCTCACGCGAGCCGAGATCGACGAACGTTTCAACCTGTTCCGAGAGCTGACGCACCTTGACTGACAAAGCAACGCGTAGCATTTCGACTGCGGCGAGTGGGTTGCCGTGGCGCGAAACCTTCGCCGTTCTTGTTTCAGCCGCTGCCGCCTCGCTGATTGCCATTGCGTGGAGCTGGCGCAACAATGCACTGCTGAACTACGGCGACGCGGTTGCGCATCTGCATATTGCGCGGCACGTCTTCGATTGCCGCTTTCATTCGATTGGCGAGTTCGGATCGGTGTGGCTGCCGCTGCCGCATATTCTGATGCTGCCGTTTGTGCAGGTGTACGCATGGTGGGCCAATGGTGTTGCGGGTTTGATTCCATCGGCGCTGGCATATCTCGCCGGTTGCGTGGGCCTTTACCGGATTGCGCGGCGATGGCTTGAGCCTGCAGCCGCGGCACTGGCGCTCGCGTTTTTTGCGCTCAACCCCAACTTGCTCTACTTGCAGACGACGGCCATGACCGAGCCGCTGTTTCTGTGCGAGTTGATATGGGCCGTGGCGTGGCTGATAGAGTGGCGCGGCGCGCTGAACATCGATCCGCAGCGAGCCGCCAGGCTTGAGTATCCGATCCTGCTGCTGCTGGTTTCTGCCGTGTTCACGCGCTACGACGGATGGATCGTCGCACTGCTGGCCTGGGTCGGCATGGGTGTGGTGCGGCTGCGCTGCGGTCAGTTGGGCAAGCGCAGTTTCTGGATTCTAAGCGTGATTCTGGCTGCCGCCCCCGCAGCGTGGTTTATCTATAACGCGACGCAGTTCGGCGACTGGCTCGATTTCGCGCGCGGTCCGTATTCGGCAAAGGCCATTGAGATGCGCACATCGGCTCCGGGCTGGCCGCCGCATCCGGGCTGGCACAATCCGTGGGTCTCGGAGTTGTTCTTTATCAAAGTGGCGGAGATGGACGCGCTGGTGGTGTGGCGTCACTTTGCACTAACGCTGAGCGCTATCGGCACAGGGTTCGCTTGTCTCATCGCACGCCGCCGCGCCTTTCTGTGGACGCTGCTGCTTTGGGTTCCGGTTCCCTTCTACGCCTGGTCGGTGGCTTACGGTTCGGTGCCCATTTTTATTCCCGTGTGGTGGCCGCACTCGTACTACAACACCCGCTATGGCATGGAATTGTTGCCGGCGATTGCGCTCGGGCTGGGATTTATAGCGCAGTTCGCAATCGGCACGGTGCGCGAATTCAAGCCAGCATGGGTAAGAGCTGCCGTCGCAGCGTTGGCGGCGCTGGTCTTCTTCAACACGCTTGGCCTGATTCACAAGCGGCCACTGGTGTATGTCGAAAGCACAAAAAACATCGAGGCGCGGCGACCGTTTGACGAGAACATTCCGCCGGTAATGCGACAACTGCTTTTGCGGCGGCCGGGGGCCCCGGTGCTGATGAACAGTTCAGTCTACCCCGAGTTGATTGCGTTCAGCGGAATCCCGCTGGCGCAGACCATCAATGAGAGCGACCAGTACATCTATCGCAACGCACTCGCGCATCCGGCCGAGCACGCGGCCATCGTGCTGGCGTTCGATGGCGACGAGATTGATCGCGCGGTGAAGGCGCATCCCGAGGGTCTGATTGCAGTGGCGCGGTTCACGGCCAGAGAGCAGGCCGCGGGTACGATTTACGTCTCCGGTACTTGGTCCCCAGGCTACCCGGGATAGGCCCTGAACAAGACGTGCGAGCGGTGTTAGCATCGGGCAAGGAACAACCATGACCGCAGGTTTGGCACAGCTTGTCGATGTGGAACAGGATTCAATCGGTGAACTTCGACGCGTGAGCTTCGCAATCATCACGACCAACAAACAGCATCAGCGGCTGCGCGCCAAGCTCGAAGACGAACCCTCCATCGACAAGCTGCTCACCTTCCGCGATCCGGAGGACGATTGAGAGAGACAGGGACTAGGGAACAGGGAATAGGGATTTGGGACTAGGGATTGAATTCGTTGAGGAGGATGATTGATTTCGTTTACCAAGGCGCATGCCTGCGGCAACGATTTTTTGATTGTGACCGAGGAGGCCGCGCGTAATCACGATTGGGCTGCGCTGACCGAGCGGCTGTGCGCGCGCAACACCGGCGTGGGCGCTGACGGCATCGAGTTCTTTGCGTGGACCGGTCCGAGGTCGGGACGCATACGGCTGCATAATGCCGATGGATCGGTTGCAGAAATCAGCGGCAACGGCACGCGCTGCGTGGCGGCATGGATGGCGCAGGAGCTGAATGCGCGACCCGGCGATGAATTGCAAATTGAGACCGACGCCGGCCCGCGCGTGTGTCGCATCGATAGCGTGCGCAGCGGCTCGGGGTTCGCGGTTGACGTAACGGCGGGGATGGGCATACCGGAATTTGAGGCGAAGACGGTGCGATTGGCCGATGGATCGGAATTCGAGGGGCTGCAGGTTTCGACAGGCAATCCGCATTTTGTAATCGTGGCCGGCAGCGCCGAGTTTTCGATTGCGCGCAAGAGCTGGGACGCGATTGGTGCGGAAATCTGCGTGCATCCCGACTTTCCCAAGCAGACCAACGTCGAGTTCTTTCACGTGACTAATCCGCATGAAATTGCGATTCGCATCTGGGAGCGCGGCGTGGGGCCGACTTCGTCTTCGGGAACGGGAACGTCGGCCTCGGCCACCGCGGCAATCGCACTGGGACTGGCAGAATCGCCACTTACGGTTGTGGCTCCGGGGGGAGCGCAAACCGTGCGGTGGAACGGACCTGGGACGGAACTGTTCTTGACCGGACCGGCAGCGCTGATTGCGCGTGGTGAGGCATATTGAAATGGGCGCGCAGCGAAAGCCACTGATGAAGCTTGCCGCGGTCGCGCCTGGTGCGGGCATAAGCGTGATTGCCGCGGCGAGCTTTGCGCGGCCGGAACGCATCGAACGTGGATTGGCGGCGGTAACTGCGCTCGGATTTAAGCCCAGGCCAGGGCCGAACGCGCTGGCTCGCGGACCTATCTACTTTGCAGGCACGCCGGAACAGCGGCTCGCCGACCTGAACGCTGCATTTGAAGACCAGTCGACCGGCATGGTGATGTGCCTGCGCGGCGGATACGGTTCGAATTATCTGCTCGAAGGATTAGATACAGCGAAGATCGCTCAGCATCCCAAGCCATTATTCGCTTACAGTGACCTGACCGGCATTCAACTGCGGCTGCTCGACGAGTTGGGTCTGCCTGCGTTTCACGGGCCAATGCTGGCCGCGGATTTCTACCTCGAGGACGGCGTGCATGCGGAGAGTTTCAATGCGGCGCTCGCCGGAGAGGCTTACTGCGTTGGCCAGAACGAGGGACTGCGAACGCTCAGGGCAGGCACAGCGCGTGGCGTGTTGTATGGCGGCTGCCTGAGCATTCTGGCCGCGCTGGTGGGCACGGCGTGGGAGCCGCACACCGAAGGCACGCTGCTGCTCGTTGAAGATGTAGGCACGAAGCCGTATCAAATCGATCGCTTATTGTGGCAGTTGCGCAAGGCCGGCAAATTTGACGGCGTGACCGGAATCATCTTCGGCGAGATGCTCGATTGCGTCTCACCCGGCGCGTCGCCCGAGTTGCTCGATGAGGCGATTATGAATGCGCTCGACGGCTTCGAGGGTCCGATTGCGATCGGACTGCGCAGCGGCCATGTGTCGCGGCAAAATGTGACTCTGACGTTTGGCGTGGAGGCGGAGTTAACGGCCGGTGCGAAACCGCAACTAAAGATTCAGGGACTGAGGGGCTAGGGACTGAGAGACGATGACACGAAAAGCATCGGCGGTGACGAATTGAACGGAACGCCGCGGCATATTCATTTAAGCGGGATCTGCGGAACTGCGATGGCCTCACTGGCCGGCCTGCTGCAGCTTGAGGGGCACCGCATCACCGGATCGGACAAAGCGGCATACCCACCCATGAGCGATCTGCTGCGCGAGCTCGGCATTCCGATTATGGAACCTTACGCCGAAGCCAATCTCACGCCAGTGCCCGATCTCGTCGTCATCGGCAATGCTCTCTCGCGAGGCAATCCCGAGGTGGAACGCGTGCTTGACGAGCGCATTCCATTCACATCGATGGCTGCCCTCTTGCGCGAAGAGTTTCTTAACGGGCGGGAATCGCTGGTAGTGGCCGGCACGCACGGCAAAACCACAACCACAAGCATGCTGGCGTGGATCTACCAGGCGGCGTCGCGCTCGAAGCCCGAACTTGAACCGTCGTTTCTGATTGGAGGGGTAGCGGAGAATTTTGGAACCAGCTTTCAGCTGCGACCTACGCGCACATTCATTGTTGAAGGCGACGAGTATGACACGGCGTTCTTCGACAAGGGGCCCAAGTTTCTGCACTACTTTCCCGACGCGCTTATTTTGACGCACGTGGAGTTTGATCACGCGGATATCTATGCCGATCTTGACGCAGTGAAGACGGCATTCAAGCGGCTCGTCAACCTGGTTCCGAGGCGCGGTGCGATTATTGCCTACGACGCGAATGCAAACGTGACCGAATGCGTGGAGCATGCGCTATGCCGCGTGGAGCGGTATGGATTTTCAGACAGCGCCGACTGGCAGATTCGCAACATGCGCTATGCCAATGACGTGTCGCGATGGGAAGTGTGGCATGAAGGCGCCTCGTGGGCTGAGCTCGAGATGCAATTGGCAGGAGAGCACAACGCGCTGAATGCCACGGCCGCTGCGGCTCTCGCCTCTGGATGCGGAGTGACGAAAGAAACAATCGTCGAAGCGCTCAAGACATTCAAGAGCGTGAAGCGCCGTCTCGAGGTGCGCGCGGAGATTAGCGGCATCACGGTGATTGAAGACTTTGCCCATCACCCGACGGCGATTCGCGAAACCCTGCGGGCACTTCGCGCCGTCTATCCCAACGCGCGCCTGTGGGCGATATTAGAGCCTCGCTCGAACACGCTGCGCCGCAAGGTACTCGAAGCCGACCTGGTGGCAAGCTTGGCGCTCGCCGACCGCGTGGTGCTGGCCGGCGTCTACCAACAGCAACGCATTCCCGACGCCGAGCGTCTGCATCCGGAAGATATTGTGAAAGCGCTCAACAACCAGGGCACGCCCGCTGAACTGCTCGAAAATGCCGATGCAATTGTCGACGGTGTCGCGCCCAAGCTTGCCAGCGGCGACGTGGTGGCCATCCTTTCCAATGGCGGCTTTGATGGCATTTATGAGAAACTGCCAGCGCGTCTCCATCAATTATTTCCGGCTGCCTCATCGATTTAAAACGTACGCATGATCGCCTCACTCACCATCCTCGCCACCTTCATCGTGCTCGGCATTCCCACGGCAATCGTGTTGATTCCCTGGGCGGTGATTACGGGCAATGCAACGCCGCTCTACAAAGTGGCTCTTATGGTGCAGCGACTGGCGTTCAGGCTCGCCGGGATACGCGTTGAAGCGAAAGGTACGCAACTCATTCCGGCGGACACCGCGTGCATCTTCATGGCGAACCACATTTCGAATCTCGATCCGCCGGCTCTGATCCCGCGCATTCCGGGACGAACGGCCGCATTCATCAAGAGGTCGCTGATGAAGATTCCCGTGCTTGGGTTCGGATTCAAGCTGGGCGAATTTATTCCCGTGGATCGCGACGGCAAGGTTGAAAGCGCGCAGGAGAGCATTGCCGTGGCGCGCACGGTGATGGCCAAGGGGCTGCACATCACCACGTTCGTTGAGGGCACGCGCTCACGTGATGGACGCATGCTGCCGTTCAAAAAGGGCCCGTTTTACCTGGCCAAGGAGACGGGAGCGCCGTGCATTCCGGTGTCGATCCACGGCACCGAAGGCATGATGGCCAAGGGCAGCATGAAGATCAAGCCGGGGACAGCGCACATTGAGTTTCACGCGCCAATCTATCCTGACAGCTTCGCAACTCGCGAAGAACTGCTCGAGGCGGTGCGGGCGGCGATTGCTTCGGGCCTTCCCGAATGGATGAGAGAAACAGGGACTCAGGGACTAGGGACCAGGGACTAGGGACTAAGGGCGCTGGTCGGCTAGCCAGAGTCAGCGATCACTCGGATTCTGTGTCCGGTCAAGCGGCGGTTAATCCACTCCCCGCTTTCGGGCTTTGGGGCCTCTGAACGGGAACACCCGCGATATCGTCTTCGGGTCGGCCGCCAGGTGGGACCGGTTCGTAGCCGGCAAAATACATCGGATAGCTGACCCGCCCTTGCCTGCTTGACCACAGCATTTCGGCCAGCGGCACAATCGCCTTGATGAATTTGAAATCGCCCACCTGCTGCATCCCCTCGACGCGTCCGCGGCGCGAGTTGATGTCGCTGACGATGACTCCCGTGACCTCCTCGGGAACGGTGACCTCAACGGCCATCATGGGCTCCAGCAGCACCGGGCTAGCCTTGCGCGCCGCTTCTTTGAAAGCGATTGACGCGGCGAACTTGAAGGCCAATTCGTTCGAATCTGTTTCGTGGTAACTGCCATCGCAGAGGGTCACTTTGACGTCCGCCAGCGGGCAACCTGCCAGGATGCCTAACACGGCAGCCTGCTGTGCACCCTGATCGATGGATTCGATGTATTTGTCGGGCACCGAGCCGCTCTTGATGGCGTTGAGGAACTCGTACCCACTGCCCGGCTCGTTGGGCTCGATGCGCAACCAGCAGTGGCCGTAGTTGCCCGATCCACCGGTCTGGCGAATGTACTTGCCCTCAGCTTCAGCCGATCGACGGATGGCTTCCAGGTAAATCACCTCGGGAACTGCATCGGAGATCTGGATCTTGTACTCACTTAAGATGCGATCGCAAATCGCTTCGAGATGCAGCCCGCTCATGCCGCCAATCACGGCCTGCCCTTCTACCGGCGCCGGAGTAACAGTTGCGGTTGGATCGTTCTGGACCAGATCGCTCAGCGCGCGCTGAAAATCCTCGCGGTCCCCATCGCTTTTTGGACCGATGGTGATCGATATTATGGGACGGCTCCTGGCTTTGGGTTCGCTCATTGCTGCACAATCGCGTTATATCCGTCATTGAGCAGGCGGTTCTTCCAACTGTTGGCCTCGGCTGCAGTAGCGAACGGGCCAATGCGCACGTGGATGAGATTATCGACCGGTTCGCGCTTTGCGTTCACAGCGTAGCCGCGCTTGCGCAGAGCATTCGAGAGCACATCGGCGTCTTCCTGGTTTGAGACCGCGGCGATCTGGACCATAAAGTTGCCTGCGGGCTCAAGCGCTGCACGCACCGCACCATTCGGCAGCGTAGGCGGTGCTACTGTATTTCCCGAGTTCAATGCCGGATGTACCTGCGGCTGACCGCCGCTGCCGGATGGTTGAGCTTGGGGTTGCGCCACGGGTTGTCCCGCGGGAACGGCCTGGGCAGTCGCAGTTGGAATCGAGCCAGCAGGCTGCACCGACGCCTGGGCCGTATCTGCTGCAGACGTCACGGTTCCGGTATCGGCGGGGAGCGTAGCAGGCGTCTGTGCGGAGGCGGACGGCTTGGCCACCGATCCACCGGCAAACGGTTGAGGAGCGCTTGAGCCGGGCGTTTCAGGAACGGAGTTCTGCGCGCCGCGATGGCCCAGCGCGTACCCCAGACCGAAACAAAGACCGCAAAGCAGAACCAGGCCGAAGAAGATCGCCAGAAGCGTGCCAGACCCCAACGTGAGCTCAGTATCGCGCCGTTGCTTTACCGGCCCCAGGTCTTCTTCGTCAAAAACACCCCTCATATTCCGCCTTTGTCACCATTCTTACAGACGCGCCGGCTACGGCTTCGGCTTCTCAGCCGGTAATGTGGCGGCCAGCTTGTTCATCAGTGTAAGAAATTCCATGGGCAACGGGAAGACGATGGTGGTGTTCTTTTCAACGCCGATTTCCGTCAGGGTTTGCAGGTAGCGCAGTTGCAGGGTCATGGGCTGCGTAGCCATCAGTGCGGAGGCATCCACCAGCTTTTGAGCGGCATTGAATTCGCCTTCGGCATGGATGATCTTCGAGCGGCGTTCGCGTTCCGCCTCGGCCTGCTTGGCCATGGCGCGCGTCATGGTCTCGGGCAGGTCCACCTGCTTCACTTCAACCGATGTCACCTTTACGCCGAATGGCTCTGTCCGCTGGTCGATGATGGATTGAATCCTGAGATTGAGCTGGTCGCGATGGCTGAGCAGGGTGTCAAGCTCCACTTCGCCCAGCACCGAGCGCAGCGTGGTCTGCGCAAACTGCGAGGTCTGGTAAACGTAGTTAGCCACCTTGACGGCCGCATCGTTGGGGTTCACCACGTAAAGCGTGACCACGGCATTCACCTTGATCGTGACATTGTCGCGGGTGATCACGTCCTGGGGTGGAACCTCAAGCACTTCCTGGCGCAGGGAGATGCGGACCATTTGCTGCACCGGCCTGAAAACAAAGATGATGCCGGGACCCTTCGGCTCGGGCCTGAGGCGGCCCAGATTGAAGATAACCGCCCGCTCATACTCGCGCAGAATCTTGATGCAGTTGATCAGGTAGAGAAGCACAATTGCGAAAAAGATCAGGATCGGAATCAGAGAACCGGTGTCTGACATAGAGTTTCCTCACTCAGCAGGAATTGTACTCCAGGCGACACTTCCATCGCGTACACCTACAGGGAAATCCGCTGCTAACAGCCCACCTTTGGTGAGTCCTGCGCATTGAAAACAAATGATCGATGCCACCGCATTTCAGGCGCGAGCTCAAATCAACGTTCGTGCAACGTTTCCCGGGCTCCTCGCACGCGGGTTCAGCACAATCCGCGAAGCCGGACCAAACTGATCATTTTGCCGGGGTGGTTGAACCAGAATTGTCTTTCTTGCCGAAGAGCTTCGAAAGGCCGGTCTTATTGAGGATGCCGGCGCCTTTGCTTCGTAAAGCTGCGGCGTTGCCCTTCATGAGCCCGCTGACATCCGCGGTGATCACGGGGTTCTCCGCTGTGCCGGTGATGTTAATGGGAATACCGGTGGCAGTCGAGGGTTTGTCGGCAGCAGATGTGCTGTTTAACTTTGTGAGTATACTTACGCCGAGTTTATTGAGTCCTTTAGCGCTAGTGACTTTGGAGATCAAGTGGAAGTTGAGCTCGCCGGAAGGAGAAACGGTGCCGCTGCCGGTAGACTCGCCAAGGGCAGGAAGTACCGAATAGATATTCGTGCTCTCGCTGCCTGATTTAGTTATGCGCATGTCGGCGCTGGAGATGTCGATGGCCGTGGTATCGCCGGTCTTGATGCCGCCCAGTGCGGCAATGCCAACGATCTTTGAGCCGAGGTCGTACCCTACCAACTGCGTATTTTTGATCTCGTAGGAGCCGGCGATGACGTTGTCTTTTGCCGAGCCCTTGATGTCGAAGTTGGCCGACAGCGTTCCGCCCTTGAGTACAGCGCCGTTGGGCAGCCTTACACCGACGGCGGGCATAAGCGCCTGCAGATCGTCGATGGGGACACTTTGAGCCAGCAGCTTGAGATCGAAGACGGGCAGGTTTGCAGAGAGTTGATAGGCGCCTTTGATGTGAATGGCAACAGCACCGGTCTGAAGGGCAAGATCGGAAACCTGGCCGCTGTTGCCTTTGAGGGAGTGGACAACCTGATAGTCGACATCGATGGGATGCGGGGCAGCGCTGCCGCCTTTGAGCAGGATGAGGTGCTCGGCGTGGACTTTGCCGTCGCTGGTGACATTGATGCCGTCTGAAACGATATGGGCATCAAGGCCAGCGATCATGGAGATTCCGGCCTCGGGATCAATGTACCCGGCGACCACGGGGTCCAGGTGCCTGATGGTGAGCTGGGCGTCGAAGATGGTGGCGGCGGCGTCTTGCGGATTGACAGGCCCGACGATTCCAGCGACTTTAACATTGCCGTCGCCGGGAAGCGAGGCGCTAACCGTGAAGGGAAAGAAATTGGCCAGGGAGAAGCGCTCCAACTTGACGTCGAGATGGTCGTAAACCTGGGGATTCCGCTCGACGGGCAGCGTTTCCAGCGTTGCAGTGCCGTTTTTGATGGTGATGAGGCCGACGGCGAGATCGGGTACGGCGGCCGGTTGAGCGGTGTTCTGAGAGCCGGCGCCGTGGCGCAGTGTGGAGAAGTTCCAAGTGCCATCCTCGGCGCGAATAAGATTGATTTGGGGAGCATCGACCTCAAAACTCCGCACAATCAACTGACGGTTGAAGATCAGCGGCTTCATCTGAACGCCAATGCGCAATCGTTGAGCCGTGAAGAATGGAGCCTGGCCGAACTTTGGGTCTTCGGCTATGGCGAGATCGTTCGCCACCAGGCTTCCGGTCATGACGGAGAGGCTAAGATCGCCGAGGGTGACCTTGCGGGAAAGGGCTGCGCTAAGCCGGCTCTCGATCATAGGACGAAAAGTGTTGGCGTGCACGAAGAGGCGAATGAGCCCTGCTGCGAGTATTGGCAGTGCGATGGCGGCAGCCAGACCGATCTTGACCGGCTTCTTCATGAATCCTCCAGGTTTAAGAAAGGGGCTGCTCCAACTTGAATGCGCGCATGCTTTCTTCGATGCGCGCAATTCGGCCCGGAGCGACATTTTCGAGAAGACCAGACGATCGTCCACGCCGCAGCTCAATAAAGTACTTTACAAATGAGCTTTGTGCCTCGCCATGTGAGGGTCGATTCGCCGGCAGGTTCGGGGCCTCTCTAAACCGCGGTGGCCGCGGGCTGGTTCACGTTCAGCGGCTCAACCCGAAGCACCATGTGGTCTTTACCCACAACCATGAGTGGGGCGCCGGCGGGCTGAGGCTGGCTGGACACGGCCTGCCATATCTCTCCCTCCACAAGAATGTGGCCAACCGGGGAAAGCGGCTCGATGGCCGTGGCTCGCGAACCGATGAGGGCATCGGCGCCGAGGCGCGCTTTGCGCTTTCGCGCGCGGACGGCTATGCGAACAAGCAACACCGTGATAACGCCGAAGGCCGCGCTGACTGCGATTGCGACGAGGGGACTGACACCTAATTCGGGCACCGGCGCGGCCACCAGCGTCAACATGCCGAAGGTGAGGCAGACAATCCCGGCGATCGCCAGCGCTCCGTGCCCGCCAAATTTGGCCTCAAGCAGCATGAGCACCAGCGCGGCCACCAGCAGCAGCACCGCCGTATACCGGATGGGCAGCAGGTCGAGCGCAAAGATGGCCAGCAGCACCATGAGTGTTCCCAGCGCGCCGGGAACGATGGTTCCGGGAGTATTGAATTCGAGATAGATGAGCAGCGCGCCGCCAAAAAGCAGCAGCAGGGCAATGTTGGGATTGACGAGCCAGCCAAGCAGGCCGTCGCGCAGAGTGGGCCTGACGAGTTCGATGCGCGCCCCGGCGGTGTGCAGTGTAACCTTGCTGCCGTCGAAGCGCGTTACCACGCGGCCGTCAAGGGTCTGAAGCAGTTGCGATTCCTGGTTCGAAACAACATCGATCAGGTGCTGGTCCAGCGCCTCCTGGGCGGTGTAGGAATGCGACGATTGCAGTGCCGCCGTGGCAGCCTCGGTGTTGCGATTGCGCTGCGTAACGTAGGAGCGCAAAAAGGCCTCGGCGTCGTTCTCAACCTTTTGCGCCTCGGTGTCGTCGGGCTTGCCCATCTCAAACACCACGTGCGCGGCGCCGGCTTCGGTTCCCGGAGCCATGGCCGCGATGTCGGCTGACTCCAGAATGAAGAAGCCGGCAGAACCCGCGCGTGCCCCCGAAGGACCCACATACACGATCACGGGAACATGCGAGGCGAGGATGTTGCCCACCATGGCACGCATGGATTCGACCATGCCGCCGGGTGTATCCATCTGAATCAGGATGGCGCTGGCGCCATCGGAGTTGGCGCGTTGAATGGCGCGTTTCAGTTCGTCGGCGCTCACTGGTTGAATGGTGTCGCTGAGCACGAACTTATCCACCACGGGCTGCTGCGCTTGCGCGGGACGGGCAACGCTTGCCAGCGGAAGAACCGCAATCAACGCCGCGACCGCCGCAAAACCGATTCGAATTGAGTCACCGTGCCGATTCATGACCTGCGCCTTTCCCGAACGTGGTAAACGTGCGAGCCAAGCATACACCCGGGGGAAGTTCCTTGACAGTTGCAGGAAACGCGGCCGCCAAGCGAATGCGCTGCCCACTCGATTGCCCGGCTTACTTAGCGATGCCGTCGCGCGTCTCAACCTGCCGCATCAGCTCCTGGGCAGCGGGGCTGGCGGGGCTCAGCTTGAGCGCGTTTCCGGCTTCGCTCCTGGCGTCTGCCAAGTGGTTCTCTTCAAAGTCAATGCGTCCCAGAACCAGATACGCATCTGCCGAGGGCGCCAGTTCCAGCGCAGTTTTCGCCTCTTTGCGTGCGGCATCGTTATCGCCCACGCGTTCCCTGACTTCGGCCAGGCCCACGTGAGCTTCTGGCGCGTTACCGTCTAAAGAAACCGCCGACTGGTAAAGCCGTTCGGCTTCAAGCAGAAGTCCGCGATGGAGATAGCCGCCCGCCTGCTCGCAGATCTTCAGCGCCTGTTCGTGCGTGGTGAGCGCGGCGAGATGCGTAGCGTCAACCTGGTCGAGCATGACCGCGGCCTGGCGAAAGGCACTCGCGTCGAAGGTGCGGACGATGCGCTCCAGCGGGTCGGGCGCCGCGGCTTCAGTGCCGCCCGCAGCAGCCTGCGCCCCAGCCGGGCTCTTCCACGCCTGTTCAAGCGACTGGGCCTCACTATCGCCGGGCCGCAGTTTGAGGCATAGGGCCAGCTCGTTCAACGCTGTGTTGGTGTGCCCCCGGCGCTTGAGGCTCACCGCCAGGTTGAAATGATAATCGGCGGCGTTTGGATCGGACGACGCCGCCTGCACAAAGAGGGCGGTTCCGTCGCGGCCCTGCCGACTGATGGCGACTGCTTCGTTATTCACTACCTCAGCCAATGGAAGCACGCGGGCCACCGCGGCAAAGGCCTTTTCACCTTCCGGGTAGTTGCCTGAAAACAGCAGCGAAAGCCCTCGATAGAAACCGGCCTCAAGCGCGTCCGGGCTGCCGGGATCGACTTTGGCGAATGCCTGCGCGGCTTCTTCGTAATGCAGGCCCTGGTATTGCTCGCGGCCCAAAGCCATCCACGCCGGATTGAAGCCCGGACTGAGCTTGACCGACTGCTCGAGGTGGCGGAGGCGTTCGGCCTGATCCGGCTCAGTGATGCCGCGAATGTACTGCTCGTAGGCGTCGATGCGCAGGCCTTCCCCAGCAGCCACAAAGGTTTCCTCGGCCACGCTGAAGCTGGGATCGAGCTCGCGAGTCAGTTTCCAGGCCAGCGAATCGAAGACCGCGATCATGTTGCTCATGGCGCCGTAAGAGCCCACGGCCCCGCTCATGCGCAGATGAGGCACGTCCACAAGCTGCGCCTCGGCCTCGATTGAACCGCCGCTCATGCGGTAGTTACCCACGACGATGTAGTCGGCGTCCAGCGTCTGCGCCAGCTTGAGAGAACTGGCGCGCGAGGGCTGGAAACCCTGGGGAAGGCCCAGGTGGTCAAGGGCATATACGCGATCGGCGCGGGTCATGGGGGCAAAGCCCGCCGAGGCAAATCGGCTGCTAAGCAGATCGGCGGCAGCCTCGCGAATCCATTCCAGGCTCGGCTGGCCGGTGCGGTTGTCAAAGGGTAGAACCAGCAGGATGCGGCCGTGATTTGAAAGCGTTTTTACCGGGTCTGCTGTGAGCTGGGCATTAAGGCAAGTGCTTGATAAGAGAGCGGGAATAACGACCAGAGCCGCGCGAGACAGGCGCCTGGGAAGGCCCTTGAACCGGGTTACGTGACGTTGGAGCACAAGGCTGATTATAGGCGTTTGAGCTCAGGGCCAGCGGTAGCAGTTGCAGCCGGGATTGCCTCGCACGATTCAGCTTCGCGAGAAACCACTTCGCCATTATGATCGATTCATGGCGCAAGATCCCGTTCGTCGCCGGAGAGTCCAACCGCTCTGGCGAGCGGCAGTCGAAGTCGCGTTCATTATCTTCCTCTTCTATTCGAATCTATTGATGGGCGAGTTTGTGCGCTCCGCCGGCAAGGGCAAAACGCTGGCCTACGCCCTCGGCGATATTATGACCCCCACCAACTTTGCCATCGGGCTCTGTTCGGCGGTGATCGGCTACGGGATCTTTGAGTTTCTGCGCAGGAAGTCCTAACGCGCGAACCGCGATGGGGCGGGCGAATACAGATCTTGGAGCCGGTCAACGTTCTCAGGACGATCAACCCGCGCCTCAACCTGCCGGTTGAAGCGAATCAGCGCGATCCACATGCCGTGGTCCGCGGCCTTCCACACAAGCGTCCCCCCCAACCGCAACGCGATCACCTCAGGCCGCAGGTCGTGATGCAGGCCGAAGTACTGTTCGTCGAGAGCGCGGCTCTTCGATCCGAGAGTGAAGAAGGCGGAAGGCGGATCGTACTTGGTTGAGAAGACCAGCGCAGCCGAATATTTTTCGGGCTCGGCAGCGGCAACGCCGATCTGTGTCGAGGTAAAGTCATCAATGGTGCAGATATCCCAGGGCTGCTTCACATAGCCGAGTTCGGGATGGGTGAGTTCGTCGGTCATGGGCCACGCCGAAAGCACGGTTGCGCCGGGATAGCGGCGCTCAAGCTGCGCGATGCCGGCCAGGTGCATTTTGACAATGCGCGCATAGCTCAGATTGTCCTCAGGCGAGAATCCGTAAGGAGGATTGACGAAGAGTCCAGCGACGAAGGCGCTTGCCGATAATACGGCGAGAGCCTGCCATAGAGGAACGCGCCGGTAAAGAGCGGTAACCGCAAGCAACAGCACCAGCGGATACATTGGCAGCAGATAGCGGGTGAGCAGCGCTCCGCCCAGCACGCTGAAGAGAATAGCGTTCGACAGCAGCACAAGCATGATGCGGAGATGGACGGCACGTTCGATGGCCGCGCGGTCTTTGCCGCTTGAATCGGTCCGCGGAGCAAGCAGCAGAGAGGCCAATGCAATCCCGACCGGCACAAAGAGGTTCATGTGCGCGGTGAGGTGCAGAATGCGATGGCTGAAGGCAGCAAGAACGCGGATGGGGGCAAGCGTGGTTTCAGCGTTGTATCGAAGAAACTCAGGATTGCCAAAGAGGAAGCCGGTCTTCGCGTAGTGGTAGGCGTACCAGCCGGCGAGCGGAAGAAGGCATGCGGAGAGCCACGCAGCCTCTCGCCAGAGTAATTTGCGGGCCTGGCTGCGGGCCAGATAGCTCTCCACGAGGCACACGGCCGCGAGCGTGAGCGGAATGGCGATGGACGTCTCTTTGCATAGCGCCGCAGCGGAAAACCAGAGCGCGGCGGCCCGGGGATTGCGGCCATGCGCGGGCAGCGCGCAGACCATGCCCCAGATGGAACAGGCCGCGGCAAAGATATCGGCATGTGCCAGGGAGCTTTGCGCAAACCAGATGGGGTAGAGGCCGGTAAGAAGCGTGGTCCAGAAGGCAACTGAGGCCACGCCCACTACGCGCATTGCCAGGCGCCAGACGCCGAGCAGACCGAGCGCGGCAACCATCAGCACGGCTTCGCGCGTGACCTCGGGATAAAAGCCTGAAAGCTTCCACCACAGGGCGAGATAGATGCTGGGAAGCGGCGGGTGCGCGTTAGTGAGCGTGGTGGTGGGGATCAGTGTGCCGGTCCGAAAAAAGTCCCAGGCAGCGGGAATGTAGTAGCCGGCCTCGTCCCAGTAATAAGGCACGCGCAGAAGCGCGAAGTGGCTGGCATAGAGAGCCGCGAAGATCACGGGAAAGACCATCCACAGCGGCAGTGGTGCATTGGGCCATGGATTGAAGATCCGTTTCAAACGCAAGCGGCATGCTCCTGAACTGCAGCTTCTAGCTACTAGCCTCTAGCTTCTAGCTTCTAGCCGGTTCGTGGCACCGGGCACTTATGGGGTAAACTCGCAAGCTCCTGGCTCATGTCACATACCCGGGCGGCGCCACTGCTTCGGCTAGCAGCTAGAGGCTAGGAGCTAGAGGCTAGTTAATTGGTCCGCGCGGAAAATTCTGGTTTTGCGGCTCCAGGTTGAGTTCGCCGAAGGCCTGTTCGTATTGGGCGAGGTTCTGGCCAAGTATGTTCCACAGAGCCTTGGCCTGCTGGGGGCTGAGGAAGATGGCCTGATGGTTGCGGATGGTTACCTGATCGGGGCTCTCGCTTGAAGCCAGGCCAAAGGTGAGTTGGAAGTCCCAGACGCTGACGCGTACCTGCACGCTGTTAGCGTAGGTCTCGCGATAGTCGGCGGTCTGAGAAAGATTCAGTTGGGGTTGCTGCGGTACAGGACTCATGAGGACAGATTACGACATGGGGCAGCTTTCAGCTCTCAGCTATCCGCTTTTAGCTTTTAGCTTTTAGCATCTAGCTTCTAGTCACTAGCTTCGCTGTGGTGGATCAAGACCATGAACTCAAGCGCAATGGAGCTAAAGGCTAGTAGCTAGAAGCTGCCTTTCAGATCGCCTTCCAGCGGACACCCTTCGCACCTCGCTGTGCGTCCGCAATGCGCTTTACCAACTGCGACTGTCAGCGCGTGGAACTCGTTGAAGAGGGCTGACCGATCTTGGGCGGGGTCAGCGGAGAATGCGTGCAGCGTTAGATCGGTAAGTGCGTCATAAGGGATGTGCTTGCGGCCGTCGCGAATTTCAATTAGTCGGTGACGATCGGCGATGCGGCGCAGATACTCATCCGCCACCGGGACCGCATGGCCTAAAGCGTAGAGCAGAATCGCATCGGCGGTCTCTGGTCCCACACCCGGCAAATCCAGAAGCCGCTTGCGAAGCGCGGATGTAGGCGCGGCCGCGAGTTTTTCAAGCGAGCCGTCAAACTCCTTGTCGACCATGGCGGCAAATGCCTTGAGCGCCGGCGCTTTGCGCGTGAAGAATCCCGAGGGCTGGATGAGGCGGCGGAGTTTTGCCAGCGGAACAGCGCGCATGCCTTCAAGTGACAGCGCTCCTGCTTTGCGAAGATTCTCGAGCGAGCGCTCGACAGCCTTCCAAGAAGTGTTCTGCGTGAGGTACGCGCCGAGAATCACCTCGAACGCCGTCTTCGCCGGCCACCAGTTCTGCGGGCCGTATGCATCCAGAAGAATGTCGTGCATCTGGCGCAGCCGTCGCGCGGAATCAGACCGGCGCTTCACTTGAGTTCCTCGCCATCGAGATTCTTATCGCCGGGGGCGGCAGGCGGGTTCATGAGTAGGAACTTCCACTCCAACACCTTGGCGCGGGCGGCCGCGGCCTCAGCCTGAGGAATGTGGCCGGCGTGCTGCAGCGAGACCGAAAGCGCGGTGTGGGCGAGAGGGTCGTTGGGAGTGAGCGCTGTGAGCGCCAGTGCAGCCGCGATTGCTTGCTCGATCCGGCCGGCATCGCGTAGCGCGCGCACCAGCCCGTGATGCGCTTCGATGTGCGCGGCATCAGCCTCGATGGCGGCGCGGAATGACTGCGCAGCCTGGGCCGGTTCGCCGGCTGCAAGCAGTTCGAGCCCGCGTTCTGAAAGAGCGTCGGCGGAAGATGTGTCGGAATCGGTCACAATCTTTATTAGGATAAGCGGTGAGGAGCCTTCGATGAAGAGTCATACCGAATACCTGGTATTTGAAACCCGAAAACGGCGGGAGATGGTGCACATCACCGATGAAGTGGAGCAGATTGTGCGTCGCAGCGGCGTGAAAGATGGACTTTGTTTTGTTTCGCCCATGCACATTACGGCCGCCGTTTATGTGAACGACCTTGAGAGCGGACTGATTGAAGACATCGGCAAATGGCTTGAAGAGCTCGCCCCGTCGCGGCCCGATTACAAGCACCATCAAACCGGCGAAGACAACGGCGATGCGCATCTGAAGTCGCTGCTGCTCCACCATGAAACAACTTTGCCGGTGACCAACGGCAAGCTCGACCTGGGCACATGGCAGCGCGTGTTTTATGCGGAGTTCGACGGCCAGCGCCGCAAGCGCGTGATTGTGAAGGTGCTGGGGGTGGAGTGAGGCAGCGAAGGTGTGAATTAGTGAAAACAACTGGGCGAGCCAAATTGTCTATTCATCCCAGATCTTTCGCCAGGCGCCGCCCGGCAACGCGGGCTGAGCGGGAGCGGCAAAATTGATCTTCGCGCGCGGTAAAATCACCAGATCGACGCGGCGGTTTTCAGCGCGGCCCTCGGGAGTATCGTTCATCGCCACCGGATGAAACTCGGCGTATCCGGCAGCCGAAACACGGTCGGGCGCAATGAGTTTCCGATCGAGAATCAAACGCGCAATATGCGTAGCGCGCGCTGAAGAAAGCTCCCAGTTTGAATCGAATTCGTCGTTATGAATGGGAGTGTTGTCGGTGTGCCCTTCAATGCGCAGGTCGTAGGGGGTTGCGCCCAGGCGCGCCGCAATCAGGCGCAGAGTCGGCAGGGTCTCCGGCTTGGGCGCAGCCGAGCCTGAAGCGAAAAATCCCGCTTCGCGCAAACTGATCACCAATCCGTCGCGCCCCATTTTAATGGAGACTGTGTGCGTCGCCACCTGGTCAGATAGCGTCTGGGTCAAATCGCGGCGGATGCGCTCGAGATCGTCTTTTACCGCGGCGGGAGAAAGCACATCCTCACCCATCACAATATTCATGGGCACAAGGGGGTGGTCGGCGGTTGCCGCAGCGCCGGCCGTGCTTGATGGCTTGCGAGTGGCGTCGGGAAAGATGCCGAGTGAGCGGAAGGCAACATCGATGGCCGCTGAAACGTCCTTCTGCTTCTTCTGGTCGGCATTGGCTGAGGCATAGAGGACTACGAAGAAGGCGAAGAGAAGCGTGATGAAGTCGGCGTAGGAGACCAGCCATCGGTCGTGGCTGACGTGACTGCGCTCGACGCGAGCTCTCATGCGGCGCGCTCCTGTTTTTCGCGGCCGGGATCGTCGATAAAGCCGGCCAGCTTGATCTCGATCATGCGCGGATTGAGCCCTTCCATAATGGAGATCACGCCTTCGAGCATCATTTCGCGACGGCGCTGGCGCTCGCGAATGCGAAGCCGCATCTTGCCGGCGAAAGGCAGAAAGAAAAGATTGGCAATGCCCACCCCGTAGATGGTGGCCACAAACGCCACGGCAATGCCGCGGCCCACCTCCTGCATGTTGTCGAGATGATGCATCACCTGGATAAGGCCGAGTACAGCGCCGAGAATGCCGATGGTAGGCGAGAAACCGCCAGCCGATTCAAAGACCGCCGGCAGCCGTTCCTCGTCTTCGGCAATCGAGTCGAGACTGACGTGCATGATCTTGCGAAGCTCGGCAGGCTCGGTGCCGTCCACCGCTAGCATCAGCGTCTGCTTCAGGAAGGGGTCCTGGATGGTTTCCAGATCGGAATCGAGCGAGACCATGCCCTGGCGACGAGCCTTGTTGGCAAATGAGACAAGCAGCTTGATGATCTGACCTTCCTGCTTGCGCGGTTCCGCAAAGATATGGCCCAAACTGCGAAATGCTGCGAATACCGTGGTAAGAGGAAACTGAAGCAATACGGCGCCCAGCGTGCCGCCAAATACAATCAGAGCCGCGGTGGGCTGCAGAATCTGCCCCAGGTTGCCGCCTTCGATCAGCAGGCCGGTGACGATGCCGGCAACCGCCAGCAAAACACCACCGATGCTCCCCTTATCCATAAGCTGTTCCTCGACTCAAATCGCAGATGCGGGGCAAATTATTCAGGGCGGTTAACTCCGCTTGATGCCGGCGGACTCTCTTTGCGACATATGCCGCGAATCGGCAATGTCAAGACTGGCCAGGGGCACAACTCGTTCAAGGTCGTCGAAGTGCTTCATCCGCTTACCCACAATCGCCAGCAGCCGCGCGCGATACACGAGCACCCGTTCTATAACCTCGCCGATTCCTTCCCGCACAATCAGCTTCTCTCCATTAATAAGGGTGAGCATGGTGTCGGGCGAAGCTTCAGCGGTCTTGATCAGGTCGCTGTTGACGACCATGGCGTTGCCATTAAGGCGAGTCAGTTCGATCATGGCCGTGAACTCCTTCGCGGGGTTTATCGGCAGGCGGGGGCAAAAGTTAAAAAATTAAAATCCAGCGGGTAAAAGTGTTCTGCTCCGGGACACTCGGCGTGGGGGTGTAAAGTCCCAAGAGCAAAAGCCGAAAAACCCGCCAGATGCGACGGTTCCAAACCGAAAGCAGCAACCCATGGACTTACAAAGGGAAGCGCATTGGGACTTGGGCCGCAAATCACCGCATCCCACAAGGAGAACCCCATGTCCCTGGGTGTTTTGAATAATCTCTCCGCGGTGTATGCGGAGAACAACCTTAATAACACAAACAACAGCCTGAACACGGTGCTGCAGCAGTTGTCCTCGGGGTCGAAGATCAACTCCGGCGCGGACGATGCGGCCGGCCTTTCGATCGTCGACGGCCTTCAGGCCAACCAGGCGGCGCTCTCACAGTCTGAAACCAATGCGCAGGAAGGCGTAGGCCTGCTGCAGGTGGCCGATGGAGCCCTGTCGCAGGTCACCAACCTGCTTAACCGGGGCGTCACGCTGGCTACCGAGGTTTCCAACGGCACTCTCAACTCTCCGCAGGAGGCGGCGGCACAACAGGAGTTCTCGTCAATCCTGGACGAAATCACGAACATCGGCGCGACCACGACTTATAACCAGCAGACGGTATTCGACAATTCGTACACGATCTACACCGGAGATTCCACCTCGTCGGGCGCGTCACAGGATGACCTGACCTTCGACGACCTGAACGCGACCACTGCCAAAGCGACCGTGGGCGACGACGGCGGCGCGATCTCTTACACTGACGGCGAAATAGAGTTTGCCGGTGGGTCTGCCGGGGTCGCGGGCACGGCAGGTGATAACGGCGCTGACCTGCAGGCCGTCGCAGGGGACCTGGACTCTAACACCGACGCACAAACGGCCCTGACAACTCTCAACACCGCCATCGCCGACGTGGCCTCGCAGGACGGCTATGTGGGCTCGCAAATCAACACTCTGAACGCGGTGAGCCAGGTACTCAGCACGCAGCAGGAGAACGTGCAGTCGGCGCAGAATGCGGTGCAGGCCACCGACTATGCCTCGGCTACCTCGGCCATGTCCAAGTACGAAATTCTGAGCCAGACCGGCATCGCGGCCCTGGCCCAGGCCAACAGCGTGCAGCAGGAAGTAACCAAGCTGCTTCAGTAATTCCAACAGCCCGGCAGTGAATGTGCTGCCTGGCCAAAACCAAACCGCGGCACTGGCCAGGAGTGAATGGCGCGGGGGGAAAATCAAGCGCCGCTTGGCGCGAACCAGGGCAGGGCGTCCGCAAAGGCGCCCTGCTTTGCGTTTGAGCCGCTGGGCTAACCATCATGAGCCGCTTCCAATCCCCTGAAGGAGCATCTGGCGTGGGGGCTGCTTCAACCACCGGGGGAGACTGCAATGGGCACAGTAGGCTTGAGCTTCGGCTCGCCAACCAGCGGCGCCGGCTTCAACGTAAGCACCACGGTCTCTGAGATTGTGGCGAATCTCCAAAATGTTGAAACGCCGTGGAAGAACCAGTTGACTTCGCTGGATAGCGAAGACACCGTCATCTCCAGCCTCGGCTCACTGGTCTCGAATCTATCGAACGATATAAGCTCGCTGACTGACTTTGACGGGATCCTGGCGCAAAAAGAGGGTTCGAGCTCGAACACCAATGTTCTCGAGCTCACTTCCGCCTCATCGTCGGCCGTGGCCGGGACCCACACCGTGGTGGTCAACAGTCTGGCCGCCACTTCCAGCGGCTACCTGGCCGAGGTCGCCAATGCCTCCGACACGCTGTCGGGGGCGGTCACGCTGCAGGCGGGCGCGAGCGGCAAGTCGCAAACCATTAATATGAGCGAGGTGAATGCCGCTGAAGGCGGCAGCACGCTGGCCGATCTGGCCAGCTACATCAACGCCTCAAACGCCGGCATCGACGCCAGCGTGCTGACTGACGCCACGGGCTCGCGGCTGAGCCTGGTCTCTGCTACCTCGGGCGCAGCGGGCAACATTATTGCTACCACCAACAGCCTGTCAGCGGCGGTGAGCAATACCCTGGCTGCAACCGTCACCGCCGGAACCACCGGCACTACTTCTACCGCGACGCTGTCCGCGGTATCCAGTTCAACTGAACCGCTGACGGGAACACTGACCATTACCGGCGGCAACGGCGCAACGCAGACAATTTACCTGGGCGAATCGACCGATTCCGGCGCGCCTGCGGGCGCTCTCGATACCGGAACATCGACCAACACTTTGTCGAGCCTGGAAAGCTTCATCGCTGCGAACGCCCCGACGCTGGGACTTCAGGGCGCCTCTCTCGTGACCAACAGCGACGGGAGCGCGAGTATCAAAATGACTTCGAACGCCGCGGGCAGCACGGGCACGCTCGCGGTCAATTCCAGCCTCGTAGACGCTTCCACGGCGCTGGCCTACACCTCCGCGGTAACCGGATCGAACGCCAACTTGAACGTGGATGGCGTCAACCTTACCAGCGCATCCAACACCGTCACCAACCTTATCCCTGGCGTCACTTTTCAACTCCTCGCCACGTCTTCTGAACCGGTGCAGATCGTTATCGGCAACGACAACACCGACGTCGAGAGCTCCGTGAATCAGTTTGTGAGCGATTACAACTCGCTGGTCAGCGCCATCAACACACAGCAGGGAAACACCAGTTCGGGCACTGCTGAGCCGCTCTTTGGCTCTCCCACACTGTCGCTGTTGCAAGAGCAAATACTGGGCAGCATCAATACCGCGAATCCCAACGGCTATCTCGACGCGATCAAAAATGCCGCCGACACTCTTTCGGGTTCAATCAGTTTCTCGCTGGCCGACGGTCTGCCATTGTATTACTCGGGAACGGCGGGCGTGGACGCCACCACGAGCACCAGCGCCACAACCTCGGCCGGAACCCTGGCGACCATATCGAACTCCGGAGATACGCTGTCCGGCTCCATCAGCATCCAGGTGGGCGGCGGCAAAGCGGAGACTGTGAATGTTGGCGACTCATCCACCCCAGACACGCTTGCCGGGCTGGCAAGCGCGATCAACTCGGCAAGCGTCGGGGTCCAGGCGCAGGTTGTGCCCAATAACGGAGATGGCCCGTCGTACCTTTCGCTCACGTCCGGAATCTCAGGAAGCGCCGGGACCCTGACCGTGACCTCCAGCATCGCTGACACCACCACGCAGACTATTCAAGTTCCCACATCGTCGGGCAACAACACGCTGGCAGGCCTGGCCAGCGCAATCAACGCGGCTTACGCCGGCGTCACGGCCAGCGTAGTAACCACGAGCTCAGGGTCGCAGCTTATGCTGCAATCGAACTTCGCGAGTTCATCCGGAGCATTGACGGTAACCCCCACCATCACCGACACCACAACCAACAAGACCTTGAACTACAACAACGGCGACACCGACATCAACAGCCTCACGAGCCTGGGCATAAGCGTAGGTGACAACGGTACGCTGACCTTCGACTCAAGCTCGCTCGATTCCGTGCTGAACACCGATTACAACAGCGTGGTCGGTTTCTTTCAGAACGCGAACAGCTGGGGACAGAACTTTGCCACCGTGTTAAACAATGCGGGGACGAGTTCGAATACGGGCATTCTGTCGCTGGCCTCCAGATCGAACAGCAACATTGAATCGAGCCTCAACGCCGAAGTTTCTAAAGAGAACACCATGATCTCGGCGGAGCAATCGAGCCTGACCACCGAACTGAACAGCGCCAACGAAGTCATGCAGCAGTTACCCACTGAGCTGGACGGCATGAACGAGCTCTATTCGGCCGTTACCGGATACGGCCAGAATTCCAACGGCTAAGGAGCCCGCAAACAATGGGCAGTTATCGTCAACACGCATTGGACGGCTCCTCGGCCGTGGACCTGGTGGTTGCGCTTTACGACGGCATCGTGCGTTTTCTGTATGAGGCGATGCGTGCCGTAGACCGTGGCGACATCGACGGGCGCAGGGCCGCGTCGAAGCGCGCTCTCGACATCATCATCCACCTGCAGTCGCGGCTGCGTATGGATGTGGGCGGAGAGCCGGCCAAGACTCTGAGCGAATTCTACGCCGCAATCTTCGCGCAGATCCTTCAGGCGTCGCAGTCAGCATCGGGGGCGCGGTATTCGCACGCCATCGATTGCGTAAAGAATGTGCGCGAAGCGTGGCGGCAGGTGGCGCGCGATCCCGATGCAAACATCGGTACGCTGCGGTTGACTCAGAGCGCTGCTGCCGTTCGGTTTGAAGAGGAAAACGCCGGCGCAGCCGCGGCCAAGCCTATGAACTGGACGGTGTGAGATTACTCACTTGCTGACTCGTTCTTACCCTGCCACCGTCAGCTCTTCCTCGAGTTGCTGCTTTTGGAAGAGGCTGGCATAGTAGCCTTCGCGCGCCAGCAACTCGTCGTGAGTACCGAGTTCAACGATGCGCCCGCGATTGAGAACAGCGATCTGGTCGGCGTTGCGCACTGTTGAAACGCGGTGCGAAATCAGAATCGTGGTCGAGGTGGCCGTGTAATCGCGCAGACCGCCCAGGATGCGCTCTTCGGTGTAAGTATCCACACTGGCCAGCGCGTCATCGAGGATGAGGATCGCGGGCCGGCGCAACAGTGCGCGGGCGATGGCGGCACGCTGCTTCTGCCCGCCTGAAAGCGTGACGCCGCGCTCGCCCACCATGGTTTCGAATCCCTGTGGAAACTCTTCAAACTCCAGCCGGATATGCGCCGCCTCGGCCGCGCGCAGTAGCTCTTCCGCAGTGGCGTGCGGCGCGCCGAAGGCCAGGTTCTCGCGGATCGTCTCGCTGAAGAGAAATGTTTCCTGTGGAACCATGCCGATGTTACGGCGCAATACGGCGAGGGGGTAATCGGTCACCGGCCGGCCGTCGATGAAGAGCGTGCCCGCTGGAGCATCGTAGAGCCGCGCGATCAGGTTAATAAGCGTGGTTTTGCCGGAGCCGGTCGGGCCTACGATGGCCAGGCTGGATCCGGGTGAAATCTTCAGCGAGATGTTGCGAAGTACCTGTGTGTCCCCGTAGCTAAAGTCGAGGTTGCGGAATTCAATTTCTCCATTAAGCTTGTGCTCTTCTCCAAAGAGCGATACCGCGGAACGGTCGTCGATGGCGGGAGCGGCTTCCATCAGTTCATGGATGCGCTTTACCGAAGCGGTGCCGCGCTGGAAGATGTTTACCACCCAGCCCACAGCGATAATGGGCCAGATAAGCTGCAGCATGTAAGTGTTAAAGCCGATGAAGTCGCCCACCGAAATGCGATGCTGAATCACCAGGTGGCCGCCGGCCAGCAGCGTAATCACCATTGAAATGCCGAGAACAAACTCCAGCGTGGGCCACAGCATGCCCATGAGCTGCACCAGCCGCAGCGCGCGCGAAATGTATTCGCGATTAAGCCGCTCGAAACGGCCGATCTCAGAGTTCTCGCGCACAAAAGCGCGAATCAGCCGCACGCCGGAGTAGTTCTCCTGCGCCTGCGCCGAGATGTCGGAGAAGCTGGCCTGGATGCGTTCGAAACGCGCGTGAATGAGGCTCCCGAAATATTGCACCAGGATGCTGGCGACCGGCATGGGAGCCAGCGCCACCAGCGTAAGCCAGGGACTGTAGTGGAGCAGGTAAACCAGCGCAAACAGACTCAGGGAGATGGTGTTGGCGCTATACATCAAGCCCGGACCCAGAAGCATGCGCACAGCATTAAGGTCGTTGGTCATGCGAGCCATCAGGTCGCCGGTGCGATAGCGCTGGTAGAAGCCCGAATCCTGCGACTCCAGCTTAAGGAACAGCGCGTTGCGGATGTCGTACTCAATTTCGCGCGAGATACCGATCAGGATCCAGCGCTGCGCGTACAGAAAAACCCCCTTACCCAGCGCGATGGCGATTACCAGTCCGGCGAAGTAAAGGATCTGCCGGTGCGTTGCGCCCTTGGATATGGTGTCGATCGCATTGCCCAGCACGCGCGGGAACTGCACCCAGATCATGTTGGTCGCGACGCAGGACAGAGTGCCCCACACGTATCCCCAGCGGTAGCGGCGCATGTATTTGAAAAGCGGGGCGAGGTCGCGAAGCATATACCTTATTGTATCGATGCGGCCAAATTGGCGAAGACGCACATATAGTTTGCCAATCTTTTCCCTGGTCCCTGACGCCCTTTCCTAGGTCGGCGTCCGCAGCAACAAATACCCGCCCACCAGCCCGAACAAAATGTCTGACGACCAGGCAGCCATTGCCGCGGGCAGATAATTCACGTTGCCCATGGCGTTGAAAAGCTCGTTGACGACGAAATAGGCGAGGGCCACCGCGATTGCAATAGCGATTCCACTCAGCGAGCCGCGCCGTCCCATCGAAAGCGCAAAAGGGATGGCCAGCACCACCATCACCACAGCCATCAGAGGGTAGGCCAGCTTGTGCCAAAGCGCCACGCGCAGCCGCATAGTATCGAATCCGCTCTGCTGCAGGTCACGCACGTATTTTTCAAGCTGCCCAAAGTTCATCTCCTGCGACTGCAGATCTTCTTTCTCAAAGTAATCGGGGGGCTCGTGCACCTCGGCGAACGACGTGGAAAGAAAGGTACGGTAATCCTTCACATTTGCGCCCTCAATATCGCGCACCCAGCCGTTCTCGAACTTCCATGAATCGGAATCGTCATCCCAAACGGCTCGGCCTGCAAAGATGCGTTTTGTCAGTGCAAAGTTTGCGGGATTGAACTCGAAGACCGAGAGATTGGCAAACTCGCTGCGATTGGGATCGAAGAACTGGTAGTAGAAGATGCGCGCGGGTTCGCCAGGTTTGGGTTGCCCGAAGATCCACTTCTGCTCGGGATGCAGATAAGTCTGCGGTGGCCGGCCTTTGATGATGTTTCGCAGCGCCTCCTGCCTGCGGTTGGCCTGCGGCAGGTAGTACTGGTCAAAGAGAAACAGGCTGATGGCGAGGACGGCGGCAATGAAGACGATGGGAATTACCAACCGGTAGAGGCTGATGCCGGTGGCCTTCATGGCCACAATCTCGCTGTTGCGGTTGAGGACGCCGAAGACGACAAGCGCCGCAATCAGCACAGCAAGCGGCGCGATCTGATAAAGCATGCTGGGCGTGAGATTCACCAGGTAATCGCCCACCGTGACCAGCGAGATGTGATTGCGGATGATATCGCCTACCAGATCGAAGAAAGTGAAGACGATCATGAGTAGGACAAAGGCCGTCAGCACCAGCAGAAACATTGAGACGAATTCGCGCACCACGTATTCGTCGAGAATGCGGGGAAACGCGTTGCGGCTGCGCGCGCGAGCGGCTGTGGCGCGTGGCTGGAAGCGCTCAAGCAATCCACTAAACGCCGAACCGTTGCCGGAACCGTTGGTTTTTAGCTTCGACTTGAAGCGCGGCAGGTACGCTGCCACTCCCGAGATGGCGGGCAGCAAGCGCCCGCCTGTGGCCATCTGCCACAGCAGTAAAGAGCCGGCTGCTGTGAACAGGATGTTGGCCAGCCAAACGGCTAAAAAGACGGGGAGTTTTCCCTGCCGGCCCAGTGCGATGCCGGTGGAAGAGAGAAAGTAATAAACAAAAACCAGAAGGATGGTAAAGACCCAGCCGGAGCTTCGACCGCCGCGGCGCGATGCTGCGCCCAGCGGAACGCCAACCAGCATCAGTACGATGCAGGCAGCGGGAAATGCGAAGCGGTTGTGCAGTTCAACCAGGAATCGCTGCGGATCAGGGCCACGAACCCGGTCAATCAGCATTCCCAGGGGCATTGCATAGATGGCCGTATCCATGCGGCCCAGGTGCACGTCGCTCGTCTGGCTCAGCGCAAGAGGCATGTCAGAAGTTGTAAACGTTGAAATGTTCGACGCACCCGGCTGGTCCGCAACCGTCTCGTCGTGCAATCCGTCGCGCAGCCGCATCATCAGCTCCTGGCTGCCGTCATTCACTACCGTTGCCGTTGCGGCGGTGGTGATCACCGGGCTGGCCGGATCGCTCACGTCGGCCATAAAAACCTGGTCCCAGTTTGACGGGCCTGCGCCGGAGTGCACGTTCTGTACGTAAAGCACGGCGTTCTTAAAATCTTCGTAAAAAACGCGCGGCTGAATCTCATAGGACGCCTGCGAGGTTTCGAGAGCCTGCTCCATCTTGAGGATTGCCTGGTTGGCGCGCGGCGCAAGATAAAGCGTGTTGCCCAAACCCAGCAGAGTTCCCGAGACTGCCACGATGGCCGAGACGCGCACAAAGTAGCCGATGCCCAGGCCCGATGCGCGCATGGCAATGATTTCGCTATCTGAGGCCATGCGGCTCAGACCCAGCAGCACACCTACCAGCACCGACATGGGAATTGTGTACTTGAGCAGATTCGGCAGCGTGAAAAGAAATATCTCAAAAACATCTGAGAGCGATGAACTGTTGCGCACCACCACCTCAAGGATTTGAGGCAGGTTGGGCATGAACAGGATGAACGTAAAGAGCGCGCACCCGATGAGGGTGTGAGAAAGAATCTCGCCGAGAATGTAGCGGGTGAGGATGCGCACGTAATCGCCTGAGAATAGTTTAGCGTGACGCGATGGCGGGATTGAGCGCCGGCCGCCAGCCGCGCAGCCGCAAACTATTTCCCAGCACGCAAATCGAGCTCAGCGCCATGGCCGCCGACGCCAGCCACGGCGTAAGCAGAATGTGAAAGGCCGGATAAAGCAGGCCGGCCGCAATGGGGATGCCAAGTACGTTGTAACCCGCCGCCCAAAAGAGATTCTGGCGCATGATGCGCAGGGTTGCGCGCGCAAGGTCGATGGATGCGGGAATAAGTGAAGGCTGAGCGCGCAGCAGCAATACGTCGCCGGCCTCCTGCGCCAGGTCAGCGCCCGAGCCCATGGCGATGCCCGCGTCGGCCTGCGCCAGTGCGGCTGCATCGTTAATGCCGTCACCCACCATGGCCACGCGCAAACCCGCTTTCTGCAGTTCGCGAATGCGTGCCAACTTTCTTGCCGGGTCAACACCGGCTTCCACTTCGGCAATACCCGCGGCTCTCGCGATGGGGGCGGCAGCCGCGGCCGAGTCGCCGGTAAGCATCAGCACGTGGTGCCCGGACCGGCGCAGCGCGGCTACGGCATCGGCAGCATCGGGCCGCAATGCGTCGCGCGCATCGTAGTACGCCGCGGGTTTCGAGTCAATTGCCATCCAAAGACGCGTAACGCCCGGCTCCGGTGTCGATGGTCCACCAGGCAGCGGAACGAAAAACTCCGCAAACAGCGCTTCATTGCCCAGTAGAACTTCGTGGCCTTCAACGCGCGCAGAAAGGCCGCGGCCAGGCAGCGCCTGCACCCATTGCGCCGCCTCCCAGGTCAGGCCGTGCTCTCGCGCGAATCCCACAATTGCATGCGCTAGCGGATGGTTCGATCGTTCCTCAGCAGCCGCGGCCATGCGCAACAGATGGTCCTCTCGTTCCCTCGTTCCCTCGTTCCCTTGTTCCCTTGTTCCCTCGTTCCCTTGTTCCCTCGTTCCCTCGTTCCCTCGTTCCCTTGGTCCCTTGTTCCCTTGTTCCCTTGTTCCCTCGTTCCCTTGTTCCCTTGTTCCCTCGTTCCCTTGTTTGTTCGCGGTCTCAGTCTCTTCGTCCCTAGTCCCTAGTCCCTGTACTTTCTCCAGCACAGGCCTCCCCACGGTCAACGTTCCCGTCTTATCGAGAACGATCACCTGTACATGTGCGAGCCGCTCCATCGCCTCACCGCCCTTGAACAATACGCCAAGCTGCGCGCCGCGGCCTACGGCAACAGTGAGCGCCGCGGGCACGGCCAGCCCCATGGCGCATGGGCACGCGATCACCAGCACTGCAACCGTATTTGCGATCGCCATTGAAACCGACTTGGTTGCCACAAGCCATGCAATGCAGGTGGCAAGCGCAAGCACAAGCACCACTGGAACAAAGATGGCGCTGGCGCGGTCGGCTAGTCGCTCCATGGGCGCTCGCGAGCGCTGTGCCTGTTCCACCATGCGCGTAATTTGAGAGAGAACCGTAGCCTCGCCCAGCGACTCGGCGCGGCACACTACCGCACCATCGTAGTTGAGTGAGCCGGCCAACACGTGCCCGCCAACCTCGCGTGCAATTGGCGTGGATTCGCCCGTCAGCATCGACTCGTCCACCGTGGTGCGGCCTTCAACAATGGCGCCGTCGACCGGGAACCGCTCTCCGGGCAACACAACAATGCTGTCGCCGGGGCGAATCTGTTCAAGCGGCGTTTCCACTTCAATGCCATTCACGATGCGCCGCGCCGTTGCCGGCCGCAGACGCGAGAGCGAATTCAACGCGCTCAACGCCCGCTGTCTTGCGCGCTCTTCCAGCGTTTTCCCCAACAGGAGAAATCCGAGAATCAACAGGACTGCGTCAAAATAAACCGCGCGTCCCGGCGCGGGCGCGATTGTTGAATACGCCGAATAGGCAAATGCCACTGACGTACCCAGCGCAACCATCGTATTCATGTTGGTGTCGCCATGACGCAACGCACGAAGGGCGCTCGAATAGATGGTGCGACCAGCCCATGCCAGAACAACGGTCGTGAGAATCAGCAACGTCCAGCGCAGAACATCGGCCGGAATCGCGTAGAGCCACGGCAATAACTTCATGAACACGTGGTCTGCCGCGCCCATAGTGTCGCCAAGCGGCATCGACAGCACCATGGCTGCCACACCGCAGGCGATAGTCACCCATGCTTTCCGCGCTGCGTTCTTCTCTTCGTCGCGTTTCACGGAGTCTTGCGCTGTGTCGCCTGCGCGCGGCAGCACTGCATCGTACCCCGCGCCGCGTATGGCGGTAACAAGCTGTTCGGGCCGGACCACTGCGGGATCGAAGACCACATTCGCCCGGTGCGTCATCAGATCAACGTTCGCCGAATCCACTCCAGCCGTCGAACGCAGCGCTCCTTCCACATGGCGCTGGCAGGCCGTGCAGGTCATGCCCAGCACCGGCAGATCGAGCGACTCTGTTGTCTGTGGAGCCAAATCTGGCCTCTTAACTCACTTGGGCACTCTCAGCGTGCGCCTTGTAGCCGGCTCGCGCCAATGAGGCAATCGCATGCTCCACGGCCTCCGCCTCGTCGCTTGCAACGAACCGCGCCGCGCCCACGCGCACTTCCTTCACTTCAATTCCCGCGGTGGAGGCAAGAGCCTGGCTCACCCGGCGGACACACGACCCGCAATGCATTCCATCGATTTGAAGCGTCACTTCCGCCATAGCTCAGGCCCCCGTGCCCAAATACCCTTCCATATGGATGATAGCGGCCGTAACTGGGATTCAGCAGCGGTCCCCGCTTGCGGTACGCACCGTGTAGCGCACTATCGTAAGTTCATGCAGCGAGAGTTTCCTCAAGCTCCCCTGGTGGGGGTGGGCGCGGTGATTGTGCAGGATGGCCAGGTGCTGCTCGTGCAACGCGGCCGCGACCCCATGCGAGGCCACTGGACCCTGCCCGGTGGCGTGCTTGAAGTTGGCGAATCGCTCGCCGAAGGCGTAGCCCGCGAGGTGCGCGAAGAAACGGGCCTCGAGGTTGAAGTGCTGGAGCTGGTAGAACTGCTCGACCGAATTCATCGCGAAAGCGGACGCGTGCGCTTCCACTATGTGATTGCCGACTATCTTTGCCGCGTGACCGATGGAAAGTTGCAGGCGGCCTCTGACGCGGATGCGGTGCGCTGGGTTGAGCGAGCCGAGTGGAACAGTCATAGCGCGCTTCTGCTCGACCCACTTACCGCGCGCGTAATTGAAAAGGGTTGGCAGATGGCCCGCAACCGGCCTGCAGAGGGAAAGCAATGAGACTCGTAAGGCGCATTATCTGGGTAACATTCGCCCTGGCCATCGCCGCCGGCATCGGTTTTCTTTTGCGCCCGGTGAGCTTCTTCAATGGATCAATGTACCTGCGCGAGGCGCTGACGGGCGTTCACAATCAGGAAGTCTCGATCGACGGCATTCGCATGCACTATCTGGTCACAGGGCCGAATCATGGCAAGCCTGTCGTTCTGGTTCATGGCCTGGGAGGCCGCGCTGAGGACTGGCGCGACCTGGCGCCCACGCTGGCCCATGCCGGTTACCGCGTCTATATGCCCGACCTGCCCGGCTTCGGCCGAAGCCAGAGGCCTGCAAGCTTTTCCTACTCCGTGCAAGACCAGGCGCACATCGTCATCGCGTTCATTGATGCGCTGCACCTCAACCGCGTCGATCTCGGCGGGTGGTCGATGGGCGGCTGGATCGCGCAACTCGTCGCCGTCGAATCCCCTGATCGTGTCCGCCGCCTCATGCTCTTTGATTCGGCAGGCCTGTATTTTGAACCCGTCTGGGACACGCGCCTCTTTACGTCGTCCAACGCAACGCAGCTTGCCGAATTCTATGCGCTGCTCATGCCCGATCCGCCCAAGGTGCCGGGCTTTGTCGCGAACGATATTCTGCGCGTCATACATGAAGAGAGTTGGGTGGTGCAGCGGGCCATGGCATCGATGCTCACCGGGCAATACACTACCGACGCTTTGCTGCCCACGCTCAAAATGCCGGTGCTCATCTTGTGGGGCGCCGAGGATCGCATCACTCCAGTCGATCAGGGCCAGGCCATGGTCAAACTCATTCCGCACGCCGAGCTCGACGTCATTCCCGGCTGCGGCCACCTGGCGCCGGTGCAATGCGCTAATCAGATTGCACCTAAAATACTTGAGTTCGTAAACCGCTAGGCACGGGCGTCCCGGGTCAGGGCTGGCAGGTCAGGGCTGGTAGGTCAGGGCTTCAGCCCTGACAACCACAAAACTCCCAAAAGCAGCGGGCTTCAGCCCCTGACGGACGGTTTTAGAGAGCCTGAGTTGTCTTTTTTCAAATGCCCTCCAGCCCCGTCGCCTCGATAAATATGCCTCAGCCCTTCTTGACATTAAGTGTACTATGCGTAATAGTACACATGTGATTCCGTTCAAGGTCCAGTTCCGGCCCGGCGCTTCGCTCTTTGAGCAGGTGGTATACGCCGCCAGGCGGGCCATGGTGGCCGGGCAATTGCGCCCCGGAGACACCTTTCCTTCGGTGCGGGCCATGAGCAAGGAACTCAAGATCAATCCCAATACGGCGGCGAAAATTGTGGCCCATCTCATAAGCGAAGGACTGCTCGAAAACCGTCCCGGCATCGGCACCGTGGTTGCTCCGCTGCCGGATGCAACCCGCAAGGAGCGCAGCCAGCTTTTGAATCGGGAAATTGAAGAGCTGGTGGTTGAGGCCAAGCATCTCGGCATCGGTCTCGACGAGACGGTAGCTGCGATCGGTCGTCATTGGCAAAGGCTGGGCGGCGACGAACACGACGGAGGGCGTGAAGAAAAATGAACGCGACAATTCACACGCGCGGATTAACGAAACACTTTGGCCGAATCGCCGCGCTCAACGGCGTAGACCTCGACGTCGAAGAGGGCTCCATCTATGCCCTGGTGGGGCCGAACGGCGCGGGCAAAACCACTTTCATCAAGCTGCTCATGAACATCCTGCGCCCCACTGCCGGCGAAACAACGGTATTAAGCGACCCCGCGAACCACCTGGCCGGCAAACAGTTCAATCGCATCGGGTACGTGTCTGAGAACCAGGAGATGCCCGGCTGGATGACGGTTGCAGCCTGGATGGAATACTGGCGGCCATTCTATCCGCAATGGGACCGCGTATTAGAGCAACAACTCGTCAATCAGTTCGATCTGCCGTTGAAACGCCGGCTCAAAGATCTGTCGCGAGGCATGCGCATGAAGGCGGCATTCGCCAGTTCCCTCGCCTATCGGCCCGCGCTTATCGTGCTTGACGAGCCATTCTCGGGCCTCGATCCGCTTGTCCGCGATGAGCTCATTGAAGGGCTGCTCGACCGCGCGCCCGAGGCAACCATCTTTCTTTCATCGCACGATCTTGCTGAGATCGAGAGCTTCGCGAGTCATGTTGGTTACCTTGCCGAGGGCCAGATGATCTTCTCTGAAGAAATGACGTCACTCTCCAATCGTTTCCGCGATGTGACCGTGACGCTCGACGGCCCGGCTTCAATTCCCGCCGTCCCTCCGCCCGATTGGCTGCAACTCCAGGTAAACGGCGCGGTGGTGCGCTTTGTCCATAGTAGTTATGCCGGCGAGCCGACGGAGCACTCGATTCGCGCGGCATTCCCCGCGGCGCGCTCCCTCTCATTCGATCCCATTCCGCTGCGCTCCATCTTCCTGGCCATTGCCAAAAAGGAGCGGCATTATCCGGCGATCGCAGTGACCGAAGCGCAGCAGGGAAGGAGCGTTGCATGAAGCAGATTCTGCACATCCTCGAAAAAGACGTGCGCCGTTTTTGGCGCGAGATTCTGATTCCGCTCGCCCTGCTGGCCGTATTTACCTGGACGGGCCCGAAGGAATGGCGAGACGCCAGCCTTAGGGCCTCTTACATCGGCGGCTTTTTCGTTCCCGGGACCGTCGAAACGTTTCTTCCGACGCTGATCTCGATCAGTTGGTGGCTGTTGATCGTGCGCGTCGTACATGAGGAGCGGCTGGTGGGCGACCGGCAGTTCTGGATTACCCGGCCCTACGAATGGAAGAAGCTGATTGCGGCAAAGGCGCTGTTCGTCGCGTGTTTTGTTTACCTGCCCCTTGCGGCAGCGCAGTGGTTGCTGCTTGCGGAAGCCGGCCTTCATCCCGCAACCCACATCGGCTCGCTGCTCTACGACTGGCTGCTGATCACTGTGATTCTTATTCTGCCAATTGCCGCCATTGCCGCCGTCACGCGCAACTTTGCGCGGATGACGCTCACGCTGCTCGGTGTCCTGGTTACCGTCCTGATTGTGACTTCAATATTCTCAGCTCTGCTTCAGAAAGGCATAGTTTATTCGCCGGTCGGGCAAACCGACATTCTCGACGTTCCATTGCTGATGCTGTTTTGCTCGGCGGTTATTCTGCTTGCCTACGCGCGGCGAAGTATCGGCCTGGGGCGAATCCTGTTGCTCGTGCTTCCAGTTGTGCTTTTCCTGAGTCAGGAGTTTTTCGCGAGCGATGCCATGGTGAACCACGCCTATCCCAAAAGCGACGCCGGCGTTCAATTCACACTGCGAGACAACCCTACGCTGCTTGAGACGGCTCATCCGGCGCTCAACCGCAAGGAGTTGCTTATCCAGATCCCGCTTCACGTTGCCGGCATTACGCCGGGAGACCTGTGGGTCAGCAACGGCGCGAGAGTGACGGTGGAAAGCGGCGGCCGCGCAGTCTGGACATCGAACTGGCGCCCCGTAAACACCCAGTACCTCACTGCGGACAAGGACACAGCCCTCACCTTCAACGTGAGCCGCGAGGTTTTTTATAGCGTCCAGTCCCACACGGTCACGCTGCATGTGGATCTCGCACTCGACCAGGCGCGCCGCACGCAGGTTGAAACTGTTCAGGCGTCGCTCCGCGATATTGCGGTCAATGGGCTGGGTGTCTGCTCTTCCATCATCGATCCGGGAAGCCCCTATACGGTTGGCGGCAAAACTTCTCTGCGAATTGTCGGCATCAACTGCCGCTCTGCGCTGCGCGGTCCCGAACTCACATATGTCGAAACAGTCTGGACAGATGGACCGTGCGAACTGAATAAAACTGTAATCAATGAATTCCTGCCTCAGCCTCTCCTGAGAAGCACCTGGATCGGAAAACTGACCGATGATCCTTCAGAGCTTATCCTTGCCCCGATTGATGTGACTCCGTTGAATTTTCTGGAATACAACCGAGATCAAAACTCACCGGCAGGCCGGCAAATTTGCCCCGGCTTTCCCATCACCTTCACCCGCTACGGCCTGGTGCGGCAACTGCGCACGGCGTTCACCATCGATAACTTCCGATTCCCGAGCTACGACAAGGGCGAGGACGCGGCGCGCTGAGCAAACAAAAAATCAGCGCCCCACCCGCTGCACAAGGTACACGTACGGCATAGAGTGAGGCGCTTGAGAACTGTCTTGGTTGTGGGGAGGGCTACCTGGTGATAGTGACAGTCAGGTTCATGTCGATCGGGATCTTCTGGTCGTCGATGCGCGCAGGGCGATAGTGCAGCTTGCTGACGGCTTCAACAACCTGCGAATCCCAAGCCGGGTTAATGCTCTTGGTCACCTGGATGTTCTCAGGCAAGCCCTTCTCATCGACAACGAAGGAGACACCCACCTGGGCGTCGGCTGGGATGAATGATGCTGCAAGTCCTTCGGGGGCGGTGAGATTCAACGAGTTCACAAGAAAGGGCCCGATTACGCCGGTGGTGATACGGCGCGCCGGGGTTGTGGCAGCGGGCTCATCGGTCGGCTTGCTGGCAAAAGCCGCTGCGGGGAGAAGCAGGGATGAAAGCACAACAGAAGTAGCGATGATATGACGCATGTAAAACCTCCAAGGCGACGATAGTCACCGTCATCAGAATAGACTGAACATAAAACGATTGTCAAACGATTTTACGAAATAATTATTTTTCAATACTTTAATCATACTCAAGTTGCTGATTTGAATTGAGGCGCGTATCGCATCACGCGATTTCCACAGACTTTATGCCATCCTGATGAATCACTTTTCGACGACGCGCATCAGCGGCCGCGCACTCAATGCGGCGCGGCTCATTTTGCGATTCCTATTTCGGCGAGAAAGCGCTCAGCGAGGGGCAACGATGGCGAAAACATCTCCAGGCGTAGGCGCGACTGCATCGGCATTGGCGGCGGCAAACTCATCCGCGGAGCCGTAACCCCATCCGGCTGCGATGGCGCGAAGATGGTTCGCGTGCGCGGCCTCAATATCGAAGCTGCGGTCGCCAACCATCCACGCTCGGCCGGGATCGATCGCCTGCTCACGAATGATCCTCGCCAGCAGATCGGCCTTGGCGTGGCTCGCGTACTCAAGCTTGTCGCCATAGATGGCGGCAAAGAATTGCGCGACCTCGAACTTCTCAAGAATGCGTATGGCAAACGGCTCATGCTTCGATGTGCAGACGTAAAGCGCGAATCCGGCCGCACGCAGTTGCGCCAGCATCTCGCGCACGCCGGGATAGACCGAATTATTTGACCAGCCTTCGCGGTCGTAGCAGGCGCGATAGTCGCGAGCCAGCGCGGCGTGCTCTTGGTCAGATCCGTCAGGCATCAGGTATGTAACCCACTCTTCAACGGGCGGGCCGATGAAGCGATCGAGCGATCCGGCGAAATTCAAACCGCGCTCGTCAATCACCTTGCGAAGGCAGCCAGTAATGCCGGGCTTCGAGTCGGTGAGCGTTCCATCGAGATCGAAGATCAGGGCGGACAAAAGTCGATCCATGTTTCCAGTGTCGCAAACGATTTTGCGGCGGTTCACAAAATGCAACGGAAATGGAAAAGGGCGGGCAGCGATCGCTCGCGCCCGCCCTGAATTGCGATGCTATTGAAAGTGCGTTATACCTTCATTGCCGGATGGGCTGCATAATGCAGCAGCACGGCCACAGCGCAACTCACCAATCGCGTTTCAGCCGAATCGGCCCGGCTGGTGAGGATGGTGGGCACACGCGCGCCGAGCACGATGCCCGCGAGCTGCGCGCCGCCGAGATACTCAAGCTGCTTGGCGAGCATGTTACCACTCTCAAGGTCGGGCACCACGAGGATGTCGGCCTGGCCGGTAACCGGCGAAACCAGCTTCTTGATCTTGGCCGCCTTCACGCTTACCGCGGTGTCGAAAGCCAGCGGTCCATCAAGAATTCCGCCGGTGATCTGGCCGCGATCGGCCATCTTGCACAAGGCCGCGGCGTCCAGCGTCGACTTGATCTTGGGGTTCACTGTTTCAACGGCCGAGAGCAGCGCCACCTTAGGTTCGGGAATACCCAGCGCGTGCGCGAGGTCGATCGCGTTCTGGACAATATGAATCTTGTCTTCGAGCTCGGGCACAATGTTGATGGCCGCGTCGGTAATCAGCAGCGTGCGGGCATAGGCCGGCGTATCCATGATGAACACGTGCGAGATGCGCCGCGAGGTGCGCAGGCCGGTATCGCGCGCCATGGCCGGCTTCAGCAACTCATCGGTGTGCAGGCTGCCCTTCATCAGGGCCAGCGCAATTCCCGAGCGGCAAATCGACACGCCGATCTCGGCTGCCTTTTCTTCAGTGTCGGCCTGCAGAATGGGGTAGCTGCTGATGTCGAGGCCAATCTTTTGTGCAAGCGCCTTCATGCGGTCCGTGGGACCGATCAGCGTGGGCTCAATCAGGCCGGCCGTGGCGGCCTCAACCGCGCCGCGCATGGCGACATCAGAGAGTGGCCAAACTACTGCCGTAGTAATGGCGGGAAGAGCTTTGCATCGCGCTATGAATTTGTCAAAGACGTGGTAGTCGGGCGGGTGGCCAACAAGCGGATCAACGGCGCCAGCCTCTGCCAGTGGAGCTAGATCACTCATAAGTGCGAATCCTCCTTGGCCTTCAAAGCACTTCAGCTCGCCGGCCGTACAAGTTAATTCTTACCTGCGATCATGAAAACCGGTGTGCCTTAGGTCACACTACGGACACCGGTCTCGCTTTGCGGTATTTGGTCGATCCCGAATAATGGGCCACTATACGAAGGTTCCAGCGCGAATTCTCAGGCCATGCGTTCGCGGAGCTCACTTTCCATCCGCTAGAATCTCTCTGTACGCGGATCCTATGCGCGGAGATGTTGTCATCTTTATGACGAGGTGCTTTTTGAGGCCAGCTCTCACAGCAATTGCATTCTTATTGCTCGCGCTGCCCGCTGCGGCCCAGCAAACCATAACCATTCCTCTTTCCGATGGCCACGCATCCATCCAGGCCGATCTCTATGGAAACGGCCGTCGCGGCATTGTGCTGGCGCATGGCGGGCGATTCGGTAAAGAGAGCTGGGCTCCGCAGGCAAAGATTCTGGTGCAAAAAGGATTCACCGTGCTTGCCGTTCAATTTCGTGGCGACAAGAAGAATCCTGACGGTTCGACCAGTGGGGACGGCGCATACGAAGATAACGCCGCCGACGTGCTCGCCGCAGTTCGATATCTGCATTCAAATGGGATCCGGAACGTGTCGGCCATCGGCGCAAGCCTGGGCGGCGATGCAGTGGGCGATGCCGACGCTGAGTCGGGTCCAGGCGAGTTTGACCGCGTGGTATTTGTCGGCTCCGAAGGCGGCTCTCATCCCGAACAACTGAAAGGCCGCAAGCTCTATCTGGTGGCGCGCGACGACACCAGCGGAGACGGCCCGCGCCTGCCCGGCATCAAGGCGCATTACGCAAAAGCCCCACAACCGAAAAGGCTGATCGTGGTGAACGGCTCAGCCCACGCGCAGTTTCTCTTCGGAACCGACGAGGGGCCACAGGTGATCAATGAGATTCTGAATTTTATAACTCAGCCGTAGCGGGTGCCCCAGGTCTCGATTTTGAAACCTGGGAGGTCATTTCCCCACCGTTGCCGCCATCAGCCTTGGCTACCCGGGTCTCAAGCCAATAGTGGAAACCATCCACAATCGCCAGCAGCGCCGCCTGGTTCATGTCGCTGCTTACCCCTGCGGTAATCCACGGATCGTAGCCGTCGGCGTGGAAGCTGACGGTGACCCGCACATGCGCGGCAGAGTCGTGCGCCGACACATCGAGAGCAGCAACCGTGAAGGTGCCAAGCCGCATCTCGGCCAACGCCGGATACCACTTTTCAAGCTCCTTGCGCATCGCCTTGGTGAGCGCGTCCACCGGTCCGGCGCCCTCGGCGCGCGAAGTTGTAACCGTGGTGTCGCCCACGGCGAGCGTCATGAACGCCTGCACAAAGCGATTGCCAATCTCGTCCGACTCATCGAAGACGCGCCAGCTTCGAATGCTGAACCAGTTACCCAGCGTGCCCAGAACTTTCATGCAGGCCAGCTTGAACGACACTTCGCTGGCCGTGAATCCGCCGCCCTCGATCATCGCCAGATTGGTGTCAAGCAGCGTCTGCGCCTGTTTTGAGTTGAGCGGTATGCCGAGATCTTTCGACAGCAGCACGATATTCGCGCGTCCCGATTGCCCGTTCACGCCTATGGTGGGGACCGCGCCCACTTCCGCCGGATTGCACCACAAATATGCGCCGGGATTCTTGTTCTCGCTCGATCCGTGCATGCCCGCCCACGTCCCGAAAGCGCCGGGGCCTACGATCGGCGCACCGTGAGGCGGATCGAGAGCGAATGCGCCAAAGGCCGAGTGCGCCAGGCTGGTGAGTCCGGCCAATGACTGTGGCGGAACAAATTCTGCTTCGCCGCGCACCTGCATTGCGCCCACCACTGTGGTGAGATTCACATTGCCGCAGCGCTCGCCCGTGCCCAGCAGCGTGCCCTGCACGTGCAGGGCGCCGGCCAGTATCGCCGCCCGCGTGTTGGCAACGCCGAGCCCGCGATCGGTGTGGCCGTGGAATCCAATGGCCGCCTGCGGAAAATCCCTCACCAGACCGCCGATCACTTCCTGCACTTCTTCTGGGCTCGAACCGCCATTCGTGTCGCACACCACAATGCGGCTTACCTTTTGGCGCACGCACTGGCCGGCAAGCTCTCTGAAGTAATCGCGGCCGCGCCGGGCAAAATCTGCGTCGCACCTGGCGCCCATCTCGCGCCGCCCGCAGTACGCGTCCATGCCGTGCTCCAGGTCCACAATCACCTCGAGACCGTTGGCATGCAGGCACTCGATCGTCTCCCAGGCCATAGCCAGGTTTTCTTCGGGAGTGGTTTCGAGCGAGTGCATCACATCCAGCAGGCGCGACTTGACCACCACCACCGCTACTGGAATGCGATTGCGCTGGTTCAAAATGAAGCGCACATCGGGCCAGTCTTCAACCTTGGTTCCGCGGCCGCGCGTTCTGCCGAAGAGAGCCAGCTTCATGCCACCGGTGTCGACGCCGCCCACCGCGTTGCATAGATCGCCCACCAGTTTGTTGGCCCCGGCAAAACCGATCTCGGCATACTTGATGCCGAAAGCTCCCATGCGCTCCAGCAGCATCATCGCGTTGGGCACTGAGATTTCGAGGTTCGGCTGCTGCAGCCCATCGCGAAGGCTGGTGTCGAACAGCTCAACTTTTCTGGTTACACCTGCACTCATCCGTCCCCGCGTCCGATTCAAATGCAATCTTGTTGGGATAACCCCTGGAACAACCTCCACTTCATCATATCCCGAGCGCAGATTTAGGATGGCTGACAAGTGGTAGTCTCGGATCTCTTTTCTCTTTGCTCGATTCCCGGGTCCCTATTCCCTATTCCCTAGTCCCTAGTCCCTGCTCTTTCAATGTCCCGCCGCCTCGGTCGCCTGTCCCGGCCGCTTCTTTGGCAGACGCATCACGAACGGCAGCGGCACCAGGCAGAATATTGCCGCGGAAAGCACCACGAATGCGTTGTGATAACTCAGCATCGAAGCCTGCAGTTGCATCTCGCGGTAGGCCTGCCCCACCGCCATCTGCGAGGCTTGCCCAGCAGATACTCCTCGAGAGATCAGCAACGATTTGATGCCGTCTGTGTAGTTCAGGTACGCGAGATTGCCCGGCGCCGCTTTTAAGGCAAGCACTTGTTGGTGGACCTGAGATGTGCGCGCGATAAACGTGGTCAGCAACGCTGTGCCGGCGCTGCCACCAATATTGCGCGCGAAATTTGAGAGGCTCGAAATCTGGTTGTTCTTCTCGATCGGCACACCTACATAGTTGAGCGTGCTGATGGGAATGAAGATGAAAGGAAGCGCCATAACCTGGAAGATGCGCCACAACGTGGCTGCTCCATAGGCGGTGGTGAGATCGAGCCGGGTTAGATTGTAGACCCCGATCGCGGTGCAGAAATACCCGAACGCCGCCATGGCGCGCGCGTCCACTTTGCCCACCATCCGGCCTGAAATCATCATCATGAACATGAGCACAAAGCCCGCAGGAGACAGCACCATGCCGGCGCGCTCCGCCGTGTAACCGAGCAGCGTTTGCAGATACTGCGGGATAAGCACGGTTGTGCCAAACAGCACGGTGCCCAAAATGAGTTGTAGAAAAACCGAGGTGCCGAAGTTGCGGTTCTTCAGCAGCTTGATATCGACAATCGGATCCTGATGCTGCCACTCCCAAAACACAAAAACAATGAGCAGAACGATCGCAGCAATAAATGAAACGCGAATGCTCAGGTCGCTGAACCAATCCTTTTCCTGTCCGCGATCGAGAGTGAACTCAAGCAGGCCCACGCCAATGCCCACGAGGCCGAGCCCCATGAAGTCCACCTTCAGATGCCTCGACGTTTTCTTGCGCTCAATCAGATACGGCGGATCCTCAACCATGCGGTTGGAGAGGAAGAACGACAGAATGCCTACCGGCAAATTGATAAAGAAAATCCAATGCCAGTTAAAGTTGTCGGTAATCCAGCCGCCCAGCGTGGGGCCGATTGCGGGAGCGAAGACCACCGCCATGCCATAAACCGCAAACGCCTGACCCCTCTTGTTGGGTGGAAAAATATCGGCCAGAATCGCCTGTTCGCTGGGCGCCAGTCCACCGCCGCCCAGCCCTTGCAAAATGCGGGCCACTATAAGAAACGTTAAATTCGGCGCAATTCCGCACAGCAGCGAGCAGGTGGTGAACAGCACCACGCACGACATGTAAAAGCGCTTGCGGCCGAAGCGATTGGCGCACCAGCCGGAGATGGGCAGAATAACCGCGCTGGCCACCAGGTAACTGGTCAGCACCCAGGTTGCCTCGTCCAGGCTTGCGCCCAGCGACCCTGCCATGTGCGGCAGGGCCACGTTCGCGATCGAGGTGTCAAGCACCTCCATGAACGTGGCCATGGTGACCGTCAGCGCCACCAGCCAGGGATTATGCTTTGTCTTCCATTGGGGAATTGAAGATATGTCTGCGGGCATATCAGGTAGCTGATATCATATCAGTTGTCTGATATGACTATGGATGAGATTGAGGAAAACCGCCGGCGCGCAACCAAACTGATGAAGCGAATCTTTATGCAGTTTCGCGCCCTGATGGATGAGAAGCTGCGGCCTTACGGCGCCACCACCGCGCAGATTCGCTTGTTGACAGCAATTCGAACCGCCCCCGGAAGTTCCGGCGCCGAACTGGCCCGGCAATGCGAGGTTACGCCGCAAACCGCGCAGTCCCTCATTCAGAAAGCTGAGAAAGCCGGCTGGATTACGCGCAGCAAAGACGACGTCAACGATCGAATCGTTACCGCCTTACTCACGCCCTCAGGAGAAAAGCTTCTCCACGTAGCCGATCGATTCATCCGCAACATCGAAGCCAGGATTTGGAAAGATGTTTCTCCGCGCACACTGGAGAGTCTGATCGACGTGCTCGAGCAATGCCTGCAGAACCTGGCCCCGAAATAGTCCGGAGACACTAAACCTCTGGCCTGCAAAAAACGCATAGGCGCAAGGCGCGTTTATTGAACCGTCAGGGTCACTATGCCGGTCCCGGTCGTCGTGCCCGATGTGCCGGTTACTGTGATGTAGTACGTTCCCGGCGTGGTGGGAGCCGTGATCGCGTTGCACCCTCCTTTGGGGCCGCTGGAACCGCAGGCCGAAACGCCACACAGGCAAACCAGCAGCAGCAATCCGAGCCATGTCCGCCGACGCCATCCCCTGGGAACGCCAAACAGCACCAGCAGCGCCAGGGTTGCGCCTCCCGGCATGTACCACGCTGTCTTCATCTCAACCCCAAATGGCGCGCAGCCGCCTTCGGCGGTCGTGGAGATGGTCAAAGTAGCCGTCCCGCTTCCCGTGCCTGTAATGTTCACACTGCCAGTCGAGCCAAAGCTCATTGTGGGCAGATTGACTGCGCCACTGGGGCTGGAAGTGAGTGCGGCCGTCAGCGTAACACTGCCCGTAAAACCTCCGTCCGGAGTCACGGTAATGGTGGAAGTATTTCCCGTTGTCGCCCCAGCGGCTACCGTCACCGCGCTCCCGGTAATGGCGTAGCCGGACGCCGGAGCGGCCGCCACGCTCACCGTTGCCGTACCCATCGTCGCCGCGTAATTGCTGTCGCCCGGATAGTTGGCCGTTAGCTTGTCGGATCCAACCGCCAAAGCGCCTGCGGGAATCTCGATTACCGCGCTGCCGCCGTTGAGACTGGTCGCTGCTGAGGAGTAACTTCCGCTGCTCAATGTCACCGAGCCAGTGGGCGTCGCGCTGCCGCTGCCTCCGGTCACGGCAATCGTCACCACCAGAGGTTCAGCATTGGTGAGTTGCGCAGTCGCCGGCGTAACCGTCACTGTGGGCGTGGCCAGGCCTGAGCTGCTGGGCAAATCCAACTTGGCGATAAAGGCGCTGGTGTAGGCAGGAATCGTCGTCTGGAAAGCCCCGTTCGTAACCGGAAAATCGGCAGACTCAACCTGGCCCGCAATGTACACGTTTCCTGAGCTGTCGAGCGCCAAGGCGTTTGCCTGGTCACCAACGGAGACGGCGTGTTCGTTGCTTTCAACGTTGGGGTTCGAACCGTTGCCGCCCAGGTAAGTGGAGTAGAGCAGCGCGCTGCCCGCCGGATTCAGCTTGGCCACAAACGCGTTGTAGAGCGCGCCTCCGCTACCCGTCGCGGAAGCATTCGCGGTCTGGAAAGCTCCAGCGGTCACCGGGAAATTGAGTGAGGCCGTGCCTCCGGTCACGTAGGCATCGTCGGAGCTGTCGACAGCCAGCCCGGTCACCTGGTCGCCGCCGTACTGCGCAAAGAACGGCGTGAAGTTGATGAAGCCTCCACTGCCACCGAGGTACGTCGAGTACACGAGACCCGATCCCGAAGGATTGAGCTTGGCGACGAAGGCCGTGGGGCCGGCAATTCCCTTGAAGCTGAATTGATTGGTGGTCTGGAATGCGCTTTGAGTCACGGGAAAGTCCATGGAAAAAGTAACGCCCGCAACGTACGCATCACCGGAACTGTCGACGGCCAGAGCCAGGCCCGTATCGCCGTCGTACCCAACCGCCAAGTTGCTGGGACACGGAGTTCCGCTTCCACCCAGATACGTGGAGTAGAGCAGCGACGAGCCCGCCGGGTTGAGCTTGGCGACGAACGCATTTGTCGCCGCGGTGCTGGCGCCATTGTTCTGCGCCTGGTAGGCGCCTTGCGTTACCGGAAAGTCAGTGGAGAGAGCCTGGCCCGCCACGTACGCGTCGCCCGCCCCGTCCACGGCGATGGCAAACGCCCCATCCTCGTTATTGCCCACCGCCCAACCCAACAAGTCGTTCGATGCAGCCGCGGAGGTTATGCATCCGCCCTCGCCCATGCGTGTTCCGCCGCTGCCGCCGAGAAAGGTGGAATAAATCAGTGCCGTTCCACCGGGGTTGAGTTTGGAAACAAATGCGTTGCTGGCCAGCGAGGAGCCGGATTTGTTGGTCGTCTGGTAAGCGCCTTGTGTTACCGGGAAGTCGGTGGAGGAGGTTTGGCCGGCCACATACGCATTTCCCGCCGTATCCACGGCAATGGCAGCCGCCCCGTCAATGATGCTTCCGCCCAGGTAGGTGGAATAGACGAGAGCCGTCCCGGTCGGGTTCAGCTCCGATATAAAAGCAGTAATCTCGCCGCCCATCGTGGCTTTGTTCGCCGTTTGCAGGGCATCCGCCGTGACAGGAAAATTGTGGGACGCCGTCTGCCCAGCCACGTATGCATCGCCCGCGGCGTCTACGGCGATCGCGCTGGCCTGGTCGCCGCCGTTTCCACCCATGTAGGTGGAGTAGACCAGCGCCGTACCTGACGCATTCAGCTTGGTTACGAATGCCGGAAAAGCCTGATCGGCAGCGCCCGGATCAGTTCCTTGCAGAACTCCCGCCGTAACCGGAAAGTTGGTGGAGAGGGTCTGGCCAGTGACGTACGCATTGCCAGCCGCATCCACCGCGATAGCGTTGCTTGCGCCCCCCAGCAGTGCCGAGTTCGCATCGCCGCTCCCGCCCAGAAATGTGGCGTACACCAGCACCGGGTCGATCACCAGCGGTTTGCCGCGGTCATAGCTTCCCAGCCTGAATCCAACCGTTTGCTTGCCAGTGACCGCAAACTCGCCTGCAACCTGAACCCGCTGCCTGTTCACGGTTTGATAAATTACCGGCTTGCGGAAGATGAGCGTCCCATCGGCCGCGCGCACCACCAGGTCACCGTTGGCGGCGCGCCGCACCTCGGCCGCACCCTCAAACCGCAACGCAATCGCTCGCGCATCGGCGCCTGGCGCAACCACAAAGTCGTACTCCAACTCGCGATGGTTGCCGTAGTAAACCAGGTCAATGCCGGGATAGATGTCCCGATAGCGCACCTTGGCGTATGTGGGGATGTTGGTGTGCCACTTGGCCGGATCGCTGCCGATAAAGTAGTTAGCCGTCCCCGGCAGCCGCTCCTCGCCCAACGGTTCTGTGCCGCCGGCGCCTGCCAGTTGCATCTCAACCTTTGCGCACGCAGCAGACCTTGGCGCCGCGGCGTTTTTCGAGCCTCCAGACGCCGGCCTGGCTGCACCAGCCAAAGGTCTGCATAGCGCCAGCACCGCTTCATCGCCGGTCAGGTATAGTCCGTAACCGCTGCCTCTCGACAGAAACCTCGCACTGGGGTCCGTCTGGCCGCGATTGGCCTCAAAGCTGAGCCTGAGACTCCCATAGCTTTCAGCAATCTGCGCCCTGTGCGCCTGCAGGTTTGTTGATTGTGAGACTGCCTGAGCAGCGGCAGCGGTCAATAACGTGGCGGCAATGAGTCCGGAAATGAATCGGGTCCGGAGCGAAGAGAGATGCGTTTCCGCGAACATACGCTCTCCAGCAGCCGTTGCGGTTTGCTTCTCGATCGATGACGCACCGCATGTGGTTGGCTATTTCTAAGAACATTAGACGCGTGATTTGCGCTTTCGGCAATTGACAGGCGAACTCTCTACTCCCTTGTTCCCTTGGTCCCTCGGTCCCTTGTTCCCTTGGTCCCTCGGTCCCTTGTACCCTTGTTACCAAGGTCCCTTGTTCCCTCGGTCCCTCGGTCCCTTGCTCCCTGCTCTTATCCCGCTGGAGCCACCGAGGGCTCGCCCAGCGCCGGTGTGCCCGTCCCAATTTCCTGGTCTTTATACTGTAGTTGGTAGAGCTTCCAATAAAGTCCGCGCCTGGCCAGCAGCTCCTGGTGCGAGCCCATCTCGCGCAACTGCCCCTTGTGCATTACCAGGATGGATTCGGCGCGCTGCACGGTCGACAGCCGGTGGGCAATCAGCACGCTGGTTCGGCCCTCCACCATGCGCTCCAGGGCGGACCGGATGCGTAACTCCGTATCGGTGTCGACGCTCGAAGTCGCCTCATCCAGGATCAGAATGCGTGGATTGTAGGCTAGCGCGCGCGCGAAGTTAATGAGCTGTTTCTGGCCGGTCGAGAGGGAGTTGCCGCGTTCCCGCACCGGCTCGTTGAACTGCGCCGGCAGCCTCTCAACAAAGTCGAGTACGTTCACGTCGCGGGCGGCGATGCGCATTCTCTCGTCGCCGATCTCGTCGTTGCCCATGCGTATGTTGTCGGCGATGGTGCCGGTAAACAGAAACGGATCCTGCAGCACCACCGCGAAATGCCCGCGCAATTCATCCAGATCGTGCTCGCGCAGGTCGACCCCGTCCAATAGAATGCGTCCCGCCGTGACCTCGTAGAAGCGCATCATAAGGCTGGTCAGGGTAGTTTTGCCCGCTCCGGTGTGCCCCACAATCGCTACCGTCTGACCCGGCTCGATGGTGAACGAAACGTCTTTCAGAATCCACTCAATCCCGTCGATCGCGTTGAGCGCCGCTGCATTTGAGATTCCAGCAGGGGCTGAAGCCCCATCTCCATTTTGTGAACTCGAGGCTCGACCAAAGTCGTGCCCTGACAATTCGCTCCCAAAAGCAAGCTTCTGAGCTGTAGCAACCGCAGCTTGCTGCTCTTCAGTCAGCTTCTGATAGGTGAACCACACGTGATCGAACACGATCCGATTTGACCCGTCGCCTATCTTCGGCTGGGCCGGGCTTACAATCGCCGGCGCCGTTTCCATCAGCTTGAAGATGCGCTCGCACGCGGCCATCGCTGCCTGAATAATGTTGTACTTGTCGCTCAGGTCCTGGATCGGCCGCCAGAAGCGCTGCGAATACATGTTGAAGCTGGCCAGCATGCCGATGGTGACCGTGCCGGCAAGCACTCCGAAGCCTCCGCGCCATATCACCATGGCGATTGCAATCGACGAAAGCAATTCCACGGCCGGGTAATAGAGCGCGTAGGCAAAGATCGTATCTTTGAACGCGATCATGTGCTGCTCGTTGACCGCTTCAAAATCCTGGTAGGCGCGCTCCTCGCGGTTGAAGAGCTGCACCACGCTCATGCCGCTGATATGTTCCTGCGTGAAGCTATTGATGCGGGCGATGGCTGCACGGACGCGCCGATAGCTCTCGCGAACGTGGTCGCGAAAAACTCGCGTGACAATGAGAATGATGGGCAGCACCGCGAAGGCTACCAGCGCCAGCCACCATTTGATAGCCAGCATCACCACCGCCATAAAGCTCAGCGTGATGAAGTCGTTCACGATGGCCAGTATGCCGTCGGTGAACATGTCGTTGATGGCGTCCACGTCAGATGTCAGGCGTGTCACCAGCCGGCCAACCGCGTGCGTATCGAAGAATCCCACGTGCATCCGCTGCATATGGCGGAAGATGTCGCGGCGCAGGTCGAACATGATCTTCTGGCCGGTCCATTGCATCAGGTAGGTCTGAACCCCTTCGAACAGATACGACGAAACCAGGATGGCCAGGAAAATCGCGGAAAGCTGCGTGATGCCGCGCATGGGGTCGGGCGAAAGCCAGTTTGTCAGCCACCGTGCTGAGCTGAATCCGTGCGCTGCGCTCACCACGTCGTTGCTGGCGCGATGCTGCGGGAAATAGTGGTCGATGCCCACCATCACCAGGAACGGCCCAGCCACATCGCCAAGTGACTTGATGGTGACCGAGATGGCAGAGATGGTGGCCTGCAACCAATACGGGCGCAGGTAGTGGGCCAGCCGCCGCGCCAGCCGCGAATCGTAGACCTTACCTACCGGGTCTTCGTCGGGCTTGCGGGCCGCCGCCTGCTGGCTTGATTGTTTGGGCTTGTCCTTCTCCGATTCCGCCATCAATCACGCATCCAACTTCATTGTACGGGCCCATTTCTAAGCGCAGGAAAAACCCTCGCTGACGCGCGGACAGACTCCCGGGAACGTGCCAGGCTGCACGCCTCGCTCTTGTTAGATGTGCCAGAACAGCCGCAGCCGCAAAACCTGAGGGAGCCGGCTTGTGGGAATGCTTCCGAGTAGGAGGTTCAACCACACACGAAAAAAGGGTGCCCCATCCTCGCGACGTCTTTGTTTTTGTCGCTAGGGTGGGATATAAAACCTCACCCCACCTTTTTCGTATCAGCCGCAGCTTTCGGCTTCTGCACAGGTTTGCGAGTCGGGCTCGACACGCCCATGCTCATCAGCACGTAACCGAAGCCTTTCTTCAGCAGATCAAGCATGCTCATAGTCTCTCACTCACCCGGCTCCGGTTCCTGGCCTGCCGGTTTACGGCCTGGCGACTACTCATCCGATTCCCCCGACAGCTTCTTCGCTTTCGGAGCGTTCTCAGCCGCCGGCTCATGCAGCAAGGCTAGGACAGCAGGGGGCAGGGGCTTGTTGGCGTTGGCCAAAAGCAGGCTTACCTGCCAAATCTCAGTATCGGTCAAAACCCCCTGGTACGCCGGCATTCCCGACAGCCTTAGCCCGTTGGCAATCTTCCAGTAAGTCTCCCCTACCGGATCGCCGCTCACCCCCACCTGGTCTTCAACCCTTTGGCCTTCCCACAGCGGCGGCGCCATGGGGTACATTCGCGCGCCCAGCGAGGACTGCTTGCCGTGCACGCCGTGGCAGACCGCGCACTGTTCAACGTAAACATGCGACCCGGCTACCAGGTTCTCTTCATTCAAGGGGATGGGCGCGTACTTTGGCGCCTCCCGCGGAATGCGGTAGTGCACCGGCGCCTCGATCAACCCTACTTCCCCAATGAATGGCTTGTCGGCAACTGCCAGTGGCGGAAAGCCGTATTGGAAGTAAAGAAGCAGAGCTGCAGGAAACAGACAGCAGCCCAGGAGGATACCAAGTAAAACTCTTCCCATGTCTTAACGATCTCCGGTTCTCTTTATCGTAAGTCAAATGAGGTTCAATGGCGCCTGAAGAAGCGTTTCAGAAACACTCAGCCAATTTCACTTTACTTTCCTTTCCGGATTTGAAACTTTTACTTCGTACACTCTTGCGATCGCTTCTACGGTGCAATTCTTCTCTGTATTTCTTCCCTGGTCTGGATCCCACCCATAGCCGACAAGCCACAGAGCGGCCATCCTACGCAAAAGAAAGGATCTATTTATGGCAGACCACTCCCAGATGAAACTGGGCCGCAAGGCCATCAAGACTGACAGCCGCACCCTGATGCTGGGTAAATACCTCACTCCTGCGCTGCCGCCGCCTCCACCCTCAGCGGACTGGACCAAGGGCATCACATCATGGGGCATGATGATGAACGACACGCTCGGCTGCTGCACCATTGCCGGTGTCGGCCACGCCATCCAGGTATTCACCGCCAATACCGGCACTGAGGTCACGGTTCCCGACTCCACCATCGAGACATACTACGAGCAGTGGGACGGCTACGTCCCCGGCAACCCCAAAACCGACAATGGTGGCGTTGAGCTGGACGTGCTGAACGACTGGAAAAAAGGTGGGTTCGCCGGCAATACGCTGACGGCGTTCGCCGATCCCAAGGTGTCGAGCCTGGTTGAAGTTCGCCAGTCCATCGCACTCTTCGGCGGCGTCTATATTGGCCTCAGCCTGCCGCTCACTGCGCAAACCCAGGATGTGTGGGACGTGGCGCCCAAGGGTGGCGCCAAGGCCAAGCCGGGCAGTTGGGGCGGCCACTGCGTGTTTGTCGCCAAGTACGATCAGAACAGCTTTACCTGCATCACCTGGGGCCAACTCAAGGTGATGACGGTTGCCTTCTGGAATAAATACTGCGACGAAGCCCATGCCCTGCTCGCACAAGCGTGGCTCAGCGCCAAGGGATCGCCGAGCGGCTTTAACCAAGCTCAACTCCAAGCCGATTTGAACGCGATTGTCTGATTCGAGGACCCTGCGCCCATCTGCTTTCACAGCCGTCTAATGAGCTACAAGCTCTCACGAGCCAGAGACTCGCCCACAATGCTGCCCCCGGGATGATTTAATACCAGTTGGGGGGAGCACTGTGCGCGAGCCTGCTCGCGCGGTTGTGTTTCCGCACTCCCATGGAGGAATCCCGATCACGATGCACTCTTTTCTACGCTTTTTCCTGGTGCTGACATTGGCCGCGCCAGCCGCACTTCTGGCCCAATCCACGGCTTCTTCTTCGAGCAGCGATTCCCAGGCTCCCAGTTCTTCAAGTTCTCAGGCCCAGCCGGCCACCCAGGAATCCGGCCAGATCAGCGTAGCGGCCCGCATCAAGCAGCGCCGCGAACAGCGCCGCGCCGCGGCCATCCGCGACACCTACGACCATCTGTACGAGGCATTTGCCGGCGCCAGCTACCTGCGCTTTACGCCCGGCGCCTCGCTGCAGCGCACGGCATTCTATGGGTGGGATACCGGCGTCACCCGCTACTACAGCGAGCGTTTCGGCGTCACCTTCGACGCCCGCGGCTACGAGGGCATTGCCTATACAGGCCTGATACCGGGTGTCACCAACGCCACCAACACCCGTCCCAAAATCAGCATGTACGATCTTATGGCCGGCCCCACTTACCGGTTCTACATCGTGCCCAAGGTTTCCATCTCCGGTCGAGTGCTGGGCGGACTCGCGATCGGCAACTTCTCCGGCGACACCAACGGCTTCGGTTCCACCCTCTTTGGCATGTGGCCTGACGCCGACACCTTTGCCGCCGGCGGCAGCATTGTGGGCCAATACAACGCCACGCCCCACATGAGCTTGCGGCTGAGCGGCGAAGACCTGGCCACCGGTTTCGGCTCAACAACCCAGAACGCTTTCGGCTTCACTGCCGGCTTCGTATACAGATTCGGAAAAATGTAAAGACAGGCAATAGGGAGTAGGCAATAGGGAATAGGAAGACTGCCGAAAAGCTCAGCGATCCCTAGTCCTTAGTCCCTGTTCCCTGTTTCTCTCAATCGCCACAACCGTAATATCGTCCGATTGTCCAAATTCCCGGGCCGCGTCACCTATTTCTATCGCGGTCTTGGTTGAAATCTGCCGCGCGCGATCAAAGCCAAAAAGCTCTCCATCGGGTTTTTGCGCCTCCACCACTCCGTCCGTGCAGAAAACGATGCGGCTGCCGGGCTCCATTCGAAAAGAAGTCGTCAGATATTGCCCTGCTCCGGCGAATCCGAGAGGCAGCGTCCCGGCGAGCTCAATCTCTTTACCGTCGAGGTAGGGCGGCAGGTGGCCGGCATTGGCCATCGTGACCGCGCCATCGTGCCCAATCCGAGCCGCAATCGCAGTTGCATATCCGCCGCTGCTGCGCCCCAACAGCCGGTCGTGGAGGATGCGCAGAATGCGGGCCGGATCGTGCGAATCCTCAGCGGCGGTACGGATGGAGCCCACCAGCATTGAAACCAGCATGGCCGCGGGCAGCCCCTTTCCCGCAACGTCGCCAACCACCACCAGCATTCCTCCGTCACCATCAGGAAGAATCTGGAAGAAATCGCCGCCCACCTGCTGAGCAGGTACGTAAGTAGATTCCACGCAAAATCCTGGAAAGCACTCGGCACTTTCCGGAACAATCACCCGCTGCACTTCGCGAGCCGCCGCCATCTCGGTATCGAGCGCAGTCTTTTCAGTAGTCACCCGCATGCGCCGCCGGAATTCTCCGACGAACACGAATACAAAGCCCCCATAGGCCAGAAGAGTTGCAAGAATGATGGCAATGCCGTCGTAGTTAAGGCGGTCTGCCAGGCTGTTGATCTGCGCCGCATTCATCGTGATTGGATTGGGCGGAACAGGGAAATGCCGGTTAAGCTCCCGCATACTAAATATCTGCAAGAAGAAGAGAGGTACAAAGACCATCCACGAGCGGCCCCGCAGCCGCACGCCCGTCCAGGCATAAATTACTGCGATCAGGCCTGACACTAACACTCCGCCCGCGAATCGAATTGGTAGCTGCCGCCCAAAGTCGGAGATGTCCTCTGCAATCCCTATCGTGGAAAAGGTGAAAAACACGGCAGAGAGGAAGATGACTGCCGTTCTTTTCGGGACGGTCGTCCACGGATTTAGTTTCTGCGGGGTGTCAGGAGCCTTTCGCTTATCTCTCAATTTGACCTCTCCAATCCGATCGCTTTAATACTACAGTTGCAGATAGATTCGCCGGTGGGAGCAGGCGGCTTCAGCCCATTGAACAACCGCAGATCCGGTAGGTAACTTGCAGAAACGCGCAAAGCTTGACATGGTCCACTCCATCGGTTCGTCGCCCCGCACCGGGCAAGCGACTGTTAATCTGAAGCCACCGAACAAGGCGGGGAATTTACCCCCATTCGGATGTCATCACCAGGCTTGACCGAATTGCCTTGGGTCGTGTGTACCGATGGAGATTCCGATGAAGATATTCGCTGCCGCGTTTTGCGCATTCAACATCGCAATGTTTTTCCCATCAGTGCTTTATCCACAACAAGCAACCGAAGGGCACAGATTTCGGGTTGAGATCCATCCCGCTGCGGATAAACGTCCTGCCTGCATCGTCACCAATCTCAGTAACAAACCGGTATGGGCTCTGGTTTTGGAAATCTCTTCTTCGTCGCAACCGGCAAGGAGAGCCAAAAAGGTCTGGGACACGCTCTTGGAAGGTGGCCCGCCCATCGAACCAGGCGCCAGCATTTCGCGGCCGCTCTTTGAGTTTGCCTTCAGTCCTCTGCCCGACCAAATCAAAGTGGTCGCAGCCGTCTGGACCGACGGCGAGACTTTTGGCGCGCCCGCATCGGTTAACTTAATCCTCAACTATCGCACCACGCGCGCCGCCGATTATGAAGACGCAGCCGCCATTTTGCAGCAGGGTCTGAACCATAATTGGACTCGAGAACAGTATGAGCAAGCTTTTCGCGACAAGCCGGATTCCGCCGCCGTTTACACCGTGCGCACCGCGCTTTCCGCAACGCTCCAAACCGCTCCTGCACCCGAGGCCTTCAACCATACCATGCAATTCCTGCTGACGAATTTTCAGCAGTTATCGAAACAGCTTCGTAAAGTGAAACCTATCTAGGCACGGGTCCCACTCAGATAGTTGACCCATAATGCTTAACCTGGCGACGCATCAGTTTTGGGCGCCGACAGCAAGTCCTCGTCTATCAAGAAAACTCCGCACCGCCTCCCGGCGATATACTTGGGCGACTTCAAACCGCGACCCGGGACTCGCGTCAAAATGATGCACATTCGAATGCGCTCTGCCTGTCGATTCGCAGTCGCGCTGGTCGTTCTTCTCATGGGCCACTACACCGCAATCAGCCAGCAACCATCCGATTTGCGTACGCCTCCGCCGCCGCCCACGCCTCACCTGAACGGCCCCAAAGTCTACGGCGCGCGCCCCGGCCATCCATTCCTCTACCGCATTCCCTGCACCGGAAACCGGCCCATGACGTTTGCCGCTAAGAGCCTGCCGGCTTCGCTCAAGCTCGATCGGCAAACTGGAATCATCTCGGGCACGACACCCAAAAAGCCAGGCGAATTTCTGGTGACCATCAAGGCTGCAAATGCGCTGGGCTCAGACTCTCGTACCTTCAAAATCGTCGTCGGAGATACCATCGGCCTCACGCCGCAGATGGGCTGGAACGATTGGTACAGCTATTACGAGCACGTCTCCGACCGCGATATTCGCGACGCTGCGGCCGCGATGATCTCCTCCGGTATGGCCGACTACGGCTATCAGTTTGTCGATATCGACGACTGCTGGGCCCGAAAGCCTGGTTCCAACGACCCGGCCCTGAATGGACCCACGCGTGACGCACAAGGCAACATCCTGCCCAACTCCCGCTTTCCCGATATGTCCGCGCTCACCGGCTATATCCATTCGCTGGGACTGAAAGCGGGCATCTATAGCGGGCCAGGCCCTTTGACCTGCGCCAAATTTGAGGCGTCGTATCAGCACGAAGATGCGGATGCGCACCGTATCGCCGCGTGGGGCTTCGATCTGCTCAAGTACGATTGGTGTTCCTACGACAGCATCGCAAAAGATAAGTCGCTTGCAGAAGTTGAGAAGCCTTACATCAAAATGGGCGGAATCCTACACGGTCTCGATCGCGATGTCGTCCTCAACATGTGTCAATACGGCATGGGCGACGTGTGGAACTGGGGACGCCAGGCCGGCGGCAACTCCTGGCGCACCACCGGCGACCTGGGTTGGGAACCCGGCGACGCTCTGCCCGGCTTTTACCATATCGCCTTTGCCAACGCCGCGCACAGCGCCAATACCGGTCCCGGCGGATGGAACGATCCCGACTACATCCTGATAGGAACAGTTGGCGACGCCCGCAACATCGAACTGCCGGGCCGGCCTACTTCGTTGACCCACGAAGAACAGTACAGCTATATGTCCATGTGGTCCCTGATGGCCGCGCCGCTGTTCTTCTCCGGCGAGATGACCCAGCTCGATCCCTTTACCCTGAATGTGCTATGCAACTCCGAGGTCATCGATGTCGATCAGGACTCGCTAGGGAAACAAGCAGCGATTGTCCGCAAAACAGACGACGAGTTCATCCTCGAAAAATCTCTTGAAGATGGTTCTGTCGCTGTAGGATTTTTCAACTTGACCACAGCGCCGCGCTCCATCTCTGCGGACTGGAAGCAACTCGGGGTGAATGGAAAGCAAACCGCCCGCGACCTTTGGCGGCAGCACGATCTTGGCTCATTTACCGGCAGCTTTTCTGCCGATGTTCCGCCCCACGGCGTCATGTTTGTGCGACTCACTTCTGCGCGTTGAATTGCGTGGTCGCCTGGTGACCGGTCCACCACAGGAAGGGTACGGGCTTTAGCCCGTACATAATAAATTGAAAAATGTTTGCGGGCTTTAGCCCCTGAGGAAAAATCATTTCAAACCGTCCCAGAAAAAGAGGAGCTTCACTTATGCGGGAAACCTTGTCTCGTCGTAACTTCATTCAATCCGGCGCACTTTTTACTGCCGGCTGCGTTGCCGCCGGAGCCGCGCCAATTTCCGCCTCCGCAGAAGCCGTGCCCGAATCGGGCAAACCCTCGCCCATCAAGCTCGGCCTCGCCAGCTACACCTTCCGCAACTTCACGCGCGCGCAGCTTATCGGCTACATGAAGCAGCTCAACCTCGTCGATCTGAATTGCAAGGACACCAAAGACCACCTGCCCATGGATCCCGCTGCCGAGGCCGCCGCCCTGGCCGACTACGCCGCCAACAACATCAAGGTGCACGCCATCGGCGCGGTTTATTTTCAAAAAGACGACGATGACGACATCCGCTCCAAATTCGAATATGCGAAACGCGCCGGCGTCAAAGTGATCGTGGCGGGTGACCCGGCCGTCACTACGCTGCCCCGCATCGAGCGCTTCGTGAAGGAATACGACATCCGCATCGCCATTCACAATCACGGCCCTGAAGACAAAATCTGGCCCTCGCCCTACGACGTGCTGCGTGCCGTGGACAAGATGGACCCGCGCATCGGCTGCTGCATCGACATTGGCCACGCCGCCCGCGCCGGCGCCAACGTGCCGCAGGCCGTCCGCGACGTGGGCCCGCGCCTCTTTAACATGCACGCCAAAGATCTCAGCGACTTCACCAGTAAAGAAAGCCAGGTAGCGGTAGGCCAGGGCATCATGCCCATCCGCGGCATATTCGAGTCGCTAATCGCCATCAACTATCAGGGCTTCGTCGATCTCGAATACGAAATCCACGGCGACGATCCCATGCCCGGCGTGATCGAGAGCTTCGCCTTCATGCGCGGCGTGTTAAGAGGGATGGGGTATCTCAACAGTTAGTCAGTGAGTTAGCAAGTCGGAAAACCAGCGCGGTTTCGTGCCGGGTGCCCCCGGTCTCGACTTTGAGACCGGGGAGAGCGCGAACCTCAATTAGCCGCCACTGATCACTGACCACTGTCTCTACTGCAGTATCGGTATCCCCGCAATCCGCTGCTGCCACTCTGCGGGCCCGGTCTGGTGAACGCTGGTTCCCTTCGAGTCGACAGCAACCGTCACTGGCATGTCCTTCACTTCGAACTCGTAAATTCCTTCCATGCCCAGGTCTTCAAACGCCAGTTGCCGCGCGCCAATGATGGCCTTCGAAACCAGGTATGCCGCGCCGCCCACAGCCATCAGGTACACCGCGCCGAACTCTTTGATCGCCTCAATCGCCACCGGCCCGCGCTCCGCCTTGCCGATCATGCCCAGCAGTCCCGTCTCGGCCAGCATCTGGCGAGTGAACTTGTCCATGCGCGTTGCCGTCGTCGGACCGGCGGGGCCAATCACTTCTTCCCGCACCGGGTCCACCGGCCCAACGTAGTAGATAAACCGGTTGCGAAAATCCACCGGAAGTTTTTCGCCGCGGCTCAGCATTTCGGTCATGCGTTTGTGCGCAGCATCGCGGCCGGTAAGCATTTTGCCGCTCAGCAGCAGCACTTCGCCCGGCTTCCACGTCGCAGCCTCTTCCCTCGTCACGGTGTCGAGGTTCACTCGCCGCGCGCCACTCACGTCGTACGTCAGCTTCGGCCAGTCATCGAGCGACGGCGGATCGAGATACGCCGGCCCCGACCCATCAAGCACAATATGCGCATGCCGCGTAGCCGCGCAGTTGGGAATCATGGCGACGGGCAAATTGGCCGCGTGTGCCGGCGTGTCCAGCACTTTTACATCCAGCACGGTTGTGAGTCCGCCCAGTCCCTGCGCGCCAATGCCCAGGCGATTGACCTTGTCGTAGAGTTCAAGCCTCAGCTTTTCGGCAGTGGTCTTCGCGCCACGCTCTTTCAGATCCTGAATGTCGATCGGATCCATCAGACTCTGCTTGGCCAGCAGCATCGCCTTCTCTGCCGTGCCGCCAATGCCGATGCCCAGCATCCCCGGCGGGCACCAGCCCGCGCCCATGGTAGGCACGGTCTTCAGCACCCACTCCACAATCGAGTCCGATGGGTTCAGCATTGCGAACTTCGACTTGGCCTCGGACCCTCCGCCCTTGGCCGCGACCGTTACCTCAACCGTGGAACCCTTCACCAACTCCACCGAGACGCACGCCGGCGTATTGTCTTTGGTGTTCTTGCGCGCGCCCGCTGGGTCGGCCTGCAGCGAGGCCCGCAGCTTGTTGTCGGGATCGAGATAAGCGCGCCGCACGCCTTCGTCCACCATCTCCTGCAAGTCCAAAAGTCTTTCGCCCGGGCCGGGTTCAAAGCGCACATCCATGCCCACCTTCACAAAGGCGTTCACAATGCCCGTGTCCTGGCAGATGGGCCGATGGCCCTCGGCGCACATGCGGCTGTTGATAAGGATCTGCGCCATGGCATCGCGCGCGGCCGGCGACTGCTCGCGCTCGTAAGCCTTGGCCAGCGAGGTAATGTAGTCCACCGGGTGGTAGTAGCTGATGTACTGCAGCGCGCCTGCCACGCTCGAAATAAAATCTTCCTGCTTGATAACGGTCACGGTGATGCTCCTTCAACCTTTCTAGGTTAAAGGATGCAGAGCAAAGCTGGCAGAAGCGCCGCCTGTCACTTCGCCGAGGATTGCAGATCGGGTCGAGGTATTTCGGACTCCGGGTTTGAGTTTAGAATCTCCAAACGCACTTTAACCGCAATGTGGACCGCCTGCTCAGGTGTAACCCCAAGAAGTGCGGCCAATTCATGGGCCAGACGGCAGACCTCCCTGTCTCTGAGGTAATAGACCACTGGACTGCGCTCCCAACAACCTTATCGGCGGGTCGCGTATTTGCATCATGATGGCTCGAATGCGGCCACTCCTTCATACCAACCTTGCACCCGATGTCCTAATCTAGAGCCATGGCGGAATTACGCATGGACGTGGCGGCAACGAGCGTGAACGGGATTTCTGACGAGATTTTTGACCTGCTGGTGATCGGAGCCGGTCCCACCGGCCTGGCCTGTGCCATCGAGGCCCAAAAAGCCGGCTTCCGCGCGGTCTGTGTCGACAAGGGCTGCCTGTGCAACTCGCTCTTCCACTACCCCGCCCACATGACCTTCTTCACCACTTCTGAGCGACTGGAGATCGGCGGCATTCCCTTCCCTTCGACCAACGCCAAACCAAACCGCAATGAGGCGCTGGAGTATTACCGGCTGGTAGCCGCCTTTTACAAACTCGATGTGCGCCAGTACACGCGGGTGGAGCGGGTTCACGGCTCGGAGGGAAACTTTACCGCGAACACAATCGATCTTCATGGCCGTCCCGGAAACCTGCGCGCCCGCACGCTGGCCATCGCCACCGGTTACTACGATCTGCCCAACCTCATGGGCATTCCCGGCGAGGACATGGCCAAGGTCCATCACTACTACAACGATCCCCACCCTTACTACAACCTCGATGTCGCGGTGATCGGCGGCAAGAATTCGGCCGCGATTGCGGCGCTCGAACTGTGGCGTCACGGTGCTCGCGTTACTTTGATCTACCGCGGCCCTGAGATTCCGCCGCACGTAAAGTACTGGATCAAGCCGGACATCGAAAACCGAATTAAAGATGGCGAGATCACGGCCTATTTCAATTCCAACGTCATCGAGATCACGCCCGACACGGTGATTGTCGACACACCCGCCGGCCGCAAGGCCCTGCCCAACGACTTCGTCTTTGCGCTCACCGGCTACCATCCCGATTTCGACTTTATTGAGAGCCTGGGCGTGGTTTGCAATGGCGAAGACCGGCTGCCCGTCTGCCATAAGGAAACACTGGAAAGCAACATCCCGGGCATCTACTTGGCCGGCGTCATTGTGGCGGGGGAACGTACCAACGAAATCTTCATTGAAAACGGCCGCTTTCATGGCCTCCAGATCGCTTCGGCGCTGGCTGCACGTTATAAACCGGCGGCAGCTTCGTAAAACGCGGCCTGGGGCTGGGATTATTCACGCGCAAAGCGAGTCACGAACGCGTTTTAAACCCGACAGCCTACAATGAAGGGTCGCGAAAGCTTAAGGAGGTGAGCGCGTTGAGTATCCGCTGGTGGCCCCAGTCGATTCGCTGGCAGATGCTCGCCGGCCTGTTGCTGCTGGAGACACTTTCGATCTCGCTCTTCGGCATTCTGCTCTTCCGCCAGCGCGTTCGCGACGTCACCGCGCGCGCGCATACGCGTCTTTCTTACGAAGCTACTTCGCTTGCTCTCCAGGCGCGCGAGGCACTCATCGAACAACGGCCGGGATGGATTGACCACAGCGTGAAAATGCTGGGACACGCGCCTACGGTGGCCATGGCCAAAGTCACTGACCCGGCAGGAAACATGCTCTTCATCAGCCGCGGAGAAGCCGATGAGTCGACGCTTCTCCCCGTTGAAGTTGCTATCGTTCCGCAACTCCGGAATGGCGGGACACAATGCGTCACTCTACCCGGCGATCAGTGGGAATGCGCGCAGGCCATCTATACTGGCAACGATTTGCGCGGAATTGCCTGGGTGGAATACGACAAGAGTCCGGCCAGGGAACAGCTCAGCGCCATCATCAACGACACCATTGTCTTCGCCGTCATCTGGATCATTGCCTCCGCGATCCTGGTGCTGCTGATGTCGCGCTCAATCGCGCAGCCGCTCGCCACTCTGCACCGGGGTGCAAGAGAGCTCACTGAGTCGCTCGATAACAGCAGTCGCTTCCCGCTGCCGGTCCCGGTGCACAACGAAGTCGGCGACCTCATCGAGGCCTTTAATCGCATGGTGGCGTCGCTGGCCGAGCAGCGCTCGGGATTGAACGACACGCTTTCGCTGCTCGACTCCATGCTGGCTAATGCGCCCATCGGCCTCGCCTTTTGCGACCGCAGTTGCCGCCTGGTGCGCGTCAATCAGGTGTTCGCCGATCTGGCCGGCGTCTCTCTCAGCCGCCACCTGGGCCGCACCCTCCCCGAACTGCTTCCCGCTGCTGTGGCCGATGAGTTGGAGAAGGCGGTCCTGCGAGTCTTTGCAACCGAGCAGCCGGTGCGCAATCTTGAACTCACTGGCGAACGCGATGCATCGGGTAAGGCAGAAAAACTGAATCGCACCTGGACGTGGCTGGTGAGCGCTTATCCCGTGCGAACCAATCCCACCAACGTCCGCTGGGTCGGCGTCATCGTGCTTGATGCAAGTGACCGGAAGCGCAGCGAAGAAGCTTTGCGCCGCAGCGAGAAGTTGGCGGTTACAGGCCGTCTGGCAGCTTCCATCGCCCACGAAATCAACAATCCGCTCGAGGCCATTACCAATCTGCTCTTTTTGATGCGCAGTTTCACCACGCTCGACGATCAGACGCTGAACTATGTCTCCATGGCCGAACACGAGGTGCGCCGCATTGCCGAAATCACGCAGCAGACGCTCCGCTTTTACCGGCAATCCACACTGCCCGCGCGAACCACCATGTCTGAGCTGCTTGACTCGGTGCTCTCGCTTCACCAGGGCCGGTTTAACACCCTCGATATCCACGTGGTGCGCGATTACGATCCCTCACTCGATCTCTTCTGTTTTGCGGGCGAGATCCGCCAGGTGATGGCCAACCTGGTGGGCAACGCGGTGGATGCCCTCAGCAACGGTGGACGCATCCTGGTGAGGGCCCGCAAATCGCACAACTGGACGAACCCTTCGCAGGCCGGCGTGCGGTTTGTAGTTGCCGACACTGGCAGCGGCATGGAGCGGGAAGTGCGCGATCGCGTCTTTGAACCCTTCTTCACCACCAAGGAAGTTACCGGAACCGGACTCGGGCTGTGGGTCAGCCAGGCGATCATCGCCAAGCACCACGGACTGGTTCACGTGCGCAGCCGCTCTACATCGGCGCAATCCGAGGCCCGCGCGGGCAAATCCGGAACGGGCAGCTCCGGAACGATCGCCTCCGGAACGGTTTTTGAAATCTTCATCCCCGACGATCCAAATCTGGTGAACGGCGCGGCCCCGGCGGGCAAATAGGCCGACGCTTTCTTTCTCAGGCCCCGCAATCGGGCTCCTTGGAGAGCGCTGCATTGGGGCGGACTTGGTACTAATTGCGAGGCCGGAGAAACAATGCAAAGTTCCTCGGACGAGGCACCCTTTCTCCGCTGCCGCGCATCACCCTAGTGGTTCATTGCGTCACTGTCCCGAGACCGGGAGTGAGCAATAATGAACCCGAATTGCCAGGAGGCTTGTATGGCACGTTTTAGCCTTCGGCTGATTCCGGCCCTCGTATTTGCATCAAGCCTGACTCTGCCGTCTACCGCACAGAACTCCGCTCCTCAATCGCAAACCCAGCCAGCCCAAGTGCAGCCGCAGCCAACCGGCAACCATGCTCCGCAGAATCCGGCGGCGCAGCCGGCGTTGACGTTGCGCACCTTTACGCGCATGGTGACTCTTGAGGTGGTTGCCGAAGATTCGAAGGGGCGCCACATTACAGGCCTCAACGCCGATGACTTCAAGATTTCCGAGCAGACGCCAAAAAAGAGCAGCGAAAAACGCGAGCAGAAGATCGCCGCGATCAGGGAGGTTCAGACTGCCGCGTTGGAACCTCCAGCGGCGCTCCCCGCGAACGCCGCCTCTGGCGTATATACGAATGCCGTTGGCGCGCAGACAGACGCAGTGCCGCCTACCGTGATCGTAGTCGACGGAATTAATACGCCAATCCAAGCTCAGGCGCAGGTCCACGAGCAGATGCTGAAGATTCTGCGACAGCTTCCGCCGAACGTGCCGGTCGCAGTGATGCTGATGGGCGACCGCCTGGAACTGCTGCAAGGGTTCACTACCGACCCTAAACTGCTGCAACAGGCACTGGCCAAGGCACACAGCGTGGTGGGGCAAGGGCTGCAAAACGACCCCCGCTGGGATCCGGATTCTCCCATGAATCTTGCTTACGGCCTCCAGGCAGACACAACTAGTTACTCGGCCAGCCTGGTTGATAAAGTCGGCAGCTTCGACGTGGGAATCTACGCATTCGCGTCGCCTTTGCTCCTGAGAATGACCTGCGACGCGTTCATGTCAATTGCGCACAGCCTGGAAGGCTATCCGGGACGCAAGAACCTGCTCTGGCTTTCGACTTCATTCCCCCTGACCGACTATCTCGCGTGGAGCCCCGGGAAATCGGCACATCCCAACATCGACGACAACCTGGGTATCCCTAATTACATTCAGATTCTCGATAATGCTCTTAGCGACGCAAGAATTGCCATTTACCCGGTCGATCTGGGCGGCGTAACCACACTGCAGGCCTTTACGGCGCAAACCAGGATCAGGGCCCAATCGGGAATCGAGGGGACGATGGACGCGGCGAACGCGATAGCCGGCGCTAACCGGGTCCAGTTACAACAGCAATTCGGCCAGCGCACCACCATGGACGACCTGGCCGATGCAACAGGTGGCAAGGTGTGCGCAGGCGACAACGACCTGGGCGACTGCGTGCGCAAGGCCGTCGCCGATGGCAGCGACTTTTACGATATCTCCTACTATCCTGACTCGCCCGTCTGGAATGGCGAGTATCGGAAGATCATGATCGAGTTGAAACAGCATGGCGCGCACTTGAGCTACCGCCAGGGATACTACGCTACTCCGGAGGGCAGCCCCGACCCGCACACCGAGGCCGCGGAGATGCAGGACCACTGCAACGATATGCTGAACGCGACCGCGATTGCGTTCATGGCAAGGAGCCTGCCCGCGGACTCGCCGGATCAGCTCAAGTTTTCGCTCATGGTTGACGCGTCGCCCTTGACGTTTTCGCCTACGTCTGATGGCCTCCGTCAGTTAAACCTGGCGGTCGGGGTGTGCACGTACAACGAGAAGGGCCGGGCCGTCAACTTGATGAACTACCCGGTCGACATCAAGCTGAGTCCTCAGCAATTCGCTACTGTAAATTCGACGGGGAAGCTGACGGACACTGTCCTCGTTCCGGGTCCCAAACCGGCGGCGATACGGCTGCTGGTGAAAGACGTTCCGACCGGCAAGCTGGGATCGATTTACATCAAGACGGGCGATCTGGTTGCGACTGTTCCGCATTAGAGCCACAAACGGAGCGACGCGTTTCAGCATTGGCGAACACGGAGAGGGATGGGTGTTAGTACGGCTTCAACGAGCGCAGTTTTTTATCAATCCCGAAGGGATCGTTCGGGCTGGCGCCGCGGACGACATGCGACATGCAGCGGCTGCGGGTTTCGAGTCCCTTGGCGTACGACCGCGTCACGTGCAGCCGGTCCATGACGATGTAACGCGTGCGCAACCCGCTGATGGTGGCCGGCAGCGATGCGGGCACTTGGCGCCGGTCAACGTAGATCACCAGCACGGCGTCTCGGGGATTGTCGTAGCTCTGCCCCACTCCCACGCCGAAGAATGCGGCGTTCGCGCGCATAAGGCCTTTGGCAATTCGCTGCTTCACGCTTACCGCCGCGTTCAGAACGGCGCCTGGGAGCGCGGCAGGCTGATTGGCATCAAGCGCGGTCTCAGGGGCCGAGCCATTGGCCACGGCCTCGCTTGTTGAGGGAATCACAACCGTGCGCACCCCGGCGATCGTGGCGGGCACTGATACGCTGGCGCCGCGGTTCACATAAACAATTACCGCGCCATCGCCGCCATGATCGCTGCTCTTGCCCATGGCCACGCCCAGGATTCCCTGCGACGGGTTCACCAGCATGCGCGCCGCGCTCATTGCCTGCTCGGTGCGATTCGTCTCGCTGTTGGCAAGCGCGTGCGCCTGCGCCGCCAATGCCGTGCTGTTGCCGTAGTTCAGGCAGCTCACCGCATGATCGGCGCCGCCTACGAAGGTGTACGAAGTGCCCATCTGCGAACCCAGTTCGCTCAGCACGTCGGCAACGGGATTTGCAATGCCCTCGCTGACGCCGGAAGCCTGATCGATCCCGCCTGCAAAAAACAGCCCTACCGGCTCCGCGTCCGCCGTATCCACCACCAGCGATCCTGAGTCCCCGGCGTCGCTGAATTGATCGCCTTCAATGCCGATTTGGTTGCTGTACGTCTTGGTGTAGTAGGGATCGGTCTCGGCGCAGTTGCCGTAATAGGAGACCTGCACATCCAGATCGACTGCCGAGATGGCGGCGCAGGTAAGGCCGGTGGTGCGTCCGCTCTTGGCCACGGTCATGCTCAGCGTGCCCGTCTCCCCCTTTCCGCCCGTGGACGAGATTCCGGGCGGCGCTGCCGCCAGCGTGCCGTTTGCCTGCAGCGCGCCAAGCTCCAGAATGTTGCCGCTGGTGCTCACCGCGCCCGAGTTCACCTGCGCAATAGCCGCATCCACATTGCCGGAGCCATCGAGCTTTACAAATCCTGTGAGCGTTCCCACCGCCGTCTCGGTGCCGCCCTGGTCGTAGGGCACGCAATTGGCGTCGATCAATCCCGGCTGAACAATCAGCTCGCCCGGCGAAGCCTGGTCGCTGCGCGCCAGCACGTGGTTGCAGCTCAGCAGGTACTGCGTGCCGCTCGCGCTCTCGAGCAACGAGCCAAGCGTGCCTCCGCAACAATCTGTTACCTGGTCTTTAGAGTTGGTGTCGTAATCGTCGTTGTTGCTGCCCGAGCTGCCGAGTGCGATCGGAGCTGCCAACTGCGCCTGGTGCGCGGCTGGATTGCTGTCGATACCCGCCGTATTCAGCAGCACTTCGCTCGACGTCACCGACGCGGAGTTGCCGCCCACCGTGGCCACAATATACGTTGCGCCAGTGGCCGGCATATTAGAGGGAGCCGTATACGTAACCGAACAGTTGGTGAATTGCTGGCTGCTGCGCGAGCAGTTCACCGAGCCCAGCGTTCCCTCGCCGCCGCTCGAGCCCGTAGACATATTCGAGAGCGCGTAGTTGATTCCCGCCGTCCCGCCCGCCTCGGCAATGTAGCCGGTAAGGGTGATGCTTCCGTTTGCCCCGAGAGCCACATTTTCAGGAGCGAGGGGCTGCAGGAATCCCGGCGTGACCGTAACCGTAGCCGAAGTGCTGACGCTCGTATTCGACTGGAGCGTAGCCGTAACCGTTACCTGCACCGTGTTTGCGGTCAGGTAGCCGGGGGGCGTGTATTGCCCACTGGAGTTGATGGTCCCGGTCCCGGCCAGCGCATCCCCGCCACTCACGCTCCAAGTCACGCTGGGCGCGCCGCTGCCCGTGCTCGAAGCGGAAAACTGTTCATAAGCGGCGCCGGTCGACGAACTGCTCCCATTACAGCCGGTGCAATTGGTGTCGATGGCAGCGGTTCCCGGCGAGACGCTTAAGCTGTTGCTCGAGCCCCCTGAAACGCCTGCGCCGCTGCAGCCAGCCAGGACAAACGCGACGGGTGCAATTACAGCCAGCAGTAGCCGCAATGCCGGCCGGTTCCCGGCCGATTTCCGGCGCCGGCTCGCACCTGGCCAGGGTGCTCCTGCCGAGCGCGATCCCGTCACACTGGGTGCTGTCGATGCTGGAGTAGTTGAACTCAAGACGCGTCTATAGCCTTCCGCAATCGATAGAAATAATTCAAAGGCTTGCAGTTACCCTGATCGCTGGCTGAATTCCCGGCACATTACCGCCGCAAAGCTCTGCCCACTTTAATCCACATGCCGCAATGCCATATTAGACCTAATCGATGGGGAAAATGTTGTCTCCGACCGGCCCACGGCAGCAAAGAAACACCGTTCCGGCACCTCGAAGGCATTCCGACCCAAATCAGAAAAGGACAATCCCCCTACGACAGCACCCGGCAAGAGGACAATCCAGCTACGACACCACCCGGCCTAAACCTCCCGGAGGGAGAGAATGAACTTAGCCCAGCGTGGAGCGCAGCGCAGCGCTGAGAACAGCCGCCTAAAACCACCGTCGCCCCAGAGGGGCGGTCCGAACTTAGCCCAGCGTGGAGCGCAGCGCAACGCTGGGAACAGCCGCCTAAAACCCCCGTCGCCCCAGAGGGGCGAACCGAACTTAGCCCAGCGTGGAGCGCAGCGCAGCGCTGAGAACAGCCGCCTAAAACCCCCATCGCCCCAGAGGGGCGGTCCGAACTTAGCCCAGCGTGGAGCGCAGCGCAACGCTGGGATCCGCCAGCGACAAAGTTCCGCCGTCCCGGAGGGCCGGTGCGAATCCTTCAATCCATCCAAATCAGGATCGGGACAATCCCCCTACGACAGCACCCGGCCCAGAAAGCCCTTCAGCCCCAGTCGGCCGAGCAGTACCGTGAAAAAAACCAGCGCCGTCAGGATCGCCCACCACGGCATGTGCGCAATGCTGGGCGTAACGGCCGCGCGCAGTCCTTCGCTCATATACACAATCGGGTTGAACAGCACACCATACTGTAGCCACTTGATATTTCTAAGCAGCGCCCAAGGGTAATACACGCAGCCCAGGAAAGTGATGGGCACAACCAGGATGGAGAAGACCAGGCCGATCTGCCGCGGGTTCACGGTCGACCCGATCACCAGTCCGAGCGATCCCGCCAGGTAGCTGGCCATTACCAGCACCAGCACAAACAGGAACCAGTTGTGAATGTCGGCCCTCACTGGCGTGGCAGGAATGTAATAGGCCATGGGAATCACCAGCAGCGCGGCGATGATGCTTTGCAGCGCGCTGAAGCTCACCTTCTCAAACGCCACGGCCCACAGCGGCAGCGGACACATCACGCGGTCGTCGATCTCGCGCGTCACGCCGAACTCCTGCGAAAGCGGCAGCGCCACCGCGGCAATGCCTGAGAACATGATGGCCACGGCCATAAGGCCGGGCAGAAGTATGGTGCCGAAATCGAGCCCGCCCGCGCCGCCGGCCAACGGATTCGCCCCGCCCATGCGCGGCATGATGAACGTAAACACAAACAGGAAAAGCAACGGCTGCATGCCCACGCGCGCCAGAAAAACATGAAGCTCGCGCGAAAGCACGCGCAGATCGCGCAACAGCAGCCCCACGAAAGACTGGATGAAGATTCTCGAGTTAAGTGAAGCTGATTCCATATCGGTCTCAATTGCGGCCGGGGCCGCTCTAGTTGGTTGCATCAATCACGCTTTGCAAGGGCACGGCTTTACAGGCTGCGGAAAAACTCGCCTTGCGGTCGTTTTGTAACAAGGGCACGGCTTCAGCCGGGCCTATAAAGCCAGCAAAAATGAGTGTGGCTTTAGCCTCTGCTACCTTTCGTACACATCGAAACTCCCGCCTTAACGACCTTCTCCGCAGCCTGTTCAGTTCCCCTTCACTCGCGCAGGTCTCTTCCCGTGAGCTGGATAAACACGGTTTCAAGGCTGGGCTCGGTTATGGTTAGGTCGCGCAATCCATGGCCGGTGGCCGCGCGTACCAGCTCCGGCAGCAATCCGTCGGCGCCGGCGCCAATCACGCGTAATCCATCCGACGTCGTCTCCACGCCGCTCACATCTTCGCGCCTCTTCAAGCCCTCAATCACCGGCTCCAGGCCGTCAGTCGACTTGAGCTTGAGATTGAAAATGGTGTGCGCCCCAAAAGTGGCCTTGAGCTTGGCAGGCGGGCCCAGCGCCAGAACCTTACCATAATCGATAATCGCCAGCCGGTCGCTCAATTGGTCGGCCTCTTCCATGTAGTGAGTCGTCAGCAGAACCGTGATGCCTTCTTTGCGCAGGCCGGCTACCGCGTCCCACATGGCCATACGGCTCTGCGGATCGAGCCCCGCGCTGGGCTCATCGAGAAACAAGACTGTGGGCCGATGGGCGATGGCCCGCGCAATCTGCACTCTCTGCGCCAGCCCGCCCGAAAGCTGGTTGGGATACACATCGACGCGTTCGCTCAGCAGAAACTGCTCCAACAATTCAAGGCTCCGCGCCCGCGCGTGACTGTGGCTGAAGCCAAAGTATCGGCAGTGGAAGTAGAGGTTCTCGTACACCGTGAGCGAGCGGTCGAGCGTATTGAATTGCGGCACTACCCCAATCAAGCGCCGTGCGTGGGCCGGGTGTTTCACCACGTCGATGCCCGCGATGCCCACCCTCCCGCTGGTGGGCAGCGTGCGCGTGGTGGCAATCGAGATTGTGGTAGTCTTGCCGGCGCCATTCGGCCCTAGCAGACCGAAAATCTCCCCCTCTTCAAGCTCCAGATCGATCCCGTCCAGCGCAACTACCCGCAGTTTGGACTCGTAGATTTTGGTCAGCTTTTCAATTTCAACAATCAAAGGGGTTCCCCGCGGATATCAAGACGACTTTCGTGTCCAACTTCTTGATTATCGCAGTTCATGTGGCCTGCGGACCGCGCCGGTACATCATTAGAATGGACACGGATCACGCTTATTCAAGGAGTCTTTATGGATTACGTAAATTTCGGACACACCGGCCTCAAAGTCTCGCGCATCTGCCTGGGCTGCATGACCTACGGTTCGCCCGCCACCGGCCCGCTTCTGCCCGGCCGCCAGCCCTGGGCGCTCAACGAAGATGAAAGCGCGCCGTTTCTGCGCCAGGCCCTCGACCTCGGCATCAACTTCTTCGATACCGCCAATGTTTACTCCGGCGGCGATAGCGAGGTTGTGCTGGGCCGCTTCCTCAAGGCCAATACAAAACGCGAGACCATCGTGCTGGCCACCAAGGTGCACAGCCTCATGAGCAACGATCCGAACGGCCATGGCCTGTCGCGTAAAGCCATCCTGCACGAGCTCGATGAGAGTCTGCGCCGGCTCCAGACCGATTATGTCGACCTTTATCAAATACACCGCTGGGACTACGAAACCCCAATCGAGGAAACCCTCGAAGCCCTAAACGACGTTGTGAAAGCCGGCAAGGTGCGCTACATCGGCGCATCGAGCATGTTCGCCTGACAGTTTGCCAAGGCGCTTTATTTATCCCGGCTCAACGGATGGACGCGCTTTGTTTCCATGCAGAACCACTTGAATCTCATCTACCGCGAAGAGGAGCGCGAGATGCTGCCTCTTTGCCAGTCGGAGGGCATCGCGGTCATTCCCTGGAGCCCGCTGGCGCGCGGACGGCTTACCCGCGCCTGGCAATCCGAAACCACAAAGCGTACTGAGACCGACAGCTTCGGCAACCGGATGTACTCCCAAACCGAAGAGGCTGACCGCAAGGTAGTCGACCGCCTCGGGGAGCTGTCTCAGCAGCGCGGCATCCCCCGCGCCCAACTGGCGCTGGCATGGCTGCTCTCCAAGCCCGTTGTCACCGCGCCAATTGTGGGCGCAACCGGGCCGCACCACCTTGCCGATGCTGTCGCTGCCCTCAACGTAAGCCTTGCAGCCGGGGAGATACGGTTACTTGAGGAACATTACGTGCCTCACCCGGTACTGGGCTTCAGTTAAGCCAAAAATATCCCCTGCTGAATTTTCGAGCCAATACCGTACAATAACCGCGCGGGCCCAGCGGCCCCTGGAGGCGTAACATCGCTACCTCATTACGTTTAGGTGATTTGTTGATCCGCGGCAAGTTGATTACTGCGGAAGATATTACTCGTGCCATCGAGCACCAGTCGCAGAACGGCGGCCGCCTCGGCGATTGCCTGGTGGCTATCGGCGCCATCACCCGCGAGAAACTCGAATCCTTTCTCCACCGGCTTCCTAAAGAGCCCAAGGACATTGATTCGACCGGCATCGATGGTCTCGAACTGATGGGCTTGCTGCTCAAGCTCATGTACATCAATAGCCTTGAAAGCCTGCGCCAACTCCAGGAATCCATCAAGCTGCCCTACACCATTGTGCTCGACCTGGTGAAAATGGCCGTTGACCGCAAGCTGCTCATCACCCTCGGCACAGGCGGACAGGAAGGCCTGGCCGACATGCGCTACATGTTCACCGAGCAGGGCAAGAACTGGGCCATCGACGTCCTCAAACGCTCCGGATACACAGGACCTGCGCCGGTGCCCATCGATGCATTCTCAGAGCAGGTGAACCTGCAGAAGCCTACTAACGAAATCATTACTTTCGAAGGCATTCGCAAGGCTACCGCCGCCTTCACCTTCTCTGACGCGCTGATTGAGCAGTGCGGTCCGGCGCTGAACTCGGGTCGCGCCATGCTGTTGTACGGGCCTCCCGGCAACGGCAAGACCTCGGTGGCACGGTGCATGGCGAGCGTCTTCAACGACGTAATCTATATACCCTATGCGGTCATGATTGAGGGCCAGATCGTTCGCATTTACGACCCCGGAATTCATGAGGCTGTCGATCCTGCCGGTCTCGACGACGACAATCCTCTGTCGCTGGTGCGCCGCGAAGTCTTCGACGCGCGCTGGGTTCCCTGCAAGCGTCCGTTCGTCATCGCCGGCGGCGAGCTTACCCTTGACGCGCTCGATCTGCGCTACGACGAAACCGGCCACTTTTATGAGGCACCCCTGCATGTCAAGGCGCTGGGCGGATGTTTTATCATCGACGACTTCGGCCGCCAGCTCGTTTCCCCAACCAGCCTTTTGAATCGCTGGATTGTGCCCCTCGAAAACCGGGTTGACTTCCTCAAGCTGCACACTGGCAAAACCTTCACCATCCCCTTTGAGGAGTTGATCGTCTTCTCCACCAACCTCGAGCCTGAAGACCTGATGGACCCGGCTTTCCTGCGCCGCCTCCCCTACAAGATCGAGGTCGGCGCGCCCGCTCCGGAGGCGTTCACCGAGATCTTTGAAAAGGAGTGCGCCAAGCAGGGATTTGAAATGCCCAAGGGCGACATCGACGAAATCATTCGCAAGATCAATGTGTTGAAGGGGATGGAATTGGCCTGCTACCAGCCCAAATTCATCGTGGACCAGGTGGTGGCCAGTTGCCGCTTCATGCAAATGCCGGCGCGGCTCGAGTCGCGCTTTGTCGATTACGCGCTGGACAATCTGCGCGTCAATCGTCACGGTGAGTCGAAGACCCAGGCCCAGGTGAAGTAGGCGGGATTTCTCGCAGGGGCTACGGGAGCAGGAGCACAGTTTCTGTGTGAATCTGTACGGTTTCTGTGTGGGAAGTGTGCGGTATTTTGGCTCCAAGTTGTTGATTTTGTTGGAGCGGCTCACTGCTGCACAGTTTCTGCGTGCTTTTTGAATCAACGGGCCGGCGTGCGATCGAGTGGATGGCGGGGAGGGATGGCATCCCACCCGCACCAGCACAGCTCGAACGAGGCACCCAGCTTGCACGAGGCGCCCAGCTTGTGACGGGCACTGAACTGGGTGAGAGGTTGCAGTTCTTCATGTTCCCGGACCGATCCTTTCCTATTTAGAATTGTGCGCCTGAGTCGCTCAATCATCTGCAGCCTCTTGTCACGCTCAACGATTGAAATCAAAGACCGTAGCCGGCTCCCCGTTTGCGCCCGTGTTGACATCTTGCGAGGCAGACCGCTTCGGCGGGCGAAAGACGCCATCCACCCTCTGTGCCCGGCTCGGAGAGCCCTATAGAACGCAAGTTCACGACGCGGCCCGGCCGGAAGGAGCCAGTTGGGATTGCTATGGCTCAACACAAGGCGATTTTCTCGATCCCTGTCGAAGCTCAATCAGTAATTTGGCGATCTAGCGACAAACGAGAATCTCTGGGCGGCATGGGCGTTCTCTCGGAACTGATCGGTAGGGCGAGCGGCTTATGTCAGGTTTGCCGGTCATCCACGAGGCCTCACGGATAAAGTTGATGCGTATGCCTTGCGTGAATGATGACGGGAGAAGCTTGGTAAAGAAGCTCCGAGCGCTTTCAGACTTTAGAGGCCCCTGTGGGGCGATTCTCAAACTTGCGCCTGAAGGCTGCGCTCTTCGCAGGTTCTCGAACCAACGGCTTGTTAATCTTTGAAACGGGCTCGAAGACCTGCAGTGGCTTAAAAGAATCTCTTCCTGAATGCCGTGTGCCTATCGCGGGCGATGGTCATCAGTTCGGAGAATTGTGGTTCGTCACGGAGATTGGTGAGTAGCGGATCCGATGTGAAGTAAGGCCATGCGAAGAAGCCATGCTGAATACTGTACCGCAGCATGCGAAAAGCCGAAGCTTTGTCGCCCAGGACCGCGTAGGCCTCCGCGATCTTATAGGTCCCTTCCGGGTCTCCGACTCCGCGTTGCTGGATTTTGTTTTCCAGACCGCGGAGCAGTTGCAGACCCTCCGACTTCCGGTGGGCGATCGCATCCCCCAGGGCTTTGCCGGTTTCGGTATACATGGTGTGTTCGAGCCGATATGCGCCGTCGAAATCTCTGGCCGCTTGAGCAAGGTCCCGTTGATGGTATTCCCCAAAACCGCGATAGAAGACCAGGAACGACGAATCACCAGCGTCAGGCATGCTTGCAAGAAATTTGTCATATTGTCCGAGGTAGAGATAGGCATTGAGAACCGAACCGTTGGCTCTTACGGTTGGATCGATCTGACGCGCCAGCTCACATTCTGCGACGGACTCTCTTAGTGCACCGCCGAAGCGATATGCATATCCCAACTCCCAATGCGCGGCTGCATTTTTCGGATTGATCTTAAGCGTATCTCGCAGCAGCGGCACTGCTGTTTCGACCTCGCCGGTATCGATGAGTAAATTTGCCAGGAAAATAGTGGCTTCCGGCTGGCGCGGCTGTAATTCAAGAGCACGTTGCAGGGCGGCTCGCGCTCGCCGATACTGCTCGCGGCCAATAACTTGAAAAGAAGCGGTAGAGTTGTACGACTGTCCAAGATAGGCCCATGTCAGCGCGTAATTCGGATCCATCTCGGCCGACTTTTCAAGCATTTCAATGGCGTGGGGGAAGTCATGGCTGCTCATCAGATCGACTCCCCGCAGGTAGTATTCGTAAGCAACCGGGTTGACCGGCGCCCCGCGAATCATCTGTGCTGCCTCTGAAGAGGAGAGATCCAAAGCTAATCCCTTGATAATCTGTTGAGTGACCTCGTCCTGGACCGTAAACAGGTTCTCGTATTTCCGGTCGATCATGTCTCGTCCAAGGATCTTTTCTGTCTTCACGTCGATCAATTGATACGTAATTCGGAGATGGTCACCGTCGTGGATGAAAGTGCCGGTCAGCAGGGTATCGACACCCAGATCCCCGCCGATTTTCTGAAGATCGATCATCTGCCCCTTGTATTTCTCAATCGCGGAACTGGGCCTCACGGTGAGCGAACTTATCGGCTCCAGCCGGGTGATAACGGCATCCGCAAGTGAAAAACCGAGAAAATCGTCCTGTGGGTTCTGCTTGAGATTGCGAAGCGGGAGAATGGCGAGACTGCGCTGGACCGTCACAAGATGTGCTGGTGAAGCCACCGGCTTGCGACCAATGAAATAGATTGCCGCAAGGACAAGAAAAACGAGAATCGAGGCAGTGAGGATGGTCCACCGGCGGCGGCGCAGTGGTGAGTACACTTTACCTGAAGAGATGAGGGGAGGATCAGCCCGGTCTTTCCGACCATCGTTAGCCTCGGGAGGAATCGTGTTGACAGCCTGGCCGGGCCACACCGGCTCATTCCGCGACTCGCTGAAACAACCTTCCTCTAGCAAGATCGCGGACGTGCCCTGCACCTCTCGAACCGAAGCGATGAATCGATAGCCTTTTTTGGGTATTGTCTCGATGTACCGCAGGTTCCCTTCTTTTTCACCCAGGACCTTACGAAGAACAGAGATCGAGACCGTTAGGTTGGCCTCCTCGACGAAACTGCCTGGCCAGAGCGTTTCCATTATCTGCTCCTTGGAGAGCAGGCGGCCTTGGTTCTGCACCAAAAAGAGAAGCAGCTCGAACGCCTTGGGGGCGAGAGGCACGGCAATTCCGTTTCGGGTCAGCCGGTGCTCGGCTGGGTCCAATCGAAATGAACCGTATTCGTAGAAGCTCTCTTTTTTCATCTGCATAGGCTTCGTTCGCCGCTCTTTACAAATTACTTGGAAGTTTTTTGGAGCTCTCTAAGGACTTGGTTGGACAGGTTGAGCGACGATGACCCAGTCCTGATCGTCTAGACAGGATGCTAAACCGCGACTTTGCGTCGGGCAAGGCGAAACCGGACCCCAAGGAGCCGCACACCTTGGGTCGGGATTCACTTTCCGCACATGGGTAGTACTGTGTGCGGACCAAGTAGGTGACGTTTTCCCCGGCGCAAGACTATACCAATTCAAATCAACTGGAGGCCGAACATGAGTACCACCGCCATCGACATGGACAGGTTGAATTCTTTTGTGGGTAGGTTCGTAAATGATCTCGGAGCCGCCGTACACGCAGGAATGGTAGTTATAGGCGAAAAGACAGGTCTCTACAAAGCTTTGGCCAATGCGCCTATGACTTCAGCCGAATTGGCGAAGCAAACCGCGACTGACGAGAGATACGTCGGCGAGTGGCTTGCCTCGCAAGCTGCGGGCGGCTACGTCGATTATGACAGGGCTACGGAAAAATACAGCTTGAATCCGGAACAAGCCTTCACGTTGGCAAACGAACAGAGTCCCGCGTATTTGCCCGGAGCGTTCGAACTCGCGCTGGGTTCGTTGGCAGCAGTTCCGCGGATCGCAGAGTCATTCAAGACTGGAGCCGGCATGGGCTGGCACGAGCACGCAGACGGTGTCTACCACGGATGCGAGAAATTCTTCAGGCCCGGTTATGCCGCGAACCTTGTGAGTTCCTGGATTCCTGCTTTGAATGGCGTTAAGGAGAAGCTCGAACGAGGCGCTCGGATCGCGGACGTTGGATGCGGAAAAGGGGCTTCGACGATTCTGATGGCCAAGTCGTTCCCGAAATCGAAGTTCTTCGGCTTCGATTACCACGACAAGTCTATTGAAGCTGCCAGAGGAGTTGCCAATCGTGAAGGCTTGGCCGACCGCGTCACCTTCGAGGTCGCAAACGCGAAAGCCGTGTCAGGCAACGATTACGATTTGGTCGCTGTTTTTGACTGCCTGCACGACATGGGTGATCCCGCGGGTGTCGCCTCACATGTGAAAGAGATGCTGGCGAAGGATGGGACGTGGATGATTGTGGAGCCGTTCGCAAATGACCAGCTCGCGGACAACTTCAATCCAGTCGGACGAGTGTACTACTCTTTCTCGACCCTGCTTTGCACACCTTGTTCGAGATCTCAGGAGGTAGGGCTTTGCCTTGGCGCGCAAGCAGGCGAAAAGAGAATTCGCCAGGTGGTTGAATCCGCTGGTTTCAGCCGATTCCGTCGCGCTGCCGAGACTCCGTTCAATATCGTCTACGAAGCACGCCCGTAAAACTAAAACCGGCAGCCTTCGATTGCGCCTTCCGGCGGGCGATCACTCCCGGCGGCACCGACGCAGCTGGCTTTTGCGTAGCCAGCCCACGTACAGCCTGTGTGCGATAAGGACTATAAAGCGCTAAATGGAAGATCTAATAGCTGCACCTACTTGCGGCATTGGGCGGGTTACCCACACTTGTGCGCAGATCGTTGAACGAGATGGGCCGGGTACCTATCTCAATAAAGTGTCTTCCCCGATACACGCCGACAGGCCAAGTCGCTCATTGAGATTGGGGACCGCGCAATTATCCAGATTAATCCTCGCAAGCGCCGAGGTCGCCGGCGCTTACGGATTACGCCGAAGCACGCGCCCAATAAGCTCCGAAAGACCAGCCCTAAGCGTGAGAACTCGCGCCGCCCCTCCGGGGCTGCAGTCCTTTTTGCTGGCCTCACCAGGACTGCGTTCGCTGGCGCGAACTTGTCCTGGGCTAACTTCCTCGCCTCCCTACGGGAGGCGGTGTCCGCCGTTCACCATTCTCTGTTCTCTATTCTCTGTTCTCTGTTCTCTGTGCACCGTCCACCGCTCACCGTCCACCGTTCCCCGCTCACCGCTCACCGTCCACCGTTCCCCGTTCACTTCGGGTAACCCGCCCATACATATTCGAGCGCCTCGGCCAGGGTCTGCTTTCTGGTTGGGCCGTCAACGTGGCCGGCATTCGGAGCAAACACAAACTGATAGTGATAGTGCTTCGCAGCCAGCACCCTGGCCATATTCTCATTGGCAACCACCCAGTCGTGCATCCCATCGCGCATTAGGTTGGGATTGTAAAGATCGGCGTCGCCCACCTCCATCCAGATGCGGATTGGCTTGCGCGGGCTATTGGGAATCAGTTGATCGTGAAATCCCCATGCGCCGTGCGGCGTCTCGGGATTCCACGGCCACTGCTGGTTAATAAACGTGCCCGAGTACGAAAGCACGCGATGATAAAGCTCGGGGTGATACCAGGCCATGATGAGCGCGCACGACGCGCCTGAGCTGCCGCCCATGGTCGCGCGCCCATCGGGATTGTGCGTCAGCTTCACGTTGTACTTCGACTCGACCAGCGGCAGTACTTCGCTCTCGACCCACTCCGCATACTTGCCCGACATGGTGTCGTATTCGAGGCCGCGCTCGCTGCCCTGCGCATCGCCGCTGCCGTTGCCAATGGAAATGGCGATCATCGCCGGAACTCGTCCTTCGGCAATCAGGTTGTCGAGCACCGTGAAGAGCATCCGGTCGATCCCGTCCGTCCCGACGATGAATGGAGCCTCAGTCCCCGGCACGTATTGTTGAGGCACATAAACGCCAACATGACGCGTGTAAGGCGCGGGATGGCTGGTGGTAAGGACAAGCTTGGCGGGATTGTCGGGATCGGGCGTCCCAAAGGTTCCCTTGTCGCGGGCGATGCCTGGGTAGAACTTGCTGTCTGCCGAGTTCATGGTGAACTCGTACACCTTGCCCCTGGGCACGCCATCGTGCTCGGCGGCCTCAGGCGCGGCAGTGTGCGTGGGTCCGAGAATGAAGTTGCCGTCCTTATTCGGGGGCGCGTTTTCGCCGTCGGGCAGTTGTCTGGCCTTGACGTAGCCCGGCGTATGCGGATCGCGCACCGGCGCCGGAGCGCGCTTTGGTGATGCGGCGGGGGCGGGAGATTGTATTCCAGTCGCGGGCGCCGTCGATTGAGCAGCGCTCAACGCGGTAATTGAAGCCAGCAGAGCAAAAAGAATTCCAAGGTTCTTGCGCACGTTCATTGAATCTCCTCGGTTTTTCTGATCACCGTTCACCGTTCACCGTCCACCGTAGACTTCAGTCCACAACCAGCACCAGTTTGCCAAAGTGGCTGCCCGATTCCATCCTCCGGAGCGCTTCACGTGTCTCGCTCCACGGGAGGGTCTCAAAAACCGGCCTGAGCTGGGCGTGAGCGATCGCCTTGTTCATTGCGACGAAGTCGTTTCGTGAGCCAACATAAATGCCTTGCACTCGAATCGTCTTATGCAGAATAAGCGCAGCGGGAAACGGTTCGGCAGATTTCGCCAATATTCCGATCTGCGCCACCACTCCGCCGAATCGGACCGCCTTGAGCGACCGCAGCATGGTTCCAGCGCCGCCAACTTCGACCACCAGGTCAACGCCTTCGCCTCCGGTCTGCTGGAACGCCCAGCGATCCCATTCGGGAGTGCTCTTGTAGTTGAGCCCCGCATCCAGGCCCAAGGCGCGCGCGCGCTCCAGCTTTTCGTCGCTGCTGGACACACCCAGGACGCGTGCGCCGCGCATCTTTGCAAACTGCAGAGCGAAGATGGAAACACCTCCGGTGCCGAGGATCAGCACCGTCCCTCCGGGCTTGACTTCGCCGGCCGCCAATGCATTCCAAGCGGTTACCGCGGCGCAGGGCAGCGTGGCCGCTTCTTCAAAACTCAGGTGCCCGGGAATCGGCACCAGCCCCTGCTGATTGAGAACGATTTGTTCGGCGAGCGTGCCGTCAATATCTCCGCCCAGAGCGCTACGGGCCCTGGCTGCGGTCAGCGTGCCCTCGAGCCAGTTCTGCATAAAGATTCCGGCCACTCGGTCGCCGGGTTTGAACGCAGTCACGCCATCTCCCACGGCTTGAACCTCCCCGGCGCCGTCGGAACAGGGAATGCGCGGCAGCTTCAATTTGGGGTTGTACTCCCCTTTGACCATCAGCAGATCGCGAAAATTCAGCGAGACCGCACGAATTTTAACGAGCACCTCGCCGGGCCCGGGCAGGGGTGTTGGGCGCTCGGCAAACTCCAGCGAATCAACGCCAAAGCTCGGGATCTGCCACAGTTTCATAACGCCAACCTCAATGCTTGTCTGGATACCGCACCCAGATCGTGGGATCGATCATATCGAATGACCGTAAAATGAAGATATGGCCCGAGGTTGGGAAAGTAAATCGGTGGAGGAACAATTGGCAAATGCCTTCGATGGCTCCGGCTCGATGAACCACAACCAGCGGCAAACAGCAACACGGGAACTGGCCGCCCGCGAACGTAACCGGCAGGCACTCAATCTGCAGCGCGAAAACATTCTGTCGCAGAGGACGTCGAATCCGATGCGCCGGCAAGCTCTTGAAGCCGCGTTGGCCGAGATTGAGGCGCAGATCGCAGCCATCGGCTAGGTCGGATTTCTGACCGCATTGGTGAACCGGTGGGCTAGCAGCCTCCGACGGAGGGTCGGGAGACCCTCCTTACAGCCGGTCAGGAGACCGGCGGTACGACCGCACCGCGCCTTTATTGCTCTTCGCGATGAATCAGGATGCTGTTGGCCTGGTCGACGGTGGTGAGCGTAATTCTTGCAATGTTCACGTGCTCAGGGCGCGTGACTGCCCACAGAATCGCGTCGGCAATATCTTCGCCGTATAGCGGAGTAAGCCCCTTGTAGACCTTGGACGCGCGGCCGTGGTCGCCGTGGAAGCGCACCAGGCTGAAGTCGGTTTCAACCATTCCGGGATTCACGCACGTCACCCGCACCCTGGTACCGAGCAGATCGTCGCGCAGACCGTCGTTGATGAATTGCGCGGCCGCCTTGCTGGCGCAATATACCGCGCCGCCCGGATACACCAACTCGCCGGCCACCGAACCCAGCGTAACAATGTGGCCGCGGTTACGAACCACCATGCCGGGCACCACTGCGCGGGCCACATACAGAAGGCCCTTCACATTGGTGTCGATCATCTCTTCCCAGTCTTCAATGCGGCCGGTGTAAAGCTTCTCCATGCCGCGGCTGAGTCCGGCGTTATTGACCAGGATGTCGATCTCGCCCCACTCGGCAGGCAGATCGTCAATGGCGCTCTGCACGGCGTGGCGGCTGCGCACATCGAGATCGATGGAGTGAACAGCCTGCGCGCCGGCGGCTAGTGCCGCAGAAGCCACTTCGGCCAGCTTGCCTGGACGCCGCGCCGCGAGCAGCAATCGCGCACCCTCGGCGCCAAATCTTATGGCTGTGGCTGCGCCGATTCCGCCGCTCGCACCGGTGATAAAAACAATCTTCCCCTGTAGGCTCATGGCTTCATGTTAACCAAAATCGTGGTTCCCGATATGCCGGTTGTCACAAGCGAAGGGTGCGCCGGCGCACCATGTGAAACCAGCGGTTTCAAGCTTCAGTAGCGCCAGCTTTTTACATCTGCCCCAGCCGGCGCCGTGGCCAGCATGTGCGCCACCATCATTGGCAACACGCGCTGGGTCCAATCGGCATTGTTCTGCTGCATGGTGTACTCTGTGGGTCCGCCGGTGTAGCAGTGCGGCATGCGCGGCCCGTACTGGAACGTGGCGTCGCTGTGCGGGTTGCGGGTTGCGTCGAGCTGATCCTCAAGCAGATGCACGGCGTTGTTCAAAAAATACGTGTCGCCATCGCCCACGGTGAAGTGCAACTTACCCTCAAGTTTGGGCCCCAGCGTGGGCCAGTCGCGCTTCAAAACCGCGGTCAGGTCATAGTGGTCCTGCCAATAGTCCACCACCTTCTTGTCGATAGCGCCGGTGATTGGATCGATCACATCGGCCGGATAGCCGTCGTCGCCGGCGGGCGAAAAGACCGCCTGCCAGATATCCCATTGCTCGGTGGAGCGGCCGTGAGTGCCGAGCACATATTCATACGCGTACTCTGCGCCGGCGAGCCCGATCACGGTGCCGTCGGGCTTGCGGTCGGCGGCGATGGGAATCTCGCCAAAGTCGCCCTTGCGGACAAAGGCGTTGGGATCGTTGTAGAGATCGATGTTCTGGTAGGCGTGAAAATCTACGGGATCGGGACAGGCCACATACGCGCCGTTGTAAAAGTCGGGATAGAAAACCTGCGTGGCGAAGGCTTCCCATCCTCCGGTCGAGCCGCCGTAAGTTGCGCGCGCCCAACCCTCGCCGATGCCACGATACTGCTTCTCGATCGCGGGAATCAGCTCATGATTGATGGCTGTGCCGTAGGGGCCCACGTTGGCCGAGTCAACATCGTAGGAATCGTCGTAATAAGGGTTGGCGTTCTGCACGTAGATGAGGATGACGCGCGGCAAACGGCCTGAGGTCCAGTCCTGAAAGAATTCATAGCTGCTTTTTTGGCGCGCGAAACCGGGCGATTTGGGGTCGGGCGGAATCTGATTGAGGTTGAGAAAGCGGAAGCCCGGATTGAAATGATCCTGATAGACGACGACCGGGAACTTCGCGTCGGGATGCTCGCCGAAGCCGTCAGGCAGCAGGATCCACGCGCCGAGGTAAACATCGCGGCCCCAGAACTTGCTGAGCACATCGCTTTTGAAGCGCATGTACTTGAGCCATTTTGCCGCCGGGCTCTTGGCTGCAATCACCATCGGGTCGCGATCAGTGCCTTCGATGGGCGGGATGACCTGGTCAAGCGTGAGCTTGATGGTGTCGGTCGATTTGGGATCGAAATGAATCTTGGCCGGCTTGTTGTAGGGATTGCCGGGCTTGGTGGCCCAATGCTGACCCTCACCCTTGTCGGGCGGCAGCCAGACCGTCTTGCCCGATGCGAGGTGGAACTGCTCGTACACGTTGAAGACGGCCTGCACCTGGTAATCGCCCGCATCGAGATCGGCGAGCGAGCGGCGCGGATAGCCGAAGGTCTTCGCATCCATAACTAACGGCTGGCCGGGCGCAACGCCGTCGGCGTCAACTCCGAATGCCTGAGCCGAAGTGTAGGTCTCTTCCATCTGATTGCGCGGCTCTGCGTTGCTGTTCTTTGCAAAGACGAGAATCAGGCGTCCATGCAGCGGAGCGTTGGCGGGTATTGTAACTTCAATTCGTTGCGCGTGAATGAGGCAACAGGAGACGAGAAAAAGGGCAGATGCGGTAAGAAAAAGTTGTCGCATTCGGTCGGAGACCTCTTCGAGAGTGACGCCAGTCTAACATTTGGGTCGAGCGTCAGGTCTTGCCTCGCCGCTGCGCCATCCGGTACTGGCCCACGGCCCAATCCTCATCGGCCAGCCCAGCCGCGCGCGCTTCGGCAAAAATCTGTGCGAGGTTGTCGGCAAGGCTCAGTTTAGTGTTTCGGCTGGCGGCGGCCTCGCGCAACATGCGTAGATCTTTTTCGCCGAGGCCGATGGTTGCGCCCGCATGCTCCGGCGGATTCAGCATCACGTTGGCGTAGGCCGAATAGAACGGCGATTGAAACAGCGCGCTGTTTACGGCATCGAGAAAAACGGCCGGCTCGATTCCCTGCCCTTCGGCAAAAACAAATGCCTCGCCAAGCGAGTGAATCATAGCGCTGATGAGGAAATTTCCGCCCAGCTTTACGGCATTGGCCTGCGATGGCTCGGTGCCGATCACCGTCACTCCGCGCGAGAGCGGCGCAAAGACTGGCCGCGCGCGCTCGATCGCTTTTGGCGAGCCGGCGGCAATGATCCAGAGCTTGCCATCGGCGGCGATGTTGGGCCGGCCGAAGACCGGAGCGGCTACAAAGTCGATGCCGCGCTTGCCGTGTTCCGCCGTCAGCCGCTCGCTCAGGGCTACGCTGATGGTGCTCATGGCAATGTGCAGGCTGCCGGGATCGAGCGCATCGAGCAAGCCGTTCGCGCCAAAGAGCACTTCCTCGTTGGCGGCATCGTCAAACAGCATGGTCACCACGGCGTCAGCGCCCAGCTCGGCCTCGGCGGGCGTGGCGGCGGCGATTGCGCCCTCGTGGATCGCGGGCTTCGTCTTGCCCTCGGTGCGATTCCACACGGCAAGCTCGTGGCCAGCGCCAATCAACCGCAGCGCCATTGCGGCGCCCATCTGACCGAGACCCAGAAACCCAATCCTCATGGGACGATTTTAGTGGACGGTGGACGGTGGACGGTTGGGCCTAAGACTAAGCCGTAAACTGAAATCACCATGCTGCGTACCGTCAATGCCACGCGATATGTGCTCCCGCTGCGCGAGGGCGGATCGCTGCCTGCAATCGTTGAAGCCGACGACCTGGGGCTCTACGTGGTGAAGTTTCGCGGTGCGGGCCAGGGTGCGCTGGCGCTGGTGGCCGAACTGGTTGCCGGGGAGATCGGGCGCGCACTCGGCCTCAGTATTCCCGAGATCGTGTTTGCTCAAGTCGATGACGCACTGGGCCGCAACGAGCCGGACTACGAAATTCGCGAGCTGATTAAAAAGAGCGCCGGGCTGAACCTCGCGCTCGATTATCTGCCCGGCTCAACCATGTTTGACCGCGCGGCCAATGACAAGATCGCCAATGAAGTGGCCTCACTCGCCGTGTGGTTCGACGCGTTCACGCAGAATGTAGACCGCACGCCGCGCAATGCCAATCTGTTGATGTGGCATCGCAAGCCTTATTTCATCGACCATGGCGCGGCGCTCTACTTCCATCACGATTGGGCGACGATGCCCAAAAAGATTGACTCGCCGTTTGCTGAGATTGCGCAGCACATTCTGCTGCCCTGGGCTACCGAGATTCCTGCGGCGTCGCAGATCGCTCAGCAGCGGCTCGATGCGGCGATCTTCACAGAAATCCTTGCCGGCGTACCCAACGATTGGTTAAGCGCGGCACAGCCCGGCGTCGATCCTGAAGAAATCCGGGCCACTTACATCGATTTTTTCCTGCGCAGGCTGGCGGCATCCCCTATCTTCGAAGAGGAGGCGATTCGCGCCCATGCCCGCGTCGTTTGATTACGCAATCGTGCGCGTTGTGCCGCGCGTTGAGCGGCAGGAGTTCATTAACGCCGGCGTGATTGCGTTCAGTCTTGAGATGAAGTTCCTTGCCGCGCGCATCCGGCTCGATGAGCAACGACTGAACGCGCTGTGGCCCGACACCGATATTGCGCTGGTTCGCGATCACCTCACCGCAATCGAACGCGTTTGCGCGGGAGACTCAGCGGCTGGCCCGATCGCCCTGCTCTCGCAACGCGAGCGCTTTCACTGGCTGGTCTCCGCTCGCAGCACCATCATTCAGACGTCGCCGGTTCACTCGGGCCTCTGCGACGGCACCGACGGAATTCTCGACCAACTTGAGCAGCGATTTCTGGCGAGCTGAGAGCGCGCATCGGTAGAGCAGGTTTGCACCAACGCGGTATTGAACGGGCAAGGCTTCAGCCGTGCCGCGAGACAGGCATAAGCGTTTGGATTTGTTCGTCCCTGCAAAAAATGTTCGTGCGCCGTCCCTACGGGACTCCGCCGGAGTTTTGAGCGATCCCCTTTCCCCACGCTGAAGCGCGAGGCTAACAACCGCTGCGCCTACGGCGCGCTCGCCTGATACTCCCTATGCAGTCTTCAATAAACCTCGACGCTGAAAGAGAAGCGTTTGTAGCCCGGCTGAAGTGGCTGCAGAAAAACTCGTTCAATGAAGCAACGTCCCAATGGCATACGCAGCAAGGGCTGAAGCCCAGACTCATTTTGGGAGCTTTATCGGCGCGAGTTAACTCGCGCCCTGATACAAGGCCTCATCCCGGCGAGTTTTTCAGCAGCCTGTGAAGCCGTGCCCTAAAAAGAAACAAGGCGGGGTTCGGCGATGGCTGGCCTTTGTGGTCTCCCACCCATCGAGCAAGAAGCGCTCGATGGATGGGGCACAGTTTCATCTCCGTCGGGTCGGATATACCAGTAGCGGACTTGTTACACGACTCTCTTTGCAGGCCTTTTTCATCAAGCTGTAACGTCGTTCCCTTTCAGGGCGACCTCCAACGGAGGATACCCGGCCCGCGCATGGCTTCGAGGCACCGGTAAACTGGATTCATGTCGATTGTTTCCGTCATTATTCTTGCCATCATCCAGGGTCTCGCCGAATTGCTTCCGGTTTCAAGCTCGGCGCACGTTGTTGTCGCCGAAAAGCTGATGGGGCTCGATCCCTCGTCGCCGCAGATGACGCTGCTGCTGGTGATGCTGCATACGGGAACCATGTTTGCCGTGCTGGTGTACTTCTGGCAGACGTGGAAGCGTTTTTATTTCTCCAGCCGCGACGCATTCCGCCGCTTTGCGATTCTGATCGTATGGTCCACGCTGCTGACAGCCATCGTGGGAGAAGCGCTGAAGAAGCTCATCGAGCATACGCTCTTCAAGGGCGCACCCAAAGCGCAGATCGAGGACCTCTTCAGCCATCTCGAATTGATTGCGCCGGCACTGGCCGCAGCCGGAGTGCTGATCCTGATTGCGGGCCTGCGCGAAAGACACCGCGAATCTGTGATCGCCGGCAACCGGTCCTCGGGCGAAGGAACTCTATCACTCTATCAAGCCGGATGGATGGGATTGGTGCAAGGTTTGGCGCTACCGTTTCGCGGATTCTCGCGGTCGGGCGCGACCATCTCCGCAGGCATGTTGACCGGTGCAGCCAAAGAGCCGGCCGAGCGCTTCAGCTTTGCGCTGGCCGTAGTGCTTACTCCGCCCGTGGTGCTGATGGAGGCCATGCGGTTGATTCGCGCGGCGCACGACGCACGCCTCGCCGGCACGCCTATCGACCTGCATGGCGCCGTCGCGACCAGCCTGCTGGGCATGGCGTTCTCGTTCATCGCCGGACTGCTCGCGCTCAAATGGTTGAGCAGTTGGCTTGAGTCAGACCGCTGGCACTGGTTCGGAATCTATTGCCTGGTGGCTTCGGCGGTGGTGTTCTGGCTGCATACGCGGGGATTTTAGAGGCAGGGAACGAGGGGCCAAGGGAACGAGGGAACGAGGGAACTACTCCACCGTACGGGGAAGGGGCACACAACTTCGCACTGTAATGAGAGATGCTCTGCGCGGAGCAGCTTACATTTTTTCGAGCAGGATGGCGCCGCGCTCAGCGCCCGCTACTGTTCCGCTTAGGAGGACTTTCTGGCCGATTTCGGTCATGGTCAGAATCAGGCTGTTCGGCGCAGTGGGATCGGGCCGCACCAGGTGAGAAGCGGGCGCGCCGCCGAGTAGAAGCTGGCACTGGCCGATGGCGGTGACGCGGCCATTCTCAGGCATAAAGCGAACGCGGTACTGCGCGGCATCCTTGATATGGTCGGTCAGATCTATCTCGAACTTTCCGTTCTGCCAGCGACCAACTTCATCGTCGGCGCCGGCGCGCGCGGGTGCGTCCCAGTTAGCAGGAAGAGTCGCGCCAGTGTGGAAGGCGGCAAATCGGCGCAGCCGCGGCTCGCCTGCGGATTCAGTTACGACCAGGCGTAGTGCGGTAAACGGCTGCGCGGCAAATGGGACGATGCGCTTGTGGCCGATGGAGCTGCCTGAATAAATCTCACTCCATTGTCCGCCGGCGAGGCCTTCGAGACGGAAGGCGCGAACGCGCTGGCCGAAGCGGCAGTCCTCTTGCAAAATCACATGATCGACGACTGCCCCCGCGTTTGAGATTGGCAGTTCGATGCGCGCACCGGTAGCCGAAGTCTCGGCAACGCTCTTGCCGAAGCGGCGGCGGATCTCGTCTCCAAACTCGCGGGCGCGGGCAAAGTCGGCATCGGGCATGTGGCCGCGCCGATCGGCGGGAATGTTGAGGAGAAGCTGTGCGCCGCGCCCTACCGACCGGTAGTAGACCTCGATGAGTTGATCGAGGGTCATGAGATTGCGCTCGTTGGTGGTGCTCCAGAACCAGTCGGGGCGGCGAATGGATACGTCGCACTCGACGGGAACCCACGCAGCGCCGTCGGGGTCACTGTGCAGCGAAGTCGAGATACCGCTGCGGGCATCGGCCTCCGATTCGGTATCCCAAAGCGGGTAGGGCGCAAATCCCATTTCGTTGCCGACCCAACGGATGGTGGCGTCGGGGCCCTGGAAGATGGCGGCGTGGGCAGCGTATTTGCGCACCAGGTCGGAGGTGGGCACAACGCTCGATCCATCGAACCATACCTCAACCATTTGGCCGTAGCGCGTGAGCACCTCGGTGAGTTGCTGACGGTACATGGCGTTGTAGGCAGGCTGGCGGCTTGGATCTTTGCAGACGCCGCCAACATTTGCGCCGAAGTAGTCGTCGCGCGGCGAAAGATAAACGCCCAGGCCGAGGCCGTGTTTGCGGCACGATGCGGAGAGATCGGCAAGCACATCGCCTTTGCCGTTTTTCCATGGAGTGTGACCGATGGAGTAAGGAGTGGTTTCAGTTTGCCACATGCAGAAGCCGCCGGCGTGTTTGGCCACGAAGACGATGTAGCGCGCACCGAGATTCATAGCGCACCGGGCCCAGTTGTCGGTATCGATGTCGGGATTGATTGCGCTCAGCGGAGTGGAGAGATCGTCGCCTTCCTTGTCTTGAAAAGTGTTTGGTGCGAAGTGCACGAACATGCCGATCTCAAGGTCCTGCCAGGCAAGAATGTCGGCGGAGGGTTTGGCTTGCGGCGCAGCAGTGACTTCAGCCGCTCGCGCTATTTTGTTTAACGCGGGTAGAGTTGCGGCAGCCAGAGTGCCGGCGACAAAATTGCGACGATCGATCTTGATTATTGACATGCGGTTTCACCAATTCGAGCTGTGGTGTGACTGGTGCAAATTGAGGCTGCAAGGATGCGCTGGGGAGGCTGGTTTGGTTTTTCTCGTTATTCTGTGCAACTCTGTGTTCGAAAAAACACCCCGCAGTGGCTAAAGCCGCCTTCGTTCTTGAGCCCTGCGGCACGACTAAAGTCGTGCCCTTTCAAAACACCGTGACTGGCTGTTATGTGGGACAGGAGGCTAGTTCGGCGTGCCTTCGGCTTCTTCGCGGCTGAAGCGGCATTCCTGGCACTGGCACATGCGGCGCAGATACTCCCATGAGTAGATGCCGCCGTTGTGCCCATCCTGCCAGTTGAATTGAATTGCATAGCGGCCCACGGCGTGCGCGCTGGCCGGCTTGGGCGGCGGCGTATACATGGGCAGCAGCACAGTGTTTTTCGGCTTGGCCTCGCCGGGCTTGCGGCCCTCAAGGTTGCGCTGTTCCACGCAGGTGGCGCAGGGGCAGGCCTCGCGCAGCCAGGCAAAACTCCATGCGCTGCGGTGCCCGTCTTGCCAATCGATCTCAAGGCCCTTGCCTTCAGTGAGCAGCACGCGCACCTTGTCGGGCGTCACGGCAATCCGCGGCAGCGGCTGGCTCTCGGCCTCCTGCTTTGCCTGTTCTTCTTTCGACGCGAAGCGTATGCCTTCGTGGGTCATAAGTCTATTTTAGCTGCTTGCTGCTGGATGCTTGCTGCTAGCTGCTAGCTCCTGGCTTCCAGCTCCTAGCTGCTTGCTGCGGGCTGCTTGCTGCTAGTTTCGTCGAACGCGCTGAACAGGAGATTCTTCATTACTCCTCGGTGGCGGAGAACTAAAAGCTAGAGGCCAGAAGTTAGAGGCTAGAAGCTAGAGGCTAGAAGCTAGCGGCTAGAAGCTAGAGGCCAGAAGCTGCCTCTGCTCACTGCCTCACAAAGAACCACGCCGCCATGCCCAGCCCGATGGCCACCACGCTGGCGCGCAGTACTCGCTGCGGAATGTGCCGGGCAACGCTGGCAGAAGCATAACCACCGATGGCCGCAGCGATCATCGACGCAAGGCAATATCGCCACACCACCTGCCCACCGACAATGAAGATGGTGAAGGCGATGCCGTTGGCCAGCGTGGTGGCTACCACCTTGAGCGCGTTAATCGTATTCAGGTCCTGGAAACCGAAAAGTGAGAGCAGAGTGATGATGAGGAACCCCGCTCCCGCTCCAAAATATCCGATATAAAAACAGACCGCGACGGTGGCGATAAAGACAGGAAGGCGGCGCGGTGCGTGGGTTGCGCCGACGATCGATCCCTTGCGGCGTTCGATCCAGCGCGACACCGGCCCGCTAACCGCGAAGATTGAGGCAGCGCCCAGGAGCAGCCATGGCACCAGGTGCAGAAACGTTTTCTGCGGCGTATTCAGCAGCACCACCGCGCCGGCGGTGCCGCCGACCAGTCCGGCCAGACCCATGATCCAAGCCAGCGCCAGGTTGGCGCGCACTTCATTGCGGTATGCGGCGATTGATGTGAGCTGCCCGGGCCAGATGGCGACCGTATTTGTGGCGTTGGCCTGGACGGGTAAAACGCCCATTCCCAGCATGGCCGGGAACGATAGAAACGACCCTCCTCCGGCCACGGCGTTCAGCACGCCGGCCAGGAATGAAGCCGTGACCAGCCAGATCCAGCGCCAGGTAAGGTCGGGCGCAATGCCCAGGAAATGTGCCATAACGCTTCATTTTAGAGGTTGCCGCACAAAATCCCTCGTGCTGAAGGAATTTGCTACCGCATTCAAAACGCGATGCGATATGCTCACCCCATGCTTCCCCGCTGCGAACGTTTTCTGCAGGGACTGCTTTCAGTTGCCGTCCTTGTAATCACAGCATCATCCCAGGCCCAGATTCAGCCGACGGTTCTTCAGGTGCACGACCTTGGCCGAGGCACGTCGGCGCTCGACGGCCCGTGGCAATTCCACGCCGGCGACGACCCCGCGTGGGCCATGCCGCAAACGGCTGACGCCACGGGAACCAACGGTTGGGAACAAATCTCGGTGGACCAGCCGTGGGGCGCGCAGGGTCACCCTTCGTACACGGGTTACGGCTGGTATCGGAAGCACATCAGTTTTGGGCCAGCGCCGGGCGGATCGCAGGATTTCTATCTTCTAATTCGCCATGTCGACGATGCGTACCAGGTTTTCTGGAACGGCCGCTTGGTGGGCCACAACGGAAGAATGCCTCCCAAGCCGCTTTACTACTATTCCCAGGCGCCGCAGATTCTGAACCTCGGGCCGGTACGCGACGGTGTGTTGGCGGTCCGCGTGTGGAAGGCGCCACTTGCCAGTTTCGATAAGGAGGCCATCGGCGGATTTTATTCGGCGCCGGTCGCCGGCAGCCCCCAGGACATAGTGGCCCTTAAGGCCAGCATCGATTATCAGTGGCTGCGCAGCCGCCAATACGACTTCGCGCTGCGATCGTTGTATGGGCTGTTGATGATCCTGAGCCTGTTGGCCTGGTTTCGCGACCGCTCCCGCCACGTTCTGCTGGCCATGGCCATTTTTGCAGGGTCTCCAACAATCGCCGTTTTTCTGGTCGGCCTGCATCTCCCTCTATCGTTTAACCTGGCCATCGGCCTTCTGCAGCCAGTTCTAGGCATGCAGGATATCGGTCTCTGGTTCCTGCTTATCTATTTGCTCGATCTCGATCGTCAACGCAACCTTGTGTCGCTGGCGCTGGAGCTGACGATTATCAACATCACGGTGACCTCGCTCGATGGTGCGCTCACCCTGCTCGATTGGAGCAACCCCAGAATCACCTTGGTGGCGCAATGGGCCGACGGAATCCTGACCGCGGCCAATACCACCACGCAGATGCTGCCCTTTCTTCTGCTGGCCTACGCCTTTCGTAAACGGCTCGACCCGGCCCGGTGGGCCGTGGCCATTACCGCATTCTTGTCCGAGATGATTTTCGCCATCCGCATCGCCTCGGAGCAAGGCAGCCGGTTCACGCATTGGACTCTCTCAGAGAAGATTCAACAGCCTCTGTTCACCCTTGCCGGAAACCCTTTTACCTTGCAGCAGATTGCACAGACACTGCTGCTCTTTGCCATTATCTATGCGGTGTTCAGGACCCTGCAGGACACGATGCACCGCCAGGGCACCATGGAGCAGGAACTGAAGAGCGCGCGCGAGTTGCAGCACGTGCTCATTCCCAAGAGGCTTCCCGAGGTGCAGGGCTTTGCCGTTACGAGCGCATATCGTCCCGCACATGAGGTGGGGGGCGACTTTTTCCAGATCATCCCTCTCGAAGGGGCCAACACCGGCTCAACGATCATCGTGCTGGGCGACGTGAGCGGCAAGGGGCTCAAGGCTGCCATGGCGGTCTCGTTCATTGTGGGCACGGTGTGCACGGCGGCCAAATTCACTTCGAGCCCCAGCAAGCTGCTGGCCGAATTGAACCAGCGTCTGTTCGGGAGACTTGATGGCGGTTTTACCACGTGCGTGACGCTGCGAATTGATACCGATGGGCATTGCGCGATAGCCAGCGCGGGTCATCCCGCGCCCTTTCTCAACAGGAATGAGCTGGAGATGGAAGGCTCGCTTCCGCTGGGCGTCCTCCCCAACGTGGCGTACCCTGAAACTCATCTCGACCTGCGCGAGGGCGACCACATTGCCATGTACACCGATGGGCTCCTGGAAGCGCGCAACGCGAAGGGCGAGATTTTCAGTTTCGAACGGCTCAATGCTCTATTCTCGACGCGCCCCGGCGCGGCAGCGGCTTCAGGGGTAGCAGTGCAGTTCGGTCAGGAGGACGACATCACCGTTCTCACGGTGACCCGGCTGGGCGTTGGAGTGAAGGGGAACACGCGGCTGATTGCTCCCGAGATGGCCAACGCCTGATTTTCCTATCGCATTCAAAATGCGATGCGATATCCTCACGCCATGCTTCCCCGCTGCAAGGTTTACGCGTTGGGAATTGTGTGTGCAGCTCCCCTTCTTCTCACCGCGCAAACGCCCATTGCACCGCCCTCGACGGCCGCGCGCGGCATTGCGGCGCCGGCGCCAACCGCCGTCGCTCCTTTAAGGCTCGATGGCGGCGCAGTTTCGCTCGACGGCCCGTGGCAGTTTCATATCGGCGACGCCCCGGCGTGGGCTTCGCCGGCGTTCGACGACTCATCGTGGGAGCAGCTTTCGGCAACCAGACCGTGGGGCGCGCAGGGCCATCCCAATACTGAAGGCTTTGGCTGGTATCGACTTCATGTGGCCTTCGCGCCCGGTGCGCCGGAGACCATCAGCCTGCTCGTTCCTAGTGTGGACGACAGCTACCAGGTTTACTGGAATGGCCGCCTCGTGGGCACATTCGGCAAGCTGCCGCCGGAAGGGAATCTGTGGCAGAACCCGGAGCCACGCAGCTTCGATCTCGGCCCGCGCGAGGCGGGTGTGCTGGCGGTACGCGTCTGGAAAGATGGCTTCGGCTCCTACGATACCGGCCTGCAGGGCGGGTTTGAGGCGCCACCGACTCTGGGCAGCCCGCAGGCCGTCGAAGCGGCGCTCGATTCATGGAACTACAACTGGCTCCGCGGCCAGCAATTGAGCCTTGCTCTCGACTTGCTCTTTGCGCTGGTCGGCCTTCTCTGCTTGGCCTTCTGGTTACGCAACCGCGGGCAGTGGCTCCTGCTCTGGATGGCGGGCTACGCCCTCAGCCGCGCACTCATGCCCCTGTTCGATGCGAATCTCGTGCCGCTTTCGCACGGCATGGAGGCCGCTGGCACCACGCCCCTTTTCAATCTGGGGGACGTGTCGCTCTGGTTCCTGCTTTTGTGGCTCCTCGATCTGCGCGGCGATACCCGGCTCAAGCGGCTGGTAAAAATCGCGGCCATCATCGAGATGACCGTCAGTCTGCCCGACGCATTCACAGGCATCGGCATGGCCGGATTCCACCCGGAGCCCTGGCAGTGGGCCGACGGCGCATTCACCGCAGTCTACACGGTCTTTGAGGTCATTCCCTTCTATCTCATCGGGCTCGCGCTGGTACGCCGTCAGCGCCTCGATTGGGCGCGCTGGATGGTGGCCATCGTTGCATTGACCGCGCAATCTCTTTTCGTCGCCAGCGTCTCGCTCGGGCAAGGCAGCCGCTTCACCCACTGGACCATTGGCAACACCATCGCCGAGCCGCTGTTTACGATCTTCGGCAGCCCCGTTACCGCTCCCAACATCAGCGGCACTCTGTTGCTCATCGTCCTCGCCTACGCGGTCAACCGGTACACTGCGGAGAATTCGCGACGCCAGTTGGCGATGGAGCGGGAATTTCAGAATGCGCGCGTGGTGCAGCAGATCCTGATTCCGGCCGATATCCCGGACGTGCCGGGATTTGCGATCGAGAGCGTGTACAGGCCTGCCGGTGAAGTGGGCGGGGATTTCTTTCAAATTGTCGCACTCGATCATGGGGGCATTCTGGCCGTGATCGGCGACGTGAGCGGCAAAGGCATGCCCGCCGCGATGACCGTCTCGCTGCTGGTGGGCACGGTGCGCACGCTGGCGCATTACACGCAGAGGCCCGGCGAGATTCTGGCGGCCATGAACCAGCGCATGCTGGCGCGCAGTCAAGGTGGATTTACCACCTGCCTGGCATTGCGAGCAGACGCCGACGGCACGTTAACGGCAGCAAACGCCGGGCATCTCGCGCCCTATATCGATGGCGTTGAACTCGCCGTCGATAGCGGATTGCCGCTTGGACTGGCCGCCAACTCGACCTATACCGAGATTCAATGCAGCTTGAAGCCAGGACAGCAGCTCACGCTCTTGACCGACGGCGTGGTTGAGGCGCGTGACGTATCCGGGGCTCTCTTTGGATTCGAGCGGGCTGCGGCGATCTCAACCGAATCCGCCGATCAAATAGCTCACGCAGCGCAGGAGTTTGGGCAGGACGACGACATAACCGTACTCACACTAAGTTATGTGCCCGTCGAGGTGGTTCATGCGTAAGCTGATTCTAATTTCGCTGGTTTGCGCGACGCCGCTCGCTTCTCAATGCGTAGCCGCCGCGCAATCGGTCGTGACCATCGCGCCGCAACATTGCGTGTGGCATGCCGGCGATAACACTGCATGGGCCGCGCCCGTCATCGACGAGAATAACTGGCAGCCCTTCAATACATGGAGTAGACAGACCGGGGATTCGAGGTTCTGGATTCGCTGCCATGCCGACTTGAGTGCGCTGCCCCCGCTTGCGCATCCCGCACTTGAAATTTTGTTTTACGACGCATACCAGCTTTATCTCAACGGTGCGCCAATAGGCAGTGCGGGAGATATCGACCGAGGCAGCTTTGACCTGAATGCCATCCGCATTTTTCCGGTTGCCTCCGGCCAGGTTCCCTCGGGTCCCTCAACCGTCGCATTGCGGGTTGGCAATCGTGTCCTGCTCACCAATAGCGGTCCCATCAACGGGCTTGTTACCGGCGGCTTTGAGTTGCGCATAGGCGACGCCTCGATCCTCGATGCCATAAGGGCGCGCGCGGTTCTCACGGGGGCCTCCCGCTATTTCGGACCGGCTGCTTGTTTCGGCATCGTCGGGGTGCTGGCGATGATCCTTATCTTCCTCTATCTCTACGATCGCAGCCGCAGCGAGTTTCTTCTTCTCAGCGCCGCGTGTCTCTCGCTCGCCGCAATCCGCCTGAATGAGCTGGCAACTGCTGCCTATCTGCCCTATCCAATTGCCGTCTGCCTATTCGTTGTATTGGCCGGAAACATCACTCTTACCGCTACGCAGTATCCGTTCTTCTTCGCGCTGGCCAATCGCAGACCGGGTCCTTTCATCTGGACCCTCATCGTCATCAACTGCTGTTGCTACTGGCCCAATGCGGTTGATGTATTCATTACCTCAAGCGCTGCGGCGTGGCTCGGCACATTGCACGTTCTGTTCGTCCGGCCTTTGTCACTCTGTCTCCACATTGTGCTGTCGTGCTCGGTGTTTGTAGTCTTTTGGCCCTATCGCAAGATTCCGCGCCGCGTACGGCCGCTCGCCTTTCTTTCCATGCTCTGGATGACAGCCGACCTGTTGTGGTTTCTGGCGGAGATGACGGCCATACCTTTACCCGGCATTCCAAACGTCTTCCATACCTGGGGCGTTCCCTTGCTTGAGGTGCGCGCTTTTACAACCGCTGGCGTGATCACCGCTCTTCTCGGCCTGCTTTTCCGTGACCAGCGGCAGGTGACTGAAGAGCGCGCCCTGTTCGCGGGAGAGATTCACGCCGCTCGCGATGTGCAGCAGTACCTCATCCCAGCTCACTTGCCTGCGACGCCCGGCTTTTCCATTGAGAGCGAGTACCGTCCTTCGCGCGAAGTCGGCGGCGACTTTTTCCAGGTGCTGCCGCAGCCCGACGGCAGCCTGCTGCTGGTGATCGGCGATGTGGCCGGCAAAGGCATCGAGGCCGGAATGCTGGCCACGCTCATGGTTGGCTCTGTGCGCACCGCGGCCACGTTCACCTCAGACGCTGCGCGCATTCTTGCCTTGCTGAACGACCGGCTCTACGGCCGAGGTCTCGTCACCTGCCTCGCTCTGCATATCGATCAAGATGGAAGCGCAACGCTGGTGAACGCCGGCCACTTGCCGCCGTATTTGAATGGAAAAGAGATGGCAATCGAAGGCGCGCTGCCTCTAGGCGCAGTCACCGGCATTGAATTCCCTTCCTCACGGTTCAACCTCAAAGCGGGCGATTCTCTCCTGCTGATGACCGACGGCGTGGTCGAAGCGCAAAACTCTCACGGCCAGCTCTTCGGCTTCGAAAGGATCGCACAGCATCTTCGGTCCAGCACCGGCGGAGCAGCGTTGGCCGATGCGGCCGAGGCTTTCGGTCAGGAAGACGACATCACCGTCCTTACGCTCACCTTTGGTCCGGCGGGGGTGCTCCATGCGTAGCAAGCCGCACCTGTTGCGCCGCGCCCGGGATGTTTTTGCGCTGACACTCATGCTGCACGCGTTCGCGCTTCTTGATCGCGCCCAGGTGATTGTCGCCCATGGCGCGGCCGGACCGGCCGGTCTCGACGGTCCATGGCTTCTCGACGAAGGCGATCCACCGGGCTGGCCACACTCCTCGGCCGATTCTCGCCCCGGCCGCCCTTACTGGCTCAGCCAGGGCCACTCCCCGGCCCAGGGGCCCAAGGTGGTTTGGCTCCACGCTACCGTGACTTCCGATGAAGCCATTTCCAATCCAGCCTTGCTGGTAAATCCCAACGCCGAAGATTGCCAGGTTTTTGTGAACGGCCAGCTTGCCGCCGACTGCGCCCGCTGGCCCCGCACAAGCAGCGCCGCGCGGCGCTGGCTGCTGATACATCTGCCCGCCAATGGGGCCCAGGTTGACTTTCGCATTGCCGGGCCCTCCGGTGGAGCAGCGAGACTCCCGCGCAGCGGTGAAGTGTTGTTCGGCCGCGCACCGGTGCTGGAGGATACACGCACAGCTACTGACGCTGCTCACTTGTACCAGGATTTACTTCAAGCGTTGCTATGTGCCGGCGAGCTGCTCGGCGGCGTGATTCTGCTTCTAGTCTTCAGCAACGACCGTAGCGCACCCGAGTACCTGTGGTTCGCGGCCTTTCTTTTTCTCGACGGGACGATGTCGCTGGAGTCGGTCTTTTCCGGGGTGTACCCGCTGTTTCCACACGCTGCGACCCCGCTGACAGACGCTCTTGGGATGATCGGCCGCTACGCCCCATTGGTTGGCTTCATTGCCGCCTTCACGGGGGTTCGTCTCAACCGTTGGATGCGTGGCTATCAGATCCTGCTGCTGACGGTCGCAGTCCTCGTTGGCCTGCCATTCTTGAGCGAGGTGTTCGCATGGCTGCCCCGCGTGCGCGACCAGGAGTTCCAATGGCTGCTGCTCTTAGTTCAATTTCCCTTCATCGCCGGCTCGCTGGGTTTTCTTGGATGGAGATGGAGACGCGGAAACAGAGAGGCTGGCCTGTTGCTGCCTTCATTTGTGCTGGCCAGCGGATTCGAAGTACTCGGGCTTACCATTCCGTGGTTCCACGATTTCACTGTCGGGCGCTTCAGTTTTGAATATGACGATCTGTCGATGTTCTTCTTCCTGGTTTCCATCGGCCCGGTCCTTTTATTCCGCCATCGCAACATCAGCCTCGATCACGCACGGGTGACGGCCGAGCTCGACGCTGCCCGCGAAGTACAGCAACGGTTGGTTATTCCACCGCCCCCGGTGGCGGGTTTCCAGATCGAAAGCGAGTATCATCCCGCCGCCCAGGTCGGCGGAGACTTCTACCGAGTGTTGCCGGAAAAAGACGGGGAGATCCTGGTAGTGGTAGGCGACGTGAGTGGAAAGGGGCTGGTCGCTGCGATGACCGTCTCCGCGATCGTCGGATCGCTACGGACGCTCTCGACCTGTTCTCCTGCCGAGGTGCTGCGCACGCTCAACCGATCCCTCGCCGGCAACCTTCGCAACGGATTTGTAACCTGCCTTGTGGCTCGGATAGCACCGAATGGCACAGTGGTGCTCGCCAATGCCGGCCATCTTGCTCCCTATGTCGACGGCAAAGAGCTTATGCTCGAAAATGGCCTGCCACTCGGTGTGCATTCCGAGTCAACCTACGCGGAATCCACGCTCCATCTTCCGCCTGGCGCCCAGCTCACCTTCCTCACCGACGGCGTTGTCGAAGCCCGCAATGCGCAGGGCGAGCTGTTTGGCTTCGAGCGAACCGCGGCAATCAGTTCGCAAACTGCCGACCAGATCGCTAAAACAGCGGAGCGATTCGGCCAGGAGGACGACATCACCGTTTTGACCCTCACATTCGCACCTGCGGAGGTCATGCATGCGTAGATCCCTGCTGCTGATCGCGGCCTTGTTTGCAATGTGCGGGCATGTGTCTGGGCAGGCCGCGCCGGCTCCAAATGCGCAGGCCGCGCCGCTTACGCAATGGCGATCGGGGCTTATCGAGCTTAACGAGGATTGGGCCGAACATGACGGTGACAACCTGGCCTGGGCCAAGCCGGACTTCGACTCGAGCACCTGGAAAACCGTCGATCTCGAAGACATGGGCCCTGCCAGAATTGGCTGGAGCTGGTACCGCAAACACGTAGTGGTGGGGCCGGATTACCCCGAGGTACGGTTGCTGCTGGAAGGCGGCGTCGGCACTTACGAGCTGTATGTCAACGGCGTTCGCATAAACAGTGCAAGCATCAATTCCGCATTCAATGTCTACAGGCCCGTCGAGAGAGTCTTTGCCCTTCAAAATGACAATGGCGATTTCACAATCGCACTGCGCACGCACGCGCCCCCCAACTACGTTGCCTACAACTTTCCGCTTTTCCTGTCGGTCACGCTGGGGCAGCCCACCGCAATCGAATACGAGCGTGCATCTCTTCAGACCGACCGTCTCAACGATCTTTGGCCGTCACTTGGCATTAATCTTCTCCTCTGCTTTGCTGCCATCGGCGCGCTCTGCCTCTACCCCGGCCGCGACGGGCGCCGCGAATACCTTCTTCTCGGGCTGTACCTGTTCATCGTGGGCCTTGCCAATGGGGTGTGGAACCTGCAGCTGACCGGCGTCGTGCCCACTTCGCTCAACTTTCTCGGGTCGGACCCGCTGGTCTACGTTTTCACGATTCTTCAAATTGAATTTACCTTCAGCTTCGTGGGCAAGCGCCCGGGCCGCGCGTTGCGAATCTATCAGGTCGCGCTGCTGCTGCCGTGGATCCTCGACGTTTTGTGTTGGACCGGCCGCTTCCCAACTGACACCTATTCGTTGATTGAAGCGGCGATCACCGTCCCGGCAGCCTTCATTCTCACCGCCCTGCTGCTCGTCTGGTACCGGCGCGGCAATCGTGAGGCCGGTTGGCTGATTGTTCCTAGCCTTCTGCCGTTGACGGCGAACTCGCTCTTTGACATCGGCTTTGCTTCGATCGTGCTGGGATGGCGGCGCCTCGACTTTCTCGATTCGCTCATACCCGTGGGCCAGCTTCGCTTCCAGCCGCCTGACGTGGCCAACCTGCTTTATCTCGCGGCCATCGCCATCGTCATGTTCTTCCGCTTTGCGCGCGTTAACCGCGAGCAGGCTCACAATGAGGCGGAACTCGAGGCCGCGCGCCAGGTGCAACGGCAGCTTGTGCAGCCGGCCATCAATACTCCAGGCTTCATTATTGAGAGCGCGTACCTGCCGGCTGCACATGTGGGCGGCGACTTTTATCAAGTGCGCGCCTCCCAGGACGGCAGCCTGCTGATTGCGGTCGGAGATGTAAGCGGCAAGGGACTGCCCGCTGCTCTCGCCGTCGCTGCAATCGTCGGAGCTTTCCGTGCATTGCCAGAGCTGGCGCCGGCGCTCATGCTGCAGGCGCTCAATCGCGGCATTAGTCGCAATTCGCAGGGGGGCTTTGTTACCTGTTGCGCGCTTCGGGTTGCGCCGGACGGTTCCGTTACGTTCGCCAATGCCGGCCACCTGTCGCCCTACTGCAACGGCCGTGAAATTGAGCTGGAGTCCGGCTTTCCGCTCGGTTTGGTTCCCAGCGCGGAATACCCTGAGACCCACTTCCGCTTGAATCCAGGCGACCGGCTCACGCTGCTTTCCGACGGCGTGGTTGAGGCCCGGAACTCCGCAGGAGAACTATTCGGGTTTGAACGGACCCGCGAAATCAGCAGCCAGTCTGTCGAACAGATCGCCGCTGCCGCCCAGGCTTTTGGCCAGGAGGACGACATTACCGTCCTTACCCTCACCCGGCCTGCGGCGGAGCCCTGAGCCCGGCGCTTAAGCTGATCCCAGCCTGCAAAACCACTCAGGTCCGGGGCCGCAGAGCCTTGTCAAGCCTCGCGGACTGGAATCTTTGTGTCTATAAGTAAAACAAAAACAGTCACTTATCTACTTGTTTCCAATATATTAGCGTATTACGCTAAGATTTTATGAATCATATATGCTATAGTTTCATCAGATAGGTTGAGCGGCTGGGAGTTGGAACTCCCCGCCCCACCCACGAATCTTGGATTCAATTGGAGGAAATCAGTATGGCAATCACTCGTTGGGACCCGTTCCTTGAAGTTGCTACCCTGCAGAACCGCGTCAACTCTCTTTTCCGTGGCATGAACGAAGCCGAAGGACCGTTGACCACGGCCAGCTTCACTCCGGCCGTCGACGTCTACGAGGACAGCGACAAAGTGGTTCTCAAGCTCGAAGTGCCGGGCATCGAAGAGAAGGATCTTGACGTCCGCGTGGAAAACCACACGCTGACCGTCAAGGGCGAGCGCAAGTTCGAAAAGGAAGAAAAGGAAGAGAACTTCCATCGCATCGAGCGGCGCTATGGCAGCTTCTACCGCTCCTTTACGCTGCCGAACACGGTCGACACTGAGAACGTCGGCGCCAGCTACACTGCCGGCGTGCTGAAGCTCGAGCTCAAAAAGAAGCCCGAAGCCCAGCCCAGGCAGATCAAGGTCAACATCGGCAAATCGCTGGCGGCGTAAGGACGAGCTGCTAGCCTCTAGCTTCCAGCTAACTGTGTTCGCGCGGTCAGCATCATTAGAGACGCGCCGGGTGGGAAAGCGACAAGCTTCCGCCCGGCGCATTTGTTTATCCGTATCGCAGATTTTTGAATCCTGGATTTGAAAGTGCTACTGGACGCTGGCTCCCCGACAGGATCAAGCTAGGAGCCAGGAGCTAGGAGCTAGAAGCTAGGAGCTAAAAGCAATGGCCATTCGTTGGGACAAATTCACCGTCAAGTCGCAGCAGGCGATCGAGGCTGCGCGCAACCGCGCCACTGAACTCGGCAACCCCGAGATCGTGCCTGCGCATCTGCTGCTCGCCCTGGTTGAGGACCGCGAGGGCGTGATCCCCGCCGTGCTTGAGAAGATCGGTGTACCTATTCAGCGGCTTGAGGCCGGCCTGCACGAGATTGAGGAAAAACTGCCTCGCGTTGCGGGAGCGTCGAACCAGCCTGGCATGAGTCAGGCGCTCACCCGCGTCCTAGACCAGGCCTTTAAAGAAGCCTCGAACTTCAAAGACGAGTACGTGTCGACCGAGCATCTGCTGCTGGGTATCGCGCACCAGAAAGGCGATGCGGCCCGCGACGCTCTTGTCGAGTTGGGCGCCACCAAAGAGGCCATTCTGAAGGCGCTCACCGCGGTGCGCGGCTCGCAGCGTGTTATCGACCAGAATCCCGAAGGCAAGTTCCAGGCGCTTGAAAAATACGCCAAGGATTTGAACGAGCTGGCACGGCGCGGCAAGCTCGACCCCGTGATTGGCCGCGATGAAGAAATTCGCCGCGTAATCCAGGTGCTCTCGCGGCGCACCAAGAACAATCCCGTGCTGATCGGCGAGCCTGGCGTTGGCAAAACCGCCATCGTAGAGGGACTCGCGCGGCGCATCGTCTCCGGCGACGTGCCTGAGAGCCTTAGAGACAAGCGCGTAATTTCGCTCGACCTGGGGTCGATGCTGGCCGGCGCAAAATATCGCGGCGAGTTCGAAGACCGTCTCAAAGCTGTGCTGAAAGAAATTGAGGAGTCGAATGGAGAAATCATTCTCTTTATCGACGAGCTGCACACGCTGGTGGGGGCGGGCGCCGCTGAAGGCGCCATCGACGCCAGCAACATGCTGAAGCCGGCGCTGGCGCGCGGCGAACTGCGAGCCATCGGCGCAACCACGCTGAATGAATACCGCAAGTACATCGAGAAGGACGCGGCCCTGGAACGGCGCTTCCAGATTGTTTACGTGGGCGAGCCCAACGTTGAAGATACGATCGCAATTCTGCGCGGATTGAAGGAGCGCTACGAGGCGCACCACAACGTGCGCATCAAGGACTCGGCGATTGTGGCCGCGGCCACGCTCTCGCACCGTTACATCAGCGACCGTTTTTTGCCCGACAAGGCCATCGACCTGGTGGACGAGGCCGCGGCTTCGCTCGCCATCCAGATTGGATCGGTGCCGACCGAGATCGATCAGCTCGAGCGCGAAAAGACTTCGCTCGAAATTGAGCTCAGCGCGCTCAAGCGCGAGACCGATGCGAACAGCGTCGAGCGCCGCAAAAAGGTTGAGCGCGAAGTGGCTCAATTGACCGAGAAGATCACCGCGCTGCGGGCGCGTTGGACAAAGGAGCGCGAAGCGAGCAGCCACATCACTGACGTGAAGAAAAGGATTGAGGCGTTGCGCTTCGAGGCCGAGGAGCAGACCCGCAAGGGCCAGCTCGATCGCGCCGCGCAGATCCAGTACGGTGAGTTGCCGAAGCTTGAGGCGGAATTGAAGAAGCTAAGCGCTCAACAGGATGGGAACAAGGGCGTAGCGCGCATGTTAAAGGACGAGGTCGACGAGGAAGACATCGCCAAGATCGTGAGCAAGTGGACGGGCATTCCTGTCTCGCGCATGTTGGAAGGCGAAGTAAAGAAGCTCGTCACCATGGAAGATCGTCTGCGCGAACGCGTGGTAGGCCAGGATGCTGCGCTGAGCGTTGTCGCCAACGCCATCCGCCGCTCCCGTGCGGGATTGAGCGATCCACGCCGGCCGATTGGCTCGTTCATTTTTCTTGGACCGACGGGCGTGGGCAAAACCGAGACCGCGCGCGCGCTGGCCGAGTTCCTGTTCGACGACGAGCACGCCATGATCCGCATCGACATGAGCGAGTACATGGAAAAACACGCCGTGGCTCGCTTGATCGGCGCGCCCCCGGGCTATGTGGGTTACGACGAGGGCGGCCAGTTGACTGAGGCGGTGCGGCGGCGACCTTACGCGGTGATTCTCTTCGACGAGATCGAGAAGGCTCACCCCGATGTTTTCAACATCCTGTTGCAGGTGATGGACGACGGACGGCTGACCGACGCCAAGGGCCGCACCGTGGACTTTAAGAACACGGTACTGATCATGACTTCGAACCTGGGCGCGGCCCTGCTTACTGCCGACACGCTCAAAACCGAGCATGACTTTGAGATGGCGCGGGAGAGTGTAATGCGCGTATTGCGCGAGCACTTCAGGCCCGAGTTCCTGAACCGCGTCGACGACACTGTCATCTTCCATTCGCTGGGCAACGCGCAGTTGAGCGCAATTCTCGATATGCGGTTGAACGAGGTGCGTAAGCTGCTTGAAGAGCGGCAGATTTCGCTCGAGCTCACCGAGCCCGCGCGGCAGTTGATTCTTGCCGCCGGATCGGATGCGGCCTATGGTGCGCGGCCGTTGAAGCGCGCGCTGCAGCGCATGGTGCAGGACCCGCTGGCGTTGAAGATTCTCGACGGCGAGGTGCTGCACGGCTCGCACGTCCGCATCGGCGCCGATCGCAACTCAAACCAGTTGCACTTCGAGCCGATGAGCCGCGAAGCGATGGCTTGAAAAACAGTTGTCAGTGATCAGTTGTCAGCGAACGGGTTCCGCAAATGCGGAGCCTGTTCGCCGCACTGTTCTACCGGCCGGATCTTGCAGGCACTGATACATCCGAACGTCACTCCCCAGTGCTATCATTTGCGGCAGCGAAAGCTATACCTTCTGTAGCGCTCCGCAAGCCATGCCAAAGATTCGGCTACATGTCGCCGTTCTGGGTTTTCTTTTGTCCGTTTGTCTGGCTACGCCAGACGCAGTACCCGGGCAGATGAACCCAGCGCCTCAGAACATCCAGGTCGATCTATCGACATTTGGTTATTCAGGCCTGTCCCCGCTGAACCGGTTTACTTACAGGTTCAATCTGAGCCTGAACTTTATTGATTCCGATCACCTGTTGTTCACCTTTAATGCGCACAGTTCACGGACATTGCTGGTGCGCCATCCGGACTGCACGCCCTCTAGCTCCTGCCACATGGTTCATGCTGTTGTGATCGATCTTCGCAGCAACGAGGTGACGGCAGAAACGGACTGGGGACTCTATGACTATCAAAGATATCTGTGGCCTCTGGGAAATGGGCGTTTCCTCGTGCGCCGGTCGAATAGTATCTTCGTGATCGGCTCTGACCTGCAGGAGAAGCTCTTGTATGCTTCCCCGGTGGAATTGCTATGGACCGGAGTCACCGCGGACCGGAAGCAGTTGATTCTCGAGACCCGCATACATGAAAACGCAAACGCGGATCAAGGTGGGCTGAATAAGGGTCCGGTAAGAATTGAATTCCGGGACGTAGATTCGCTCGAAATACGCAGAGCTTTCAAAGCTCCGCAAGTCACCGAAATGGAACCGCCGAGTTCGGGCTATGCCGACGCCGAACACAATTCTCTGCACCAGACGTGGCTCATTCGATATGGAGAGAGCGAGAGCAAACGCAAGGATCTGATGCAGGTGCGATCTACGTGCCGGCCGGATCTATTGTTTCCGACCGACAAAACACTGTTGGTTGGTCGGTGTTCGCCGAACGACGCCGCATACAGCGTTAGCGTCTTCACTCTCAGCGGGCATCCGCTTTGGCGGCAGCGATGGAGTCAGCTCCGGTATTATCCCGAGGTTCTAAGCAGCGACGATGGTAGCCGAATCGCGGTGAGTACGGTGACCGCGAATCGCGATGGGCAAGAGCCCGCATCGAGTGACGACGAAGAAAACTGGCCGGATGTGGAACAGGACATCCTGGTACTGGAAGCGGCCACCGGAAACGAAATTCTGAAAACAGTAGCGAAGACGGCGATTCTGAAGAATGGGAATTATTCCCTGTCGCCGGACGGGAATCGGCTCGCAGTTGTGGACGGAACCGTGCTCTATCTTTACGATCTGCCTCCGATGGCAACCGGGGAGCGGGAAAAGTACGTGGCCATGGAAGCGGATTCACCGGATCTGGCTGCGCCCGCGTCGTCAGCCGACGAGACCGGCCAGAACTCATCGGAATCAGATTCGCAAGCCGCCGAAGCAGCACCGGGAAGCGATCTGGCTGCGCCGGTACGAACTGAAAACCGCGCCCCGATGGAGATACCGAATGGGTCAGACCATGGCGCGAAGCCGGGAGGTTCGGATTCGGCGGGCGCGAATGCTCAAGACGCCGGCCAGGCGCACGACCTGCCTACGTTCACAGTCAGGACGGAAGAGGTAACCGTCGATGCCGTTGTAACTGACAACAAGGGACGCGCGGTTAAAGGCCTCTCCAGGGACGACTTCCAGGTACAGGAAAACGGGCAGGCGCAGGAACTTGCTTCGTTCCACGAATACGGCAATGACGCCGTTGAGCCTGCCAAGCCCGTGGCGAGCGCTGCGCCGCCGCCGAACATCTTCAACAACGACAAGACAACGTCAGATCAACCCATGGTTGTTATTCTGCTGGACTATCTCAACACCGAATTGGCGGATCAGCAGTTCGCCATACAACAGCTTGGGAAGTTTCTGCGAACCAAGCCGGCAGGAACAAAGTTTGCACTCTTTTTGCTGGCCGAACGCCTGCAAATGCTGCAAGGCTTCACTTCGGACGAGAACCTTCTTCTCGCCACTCTTGGCGGCAAGAGCGCACGGCCGAGGATTTCATCTGAGATGCAGAGGATGGATCTGGGTTCCATCATCGAGGATGCGAGGCAAGAGGCCCAAATCAATCCCGGCATGGAGCGCAATGTACAAAACTTAGTGGATTCGCAGGCCAACCTCGATGCGTCGCAACTGGACCGGCGCGTTATAGTCACCACAAATAGCTTCGCCGCCCTGGCGCACTATCTCAATGCGACCCCGGGAAGAAAGAGCCTGATCTGGTTGTCGGGATCTTTCCCCCTTTCGTTTCTTGCCAATGAGAAACCCAACGCCGACACCGCGACCCTCACGCCCGTCCTGAGCACATATTCCGGCCTTGTTCAAGAGACCACGAATCTGCTGGCAGAGTCGCACATCGCCGTGTATCCGGTGAACGTGCGCGGGTTGCCGGTTAACGCTCTTCCGGGCTCGGACGAGCATCCGGATCCCTCGATGCCAGGGCTGCCTGGATCCGGGGCTCCATCGGAAGCGCGCATAACGACGGCTGGAGGAACCAATCAAGCGAGCGGGATGGCGGCGCCGAGCGGGCTGGCCCAGAGGATGGATGAACAGAGACAGGACCGTGTTACTGCGGATTCGGGGATGGAACAGGTCGCGAACGAGACCGGCGGCAAAGCATTCCAAGACGCCAACGACCTGAAGCAAGCGATGCAGACGGCGGCGGAACTGAGCTCGCACTACTACCTGCTCTCGTATTCGCCGAAGAAGCAGGGGCACGATGGCGCTTTCAGGAGCATCAAAGTATCGCTGGCAAAGAAGGGATACCACGTGGCGTACCGGCGCGGTTACTATGCCGTGGACCGGCAAGCGGCATCTGCTCAGTCGGACCTGAAGATTCCAATGAACTCGGCCGCGATGGAGCAAGGATTGCCGCAAGCACGACAGATGTTGTTCGCCGCGCGGGTTGTGCCCACAGGCAAGGCCCACAAAGCCGCGAACTCTTCTTCTCCAGTCGCTTCGGGAGCGAAAGCCCCCCTCGTTGAATTGCAGCGGTATTCGGTCGACTACGCGATTGCAGCATCTGAACTGCGATTCGGAACGAAAGCCGCGGGCCATAGCACGAATCTGATCTTGATGGCCGTCGCCTTCGGGGAGAAAGGCGCCGTGCTGAGCCAAATCGCCCTCGAGTCGTCAGGAACCCTGAACGCAGCAGCCTTCAAGGACGCGCAGATCGGGGGCTTACGCATGCATCAGGAATTTGAAGTGCCGGCAAATGCGATTTCGCTGCGGCTCGGAATCGTGGATGTGCTGAGCGGGCACCTGGGAACACTGGAACTGCCGCTGCCTTTGACAGCTCCTCCGGAAGAGGCGCGGATCGCGAAGCGACGCCTGCCGCCGATTGAACCAAACTGATTGCCGGAAATGGTCAGCGGTCAGTGGTCAGCAAAACAGGCTCCGCAACCGTGGAGCCTGTTTATTTGCGTCTTACCAAGCGCCTAAGAGCGATCGATCTTGCGCTTTTTGGGATCGTAAATCTCTCTATAAACGCCGAGCCGATCTGCACCCTGCCAAACGGGTATATAAGGTTCGGCCTTCTTCTTCAAAACTGCGCCGAGCGGCGCGTCGGGGCGCTTCTTAAAGCTCTTTCTTCTTGACTGAATCAGTGCGCTTTGAACATCAAACTCCGCGTGATTTCCCGAATCCTCATCTGCAAGCCGTTCCGTTTTGAGCAACGGACGTTTCGCCGCGCGACGCAGACTCTGATGGCTCAGCTGCTTGCCAGCCGGAATCAACTTTCGGCTCGCCTTGTCGTTCTCACCATAGACATTTCGACGGTCCAGAGCGAGACTTGCGAGTTTCTTTTGTTTAGGAGTCTTCAGTTTGCTCATAGAAGTTAGCCCGGGGATTAGTATCTCTCATTGTGCCTACTGCCCCAGCGCCGCTTCAATCGCCGCCGTCACCTGCGGCGAGTCGGGCGTTGTTGACGGCTCAAACCGCGCCACCGGTTTGCCGTTGCGGTCAAAGAGAAACTTGGTGAAGTTCCACTTGATGTCGCCGGCGAACTGCGGGTCGGTTGAAGTGTCGGTAAGGAATTTGTAGAGCGGCGTCTGGTCGTCGCCTTTCACGCTGACCTTCGACATCATGGGAAAGCTGACGTTGTACTTGCGCGTGCAGAAGGCCTTGATCTCTTCGTTGGTGCCCGGCTCCTGCTGCGCAAAATTGTTGGCGGGAATGCCCACGATCACCAGGCCGCGGTCCTTGTACTTTTCATACACGGCCTCAAGCGCGGCGTATTGCGGAGTGAATCCGCACTTGCTGGCCACATTCACCAGCAACACAACCTTGCCCTTGTAGCTCGCGAGGCTCACCGGCTGCCCGTCAATCGAGTTGATCGTAAAGTCGTAAATGCTCGCCGCGCGCGCCTGCAGCGTAGCTGCCGCGCACAACATCAGTGCCAGAATCAGTTTTCTCATAAGACCTCCAGATTTTACCTATGGGGACGAATACACGTCTCATTATCATCCCGGCCGGGCTTCGATTGTCATCAAATTGTTAAAGCGGTTCAGCAGGCGGGATGGGGCGCGGACATTAATACCGCGGCATGACGCTAAAGGCAATCGCAGTCATACATGTCGCGTTGCGACACTCATAGACGATGAAAATGCGGCCCAGGATCAAGCCGTGCGCGGGCGAGGACGCCCGCACTACAGCCGGTCAGGAGACCGGCGGTACAGCCGGGCTGGAGCCCGGCGCTACTGGTTTTAGCGCAATTGTCAGGGCAGATCCATCGACTCCTATCGTCCGCCCCGGCGAACTGCGGTCGCTAAGAATGACAATCGAATATCGTGGATGCCGTAGCGGCCTACTGCCGCAGCTCCACCAGCGTCGCGCCTTGCCCGCCCTCGTTCTGCGGAGCTTCCGCGATGCCGGCAACGTGGGGATGGCCTTTAAGAAACTCTCGCACGCCGCGGCGCAGAATCCCCGCGCCATGCCCATGAATCACGCGCACCTTCGGCAACCCGGCCAAAAATGCGCGGTCGAGATACTTTTCGAGCTCATCGGTGGCCTCGTCTACTGTCTTGCCGATGAGATTGATCTCCATGCGCATATCGTCGGTGTTGGCGCTGGTAACGGAGACGTGCACGCCTTTCTGCTGCCGCGCGGCGGCCAGAGGGTCGGCCTTGGACGCGGACGTTCCTGCAGCTTCAGCAAGCTCATCGCGCCGAACCCGCATCTTGATTGGCCCCAGCGCAACCTCAAACACATCCTTCTCAACCTCTCGCTGCACTACGCCAACTTTGTTCATGCTTTTGATGAGCACGCGGTCGCCCGGCGCAACGTGTTTCAACACATGTGGCTGAGCATTCGCATCGCCCTGGTCGGCGCCGGTACGGTGCGCGACAACCGTCTGGTTAAAGCTTTCCTGGAACTCGCGACGGAGCCGATTGATGCGCCGCTCGGCTTCCTTCGACAGCTTCTGCTGCGCCGCACGATCCTCAACTACGCGCACATTCTCGCGCATCTGGAATTCGAAGTCCTTGAGTAGCGACGCCAGCTTCTGTTCGAGCTCGCGCGTGCGGTTGCGCACTTCAGTGTCGCCTTCGCGCTCCAATCGCTTGCGTTCCTGGTTAAGCGCGTACTGCTGTTCGCGCGCGGCCTTGCGCTCCGCTTCAAGTTCGGCAAGATCCTTGTGCAGCTTCTCAAGAAACTTCGCCACGTCGGCCTGTTGCGAGCCCAGCCTGGCGCGCGCAGCAGCGATAATTACCGCATTCAGGCCCAGCCGCTCGGCGGTCTGTATACCCGCTGAAGCCCCCGGCACGCCCAGATGAAACTGGTAATTCGGCGTCAGCGTTTTTTCGTCCACGCCGGCCGCGGCATTCAGCACGCCCGGCGTGTTGGCCGCGTAAACCTTCAGCGAAGTGTGGTGCGTGGAGATGAGCGACCATGCGCCGGCCTTCAGGAAAAACGCAGCCACAGCCACAGCCAGCGCCGCGCCTTCTTCAGGATCGGTGGCCGACCCCAGCTCATCGAGCAACACCAGCGACCGCTCGTCGGCCAGTCGCGCCAGCCGATCGAGATTGGTAATGTGCCCGGAGAAGGATGAAAGCGCTGCCTCTATCGACTGCGCGTCGCCGATGTCGGCCAGGAACGCCGTGAACACCGGAAAGCTGGCCTGCTCCGCCGGAACCGGAATGCCGGCCTGCGCCATCATCGCCAGCAGCGCCGTGGTCTTGAGCGCAACCGTTTTGCCGCCGGTGTTGGGACCGCTGATAATCAGTTGCCGCTCTTGACTCGTCAATTCCAAATCGAGTGGAACAATTTCGCCGCCCGTCGGGGTCCCCGACGACGGGTCTTTGTCGTTGGGGTGACTCTGGGCACGCAGCCGCTTTTCAAGCAACGGATGACGCCCTCGCTTCACGAGCAACTGCTCTCCACTAAAGATAGGACTAGCGCAATCATAGGTGCGCGCGAATCGCGCCCGCGCCAGCAAAGCATCAACCGCCGCCAGCACGTGCGCTCCCGCGATCAGCGCATCGGAGTACGCACCAACCTGGCGAGTGAGCGCGACAAAGATGCGATGAATCTCGGCCTGCTCTTCTTCGATCAGGCGCACCAGCTCATTGTTCTGTTCGATGGTTTCGAGAGGCTCAACAAACACCGTCTGGCCTGACGAGCTCGCCCCGTGAATGACGCCGGTAATGCGCCGCTTGAGCTCGGCGCGCACGGGAATCACGAATCGATCGCCGCGGATCGTGATCAATTCGTCCTGCGTTGAGCCTTCACCCGAGAGTTTGCGCAGCGCCGCGCGCAGGCTCTCTTCAATCGCGCGCTGCTGCCGCTCCTGCTCTCGGCGAATGCGGTTCAGTTCAGGCGACGCATCGTCGGCCAGCGAACCATCGGGCTGAATCTTGCGCTCAATGGTCTCGGCCAACCCGCGCAGGTTGCCGGTGAGCGCCGCCGATAACTCGGCAAGCCCCGTAAGCTTGCCCACCAGCCGCGCCGGAGGCTCGCGCAGCAGACTCTGCCACGCCGCCACATCGTTGGCCAGCCGCGCAATGGCCTGCAATTCCGCGGCCTCGAGCGCGGCCTCGGGAATTCGCGCCTTGGCGGCGAGATCGGTGGGGTCGAAGAGCCCGCCCAGAGGCACCGACACCTGCTCCTCGAGCAGCAGTCGCACCTCGGCGGTGAGTTGATGCTGCCGATTTATCCAGTGCTCGTCGGTCGATGGATGCAACGCCAGAATCGCCTCGCGACCCACGCGCGACGCTGCAAAGCCGGCTACAAGGTCGACCAGCGGCTCCCACTCAAGCGCAGCCAGATCGGCATGTGCAACCGGCGACGGGATGGGATCGAGCAAGGGCACAGGTCTTTTTAGTTTCAGAGTCGATTATGTGGGCTGCATGCGCAGGAATCAGCTTGAGGGCCGGCTGAGAGCCTCGGCGTTCGCTTAGGAGTTCGAGCTCGATGAGGACGCCGCGCTCGCCGTCTCAGTCTTTGGTCCCGATTTCGTTTCAGCCGGGGCCGACTTGCTGCCTGAGTCCCCAGTCTTTGAATCGCTGCTCCTGGAATCGCCGGTCTTTGAATCGCTGGTTTTGGATTCGCTGCTAGAGGAACTGTCCGACGAGTCGCTTGACGAGCTGCTCTTCGAATTGCTTTTGGGGGCGTAGTCGTTCACATACCAGCCTGCGCCCTTGAAGTTGAATCCAGGCACAGTCAGCGGGCGCTCCAGCACACCGCCGCATTTGGGGCAAACCGTTTCAGGTTCGGACTTGAAGTGTTGAATCTTTTCGAATTTGTGACCACATTTTGTGCAGCGGTACGGGTAGAGTGGCAAAGTTCTCAACTCCCAGGGGAAGCAACTCCCACCGTCTATTCTATCGGGAGTTGAGGAAATCTCGGCAATCTGCCCGTCCGCAGCAGTTTCAGTTGCCGCTCACTTCGCGGCGATCGGCACATTCGCGCCCATATTTTCCCACGCCAGCGAAAGCTTTCCATCGCTGATGGTGTAGGTCAGGTCTTCGACCATTGAGGCCGGCGGCGCCATCGTCATCGTGGTTCGGCCCAGGTCCTTCGACGGGTCATAGGAGAGTCCCCATTCGCCGGTGTCCTTGCTGACGATCAGCACCCACGCCTTGGGGTCGGAGATATCGACAAACAAGGTGTACTTTCCGGCGGGAACAGACACGTTGCCGATGGTCAGGTCACCGTCGGTCAAGAGGGTGGTGGCGGAGTTTGCGCCGGCGCGCCATACCGGGTAGTGCGGATCGTGGCTGATGAGCCCATCTTTCGAGAAGATTTTGCCCTCGCGTCCGCGAACCCGCGGCGAGCTGTAGGTAATGGTGACGTGTTTGCCGCCAATGGTGGCCATCGCAGTGGCCGGCGGGCTCTTCGGCGGTGCTTTGGGCGGAGCCTGCTGCGCCAGCAGCGTGGTTGCAACGAACAGAAGGCCTGTACACACAAGCAGTCGTTTCATATGGATTCTGTCTCCTCCGGGAAGAGGTCGCGTTTTCTTGCGCTGGCCTCGACGCGAGAATTGTCGCACCGCGCGCCCGGTTTCGGAAACCCCGGTGGGGTGCGGCCCATGAAAATCCTGTTATGATGCGGGCATTGCATGCAGCAACTCCTCCCATCCCGGTCGCAGGGTTGGCGCTTCCGCGCAACGCTTGAGGCTGAAAAGCCTCTTCAGGTTGCCGGCGCCATTAATGCCTATACCGCGCGGTTGGCGCAGGCCGTGGGCTTTCGCGCCCTCTATCTCTCGGGCGGCGGGGTGGCGGCCAACTCGCTGGGCATTCCCGACCTCGGCATCAGCACCATGGAAGACGTGCTGACCGACGTCCGCCGCATTACCGATGCGTCTAACTTGCCCTTGCTGGTTGACATTGACACGGGATGGGGTTCGGCCTTCAACATTGCGCGCACCATTCGCGAGATGATCAAGGCCGGCGCGGCTGCGGTGCATATCGAAGACCAGGTGGGCGCCAAGCGCTGCGGCCATCGCCCGGGCAAGGAGCTGGTGTCAACTGAAGAAATGTGCGACCGCATCAAAGCCGCGGTTGACGCCCGCACCGATCCAGCATTCGTGATCATGGCCCGCACCGATGCGCTGGCCAACGAGGGGCTCGAAGCTGCTATTGCGCGCGCCCAGGCCTACGTTGCCGCCGGAGCCGACATGATCTTTGCCGAGGCCGTGACCGAGTTGCAGATGTACACCCGGTTCCGCAGCGCCGTGGGCGTTCCTATCCTGGCCAACATTACCGAGTTTGGCCAGACCCCGCTTTGGACGCGCGACGAACTGGCCCAGGCGGGCGTCGACATCGTGCTCTACTGCTGCGCGGCTTACCGCGCCATGAACGCCGCGGCGCTCAAGATTTATGAGGCCATCCGAACCGAGGGAACGCAGAAGAGCGTTGTGCCGCTCATGCAGAGCCGCGCCGATCTTTACAAGTATCTCGATTACCACGCCTATGAGCAGAAGCTGGACGAGCTATTCGCCAAAGGCAAGCAATAACCTCGTAGATGAAGCCGGCCGCATTCTTCTTTTCCTGCCCGCCGCCCTATGCCTCTGTCGAGTCAGTGGCCTCGGTCTAAAGTGGTACGGCGACCTTCACTCCCGGCTCTTGCCACTTCTGCTCCCCATCCTTTAAGTTGAAGCTCTCAGAGGTCGAATCGTGACTGAGAGTACTGCGTCCCCGGTTTTCAAACCCAAGAAGTCGGTCGCCCTTTCCGGCACGGTCGCGGGCGAAACGGCCATCTGCACAGTGGGTCAGAGCGGCAACGACCTGCATTACCGCGGATACGACATTGCCGATCTCGCTGCGCACTGCCAGTTCGAAGAGATCGCCTACCTGCTCATCCACGGCAAGCTACCGAACGCCGGCGAGCTGGCGGCTTACTACGCCCGTCTGGTCTCGTTGCGCAGTTTGCCGCCGCAGGTCACGCAGGCGCTCGAGTTGTTGCCCGCCTCGACGCACCCCATGGATGTGCTGCGCACGGGCGTCTCGGTGCTGGGCTGCGTGCAGCCAGAGGGCGAGGCGCACCGCAGCGCCGGAGTGCGCGACATCGCCGACAAGCTGCTGGCCTCGCTGCCTTCGATGCTGATGTACTGGCATCATTTCTCGCGCACCGGCTGGCGCATCAACGTTGAAGCGGGCGGCGACTCGATCGCCGAGCACTTTCTGCACATGCTGCACCTGGTAGCACCGCCGCCGGAGTGGGCCGCGGCCTTGCAGACCTCGCTCATTCTTTACGCGGAGCATGAGTTCAACGCCTCCACCTTCACCGCGCGCGTGATTGCCGGCACGGGGTCCGATCTGCATTCGGCCATCGCCGGGGCGATCGGCGCACTCAAGGGTCCCAAGCACGGCGGCGCCAACGAGGTTGCCCTCGAGATCCAGCACCGCTATCAATCACCCGATGAGGCGGAGGCCGATATCACGCGCCGCATAGCTGAGCACGAAGTCATCATCGGATTCGGCCATCCCGTCTACACCATCGCCGATCCCCGCAGCGACGTCATCCAGCTCTCGGCGCTCTCGCTTGCCACCACGCCTGAGGGCCAGCGTCATTACGCAATCGCCGAGCGCATCCACCAGACCATGCACTCCACCAAGCGCATGTTTCCCAATCTTGACTGGTACTCGGCGGTGGCATATCACCTGATGGGCATACCGGTGGGCATGTTCACGCCGCTGTTCGTTATGGCGCGCACGGCGGGCTGGTGCGCTCATGTGATCGAGCAGCGCCACGACGGCAAAATCATCAGGCCATCTGCGATTTACACGGGGCCTGAGGATTTAAAGTTCGTGCCGATTGAGGAGCGGGAATAGCGGCGGGCGATTGGCGGAGGGAGGAGGGCCTTCAGGCCCCTGAACTACGCAACAAACTGGGGCTTCAGCCACAGGCTTCTAAAACCCCACCCGCTAAACCGTGTACGCTCCGATGCGCGTCTCGTGGCTGGTGAGTTCGTCGCAGGTGCGGTCTAGTTGCTCGTATTCCTGGTCGCGAGCCTTGCGGAAGGCGCGAAAATCCTCTTCGCTCTTCCAGCGGTCGATGGTAAGGTAGCTGCCCGGCACGTAGGCATCGCGCAACAGCTCAGTTCCCAGGTAATCGGGCGAACTGCGGAAGAGCTGGGCCCATGAGCCCTCAGAACCGTAGGCGGATTCAAATGCGGCTATCTTCTCATCGGTAATCTGGAACTGCCACACTACGACGAACATACTGGACCCCGGAGCTGCCGTTATCGATGCATTTAATGGTAGCGCAGCCGGGTGGTGGACGGTGTTCGGTGGACGGTGGATGGTGTTCGGTGGACGGTGGATGGTGGGTGGTGGACAATCCCCCGTTTCGGCCGGACGACAAGAATTCTGAATCCGGTCAAAAAAACTGCGGAGAAAACCAAATTGGGCCATTTGGAATTCTTAGATTGGCAGGAGGAATACCATGAAACGTGCTTTTGCAGCCGCTTGCTGCCTCGCTCTTGTTGCCGTTCCAGCCATTTCGCAGAAGAAACATGCACCCGGAACCACCCCAATGACCGACCAGCAGTTTATCGACATGGCCGCGCAGACCGACATGCTTGAGGCCAACCTGGGCCAGTTGGCCGCCAATCAGGCCGCAAGCGACGACGTGAAGAATTACGCCCAGATGCTGGTGAACGACCACACCAGCGACTACCAGCAGTTGAGCGCGCTGGCCGCGAAAGACGACCTCACCGTTCCCAAGGGGCTGGATGACGAGCACAACAAGATGATTGCGCCCTTCGGCAAGCTCAACGGCAAGGCGTTCGATCAGAAATACATCCACACGATGATCGAGGGCCACACCAAGGCCATCGCCGTTTATACCAGGGAATCGAGCGACGCCCAGAACGGCGATGTAAAGAGTTACGCCGCGGCGACGTTGCCCACGCTGCAAAAGCATCTTGACGGCGCAAAGGACGTGATGAAGAAACTCAAGTAGGAAATGAACCGCGTTTGGTGGAGCGAGGGTCGTGGTCTCCCAGATCTCAAATGCGAGACCTGGGGCACCCGGGATTTCGGCGGAGGGTCGGGAGACCCTCCGTACAGCCGGTCGGGAGACCGGCGGTACTGGCTATTGGCTATTAGCTATTGGCTATTGTCTATCGGCTGTTGGCTGCGCTGTTAAACCCACCCGGCGTCGATCACGTAACTCTGGTTGGTGATGGCGCTTGAATCGTCGGCGGCCAGAAACATCACGACGCGCGCCACTTCTTCCGGCTCGATTTGGCGCTTGATGGCCTGCTGGCTCATGATCTCGGCCGCGTATTCCGGCGTGTAGACGAGCCGCTTCTGCTTCTCAGTGGCGATGGCCCCGGGCATGACGCAATTGACGCGAATGTTGTCGCGGCCCAGCTCGTGCGCCAGCGTGCGCGTGAGCCCCACAATCGCTGCTTTCGCTGTGACATAAAGCGGCAGGCCTGTGGACGGAATCACCCAGGAAATGGAGCTCATGTTAATAATCGATCCGCCGCCGGTTTTGCGCATGTGCGGCAACACGGCCTGCACCGCGAAAAACTGCGGGCGCAGATTCACCGCCATCGACGTATCCCAAAACTCCGGCGTCACGTCTTCAATCTTGTGACGCGCGTCGTTGCCGGCGTTATTCACCAGCACGTCGATCGCTCCCAGCTCCGCGGCAATCTGCTCAATCGCTGCTTTGAGCGCGGCCAGGTCAGCCAGGTCGCAGTGTTTGTAGAGCGGTTTCGGGCAGCCCTCGCCGGCCAGCGTTTCTGCCAGCGATTCTGCCGGCCCGTCCTGCACGTCGAGAAATGCTACCCGCGCCGCTTGCCGCGCAAATCCGGCAACGATGGCCTCGCCGATTCCCGTTGCGCCGCCGGTGACCAAAATCCTGCGTCCCAGGAGGCTCGGGTAACGGCCATAACGTGATTCCCTGTCTTGCATAAGTATTTCTCTTTGCAGGCAATTGTAGTTGCAAGCACCCGGGCCTGAAGGCCTCGAATTCTATGCGCCTTTTTCAGGGGGCTGAAGAGTGTGCGTGAGAATTCGGTCCGAGGTCAAATAGACCGCCCGGAAGCACCCGCGGCTAAAGCCGTCTCTATACTCAGCGCCTGATTCGGGGTCCTGAAGGCCCCTGCTCCCTCCGAAGTTTCTCCCTGCGAAGTGCCGGCCGAAAGCGTGCTGTGACCGGTTCTCATGCAGACGCTGAAGCCCCCTGCTCCTTGCGCCACCGCTATCCGCAGCCGTAAGTCGTCGCTATCGGCAACTGTAATTCGAAGTCAGTGGTTCGAGCGTAGTGAGTGCAGGCCCGCTCCTGGCTGCGAGGCCACTGCGCCGATCTCACTTGCTGGTACACCGTCTCCCGTCCAAGGGTGCATACTTATTATGTAGGTCGTACTATGCCAGAGAAGCCTTCCCCTGTGTCTCTCTGCGATTGAAACGGCTGCGCGACCCGCGTTTTGCAAAATCATCAGGGACTGCTATCCATAAGAACTGCATAGAGATGCAGTTTTATTGAACGAATTTGGCCAGAACGCGAAGGATTGGCGATCGGGTAAGCGCCGAGGGTGCGCTTTGCCCGAAAAATCGATTTAATAACCTGCTGAACGCCGAGATGGCAGAGCGAACACCAACCAACCGGCGCCGGCGTTAGAAAAAACTGTTGTGCACGATAGAGAGGGACCGAATGAAAGCTGCTGCTCGTTTTCCTGGCATCCGTATTACCGCAAATGGTAATCAGCTTGTGTCGTACCATACCGAAACCCGGATTGCCGATGCCGGGGTGTTTTACCCCATCACCCCATCGACTGAAGGTGGCGAGCTGTTCCAGCAGGCCTATGCCGAGGGCCATTTGAACGTCTTCGGCGGAAACACCATTGCTATTGAAACCGAGGGCGAACACGCCGCGCAGGGCGGCGCCATTGCCCACTCTGTCTGCGGGAAGCGCGTAGTGAATTTCACTTCGGGCCAGGGCGTGGTGTACGGGGTTGAGCAGTACTATCACGCGCCGGGCAAGGGCTCCACGATGGTGCTTGAAGTGGGCGCGCGCGCTCTCACCAAGCACGCCCTCAATGTTCACTGCGGCCACGACGATATCTATGGCGCGCTGGACACGGGCTGGATCATGCTCTTCGGCAAAGACGCGCAGCAGGCCGCCGACCAGGCGCTCATTCTGCGCCGCGTTACCGAGCTCTCGCTGACTCCGGGCATGAACATCATGGACGGCTTTTTGACCACCCACCTGGAGCGTACTTTTTACAAGCACGAGTCGGAACTGATTCGCGAATACCTGGGCGCGCCTGACGACATCATCGATTGCCCCACGGAAGCGCAGCGCGTGCTGTTTGGACCGACGCGGCGCCGCGTGCCCAAGATGATCGACCTCACCAACCCTGTGCTGCTTGGCCCGGTGCAGAATCAAGAGCACTACATGCAGGGCGTGGTGGCGCGGAGAAACAACTTCGCCGAGCCCATTCTCAATTTCCTCGAAGACGCGTACAAGGACTTTGGCGAGCTCACCGGCCGCTACTACGGCCTGGTAACCGAATACAAAACATCTGACGCCGACACAGTCTTTGTATCGCTCGGCTCGGCTGCCGAGAATATCGAGGCCGCGGTCGATTATCTTTGCCAGACTCGAGGCGCTTCAGTGGGATCGATTCACGTCAACGTCATTCGCCCCTTCCCTGAGGCAGCCATTGTTGCCGCGCTCAAGGGCAAGAAGAACGTAATCATCCTGGAGCGGACTGACGAGGCACTCTCTGGCGATAACCCGCTCGGCCGCGATATTCGCACCGCATTTTCGAAAGCTGTTCAGGGCACCGAAGGCATCGGCAAGGTTACGCTGGCCGAGGTTCCGCGCTTCTTTGCCGGCACCTACGGACTGGGCTCGAGGGATTTCCGCCCCGAGCACGTGATTGGAGCGTTTGAATACGCCACCGCGGGCCGCGCACGCAAAGACGGCAAGACCGCGGCAGACGGTGTCAGCTTTATAGTGCTCGGCATCGACCACCCCTACTCGGTGGTCGCAGACGAATCTCCTTCGCTGCTTCCTGAGGGCGCGGTCGCAGTCCGCTTCCACTCCATCGGCGGATGGGGCGCCATTACCACCGGCAAAAACCTGGGCGCAATCCTCGGCGACCTGAACGATCTGATCTTCGACCGGGACGGGGAGCGCGACGCACTGGGTAACCCCAAGGAAGTGATTCACGTCAGCGCGAATCCCAAGTACGGTTCAGAGAAGAAGGGCGCACCCACCAGCTACTTTATGGTTGCGGCCAAAGATCGTATTCGCGTGAACTGCGATCTGCGCCACGTGACCACGGTTCTGTGCTGCGACCCGAAAGCCTTTACGCACACCAACCCCCTCGACGGCATCCAGGAGGGCGGCGCGTTTGTGTGGGAGTCGGAAGAAGAAGGCGAGCACGCATGGCAGAACCTGCCAATCTGGGCGCGCAAGCAAATCATCGACAAGAAGATTCGCGTGTTTACGCTGCCCGGTTTCGCGATTGCGAAGAAGGCGACCGATCGCGCCGACCTTCAGCTCCGCATGCAGGGCAACGCATTTCTGGGCGCATTCTTCCGCGTCAGCCCGCTGCTGAACGAATTTGGCATCACTCCCGAGCAGTATCGCGACGTTGTTTTCAAGCAGTACGTGAAGAAGTTTGGCAAGCTCGGCGATGCCGTTGTGCAGTCGAACATGGAAGTGATGACGCAGGGCTTCGAGCTGGTGAAGGAGATTGAGATTGGCGCGCTGGCTGCAGCGGATCGCTCCAGCCTGCGCGGCGAAGCGCTGCTGCCAATCCTGGAACTGGCTACCGCGGGCGGTTCCTGTGGCATTGGCTGCCGCTCAACGCCGGTTCCCGCGGGGCAAGGCGCGCGCACGCCGGTCTCGACCGTCGCCGCATTCGACGCGGAGTTCCGCTCGCACTTTGGCTACAACCAGCCGGCCACGCCGCTATCGGCCATGGGCGTGATTGCCGCGGCCACCGGCGACACCGCATCGAAATATGTTGCCCGCCGCGAAACGCCGCTCTACATTCCCGAGAACTGCACGCAATGCATGGAGTGCATCAGCGTTTGCCCGGACACCGCGCTGCCCAACTGCTCGCAGGATTTGAGCACGGTGCTTTCAACGGCCGTCAGTTACTACGTGGGCGACCCGGCGGAGCGCAACAAGCTGTTGCGCGCGCTGCCTGAGATTGAGAAGCGCACGCGCGAGCGCATGCTGACGGAATTTAAAACCGGCACACCGTTGCCGACGATTCTGCGCGAAGTAACCGAGACGCTCCAGGATTCGAGTGAAGCGGGTTTCTCGTCCGAGGCCAAAACGCAGTTCTTCAAGATTCTCGACAAGGTGCCGATGGCCTACCAGAAGGTAAATGCCATCTTCAGCTCGCCGGAGCGCAAGACTCCCGGCTCGGGCGGCATCTTCTCAATCTTTGTGAGCGATCTGTGCAAGGGCTGCGCGGCCTGCGTAACGGCTTGCGGCGACCACCAAGCGCTGAAGATGGTGCAGGAAACCGAAGACGTGAATGCGATGCACGAGACGGGCACGCATTTCCTGGATCTGCTGCCCGATACGTCGCAAAAGTTTCTCGGCCTCTACAACAACGCCAACCCGGCCGACTCAAAGACTGCGACTCTGCGCAACATGCTGATGGTGCGTCGCAACTACGATGCGCTGGTGGCGGGCGACGGCGCCTGCGCGGGCTGCGGAGAAAAGTCTGTGTTGCGCTCCATTGCCGCCGTCACCGAGGCGTACATGCGTCCCGCCTTCCACGCCAAGAGCGATCGCTTTGTAGCGAAAGCAGGAGAGCTTGAGAAGACTGGCGTAGCTAAATTGGAAGCGCTGAAGGCGGCCAATGCCGAAGAGTACGATCGCACCCGCCAGGCCATTGCGCATCTGATTATGGGGCTGGGCGGCGAAGACACCACCGATACCAAGGCGCGCATCGCAGCTTACGAAGCGGAGCACGGCTCCATCACCGATGCGCAACTGGTTGAGGCGCTCGCGGCGGTGCTGCTGACCGAGGCATTCAATCACAAGAACCTGCAGCCCGTGGACGGCCGCCTGGCCAACGGCATGAGCGTGATGGCCATGGCTGCGCACACCGGCTGCAACACGGTTTATGGTTCGACGTCACCCAACAACCCGCATCCGTATCCGTGGATGAATTCGCTGTTCCAGGACGGCATCACGGTGGGCTGGCTCATGGGCGAGAGTTTCATCGTCGATCATGCCCGCCGCTCGGTTATTCCCGAGCGACTGGCCGATATCCTGCTGTTCCGCGATTGCGGCGTCAACGCCGAGGAGTACTACCACTTCACGCACTTTACCGATGCGCTGATGACCGACCAGGAGATTGTGGAGCTGCCCAAGGTGTGGGTAGTTGGTGGCGACGGCGGCATGGGCGACATCGGCTACCAGAACATGTCGAAGGTGATACTGCAGAACCGGCCCAACGTGAAGGCGCTGATGCTGGACACGCAGGTCTACTCCAACACGGGCGGCCAGAATTCCGATTCGACTCCGATGCTGGGCGGCGGCGACATGAATACCTTTGGCGCGGCCACGCAGGGCAAGAACACCGAGAAGAAGACAGTGGCCGAGACGTTCCTCGCCGGCCACGGCTCGCCGTTTGTAGCGCAGGTTTCAATGGCCAACGCGCCCAAGCTCTACCGGGCGATTCTCGATGGGCTGGAGTATCGCGGCACGATGTTCCTGCAGTGCTTTACCACCTGCCAGCCGGAGCACGGTGTGGCCGACGACATGGCGCTGCACCAGGCACAGCGCGTGCGCGACTCGCGCGGCGTACCCGAGTTTGTCTTCAATCCGCGGCTCGGCGAAAGCTACCAGGAAGCGCTGGACGTGAAGGGCAACCCATCCATCGATCTCGACTGGTACGAGACCAAGGACAAGGCCAGCGGCGAGATTCGGCGTTACACGGTGGCGCATTGGTGCACCACCGAAGCGCGCTTCCGCAATCACCTGAAGAAGCTGAAGCCGGAGCAGATCGCGGACAAAATCTCGCTCGACAACATGCTGGTGCGCATCACGCAGCAGGATGTGGTTTACCGTTATTACCTGAACCCGCAGCACCGCAGCTTCATTCCCGACTTCGGCGTGTACATCGCGGTGGAGAACGAAGGCAAGTTGACGTATTACGCGCTGTCGCGGCAGTTAGTGATGTTCTGCGTGGAGCGGCGCAAGTCGTGGCGCATGCTGCAGTCCAAGGCCGGCATCGTGAACCGCGAATACCTGGCGCAGAAAGCGATCCTCGCCGAAGTTGAAGCTGGCAAGCTGCCGCTCGACGAACTCTTCACCCGCGGGCATGAGCTGGTGAAGGAGCGGTTGAACGCGCCGGTGGCGGCTAAGGCGTAGGGCCGGATCTGCCACAACACTCGGGTATCCCCGGTCTCGATTTTGAGACCGGGGATACCACGAAGCAAATCCGCGAGGTTTTGTAACAGGGCACGGCTTCAGTCGTGCCGCAACAATCAACAATTTGGGGTGAATCACGAACGCGGACCGCAAGGTCCGCGTTCGTGCGTATCAGCGGAATTTAGGGAATTGGTAGGGCGGGCGTAGAATTCGGATTATGACAGAAGATTCACTATCCAAACTCAGGTTCCACGTACGCGTGAAGGACGTGAAGGTAAGTTCAATGCACGACGTGATTGAGGACGGGAAGCTTCCGACTTCGATCATCTTTCACATCGAGCCGCTCGGGAAGTTGGGCACCCCTTGCGAACTCAAACTTGGGCTAATTGGCGAGGAACTCAACCGAGCCCTTCGGCTTCAGAAATCTGGGACGGCCGTTGTGGAGGTCGGGCCCAATTGGTGGGTGCAACGCGCGACGACTTGGCAAGAGGAGATTATCGATCTCGCCTTGATGCAATTCGCCACAATCCCGGCCTCGGCAAGTATTTAACTGAGTGGCAGAAGGCGCCGGGTACCTCAAGCCTCGGTATAGCTAGTTGAGACCCATTACCGCCGGACGCGAAGAGCATACAAAACCCCGCCCTCTCATCTTCGAGATATCGGGGGGCGAAGACGGAGGTAGAAGTCGGCGGGAGCAAGGGCGACTCAGAGAGGGGTGTTCGGAGTGAGCATTCAGTGGCCGGACCCGATCAGCTTCGTTGCCGATATTGTCACGTTCATCGGCATTCCTGTTCTTCTCTACTCAACGAGTGGACTCTACAGAGAGTTCAAAGATCTCCGCAAAGCCAAAGGCGTCAGCGAAGACTGTGTGACATTCTTCGATGTAGACGCCAAGTGTGCGATCAACTCGGTCCCATTCAAGAAGACGGGGGCGATTCCTCGAACTGGCGACTCTGTCTATCTACCCGGCGAACGGGACGGAGATCGAAGCTACGGCGACGGCAAATATAAGGTTCTCGATGTTGCTTTTCACTATCGAATTGATCCGGAAGCGCACCCCATTATTCCTGCGGCTGCTTCGGCAATAGAAATCCACGTACGCAAAATTGCGAGCCTGTCGTAGGACAGTCAATTCTCATGGAATTGTTGAACAGCGATAGCCCGGCGGATATCCCAAAATTCAAGAATCCCATCGTGTCGCTGAGTGTGAGCGCCCCCAAAGTCTCGACTCTGAAATCTTGGTCGCCATCAAACGCCCTTGAGTACATCTTCTTTCGCTACACCTTTGCGCACAGCAACAGCCGCGAGGATCGCGTTCAAAGTCCCGATGCGCAAGGCAGCGTGTGCGGGAACTGCAACCCTATGTGGTGTCGGTTGTTGGGTTTGAAGGATAACGTGGCTTCCAACCTGATGCACTCGCCGTTATCCCCAGTGTTTGCATAGGTGCTAAATCAGGTCCTCACCGCTTAGATCACGCGGCAGCTTCATGCCACAGCCAGCACTTCATCTCGAACCAGGCGCAACCTGATCGAGGCCGGAGGCGCATAGTCGAAGTAGAACGCCTGCACAGCTTCCCTGACGTTGGCCTTCAACTCGTCCCAACTGTCGGCCTGTGTGAAGATGCTTTCGCCGAGAGCTTCGGCGGTGTAGCCGCCATCGGATTCCTGGGCGGCTTCAAAGACGATCTCTTTCATCTAGATTCCACCTCCCCAAGCGCATCCGGCGCCGCAAACAAATCTACAACCAAAAAGCCACCAAACGCACGAACGCGGACCCTCAAGGTCCGCGTTCGCCGTTTCAACTGAGCTCAGTTGCTACTTGCTGAACGTTACATAGTATCTTCCCGCGTAGAGGCGGTACCCTCCAGCGGGATCGGCTATCACCTGCAGCGGTACCGGGCGCTTCAATGCGGCGTCGTCGGTTGACGGCACGGTGAGCACATCGCGCCCGCCAATGTCTGTCACCACAAACTTGTTGCCGGCAATGAAACCAGCGCCGTAGACACCGGCAGCAAGAATCTTCCCGCCGATCTTCACAGGCTCCTCGACAACAAAATACGCCTGGTACTTGGCCGCGATGCCGGTCGAATACCCACTGGTATCAACCAGAGTGGCCAGCACAAAGTGCCCGTCGGCAAATTTCACGCCGCCCGAATTGCGCAACTGCGACGGCGCAGACTGGCCGTCGTAATAGACGCTCGCCGGCAACAGTTTCTGCGTGTCGGCCGGTTTCAGAATCTTGTCGCCGGCCTGCGCCGTAAGCGCAACCGGAAGCGCCATACCCAACAACAAAGCCACAAATGCAAACCTTCTCATTCCGTTACCTCGCATGGAAAAAACCTTTTATCACTTCGGACGGAGTATAAATCATTCGAGCTGTTGGGCGTCGTCTCCTGCGTTCGACGGATGCTGTTCCCCGCCGTCTTGTCACGACGCTGGCGGGTAGCGTCCTGGTTTTGCGTTGCCGTACCTCAGGGGCTAAAGAGCGTGCGTGAGAAATCGGTCCGAGGTGAAAAAACTTCCCGGAGCGACCCGCGGCTAAAGCCGCCTCTATACTTAGCGCCTTAATCAGCAGCCTGAAAGCCGCTGCTCCCTCCGAAGTGTCGTCCGAAAGCGTGGCGTGACCGGTTCTCACGCAGACACTAAAGTGCGACGTTGAAGGGAAAGCGTTTGCGGCACGAGTAAACTCGTGCCCTGATACAAGACCATCTTCCCCCGGAACTTTTTTAACAAGCTCTGGCGGCCGGCGGTGCACAACCTCTCAGGAGACCGGCGGCACTTCTTTCTGCGGCGCATGAAGATTGCCGGCTAGTTGTACACGCAGAGCAGATCGTAATAATGGTTGATGGTCACCTTCTTGATGGGCGCGGGGAGTTTGGGCAGGTCAAACGTGTGCTCATACGTGGTATTGCCCACCATCCTCATCTGCCCCATGCGCAGAACCTGGCCGTTGGTCAGTTCCAGATAAATCGGGACCGGCGCTTTGAACGAGTCCGACACGCCCGACTGAACCAGCTTGATGTGCACCGCGCTACCATCGCCGCTGGGCGTGGCGTCACCCTCAAAGTGATACGCAGGCAATTCGGTGCCATAGACGTATTCATTAAAGAACCAATCCATGCTGCCATTACCGTCAAGATTCATTGCCTGGCTCATGTGCTTTTCAACCATCGCCTTGAAGTCCTCAGTGGTTGCGGGCCGCAGCTTGTAGGTTGAGACGAAGTCCTGCATCATGGCTTTGAACTGTGCGTCTCCGTCGCGGGGCGTCCACATCATCATCTGGATCATGTGCGGAATGAATGCACCCTTGGTATACACAATGTCCTGATAGACGCCCTGGCCTGCCTTTTGCGAATTGAGGCGGAAGCCCATGGTGACTGGCCCGACGTCGATGGGGCGGAATCCCTCGGCGTTTTTCTCGACGATGAGGCGCTGCTGCTGCTTCCAGAATTCGATGTAATCATCGGGCTTGGGCCGGGTTGACAGCAGAAAGATGGCGGCGGATGCGTTGGCGAATCCTTCGCTCATCCACTGGTCGCGATAGCTTTTGAATCCCACCGTCTGTCCCCACCACTGGTGCGCCACTTCGTGCGGCGTCACAACCTTCCAATACATGTCTTCGGGACTCAGGCCCAATTCGTGCTGCTGAGTTGAGTCGAGAAATCCGCAGATGGGCAAATACACCAGCATGGGCCAGCTTTGCCCGTAGTTGCAGGCAAACTGCTGGGTGACTGCCACTTTCGAAAACGGGAGCGGCCCAAAGTAATTGGTGTAGATCTGCGCCGCAACCTGGGCCTGGCTCAACTCCACGGGCAGCATGCTCTTGGTGCCGAGATTGCCGATAGCGGTCTGCCCCGACTCCGAGGCACTTTCTGAAATTGCGTTGAACATGTCTGGCGGCTGCTGATTAGCGTAGGCGTCTACGGTCAGGTTGTCGCCGCCCGGCTGGGTCACGGTCGCCTCTTTCATTGCGAATTGACCGAGATTAAATCCGATCACCGGCAGCGGCACATCTGTCTTCCACTCAGTGGTTGTTTGCTTGCCTTCGTTTGTTTCGCTCACCCTGGTTCCGGTTGCCAGCAAATCGAGCCCTTTGGGAACGTGGAAGGTCATGTGATAGGTTGCATAATCGCCGAGTCCCTGGGACGCGTTGGGATACCAGCTTTCGCGCGCCACCGGATAGTAATTGGCGTTGCCCTCGTTCTGGACCACGTCTTTGCCGGCATAAGTGACCTTTACTGCGGTCGACTCGCCCTTGTTAAGCGGCTTCAGCAATACGAGGCCGAAGTCGGCGTCGTGTTCCTTATCCTCCTGAACAAAATCCAAGTCATCGCCCAGCGAGCCCTGCACCCTGCTCACGCGCAAGGTTGGATACAGGTCGAGTGGAACCACCGCCACGCCATCTTTGAGGGCAACAATGTGCACGTTGGCCGTTCCGCTCAGGAAGCCGCCTTTTTCGATAGTCACATCCAGGTCTTCATGATCTGAGCGAAAGGCTTCATTGCTGGCGCCGCCGTGGCTGCCGACCGAGGCAAGATTGAATGCGGTCAGAAACGCCGGGCCCCAATCGTCGAAACGCACCAGGCAAACCTCTTCGGGCGCGACAAACGATACGCCAAGGGGATCGAGCATGAAGAAGAGGTGCGGATCTTTGTGGCCGTGAATCGCGGCCATGAAGAACTCACTTGGCGCGGGGCTTAGCACATCCACCAGCAGCCGCAAATCGAGGTTGTATTGCAGTTTGTTGCGCAGGTAATTGCGCAGTTCAATCGCCGAGCTGCCAAAGGCGTGGTCGTCGTTGCCTTTGCCGGTTGAGGCCTTATGCAGTTCGGCAGCGGTGCCGTCGGTAAAGCGCAGTACTGCCTGGTCAAAGTCCTCGTCAAATTCGTTGCTGTGATTCAGCAGGTTGAGGTTGTGGCGCTCTTCGGCGTTGGGCGGCGTAATGTGCAGGTGGCCGTCGCCCCTGAAAACCGCGCCCGTAACCTTGCCGTTCACCTCGCCGTAGAAGGCAAAGCTGCCGCTCTTGAAGGTAAAGGTGGCCGCGTCGCGCTTGAGCTCGAGATTGCTGACATTGACAACCTCGCCGCCAGGCAGCAGGTTGCGCAGTTGCTCGTAGAACGGGTTAGAGTTCGGCGCCTTCTGCGCGTGCAAAACGACACTGAAAGACGCTAGAAAGGTGAAAATGAGGCAGGCAGAGACGCGCTTACTAATCTCCATTCAGAGAGCCCCCGGAAGATTCTGGATTTCTGGACAACTATAGTCCATCGACGCGGGCAGTGGGTCGAGAATATTTCAGAGACGGTACAGATCGACGTACGCATTCACGGGCATGGCGTCGAGCCGCTCCGGATCCAGCGAAATCTCCAAGATTCGGTTTTGCCGATCCCGGGCAAAAAGGCGTTGCAGATTGGTCTTGAACTTCTCCACCAGCAGCGGCATTCCCTCTTCGCGACGGCGCTTGTGCCCGATGGGGTACTCCACCGTCTCTTCTATTACGCTGCCGTTTTCCATCTCAAGCTTGAGCGCATTGGCAATCGAGCGCTTCTCGGGGTCGTGGTAATCCGCTGTAAAAGCCGGCTCTTCCACGCAGGCGATGCGGTCGCGCAGGGCGTCGATCTGCGGTCCCATGAAAGGATCCCTGGCAACCTTATCCTCGTAATCGGCTGCCGTTAAGTGCCCAAAGAGCAGCGGAACCGCAATCATGTACTGGATGCAGTGATCGCGGTCAGCGGGGTTTGCCAGCGTACCCTTTTTGTCGATAATCCGCAGGCACGCTTCATGCGTCCGCACAGTGATGCGACGGATCGCCGTCGCGTTAAGCCCCCGGGCGGTCAACCGTGCATGCAGCCTCATTGCCGCTTCCACCGCCGTCTGCGCATGGAACTCCGCCGGGTAGCTGATCTTGAACAGCACGTTCTCCATCACATACGAGCCGTATCGCCGCTGGAACTTGAATTCGCGTCCGCGGAACGAAACGTCGTAGAAGCCCCATGTCTTGGCGGTGAGCGCCGAAGGGTAACCCATCTCCCCGGCGCGGGCCATCAGCGCCAGCCTCACTCCACGGCTGGTAGCGTCGCCCGCGGCCCAGCTTTTGCGCGAACCGGTGTTGGGTGCGTGCCGGTAGGTGCGCAGGCTTTGCCCGTCGACCCACGCCAGCGAGATTGCGTTGATGGTCTGATCGCGGGTGAGACCCAGCAGGCCGCACACGACCGCCGTCGACGCCACCTTCACCAGCACCACGTGGTCGAGGCCCACCTGGTTGAACGAATTCTCGAGAGCGATGCAGCCTTGAATCTCGTGCGCCTTGATCATGGCGGTCAGCACGTCGCGCATTTTGAGCGGAGCTCGGCCCTCCGCAGTCGCAGTCCGCGACAGCCAGTCCGCTGTTGCCAGAATGCCGCCCAGGTTATCGGATGGGTGCCCCCATTCCGCAGCCAGCCAGGTGTCGTTATAGTCGAGCCAGCGGATCATGGCGCCGATGCTGAACGCAGCCTGCACCGGATCAAGCTCGTAACCTGTCCCCGGCACGCGTGCGCCGTTGGGAACCGCGGTTCCTGGCACAACCGGCCCCAGCAGCTTGGTGCACGCGGGATACTCGAGCGCCTCAAGCCCGCATCCCAGCGTGTCCATCAGGCAATAGCGCGCCGTGCGAAACGCCAACTCGCTGGTGATTTCGTATTTCATCGCGTAGTCGGCAATATCGGCGATGACTTTATCGGGGGCGGGACGCTCGTTGCTGATGTGCGTTGACACTGCGGCTCCTTGCGGCGGTGCGAATCTTGCCGCGCTCTAACAAATGTAATTGGCTTGAGTGCGAGCGTGAGTTCCGCCATCTCTCCGGGGCCAAGAACGATGACTACTCAAGCACAAGCACGTTACGCCTGAACTCCGCACCCGCCATGTAACGGATGCCCTTGTCGAACGTGACCAGCACGGCGTTCTCTTTTATAGCGAGTCCGAGCAGATACGCATCGGTGACCTGCTGGTGGCCTGAAATGCGCGCCGCAAAAGGGGCGGTGAGAGTGACCCAGCTTGCAGTGATTTCCCAATACCGGTACCCGGGCAGCCCCTTAAGGGATTGCAAGATGGCTAGGGCCTGTCCGAAGGTGTGCGGGCCGGATCGAAACGTGGGATTTGTCGTCACACGTAGAAATCCAGCCTCGGTGAGCAGGCAAATTCCCCAATCATTTTTGCCGGAGGAGACGAACCAATTCCGCGCTTTCTGGTGGTGGTTGTGCCGTTGATCCGCGAGCGCGATCAGGACGTTCAGATCAAGCAAATTTCTTCGGATCAAATTCCTCCTCCTCTATCTTCTTGACCATCTCGGATGTGATGGTTCCTTCCATAGGAGGAAACATGGGGAATCCGTCGGGAGAAAACACGATTAGGGACTCGGCGTCAGCAGGTTTCTCCGCTTTGCGAACGAGCTCGTTCATCGCCTCGCTGAGCGTGATTCCTTTGGCGTTGGCGTAATAGGTTGCGAATTCGTGGACATCGTCATCAAGTGTGACAGTAGTTCTCATGGGTGAGACTATACATCAACTCTCACTATTGATGCAATTCATTAGATAAACGCATCATTTCTAACACTGATGCTTATTTTGACTTCACATCATTTTGATAGATTTCAGCATCAGTTAGATATTTGATTGTGCGCATGTGCTCACCATCACGCTGTGTTCCAATCCCGTACACAGTTTTCCTGTTTCTTCGCCTTTTTTAGCTATCAATCTCTAATCCCGCCCTGCTACAATCCCTTCGAAATGCCTTGCCTTTCCAGGCTCTTACTTTTTCCGCCAATGTGTCGGTGGAGAGATACTGGATTGCCGAATCATTCAGGAGGAACCACCCATGCCGGTAGCCGACGAGCGCGCCAAAGCAGTTGAACTCGCCCTTGCACAGATCGAAAAACAGTTTGGAAAGGGGTCCATCGTCCGGCTCGGCTCTCGGGAAGCCCTTCTTCCCATTGCAGTTATCTCTACCGGGTCTATCAGCTTCGACGCCGCACTGGGGGTGGGGGGCATTCCTCGCGGCCGCGTAACCGAGGTCTTCGGCCCCGAGTCTTCGGGCAAAACCACCATCACCCTCCAGGTCATTGCCGAGGCCCAGAAGGCCGGCGGCCTGGCCGCATTCGTCGATGCTGAGCACGCCCTTGACCCCGGCTATGCCAAGAAACTGGGAGTCGATGTCGACAACCTGCTGGTCTCGCAGCCCGATTCGGGAGAGCAGGCCCTTGAAATCACCGAGGCGCTGGTCAGGTCAGGAGCGATTGATGTGCTGGTCGTCGACTCGGTCGCCGCACTCGTTCCCAAGGCGGAGCTCGACGGCGAGATGGGCGAAAGCCACATGGGTCTGCAGGCGCGCCTCATGTCGCAGGCGCTGCGCAAACTCACCGGCACGGTTTCAAAGTCGCGCACCGCTCTTATCTTCATCAACCAGATTCGCGAGAAGATCGGCGTGATGTTCGGCAACCCCGAAACCACCACCGGCGGCCGCGCCCTCAAGTTCTACTCGTCGGTTCGCATCGATATTCGGCGCATAGCGGCCATCAAGGAAGGCGACGCAGTGACCGGCAACCGGACCAAGGTCAAGATCGTGAAGAATAAGGTTGCCGCGCCGTTCCGCGAAGCCGAATTCGACATTCTCTACGGCGAAGGCATCAGCCGCGAAGGCGACGTACTGGACCTGGCCGTTACGCACAACATTGTGGAGAAATCCGGCGCGTGGTACAGCTATGCGGGCGAGCGCATCGGCCAGGGCCGCGAGAATACCCGTGCATTCCTCAAGGAGAATAAGGAAGTCTTCACGAAGATGGACGCCGAATTGCGCAAGCAGCTCAACATCGGCGCCGCCAAGGCAGAGGTGCCTGAGGTTCCGGCCGGCGGCCACGCCGAAGCCAAGGAAGCCGTGAAGGCCAAGCGATAGCCGAGATTTGGGCTTGGAGTCGAACAATGGCCGCCTACAGGCGGCCATTTTATCTTCTCACCAATAGGGCAATATGCACCATAGGTTAACTTTTTGCTTTAAATAAATACACTAAAAGTGTTGATACAGCGCCACTGATGGGGCAAACTCTAAGAGGTGATGGAGCAGATGGACCAGGGTGAAGCGAGATGGCGTTCAAAGCAATGCGTCCTCGTCAATGTGACCGCTGCGGTGGAGTTTGGCTTTCGGATGAACGTCCACCAGATGGATCATTAAATCCAGCTCGGGAGAAACCTGAGCTTTGCAGTCGATGTGGAAAATGCAAGAAATCAACTTGGAATAAAGTGACCTAGAAGGGGAGTCGGCATGGCGGTCGTGAAAATGAATCTTCCGAAATGCGACGCCTGTGGAGAGGTTTGGCTGCCAGATAGGCGTTTACCGGACGGAACTGAAAATCCAGCACGAGAAAACCCCGAACTCTGCAAGCGCTGCGGCAAGTGCAAAACCCCCACGTGGAACAAAAGCAATCGTAAAACGCGGGGCCGGGTCAGATCGCAGCACACAGCAAGTCCAACCTCAAACCCCTCTGATGCGTTTCATCCCGCCGAAACCAAACCCATTCCCGATGGCTCCGGGCTGGAAGCTCTCTACGGGATTCTTGAGAATGAATTCAAGGCTCTTGGGGGCGGCGAAGCCTTTTTGAGAGCAGAGCGCGCCGCATGGGGACCGGACCCATGGGAGAAGATCGCGTTGGAGGAACAGTCGCGACGTGAGCGCGCCAGATGAGCCGGGTTTATTGGGACTCAATGGTGTTTATCTACTTGATTGAGAAGAACCCCACCTATTTTCCAATCGTCAAATCAGTTCATGAAACAATGAAGCGGCGCGGCGACACTCTCTGCACGAGCATCTTTGCCGTGGGGGAAGTATTGGTAGGTCCAAGAAAGCTTGGGTCGCAATCGGGAGTAGACAGGATCAAGAAATACTTCGCTGGAGGAACCTTAACGATCTTGCCATTCGCCTTCGAAACCGCAGAACAATTTGCGCTGATTCGCAGCTGGACGGCCGTAAGTCCCTCCGATGCAATTCATCTCGCGGCTGCAGCAGATGCAAACGTCGATGTTTTCCTGACAAGTGATGCGAAATTGCTTTCGCTCCGAATTCCTGGTGTTGGCTCGATCTGCGATTTAGATCCTGCGAAACTCGCTCGTGTTCTTCCTTGAATTGCGTGCACCGATCATACCGCCGGACCGGAACCCCAATCCGCGGCTTTGCGTAATTGATTTGAGAACATTCTCGCGGCGGTTTAGTTAGTAGCGGCGGTTACGAGGTGTTGCACCGACCGTCTCAAGTTTTACACTGGTTACTACTCATGCCTCGCTTCTGGCGCGCAACAACGCAGATCCCCGTACTTGCATTTCTCTGCATGCTCGCGCTTGTATGTGCGCATGCTGTTGCCGCGCAAAGCTCCGCCGTGCAAAGTACGGCCTCCCCGACCACCCCTCAGACCGCTTCAGCCGCTGCCGCGTTGCCAGACGGTGTTCGCGGCGATGTCACGCTCGACGGCGCATGGCGTTTCCATACAGGAGACGATCCGCGCTGGGCCGACCCGGCCTACGATGATTCGAGCTGGCAAACGGTGACCCTGGGGCAGACGCTGACCGACCAGGGATTCGACACATATTCCGGAATTGCCTGGTATCGCATTCGCCTGCAGCCTGCGCTGCTATCGCAAATTGGCGGGCCGCAAGGAAACCTGCAACCGGTTTTGCTGGTCACCGGGAACTCGGTGGGCCAGATCGCGGTGTACGTGAATGGTGAGGAGGCCGGGCACACTCGCGGCATGACCGATGCGCCGACCGAGTATCAATCACAGCCTTTTATCGTTCCGGTTTCAGCATCAGGCCCCGTTGAAGTTGCCGTTCGCACCTGGGCAGGCCCCACCGTTTCCATCGGTCGCGGGCTGCTGACCAAGGTCGAGCTCGGTCCGCGCGACGACATGGCCGAAAGGCTCACGATGGCCGTTGGACGCCTATGGGACGATCACGTCACGGTACCTTTCTTCCTGGCGTTTCTCTTCCTGCTGGTGGCCGTGCTGGGCTTGGCTCTCTATATTGCACAAGGTCATCATTCGGAGTACCTGTGGCTTGCGATTCTCTGCGCGACCGTATGTGCGGGCCGGGTTGAAAATGGCGCGTTCGGCCTCGCCTATCTGTCAATGCCGGTTTATCGCGTCCTAAGCCTCACCACCGCATTCGCTTTCATGGCGGTCACCATTGAATTCGTATTCCGCTTTACGGCGAGCAAGGCGAAACGCCTGGTAAGAGGGGCGGAAATCGGGACCATTGTTGTTCTCATCGTCCAATTCCTGCCTCTGGGCTCAGTCAACAACGTGATTTCGACCGCGGCCGAGTGTGCCTTCTGCGTCATAGTTACCGCACTGCTGTTTAACGCCTGGCGGCATGGCCGCGGCGATGCGGGCGCGATGCTGGTGCCGTTCTTTCTTGCTGCCGCCGCCGACCTTATCGGTATCGCTCTGGAATTCGCTGCGGGTCAGCACTGGATCGCCGAATGGCTCGCGAACCCCTCCTTTCGCATCGGGCCGGTCCTGTTGAATTTCGGCAATGTGACAGACATCGTCTTCCTCTCCAGCCTGGCGGCTGTCATTTTGTATCGGTTCATTCGCGTGAGCCAGGACGAACAACGCTCCAGCGCCGAAATTGCAGCAGCACGCAGCGTACAGGCCCTTCTTATCCCCACGCACCTGCCGTCGAACAAGAACTTTATGCTTGAAAGCGCCTACCTTCCCATCAACGGCGTCGGCGGAGACTTCTTCCAGGTGCTGCCGCTCAAAGACGATTCGCTGTTGCTCGTGGTGGGAGATGTAAGCGGCAAGGGCCTGCAGGCTGCCATGAATTCAAGCACGCTGGTGGGTGCGCTGCGCAACGAACTTTCGCACGACCCGGTGACGGTACTTGAGCATCTGAACCGCGTGCTGATAGGCGCGGTGCCGGTCACGGGCGCCGTCCCCGACCTGGATTGCGCGCCCTGCTACGCCACCTGCCTCTGCGCCAGAATCTATCCCGACGGCACTACGACCATTGCCAACGCCGGCCATCTGGGCCCCTATCGGGACGGACGCGAAGTGCCGCTGACGCCAAGCCTGCCTCTTGGAGTGATCGCGGACGCGCAATTCGAGCAGACTACTTTTCAGCTCGACCGCGGCGACCGGCTTGTGTTCATCTCCGACGGCGTGGTTGAAGCGACGAGTGCGCACGGCGAGCTCTTCGGCTTTGAGCGCACCCAGCAGGTGAGCAACGAGTCGGCGCGCTACATTGCGCAGACCGCCCAACACTTCGGCCAGAACGACGACATCACGGTTGTGTCGCTCTACGTCGCTTCGCGCGCCGCGCAGCACCGCAGCGAACAAGTAGTGCACTCCAACTGAGCCCTTAGCTCTCTGAACCCCCAGCCCTGAATTTAGTTTCATAGGCACAGCGGTCATCCTGAGCGAAGGTCGCCGCGGCGACCTGAGTCGAAGGATCTGCCCTGAAAAATGCGCTAAAACCAGTACCGCCGGTCTCCTCAGGCTACGGAGAAACTCGTCTCAGGTCGCTTTGTAATAAGGGCACGGCTTTAGCCAGGCCGATAACGCTCCCAAAATGAGTCCGGGCTTTAGCCCCTGCTGCGCCTCGTGTTGCGAAATTGCCTCGTTCAAGGGCTTTTTCCGCGGCCTCTCCTTACCGGGGTCCCCGGCGAATGATTTGTATTCGCTGGGGTGGTTGACCGGGGTCCCCGGCGAATGATTTGTATTCGCTGGGGTGGTTGACCGGCTGTAGTGCGGGCGTCCTCGCCCGCGCACGGCTTGATACTGGGCCAGCATTTTCATCGTCTGTGGGTGTCGCAACGCGACACGTATGACTGTTGTTCTTCTCAAAGTCTGCTCGCCATTGGATCTCTTTCCAGGCATAAATATATCGTGATACGATATATTTATGAAGACGTCTCCGCACGCGGCCATCGCGGACCCCCTGCTTGAAACTCTGGCGGAGTTCCGCTACGAGCTGCGGCGCTTTCTCCACTTCAGCGAAGCTGCGGCGCGCGAGGCCGGGCTTGAGCCGCAGCAGCACCAGCTTTTGCTTCAGCTTGCCGGCACTTCCGCCAAAACCGCAAGCACCATTGCTTATGCCGCCGAGCGCCTCGGCCTGAAACACAACAGTGCCGTGGAGCTGGTTGACCGATGCGAGCGCGAGGGGCTGCTCAACCGCACCGTCGATGCGGCCGACAAGCGCCGCGCCATTCTTTGCATTACACGCAAGGGCTATCGGGTTCTGGCGGACCTGACCCGCGAACACGCCCGCGAGCTCAACGAGCGCGCCCCGCTGCTGGTGCGCACCCTGAAGCGCGTTCAGGCTCACTCCAGCGTAACCGGAGGCAGCCGCGCATGAAATCACGGGCCTCGGTTCTGCGCGATTTCACCGTCGATCGCCGCGTGTGGATGCTTACTGCGGTTGCCATTGTCATTGGCGCGGGGGCTGCACTTCTTGCTGTCTTTCTGCTGCGCGCCATCGCCTTCGCAACGAATGTCTTTTACTACCATCGCCTCAGCCTGGCCATGGTGGGGCCTGCCGGCTCCCATCTTCCCCGCCTGCTGATGATCGTCGTCCCCATTGTTGGCGGGCTAATGGTCGGCCTCATGGCCCATTACGGCTCCGACAAGATTCGCGGCCACGGCATTCCTGAAGCGATCGAGGCCATCCTGTTGCGCGGCGCGCGTGTTGAGCCCAAGGTCGCAATCCTCAAGCCAATTTCGGCTGCAATCGCCATCGGCTCCGGCGGGCCCTTTGGGGCAGAAGGCCCCATTATCATGACCGGCGGAGCCTTTGGCTCACTCGTGGCGCAATGGCTCCGCCTCTCCGACGCGGAACGCACCACGCTGCTGGTTGCCGGCGCAGCCGCCGGAATGTCGGCAACCTTCGCATCGCCTGTCGCAGCAATTCTGCTGGCTGTTGAACTTCTTCTCTTCGAGTGGCGTCCACGCTCGCTGGTTCCAGTTGCTGCCGCGTCAGTCGTGGCAGGGGCTCTGCGCATCGTCTTGCTTGGCGCGGGGCCCATTTTCCCTGTCGACATCCCCGCCGGCTTCCCCATCACCCGCGCGCTCATTATGGCCTTCCCTCTGGGAATGGCGATTGGCCTCGTCGCCGCCGGACTCAGCCGCTTGATGTACACGTTTGAAGACGCCTTCGAGCACATCGGCGGCAAGCTCCGCATTCACTGGGCATGGTGGCCGGCCATCGGAGGCGTTGGCGTGGGCATTGGCGGATACTTCTTTCCCCGCGGCCTGGGCGTGGGCTACGACAACATCGCCGAGTTGTTGCGCGGCAATGCTCCTGCCTATCTGCTGATCGGCATCATCGCCGCAAAATCGCTCATGTGGGCTTTTGCGCTCAGCTCCGGCACATCGGGAGGCGTACTGGCGCCACTGCTCATGATCGGCGCGGCCCTCGGCGAATCGGCTGCCCAGATCGCCCATCTTTCCGTGCAGGCGCAGGCCTTGTGGGCTCTGCTGGGAATGGGCGCGATGCTGGCGGGCGCGCTGGGCGTGCCGCTCACCGCCATACTTTTCTCGCTTGAGCTCACCCACGCCGTACCGGCGCTTCTGCCGCTCATACCGGCATGCGTGGGCGCATATCTCGTCACCTCTCTACTGATGCCGCGGTCGATTCTGACCGAGAAGCTCGCCCGGCGCGGCCACCATCTATCGCGCGAGTACGGGGTCGACCCGCTCGAAACTGTTTATGTGGCCGACGTCATGCGAGAACTGCCCGAGCCTGAAGCTGCCCGCGCCGGAGGACCGACCGACTTGCCCGAGGTCTTCGCTTATTCCGACGAGACTTGCCGCAGTGTTGCCGAGCAGATGGCCGTCTCCGGTGTTGCGACGCTGCCGGTGATGGACAGGCAAACCGGAAAACTATGCGGCAGGATCGGCCTCATCGAGCTGCTCGCCGGCCGCCGCCGCGCGGTACGCCGCGAAAGCGAGCGCAGCCGCGCCATGCAGCCGGACGCGGAATCTGACGCGGCAACCGTCTCGTCCCGCACTTGAGAATCGTCCCACACATAGGAATTGCGCTCGGGCGCGGCTGCTAAAATCGGCATTGAGTCGATCAATATCGAGTGAGTCAATGCCCGTCAAAGCGCTCTATCCCGGCACCTTCGATCCACCGACCAACGGTCATGTGGACCTGATCCAGCGCGGGGCAAAAATCTTCGACCACCTCACCGTGGCCATCCTGGTCAACCCGGTCAAGAACCCGCTTTTTACCGTTGAAGAGCGCGTTGAGATGCTGCAGGAAGTGGCAATCGCCATCGGCAACGTCACAGTGGCCACATTCGACGGCATGATGGTTGATTTCGCGCGGCAGCAGGGCGCGACAGCGGTGCTGCGCGGCATTCGCGCCATCAGCGATTACGAGCACGAGTTCCAGATGGCGCTGATGAATCGACGTCTTGCGCCGGAGATCGAGACGGTGTTTCTGCAGCCGGCCGGCCGCTACTCGTTTGTGAGTTCGCGGATGGTGAAAGAAGTATTCAGCTTCGGCGGCGATGTGACCGGGCTGGTGCCGCCTAATGTGCTGAAGCGGCTGCGCGCACGGATTAACGGCGGGTGATCTCAAAGCTGGTGCGGAGGCCCGCGGACCAATGTTTGGTTTCAAACCGAAGCAACCCATAGACTCCCAAAGCAGACTGCGAGACGCACTCTTCGGCGATACGCTGTTTTCCGGAGTATCTGACCTCAGTCCTCAAGCGGTCTCACTCGAACCATGGGCCTCATTCAAATGCGCGAGAGACTTTATCGATGCACGTGACTCAGAGCAAGCAATCACGACTCTCCGCAATGTTCTTGACATGCCGCAAATGGAATCGCGAATTGTTCTTCAGGCCTGGCACGTTTTGCGTAGTCTTGGAGTCGAGCCGCCAGAGCAACTGGCAAAAAAAGTCCTCGGTGTCGTTGTAGAAATTGGAATGCCAAAAGGTACTGACCTCGTTGCCGGATATTCCGACCATAGCGCACGCTATTGGAACTTCAGCGGAGCGGGCGTTGTCTGGGAGCACCCAAATAACACCCTTGACTCCCTCATCGATGACCTACTTAGTAAAGGCTCTTCGTTAGTTCAGCGGATTGGCCCGTGGAAAGAGCCTCGGCGCGGTGCCCCACAAAATGGAATCGCACGGCTCAACTTTCTCACTCCCAGCGGGCTCCATTTCGGAGAGGGTCCAATGAATGCCATCGCCGCAGACCCCAAGGGAGGGCTGGTTCTCACTTCGGCGTTCCAATTGATGAAGGCGCTGATGAACCTGGGGAAACAACACTCGCCTGCGCATTAGTCGTTTGCTTCAGGCTTTGCTATGGCGGGTCTTTCTGTCGCCCCTACAGGGCTCGAGGAGTTTTGGCGCGCATTCCCAGGACTGCGTTCGCTTCGGCGAACTTGTCCTGGGCTAACATCTGGCGCTCCCTACGGGAGCTTGGTGCGCGGGCCGGCGACGATCGGCTCGATTTTTCGCTTTGGATGAAATCATGCGTTACCACCCTTCAGGCAAAGAACGCGCGAAAGATGGGGCATCCTCAGTTCACAATGTCCACCTTCTTCAGGTTGTCATCAGGCACGCGATCGATCAACAGAAGCAGTGGATCGACTCCTGCCTTGTCGGGCTTTGAATCGGTCACGAATGTGTATGTGCCGCCCTTGCCGGTCATGTGAATCATCTGCCGCGCCAGCACCTGCCCGAACCGCTTGCCCTTTTCGGGAGCGGCCAGCGCGCCCACTTCGATCCAGTCATCCACCGGTACCTCTGTCTCCGCGCCCTTGGCATCGGCCTTGTACTTGTGCGTCTCCAACTGCACCGTTACATCGTATTTGCCATCGGGCCGCTTCTTCGCTGTCGCGCTCAGCGTGCGATTTGAGAACAGCGTGATGTCTTCAAACAGATCCTTCAGCAAATATTGATACTGCGGCGGAGTTTCGCTGCGTAGCGCGTCGACCAGCGCATACGACGTGGGATACGGGGGCGGGGCGTAGCGATACTGCGCCAGAACCTTGCGCAGAGCACGGTCGACGGCGTCTTCGCCGATCATCTGGGGCAGGTAGTACATCACCACGCTGCCCTTGCGGTAGTGGATATACCCCTGGCTGGCGTCCACGCGCATCAGCGGCCGCTCTTTCAGCCGTTCCGTGCCGCGCGAACGCAGGTAGCTGTCCATCTCGTACTGCATGAACTTGCGCATGGTGTCCTGGCCATACTCATGTTCCATCACCATCAGGGCCGAGTACTGCGCCAGGGTTTCTGAGAGCGACGTTGCGCCCTGCATATTTGCGCCGATCACCTGGTGAGCCCACCATTGATGCCCCATCTCGTGCGCCACAACGTAATACACCATGTCGATATCGTCGGGCTTTTCAATGTCGGCGATAAAACCGATTGATTCGGAGTACGGCATGGTCCCCGGGAAGGCCTGCGCAAAAGTGGCCACGCGCGGAAACTCGATGATGCGCGCCTGCTTGTTGTAGTAGGGGCCGTAGTTGGTGGTGTAGTACTCCAGCGACTTCTCAACCGACTTCACCATCTTGGGAACGTTCCACGGCTGCTCTTTGAGGTAATAAACCTCTACGTCGATTCCGTTCCACTGGGTGCGTTCCACCTGGTAGCGCGCCGACATGAACGAATAAAAATTCAGTGCAAAATGGTCGAGCCTGTACTCGTAATAGTTGCGGCCGTCCTGCTGCCACTGGCTGATGAGCGAGCCCGGCGCAATGGCAATCTGATCGCCGCTGGTGCTGATCACCGTGTCGACATTCACCCAATCGGAGTTGTTGCTGATGTAGGTGTTCATGCAGTCGGCGGTGCAGTTCTGCTCCAGCTCCGGCATCAGGTCTTTTTCTTTGAGCTTGAAGCGCTTGCGATCGTTGGGATCGGTGAGCTCGTTGCCGTCCTGGTAGCCGATCTGCGGCACGATGGACGAATTCAGAAAAGAGCCGTTCTCGACCACTCCGGTCATCGTCAACTGGTTCTCAAATCCCCTGGGATGCGACTCCACATCGAAATTCATGGTGCGCACTTCGCCCGGCGCAAGCGCGGGTGCGATCTTGTAAATCTGGAAGTTGAGCCGCTGGTCGTCATTTGTGAGTTGCGCGCCGGGCAGTTGGATGCTCGATTTGAAGTTGTGGTCGAGCGTGAGGTAGAGCGTGTCGATCGGATTCGGCGTTTCGTTCTTGATCTGCTCCTGGCCGCGCATCACCAGTTCGCGCGTGGCGGGGTAAATGGCGATGTTGTAATGTACATCGGTCACGCGCGGCTGTGGCAGTTTCTGGTAGCGCTTGTATGCCTTCTCGTAGTCTGCTTGGCGCGTTTGTGCGTCGTGCTGGCTCTCCACCTTGTTCAATACTTCGGTGTTGTAGTAGACCCACGCGCCGACCATGACAAATGCAGCGGCCGCGGCAAATGTCCAAACTCGAATTGCGCCGCTGAAGCGGAGGCGGGCATTGGTGAGGCGAGCCCTCAGGCTGGTGTCTCTTCCGCGCTGCCACAGCAGAATGCTCACGAGCGAGATGAGTGTCGAGACCAGCGTCCAATAGATTGCAAACCAGCTCCAGCTCTTCATCCACGGCTGATAGCCGAAGAAATCGGAATAGGTCATATTCGGCAGGCCGCCGAACTGCGCCATCAGCGATGCCACGTGCAGCGGACGCCACATAAACGTATTGGCCACCACAAGACCGATGAAGGCGAAGTAGCCCACATATTTATTTGGCGAAACTACGTGAATGAGGAACGCCAGGGCTGCAAAGAACGCAAAGCTCAGCAGGTCCTGGCCGAGCAGCGTTTCGGTATAGACGCCAAGCTGGAAACGCGTATATCCATGGAAGGCCTGCACGCAGATCGCCACCAGCATCACTACCAGTTGGATCGATGCGATCGCCGTCATGAGTGCGATGAACTTGGCCAGATAATTCGGCCATTCGGGCACCGGCAATGCGTCGTTCACCTCGTCGGCGCGCGCGTCCCGCTCCTCCCACACCAGCACACCTGCAAAGAAAGTGATCAATGCCACCAGGAACAAGTACAGCGTTCCCGTGATGATTTGGATCAGCATGTAAGTGACTGGGCGCGTGGTAAGACCGAAGCCCTGGCGGGCGCTGAAAATCAGCGCACCTAGGCAATTAATCAGCGCCGCGCAGGTGATGACGATAAACGAGATCGTCTTGAGCAGCCGCCGGTATTCAATGCGGATAGATGCTAGCAGTTGCTTGAATCGCGCGCCGGCCCCAAAGTTGAGAGTTACCTTGCCGAGAATGAGCGGCTTGATTTCAGCCTTGACCGTTTCTTTCTCCGCGGCTTGTTTCTTCGAAGCGCGGCCGGCGCGCTCTGAGAAGCTGAATCGCCAATAGACAAAGGCGAAGATGAGCAGGCCTACGGCCATCCACGCCAGTCGATTCCAAAGCAGTAGGCCAACAAAACCCAGTACGTGCGTGTTCTTGTCGGCAACTGTCCAGTACTTGGTCATGAATGAAAAAGCATCGTTGCCGAACGGATCGAGCATGGCCGCGAGCTTCTCATTGTCGAGCTTTTGGGCCATCACGCTTGAAACGATATCGGCTACCAGCAATCCCAGCCCGCCAAGAAAAGAGACCACCGTGCTGCGCGTAAGTGCCGCAATGGCAAAGATGATGGCCGCAACAAACAGCGTGTTGGGCAATGCGAACACAAGGATGCCCTGCAAGTGTGCCGCGCCCGCAACGGCCCCGAAACGATCTTTGTCGGCCCACGGCATCAAAGGCGCCAGCAACGCTCCTATCGAAATGCCCGCCATGGGGATGGTGGAGATAACTACCGATCCCAAAAAGCGGCCGAGCAGAAAATCGCTCTTCTTTATCGGCTTGGTAAAGATGATCTGGTGCATGTTGGCAGCAAATTCGCGCGCCGCTGCCGAATTCACAAATGCCGTAACCATCAGCAGCGTAATAAACCAGAAGATGGAGTAATACTGCTCCACTACGTAGGGCGCATTGCGAAAAGTGTTGCCGATAGCACCGCCAACCTGCACCTGGTCAGTGCTCATGGCCAGCAGCACCAGCAGCGCCACAATCGCGGTAAACACCCACAGCATGACCGAGCGCAACCAGTAGCGAATTTCAAACCAGAAGAAATACAGCATACCGGCGCCTCCTAATTGAGTTCCGCACTGTTGGGATTCAGCCCTGCAATGCTGGCGAAGAAGACATCTTCGAGATCGGGAGTGACGGGAACAAATCCCTCCTCGGGCACGGTGTCTGCAAATACATGGATAAGGGGCCGGCCGGCGACCAGCTTATTTGAAATTACGCGCATGCGCTCCGCGTAGGCTTTCACTTCAATGCGCTCAATGGATTTGCGCCACACTTTGCCTTCGAGTCCGGTCACGGCGCGATCGGGAGCGCCCGCATACAGCACCTTGCCCAGGTGAATGATGGCCATGTTGCTGCACAGGTCCGTCACATCCTCAACAATGTGCGTGGAAAGAATCACGATGACGTTGTCGCCGATTTCGGCCAGCAGGTTGTAGAAGCGGTTGCGCTCGCCGGGGTCGAGGCCCGCGGTCGGCTCGTCGACAATCAGCAACTTCGGATCGCCGATGAGCGCCTGGGCAATGCCGAAGCGCTGGCGCATGCCGCCCGAAAAACCGGTGAGGCGTTTCTTGCGCACTTCCCACAGATTCACGCGGTGCAGCATTTCGTGCACCACCTCTTTACGTTGTTTGCCGCTCACAATGCCCTTCAGCAACGCAATCTGGTCAAGCATCTCCTCGGCATTCACGCGCGGATACACGCCGAAATCCTGCGGAAGATAGCCCAGAATCTTGCGCACCTCTTCCTTGCAGCGGAGCACGTCGAGATCGCCCATGTGAATGGAACCTGAGTCCGGCTCCTGCAGCGTGGCAATGGTGCGCATGAGGGTGGATTTTCCGGCTCCATTCGGCCCCAGCAACCCATAAAGCCCTTTGGGAATGGTCAGGTTTACGTTGTCGAGGGCGCGAACTCCGCCCTTGTAGACCTTGGTGAGGCCTTCGATTCGAAGCTCCATGCAGATTGATCCTCCTTGTTTCACGGATGCAATTTGGAAATTGAGGGCGGTAACCGGCAAGCGGTTCCGGGTCAGTGGTTCCTGGTTCATTGACGATACCCCAGTCCAGGGGCGAGCCCGCAAGCTTGTTTTCAGGCAGTACGCATCCGGGAAGCAAAAAGTGCCAGGAAAATGCTTGCGATGCCACCCTTCGAGCAAAAGCGTTTGAAGGATGGGGCGCCCGGTGTAGCGGTTGTTAATTGGAACCGGCGGGGTGGGCAATCTCTTCGGGTTTCCCTCAAACTTAAAATCTGTAACAATAAAACTGTCATGACCGTCACAGCCCCTGCAAAAGTCTTTGCCGACAGGATCGGCCGCATTGAAGTGTCAGCAACCATGGCGGTAGCCGCCGAGGCCGCCAAGCTGCGCGCCCAGGGCGCCAACCTGGTCGATTTCGGCGCCGGGGAACCCCATTTCCCCACCCCTCGCCATATTAAAGACGCAGCCATTGCCGCCATCGACGCCAATTTCACCCGCTACACCGTCGTGCCGGGCATTCCCGACGTGCGCAAGGCCATCGTCGAGCGGCACGCCTGCGACTTCGGCTCAGACTACTCGATCGACGAGGCCATCTTTACCACCGGCGGCAAGCTGGCGCTGTTCAACACCATCCAGGTGCTGGTGGACCACGGCGACGAAGTCATCCTGCCCGTTCCCTACTGGGTCAGTTTCAAAGACATCATCCAGTACGCGGGCGGCAAGGTCGTCTACCTCGAGACCGAGGAGGCGGAGAACTTCCGCATCACCGCCGACGCCATTGAGCGCGCGATTACGCCGCGCACCAAGGCCATCATCCTCAACTCGCCGTCGAACCCGGCCGGCTCGGTGGTTTCGGCCTCGGACCTGGAGAGGATCGTGCAGTTGGCCCACGAGCGCGGAATTTTCCTGCTTCTGGATGAGTGCTACGTGTACCTGAACTATGCCGGCAAGTGCGTGTCGGGCGGCTCGTACACCTGGGCTAAGGAGCACATCGTCATTCTGGGCTCGCTCTCAAAGACCTACTCCATGACCGGCTGGCGCGCCGGCTATGCGCTGGCGTCGAAGCCGGTGGTTGCCAATCTTTCAAAGCTGCAATCGCAGTCGACTTCGAACGCCACCAGCTTGGTGCAGAAGGCGGCCATCGCGGCGCTCCAGGGGTCGCAGGAATGCGTGGCCGAGTTCCGCGCCGAGTTCATCGACCTGCGGGATTACATGCTGGCAAAGTTGGCCGAAATTCCCGGCGTCACCTGCACCAAACCCGAAGGCGCGTTCTATGTTTACCCCAATATCGGAGCGTTTATCGGCAAGGGCGGCATCAAGTCGGCTACCGATCTGGCCACTCGCCTGCTTCACGAGGCGCATGTGGTCACGGTTCCCGGTGAGGCTTTCGGCACCCAGGAGCACATTCGCATTTCGTACCCGGTAACCAAGCAGAATATCGACGAGGGCGTGCGCCGCATGAAGGAATTCCTCGTGGCACTGAAGTAGCCGAATCCAAAGGCGCCTTTTGCCGGTTCCAAGAACCATGAAGTGGTACTCACGTAAAAAATCTCAAGGTTGAGCGCCGTCCTCAACCTTGAAGCGTTGCCGCGTATAACCTTGAATCGGCTCAGTGGTTGTTTGCGTTACATCTCTGCCCGCCGCTTTGTTGTCGCGTGTTTCGTGGTCCGCACCCCACTTCAGTGGAAAGACTATGGGCGCAAACAAGCTGTATTCCAACCAACAGGGGCCGAAGATACCGTCGCAGTCGTCGTATCCCGGCGGATTGTCGCTCATCTTGATGTGACGCCCGTCCGGAAGAATCAAGTCCACGGGCCTGATAAGCAGCATTCCGTCGCGCTTGCCTGGAACCGCGGCTCTTGCATCAAACACCACGCCCGTCCCCTCCGCCCCCTTCGGAATCACGCGGACTCCATTAACCCAAACATCGTCATGCACGGTCATTTGTACGCGCTGGCCGTTGTGCGCACTTGCCGAAGAGATTGGCTGCTGGATACGAAAGAAAACCTGCGTGCCCGTCTTCACCGCGATGCCCCTGTTTGCCTTCCCGGCCGCATTACTTGCAACCTGCTGGCCCAGGGCGACTGTCGCCACGAACGGTAAAAGGAAAGCACAGCAGACGCCCCGCCAAAAGGCTTTCATTGACTCCCCCCTTGATGCGGACCATCATCACAGGTTTCCGGGATCCACTAATGTGGGTTGGGACACCTTTTCGACTGTCACAGTGCATCCATAAGGAATTTGCGTGCCGGGGCCGTCCATTGCCAAGAGCGAGCATTCTTTCTTACCCCTGCCTCCCGTAAGTCGTCGACCCAGGCGGAATAATCTCCACGCCGTTCAGCACGCCCTGGTTCGGCTTGGCCCAAGCGCCAATTGGGCTTGACCGCCCGCAATCCAGGCACACGGTGGTATTGAATTCCTTACTGCAAAAGGGGCACGCAGCCTGGCAGGCAAAGGTGTCAAAGGCCGAATTGCAGCTCGTGCAGCGCCAATAGGAGCCGATGGGCGGCTTGGTGTGGCATTCCGGACACTCGAATCCATCGCGTCGCGGCAGATTCTCGATCTTGATGAGCTTTCGCGCGTGCTGCAAACCACCCCAGCAGTTGAGCACAACAAAGCCGGCAATCAAGAGCGTCCAGGTCGAGTGCGATACGATAGCCAGGCCCACCAATCCCGCCGCGCCAACAAAGCCGATGGCAGTCGCCACCTGAAGACTGCGCGCCTTGCCCATAAAAAACCACAGCAGCGAGCGCAGAATCTGGCCACCATCGAGCGGGTAGATCGGGAGCATGTTAAAGACCAGCAGCCCGATGTCAATATAGAAGAAAACGAAAAACAAAAACTGGTATAGGTCGGGGTGCCAATGTTCCCAGCCCGACATGGACGCCGCGAGAAGCGCACCGCCCAGAATGGGCAGCAATGCTACGTTCACCAGCGGTCCCGCAGCCAGGCTCCAGAGCTGCGCTCCGGGGCGCTGCGGCGGGTCAACATACGCAACGCCGCCCAATGGCCACAGCATGATGCGGTTAGCCCTGCCGCCCACCGAGCGGCATGCAAAGGCATGGCCGAATTCGTGGAGCAGAACAATGACGAAGATGGCAAGGTACTCGAGAACGCTCCACACGTAGCTGGAGTAGCGCCCCTGGCGGGCGCCAATCTCGTAGATCGCAATCACAAACCAGGACCAGTGAAGGAAAACATCGATCCCGGCAACGCGGAACAAATGTAGCGAACCCTGACGTAAAGCTGGCATTGGAGATAGGTTACTCCATTCCCGGCCCGCAGGTCCCGGCGCATGGCTAACCTCATCGCCGTCAACGGCCGTCGACCCTCCTTCGGCCGCGTTCCACGCCCCGGTGCCATAATCTGGCAGAATAGTTAATTCGTCACTGTGCAAGTACCGTCTTCTTCTTATAGGATGATTTTTCAATGTCGAAAGCAATCGATTTTCGTCCCGTCATACTCGCTGGAGGCAGCGGCACCCGCTTCTGGCCTCGTTCGCGCCGTGCCCGCGCCAAGCAGGTTCTGGCTCTCGATGGAGAGCGCTCCATGATTCAGCAGACGATGGAGCGGCTCAAGCCTATTGCCTCGCTGGAAAACTCCTGGATCATTACCAACGAATACCTGGCCCACGAGATCGCCGATCAGCTTCCCGGCCTGCCCGCCAGGCAGCTCATCCAGGAGCCCTGCGCCCGCAACACCGCCCCGGCCTGCGGACTGGCGGCGTTCTTGATCGAACGTGAGAATCCCAATGCCGTCCTGGGCGTCTTTCCCTCGGACCACGTGATTGCCGATGAACCGCGCTTCCTGAAGGCCCTTCAAAAGGGCATTGCGGTGGCAGCCGCCGGCGACCACATCGTGGTGCTGGGCATTGAGCCGCAGCGCGCCGAAACCGGCTACGGCTATATCGAGACCGGCGACCTGGCCAAGGACGATAATGCGCTGCACGTGCGCCGGTTTATTGAGAAGCCCAACCAGAACCGCGCCGAGGAATTTGTGGCAGCGGGCAACTACTACTGGAATTCAGGCATGTTTCTGTGGTCGGCCCGTACGCTGGCCAACGCCGTGCGCGAGCACCTGCCTGAAACGGCGCCCCTGCTTGAAGGCATTGCCGCAGCCTACGGCAAGCCCGAGTTCGATGAGATCTTCCGCACGCTCTACCCTAAGTGCGAAAACATCTCGGTGGACTATGCCGTCCTTGAGCCGCGTTCGGCCAAGGGCGAGCACCTGTCAAACCTCTATTGCATTCCAGCCGAGTTCAGTTGGAACGATCTGGGCTCATGGGCTTCGCTCTACGAGTATCAGCATGACACTCGCCTGCGCGGCGACCCGGATGGCAATGTGGCCGATGCCGGAGGGCACCTTTCGATCGACGCCATTGACAATTACGTTTTCAGCCCGCGCAAGTTTGTGGCGCTGGTGGGTGTCAAGAACCTGGTGGTCGTGGATACCGAGGACGCGCTGCTGATTGTGCATCGCGACCACTCGCAGGACGTGGGCAAAGTGGTAAAGGAACTGAGCCAGACCGGCCGCGACGAACTGATCTGAGGGACCCGGGTCAGAAGTCCGCTTAATAATCAGTTGTCATCCTGAGCGACCGGAGTCCTCGGCGGCAGACGGAGTCGAAGGAACTGCATCTGATCTTGAACGAACTTCGGAACGAACACGGTCCAGCCTGCTATGCAGCCACAACCTCCACGCGCTTAACGGCTTTCTTGCTTTCCGGTCCGACAACGATTTTCACGCCGCGCCCAAGCCGCAACAGGCATTCCATCATTTTGATCTCACTGATTCCGCGGAATTCGCCGCGCAGCATCCTTGACAGCTTGGGTTGAGTCAATCCAAGCACCTTTGCAGCCTGTTGCTGGCTCCAGCCTCGTTTGCGAAGAATCTCGGCGATCTTCATCGTCAACTGCGCCTTCAGAAGCGTCTCATCCGCATCCCGAAAACCCAACTCCTCGTATGCGTTCTCAACGGCTTTTGCTTTGCTCATCGCAGAACCCCCAATGCTTGCGCTTCAGCCTCTTTCAGTCGCGCTCGAATCAAATCCATCTCGCGCTTTGGCGTCTCGATGCCGCGCTGCGACTTCTTTTCAAAACAGTGCAATACATACACCGCCCCTGCAGGCCTCACAGTATAAACAGCCCGGTAGCTGTTGCTCCGCCAATCCTCAACAATCTCTATGACTCCCGCAGAGCTAAATCCTTTCAGCGGCTTTGCCGCCGAATGAAGCTGGCCGATCTGCGTGGTAGAGCGCAAATCCAAAAATCTGCTGAACCTCCTCGGGCATTGCCAGCAGATCCTTTTTCGCCGACCCGACCCACCGCAACGGCCTGAGCGCGTCTTTCACCTTGCAATTATACCCAAATGGGCATAATCCGGCCTGAGGCTTGCCAGCGTACAATTCTTGCGTAGCTCAGTGCGGACAATTTGCCTGAGCGGGGTGGCAAATGCCCGAAATCGTCGATTGGCAGGAGCGCGACAAACCGCGCCGCCTGAACCCTCTTTTCTATCTCCTTCTTGCCGTTCTCGTCTTCATCTTCTTCGGCGGCAGCACTGCCATCTCCTACTGGGTCGATCTGCTCTGGTTCAGCTCGCTTGGCTACGCAAGCGTCTTCTGGAAGTCCTTCAGCCTGGAGTGGGGAACCTTCGCCGTCTTCGCCGCCCTCACTTTCGCGATTCTCTTCGCGGCATTCCTCGCTCTACGCCATCATCATGCCGACGACCTGCCTGAAACGCACACCATCTACGTCGGCCAACGCCCCATTACCCTTCCGGTGGTAAAGGCTCTGCGCTTTGTGGCTGTCATCGCAGCGCTGGCCGTTTCACTGGTTACAGGCATGGCCATGGAATCGCAATGGCCCACCCTCGCTCTCTACTGGTACGCTCCGCAATCTGCCCAGGCAGTCACCGATCCCATCTTCGGGCGTGCGCTCGGTTTCTATCTCTTCACGCTGCCCGCATGGCAGCTCATCTCAGGATGGCTCTTCTCTCTGGCTGTATTTATCGTCGTTCTTGCGGTTGTGTTTTTCATTGCCGCCGGCAGCGGGCGCGCGCTGGGCGGCAAATTCAGCGGTACCCTGCCCTGGCGCGGAGTCTCTGTTGCCGCCGGATTTCTGCTGTTGACGCTCGCCGTCCGCGAATACATCGGCCGCTTCACCCTGCTTTTTGAGCACCACACCATCTTCGACGGCGTCACCTATGTGGATGCGCACGTCACCATTCTCGGCATGGGATCGATCAGCGTCGCGCTGGTGATTGGAGCGTTGATCGCCATCTTCGGAGGTTTGATCCGTCCCCGAGCGCGCTGGCTCGCCGCCGCCGTTGCTCCCGCCGTAGCCTGCTACATTATTGCCGGTATCGCCGGCTGGTATGTCACCACCTTTATCGTCAAGCCCAACCAGCTCGATCGCGAGCGGCCATACATTGCCGGCAACATCGCAATGACGCGCCAGGCATACGGCCTCGATACTTTCGCGCAACGCGAGTTCCCCGCGGACACAACCATCGCCGCCGCCGATCCCGAGCACAACCAGGCCACGTTGCAGAACATCCGCCTGTGGGACGTGAATGCATTGCAGGATACGTTGCGCCAGGTGCAGGAAATTCGCACCTATTACGACTTCCCCGGCATCGACATCGATCGCTACAAGATCAACGGTTCAATGCGCGAAGTGATGCTGGGCGTGCGCGAGCTTAACGTCGACAAGCTGCCTGAGAGCAGCCGCAACTGGATCAACGACAAGCTCATCTACACGCACGGCTACGGCATCACCATGAACCAGGTGAATGGATTTACGCCTGAAGGCCTGCCCTCGCTTTACCTGAGCAACATGCCGGTGCAGAGCACCGTGCCCAACCTCAAAGTCACGCGGCCTGAGATTTACTTTGGCGAGCTTACCGACACCGATGTTTACGTAAAAACCCATCAACAGGAGTTCAATTACCCCGAGGGTGCGACCAACAATCTCTCCAACTACGACGGAACCGGTGGCATCGAACTGGGCGGATTTTTGCGCCGCGTGCTGCTGGCCTTCAATCGCGGCGACCTCACCAAGATTCCCTTCAGCGACGATGTGTCGCCCACCAGCCGCCTGCTGATGCGGCGCAATATCGTGGCGCGCGTTGAGGCGCTCGCCCCGTTCCTCACCTTCGATCACGATCCCTACATTGTGGTCGGCGACGACGGCCGGCTCTCCTGGATCATCGACGCCTACACGTCATCTTCAAGCTATCCCTACTCCACGCAGTCGAGCCTCAGCAACCAGCCGGTCAACCACATTCGCAACAGCGTAAAGGCGGTAGTCGACGCGTACGACGGCACCGTCACGTTTTACGTATTCGACAAAAACGATCCCATTCTCGCGGCGTGGCGCGGCATCTTTCCATCGTTATTTGTAGACGCGTCCGCCATGCCCACCTGGCTGCGCGCCCATGTCCGCTATCCCGAGCAGTTGCTCAGCCTGCAAGCCGAGGTCTACGGCCTTTATCACATGACCGATCCCGAGGTCTTCTACAACAAAGAAGACCAGTGGACGGTGGCCACCGAAAACAGTTCGCAGCAGGATGGCGATCAGGCGCCCACGCCCATGAGCCCCAACTTTGTGCTCATGACGCTGCCCGGCGAATCGAATCTCGAGTTCGTCGAGATTCTGCCCTTCACTCCCATCAGCCGCAACAACATGATTGGCTGGATCGCGGCGCGCAGCGACGGCGACCACTACGGCACGGCGATGGTTTTCGATTTTCCCAAGACGCGCCTCGTGGATGGGCCGCAGCAGATTGAAGCGCGCATTGACCAGAACGCGCAACTTTCAGGGCAGCTCACCTTGTGGAATCAGCAGGGCTCGCATGTGATTCGCGGCAGCCTGCTGGTCATCCCCTGCGGACAGGCCATTCTCTACGCCGAGCCCATCTACCTGCAGGCCCAGCGCAGCCCCATGCCAGAGCTGCGCCTCGTGGTGCTTGCATTGCAGGACCGCCTCGCCTACGGGCCCACCTTCGACGCCGCGCTCAGCTCGTTGTTTGGTCAAGAGGCCGCGACCATCGCGCAGGCAGAGCCGTCGCAGCCCGGCGGTCCTACAGCATCCGGCGCTCCAACATCCCCCAGCAACGCAGCCCAGCCCACCGCCGACACCAAGGCGCTAATCGCCCGAGCCGGCAACGATTTCGCCGACTATCAGCGCCTGACCTCAGAAGGCAAACTACAAGAAGCCGGCCAGAAACTCGACGATTTGAAACACACGCTGGATGAATTGAACGCGCGGGCGAAGTAATCGCCGGAGCTTTGGACGTAGAGCTTCAACGCTCTGTCTTCCATTGAGCAGTTTTGAAAGGGCACGACTTTAGTCGTGCCGAAAAGGCCCAAAATGAGTGTGGGCTTTAGCCTCTGAGGGATGTTATTCCGGGCTCGCCTTCGTACGTTCCGGGACCTACCATCCACAGCGAGTCTGCATCCCCGGACGAGCCACCGGGTGGCCGTCGATTATTTGCCAGTGTTGCTTACTTCTCTTTCAGACGCAATGCTGTAGTTTGATTTCGGCGGTGAACCTTCTGGTTTGGGTCTCGGATCGGTGAAATAAATACTGTCAGCGTAGAGCATTGCATCGTAGGTGCTGTTCGCGTGAACTCTGCCACAAGATAAGCTGATGTGTGGCGCAGGTTCGGAAGCCAAGAATTCATCACAAGTCAGCACATATGCTACTCGCGTGGCGCTGTTCCTCACGATTGGGGAAAGGGGGGACATGATACCTATTCCCCTTGCGGCCGGGTGCCCCAGGTCTCGCTTTTGAGCCCTGGGATTTATACCGGTTGCTCCATCCTCGCGACGTCTCTGTTTTTGTCGCTAGAGTGGGAGACCACGACCCTCGACGCCCTGTCGGGTGCCCAGGTCTCGCCTCTGAGACCTGGGATTCATGACCCTCAACGCCGCGTCATCCGCCGCAACTGATACCTGCTGGTCAGTCCGTCGATCATCATGGTCACAATCGTGGCTGACATTCCGAGACCGCCCACGCCGAGAGGCGCGCCGGAGAGCGAATCGTAACGCTCGGAGATTCCAACCTTGATGGCGTTTGCCACCCAGGGATCGGCGATGCGATTGGCGGCTGAAGTGAGCCCGTACGACATGAGCCCGGACGCGATCTGAAAGCTCGGGGCCGGCCACGTGTCTCCGCGCCAGAATTCACCCGATTTAAAATTCGGGTTCGCTGTTGCAACGGTGGGAACCGGCAGCGGAGTGGCCCACGCAGGCGAACGAAGCGCCTCTGCCATTTTCGCCGCTTGCACATCCGTTGGAACCTTGGCCATCAATGCGACAAAGCTGCCCACCGTCGGCGACTCGATCTGCGCCAGCGAATCACGCTCGACCGCAAGAAAACATCCATGCTTCTCTGACCACATGTGCGCGCGCATCGCATCCACGCCCGCGGCATAACGCTTGCGCCGCCGCCCTGCCATCGCCGCATCGCCTGCCGCGTCGGCCAATCGTGCCAGCGAAGCTTCAGAGAGCAGAAGATAAGCAGTGTTGGCTGGAATAAGAATGTCGCCGTACCAATTCCCGTTCTGGGGTGCTCCATTTTCGGGTCCGGCCTTTCTCCCCGGAAAGGGAGTCAGCTTCAGGCCATCCAGATCTACTTCGTGGTCGTAGGTTTCATAGCGCGCGTGCTGCACATCGCCGCTGTACGAGCCAACGCCGATCAGACCGCAATTGGTAATATCGCGCTCTCGCCAGTACCACTCATGGAATTCCTCGAGATGTTTTAGGCCCTGGCGCACGAGTTCAAGATCCCTATTCCGCTGGTAGACGCGTTCCATTCCCCACGCCAGCACCGGAATCTGCGAATACGCTGGAAACGTCTCCCATTTATCTCCCTGGACCCAACCCTTGTTCACGGCCGGAGCGATGAAGTTCGCGACCATACCATGCATGAACTCCGGCTTGACCGTGTTCCATCGCCGCTGAAAGTCCCAGTAGTTCTGGAAGACTTCGCGCAAGACCATCTCCTGTCCCGGCAAGATCGAAAGCAGATCGACCACGAACGTGGTATCCCACAGCCATTGCGCGTAGTAGCCTCCACCGGGAGCGATCCAGCGGTGTTCAAGCGGCGGATCGGGGGGATGAATCTTCTCCACGATGCATTGCAGGTAGGCGTCCTTGACGAGCTTCATTACCGCGGGATCGTTGCTCTGAAATGTTCGCTCAAGAAACGCGATTGTTGACTGTTCGTCAATGGCGGCATCTGCCGCGGATGCCGCAAAGCCGCTCGCCGGCAGCCACGCCGGAAGAACCGCAGTCGCCAGAGTTCCAAGACCCGCCACGCAAAACTTCCGGCGCGTGGGGTCGCTGCCTTCCAGCATCCTCATTGGCATCCTTTCGAGCTTGCTCTCCTACTCCACCCCAAACGTAAACGTCGTCGTCGAGTGCATGGTCTCTCCGGGCTTGAGTGTGGTGCTCACGAACTCGGGATGGTTGGGCGCATCAGGAAAATGCTGCGTCTCAAGGCAGAAGCCGGTGCGCCGCGCGTATGGTTTTCCGTGGCGGCCGGTGAACGTGCCATCGAGGAAGTTGCCGCTGTAGAACTGAATGCCTGGTTCGGTAGTCTCCACTACCAGCTTGCGTCCGCTCTCAGGCTCAACCACTGTCGCAGCATGGCGCAGAGTTCCGGGTTCGCCGTTGATTGCGAAGTTGTGATCGTAGCCACCGGCCAGCACCATCTGCTCAAACTTGTCTTCGATGCGGTCGCCCACCACATGCGGCGTGCGGAAGTCGAGCGGCGTGCCTGCGACTGGCGCCACTTCTCCGGTTGGAATCAGGCCCGAGTCCACCGGCGTGTAATAATCGGCGCTCAACTGCACCTTGTGCCCCAGAATGTTTCCGTCGTCGTTGCCGCGCAGGTTGAAATAGGCGTGGTTGGTCAGGTTAACGATCGTCTCTTTATCGGTAGTCGCTGAGTAGTCGAGCCGCAGCGTGTTGCCCGCAAGCGTGTATTTCACCTTCGCAGTCAGCGTGCCGGGAAAGCCCATGTCGCCGTCGGGACTTACGTGCGTGAATTCAACTCCGCCCGGCGTCTCCTGCGCCTTCCACACGTAGCGATCGAAGCCCACCGGCCCGCCGTGCAGGGCGTTCACGCCGTTGTTCTGAGGAATCTGGTAAGTCTTGCCATCCAGAGAAAACTTGCCATGGCCGATGCGGTTTCCGAAGCGGCCGATGAGCGCGCCGATGTAGGAGTTGGGAACTTTGAGATACGTCGCGAGGTCGTCGTATCCAAGAACCACGTCAGCGATCTTTCCGTTGCGGTCCGGCGCCTTCACACTCACCAGGTGCCCGCCATAAGCCATTACTCTAACTTCGATATCACCGCTCTTCAGTGTGAAAATCTCTACGGATGTTCCATCTGCCGTGTTGCCCCAAATCGCCATCGCTTTCTCCTTGAGCGGCGCAAAAGCGGCCGCAAAAAATTCAAGTCGTGAACACGGGCGCAACTGCGCCACAAGACACTATATCCGAATTGCGCGGGTGGGACGGTGCGTTGCGGAAGATTGGCGGGAATGCGCGCCGCACGGCCTACTGCTTCTTCACCTTGCTTCTGAAGAATTCCAATGTGCGGATGAGCCCCTCTCTGAGCTGGATCTTCGGCTCCCAGCCGAGCAACCGGCGCGCCTTGGTAATGTCGGGCTGGCGCCGCACGGGATCGTCCTCAGGCAGCGCGCCGAAGCGCATCTCGCTCTCCGATCCCGTCACTTCGAGCACCGTCTTTGCGCATTCCAGAATGGTGAACTCGCTGGGATTGCCGATGTTCACCGGCAGGTGTTCGCCGGTGCGCGCAAGCAGCACGATGCCCTCGATAAGATCGTCGACATAGCAGAAGCTGCGCGTCTGGCTGCCGTCGCCGTAGATGGTGAGCGGCTCGCCGCGCAGGGCCTGCATCATGAAGTTTGACACCACGCGCCCATCGTCGGGGTGCAGGCGCGGCCCGTAGGTGTTGAAGATGCGCACCAGGTGAGTGTCGACGCCGCGGCTGCGATGGTAAGCCATCACCAACGCTTCGCCGAATCGCTTGGCTTCGTCGTAAACCGAGCGCGGGCCTACTGGATTCACGTTGCCCCAGTACTCCTCGGTTTGCGGATGCTGCAACGGATCGCCGTAGCACTCCGATGTAGACGCGTGAAGGAACCCGGCGTTGTGCCGCGCCGCAACTTCAAGCATGTTCCTGGTTCCGGCCGATCCCACGACGAGCGTCTCAATCCCAAGGCGCTTATATTCGGGCGGGCTGGCGGGCGACGCAAAGTTGAATACGTAGTCCACCTGGCCGGGGTCGATCGCCGCCGTGAAGGGCTCGCAGATATCCCACTCGAGAAAAGTGAAGCGGGGCTCGCCGGCCAGGTGAGCAAGGTTGTCGCGCTCTCCGGTCGACAGGTTATCGACACCGACAACTGAGTGCCCGTCGCTGAGCAAACGGTCTGTGAGGTGAGAACCAAGAAACCCGGCGGCGCCGGCGACGAGAACGCGCATGTTCAAATATCGAGCTCCAAACCAGTATGCATCAGCGAAATCCGGCCGGGCGACCAATCTCTAAATCGCAATGCTCCGGAGCTCTCCCTGCTGCGCCTGGTAGTTCGCGGGCCGCCCCACGCTTACATAGGTAAACCCGTGCTCCCGCATGGATGCCGGATTGTAGAGATTGCGTCCGTCGATCACGATTGGGAAGCGCATCTCGTTGCTTAAACGATCGAGATCGATCTCAGCAAACTGCTGCCAATCGGTCAGGATCAACACGGCGTCCGCATTGTGCGCGGCTTCATAGATGCCCGCCGCGTAACGCATCTTGTCGCTCTCGGGCAGCACTTCTCGCGCGCGCTCCTGCGCCGCCGGATCGTAGGCAACAATAGTTGCGCCGCCCGCCAGCAACCGGCGGATCACGTCGATGGCCGGCGATTCGCGAATGTCGTCCGTGCCTCCCTTAAAGGCGAGGCCCAGCGCCGCCAGCCGCTTGCCGCGCAATGTCCACAACGCCGAAAGCACCTTGTTGCAAAAGATCTCTCTTTGCGTGTCGTTGATCTTGCGCACTTCAGAGAGCAGTTGGAAGTTGACGCCGCGCTGCTGCGCAACCCAGTGGAAGGCGGCCACATCCTTGGGAAAACACGAGCCGCCGTAACCCAGGCCGGCACGCAGAAACTTGGCGCCGATGCGGCTGTCCATGCCGATTCCGGCGGCAATGTCTTCAATGTCCGCATCAACCGCCTCGGCCAGGTTCGCGACCGAGTTGATGAACGAAATCTTCAGCGCCAGAAACGCGTTCGATGCGTGCTTGATAATCTCGGCGCTCTGCGGCGAAGTGACCAGCAATGGCGCCGGTTTCGACTCGCTGAATTGGCCGGTGAGAGCGCCTGGAGTCGAGTAGTAGGTCCCATCAGTCAGCGGTGCGTAGATGCGCCGCAGAACGTCGGCCGCGCGTTCAGAGCCTGCGCCCACCACGATGCGATCGGGATGCATAAAATCCAGCACCGCGGTGCCTTCGCGGAGAAACTCGGGATTGGAGACGACGTCAAAATCGCGTGCCGGAACTCCGTGCCGCTGCAGCACGCGCCTGATCCACTCATTGGTGTAAACGGGGACGGTGCTCTTTTCAATAATTACTTTGTAACCGCGAATGGAGCGGGCAATCTCAGATACCACCGCCTCGACAAACGAGAGATCGGCTGCGCCGCTGTCGCCCTCCTGCGGCGTGCCAACGGCAATAAAAACCGCGTCGCTCTGCTCAACGGCAGAGGCCAGGTCGGTGGTGAATGAGAGCGAGCGATTGCGGTGTTTGGCCAATAGCTCCGGCAGGTGGCGCTCGAATATCGGCACGCCGCCCTGGCACAGAGTCTTCACCCTGGCTTCGTCATTGTCGACCGACAGAACCCGGTGGCCCATCTCGGCAAAGCAGGCCGCCGCAACCAGGCCCACGTATCCCGACCCGATCACGCAGATTGAAACAGGCTCAGACATCTGCGGCTTCCCTTTCGCCCCTGCCGCGCTGCTATTGAAGAAGCCGGCAGAGGTTGAGTGATCGACCATTCTGAACGGTCGTCGCAGTTCCGGTTCAAGTGTTTAATTATCTTTGGTGAGTTTGAATAGAGAATGAACTTGGGTTGTGGGCGTGAGAGCCCGTACCAATGCTGCTACCTGCGATAAAGCAGCAGCCTAGGGCTCAACCTTCAGGAAGTTGTTCAGGATCTCCCGCTCCTGCGTAGAGAAGTTGTTCTGGTAGCGGGCCGAGTTCAACACCGTCTGGCGCTGGTCGGGAGGAACCGTGCGCAGATCCTGGAAGGCCTGCTTGACCATTGCCTGGCGGCCGGGCGGCAGAGCGCGGAATTGCTGGTTGGCCCCGCGAACCTGCAATTGCTCCTGCGGCGACAGGCGCTCAAGCATCTCACTGCGCGCCAGCCTGCGCTCGCGCTGCGCTTCAGGCATCTGGTTCAACTGGTGCAATTGCTGCACGAGGCGCTGCTGCGTCTGAGCCGGCAGCCGGTTAAAGCTCGGGCTATTCCGCAGCAAACGTTCCTGGTCCTGCGGCGGAAGATTGCGATGCTGATTCAACCAATCTGACAGGTGCCCGGGAGGTGCAGTGTTGGGCCGCGCTGCAGCGGGCCTTTGCGGCTGATATGCCGGAGCGGGACGGTTGGCTTCAATGCCTGGGCGCGCCGCGCCTTGTACCGGCCGATTGATCGGGGCCGCAGGACGAGCCGGTGCCGGGGCAGGACGAGCTTGCGCACCACGATTCTCGCCTTCATAGCCTTGTCGCTGCTCGCCCGCTCCCGCGTACGCGCCGACGGCCGGTTCGCGATTCTCGCTGCCCTGATACGCGCCGCCCTGCGCCCCACCGTTGGGGACGGACGGGCGTGACATTCCGGAATTGGCGTACGGCTGCGCAGCCTGACCCGCGCGATACCCACCCTGATATCCGCTCTGCATCTGGCCGGGCTGGCGCTGGAACGGCTGGCTCTGATATTGCCCCCTGAACTGCCCCTGATTCTGTCGCTGGAATTGGCCGTTTTGCCGTTGCTGCTGGCGATACTGCTTTTGCTGCCGGGCGCCTTGCCCTGCCCGGGGAGCAGAATAATGCGCGGCCGGGGGAGCGGAGCGACGCTCAGCGGTGCGGTGCTGCGCCGGCATACCAACCGGCGCCACGCACAGGAATAGCGCCGGCAGCAATAGCGCCAGACGCATTCCATCCGCTTTGGCCGTCCCTCTCATCGTTCTTTCCGCTCCTGAGTTCCAACTCCAACTCAATCAGTCTCCGTTGTTATTGTCCGTGCTGGTAAGCGCTTCCATCTGGTCCAGCACCTGTGCATTGCTATCCAGCGTCTGCAGATCGTGAACCGCTGCAGCGTTCGGCCCCGGCTTGTCTGACTGATTCCAGACCGCAAGATCGAGATACGCGCCACCACCCAGCAGCAGCATGATGGTAAGGGCCATGGCAGCCAACGGGCGCGCGTGGTTGTGCGACCCGTAGGCCAGATTGGCGCGGAAGCCGGCAATTTTACGGGCCAGCCATCCGGCGGGCGCGGTCTCGCGCTCCTGCCTCAACCGCGCCTGCATCCGGGTCATGAAAAACGGGTTCGGCTCGGGAGCCTCCCAGGCGTCGAGCAGCCCCATGGTCGCCTTCAGCTCCTCAAGCTCGCTCCGGCAAGCTTCGCATTCCGCAACATGTGCGTGAACCTTGGCAGGCACTCGGGCAGGGTCGAGCAGCAAGTCCGCCAGCTTCGATTCCATTCCAGTGCAATTCGATTTGTTCATTAATTCCGTCATGGGTGCCACTCCTGTCTGCCGGTTGGTTCCGGCTTCTTTCAACTCAAACAAAATTCTTCAACTTGTCCCGCAATGTCTGGTAGGCGCGGAAGAGCAGCGATTTTGTAGCCGATTCGCTGAGCTTCAACACCTCTCCAATCTGCCGGTAATCCATCCCCTGATACTTATGCATCAGCACCGCCATGCGCTGGCGCTCCGGCAGCGCCATTACATGTTCACGAATCGCGGCCATGCGCTCATCGCGCAAAAGCTTCTGCTCAACGCTCGGCTCATCGTCAGCTAGGTCGGGAGTCGTGCCTGTCTCCTGGTCCGGCTCGTCAAGATAAACCGTCTGCGCGGCCCGCTCGTGCCGGGTATCGCGCGCGTGGTTCACTGCCAGGTTGGTCGCAATCCGGTAGAGCCACGTGGTAAACCGCGCCTCGGCCCGGTAACTATCCCTGGCACGATAGACGCGTAAAAATACTTCCTGCGCCAGTTCCTCGGCCACCGCCTGGTTACGAACCATGCGGTACAGAAAGTGAATCATCGGCCGGTGGTATTTTCCGACGAGGTAATTAAAACTCGCTTCGTCGCCGGCCGCAACCCGCAACATCACAGCCGCGTCGCCGGCCGGATCGGTCTCAGCCCTTTGCGCCGCAGCCGGATCGATATCCAGGTCGGTTCCCGTCCCCGGGCTCGTCGCCTGACCTGCTGCCATCACGGTTCTGTCCAGGACCATGGTCGCCATATCTTCTGGAACCCCATCTTCCTCGGATTGTTGCGCTTCGGAGTCGTTTTCCAGGGCGTTTTCCGGGTCCGGTTTTTCCGCCGGATTCCCATGGCCGGAATGCCCCGAACCCCCTTCATATGCTTGAGATCGGATGATCGATGCGAATCGGGCGAATGGCGCCTGATCGCGGGTTCCGGCGCTCCCGGAATTCGCGCTGAAAGGGGGCAATCCCGCCGGCGAGGGGCAAACCTCTCCCTCCCCAAACCGGGGGAAGCTGGCCGCGCGGATGATAGATCGAACGTTCCGGAACATTGATCGGCTTGTACAAGAATCTCGCGTCGAGCGTTTTGTAACAAGGGCACGGCTTCAGCCGGGCCGATAAGATCGGCAAAATGACCTGGGCTTTAGCCCCTGAGGAATGCTGCTTCGAAAACCTCGCTTAACTTGACGACTTCCGCAGCCGCTTTAGCCCCCGGGGCAGGGCCTTTTCAACTCCGTCCCAGGTTGGTTCCAAAGCGCTGCTGGTGTTACTCTAACCTACAGGATCGGCGTCTTGCGCGGTCTTTTCCCGACGTTCTCCGGGGAGTTCTGAACGCACACAAGCTTTGAAAGGGCACGACTTTAGTCGTGCCGATTTTGCCCATAAAATGAAGGTGGGGCTTTAGCCCCTGAGGGAAGCCTCCCTCACGCCTTTCGGGCGGCTAGCTCAGCTGGTTAGAGCGCCTGCTTCACACGCAGGAGGTCCGGGGTTCGAGTCCCTGGCCGCCCACCAATACTACGCGTATGGCGAACTGCGCGCTTCGCGCGCTAGACGGCTTTTCAGGCGCTCCCGCTGGTCGTGGACGAGCTTCTTTCCCCCGATAATAAAGGCTACTTAGGATTTCGCCTGCGAGCTCCCACCGCGCCGAACTCTTCGACCCAATCTCAAATGGGGTCGTCTCCTTGCACCGACTCCGCCATCAAATGCATCCAAACCTTGAAACCTGCGAGGTATCACCATGAAAGCAGTTGTGCTCCATGAATACGGCGGTCCCGAAAAGCTGAAATACGAGGAATGGGACGACCCCGAAGCGGGCGACGGGCAGATTCTGGTTCAGGTCGTCGCGGCTGGAACCAATGCCATCGATTGGAAGCTTCGTAGCGGCGTCATGAAGAGTTTCATGCCGCTGACGTTTCCCGCTATCCTCGGTTACGACTACTCCGGCATCGTTCGCTCGGTCGGTAAAGGCGTTGAGGGCTATCGAGAGGGCGATAAGGTCTTCGGCCGCGCCGGCAAGGCCTATGCCGAGTTCCTTCTGGCCGATCTCGCAGGAATGTCCAAGCTCCCGGCCGGCCTCGACCACGTTGAAGCAGCAGCGCTCCCGGTGGTGCTCAACACCGGTCAGCAACTCATCGTCGAGGCAGGGAAAGTTAAGCCGGGCCAAACTGTCATCATCACTGGCGCCCTGGGCAGCGTTGGCCGCACCGCCGTGTGGGTGGCGAAAAAGCTCGGTGCACACGTCATTGCCGGTGTCCGCGGCTCACAGAAGCAGGCGGCGGAGACGCTCGGCGCCGATGCCCTTCTCGCCATCGATAGCCGCCAGGAGATGGAGTCACTAAGCTTGGTCGAAGTCGTCGCGGATACCATTGGCCGTGATATCGGCAACTCGCTTCTGGCCAAGGTCAAGCCGGGCGGAATCTTCGCCTCAGTTGTCGGGCCTCCCTCAGACGCTCACCTGCACCCTGCCGTAAAGGTCGAGGCATTTGGCTCCCACCCTGACGCCGAGGGAATGCGCGCGCTCGCAGAAGACATCGCAAGCGGAAAGTTCAAGATTCCCGTCGATCGCACTTTCCCCCTCGCCGACGCGGCAAAGGCGCACGCCGTAGCGGAGAAGGGCGGCATCGGCAAGGTGCTGCTGTTGACGTGACCCTTGCGGCGAATGGGGGAAAACACGGACGGGCGGGGGTTCGGAGAAAGTAGCGCTAAGGGCGCGCGGTTGGCTCAGCTTGAGGCTGGTCGGGGAACGTCCCGTCTGTCCCCAGGATTCTGTCCCCAGGATTCCCGTTTGTCCCCAGGTTTCCCTCAGGTTTCCAATCCGTCGACGGCAGATTCCAGCCCCGCCGACTTCGCTGCTTTTGCAGTTAATTACCCCAACATGCGCTACATTGAAGTCGGGAAGGTAAAAAGGAAGGAGTCCTCCAAATCAAGGCAGATCGTGCCACTTCACCTAAGTCCTTTATTTCATGATCTTTGGAAGCATGCTGCTCATTCTGATCATGTTAACGAAGACTTTGGTAATAATTTGTTTGACTGAAGTGTGATGGAGGGGTTTTAACAGGGCAGCACTTGGTCACATATTGCTATATCTTGATTAGTCGATAGAGGGTAGACTAAAAATGCTATTGACGATGGCTATGAAGATGGTTTACATGAAGTGTTACCTAATAGTGTGAGGGAAAGTGTACCAAAGTGTGCAACATTCCGTACCTCTACGCGTTCTAATAGCGTAGAAGGGTCGATGGATCCAAACATGCTGGCAATTCGTACGGCACAAGAGGCGACAAAGACATCTTTAATGCGAAACGTAAGCGGTCTCCTTCTAGGAGCATCGTTGGCGGACGCAAGAGGGCAGAAAAACTCAATGTCGAAAAGCGACGTTTTAAGGAGAACGTCCACCAAACTGACTTGCAGTTACACCGCACCTCGGGAGGAAGGCGGCAGATATGGAAATTCAGGTCATTCACCCGACGCTGGAGGATTACTCCAATCGGGTAAACGTGTTGGCGGCCAAGTATGGTCAAGATACTTGGCTTGCGTTAGTGCTCAACCCGTCCGTGATGGATGAAGATGATCGCGACGAGTTCGCATTCATTCATTCGGCGCTCGGAGATCAACTGATTAGTCGTGAGTTTGACTTAATGAGTACGGCGTTCAGTTCGGAAGAGTTGAGCAACGAGACATGCGATAAGCCCGGGATAATCCCGGGCTTCGCTGTTCTTGCAGGAGACACCCTTGGACGCGCCACAATACAAAGACTTAATTAACCGACATCTTGCGACCTGCCAATACCTCGAAGAAAACCCCCACTTTCCCTCTCCAATCCAAATTCCTGAAAACAATCCCTCTGCTATGTATTGGCGGGATCAGATTGATCTCAGGGACAATTATCGCTTAGATGTAAGTGATTGGGCGCTATTCGAGGATGGGGAAATGGTTGAACGGTCCTTCTTCTATGATTTTCGGAGGAAGGATGACCGGAAACTAATCTGGCGGATTTGCAACCATAGAGTTCAGCAGCCCGTCTCTGCTCCGTGCCACGTTCATGCCAACCCAAATGACGAAGACGACAGGATTGAATGCTTCCCAAACTCGACCAAAACGGACTTTACCTACGCTATACACTGCGTGAAGAACTTCTATGAGGGCAGACCTCAGGAATGGGAGGGGCCTCGGTGATGATAAGACCTCGAAAAGTCCAATATTTTGAAAGTGAGGGGAGAGAGAACCTTCATTTGGTTATCAAGAGTATCAAAGCATTTTTGCGGCCCTCCGATAGTCAGGAAGTTCCAGCGCCAAAGAAGATAGTCTTTATGACTCGCGAGGGCGAAGGCCCTATGCTGGCTCACAATCAACTGCAATCGGAGGGATTAAAGATTATTGCTGTTACGTTCCCTCAGCATTACGGAGCGAAGCGCCCCGATGGTTCCGTATTCATGCCGGAAGTCTCTGAAAGGGTTAAGCGATACTTCCAAGCATTCGATATTCCAATTATCACTAACCGTCTACCGTTCGACGAAATTATTGGCGCAGACTCACATAATCGCGAGATGGCATTGATGCGCAATGTTCTGTCGCTCTTTGGCGGAAGTGTCCCGCTGGCGATACAAGCGGTGTTGCAAGCGACTGACGCTGGGCATGTGGAGGTTGGAGAGCAGGTAATTGCAGCTACCGGCGATGCGGCGTTGTTGGTAACTGCGTCAACGACTCGTCTGTTTCTAGCGAAGGACAGCCGAGGGCTCTCAGTAAATGAGATCATCTGTAAGCCCAGGGTCCTGGATATGATGAGAAAGCCTTTCGCACCCCAACTGCCGTCCCCCTCAAAGGAGATCAAGCAAATTGAAGGAACGGCCAATGACGTCGAAGCGAGTGAGGATTAGGCCTACTCAGAAACCCAGGGAAACCTAGGGACGGAAACCGGGGACAGACGGGACGTTCCCGCGGGCGAGAAACCTGGGGACAGACGGGACGTTCCCACGGAAACCTGGGGGAAACACGGGGACATGATACCTATTCACCCTGCCCGCGCCTCGGGCGGATGTCCCATTCAGACCTTGGCTGGTAGGGCCTAACTCCGCCAACTCCGCTAACTCCGCTGTCTTTTCTACGCCTTCGTCCAGTCCAGGATAACTTTGCCCGTCCGCCGCGACACCATGGCTTCGAAGCCCTTTTCGAACTCGGTGTAATCGTAGCGGTGGGTAATCACCGGTGAGATATCGACTCCCGATTCGAGCATGACCGTCATCTTGTACCAGGTTTCGTACATCTCGCGGCCGTAGATGCCGCGCACGGTGAGCATGTTGAAGATGATCTGGCGCAAGTCGATGGTCATATCTTTTGCCGGAATGCCGAGAACGGCGATCTTGCCGCCGTGGCTCATGTTGGCGATCATGTCGCGCAGCGCCTGCGGATTGCCCGACATCTCGAGTCCCACATCGAACCCCTCGGTCATGCCGAGCTGCTTCTGCACGTCTTTGAGCGGATTCTGCGTGGGATCGACGGCCAGGGTCGCGCCCATCTTGCGGGCCAGCTCGAGCCGGAAAGGATTCACATCGGTGATAACAACGTGCCGCGCGCCCGCATGACGCACCACCGGAATGGCCATGATGCCGATGGGGCCTGCGCCGGTGATGAGCACGTCTTCGCCCAGCACCGGGAACGCCAGCGCCGTGTGCACGGCGTTGCCGAAGGGGTCGAAGATGGCTGCGACCTCCTGGTTGATGCCTGGGCTATGACGCCAGATGTTCGACATAGGGAGCGCGATGAATTCGGCATACGCGCCGGGCCGGTTCACGCCCACTCCCTGCGTATACGCGCAAAGATGCCGGCGGCCGGCCAGGCAGTTGCGGCAGCGTCCGCACACCACGTGGCCCTCGCCGCTGACGATGTCGCCGGCAAAAAAGTCGTTCACGTTGGAGCCGACGTTGACCACTTCGCCCACAAATTCGTGGCCGATGGCCATGGGTACAGGGATGGTTTTCTGCGCCCACTCGTCCCACTCGTAAATGTGCACGTCGGTGCCGCAGATGCCGGTGTAGTGAACGCGCACCAGCACGTCGTTGATGCCGATTTCAGGCTCAGGAATGTCTTCGAGCCAGAGCCCGCGTTCGGCCCGGCTTTTTACCAATGCTTTCATTGCTGGTCTCCCGCCACTTGGAAACTTTACACCTTCAGGCCGGGACGAATGTGCCCCGCTCGCGATCTTTGCGCACATGAGCCACGGGAAAGACCTGCCCGTGAATGACGATGAAGACGCCCGGAGCGAGAACTCGCGCAGCGAACAGGCTTTCGGTAAGGTTCTGCAGGCCATCGCTTTTTTCAAAGCCGAGGGGGCTCATGGCGCCGGTGAGGATGATGGGAACGGGCGGCGATGGAAAAGCCAGCTCGATGGCCAACCCGCTTTCGACCATGGTGTCGGTGCCGTGGGTGATGACGATGGGCTGGTTGAGGGCGAGCAGCTTGCCCACCTCCGCTACCAGGCCGGCGCGATCGTCGGCGCTCATCTCCAGGCTGTCTTTGTTCATGAGCGGAGTGACATGCACATCGAGGTCGGGCAGTCGCAGGTGCTGGAGATAGAGACCGATCTTGTTAGTAGTGTTGAGCACCGTACCCGACTGCTCGGAGTAGGCTTTCTCGATGGTTCCACCGGTGGTGACGACTTGAACGGTCTTCATTGGCGCCTTTCCGCTTTTTCACCTTAACACCGGCCGGCGGGAGGGGTCGAGCGGGATGGTATGCATCGCAAGGGCGCGGGTCGGGAGAGGCTGCGGAAAAACTCGCCATGCGCGATTCGATGCTGTAAGAACATGCCTCAGGGGTTAAAACCCCGCCGCTTTTAATGGCGTTATCGGCACGACTGAAGTCGTGCCCTGACACTTCGTGCAATTTAGCAGGGTTTTTCCGCAGCCTCAGGAGACCGGCGGTACTGCTACATGGCGGAGCGCGCGAACTGCACTTCCTGCGCAGCCTCGCTGGACGGCAGGAGTTCGACGACAAAACATGCGCCATCTTCGATAGGGACGTAGCGGAGTTCGCCACGAAAGGAGCGCAGGAATGCGCGCGACATGTAGAGACCGAGTCCGGTTGACTCAGCGCCTGCCTGGAATGGCCTGAAGAGATGTTCGGGCTGCGCGACTCCGCCTCCGTTGTCGGCCACTTCAACGCACACTTGATTGTCCATCTTCCTGGCGTTAAGGGTGAGCACGCGATGGCTCTTGCGCAACAGCGCGCGACTGCTGTTTGAAATGAGATTGAGGAACACCTGCATCAGGCTGGAGCGGTCGCCCCACACCAGCGGAAGCCCGGGCTCGACGTTCCATTCCGATTGGATTTCATCCTCGATGAGCGAGGGGCCGACGACAATCTTCAACTCGTCGAGCAGGACGTAGAGGTCGACTTCAGCGGCCTGGCTTGCCGATTGGCGCAGATTGACGCTGGCGATTCGTTCCAGGGCGATTACCAGGCTGCCTAGCGCTTCAAAGTCCTTGTTGCCGCTGAGGGGGGCCGCGCTCTTCAGGTTCTGGTGGACCACCGCAATGGCGCCGCAAATGTTGCGAATCTCATGGGAGAGCGCGCTGACTGCGATGCGCGAGCCTTCAAGCAACTGTTGCATGCCGGCTACTTCGTGCGCGCGCAGATCTTCTGAGGCGTCGAGAACCATGGCGGCCAGCCGGGTGCCGGCGCTGGTCTGGTAAGTCGAAAAGCAGATGTCTGCAAGAAAAGCTTCGCCGTCGTCGCGATGCCCGCGCGCTTGCATCACCGCGCGCAGCAACTGCAGGGATTCGTCGTGGAGCGTGATGTTTGAGAGAGCGGGCAGATATCGTTGGATGAACTTGCCGGCGAGCGCGCCATTCTGCACACCGAGCATTCTATGTGCGGCCTCGTTGGCCATAAGCACGGCGCCATTGGCGTCGGCGGTAAAGATGGCTACCGGGCTGCTCTCAACCAGCACCTTCAATTGCTCTTCAGCATCGCGGCGGGCGTCTCGCTCACGCTCAATCTCTTTCAGGTTTTCTTGTGCGGCCTGGCGGCTGATGGTCATCTCGCGAATAAACAGCCCGGCCCCGGCAAAGGCGGCAAAAAACAGAATGTCACGGGAGACGCCGGTGCGGAGGGTCCATGCCAGATCGCTGAATTTTTCGGCGAGAAATGTGCATACCAGGGCGACAGCAAAGATTGGCGCGCGGCCCAACACGCTGCCCACCATGACCATGGGCAGGAGGTAGAGGAAGCCGAGAGGAATTTCGCCGACGACCGCGTAGTCAATGAGGGCGATTGCGGCGATGACAAACCCCGCCCGCAACAGAACCGCGCGCTTGTTTCCTTTGAAAAGGAGTGCGTACATGCTTCACCTGCAACGATCGCCGGGCGCGAAGGGAGAAAGCCGACACAACCATTGTAGCTCCAGGGGAATACGGCTCAAATAAACAGGGGGAAGCACTTGAACAGATAGACAGTTGGCCAGAAACCAATCGACGGCTTCGCTCTAACACTGCTCCGCTGCTTCACTGTTCAACTACTTTGATCCGATTAGGCGCAGGCGCGCGGTGAAGGCACGGCCTTCGGGTTCGCTGAAGGCGCCGTACATTGGGGAGTCGACGTTGTTGTTTACCACGGATGCATTGGCAGCGCCCGTCCCGTTCTCCATCACGCCGCGCAAGCCGAAGTACGCGCCGCGAAAATGGAACTTCCATTCCAGCCCCGGACTGAAGTTGACATATTCGGGAAATCGCCTTGAGCCGGCAGCGCCTGCCACCTGATCGGCGGCGTTGATTGATGTGTAGGGAAAGCCGGTACGTATCTCGAAGGAATAGACGAAGTCCCAGTTCTTTTCGAGGCGCAGAATTGCAACCGGCAGCCAGCCCCACGAGATGAACCGGCTGGGCGTGTCCCAGGCAAGCGGCCCGCTCTGTTGCGGGCCGAGCGGCGATGGCGTGGGAAGAAAGTCGATCATGGCGTTGGTTCGCGCCGACGATCTCGTGTAGGAGGCAAAGATGGTGTAGTTATTGGCGAAGAGGCGGCGCGCATCGACTTCAAATGAATAGTAGCGATCTTGCCGCTGGTTGGTGAGCAGATAGTCGCCCGCAAGGTTCGGCGAGCCGCTTTGATTGGAGAAGCTGAACAGCCTTGAGGTGTGCTTATCTATGAAGTTCGCGCCTGCAATCAGCCGCCAGGGCAGCTTCTGCTCCACGCCGACACTCCAATTCAATGCGCGCGGCGCCTCAAGTGAGCCGCGTGTCATGGTGAAGGTAGATTCTTCGGCTGGGCCCGATGGTGTAACGCCGTCGGCTTCGAAATATGTGTCGGAGCGGACGCCCGCGAAAGTCTGTGCGGGATAACTGAGATCGGTGTGCTCGTAATAGAGGCCGACGCCAGCCGAAACTTTGGTTGCGTTGCCGGCGCCGGGAGAAAAAACGGCTGCGATACGCGGCGCCCACAGCGGCTTGCGGACGATTTCGTCCCAGTCGAGACGCAGGCCCGGCTCGACGAGCAGAGGCTTTTCGATTTGCCAGTGGTCTTCAAGATAGGCGCCGAAATCAGCGTTATGGAGCGTAAATGGCGCGGCAGGCGCAAAGACACTTTGCCGATCGAGAGTTCCATCCTGGCGCAGGTAACTCACTGGCGTGCGTGCAACGTACTGGTTGTAGCCGATGCGATCGAGGTCGAGGCCGGCTTTGACCTGGTGGGTGCCCAGCCACTCGTGCACCGGTAGATAGAGGGCCGCGGTTGCCTCGACGCGCTGCGACCGGCCCGTCAGATTCTGAAAGTAGCTGCCCTGTGCGAGTTCGGGAGTGATCTGGTACGGCTCGTCGCCGTGCGGCTCAAAGCCATCGCGGAAGCGCATGACGCCGACGCCGAGATCGATCAATGCGCCGCGGATGGCGAACTGATCGCGCACATAAGGCAGCCACGCGATTGTGTCGCGCTTGGTGGTGCTTTGCTGCGGAGTTAACGATGAGATGCCGTCGTAGGGAGAGTGGTAATCGTTGAAGAGCACAGCCGCGGTAACGATATTCTTTGGGGATGCGTTGGCCTGGATCTTGAAAACATTGCTTCCACGAATGAGCCAATCGGAGTCGGCGTTTGCGGGCAATTCAGAGATGTAGATGTTGTCGTATTCGGTTTCGAGTCCATCGTAAAACCACGCGCGATTGCGCGCCAATGGGCCTGAGAGGGTGAACCTCGGCACGAATTTGTCGAATCGGATGCCGTTGAGATCGCGAAACGATGGAATGAAGTTGGTTGCATTGAAGCGAAATCGGTTATCGCCCATTCCCGTGTAAAAAGCGAACACGCCGCCAGTGGCGCGTCCAAACTCGACGGGGTAGCGCGTAGACTCGGCATCGATTGACCGAACCGCGTCGGCGCTCACGCGCATGTCGAGCGTGCCCTCTTCGGGCGAGCGTATATCGAATCCGTCGAGGGTATCGAGCGTTTCCCAGGTTTCAGCGCCCGCAACGTGGGCCTGGCCCGATGAGTCCTGCACAACGCCGGGGTAAAACGGCAGCAGATTGCGGATGTCGCGCGAAGTCACGTAGGGGATATTCACAATCTCGGGGGTGTTCATGGTGAGTATGTCTGCTGGCTGGGCGGTATCGATTCCCGGCGTGGATGCCGAGACGTTTACCTGTTCGCGCACAATCTGCTCGTGAGCCAGAACGACCTTCACGCTGGTTGCGTGGGGATCGAGAACTGTTTCCGTGAACTGATAGAAGCCTGCCTTCTCAGCTTTGATTGCGTAAGGTGCGGCAGAAATCAATGTGAAGGAACACTGGCCCGCGAAGCCGGTGCGGAGTTCGATGAGGGGCTGCCCGGGTTGTGTGACGACGACGTTTGCGCCAGGGACTGCGACGCCTGTCTCATCGACAACTGTGATTTCGATAGCCGGGACTGTGATTTCGCTTGCCTGCCGGGTGGCTGTGGATTGCGCATGAGTAAGGGCAACGCAGCTCAGCAACAGGGCAAAAGCGCGTGGTATGCATTCAGCCCCGCGGCGACGCGGCGCCGTTTGAAGCATGAGCCGGCATGTTGCGCAAAACGTCATGGAGCGTATCCGCGCCCACTCGATTCAGGAATCCTCAACCAGGCGGCGCGCTACTCGATGCCAAGTATAGCGGCATTTCCAGGCGCAAAGGCGTTCGCCGCGAAACGCAGTTCGATGACAGTGGTTATTCAGGAAGCACCAGGCAATACGAAACGGCAGCTTCGAGGGGCGCAACAATTAGAGGCGCTGCCCGGCTTCGGAATAATACTTGAACTGCAACTTGCGGCCGCTGGCATCGAACATGGGGGAGTGAATTATGTGAAGTTTATGCGCCACATAGGTCGCGGTAGTGACCAGGACTTCAAGGCCGTACTTTACGCTGCGCCTGAAGTTGATTGACGACGCTTCTTCGAAGTATTTTGTGGGGCACGAAATTTCACCGATCTTGAAGTCGAACATGGCAGCCTGGGCAATCATCTGATTGTCGAAGACAAAATCGTCGGAGTTTTCAAGCAGCGGAAGCGTGAGCAGCAGGTTGCGCGAAAAGGCGCGGAAGCCGGTGTGATACTCAGAGAGCTTGATGCCGAGAAACAGGTTCTGGAACGCGGTGAGGCAGCGGTTGAAGACATATTTATAGAACGGCATTCCGCCCTTGAGCGCGCCGGCTCCGAGGATGCGGGAGGCGAGCACCATGTCGTAAATGCCGCTGGCCACCATGCCGGCCATGGCAGGCACGAGCAGGGGGGTGTACTGGTAATCAGGGTGCACCATCACCACAATGTCGGCGCCGGCGGCGAGGGCTTCACGGTAGCAGGTTTGCTGGTTGCGCCCGTAACCGTAGTTAGCGTCGTGAACGAAAGTGAGCACACCGAGACTCTTTGAGAGCTGCGCAGTTCCGTCTTTGCTTGAGTCGTCGACCAGGATCTTGATGTCAACAACGTCGGTGAGCTCAGCCACGGTTTTGGCCAAGGTCTTTTCGGCGTTATACGCCGGCATGACGACTGCCACGCGCTTGCCATTGATCATGCTTGGAAACTCCTGTTTGCGCCGTTGTGCACCTTATGCACACCGCGCATTAATGTGCGCCGGCGGAGCCTGCAGCCTGAACCGGATACGGGCTGACCGCGATCGGGCTGGAATCGGGCTCAACCAGCCAGACGGTGCGATCCCGGTAGTAGCCGATCAGTTCTTTATTATCGGCCGTATTGAGTTCCCGTGCCCATACGACTTTGGAAGCATCGATATCGGGGCTGTTGTACACCCACTCATTTAGATTGTCGTGTTGGGGGCCGTAGCGCACGATCGCCAGTTGCGGGCCGGGCAGGCCATTGAGTTGCGCTTCAACCTGGGCTCGCTCATCGCCAAAGTGATCGGGTCCAAACCAGGTAGAGTTCCACCCGCTGGTCGGCTCCCTCGGTACGCCGGCATGCAGCAGTCGCGCGCATGGCCGTATGGCGGCCATGACAAGAATCACCAGGGCGATAGAGCGAACCAGCGAAAGCCCGACTGGCCGGCGGTTTGACTTGAGGGTGCGCAAATGGCGCATGCACTGCAACCCGATGGCATAAAAAACGACGGTGAAGGGCGCCACATAATGTGGCAGCAGGTAGATTTCAATTGAGGCGCCGGCCAGCAGCACAAAACAGCACACCAGCAGGAAGCGGAGCCGCTTATCGAGAAAGACGCGCCGGATCATAACGAGAGGGAGCATGAGGGCGAATCCTGCATAGAACAGAAAAGCCAGGTACACCTTGAGCAGGGTCATGAGAACAAAGCCGGACCCGGTATGCATTTTTGCGTAGAACTCATACTCGTCGTGAGTGTAAAAGCGGTGCATGACGCTGTTGCTGTAGGCCGGAGCCGGCCGCGTATGCTGCCAGATGTAGTAAGGAACGACGGCGTAGGTATTGCGATCGACGGTGTATGGAAGCGTGAGCGGGCTGCCAAAGGCCTTGTAGTCGTAGTAGGCCAACCATAGTCCGGCGCCAACAATAACAGCAACGGGAAGGCAAGCGCGTCGAAGCAAAACGGGCATTGGCGGGCGGTTCTCACCCTTGATGACCCAGCGGCCAAGAAGCACGGCAACGGGCAAACAGAGCAGCATGCCCTCAAAGGGTCGAGTGAGTATGAGTATCGCGATACCCAAGGCCATCAACAGGCCGTAACGCAAACGCGCAGTCTTCATGAGCCGGGGCGCAGAACCGATTACCAGCGCACCACCGATGGCGGCCAGTGAGCCGGCAGCGTGGAAGGTGTTTGTCCAGCAACTGAACAAGCCGAGCCGCGTGGCGGCGATCAATCCGCCAAAGAGCGCCCAGCCCGGGGGCAACCATGCCTGGAGTGCCCAGCAGATTGCCGCGCACATCAACGCACTGGCAATCAGCACCGCGTACCACGGGTTCCCCAGAAACACCTTCCCGGCTGCGAGAAGAAGTCCCTGCCCCGGAAAATACATGGACATGTAAGTGGGTTTCATTGCGATGTGGATGGTCTCGAAACTGTGCCACATCGCGGGAGTGGGATTGGCGAGGCGGCCGCTCGCAAAAGTCTTCGCAGCCAGCAGAAAACTGAAATCGTCGGTAATGAAAGGCCTGGGGATTGGATAGATGGGGAGGATAGCAAGACGGAGCAGAAGGACCGAGAGCCCTGTAACTATAACTGCGAGGCCTTTTTTTGTGGCCAGCGGCATGAAGGCCCGTTCAACACGGCGGAAGAATGCCTGGCCGAAGGTAGGCAGAGCATAGCCAAGCGCAATGCCAATCAACGAAATCCCCAGATCGAGAATCAGGAAGCTATTGCCGTTGTCCTGGGGTGCGGGCGAAACCATGGGCGATCTTGTTCTCGGGCGGAGTCAGGCGCACGCAGCATTGGGCATGGACTTAGTCGCTGCGTATCGAGATCAATGATAAGAGAGGCGGGAGGCAGTGTAAATGATAAGAGAGGTGAGGGAGAGTTCGCATTAAAGCATCAAGCAGGCCCTGCTGGACTCTCCCGCGGAAATGATGTCCGTCGAATGACCGTCTTTCAGACCTTTATGCGGGATAAACAAAGGGTCTTTCAGGGCGTGCATCCGTGCGCGTACAAAACAAAAATGCCCGCAGCGCCCATTCAGGGTTGCGCCCGGGTTATGTGACAGTGTTGCTGATCTTGGTGAACATGGTCACAAGAGAAGCAGCAAGCTCCTGTTGTAGAGCGATGGCGACAAGTGAGGCAAGAACCACGAGCAGGCCATATTCCATGAGGTCCTGACCGCTCTCGTCGACTACCCATTGCCAGATTCTGACCTTCAGCCGAAGGAGCTGATCGGGCATATACGACCCTCCAGTTTGTGCCTGGCCTCAGCCATGCGAGGGTATTCTATTCCGGTGCTGGCTCCCGAGGTTCTGGCTAGCAACCTGCAGGAAAATCTTATCGAGCAGGCGTTAAGGCTACCTGCATCAAACAGTGCTCAGTAAAGGACCTTGCGGGGAGAGAATCGGTATTCCGATTCTCCCCCACGAAGGAGCTGAGGTACTGGGTGGATTCCAATTCGGCGAAACGCCAGGAACTATCCGAGCGTGTTGCTGATGCTGCTGAAAATCGTGTTGACGGCCGAAGCAACCTGCTTCACACCGGTCACGGCAACCAGGGCGATCAGAGCGACAAGCAGAGCGTACTCGACGAGGTCCTGGCCTTCCTCACGGTTGAGCAGGTCCTGCGCCTTAACCAACATCTTCAGAAAAAGGGTGTTCATTTGTGTTCTCTCCAGTTTTGAATCTCCCAGCCTCAGCCGGGGCAACCTCAATATAGCATCTGTGGTGCCAATCGCAAATAAAGTTTAACTGCCTTTTATTGCGTCACTTAGAAATCAAGCCTCTGCGGGCTCGAGTGGCTTTCTGTATACACCCGTTTACAGTCAAGCCGAGCTTAGAAAGTCCGCGTATACATCACACTTTGGTGTAAGAACTTATAATCCCTATAGTTAACGCGACTTGGAGAAATTGCAAGTACAATTGCCACCATGGCAACGAGCACGACCGATTCCAAACCGCTGCCCCGCAATGATTACGCTGACTTTGCGATTGCCCTCGCCAGCGGATTGATCCTGGCCATTTGCGCCATCTTCTTTATCTCGGTTCTATTCTCGGGGAAGATGGCTGGTTCTCGCGACTATGTCTCCTACTGGTCCACTGGAGTCCAGCTCAGGCACCATGCAGACCCCTACAACTGGTCTGAGATGATGGCACTTCAGCACGCGGCGCACCTGGATGCAAAGGGTGTGCTGTTCATGCGGAATCCGCCCTGGGCTCTACCCCTCGCCTATCCATTGGGCTTTCTCGATCTGCGCATCGGCGCATTTGTATGGAACATCCTCCTGCTGGGTTGCCTGCTGACATCAGTCCACCTGGTCAGGGTGATGCACGGATCGCCGATGAACTATGTTCACTGGCTGGGTGTGGCGTTCACCCCGGCGATTATCTGCCTGAATATGGGCCAGACGGGGCTATTCACGCTGCTCGGGATGGTACTGTTCCTGCGCCTGCATCGTACCCATCCATTTGCTGCCGGACTTGCGCTGTGGCTTTGCGCGCTCAAGCCGCATCTGCTTCTGCCATTCGCCGCGGCGATGCTGGTTTGGATCATCTTCAGCAAGAGCTACAAGATCCTGGCCGGCTGGGCACTGGCAATGGCTGCCAGCACCGCGCTGGCCTGGTTGATCGATCCGCAGGCGTGGGCGCGCTACAGCGCTCTGATGCGTTCCAAACCCGTCCAGTATGAATTCGTGCCGGCTCTGAGCGATGCGATCCGTTTTTGGATCCATCCGCAGTGGATATGGTTGCAGTATCTGCCTGCAGGATTGGGCTGTGTGTGGGCTCTCTTCTATTTCTGGAGCCACCGCAGCACCTGGGACTGGCTGGAGAATGGCAGCCTGCTTTTGCTGGTCTCGGTACTGGTCGCTCCTTATTGTTTTCCGCCCGACCAGTGCCTGACGATTCCCGCTCTCATGCACGGAATGTACAAGACCCGTTCCCGCGCCTTGGTGGCCTTGCTCGCTGTTATCCTGCTGGTTATTCAATTTGAGACATGGAAGGTGCGGATCATCTCCGGCTACTTCATGTGGGTGGCTCCTACGTGGTTTGTCTGGTATCTGCTGGCGCGCAGGGCGACCGTTGCGGCCGACGCAATACCTGCTCCAGCAGCGGCCCAGTCGTAACCCGAGTGTTCATGCGCGGCACAAAAGAATGCATTTACTTTCCATCCTGACCAGCCAATCGTTCCTGAGCATCCTGGTCCTCGCCTTCTCTATCTGGTGGATGCTGCGGAAGACGGAAGACAAGACCAGGCCATGGCTGGTGATAGCCCTGGTCATGAACCTCTTCTACGGGTTTTTCTTCACCAAGTTCATGACCGGGGAAGGCAGTCTTCTGCCGTGGAAATACGACCACATTCTTTATCATCTCGATCAATCGCTGGGGATTCACGCGGCTTCAATTGCGCGGCCCCTGCAAGGCTTTTGGCGGGTTCCGCTGCTGGTGGCTTACCAGGCGATGGTACCCATGATGATCTTGTGGTTTCTGATCGCCAGCCGGTATGGCAAACGCGGCTCGATTGTTCCGGCATACGCCGCGGAACTGGCTGGGGGACCGCTTCTTTACTCGGTCGTGCCTGGATGCGGCCCACTCTACGCATTCGGCGCCGAGTGGCTCCATCCGCCGGCGGTGCCGGTCGATACGATTCGTCTTAGCGGCATGCCGAATGCCTTCCCCTCGCTTCATGCGGCCACAGCGCTGGTCTTTGTAATGTTTGCCCCAACGCGGCTGGCGCGGGCATTCTCGCTGGTATTTCTGGCGGCTACGTGCATGGCTACGATCTCCACCGGCGAGCACTATTTCATCGATCTCATTCCCGGCGCTGCTTTTGGAGCATTCGCAGCCAGCGTGGGCCTGATGAGAATACGCCAGGCAGCGGGATTCCTGGTCATCGCCGCCTCATGGTCTTTTGGGGCACGCATCGGGTATGCGTTTCTCGTCGCCCATGCCCTGCTGGTGCAATTGGGCGTACTGCTCACGCTGGCGCTTGTGGTTTTTGCGGTGTGGAAGGAATGGCGCACACAGCCGGTAGCGGCGACAGTGGAAGCCGATCTGACTGCAGCCAATGCGACTTAAGCGGCTGCCCTACGCGGTGCGAGATTCCAGAAAGACATCCTTCAGGGGCTAAAGCCCCTATTCATTTTGGGAGCTTTATCGGCGCGAGTAAACTCGCACCCTGATACAAGACCTCATCCCGGCGAGATTTTCAGCAGCCTGTAAAGCCGTGCCATTATTACAAAGCGACCTGAGACTGGCTTTTCCGCAGCCTCTTAGGCCCGGAATTGACGGATTAATTTCAATTGGCAGAGACCCTTTCGGCCAGCTACACAATTGGCTGAGCGGATTCGGCCGTATCAATCGCGAGCGAATCGCCACGCTGCGTTTGTGTTTGCAGAATAGTGCCGGCCGGGAGCTCAATCACCGATTGCGCTGTGAGGCAAAATGAAATGCGTCCGGGGCCGACCGCGGCCCTCACTTTTCTGACCCGCTTATGGCCGTCGAGGTAGACCAGGTCAATGGGGAAGCGCATGAAGAAGGTATGTACGGATTGGCAGGGAACGATCCAAAGCCCAGTGCCGGGAGCCAGCCCATCACGGTTCAGCAGGCCTTTATTTCGCGCAGGACCGGTATCTGCAACTTCAAGAGATGAAGCCAGAACAGTGCCGCGGGTGGTATTGGCGGCCTGCATTCGCCGGTTTGGATCGGAAGGCGGAGATGATGCAAACAGCTTTCGCAGATTTTCTGCGATCAAGCGAATTGCTCTCATCCCCGGCCTCAGGAAAGGTTAGTCGTTTTCAACCACAAATCGCGGCTACGGGACGGTTCCACCAGGAGCAGCACCAGGAACTGACGTGCCGTTGGAAGTCATGCTTCCGCCGCCGCCTGCGCCGAAGGTACCGCCGCCTTCAATCACTAACGGCTTCTCAGGTTTCAGGCTGTCAATAAGCGTTTCGACCGGGATGACGGTGGGCGCCGGAGCCAGAGTATTGTCAGGCGTCTTGCCGTCTGGATTGCTCATTGCGACGTTCGAGTTAGGCGGCAGGAATTTGGTTGGATAATTCAGTGCCGGCAACTCCTGCCCGGCCGGGATGGGCGCAACAACCTCGGGCGTGACCATGATCATCAGCTCGGTGTTGGTCTTGGTCCGGGTCATAGACTGGAAGAGCTTGCCCAGGATCGGAATGTCACCCAGGAATGGAACCTTCTGGAAGCTTTCGGTCTCCTCGTTGTCGAGCAGGCCGCCAAGGACGAAACCTTGTCCGTCTTTCAGCTCAACTTCAGTATTCACCTTGCGGTTGGTAAGGCCGGGGACGGTGAAGCCTGAGATGGTGACTTCGTGGGTATAGTCGAGGGCGCTCACTTCGGGGGCTACCTGGAGACGGATCGTCCCCTGAGGCGTCATTGTCGGAATGAAGTTCAGCCGGATTCCGTATTCTTTGAATTGAATGGTTACCGCTCCGCCCACGCCGCCCGAAGATCCCTGTACCACGGGATAGGGAAATTCGCCGCCGGCGAGGAAGCTGGCCGCGTGGCCGTTCTTTGCCAACAGGTTTGGTTCGGCCAGAGTCTCGAGCAGGCCCTTGGTCTCGAGGGCTTGAATAGTGGCGCCAGACTTGAGGCCGGGGAAGAATGCCAGCAGGTTCAAATCGTTTGAGACTGCTGCGGACCCACCCGGAGTGGACAGGCCGCTGCCGGCGCTGGAATTGCTGCCGCCTGCAGTTATCGCAGGGGGGGCGTACTGCGTAGTGGATATGCCACCGTAAGCATTGCCCAAGCCAAGGTCGAAGAGGTTGATGCCGAGCTGCTTCTCAATGCTGCGGTCAACGCTTATAAATCGGACCTTGAGGAGAATTTGCGGGTCAGTGGCCGGCACATTCACATCCAGAAGGTTGACGACCTTGCTGCCAGATGTGCCGGCAATTTGCACGGCGCGTTCTGATGCGGTGAGATCGTTGACCGTACCACGCAAGAAGATACTGTTGTTATCGAACGTGACCTTGATCGATTGGCCGGGGAGTTCGGTCCTGAGTTCGCGCCGAACAGCGTCGAGGATGTCATTGGTGATCGGAGGCGGGGCGTGAACGGTGACGTTGAAGAACTCGCGGCCGCCATGAATGTCCCAAATGATCAAGCTGGTTTCGCCGGGGGCTTTACCGTAGACCATGATCTCGGTTGGGCTAACGCCGTGAACGTCGGCAAAGCCGCCAAGGCCGACGGCTACCCTGGCGATAGGGGCGCCGGTATCTACGAGAACCATTTTACCGACGGTTACCGAAAGGTCATTCGTAGAATCCTGAGCTCCGGCAGTAGGCGCAGCGGGGGTTGAGCCTTGAGCCTGAAGGCCCTGCGCTGCAAACAGAACAAACCCCACAGCGCTGATGCAGATGATCGTGATTGCAGACTTTGCTCTCAATGCTGTCCCTCTGAAGAACCAAAGTTCTCTTGCGATGTAGCTGACCCGTTCATGATCTCCATGGAGTAGGGCTTCGGAGCCGGTGGCTTGGCAGCCGCACGCTTGACAACTTTCTGCGGCGTAGCGGGCTTGACTTGCCCAAACAAGGATGGAGTGGCTGTAGCTGGTACTGGTTCCACCTTGGTGTCGAGCGGATTTCGCAGCACCAACTGGATCTTCAACTGGCCGCTCGCCAGGCTCAAAATCTGAGCCTGTTCGGGGGTCACGAGCAAGTTGACAACCTGTACGGAAACCGGTTTGCCCTCGGAATCCTTTTGAATGTTGACGCCGGCCGAGAGCACTTCCATGTTTTGGAGGAGCGTGGTGGTTACAGTTCCCGACTGAGGAGGCGAGTTTGGCGGAATGCCGGAGGCGAGAACGTCAACGCGCATGCCCGGCGTAACGAATCCGGACACACCCACGACGTCGTCAACCTTGATCGCCAGGGCCCTCATGCCTTCAGGGATGGTAGCGGCCAATCCGCCGCCCGAACCCGCGGCAGCGAGGTTGCTATCGACGATCGGTTCACCCTGGGCGATTTCAGTAATGACGCCTCTGCCCACCAGGCTTAGGCGTTGCTGCTCAGGGACAGCTCCTTTAGGCAGCGTTCCCTCAATTTTGACTACGCCGAGGTCAGCCTGCGTCAGCACTGTGCCCAGCTTGAGATCGTTTGCCGCGGCTACTATCGATGTGGTGGGCGACTGTTGCTGCGTTGTCATTTTATTACCCACGATGCGATAGACCCCGAACGCGCATACGCCGGCAATCACAAAAGCGACGAGAAGGATCGTAAGCAGTCTTCGATTCATTCCTTAGCTGATCCGAGTTGGCGATAAGGCCAACTCCACCTTTCTGAACCCCGATTCGATCACCGTGCCCGGCTGAACGGCCATCGATTCGCGACTGCAACCGGGGAACACTTCGATCTCTCGAGCCTGGAGGGGGACTGTGTCGATTCAGTATATCCTCTTCGTGCGAATTAAACTCAAATTGAGTTTAATTTTTTCAGCGCTTCAGGTATCAAGAGAGCTATGAGCCATAGGCTACAGAATGAGCGATGCTGAAGCAAGGCTTTTTTTGCTGGTTTCAAAGTTCTTGCGGCTTTGTATCAACACACTTTAGGTCAAGGCAGGATGGCAAAGAAAACTATGGCGCAAATCGTTCGGAAACGAGGCCTCGGACAGCGCCAAAATGAGGCTTCGAAAAGGCCGGATGCCCCATTCAAAATGCCCTCGCTTCCCTGTACAGTTGAGTAGCGTGATTGGCTGGAAAGCAAGCGCACGAATTGCTGGATATTGTTTGACGCTGTTAGTACTCATCGAATGACGATGAGTTACTATTTGAGTTACCAATTAACTTCTCCGCAGTGTTACCCACCTTCGCGAGGAGGGATCGGTCAGAGTGTCGATGTCTTCCCCAATGCTCTCACTTCTGAACCAGCCGTCTTACTACCGGCAGCCGCCCACATCGTACCTGGCTTCGATCCTTATCCATGGGGCGGTGATTGCGCTTCTCTACGTGGCCATCGTGTTTGCGCCGCGAATCGATACGCACGTACCGGTGCGATTCGAGATGCGGCAACTGGATCTGCACGTGCCCGACAGCGAGCTTGCCCGCTTTCGATCGGGAGCCGATAAATTCCCCGGGCCGCCCTCGATTGAAAAGAGCGCTGGAACACGGGGGGACGAGGCTGCTCACAGGCCTTCACCGAAACTGCTTCCCCATTCGGTTATCGGGCCGCAGACGCTGATCGAGCCCGATGTAAAGATCGCGGCTCTGCTCGACCATGAGATTCCTCTTCCCAAGGTTGTGCTGTGGTCTGCGAGCAAGGTGGCGGTAAAGAAGATTGTTGCGCCCAAGCCCGTAAAGCCTCCCACCATCGATGTGAAGCCGCAAGTGGAAATTCCCAACCAGGAAGTGAAGCTGGCTGACATTCCGCTGGCGTCGACCGACAATATGGCGGTTCACCCACTGGCGCAGGCCGCCAACACGACACCGATCGTGGTGCCGAAGCCAACGCAACAAATCGATGTGACTCCGGTATCGACGACGCAGACCCAGTTGCAGCCGACGCCGGCAGCAGTCATGTCGCTTTCAGACATCACCATGAAAGACGCGAATGTAGCTTTGCCGCCGGCGAACGAAACCGCTCGGGGAGATGCGAATGGCTCAATGACCGCGGGCCACACAAAGCCGCTGCCGGGGCCGGGCAATGAGAATGCCGCGGAGAATGCGACGGGCAACGGCAACTCGCCAACTCCAGGCATTCACCCGGGCACAGGCACAACCAACCAGGCCAACCTGGTTGGAGCAGGAGCGGGCGACTCCCGGACTCCGTCGTCGGGAGGGGGCAAGTCTCAACAGCCGGGCGGGGGTGGTAATGGTGCGGGCAGCGGATCGGGGCAAACCGCAGGCAACGGAACCGGCGACAGTGATCGGAACTCCGCAACCAAAATCTCGCTGCCGCCACAGGGCCGATTCGGGGCAGTGGTTATAGGCACGTCGCTCGAAGATCAGTTTCCCGAGATGGGAAGCGTCTGGCATGGGCGGATGGCCTATACCGTTTATCTTCACGTAGGCCTGGCCAAGAGCTGGATCCTGCAATACTCGCTTCCACGCAACGCCGACGCAGCCGCGGCCGGGTCGGCCGGCCAACTCGACGCGCCGTGGCCGTTCAATATCGTGCGCCCGAATCTTGCTCCCGGAGCCATCGATTCGGATGCGCTGATGGTGCACGGTTACGTGAATACGGCCGGCCGGTTTGAAAGTCTCGATATCGTTTTTCCGCCGGCATTCCCGCTCGCCGATTTCGTATTGAAGTCGCTATCGCAATGGCAGTTCAGGCCGGCTGCGCAGGATGGCAAACCAATCCGCACAGAAGTGCTTCTGGTGATTCCCGACGAAGAGGAATAATCTCGGGGCCAACGATGCGAATGCAAGAAGAAAGGGTACGAGCCGTGGCTCGTACCCTTCGCAGTCTTGCGGTGAATCAAGTCTTGACGAATCGCGGCTACGATGCGTTGTTAGGGATGAGGCGCGCGGTAGTGAGGTTGGCCCCGATATGCGTGAAGATCTGCTTCAGGGTGGTGAGGTCGGCGATGGTGGCATCAGTTGAAACGCAACCGTTGACGCCGTCGGAGAAGAACATGGACGGCTGCGAGGCCATTGCGCCCAGAGCGTAGCAAGGGGCAGTGGTGGTTGCGGTAGTGCCTTTATAGGTGGTGAGCTTGCCTGTGAATGGCCAGGAGTTTGCCCCGTAGCTGGCGCTGCCGTCCGTGGTGTAGCTTGTGTCTGTGGTGCAGCCTGTCAGCTCAGAGCCGTAACCGATTGTATAGACCTTCGTGCCTTTCGACGTTGCATATTGCGCCGCTTGTACAGCCTGGCCGCACAAGCCCAATGCCGAAGGATATGCGGCGGACAAGTAGCCCGACGGCTGTATGCTCACATTCTTTGAGTTGATGCTGACGGTCGCGTCGGTCCCGTTGATGGGCAGCCCTGAGTAGGGACTGAGGCAAGGGGTAGAGCTGCTGATTACGGTGGTCTTTGTATCGTTGGCGGTGGTGATCGTCGGGCAGGTGCTCACCTCGATCTGATATTTGTCGCTGCCGCAATCGTCGCCGGTAGAGGTTTGCGGATTGCAGGCGGTGGCATCACCGTCGGAGAGGATGATCATCATGTTCGAGTTCTTATTGAGCAACTGCTCGGCAGCGAGATCGGCCTGTGCCTGGTAGATGACCTGGGCGTAGTAGGTACCTTCGCCGCCCGGGGCTGTCGCACCGCAGCCGCTTTTGCCGCCCACCGCTTTAACCAGATTGGAGGAGGTGCTCAGGGTCGCGTCATTGCTGTCGGCGGTCTTATAGTCGTTGGACCACGAGATCACATTGTAGGTATCGCCGCTAGGCATGGCCGATGTGGTGGGTCCCGCGGTGGACGACGTGAAGGTGTACGGCACGATGCTGGGGCTGGATCCGTTGCACGCGTAATCATTCGACATCGATGCGCTGGTTGCTCCGGGAAACACGTAGAGCGAAACCACATCGATTGGCGAGCTGGAGCCGCCGGGAACGAGCATCTGAAGGAACGTCTGTACGCCGAGCTCGGCGCATGTGATCTGGGTGCTGCAGGTCAAACCCGCGCCCGCGCCGTTGTCGGCACCGTTCATGGATGACGTGGTGTCGAGGACGATGGCGATGTTGTAAGGCGTGGGCGTGCCGCCCTTCATTGAGGCCGTGGCCGTATCACTGATATTGAACGTTGGCATGCCGCAGAGCGGGCCGATCCAGGTGGGAACCTGGGCCGTCTGGGTGACCTGGATGGCGTTGTAGCCAGATGAGCTGCCATTGCCGGAGGAATCTTCGCACATTGCATAAAAATTAGTTGCGACCGAGGTCAGGCATTCGAACGACACAGCGGTGTTGACGTTGCTCATAATGCCATTGCTGTTGTAGGCCGTGCCCTCGGAGCCGAAATTGTCGGCGTAGGTAGTGGCAGTACTGGTGTTGGGCAGGCCGGCCGCACCCGCCAGCGCAGCCGCGTTGGTTGATGCTCTCAGCAAGTCATAGGCGTAGTAACCTTTGCCCGCATCGACCGCGATTCCGGTCAGTCCCATAAAGCCGATAAGAATTACAGAAGTAAAAACCAGCGCCTGGCCTTTGTCTTCGTTGATTAACCGGTTCAGGATGGGGATTCGATTTAGGAGTTTCATTGCGATCGTACCTTCTTTCGTCGAGAGTTTTTTCACCGTGCCATCGCCGCTTGCATAGTCTGAAGATCTCCCGTGGGTTTGAAGGCCGGCCCTGAAATCGACCTGGCAAACAACTGAAACCAGCCGCATGGATGACTCACTGCGAGGGCATCGCCCTGTTAGTGGTCAGATGGGAGAATCTACGATTCAAATCTGCGATTCCCGTCATAGGTATTTCCAACACCTAAGCCAAACGGCAAGCCCCAAACCCGATCCTGGCCCAGCGATGGCGCGCTGCAGCCTCTTCTGACGAGGAGTATCGGCACTCCTGGTTCTCTGCCTGGCAGGGATGGAGTCCAAGGCAGATGCTCCCTTGTCCACATCGTTTCATCGTGGGGAATTGCGTGTAAGTGACAGGCAACACAATCAGAATCACACTTTCGCGTTAGCCCGCATTTCTCACAGCAGTGCGAAAAGCGAGGATTCTTGGGTTGGCGGCCTCGCCGGAGCGTTTACCACCCCAACGAATACAAATCATTCGCTGGGGGCGCCGGTTTGAAAACCCTCCGTACAGCCGGTCAGGAGTGGTTGCGGAAAAACTCGTTGAACTCTCGACCCGCCCCAAAGCCATGCCGCAGGGGCTAAAGCCCCACACTCATTTTGGGCGCCTTATCGGCACGACTAAAGTCGTGCCCTGATACAAGACCTCATCCCGGCGAGTTTTTCCGCAGCCTGTAAAGCCCTGCTCTGGATGGAAAACATTTGCGGCACGAGTGAACTCGTGCCCTGATAAGCAACAAAGCCGAAAAACAAATGCAGGTCCTTCGACTCCTCGCTGCGGCGACTCGCTCAGGATGACATTTGTGGATTGGTTTCATCGATCGCGGGTCGGGTTCTCCCGGTGGCGGACTGATACAAAACTCTGTTCCGACAGCTCTTTTCAACGAGTGATTTTCGTTATCCCAGGCGAAGACGAAACATCAGCGGCGCCACGATGCGAACGCAAAAGCAAAGGGTACGAGCGTTCGCTCGTACCCTTTGCGATTTTGCCGCGATTCAGGTGTTGACGAATCGTGACTATGTGGCGTTGTTGGGGATGAGGCGCGCCGAACTGATGTTGGCCCCGATGTGCTCGAAGATGCTCTGCAGGCTGGTGATGCCGGTGTTGTTCGGGTCTGTCGCCGCACACTTGTTGTAATCGTCAGAGAAGAAATCATTCGGCGACGTAGCCATTGCGCCCAAAGCGTAGCACGGAGCGTAGGAGACCGCGCCGCTCTGCGGGCTGCTGTCTGGCCACTTGTTCGCACCGTAGCTCGCGCTGCCGGCCGTGGTGTAGGTTGCGTCTGTGGTGCAGCCCGTCAGTTCGGAACCATAACCGATGGTGTAGACCGTGGTCCCTTTCGACGATGCATATTGTGCCGCCTGCACCGCCTGGCCGCATAAGCCTAGTGCCGAAGGATATGTGGGAGACTGATAGCCCGACGGCTGTATGTTCACATTCTTTGAGCTAATGGTAACGGTTGCGCTGGTTCCGTTGATGGGCAGCCCCGAGTATGGACTGAGGCACGGAGTGGAGCTGCTGATTACGTTTGATCCCGAATCGTTGGCCGTGGTGATCGTCGGGCAGGTACTCACTTCGATCTGATATTTGGTGCTGCCCCCGCAGTCGTTGCCGCCGGTAGTTTGCGCGTTGCAGGCCGTGGCGTCACCGTCGGAGAGGATGATCATCATATTCGCGTTCTTGTTTGACGCCTGCTCAGTAGTGAGATCGGCCTGCGCCTGGTAGATGACCTGGGCGTAGTAGGTACCCTCGCCGCCCGGGGCTGCCGCGCCGCAACCGCTCTTGCCGCCCACCGCTTTAACCAGATTGGAGGAGGTGCTGAGGCTTGAGCCACTCTTATAGTCAGAGGACCATGAGATCACATTGTAGGTATCGCCGGTAGGCAGGGCCGAGGTAGTCGCTCCCGCGGTCGACGAAGTGAAGGTGTATGGCACGATGCTCGGGTTGGAGCCATTGCACGCATAGTCATTCGCCATCGAAGTGGTGGTGGCTCCGGGGAATACGTAGAGCGAAACCACGTCGATTGGCGCACTGGAGCTGCCGGGAACAAGCTCTTTGAGGAAGGTCTGGATTCCGAGCTCGGCGCACGCGATCTGCGAACTGCAGGTCACGCCATTTACACCATTGTTCGTGCCGTTGTCTGCGCCGTTCATGGACTCGGTGGTGTCGAGGATGATGGCGATGTTGTAAGGCGTCGGCGTGCCACCCTTCATTGAAGCGGTCGCCGTGTCAGTAATATTGAAGGTCGGCATGCCGAAGAGCGGTCCGATCCAGGTGGGAACCTTGGCCGTCTGGGTCACCTGGACAGCGTTGTACGTGGTTCCGGTGCCGGTTCCCGACGAGTTTTCGCAGGGCGCGTAGAAGTCGTCAGTGACACTGGTCAGGCACTCGAACGACACAGCGGTGTTCACGTTGGTCATAATGCCATTGTTGTTGTAGGCCGCGCTCTCAGAGCCGTAGTCGTCGGCATACGTGGTGGCAGTAGAGGTACTGGGCATGCCGGCGGCGCCCGCCAGCGCAGCCGCGTTGGTCGATGCTTTCAGCATGTCATAGGCGTAGTAGCCTTTGCCGGCATCGACCGCGATTCCGGTCACTCCCAGCCACGCGGTAAGGATTATGGCTGTAAAGACCAGCGCCTGGCCTTTGTCTTCTTCTATTAACCGGTTCAGAATGGGGATCTTTTTGAAAAGCTTCATTGTGCAGGTTCCGTCCTTCGTCAAGATTTCGTCATTGGATCATCGCCGCTTGCGTAGTTTGCAGGTTTCCCGATGGTTTGAACGTCGATCCGTACTTTGACCAGCTGAAAATGGGGAACCAACTATAGGGATAAGACACCTTGAGGGTCAAAGGCTGAAACTGAGCATTGGTCGAGGTAAGGTCAGTGAGATCGGTAGTAGTACAGTCGCTGGGGTAGTTCGTTCCGGTCCAGGTATCGGTCTGGGTAGTGGTGGTGGTGCCGGAGACCATGGTGATGGTGATGGTGTAGGTGAGGTTGGCAGCAGTCCAGTTTGGCAGGCCCGCGACTTCATCCGCTTCAATTGTCGAGCAGGGGTTTGTAACGTAGCTTGCGCCGGTGGCCACGGCCTGCACCGCATTGGCGGTTGCCAGGCCCAGTTGCTGCTGGCTGTACAACGCCATGCCGAAAGAGGCCATGCCGGTGAGAATCACCAGCAGCATGGGGGCCACGACAGCCATTTCGACAAGCTGCGAGCCTTCGTCCCTGGCGCCGAAAAATGAATATAGCTGCTGCCGAAGCGTGAGTGGACGCAGCGACACAGAATTGCACTTGGAGGTACACCGGCCCTCCTGGACAGAATCTTCCATTTCAAACTTCCTCCGGGGGGAGAATCCAATCATCATTTTCATATGACTACCTCCGGGTCAGGCAATCCCACAAACAGGGGACTTGCTTGCCGTTTCGTTGCGATTTCGAATTTCCCGATACCCGACTTACTTTGACCTTCTCAGTTCAACCAGAAACTTGTCCAGCTCTCTTCTGTCCGCGCCATCGGTGAGAATATTGTGACCAGCGCGAAAAGCGCGCGCATCGGGCAACACGAATTTGAGCCCGACGCCATCGTTGCCCCACCGGACCGCGCGCGACTGAATCACGATTGAGCGCTCATCGGTCTTGTCGTCGCCGCCGTTGGTGGTCAGCGTCATCAAGACGAGCGTGCCTGGATACCAGCGCTCCTCGGTGATGATGTAGATTCCGGTGGCGCTGATATCGCGAATGGCATGTGCCTGGGGGGAAGCCCCGGTCCAGTAATAGGCAGTCAATCCTTCGAACTGCTCACGCGGCGCCTTGCGTGGATCGGGCGAGAGCCAACGTTCCAGCCACGTCTTGGGCGGGTAAGGCGAGCCAGTGGGCGCAGGCGGCGGCTCAGAGGCCCGCTTTGGAAGCCTTGAATCCTTATCCCCACGCTTCTCTGGCTCGAAGAGGGAAGACTCGGGGGCCCAGCCCTGCTTTTCCTTTTCCTGCGGCTCTCTTTCTTTGGTCGCAGCCACGGGCGCGCTCCCATTGTCGTTGCGCATCCCGGAAATCCGCTCCAAACGCCGCTCCATTTCCTCGGCGATGCAGAGCACGAGTTGATCGCCGGTTTGCGTTTGCGAGGAGTAGATGGAGTGGACGGGGAGCGCAAGGACGCTGGCCGCCTTGGGACTGGAAGAACTGACGCGGAAGGTCGGAAAAGACTCAACCAGATCAATAACGCGGCAATCCTCGTCGAGATAGATGAGGTCGAGAGGCGCTTGCAGCCCGGCGGCAGGAATATCGCGGAACGGCACGATCCACAAACCTTCTCCGGACTTGAGCGAGACAGTAGACATCAAGTCCACGATGCCCGCGTAGGAAAGATCCGCGATCGTAATCTCCAAGCCAAGGAAGCACTCCCTGGTCTGGTTGTAAGCGCAATGTGTCCGCGTCTCCATAATCTTTTCAGGCTCATGCGCACCCACAGCATCGGGAGCAAGCGCGTTTGCTTGAGTTCTACCTTCTTTCCCTTCCTGATCGGAACTCACCTAAAAACCTACCTTAACCTTACGTAAGGGCGCTTTGAGACAACACGCATCCTTGCCCGCTCCCGAATTGGCACATTCGGACATTTGCCGAGTGCCCAGCGCAGCCCATCGGTTGGCGGGTTCATCGCGGCGGCGCAGGCTTTTTCTCGAGCGCCGCCGGATGCTATCGGTTCAAACTTACTTGACCCGCGTACGACGGCGCTGGATCAAAACGATCAAAATGATGACAATCAGTACACCGGAAACTACCCGGATCAGCATTGTGGTGTCCATAAATTCCCTCTCCCTCAGCTTGTCTTACGCTCCGGGTTTTTGTCTTCCCGGTTTTCGACGCGGTTTGAACCCTTGAACCGCAACCCTGATTCCTCGCCGTCGCGTTCGACTGGAATCAACTTCGGCGCGGCCCTTCTTGAAAACTACTCAATCTTCAACCTGCAGCAGTGGATCGAGTTGATTAGAATGATACCCCCAGTATCCCGAATGTAAATTCCGCCACCTGGCTACGGACTGCAAACATTCTCTCGAGCGTCATTTGACGATATCGTGGTAGGAATCAATCATCAAAAGAACCGCTGGTCCCAGAAGAACGACAAACAGCGAAGGGAAAATGAAAAACACGAGCGGGAAAACCAGTTTAACCGAGGTCTTGGCCGCTTCTTCTTCAACCTGTTGAACGCGCTGGGTCCTCAAAGTGTCGCCGTGGACGCGCATTGTCTTGGCCACGCTGGTACCGAGCTGTTCCGATTGCACGAGCATTGACACCAGGTTGCGCACGCTGTCGACGCCGGTACGGTCAGCCATGCGCTTCCACGACTCGCCCCGGGGGCGGCCGGCGCGCTGTTCAAGGACGACCATGTGGAGTTCGTCCGCCAATTCCGGCTGCGCTTTGACGAGTTCGTCAGCGGTACGCGCGGTTGCCTGGTCCAGGCTCAGTCCGGCCTCGATGCAGATGACGAGCAAATCGAGCACGTCAGGCAGTCCGCGATGAATTTTCTTCTGGCGGTTGGAGATGAGGTGGCCGAGGTAAAAGTCGGGAATCAGGAAGCCGCCGCCGATACAAATGGCGCAAGCCATGAACATGTTCTTGTAGGCCAATCCGGTGAGGAAGGCAGTGGCGAGCAGCAAAATGGGAAGCACAACCTTGGCGCCATAAAGCACCTTGAGGCCCTCATCCTGGCGGAAGCCGGCTCGCACCAGACGTTGGCGGGCGACTGAGACCTCGGCCTCGCTCTTGGGCAACACCTGCTCGAAATGCTCAACCACGCCGCCCAGCGAGCTTCCGGTCTGCTGGATGGTCTCAATGAGGGACCGCTGCTTGGGAGCCGGATTAATGACTTCGCTGATGCGCTTGATCATTGCTTCGCGATAGAACAGCAGAAGCAAGCCACTTGCGAGGAGCGCGAAGATCACGATAAATGTGGCAATAATCAGCATACGTTTGCCTCTAGAAGTCCAAAGTGACGATTTTGCGGATGATCAGGCCGCCCACAAAGATCATGCCGACCGCCATCCAGATCAGCTTGATGCCCATGGGCTTTTCCCAAAGAACGCTCATCATGCCGGGGTTGATGAAGTAGAGCAGGACGGCGAGCACGACGGGAAGCAAGGTGAGGATCCAGCCGGTGAGGCGTCCCTGCGCGGTATGCGTTTTGACCTGCCGCTGCAGGCGGAAGCGCTCGCGGATGACGTGCGAGGTCTTGTCGAGCACCTCGGCCAGGTTGCCCCCGCTTTCCTTTTGAATCATGATTGCGGTGCACACAATCGCGAGGTCCTGAAGCGGTATGCGCGTCTGCATATTGTCCAGCGCCACTTTCAGTTCCAAGCCGTAATTCTGTTCTTCAAAACATCCCCTGAACTCCATTCCGACGGGATCGGGGCATTCGCGAGCTACCAGGCCCATGGCAGCGATAAGGCTGTGACCGGCGCGCAGGGCGCTGACCATCAGGTCGAGCGACTCGGGCAGTCCTTCCTGGAACTTGTCGAAACGGCGGCTGCGCAAAAACATGACCCAGCCGAAAGGAGCCAACCCGATACCGACACCGGCCAGCAGGGCAACCGGCCCGTTCTTGAACTCGAAGTAGATGCCATAGGCAGGGACGATGAAACAGACGGCGGTCATTGCCAGGAGGCGACCGGGGCTCCATTTGAGGTTGGCCTGGCTGATGACCTTTTGGAGATAGGGCGCAATTTGAAACTGGAGCAGCTTCTTATTGAGCCAGGGAATGCTGCTCATGGACGAATCTTTGCGGAGATTGAGAATCTGCTCGCGGGTGGAAGGAGCATCAGTCGATAAAGCAGAATCAAGAGTGGCCAGCACTTGTTTTGAGGTGCGGGCGGACCCGGCAACCACCAAGGGCAGTGCGATTAGCGCAAAGACGCCAATGAATACGAGAACAAACAAGATTGGCACGGCTTCTCCTCTTTGCTAATTGACCAGCGTTTCCCGCTCGAATATCGTGGGCGGCAGAACGATGCCCGAGACACGCAGCCGTTCAAGGAACTTAGGGCGGATACGGCTGGGCTGGAAGACTCCGATCACCCTGCCGTCGGGCCCGATGCCCTTCTTCTGAAAGCTGAATATCTCCTGCATGCTGATGACGGATTCTTCCATTCCGGTAATCTCGGTAACGCTCGTGACCTTGCGGGTGCCATCGGTCATGCGCGTAGCCTGCACGACGATCGAAACCGCTGAGGCAATCTGCTGACGAACCGACTTCTCGTTCAAGTTCATGTTGCCCATCGCGACCATCGACTCGAGCCTGGAAATGGCGTCGCGGGGGGTGTTGGCGTGAACGGTAGTCATTGAACCTTCGTGGCCGGTGTTCATTGCCTGGAGCATGTCGAATGCCTCTTCGCCGCGAACCTCGCCGATGATGATGCGATCGGGCCGCATACGAAGAGCGTTCGAGAGCAATTGGCGCTGGCGGATCGCGCCCTGACCTTCAATGTTCGGCGGGCGCGTCTCAAGGCGCACGATGTTCTCCTGCGCCAACCGCAGTTCGGCGGCGTCTTCAATGGTGACCAGCCGCTCGCTGTGCGGAATGTACTGCGACAGGATGTTCATGAAGGTGGTTTTGCCGGCGCCCGTGCCCCCTGAAACCACAATGCTGATCTTGGCTTTCACAGCGGCCGAGAGCACTTCCATCATCTCGGCTGAAATGCTCTTGAGAGCAACCAACTGGTTAGCCGCCAAAGGTCCGGTGCCGAAGCGGCGGATGGAGAGCGACGGGCCGTCGAGCGCCAGCGGAGGAATGATGGCATTGACGCGCGATCCATCGGGCAGGCGTGCGTCCACCATTGGCGAAGACTCGTCGACGCGCCGGCCGACGCGCGAAACAATGCGGTCGATAATCTGGAGCAGATGGCGGTCATCCCGGAAAGAGGTATTGACGCGCTGCAGCAGGCCGCCCTTTTCAATAAACACATGGTCTTTGTCGTTGACCAGGATGTCGGAGATCTTGGGATCGCGCAGCAGCGGCTCGAGGGGACCGAGACCGAAGACTTCGTCAAGCAGATCGGCCTGAATCCGTTCCTGTTCGTCGTAGTTGAGCGGTACGCGCTGATCCGCGATGATTTCTTTCACAATGCTCGACACAGCCTGGCGAGCCTGGCTGGAGTTGACGCGCGAGAGCTTTTCGAGATCGAGCTTCGCGATCAGTGTCCGGTGTATTTCCGACTTATACTTCTCCAGATTCATCAATTCCATGCTGCACCTTCCGAAACTCTGCTAAGACCCAGGTAATGTTGGACGCGGCCCGCCTTATCCGAACAGGCTGAACCCCTTCTTCTTGGTTGACGACTGCTGCTCATTCTGGCCGATGGCGGCACGCGCCATTTGCTTGATGAGCCGTGAAATGGGGGAATCAGCCAGCGCCAGCGGCGTGGCGTTGATCTGCATCTTGCGAACCGCGGTGTAATCGTTGGGAATCTTCCACTGTGCGGGGCGGGTTAAAGCCTTGGTGATGTGCTCCTCGGAAACTCCCATGGAACGCGCCTCGTAGCGGTTGATGACAATCTCAAGCCGCGGGCCGCCACCGGTGAAGAACTGAGTAATGAGGCGATTGGAATTGCGCAGTTCGGGTATGCCGGCCTGGGTGACCAGGTAAATCGCCGTCGACTCTTTCAGAACCGAAGAGCCTTCAAAACTCAACTGCGAACCCCAATCGACGACTACGTTGTCGAATTCCTGTCGCGCCACAGCCAGAAGCCGGTCAATATCTTCGTCCTTGGCCTCGAACTGAATGAATTTGCCCGGAGCGGCGAGCACCCAGACTCCGGAGCTGTGCTTGACCAGCAGTTGATGCAGGAAGGCGCCATCGAGTCGACTGGCGGCCTGGAGCGCATTGATGGTGGAGTACTCGGCGACAATGCCGAGGTTCAGCGCCGCATCGCCCAACGGCAAATCGAGGTCGATCAGCAGTGTTTTCTGATTGGGTTCCTGGGCCAGAGCTACGGCAAAGTTGCAAGCCAGCGTGGTTGCGCCCGAGCCGCCCTTGGCGCCCAGAAAGGTCAAAAGCCTGCCGGCGGTTTTCTTGACCGATTTGCCTACCGGTCGGCGGGCGGCGGCGCGCACCAGCGACTCGGCTACAACATTGCGGTCAAACGGCAAAGTCAAATACTCGCGGGCGCCGGCGCGCATGCAGCGCATCAGCAGGTCTGGATCGGTTTTGGCGGAATAGACCATGACGGTGGCCGCACCGGTTGCGCCAATGCTCTCCACCAGTTCGAGAGCGTACTCCGGATCGGAGTCAAGGTCGATGACAATGACGTCGTAATGCTGCTCGAGCACACGGGCTACGTCGTCGAGTCCGGGAGGGTAAGACGGGAATTCGCGAATATCATTCCCCGAGGTTCCGGCCAGGGCGAGCAAGGCTGCTGCGCGCCGCTCCTCATTCGGACCGATCAAGGCAATAGTCAACGCCTCTGATCCGATCGAATCGGGATACTGAGAACCGAAATACGGAGAAGAATCCGTTGACACCGCGCCCTCGCTCCTTGCTTGCTTATGCAATCCTTGCACGTGCTTCCAGCTTCGATCAGTGCCGCGCGTGCCTGACATGACCTGTTACCTCACCTTTCAACGAACGAAAAATGAGAGCAGGGTTCCGACAGCAATGGCCGGTGCGTAAGGCATCTTTCGCCGCTTTGGGTTCTCGATCGTGGCGTCGGGATCGCGAATCGTTCCATGCTTCCATCCCGCCAACAGATCTCCGGTACCCTTGAACAGGTCAAGCAGGAAACCACCCAGCACCGCCCAGATCACGACAATTACGCCGCCCGCCAAAGCGGTAAAGATCAGCGCAAAGAGCATCCGGACGGGACCTATCCAAGCCCCCACCGCGGCACAGAGCTTTACGTCTCCGGCTCCCATGCCACCTAACATAAAAAGGCCACCAAAAATGCCGATCGCAACTCCGGCTCCGGCCAGGCTTTGCACAACGCCATGCCAGCCGAAAAGCACGCCCTGAACCACGATCCCGGCTAGCCAATAAGGGAAGACCAGCCAATTTGGAATGCGCCGGCTGTGCAGGTCGGTGATTGTCGCGAAAGTCACAACAATCACAGTCGGCCACCAGCCAAACGAGTGCATCCCCCTGCTCCTTCGACCCCGTTACAGTCAGGGGACATACGACTAAGAGCAATTCGCCAACCAAATGACCATGCCAGCATAGCTTGGCGATTCAATACGTTACATCTGAGTCAAAACTTCACTGTACACGGCTGTTTACGCACGCCTCCTGGCTGTGGAACAACTCGTATACACGCCAGGAACTAAAGCTGAAACCAAGCAAAGCTCTGCACGGAAACACCTTTACCGGCCCTTGTGCCGCGCCTCCGGCCTTGAAATCCCCGCGTTGCTCTATCTTGGATCAGCTGTATCAAATTAAAACAGATACGGCACCCAGATCAACTGTAAAAAATCCATTATGGACTGCTGCGGACCTATAGTCCAGCAAACGATTCCCCACCCAAGACACACGTTCTCCGGGCGTTGTTTTTCGATTCAATGCCATTCCGGAATTATTACTTTGAGCTAAGCGGAGGGTTAAATCAAGCAATTGTTATGCCACTTTCACTTATTTGCAGCTTTTCGATAGACAACAGAAATGCGTTGTAGTAACTATAATGATTACGAGAGTTACTCTCTTTAGTCACCGACCTGATTTTGAGGCACTCTGCTTCTCACTTTTCGGTTACTTTCGGTATCAGCTTTCAGTCGTCCCGGCTTTTCTGAGTCCATAAGTTATTCACATTAAATAACTTATGGGGACGGATCTCCCGCTCTGGGCGCTCTTTGGCCTGGCGCGGAATAGCCCGACGACCGGGAGCGGGAAGGGCGGATGTGAGGGTCATGAACTCTCGTATTGATGCTCGAAATCGCCTTAAATCGTTGAATTTCATCGGCACTTCATCTCATTCTGGATTACTAATGTCGCATTCTTTAGCACTAATCAGGGATTGGCAAACGTCCGCCGATTCGGGAATATAGGGGTACATCGCCGATTACTAAATATGTTCCCCCAAGGAACGGCATGACTGAATCCAGGAGAAGGCAGCGCCTCGACCAATGATTCGAATAGGACTTTACTCTGAAGACCGGACCCTGCAACCACTTCTTTCTTCCGCCCTTGGTAAAGAGTTTCAGGTACTGCTGGAATCGGACGGGGAGGGGATGGACAGCCTCATCTCTGCGGGGGAATGCGATGTAGTTATCTTAGATCTGGCATCGCACCGCGACACGCTGCAGGATCGGATCGAATGTTCGCGGCGGCTGATCGCATTGAATATCCCCTCAATCCTGCTTGCCGACGACACGCTTCGCACCACGGCTTTCGAACTGGTGAGAATGGGCGCGTTTGGATACTGCCGGCGTCCGCCATCGATTCGCGATCTGAAGACGATGTTGCAGCGGGCCCACGAAAACTCCTCGCTGAAGCAGCAATTGCAAACGGTGCAGCAGCGCATAGAGGAGCCGGCGAGTTGCGATCAAATCCTGGGTTCGACGCCGAGCATGCAGCGCGTATACCAACTGGTTCGCAGTGTGACCAGCTTGAATGCCTCGGTTCTGATCACGGGCGAAAGTGGAACCGGCAAGGAGCTGATCGCCCGGGCCATCCACAATCTTGGCACGCGGGCAAAGAAGCCGTTCGTGGCTGTTTCGTGCGGCGCGATTCCCGAGACCTTGATTGAAGCTGAGCTCTTCGGCCACGAGAAAGGCGCTTTCACCGGAACGGTGGGCTCCCGCTCAGGATATTTTGAGCAGGCAGAAGACGGCACGCTGTTTCTGGATGAAATTGGCGACTTAAGCCTGTTCACGCAAGTGAAATTGCTGCGCGTTCTGCAGCAGATGGAGTTCTGCCGCCTGGGCTCGAACAAGCTGATCCCGCTGCGGGCGCGACTCATTTTCGCAACTCATCAGGATCTTTCCAAACTTGTGGCTGAAGGCAAGTTTCGCCAGGACCTGTACTACCGCATCAACGTAATGCGCATCGAGTCTCCGCCGCTGCAGGATCGGCCTGAGGATATTCCGCAGATCGCGCAGCACTTCCTGAGACGCTATTCGCAGGTCTTCCAGAAGCCGATGGATTCGATCGAGCCCGAGGCGCTGGAAATCCTGCAGAGCTATGCGTGGCCGGGCAACGTCCGCGAGCTGGAAAACGTAATGCAGCGCGCCATCATTGTTGCGCCGGGGCGCAGTATTCGCGTCGAGGATCTGAGCATCAACGCTCAAGAAGACGAAGTTAGTACGTCAGGCGACGTAGTAATCGACTTCGCCGACTACCATCCCGACGGTTCATTTGAACGCCAGTTGCGTGATTACAAGATCAAGCTGGCGGTGAGTGCGGTCCGCGAGCACAACGGCAACAAGACGATAGCGGCGCGCAGTCTTTGCATCTCACGCGCCTATCTGCATCGGCTGCTGCGGCTGGCTGAGGCCGATCCTCAGTTTGCCGATGCCGGCTTGCGCGAAACCAGAACTGCGTAGCGCCGATTTAAAGCTTTCCCTTGGTCTGCACTTGAGTCCGCGGCGAATAATCGCCGCGGACTTTTAATTTTCACGGCGTCCCGCATCCGCCATCAAGAGGCCCGGCATCATTATGTGTGCCGGTTATATGCTGGCGGCCCGGCCATCACCATTCCGCTCTTTTGACGGCCATGAATATACCAGCAGCACCACGCGGTTTCGTGGGTTACGCCATCTCCAACCTGTATCAGATCCTTGTACACAACCTTGCCATAGAGCAGGATAAGTTCCTCCCACTTTTCGACTCTTCTAAGCTTCTCGTCGCTGCCGCAGAAACTCTTCACTTCATCGCGGCTGAATGATTTTATGCCGGTTGATTCGCCGGGCAACAAGATGACCGAAGACAGGGCCGCGCTGGGAGCCAATTCGTCAAACTCCGGCTCATCGGGCAGGTGAGTCTGGTCAACGGCGCTGGTGATTTTGTCGATGGTCGATACGATTCTTGCCGGTCCGCGGCCGCGGTTGGTGGCAGTAACGGTAAATCCGTTATCTAAGCTGCGCGAAGGCTCAATTGTAATCAGAATCCATGGGCGCTCTTCACGAATGAAGGCCTGCGCATGCATCAATGCCGCCTGCGCACTGTCAGCCGCGGCCTGCGCCGCCACTTCAGCATAGTGCGACTGGCGCTCAATTTTTCTGAGCGTTGAGAGGGCCAGCATAATCCCCACATAACCAAGAATCGCCAGCAGGATTTTCGCGGCCCAGGCGACGCGATCGGGCCACAGCCAGGGCGCGGGAGCCGGCGCGGGAGTGGCGATGGTGATGTGCGCCGGCTGCGCATCGCAGGGCCCTTCCGCGCAGTTGGGAGTAGCGCCATTGTTGGCATCGGGAGTTGTGTTGGGGTTCGATGGCGAACTGTTGGTTGCAACCGGAGCCGGGACCCGGGGGGCCGGAACCGCGGAATGAGCCACCGAAGGCTGGAGACGAGCGGGCGGATTTGAAGATGTTTTTGGAGCGGATTGCGCAACTGGGGTAACTTGTCCGTTGGCTTGTGCTCTTATCGTCCCGGCGCCCTGCGCAGCCAACAGCAGCAGGGCAAGGATCGCCTTACCCTTGCTCACCATGGCGCAAATGTACCACACCGCGTGAGGGCTGAAGATGTGCCTGCGGCCACATGCACCAAAGCAGCAAACGGGCTGCTATTGCGTCGTTGTAGCGGCTTCGGACCGGAGCGGCGATTCGCCACTTCGAGCTACGCATAAATTGCGGCCACTTCGTACGCCTTAATGCCGGGAATAGTGAATTCAACACGGTTGCCCGCGCTATTGAATCGAACATCCTGCCCGTTCCTGAGCATCTGCACCCTGCTCACATTTCTGCCTTCAGGCAACTCGAAGCTGACCATTTGTTCACCGATCGGATTGAACTCGCGCATCAGCCCCCGGTGTGCATTCGGATTCGTATAGTTCAAAACATGCAGAGCAAATCCGAGCTCGGTTTCGTAGGCAAAAGTCTCAATCAAACCGGGACCATCAATGGTTACCGGCTGCAGGTCGCGCGTAATCCAGTTGATTGAGTTTCTCAGCAATCGGCTCAGGTCGATATCGCCAGAAACCCACAAGCTTCGCTCGATGTCGCCGGCAATATAGGCCAAACGGCTTTGGTCTTTTTCACGCAGCACCGCGGCGGGCACGTTGGTGTTTGGCGTTGGCGGATAAGCCAACTCGGGCGGATAGGCGGTGAAGCCCGGAACCACCGTCAGCACTGGATTCTCGACCGGAGCAAGCGGCACGCGATACTCGGCGCCCGGCAACCAGCCGGTGTTTTCAAACCCGCGCACAATCTCGTGAGGTCGTTCGATACGCGCGTAGTAGGCATTGCCGTTGGTACCGATGACGTCGCCCGTCTTCTCAATATCAAAAATATCGGCGAGTCCGAAGTTGCCACGCGCCTGGTTCTTCTCGTCGTAAAGGCTCGTCTCAAACGTGGCCAGCAACGAGCCGCCTCGATCGACGAATGCCTTCAACTGCGCACACTGCGCATCGCTCAATAGCGCCACGTTGGGCAATATCAGCGCGGAGTATTTGCTCAACCGCCCGGCATCCATCCGGTCTTCGTGAACGAAGTCGAACAGAAAGCGCCCTTCGAGCAGCGCGTAATACATGCCGTTCAGGTGTTGCTGCATAGTTGCGTTCGGTTGCGCCTGGTGGAACAGGTGGGTGCGCTGTCCCATCACCACGCCGATGCGCGCTATGGTTTTCTTGTTGGCAAAATGCGGCTCGTTCTTCGTTGTCCAGTGAAAGTATTCGCGCGGCACATCCAACTGCCGGCGATCTACGCCCATGCCTTTTTCGGCGCCAATCAAGTGGTAGTAAGGAACGAGACCGCTCGCGCTCGTCTCGCTGAACCACATCTCCGCTTCCACCGGCGATTTGCCCACGTTTCTCCACCGGATGGGCCCTGTCGACCATGCGCCGGTGATGTTCGCGGCCATCTTGCCATCCATAATTCCCTGGCAAACGCGGCCCTGCAACGCACAACCCCAAATCGGCGCGTCTTCGCCGCCGCGGCCCTGGTTATCGCCCTGAAACCACTGCGCAATTTTCCCCACCTCATCCAGATTCATGGCCGCGCGCACACCGCCGCCCATGTTCGGAAAGAAAAACTTGTCTTTGCCTGTCTTCTGAACCAGGCTGTCGTAGTAACGCCACAAATAAACCATGCGCTCGTTGAACTTGCCCCAGTAGGCAGGCGTTCCCGGCGGCGGCAGCTTGCGGCAGATTGAGCAATAACACTCCGGCAGCGAGCCAAGCGGCGGCCACCCGTTGCAATAGACGGCATCCACTTCATAGAGGCTTGTAACTTCATTGATGATTGCCGGGATATAGTCGGTCATGTAATCCGAGAACATGCAGGTCCGAAACAATCCCGGAGATTCTTTCGATCCATGTAATCTACCTTCCTGGTCGCGCTCAAACCAGTCAGGGTGCGCCACGGTCGCGTCCTCCCAATTAAGATCGGGACTCATGCGAGCAATCGTGCGCAAGCCGCGCTTTCTCGCCGCCTGGTTGCACTCGCCAAAAAAATCTTTGTCGCCGAGAAATTTGCCTTTGCGATGGAACGGAACTTTTGTCTGGTAGTAGGCCAATATGCCGGTTACGCTGATGTAGGTCGCGCCGACTTTGAGTCCCGCCCAGTAATCGGCCCACGCCTCAATATCGAGGCTTACGGGATCGTGCTCGGTCATGTTCAACTGGCCAATGCGGCCGAGTCGTTTCGGCCATGCAGAGCTCTCAGCTTCGCTGGCCGATGCAAAACTGCCACTGGGCATCGCCAACGCCGGCTCAACCAATCCGCTGGCGCCGGCCAGCAACGGTACGGCGAGTCCAGCCTTCAACACTTCACGGCGATTCAACGTCATTTCAATCGACCTCAGATTCTTGCTACGGAACATTCCGGCCAATCGGCCAGCGCGTGCTCAACATAGGAGCCGCCATTGTGCGTTGTCAACCGAGCAATCTGACATTGAGCGCGAGTGCAATTAAACTGACTGCATGGCGCTGGAGTTCACAACTTCTTTTCTCAAAGATTCACTTGCTGTCTTTCGCCATTACAAGCGGCTTGCCGAGCGGGCCATGGAACAGGTGAGCGACGCCGATCTCTTCACCGAACTAGGACCGGAAACCAATTCGATCGCCATCGTGATTAAACACATGGCCGGGAACATGCGCTCGCGATGGACGGACTTCCTGACCACGGACGGCGAGAAGCCCGACCGCAACCGGGACAGCGAGTTTGAGGCGCCGCCACAGACTCGCGCTGAGGTTCTGGAGTTATGGGAGCAGGGCTGGGAATGCATGTTCAATGCCATCGAGCCGCTGACTGATGCTGATCTCGCCCGCACTGTATTCATTCGCGGTGAGGCTCACTCTGTGATGCAGGCCATCAACCGCCAAGTGGCGCACTACCAGTACCACATTGGCCAGATTGTGCTGCTGGCGCGGCATTTTGCAGGCGACCGCTGGCAGTCGCTGAGCATTCCGCGGAAGGGTTCGGCGGAATTCAACCGAAAGGTAGCTGCCGGCGAGGCCAGCCAGAGGTAGCTGCCGCCGCGCCCGCGCGATGCGCCTCTCAGATACAATGGGAGATGGTCTGCGGCGTTTTAGGAAACAATGTGATGTCCCTCGCCGCCGTGCAGGTTCAGCGCTCCTTGGGGTCGCGCTGACTTCACTTCATCGGTTTTTTCCCTGCTGTATTTCCTAAAACGCTGTCAGGCCGATATTTTTGCGTACTTTGTCGCAAGCACATCAAGAAGGAGCACCACTTTATGGCGATTCCCGCCACTCAAATGCGTCCGGGCATGATCATCAAGCACAACGACAATCTTCACCTGGTTTTCAAAGTTGAGCACCGCACGCCAGGCAACCTGCGCGCCTTCATCCAGGCCAAACTGCGCAACCTCAAATCGGGCGCGATGTTCGAGCACCGCTTTCGTTCGGCCGACGCCATCGAGAAAGTTGTGGTCGACGAAGTTTCAATGGAATATCTCTACGCCGATGGCGACGACTACTACTTTATGAATCCCGTGGACTACGAGCAGACCGTGCTCAAGGGGTCTACCCTTGGCGATGCGATCGAGTACCTCACGCCCAACCTGCAGATCAAGGTGAGCTACCACGACGGCCAGGCGGTCGGCATCGATCTACCTACCTTTGTGGAGCTCACGGTGGTTGAGACTGAGCCCGGGCTCAAGTCCGCGACGGCTTCAAGCGTGACCAAACCTGCCAAGACTGAGACCGGCCTTGTGGTCCAGGTACCGGCATTCATCAATGAAGGTGAAAAGATTCGCGTGGATACGAGCGAAGGCGCGTACATGAGCCGGGCGTAACGCCAAAACAAATACGCTCAGAAGCGGCGCTCTAAAGGGCGCCGTTTTTGCTTCTGCAATGAACGCGGGCTGTCTCGCTTGACCATCTGACCCGCCATCCGATATTCCTAGTGAGCGTTTCGCCGCTTAAGGAGCTTTATGCCAGTTCCCACCGTCATCGCTGCCGCCGCCGACAACTACCGCATGAACACCGACATGCTCACAAAAATGGTTAGCGACCTCTCGCCTGAGGAGTGGCTGCGCCATCCTGACGGCAATGTCAATCACATTGCATGGATCGTCGGCCACGTGATCTGGACGCGGGAAAGATTGCTTGCGCGTCTGGGCAGAGAGTGGCCGCAGCCCTGGTTAGAACTTTTTGGCCGCGGCGCGAAATGCGGCCCCGATATAACTTACCCGTCGCATGACACCCTGCTTGAAGCATGGCGCGAGAGCTCTACCGTGCTCGAAAACGCGCTTGAAAACGTGACAGATGCGTTTCTTGCTGAGCCTTCGGTAAAGGGACCGCCCAGCACCGACGGCAAGCAAAGCGGCGTGGTCAACTTTCTCGCCATCCACGAGACGTATCACCTGGGGCAGATTTCGTACCTGCGCGGCTGGCTCGGCCACAAGGGATTGATGGGGTAGCGCGCGGCGATTTTCAACACTTGCCCGGCAAATGGCCTATGATTGCTGACTGAGCGGCGCAAGGAGTCCGATTCAGCAACTCTTGTTGGCCAATGGACTCGCTGCTTCCTGAAGCGCTGCGGAAGGAGCTGTCAATGAAATCACAGCTTTGCGCGCTTCTCGCCTTGATTACCGGGTCAGCGTTTCTCATGGGCCAGTCCAATTCGTCCAGTCCTGCAACGCAGGCTGAGGTGGTGAAGAGCAATAACGCCTTCGCCGTCGACCTCTACGCGCACCTGAGAACCAAGTCCGGCAATCTTTTTTTCTCGCCTGAAAGCATATCAACGGCCTTCGCCATGACTTACGCGGGCGCGCACGGCCAAACGGCCGCCGAAATGGCGCGCGTCTTCCATTTCACATTGCCGACCGATCAGCTTCACCCCGCCATGGGCGCTCTGCTGGCCTCAATGAATGCAAAGCATGAGGAATACGAGTTGCACGTAGCCGACGCCCTTTGGGCGCAGCAGAATGAAAACTTTCTTCCGGCCTATCTGAAGCTGGTGCAAGCCGATTATGGCGCCGGTTTCCACCCCGTGGATTTCAAGTCGTCTGCTGAGGCCGTACGCGGCACCATCAACCAATGGGTCGAGCAGCAGACCAATAACAAAATCCAGAATTTGATCCCGCCGGGCGCCATTACGCCCGGCACGCTGCTGGTACTTACCGACGCCATCTACTTCAAGGGGTCCTGGCTTTATCCATTCAATCTGTCTTCCACTCAAGTGAATGACTTTCATCTTTCCGCCACTCAAACTGTTCGAGCGCCAATGATGGGCCGCATGGGAAGCTACCGCTATTACGACGGCGGAACGTTTCAGGCGCTCGAGTTGCTCTACAAGGGAAACGAGCTTTCGATGGTGGTCCTGCTTCCGAAAAAGATCGACGGCCTTGCAACGCTGGAGAAATCGTTGACGGCGGCGAATTTGAGCGTGTGGATCAAAAAACTCGCGCCCTGGCCCAAAGTGAACCTGGTTCTGCCACGCTTCACAATCACAGAGCAGTTTGAGTTGAGCAATACACTGAGTGCGATGGGCATGCCGCATGCCTTCAACGGCTCAGCAGATTTTTCAGGCATGACCGGCAAGCCCGACTTTCTGATCTCTGCGGCAATTCACAAAGCGTTTGTCGACGTGAATGAAACGGGCACTGAAGCTGCCGCGGCCACGGGCGTTGTGATGGTGGGTGCGTCAATGCGGGAGGCTAACGAGATTATCGCCTTCGTCGCTGACCACCCCTTTCTCTTCATGATCCGCGACACCAGGTCTGGCAGCATTCTATTTCTGGGCCGAGTCGCGGACCCAACAAAATAGGACCCAGAAACGCCCGCGTCCGGGCAAGCTCACAAAATAATTAATAACCCTCTTGACATTGGGCCCGACAGTTGTGTTACTGTCAGTAACACAATGACGGATCAGGATCCACTGCGCCACGACCCCGCCGAGTTAGGTGAACTCGAAAGCAACATTCTTTCCATCGTTTGGCGGCTGGGCTCGGTAACCGCCGAGCATGTACGCGAAGCACTGGACCGGCCGCTCAAGGATTCCACCGTCCGCACCATGCTGCGCCGCCTTGAAGAAAAAGGCTACATAGCCCACTCGGTCGAAAACCGCGCATTCATGTATCGACCGTCAGAATCGCGGCAACGCGTGGCTGGCCATGCCGTGAAGCGCATTGTCGACTGGCTCTGCGAAGGTTCTGTCGAGACGCTGCTGGTGGGAATGGTGGATTCAAAAATTCTTGACCGCGCTGAACTGCAGCGGCTCGCAAACCGTATCTCAGCAGTGCGCGAGCAGGATAAGCGCAAGAAGAACGAAAAAAGCCAGGGTGGTGAATCCGAAGTTGGTTGAAAGACAAATGCAGGTCCATCGACTACGATTGGCGCAAAGAACGCGCCAATCTCCGCTCAGGATGACAGCTTATTTTTGACGCGAACTTTAGACTCAGGACACTAAGGCCCGTCAAAAGATTTCAAGTGAGGTGAATTCGTGCTTGCCGGTATTCTTGAAGCCGCTCTTCGCTCTTTGGTGCTCGCGGTAATTGTCTGGGCCGGCCTCAGAGTCTTCCGCGTTCACAATGTCATCTACCAAAGGCTCGCGTGGACCGCTGTTCTTGGCGGAGCCCTGCTGATGCCGTTCCTGCTTCCTATCACCGCGCATTGGGCCGGACTTTCATTCGCAACGATTCCCGCTGCCGCGCCAATCCATCGGCTGCAAGCTGCTCTCTTGCCCGACGTGTCGCCGGCATCGCCTATTGCCGTTCTGTCCAACGCTCCCGCGCCGGTTGCATCGATTACCTCCCGGGTTGCTCATCCGCATCATTCAACCCGTACACCAAGAGCCGGTGCAGCTTTCGCACGCGTCGATTCCGATCCAATGATTCAGGCACGGACCGCGAGCGCACCGGAAGTGGCTCCTCAAACCCACGCCACGCGCCCGCATATTTCAGTTTTCGGTTTGATTGCACTCGCCTATTTGCTGGTGGCCGCGGCGCTCCTTCTTCGTCTGCTCCTGGGTTTCGTCTCGGCAATTCGGCTGTGGCGCTCAGCCACGCCAATTGCGTCTGACAGCGGCGCACTCGCTGACGCCGACCTCAACCTGCGCACCAGCTACAAAGTTTATTCACCGGTCACGATTGGCTCAGGCATTGTGCTGCCAGTTGAATACATAAACTGGACTGAAGAAAAACTCCGCATCGTAATTGCGCACGAGCGCACCCACGTGCTCCAGCGCGACTTCCACCTGCTGACTCTCTCCTCGTTTTATACGGCGATCACATGGTTCAGTCCGCTGGGGTGGTGGCTAAAACACAAACTCTCCGATCTCGGCGAGGCCATCAGCGATCGCTCCGGCCTGAATGCGGCATCAAACCGCTCCGCATACGCCCAGATTCTTCTTGAATTCGCGGCCGCGCCGCGCCCAACGCTAATAGGAGTCGCTATGGCCCGCCCCAGCAACATCTCTCGCCGCATCGAACGGCTGCTCAATGACAGCTATCTCCGCCATGCATTTTCAGGCAGCGGCCGCGCTCGCGTCGCGGTTCTGCTGGTGCCTGTTGTGCTCTTCGCCGGCGCGGCACTTGTTCGCGTGCAAGCCGCAACGCAGACCGCTCACGCCGCACCAATCTTGAGCCCAATCGCAGCCTCCTCGGATGCAGTGCAAGCCGCAACGCAGACTGCGCAAATCCAGACGCAATCCGCACAAAGTCCGGCTCCCGATGCGACCAGCTCTGTTGAAGTGCTCGCCTCGCCGGCAGCGCCCGCACAGTCCGGCGTCGATACCCCATCGCAGCTCCCGGAAATGGCGCTCGCAGTCGCGCCCACTCCTCCGGCACCGCCCGCTGCTGTGGGTAACGCACCATCGCAAAATGAAGCAACCTTCGATCGCAATCTGACATTCAGCGGCCAGCTTGACCTCTCAGTTGCCACCGGCTCAGGCCACATCACAATCACGCGCGGCTCGGCCGGCCAGATTCATATCCACGGCGTCGTCAAAGCAAATCATGAAGGCGACGCGGCCAAGGTGCGGGAGATTGCGGGGAATCCGCCCATTGAGCAGGCTGGAAACAAGGTCACCATCGGTGGTCATCAGGATGAGCGGCTGCGCAACATCAGCATCGATTACGACATTGAGGCGCCCGCCGATGCAGCGCTGAACGCCACTACGGGTTCCGGCAACATCACCGACACAGGGGTGGGCCAGGGCGCCAGGCTTACAACCGGCTCCGGGAGCGTGACGGCAACCGGGCTTGAAGGGGGATTTAAAGCCCAAACCGGTTCCGGGAATATCTCGGTCGACGGTAACGGACAAGGCGATGCGGTGGTTCAGACGGGCTCGGGCGACATCGATGTGAAGGGGGTGCACGGAGGGCTCAAGGCGCAAACGGGTTCCGGCGAAATCAAGATCACTGGAACGCCGTCGTCTGCGTGGAGGCTTCAGACCGGATCCGGTTCTGTTGAGCTGAACACGGGCAACGCGCCAATGAATCTCGATGCGTCAACGGGCTCGGGACGAGTCTATACCGAAGCGCCGGCGCAACAGACATCGTCTGAAGAGGATCACCACCACTATCGTGCACAGCTCAACGGCGGTGGCCCCGAAGTGAGTGTCGTGACCGGCTCCGGCAGCATTCACGTTCACTGAGGCTGTCCGGTCGAGCTCTGCTTTCCTCGCCTTACTTCAAACACGGGTTCCTATCCTCGCGACTCTGTTCGGTTGCGAGGATGGGAAAGCACAACTCCAACTTCAGCACCACCAGCCACAGTCCTCAGAGTTTCTTCGCTGGCGACGGCGGAAGTTGCGGATTCGACTGGTTCGAAGGCACGATTTGACCAGGGAAAAAAGTCACGACTCCGCCTGGGTTAACGAAAACCAATTGCGCCTGCGCGTACGGGAAGTTGCAAGTCACGTACAAGTAGGCCCTTTGTCCGCTGTTCGCCAGACTGAGACCGGTTGCCGTGGCGACCTGAGCTTCAGTAAGCGTAGCAGTAGTTCCAGCATCAAACGTACCCAGTGAGCCGGGCCCATAATGGGTGCCACCGGTGTATTCATCGGCCACGCAGGTTCCGTTCACCGACGAGTTCCCAAAGGGATCCATGCTCGTATTCTGGATGCTCAATAAACTCGTATACCCCGCATCGTCTCCGGTGAACCAGGGCAGCAGGATGGTGGTTGTGGTCGCGGTCTGGGCCGAAATACGCTCGGTCCAGAAGTGCTGGTACAGCCCAAAGACAAGTACAGTTCCGAGAAGGCAGGCAAATGCCACCCTCCAAATGGAAACTTCTCTCATGGTGTGAGCTCCTTTGGCAGCAAGACAATTTCTGGTTGTGCTTTGGCTCGTTGGGGAGCCGCAGGATTGTGAGTCTGAATAGACGGGTTTCGGACGGGCCGAGGGGAAAGGATCTTTCAAGAACAATAAAAAAGGCAAATCCCGATCCTGTCAACGGGAATCGGGATTCGCCTTTGTCGCCGCGGGAGTACGTCGAGCTAGAAATTCGCTTCCCTCAAACTCATGGGCGGCACATCCAATGGCCCGATTTTGACGAGCGAATCCAGCAGCGTTTGCACGACAGTCGTTTCCACGTTCGTGATATTTCTTAAACATGGGAAACTTCGGCTCGCTTGTTTCAATAGCGTTGATGGCCATTTTGGTGCCGTTGGTTCTCAGCAAATTACCTTATTTCAGGCGCCCCGATGTGGCTGCAAGGCGTGCGGCAAGGGCACAACTGCCGGGATGGGTGTCGCTCGTCGAATTATTCTTCTTCGGAGCATCGGAAGTGGTACTGATAGTCCTCTTTTTCTTAACTGAGAACTATGCACATCGAGTCCTTCATCAAGGCCGGAATATCCTTGGGTCCATACAGCCGGATTCGTCAGCCGACCTCATCTTCTGGCTGATTCAGGTACTCGGCCCGGTGATAATGGCACTGCCGTTGAGTATGCTACTTGCTAATCTCATATCGTGGCTGATCCCGCCAATTAGAAATATAGAGAACAACCTAATCGCAGAGGGTGCTCCCGGTTATACGTGGCATGATTTGAACTTCGGCCTGATTAAGTTCAGTTTAGTAAGCTCCCCGATCTGTGTGATTCTGGCCGCAGTAAGCCTGATGCGACTTTAATGATTCGAATGCAAAGCAAGCGGCTAAAGGCCGCTGTTCCCATCAGGCAAACTTACCGGCTTGGCTTCGAGCAGCGCCTCAATTGTCATCAGCGCGGCCAGCACCGATGCTGACACCGGCTCGTCCACCTGCACTACGGCCAGCGCCTTCACGGGCTTCGATCCGGTGCGCTCGCGGCCCAGTGCGAAGTTGGCGATGTTTACGCCAAGCTGCCCGAGCGTGGTGCCGATTTTGCCAATCACGCCCGGCACATCGTAGTTACGGCACACCAGCAGATTGCCTTCAAGCGGAGTCTCGATGTCGATATTGTCGAATGCCAGCAGGCGCGGCTGCTCGCCGTGAATTACGGTGGCGCTGGCGCGGCTCTCGCCCGCCGCGGTATGCAGCACAATGGTGAGCACCGAGGCCGCGCCTCCGCGATGGCTCTCTTCCTTCTCTTCGTGCACGCGGATGCCGCGCTCCTGCGCGACCGCCGCAGCGTTGATGCGGTTCACATTCTCAGAGCCCTGCAGCAGGCCCGCGATCGCCGAGTTGCGGATCAGCTCAGTCTTCGCCTCGGCCAATTCGCCGCCATACACCAGCGCAATCGATTCGATGCCGTGCTTGCCTGCCTGGCCCAGAAAGGCTCCCAGGCGCCCGGCCAGGTCGATGAACGGAGCCAGCTTCAGATACTCCTCGTGGCTGAGCGACGGCAGATTCACTGCATTCTGCACCACGCCAAGCTTCAAGTATTCGCGCACCTGCATAGCAATCTGAATGCCCACGGCCTCCTGCGCCTCGGCCGTCGAGCCGGCAATGTGGGGAGTAAGAATCACGTTGTCGAGATCGGCATAGGCCGAGTTCTTTGGCGGCTCCTCGGCAAACACATCGAGCGCGGCGCCGGCCACCTGCCCGCTCTTCAGTGCAGCCACCAAATCCGCTTCGCAAACCAGCTCGCCGCGCGCGCAGTTGATAATCCGCACGCCCTTCTTCATCGTCGCCAGAGTTTTTGCGTTGATAATGTTCGCTGTCTGCGGCGTCAGGCCAACGTGCAGGGTCAGATAGTCGGCCTTCGCGAAGAGCTCTTCAACACTAACCAGCGCAATTCCGTTTTCGCGAGCCACGGCCGCCGATACAAACGGATCGCTTCCCACCAGTTCCATTCCGAAGCCGCGCGCACGTTTCGCCACTTCGAGCCCGATGCGGCCGAGGCCCAGAATGCCCAGCGTCTTGCCGCGCAGTTCGGCCCCTTGCAGGCTTTTTTTCTCCCACTTGCCCGCGTGCATTGTCGAATTAGCGGAAGGCAGTTTGCGCGCCAAGGCCAGCATCAGCCCGATGGTGAGCTCGGCCACAGCTACCGCGTTAGCGCCTGGCGTGTTCATTACCACAATGCCGCGGCGGGTGGCAGCTTCAGCGTCGATGTTGTCAACTCCTACGCCCGCGCGGCCAATTACGCGCAGCTTGGGAGCGTGCTCCATTAATGCATCGTCAACCTGCACTGCGCTGCGAACAACCAGCGCATCGGCATCGGCCAGAGCCGCCGGCAATCCTTCAGGCAACTGATCGTGTGTCTTCACATCCCATCCCGGTTCAGCCGCAAACACCGCCAATGTGGCCGGCGAAACCTTCTCTGCCAATACGATTTTCATTGCTTCTCCCTTGTGGGTTTCCGCGCTCTCGTATCCGTCAAATTTCACGCCGTGCTGTTCGCACAGCAAATCAAACATCCGCATTACCGCGGCATGCGGTTTGCCCTCGCCGCGTTCGTACTTGGTGAGCGAGTTGGGATGCACGCCCAGCTTCTCAGCCATCTCGTACTGAAAAAGGTCGAGCTGCTTGCGCGCGATCAGCAGCTTCTCTCCGAAAGTTAGTTCCGCCATTAAGAACAGCTCCTAGCTTCTAGCTCCCAGCTCCCAGCTTCTAGCTCCCAGCTCCCAACTCCTAGCTTCTAGCTCCTGGCTCCTGGCTCCTGGCTTTCAGCCATCAGCTAAAGGCGTTGAACGATTCATTCCAACCAAGTCCGTTCCTGGAACGGACTTGTTCCCGGCACGAACGAGTTATTAGTCCCTGCAAATGAAATGTCCTTGCGCCGTCCCTACGGGACTCCGTAGCGCGATTGGGCGATTCCCTTCCCCCACGCTAAAGCGCGGGGCTAACAACCATTGCGCCTATGGCGCGCTACCGGACATTACCAATGCCGTCCTCAATAAAGGCTAGGAGCTGGAAGCTGCTTTTGCGTAGACTTCCTGCGCCGCGGCCACGCCCTGGCCGTAGACCACCGGCAGCCCCAGCGTGTCTTTGGCGATGTGCTCCATCGCGCCTACGAACGCAACCGTGTCGAGATAGTCGAAATAGCCCAGGTGTGCCACGCGAAAGATCTTGCCCTGCATCTCGCCCTGGCCGTTCGCGGTCACCAGTGCAAACTTTGCCTTCAGCGCCTTCACCACCGCGCCCGAATCCATGCCTTCCGGCACTGCAACCGCCGTGGCAGCCGCCGCCGGAGCCGTAGGCGCAAACAGCGTGAATCCCAGCGCCACGAGTCCTGCGCGTGTGGCGGCTGCGTTCACTTCGGCATTGTTCACCAGCGCAATGCGACCTTTTTCGAGATCGCCGCCGGCCTGTCCGGCAATGTAATCGAGCGCCGCGCCCAGCCCGGCCACCAGCGCCACCGCCGGCGTGTATGCGCTCTCGCCCTTCACCGCGTTCTTTCGCTCCTTGCGCAGGTCAAAGTAGTAGCGCGGATTCTTCGACGTCTCCATCGCCGCCCATGCCTTCTCGCTCACACTCAGGTAGGCGAGGCCGGGCGGAATCATTACCGCCTTCTGCGATCCGCCGATGAGCACGTCGATGCCCCACGCATCCACATCGAAGTGCGTGGTGCCCAGGCCGGTGATTCCGTCTACAACCAGCAGCGCCGGGCTGGCGGCTTCCTCAATGATTTTTGCCACCGCTTCAACATCGTGCCGGACGGCAGTCGAGGTCTCGGTGGCCTGCATCAGCACAACCTTGTGTTCGGGCTTCAGCGCGGCCTTCACCTGGGCCAGGTCGAAGGTCTGCCCGTAAGGAGCAGTCAGCACATCGGGCACGCAGCCAAACGCCTTCGCCAGTCCCGTCCAGCGCTCGCCAAATTTTCCAGCCGTCAGCACCAGCACCCTATCGCCCGGCGATGTCAGGTTCGTAATCGACGCCTCCATCGCGCCCGTTCCCGAGCTCGACAGCAAGATCACGTCGTTCTTTGTGCCGACGAATATCTTCAACTGCGCCAACACTTTCTGGTACAGTGCGCGAAATTCGGGGGTGCGGTGGTGCATGTCGGCCGCCGCCATGGCAAACTGTGCGGCGGGCAGCAGAGGAGTTGGTCCTGGAGTATAAAGCCGGGTCTTGCGAATCATATTTTCCCTCGCCTCGGACCTTCTATCGACTGGCCCGGAAATCACATAATACACAATCTTGTGGATTTTGTGATTATTTTATCTGTGGGAATCTTGGGTGCATTTACAGCGGCGGGATTGGTTGGGGATACGCCGGCGGGTCGGGAGACCCGCCGTTCAGCCGGTCAGGAGACCGGCGGCACAACCGGGCTGGAGAACTGCGGTACAGCCTGAATGCAGGGCTCAATTTAGAATCGATAATCTAGAGAGAGGACACTCATGATCGACCCAGGCGCATTGGCTGCGCAGATTACGAAACTGACCGTTGAGTCCATGAAGGCTCACAATGCCGATCGAACCGGCACTTTGCGACTGATCAAGTCGGCGCTGATGAACAAGGCTGTCGACAAAAACGAACCGCTCACGCCCGCCGAAGAGCAGCAGACGCTGACCACGATGATCAAGCAGCGTCGTGACTCCATTGAGCAGTTCACCAAGGGCGACCGGCCGGAGCTTGCCGCCAAAGAGGCTGCAGAGATCGTCATCATTGAAGAGTTCTTGCCCAAGGCAATGGATGAAGCCGGCCTGGCCGCGCTCGTGGATTCGACCCTCGCCGAACTTGAAACAACGCTCGGCCACAAGCCTGGCATGAAAGACATGGGTGCATCGATGAAGGCCGTCCAGGCGAAGCTGCAGGCGTCGGGCGTGCGCGCCGATGGGCGGGTGGTGAGTGAGCTGGTGAAGAAGGGACTGGCGGGGTAGACGATTGGATTCGAATCCGTGTGCGGGCCGGGACGCCCGCACGACAACCGTGCTGGAGCCCGGCGCTACCTTCTTAATGAAGGGGTTAGAAGTCGTGCCGGTTTTCGCTCAGCGAAGCAATCGCCTGTGCTGCTTTATCCGCAGCGGACTCTGTCTCACCCGCACTTGCATCCTCAGCCTGCTTCCGCAGCCTTGCCACCGTTTGCCAGTTGTCCTTGTGCGGCTCATCGGCCAGCCACGGCGGGAGCGGCATCAGCAGATAGCGACTCAATGCCTCGGCGTAGCCCTCGTAAAGCGCGCGCATCACCCGCAACCGTTCGCTCGAAAGCTGGTCGCGGCAAACGCTCACGCCGCTGTCGCAGAGCAGGTCGCGCAGCTTTTCATAGCGTTCGGCCGGTAAGCGGTCGGCTGCATCGTTCTCAGGCTTCAGCGAGAAAATCTGCGCCAGGTCCACCAATGCGTGGCGCGCCATGGCAAAGGTCAACTGCGCCTGCCGCGCCTCTTGCGCCGTGACCCCCGAGATGAGCAGCGCCGAGGTGTCGAGTATCGCGGTGAGCGCGCTGAGCCAGCTCTGGTTGGTGTGCTGGGACCTGAAGTAGCAAAGCAGGGGATACGAGATGTGGCTTTCGAGGAGCTCCGCCGACCAGCGCTCCCACTCGGTGAGCAGCAGGATCAGCGCCTGTTCCGCGCCGGTGTGCGAATGGCGGCGCAGCAGTTCCGCGGCCGTGGGGGGCGACCCAGCGCGCGCATCAAGCAAAGAGATACTGACCTCGCGCCGCGAGAATGCGCTGTACAGCACCGGAAAGTAGCCCATCACCACGGCCAGAAAACCAAGTCCCGTGCCCGCCTCAAGAATGATTAGACCGCGCGCCCACGCTCCGTGCGGAGTGACATCGCCCAGTCCCAGCGTAAATATCGTGGTGCCGCTAACATAAAAGTCCGAGAGCAGCCCGCTATGTCCGGCTGCGTCGTTGAAGGGGCTGCCCAGCCCGAGGTAAATCAGGCCGAATCCCGCCACCATGGTGGCCGCCCACACCACGAGAAGCACAATCAGCGAAAGCGGTCCGTAAAAACTGAAAGCGGTCTCGCGCTTGCGCGGATTCCGGATTCGCCGCGAAAAAAAGACCCACGGCCTCCAGGTAGCAATGTAGAAGAGGCGAGTGAGCCTGAAGCGCCCGGTGGCACGTCGCGGCAAGATTATGGTTTCGAAAGCGTCGATGAGGACGATGAAAAGGCATGTCACGCCGGTAATCAAAGCAGCAATGCGCATCGCCCTCTCCCGTTGACAGCGGCCCGCGAACGGCAATTCGCGTTCTCGTTCCGTCATTGTATTACGGTCCTGGAATCAACTGTCCCCGAGATTCAACGATGCGTGCTGTAAATTCTCGCATCGCCTTCATTACTTGAGGTACACTTCCCATACCGTCTGGCCCCCGTGTTAACCGGCCCGGCCATTGCAATCGGCCCAATAGTAGTCCCGAATACGGTAGGAAAACGCATTCAACCTGAACACGCAGGCCAGATCCAGGGACTCGATTGATTCATTACCGCAAGCGCGCCAGTGAAGTTGCGCTGCTCCTTTCAGGGGCAGTGCTGGGTGGCCTATTAGCCCTTGGTGCCGGCCGTCTTGTACAACTCACCGCCGGCCGGGCAGAGCTCGAAAAATACTCAGAGCGGGTGCTTTCGCAGGCAGACAGTGTGGTGCATGAAACTCGCGAGGCGGTGAATGTAGCTCTGAACGACCATCTCCCCTTTTGCTCCGACGAGGATCTGTCATACCTTCGCAAATGGATTTTCAACGCCGCTCACGTTCGGGATATGGGACGCGTCAAGGACGGCCACCTCGACTGCACAACGGCTCTAGGCCGGCTCACACCGCCTCCCCCCACCACGCCAGGCGACATCGTGATCGACGGCAGAAAGCTGTTTGCCTCTGCCCCATTGCTGATCAACCCCCAGGCGCGAGGCATCATCATCGAAACAAGCGGGGTGACCGTAGTTCTCAATCCTGAGGATTACGTTGCGTTCAATCAGCCACCGATGTATTTCTCCGCGCTGGCCCACGATCCGAGCAGCGGCCGTGTGATTCCGTTTGTCGGCCAGACTGTCCCACTTACGGTGGCCGAAGTTGTTTCCGAAACCATGCTGGAGCGGGACGGAACCTACTATCAGCCACGATGTTCAAAGTTTTCCGCGGTCTGCATAGTGTCATACGAATCCAAATCCGCCATGGCGGCCCAGGATCAGACTCATCTCGTTGCGCTGATCGGCGCGGGCGCGCTCATGGGAGCACTCGTGTCACTGACATTTATTCTTTTTTTCAACCGTCAGCGAACTCTCGTCAGGGGCCTGCGCAGGGCAATCAAGAACGGTGAACTCACGGTCCGCTACCAGCCGGTGGTAGAGCTCGACACCGGAGCAATAGTTGGAGCCGAAGCCCTGGTGCGCTGGATTACCGAATCGGGTGAATCAATTCCACCCGAACACTTCGTCGCCGCTGCTGAAACCAAGGGATTCGTGGGCGAAATCACGCGCGTGGTGATCACATGCGTCACCGCGGAGATCGACGACCTGCTCAAACTCGATGACTTTACGGCCACCGTGAACATTACGACCCAGGATTTGTGCGACCCGGCGTTCTTCCAGTTCGTCGAGCAGGCCGTCAAGACGTCAAGAATCAAGCCGCAGGCCCTTGGCTTTGAGTTGACGGAAAGATCCACGGCCGACCGCGATGTAGTTATCCACGCCATTGAGCGACTGCGGTTGTCAGGCCATCCCGTTTACATCGACGATTTTGGAACCGGGTACTCAAGTCTGGCCTATCTCCACGACCTGAAAACCAGCGCCATCAAGATCGATCGCGCATTTACGCGCACGGTCGGAACCGAGGCCGTTACCGCGTCTGTTGTGCCTCAGATTCTCGATATGGCTTCAAGGCTTAACCTCATGGTTGTGGTTGAAGGCATCGAGACGCAGCGACAAGCTGACTACTTCCGTAATGTCCATCCCGGAATCCGCGGCCAGGGTTGGCTGTTCGGCCGGCCCGTTCCGGCGGCGCACTTCAAACGTCTTTTCTCTGACAGCCTCACAGCAACACGGCAGACAATGAGTTAAACTTCCCATACCGATCAACGGCATGGATTGGCGCATCTGCTTTTAGCCGGAACGAGGCGTGCCGGATTCTTCCGCTTTGCTTTTTTCCATTTCCCGTCATACCAGGGCCGCCCATCCGGAACGGGAATCGCACCTGCCGAGGTCGTGTAGTCGAGTCTCTGGGGAATCGCTTGGCACAATTACGCAAGCACGTAACTGAGCTTGCGCTGCTGCTGGCGGGCGCTGCGCTGGGGGGAATTATTGCGTGGGGCCTGGCGCGCCAGTTTCAGCTTCGCGCGGGAATCGACGGGTTGCGCACCTACACTCTTCGCCTGCTCCACACCGGCGAAGCGCTCGCCGGCGAGACTGATAATGCCTTCTCCGCCGTCGCCGATTCCAACCTTCCGTTCTGCTCTGACCAGGAGCTGAACTTCATGCGCGCGTTCGTTTTCAACTCAATGCATGTAAAGGAAATTGGTCGCACCCGCAACGATGTGCTTTACTGCACCACCGGCAGCGGCAGACTTGCGGTCCCGCTTCAAACTCCGCAGCCCGATCTCACTATTGGGGATGTCAAATTCATCATCCGATCGCCGCTGATCATAGCGCCCGGGACGAAAGGCGTGATCGTCGAGGGGTCAGACGCGACGGTGGTACTCAATCCAGCGGCATACGAATTTCTCAATCAGCCTCCCGAGTTTTTCAGCGGCATGTTTCTTGACCGCGATGCGCGCAGGGTTTACCCGGCCTTTGGGCGGCCGGTTCCACTCTCAAGCCCTGAGGTCTTGTCGCAAGGCCTGATCTTACGCGACGGCATCTTTTATCAACCCTTGTGTTCGCAGCATTTCGTAATCTGCGTAGTTGGGGCTGAACCGCAAGCGGCGATCATGACCGAGGATGAGGGTCACTTCATCACTTTCGTTGGGGGAGGCGTGCTGCTGGGCGGCTCGTTTGCGCTTACCGCGATCCTCTACTATCATCGCCAACGCTCGCTTGAGCGCAGGCTGAGGCGGGCCATTCAGTATGACGTGCTCACGGTTGCCTACCAGCCGATCGTGGATCTTGATACGGGCCGAATTGTGGCGGCGGAGGCACTCGCCCGGTGGAAAGAACACGATGAATCGGTACCGCCCGATGTCTTTATTCCGATCGCCGAAGAGCGGGGATTTGTGGTGGAGATCACGCGGCGGATTGTTTCCCGGGTCGCCAATGAAATGAGCGACCTGCTACGCCAGGATGGTTTCCGCATCAGCGTAAACATCACCGCCCAGGATTTAGCGGATGAGCAATTCCAGGGCCGACTTGAACGCTGCCTCGGCGACTCAAGAATTCTCAACTCGTCCCTCGGCCTCGAGCTCACCGAACGAGAGTCGGCCGACCATATCGTCGCGACGCAAGCTATCGCGCGACTCAAAGCCCTTGGCCACAAGGTCTACATTGACGACTTCGGAAGCGGCTATTCCAACCTTGCTTACCTTCACCAGCTTTCAGTCGATGCCATCAAAATCGATCGCGCCTTCACGCGCACGGTCGGCACCGATGCGGTTACGGCATCGGTGGTGCCCCAGATACTGGACATCGCCAGCCAGCTTCAATTGCAAGTGGTGGTAGAAGGCATCGAAACTGTGGCGCAGGCCGATTATTTCCGCCGCTCCGCTTCCGGCATCCTGGGTCAAGGGTGGCTCTTCGGCCGTCCGGTTCCCGCCGCACAGTTCAGGAAGCTGCTGGTTGAGCAATCCGAGGCTTCCAACATGACCCAGGCAGTATAGCGGCGCTCACGCGTTAATTTCCATTGATACAGCAGCTTACAGACCGGTCCCAGGCAGCTCGCGCAGATCTGTATGCACCGGGCGTCATGGTCGTCCCGCAAGGTGCGGCCGGGCCCCAAACAATTCCCCTAACGCGAAACTAAACCCCTCCATCCGGGTTTCAACTCTCAGCCCTCCCCCGGAGCGGCTGGGTCTTGCCGCACGAATTCGCCCGGGAGGTGGACCTGAGATTTCTTTTCTGGAATGGGCCGGCGCGGAAGGCGGGGATGATGAGCAACGAAGTGATGGGGCGCTCGGCCACTTCCAATCAAACCGGTTCCATTCAGCCGGGGTCCATCGAATCGCGGCATCTGCCGATATTTTTCAGCTCGCGCAAATTGATGTTGGCCGCAGGACTTTTTCTGCTGGCGCCTTTTGTTTCGCGCGCTCAGCAACTTTACGCATACCCCGCCCCGCCGCAGTATTCCCAGCCGCAGTACGCTCAACCGCAATATGCCCAGCCCGCTCCGCAGTATCCTCAACAGGCACCGTATCCGCAACAGCAGGGTGAGCCGGCTTATCAGCAACCGCAGTATGCCCCGCCACAGGATGCAGACGCGGGGAACGGCTACGACCCGATGGAGGGTCCCGATGCGCAACCCACGCCCACGCAGGCGCCGCTGAGCGCCGATCAGCTTGAGCAGTTGCTGGCGCCGATCGCTCTTTATCCCGATGCTCTGCTGGCCCAGACGCTTGCCGCTTCAACTTATCCAGCGCAGGTTGCTGCGGCCGACCAGTGGTTGGGCCAAATGCACGCGCAGGGTTATAACGACCCCAACCAGATTGTGGCTGGGGCAGATGCGCAAACCGGATGGGATCCGAGCGTGAAGGCGCTCACCGCATTTCCGCAGGTTTTGGACATGCTGAACCAGAACCTGGGGTGGACGACGAACCTGGGCAACGCCTATTACAACCAACCGCAGGACGTAATGCAGACCGTGCAGGTATTGCGCGACCGCGCCCAGCAGGCGGGCACACTGCAAAGTTCGCCGCAGGAAGAAGTCACTGAGGACCAGGGCAATATCGATCTTGCTCCAGCCACGCCGGAGGTTGCGTATGTCCCCGCCTACAATCCCTGGGCGGTTTATGGGGCCCCGATCGCTGCTTATCCCGGCTTTTCATATTCAATCCTGAACATGCTGGGGGGCTTTGGCGCACACTATGCATTCGGCGGACTGCAGTTTGGAGCGGGCATTGCGATGGCCGCATTCGAACACACACCCTGGGGATGGATGGGGTGGGGGCTGAACTGGCTGGCACACGCCGTCATGTTCAACCACTCGAACTATTACACTCACTCGGCGTCGGTGGCCGATTGGGGCTTCCCGCATGGCGGGCAGCGCGCACGCGGCTGGCGCGGCGACCCCGGCTTTGGGCATCCGACACCCTATACACGGGCCGGCGGTTACGAGAATGGGCGCGGCTCAGCCTATCCGCAGCAGGGCAACCGGTCGAATGACGGCGGCAACAACGGATGGAACCGTGGCGAACCGCGTTCGGCCTTTGGCGCGACTCATCCGGCCTATCCAGCTCAGCAGGCATATAACCGTGCGCCATTTACTGCGCCCGCTCATCCGCAAAGCTTCTCGCCTCGCCCGCAGACATATGCGGCGCGGCCGCAGCCTTTCGCGGGGCGCAATGAGGGAACAGCGGGGATGTATGGCCGCTCGCCGAACGCGTATAACTACGGCGGCCGTCCGCAAGAGGGTTATGCAGAGCGGCCCGGGATGGCGTACTCGAGCCCCAATCGCGCACCGACATACCAGGCGCCCGCGTATCGCGCCCCGCAATATCAATCGCCCCGCAGTTACACATCGCGGCCCAGCGAGTCATATGGGAATGCGTTCGCCCGCAATGAAAAGTCCGGCGGCTATCGCATGTTTGGGGGCGGCCGCGAATCGGGTGGGGCAAGCTACCGCGCTCCAAAGAACTACGGGGGCGGGCATGAGTCGCGCAGCTTCGGCCACGAGAAGGCTCCCAAAATGTCGCACGGCGGCGGCCATTCGGGTGGCGGACATCGTCGCTAACGGTCGGAGGGTCTGGAGACCCTCCCTACAGCCGGTCAGGAGACCGGCGGTACGATTTTTGGCGGCGGTGAGAAAAACAGTGTGACCGTCGTCAGGCACTGCTGCCGGTGCCCAGCCGTCTCGGGCGTTTCTCGTGCAGCTCGTGATACAGCTCATCCACTTTCTCGCGCGCTTTTTTGAGTGCCTTCTTCCCAGCCGGCGTAATCCGGTAAAGCCGGCGTCTCCGACCATCCACGCGTTGCAGGCTCGATTTCAATAGTCCGGCGCGCTCCATCCCATGCATCAGCGGATACAGCGTGCCGGGTCCCACGCGATAGCCGTGGTGTTCAAGCTCGTGCATCATGGCTAGGCCAAAGATGGGTTCATGCGCCGCATGCAGCAGCACATGGAGCCGGATCAACCCATCGAATAGCTCGCGCTTATGGTTCATCTGGAAATAAACTATACCGCCGGCCGAGAATGAATCCATCTTGATTATTATCGAAATTCGATATAAAGTTTCCCGCAGGTGGCCAGGTTCGCCATTCAACTTCCCTTAACAATGAATACCTGTTTAAAGCCCGTTGGCCGGCTCTTCGAACTCGCCATTCTGCTCGCATTGGCGACGGCAGCGCCAATGCTGCATGCGCAAGGACCGCCCTATCAGACTGACGATCCCGTGCCGGTCGACTATGGCCACTACGAGTTCTACATCTTCGGCGGCGCTGACGGCACGCCGGTAGAAATGGACTCGACCGGCCCGGCCTTTGAGTTCAACTGGGGCGCAATTCCGCGCATTCAGCTCCACGCCATTTTGCCCTGGGGCGTAGCCGCACCGCTTAACAGCGCTATTTATGCGCCTGCCTCGGGACAGGGTCCCACGGAGTTCGGCCTCACCGACATGGAGCTGGGCACAAAGATCGCGTTCATCAAAGAGAGCCCGCACTTTCCGCAGATCGGAATTTTTCCGATGTACGAAATGCCCACCGGCAGCCTGAACAAGGGGCTTGGCGTGGGCAAGGTCTGGTACAAGCTTCCGCTCTGGATGCAGAAGAACCGGGGCAAGTGGCTATTCGACGGCGGAGGAGGATACCAGCTCGTCGAACAAGCTGGCTTTCGTAGTTTTCCCTACACCGGCTGGCTGGTGAAGAAGGAGCTCAATGAGCGGCTGGAGCTCGGAGCCGAAATCTTCGCCCACGGCCGCGAAGGCATTGCGACGGCGCAAACGCAATCGGCAACGCTCATCGATGCCGGCGGCTATTACCACTTCAAGCGCAATCCCAACGAACAGTTTCTTTTCTGCTACGGACACTCAATTGCAGGCCAGACTGAGAACTACGCCTATGTGGGAATGTACTGGACCTGGGGCAAGGACAAAGGCAAGCCCGATAACAGCGCGCTGCTGCCCGGGCCGCCAGTGAATCGGGACGTGACTTTCAACGGGAATTAATATTTCTTCAACCGTCGGACTCACAGCCGCAAATGCGGAAAGGAATCTGAATGGAGATTACGGCACGCAGCCTGTGGACGCTGATTCACGGCATGGGATTCGGCGCGCTTTATTTATTGGCATGCTCGGGAGCGCTGGTTGAACTCTACCGGCGCTACTGCTCGCACAATCCGGCGGCGCCCACACAGCGCGACGAGACTTTCTTGCGCGTGTATCTCGCAACCATGGCTGCATTGGCGTGGCTGGCCGTGATTACCGGGAGCTACGTCATCTATCCGTGGTATCGCGCCAAGCCGCCGGCGGGCACTACGGATCTGCTCGCGTATCCGCGCAGCCTGCTGCTCTCAAGCCCTCACACCAGCGCATGGCACAACATGGGGATGGAGTGGAAGGAGTACATTGCCTGGATTGCGCCCATCGCCATCTCCATGGCTGCGGTGGTGGTGCTGCAGTATGGCCGCAGGCTCAAGGAACACCCGCTGCTGCGTAATACGGTCCTCGGCTTTGTGTGGGCCTCGCTGGTGGCAGCGGGAGTCGCGGGATTCTTCGGCGCCATGCTCAATAAGAACGCGCCTGTGGAGGGTGGCGACACCATCCACCTGGTGCAGGGAGAAGCAAAATGAATACGCCTGCCGCAACCACGCCTTCAATACCTAACGGCCCCGGCGCTGCAGCGGTGCTTGCAGCAGGCATTGGCTCGTTCTCACTTGGATTGCTCGCCGTTATCGCCGACAAGATTCCTTCGATCAAGAACTGGATGAATTTCTACAATCCAACTGGCGCGCTGTCGGGCGTGACCACTTGCGCAATAATCGTCTGGCTGGCTTCGTGGGCCATTTTGCAAATGCGCTGGCGCGGACGCGAGGTGCGATTTGCGCCTGTCGGCGCGGCCGCACTGGTGCTGCTCGCGTTGGGAATGCTGCTCACGTTCCCGCCGCTTGCCGATCTGTTGTGAGCGTTGCCTGATAGGTCTTCGCACGGAAAAAATGCGCCGAAGCCACTTGATGGCTCCGGCGCCAGGCGTTGATGCAAAGTTTTTGACCTTATTGCCAAGCCGCTGTGGTCGTATCCGTTAAGTCGGTTCCGTCCACGTGCCGCGCCAGCAACACCACGTTCCCGCTGGTCGGATCCTTGAGCAGCAGGCCCACCACGCGAATCTCTGTGGCGCTGCTCAGGTCGCTGAATCCGCTCAGCCCGTAGCGGAAGTCGCATGCGGGGCCCAGGTATACAGTTACGGTTTCGGGAATCAGCACTCCGGCGAAGCCGTTGATCTGCATCTGGAATGTGCCGTTGGATGAGTCGAGACTGTTGGCTACAATGGTGCCGTTAAAGCCCCAGTTGTGCAGATGGATGCGTTTTATAGTGACATCGTCGGCGTTGGTGGCGCCCGACGCCGGTCCGCCCACGGATACATCCTGGCCGGCCACCAGCGTACTCGAGTTGAACAGGAAATTCGTGAACTGGTTGTGCATCCAGTAGATGAAGTACTTCTCGTTCCCGCTCAATTCAACGGTCGCGATCTGGCCAAGGGTCAGTCCTGTGGTGGTTGGCAGCACGCCGCGCACATACAGGTCGAAGCTCGAGGCTGCTCCGCTCGACGGCGTCACATTGGTGATCTGGCCTCGTGCCCAGAAGCCGCTGTCGGTAAGCACTGCAACTTCATCGGCGTCGAGAGTCTGGTCGGCTTTATCAAGCATGCCGGAGAGCTCGACGATGCTGCTTGTATTGAGGGTGCTAAGGCTGGCGTCGCCATCCCACTCGGTGTTACCGTTCACGTCGATGGTGAAGTTCTCGCCGTGCGGGCCTTGCACCACAAACGACTGCGAGCCCACGCTCACTACGGCTGCGATGAAGGAGTCGATGTATGCGCCGCCATCGCTGTTTGTGACCGCCTTGACGTGGAACGTCGGGTCAACCGTGCCGGTGATGTCGCCGCTGCCATCGACCTGAATCGACTGAGCCAGATCGAAATCGACGCGCAGGCCGACGGGCGAACCGCCGTTGACCACATTAAGAGGATCAGCAAGATCGATGGTCACCGTTGCCGACGGGCTATAGGTCACGTTCATGGTTTGAATCGTCGCCGGACCGGCGCCGCTGGTGTTGAGATAGCCGATGGTGCCCGAGCCCAGCGTGATTACCACGCTGTTATAGGTGCCCGCCTTAACTTCATTCATGTCGAGCAGCGTCTGCAGACCGTTGTAGCGGGCAAAATCCACGGTGGGCGTGCCGCTGACCAAAGGAACGCTGTTGCCATTCGAGTCAATTGCGTCGATGCTTTCAAGCTGCACCGCGAACGATAATACGCTGGCCATGGGGGCATCAGTGCCGACCACGAATGACGGCCCCGTTTGCGCTGGCTGTATTGGATTGGTGCCGGTTGACATGCTTGAACTGCTGCATCCTGCCCCCGTGAGAACTGCGGCGCTAAGGATCAGAATCGCCAGGCGAGAAGTGATTGTTTTTGCGCTGAAAGACATGTTGGCCTCTTTTCCTGCGCGGCTCGATGAATGGTGAAGCGAACGTGAAGCAGACGATCTTAACCACCTGCTGTACCTGGTCTAACGTTGGAGCCTGAAACTGATTCGAGTACCACAAGGCTTATAGCTGAATCAGGCTCTCTTTTCTTTTCCGGCAATCTCTTTTTTGAAATGTGCCACACCAGGCAGCGTTCGCGCACTGAGCCTGCGCCTAAGTTTAAAGATTTGGCAACAGAGGCAGATTGGATTTACCGTCTGCTGTCGATGAGCATAGACCCCAAAGGATTCACAAAAGTTGCGAAAAGATTTTCTGTTTACTGGAAATTCAAGAACAAACTCAAAGAAACCTTGCGCTTGCGGAGGATTTGGCGTCACGCGCCGGAGGGACAGCGCTTGCCAGCGCCACGCTTAAGGGTGGCGAGGAGTGACAGGTTCTTAGAACACTTCGGCCTGGTAGCCCTCGGGAAGTGGCGCGTATTTCAGCAGGCCCAGTTCGCCGGCCAGTTTCTCAAGCTTTGCGCGTGTAGCCGCGGTGGGCGGAACAAGAGGAAGGCGCACGTGATCGGTGGTGCGCCCCATCAGATTCAAGATCGTCTTGACGGGACCGGGGTTTGATTCCCAGAAGTTGGCCTCGAAGAGCCGGGCAAATCGCCGCTCCAGATCCCGCGCCTGTTGCCAGTTGTTTTTGAGCGCAGCGTGAATCATCTGCCCTACTTCCGCGGGAGCCTCGTTGGATGCGACGCTGATCAAGCCGTGCGCTCCGATGCCGATGGCTGCAAGCGCAAGATTGTCGTCGCCGGAGAAAATCTTGAAGCCGCGCGGCAATGAGTGCACCAGTTCGGCAATTTGCGGCAGCTTGCCGCTTGCCTCTTTAATGGCCTGGATGTTGGGTGCGCCGGCGGCCAGCCTGACTACGGTCTCAGGGTCAAGGTTTACGCCGGTGCGCCCCGGCACGTTATACACACACACCGGCAGCGGGCTCAATGTTTGCGCCAGCGCCATAAAATGCTGATACTGCCCTTCCTGCGAAGGCTTGTTGTAATAGGGGTTCGCGCTCAGCACCGCGGCCACGCCGTGCACGCGTTTGAGCAGCGATGCCTGGCGCACCAGCGCGCGCGTGGAGTTGTGCGTGCAGCCTGCCCACACGGGAACGCGGCCAGATGCAGCTTCAACAACGATGCGCACTACGCTCAGCCACTCAACCTCGTCGAGGGTCGCAGCCTCGCCCGTCGATCCGCACGCCACCAGAAAGTCGATGCCCGAATCGATCTGCCAGTTCACCAGCTCCCATAGCGCAGATTCATCGATCGATCCATCCGCCCTGAAGGGCGTAACGATCGCAGTACCGCAGCCAGTAGTTTCCATCACAGGACAAGTTTATAACGGTGGGGTTAGAGAGAAATGGCAGGGTAAAATGCGCGGTGCAAAATTCCGGTGCGAGCGTATATGGCATTGATGACCGCTATTGTGTGCGCCTACGCAGAAATGAAGGGATGTCGCGCGCGCCCTGTGTCACCGCGAGTATCTCAACGCGTTCGTTTTTGATGTGATAGAGGATAAGATAAGCGCCAACCGGCCAGAAGAGGACTGTTCTATTGGTCAGATCATTGCGCGTGCCCCGCGCGCGGATTTCCGGCAAGCATCCCGAATGCATCACGCAATTTGGCGTCCCAGCGGTCAGCGGCTTCGATATCATCCTGGGCGATGTAATCCCAGATTCCTCTCAGGTCTTCGTCCGCCTCTTCCGTCAGGATGTAATTGCTCATGCAATGCGCTTTCTGCGTTCAGCAGACTTCTCCCTGATGCGGCGGAACGATTCTTCGGCCGTGACAAGTTCTCCCCTGTCCGCTGCATCGATTCGCGCCTGAAGTTCGCGATTGAATTCTTCCAGTCTTGCGGCACGGGACTTCTCGTGCTCTTCAAGCAGCCGCAGCGCCTCGCGAACTACTTCGCTTGCCGAGGTATAGCGGCCAGACGCGACTTTATCAGCGATGAACTTTTCGAGTTCCGGAGTAAGCGAAACATTCATGGGGAAATTCTCCTCAGGAACATGGTCGCGCCGAATAACAGGCTTTGTCAAACTTTGTTATCGCTGGATTTGCAGGACGCCTTCCTATTGCCTTCCTGTTATTGATCATTCAAACCGCTCGGCAGCGCCTGGAACCGGTTGCATATATTTTTGTGTCAGGGCACGACTCAAACGGTCATTGAAAACACGTAAGTTACTAATTCTTAAATGCCGTAAAAGTCCGAGATGTCCAAGATGTCCGAATCGTTAGCACAAATCAGCACAGACTTGGCAATACGGCCGGCATGACGAACTCAGGCCGAAACTTCCAATTTTCCGCGATTCGCCCGGAGTCGAGAAGACGCTACAATTTGGCGGGGGGGGGAATGCTGCATGCGTTCAGACGAAGAGCAGGTGACTGTTAGGGCCGCGTTGACCGCATCTCGCATCCTCTGGCCAGATTTTGTTGAGGAACATGGATGTGTGTGGCTTGGTTGGCATGCTGGTTCCAATCCTCCGCCAGTAAACGATACAGCGACAGATTGGGAGGCATTCGTCAATCACACCCATATCCTCGATGAGTTCGTCAAGGCTGATGAGGTTTCCACTTTCGTCTCGGAAGAAGTCGTATACAACGAAAGCCATCCTGATTTCATTTCCGCATGTGAACTTGGCCAAAAGATCGCTAAGCTGTGGGCGCTGAAGCTTAAGTTAGATTTTCCGTTTGCCCGTTTCCGTGTCTACTACACGCAGTATGACAATCCGATCGTGCGCTTTCACAAAGTCCGCGATGACGAGCCGCAATGGCTATCAGATGAGGCGCTTCAGAGAGCCACCGATCCGTCATTTCGAAGTGCGCTGATCTATGACACGTCCAAGATCAACTTGCCGAGTTGAGAAAACTCGAAATCAGTCCATTAATTTCAAAGCGGCAGAATCACCGTCTAAGGGGAGATCTCAACGGCATTATCCGTCCACTAATGCACCCACACTTTTGCGACATCCGTAGCACAGAATCAGCACAAAAATTGCTGCGAGTTCCATATGCTTATGAATCTAAGGTGGTTAAAGAATCTGCTTTGTAACAGGGCACGACTTTAGTCGTGCCGAAAGAGGCGTTTAAATGCAAGGGCTTTAGCCCCTGAGGGATCTTCCTTCATCTGCTGGCCGGATTTATGCAACCGCGCCTAGTTCGCCGACGGCCGCTCAATGTGGTCGATGACCAGCGTATCGACCGGCCCTTTGGACGGCACGAGTTTCAAACCAAGCTCTTCGAAAGCCGTGAAGATCGACACGCCCGGATTGTCCGAGGTTGCTTTCGAGTCAGGCGTCCATTCAATTTCATAATCGAATTTCTTCCCGCCAAGCCCGGTCTTGTCTGCGACCTTGCGGCCCGTTTCGCCCGCGAATCCAAGGATGCTTTCCACGGTTCCGGCATGCACGATAAAGCCTTCCGTCGTCGAGCTGCCCTTCCAAATTGTTTCGCTCACTTCGTCCGCGGAGGCTTCTTTCATCTTCAGTCCACCTTTGGCAATCACAAGGTCGTAGACCGGCCCCTCCTTGGTTTCCCAATGCACCTTTAGTTTGCATCGATCAGCCAGCAGCGCCCGCATCATCGCCCGTTGCTGTTTCCACACTTCGGCAGACGGAAGCTTCTTCCACGCCTCGGCAGTCTCTTCATCCACCCTCGCCTCAATGTCATAGTGATCCGAGTTCGCCCATCCAGGAAGACTCGAAACCTGAGTTCCAGGGTCGTCCACATAGGCCTGCCAAACGAGGTTACTGAGCGGCATATTCACATATTGGAAGCCGTTGGGGAGCGGGCGCAATGAAGCGCTGGCGTCCCCCGGCTGGTGCGGCTTGATGGAAACAACCTCGTAGGCAAGCGGACTGCTGTTTTCAGCGCCGACCTGCGGCGATGCGGTCGCCGGCGACTGCGCTCGAAGATTTCTGGTCTGACTGCTCAACAAAAGCACGACAAAACACAGCACAGCCGGCGAGCGCCGGCCGCAAACAAGCTGCGTAAACATAGGTCTGGTCTCAGGCGGGAATCATAGCGCATGCGGAGTCTCAACACCCGCCCCGCTGAAAACGCTCGGAGAGTGCACGGGCCGTGCATGGACTGAGCCTGCGAGTTTCGTCCTCAGTCCATCGGCTTTCCGCAATTCGAATTTTCTTGAATGACCTTGCATGTAATTATGAGCATCTGCGCTACAGTGGATTTGTAGCAGAAACTCAGCGGCGCGCCTCGAAATCAACTCCGGCCACAGCGAGGCTTTGTTTTCAGATATTTAAGACGAATCCTCCCTTTTTCACGTCTAAGGCACATGCTTTCTTATATTTACAAATAAGTCGAGTCTTCTCTAATATTTGTTCCGCGAGCGGCGCCGCAAACCCCGGCAAACACGATCTTTTGGTACAAAAGCCGGGGAGGGGGGTACTCTCTCGATAGCACCGCAAGCTACACCAGGCGTTTGGAAAGGAAGGCTACAGCTGGTCGAAGATTTCCCGGAACTCCCACGCGCCGCTCTTGCCTTGAATCCATTCGGCTGCGCGCACCGCGCCCAGCGCAAAACCGCGCCGGCTGAATGCGTCGTGGCGAATCTCGAGCTCATCTGTGTCGCTCTTCGCCTTCACCACGTGCTCGCCTTTGGCGTCGCCAATGCGATGCGAGGTGATAGGCACTTCAATGCCGGGCCGCACCTGCTGGATGATCTCTTTGAGCGTGATGGCCGTGCCCGAAGGCGCATCGACCTTTGAGGTGTGGTGAGTCTCGGTGATCGAGAAATCGTACCCGTCGAGCCGCGCCAGCTCGCCGGTTAGCTTGAAGAGCTTTTGCACGCCCATCGAGAAATTGGTTCCGTACAGCAGCGCACCGCCGCGCTTGTAAGCCAGAGCCTTCATGTCCGGCAGGTGCGAGTACCACCCGGTTGTGCCGACTACGATCCGGCCGCCCAGCGAGAGCACCGCGCGCATGTTTTCAACCGCAGCCTCGGGCGATGTGAAGTCGACGACCGCATCAATGCCGGCCAAGTTGGGCGCCGTCAGCGCCGTTGCGTGCTCGTTCTCGTTCACGTCGAGCGAGCGCACGCCGTGACCGCGCTCGCGCGCCACCTCAAGTACCTGTGAGCCGGTTTTTCCTTTGCCCAAAACCAGAATCAGCATGACGGCTTCTAGCTCCTTGCTTCTAGCTTCTAGCTTCTAGCTCCTAGCTCCTAGCTTCCAGCTCGATGAATCAAACCACTTCCCAGATTAGCCCGGCACTACAAGGGTTGTTCAATTAGAACAAAGGCTCGCGCAGTTCCGTGCCGAGCTAGCGGCTGGAAGCCAGAACTGGTTGCATAAAATATGCCTCTGTGGTCCGGAAACATCCCTCAGGGACTAAAGCCCAATGTTTTTGCGGCTTTTTGCGGCACGGCTAAAGCCGTGCCCTTTCAAGGCCGGGTTTATGCAACCGGTTCTAGGAGCTAATGGCTGCTTTTCTCGCTTCCACGTCGAATATCTCCGGGTCGGGATTCTGAAAGAAGGCTGCATGCAACGATCGTATTGCCTCATCGGCGTCGTCTTCATCGATCATGAAGCTCATGTTGATCTCGCTCGCGCCCTGAGAAATCATGCGCACATTGATGTGCTTGACTGCTGTGAATACCTGGGCGGCCATGCCGTTCCGTCCGCGAATATCCTCGCCCACCAGGCAGACCAGCGCCTTTTTGCCTTCGTATTTCACGTCGGCCAACTTACCCAGCTCCGCCGAAATCTCAGGCAGGCTGGCGTTTGAATCCACCGTAAGCGAAACGCTCACCTCGCTGGTCGAGACCATATCTACGGCGCACTTGTACTTGTCGAAGACCTCGAAGATCTGCCTCAGGTAGCCGTGCGTCATGAGCATGCGGCTGGCCACAACGTCGATGATGGAGAGCTTCTTCTTGACCGCGATCGATTTGAACGGGCTGTTGCAGTGCGGCGCAATCGAGATGATGCGGGTGCCCTCGTTGGCTGCGTTGCGGCTATTCAGCACCAGTACCGGGATATTCTTTTTTACCGCCGGCAGAATGGTGGCCGGATGCAGCACCTTGGCGCCGAAGTAGGCCAGCTCGGCGGCCTCTTCAAAGCTGATGATCTTGACGCGCAGCGCGTCGGGGCATACGCGCGGATCGGCGGTCATGATGCCGTCCACGTCGGTCCAGATCTCGATTGCGTCGGCGTTCACCGCGCCACCCACCAACGCACCGGTAAAGTCGCTGCCGCCGCGGCCGAGGGTGGTTGTCATGCCGGCTTCGTTTGAGGCGATAAAGCCGCCCATCACCGGCACCTTGCCTTTTTTAAGCAGCGGAACCAAAAGCTCATGCGCGCGCTGCTCGATGAGCGCATCCATCGGGGCGGCTCTCTGGAACTCTGAATCGGTGATGATGACTTCGCGCGCGTCAACATGAGCTGCGTCCATGCCCCGCTCACGGAACGCCGCCGCAACTATCAGGCTCGAGATGCGCTCGCCGTAACTTACGATCAGGTCGCTGATGCGGGGAGTGAGCTCAAGAATGGCGGCCAGACCGCGCAGCACTTCGTCGAGCGAATCGAACTTGTTGTCGATCAGGGTGATCAGCGCGGCTGCATCTTCAGGGTTCTTTACCAGCGCCGCGGCCGTGTCGCGATGGCGCGAGCGCAACCGCGAGCTGATGGCCAATGCGCCGGTGCGATCGCCCAGCGTGGCGCAGGTTGCGGCCCGAAGCAATTGGTCGGTGACCCGGGCCATCGCACTCACAACCACTACCGGGTTCTTACCTTGGGCAACGCGGCTCTGAACGATTGCCGCGGTGCGCTCAATAGCGGCTGGATCTTCAACCGACGTGCCGCCGAATTTCATGACCACCAAACTCATAGAACTTCCAGAACAGATATTAGCAATTAGCTGTTAGCTATTAGCTTTCAGCCTTCAGCTTATTCGCTGAAACGTGGCCCAAGCTGGTTTCATTTCAAATCAGTCGCATTCAATCTAAAGAACGGGTCGTGCACTGCCTTAACAGACGCCTGTTCCCCCGGGGAATCCTGTGCCCCCGGTAACCAGAGCGCTGACACCCGCGGCGATAGCATCCCCGATTTCAACTGCCTTCTTGTGCTTAAGGCTTCCTGAGCGGTCGGGAGGACCTGGCTCTAGTTTTCCCATGCTGGCCAGCATTTCAGCATTCAGAATCGTTGCTCCGGCAGCGCCGCGCACGGTGTTATGCGAGAGCAGAACAAACTTCCAGTCGAGCACGTTGCAGGGGCGCAGCCGTCCCACGGTCACCGCCATGCCATTGCCGCGATTGCGGTCGAGGCGCGGCTGCGGCCGGTCGTTCAACGCGTTCCACTCCACCGGCTGCTCTGGCGCAAAGGGTAGATCGAGCCCGGCCAGCGGCTTGAATTCGGCCCACGCCGCCAGAATGTCTTCGTGCGTCACGGCGCGGCCAAGCTTGTTACCCAACTTTATCGAGACGCACTCTGTATGCCCATCAATGACCGGCACGCGATTGCAGTGCGCAGTCACTTTTGCGGGGAGCGGCCTTACGGTCTGGCCCTCCAACTCACCGAGCAGCTTCAGCGTCTCCGCTTCCATCTTCTCTTCTTCGCTGCCGATGTAGGGAACCACGTTGTCGAGGATATCCATCGAAGCCACGCCGGGATATCCTGCGCCGCTCACAGCCTGCATGGTGGTAACGAAAATGGTCTCGATTCCGAAGCGCTCCTCGATGGGCTTGAGGGCCATTACGAGGCCGATGGTGGAGCAATTTGGATTGGTGACGATGTAGCCGCCCGACTCTTTGCGCCAGGGCTGCTGCTCAATCAGGTGGAGGTGATCGGCATTCACTTCTGGAATCACGAGGGGCACATTCGGCGCCATGCGGAATGCGCTCGAGTTGGAGATTACGGCACAACCGGCCGCCGCAAACTTCGGCTCCATTTCGCGGGCAATGGCCGCGTCAACGCTGGCAAAGATCACCCTGGGCGCGCCTTCAGGCTCGGCCGGCGACAAGGTCATTTTCGCTATCCGCTCGGGCAGCGGAGTGTCGAGCCGCCACTTGGCCGCTTCGCCATAAGTTTTGCCACTGGAGCGGTCGCTGGCCGCGAGCCAGGTGATCTCGAAGAGGGGGTGGTCTTCAAGCAGTTGGATGTAGCGCTGGCCGACCATTCCGGTGGCCCCGAGGATGCCGATTGGGTACTTATTTCTCATGGCCTTGAACATTCCAGTGTACAGGAGGATGTGTTTTGGCCACAGCAATCATGGAGCCCTTGAAGGCATTTAGGCGTACGGGGAATTGCACAAACAAGTAGGACCGATGGCGCCTGACGCGCCACCGGCCCAAGTCTAGTCTGGTTGGGGTCTAGCGGCCGCGAGCGGCAACTCCGCCGCGAGCGCCACCTCCATACCCGCCGCGAGCGCCACCTCCATAAGCGTAGCCGCCGCGGGCAGCCATTCCTGCGCCGGGCCGCGCGCCATTCGCATTACCGCGTGGCGCATAAGCGTAGGTCCGTGGAGCATTGCTGTAGGTTCGTGGAGCGTAGCCGTTGGTACGTGGCGCGTAGCCGTTGCCGAATCCATAGGGTCGTCGGCCATACGGGCGTGGGCCATAGGCATAGGGTCTTGGAGCGTAGGCGTAGGCACGCGGGCCCACATATCCGTAAATACCAACGCCGCCGCCGTAGTAGTAAGCAGGGGGCGCAACAGCCACATAAGGCGCGGGCGCGGGAGCCGCGTAAACCGGCGGCGCAGGAGCCTCGGCATAGGGGGCAGGATCGGGGGCTGGAGCAGGATCCGGAGCCGGCGCTGGTTCATCGTAGGCCATTTCGGCCGGGGCGGGCGCGGGCTCGGGAGCAGCCTCAGGTGGAGGCTCGTTTTCTGCTGTGGGCCGGCGATAGAGCCCCGAGGGATCCTGCTGGAGCGGATTCATATCCGGCACGCTGAGGTCGTCCATCACCTTCAGCGTCAGCCGCGTCTCTTCCTTGAGCGTGGGCCGTGGTCCACGGCGCGGCAGGTTGATGAGGTCGATGGGCCAGAGAATGGGAATCATCCACAAAACCGTGTCGCGAACCGCGTGGCCCTTGCCCAGAATCCGGCCATATTGATCGACGCGATATCCGGGTACGTCAACGACTCGCGCGTCAACGGGTATTACCGTGTCCGGCTCAATAATCATGCGGTCAAACTTCAGTTCCATCCAGCCCTTGCCGACAAAGTGGCCGGGATCTTTGTAGTCTTCAAAGCGCCCCTCGAGAAAGCTGTTGTAGGGCAGCATGGATCGGCCATAGCGTTCAGCCGCGCTCACCTGGCACAGCACGGGATCGCCGATCGCCGTGGTCTTGGAGTTGATTTTGGGTTCTGATACGGTGCATCCGATGAGAGAGCCCGCTGGAATCAGCCTTTCCCCCGCGGATGCAACCAATGGCGTAGCAAGCAGAGTGGTGCAGAGAGCAAGCGCAATGCGCCTCATGATGTTCCCCCTTTTAGTTAGTTCTCCCCCAAAGAGCCTGGTTTTGAATGGTGGGCAAACACCCGTTTTGAGCCCGGGTCGATACCGTGATGACCCCAGGGCCAAAGGGAAGTTGCGCGGAAGGGAGAATTATTTGGGGAATTGGCGAACGGAAGTGATTAAGAGCGCGCCCCATAGTTGGAGACGGTGATTTTGCTATTTCATAAAACTTCTTTAAGCATGAGCACAATCGGGTGCATTGTTCGCGAGGGCCGCTAGACAAAAAACAAGCGAATCTCGACGTCGCGCCGTTCGCAGCCGTGATTCCATCAGGATGGTCAGTCGAGCGCCGCAATCACTGCATCGGCAAACTTGCTGGTGCCGGCCGTGCCGCCCACGTCGCGGGTCAGCGTCTTGTGTTCGGCGTACACCGATTCGAGGGCCTTATGCGCGCGGTCGGCCGCGGCCATCTCGTCCAAATGGCGCAGCATCAGGATTGCCGATTGCAGCAGCGCCGTGGGATTGGCCACGTCCTTGCCGGCAATATCGGGCGCCGATCCATGCACCGCTTCAAAGATGGCACAGTCCGCGCCCAGGTTTGCTCCGGGAGCCAGACCCAAGCCGCCAACAAGCCCGGCGCACAAGTCGCTGACGATGTCGCCGTAGAGATTTTCGAGCAGAAGCGTGTCGTACTGGTAAGGATTCATCACCAGTTGCATGCAGGTGTTGTCGATCAGGTGCTCGCCGTATTGGATATCAGGAAATCCCTCGGCCACTTTGCGTGCGCATCGCAAGAACAGCCCGTCAGAGAGCTTCATGATGTTGGCCTTGTGCACCGAGTGAATCTTCTTGCGCCCATGCTTGCGCGCATATTCAAAGGCGAACTTGGCAATTCGCGTCGATCCTTTTTCGGTAATCACCTTGATGGATTCCACCACGCCGGGCACAACTTCGTGTTCCAGGCCCACATATTCGCCCTCAGTATTTTCGCGGACAATGATGAGATCGACGCCGGGATACTTGGTTTCGAGCCCGGGCAGGTTCCGAATGGGGCGGAAATTTGCGAACAAGTCGAAACGCTTGCGCAGCGTCACGTTGATGCTCTTGAATCCGCCGCCGATGGGAGTGGTGACCGGCCCCTTGAGGGCAACTTTATTTCGTTCGATCGACTCGTAGAGCGCTGCAGGAATGTACTCGCCGTGAATCTCGAACGCCTCAGCGCCAGCGGCGTAGCGCTCCCAATCGAATTTGACGCCGGTGGCCTCGAGAATGCGAACCACGGCCTGGGTAACCTCAGGGCCGATGCCGTCGCCGGGGATTAATGTTATTTTGTGCGTCTTGTTTTCGGACATGGTTTTTCGCCTTTATTGGTCCCTGTAAATGAAATGTACCAGCGCCGTCCCTACGGGACTCGGCAATGTTACTGGGAGACGCTTTCCCCACGCTAAAGCACGGGGCTAACAACCACTGCGCCTACGGCGCGCTTAACTGACAGTACTTTTGCGGTCTTCAATAGCCCTCACTCTTAACTACTTCTTGACTCGCGGGCCGCGATGGCTCTCCAGTAACCCTTCCAGCTCCTGCTTGAACTCATTCACATCTTTGAAGTCGCGATATACGCTGGCGAACCTTATATACGCCACAGTGTCGAGGCTCTTGAGATGTTGCATGATCAGCTCGCCGATCTCAGATGTGCTGCGCTCACGCTCCGGCGCGTCGACCAAATAACTCTCCGTGGCATCGACGATCTTTTCGAGTTGCCCCGACGACACCGGTCGCTTCTCGCAGGCGCGCAGCAGGCCGCTCAATATTTTCTGGCGGTCGAACCGCTCGCGGCGACCGTCTTTCTTGACCACCATGTAAGGGATTTCGTCGATGCGCTCGTAGGTGGTAAAGCGGCGGCCGCAACTCTCGCACTCGCGCCGGCGGCGGATCGAGTCGGCCTCTTTGCTTTCGCGCGAATCTACCACGCGATCTTGCCCGAAACCGCAATATGGACACTTCATGCTATGTGGATTTTACGTCATCGATGGCGCATAATGCCGGGCGCCCATGCTCGCGACGTCTTTGTTTTTGTCGCCAGATTGGGGCTATTGGTCCCTGCAAATGAAATGTGCTTGCACCGTCCCTACGGGACTCCGTAACGGTATCGCAGAATCCTTTCCCCACGCTGAAGCGCGGGACTAACAACGACTGCGCCTACGGTGCGCCGACCAGACATTACTTATGCAGTCCTCAATAACCCCAGTCATACAACAGGGATCAGCAGGGCCTTGCTGGCGACCGTCGTAAGGCCGTCGAGGGTATAGAGGAACGTGGCGGCAACGGCGGGCACGCCGCCCAAATTCCAAAGCAATTCGGCATTATTCCATGCCGCTTCGCGCGCCGCCGATAGGTCCCACGCCGCCAGCGTGTCTTCAAGCCGGCCGACTGGGGGCAGCGCATCGCCCAAAAGGCCAACGTGAAGGGTCGCCTTTGCCTCATTCACCAGGCTATCGAGAGTGGTGTTGATGGCCGTGTAATCGTTGTATTGCACCGAGCCATGTTTCGGCGGATCGCTCGTTGCCTGGCATATGCCCAGGACCGCCTGGGGAAGATCGTGGTTGATGTGGGCGTTCATTCCGGCGAGTGCGAACTGGATGCGGGCGATAGTGGGCACATTGCGCACAGCAAACAGCGCCTGCCAGCAGCCCGGCGTCGCAGCTCCCGACAGTGAGTTCTTTACGGCGTTGAGGTAGAAGCCCGCAAACCGTACGTCCAGCGCGGCAATCCACGCAGGATCAGAGAATCCACCTACGGCGGTTCCATCTAATTGGCAGCGCGCCTCCACGGCTTGCGTCACCTGCAGATAGAGCCCGTTGAACCATTTCAATCCATCGCCGTCAGCGCATATTGCTTGGATGTTTTCGAGTATTTGAACCACACCCGCGACAGATTGCGGGCTGGCATCAGCAGCGGTAACGAGCGAAGCGTCGTAGGGAAACATGGAGCCTCATGATAGCCCGGAATGGATAAAGCTGGAAACCGGTTGGCCCGCGCTTACCGCGCGGAGATCCATTGGCAACTCTTTGTGGAGTCTTACGCCTGCGAACTGTGCCCGGCGCACTGCATCACGCCCAGAAAGCGGACCCACGGACCTACCGCTTCGCGATACTGGTGCGCCATGATGCGCGAGATCTGATGCAGGTGAGTAAGGTCGTGGGCCGGCCATGTGGCAAGAAACTCCGAGAGCGTTACCGAGCCGAATACCGGATGCATGCCGCGGCGAATCATGTCTGCGGGTGTCAGGCGCAGTGCGCGCAGTTCGGCGAGGTTCGTGGCGCGTTGTTCGGCAAACTCATCGAGTAGCTGGTCGAGCGTTTTGCCGGCGCCCATGCGCGCGGAGCCCTCGCGGTCGAGTGGAGTAAATGTGCGTTCCTCGCCAAACTCGAGGATCATTCGCAAGCGGGGCATCCAGTCGACGTGCTCGCAGTGGATCAGGTGGGCCAGCACTCCGGGCACGTTCCAGGTGTTGCCACCTTCATTGTTTTCGGTCCACCCGGCAGGCAGTCCGCGCAGTAGTGCATCCAGTGCGGCCGGCGTGCGCTCAAGCACGGCAATCGTGTTCTCCAGTTTTTGAACCATCTCATCTCTCCTTTAAAATGTCACTCTCCGCGGAGATTCATTTTATCGATTTGGTGCTGATATTCAATCCACCAGTTCACGCTCAATTTGCTCGAGAGTCTTTCCCTTGGTCTCAGGCAGGCGGAAATAGATGAGAAGAAATCCTGCAACGCAGACGGCGGCATAGACCCAAAAGCAACCGGCCAAGTCGAGCTTTGCATACATCATTGGAAATGATTGGGCGAGCAGAAAGTTCGCAAGCCATAGTGCCGCAACGGATATGGATAGCGCCCCACCACGAATCCGATTTGGGAATATTTCAGAAAGGATAACCCAGGTGATTGGCGCCAGAGAGTAGCAATAGCAAGCTATCGCAGCAACGACAAGAACCACGGGGATCAGTCCCCTTACGTGCAAGTAATAGGCCGTACCGGTGGCCAGATACACGAACGCTAATCCAGCAGATCCCGTTAACATCAGGGATCGGCGCCCCCTACTCTCCACCGTACCGATGGCTATCAAGGTCATGATTACCGCAACAATACCTGTAATCAAAATACTGAATAGGATTCCCGATACAGCGTAGCCGGCCTCAGCGAAGATGCGTGAACCGTACTGAAAAATTACGTTGATTCCACACCACTGTTGAAAGACCGCTATCGAGACCCCAAGGGCGAGAATCTTGAGCATCTTTGGGGTACAGAGCTCACGAAGATCAACTCTATCAATATTGTTTACCAGCGTACTTTCGATTTCTTTCAGCGAGTAAGTTGCATAGGCGGGGCCGCCGATTTTCGTGAGTATCCGCACCGATATAGCGGATCGCCCTTTCTTGGCGAGCCAGCGCGGACTCTCGGGCACAAAGATCATGGCTGCAAAGAAGACGGCCGCAGGCGCAGCGGTAACAGCGAACATCCATCGCCAAGCCAACTGGACATTCCACGAGTCGAAGGGAATCTGGGCGATGGTGATTCCAGACTGCGTCGGCCGTACGATGAGCCAGTTGACGAACTGGGCTCCCATTACGCCAAAAGCAATTGTCAATTGGTTAACTGAGACCAGGCGACCCCGCATGCTGGCGGGCGAAACTTCTGCGATGTAGAGTGGCGACAGGCACGATGCAATGCCTATGGCGACGCCGCCAAGTAACCTGCTGACGATAAAAACAGTGAAGGTAGGAGCCAAACCTGTCCCCAGCGATGTGAGAACAAATAGAAACCCTGAGACAAGCAAGAGCGGCTTGCGTCCGAATTTGTCGGTCAAAACGCCTGCGAAAGTAGCCCCAAGAAGGGCGCCGGCGAGCGCACTGCTCATCGCCCAGCCTATCTGCAAAGCGCTATTCAAGTGAAAATACTTCTCGTAGAAAGGCTCCGCGCCGCCGATGACGACCCAATCGTAACCGAACATCAGGCCACCAAGGGCAGCGGTCAGCGCAACGGCAAAGATGTAAGTTCGGTTGAACTTTTGATCCGGCTTCACACTACCAGCAACGATTGGAATTGATGCGTTCATTCGATGAATACCCTCTATTGCGACTCTCCCGGCCTCGGCGATTGGCAGACCCGCGACTTTTTTCCCTGGACTGATTCGGCTCGCGAGGCGCCTGCTGCCGGCCGATTTCGTCGCGACGTCAGAGAGTGCGTCGGCATGCCAGCATGGCGCGGACATTCTCTTGAGGCGTGCATGCGGGAAGCGCGCACCCGCTGTTGAGAATGAATCGGGGCGTGTCCGCGAAGATATCCAGGAGTTCTTCAGTTTTGCCTTTCACCATCTCGGGAGTGCCAAACGCCAGAACGGCAGTCGGGTCGATGTTGCCAACAAACGTGGCCCGATTTTTGCAGGCATCATGGGCCAGTTGGGCATTTGTTTTGAAATCGATTTCCAGTGCGTCCGCGCCGCTATCCAGCATAGGCCCCAGAATGCGATCTGTCTTGCCGCAGATGTGCAGAAGATAGGGCAGGCCAGCCCGGTGAGAGCAGTCGGCAACAATCTTTTCATACGGCAGTGCGTACGTGGCGTAAAGGCGCGGCGACAGCATGTCAGGCCCCGCTGGGCTATCTCCATTGGAGAGCATGTGCGCCCCCGTTGCCGCCATTAGCTGGATGAATTGGCAGGTGGCCTCTGTGCAATGCGACAAAAGCTGATGGACAAGTTCGTCGCTATCGCCGCTTGCTACCTCCATGAGCCACCGGTCAAGACCAAGCATCGCACCGGCCAGAGAAAACGGCGATTGATCGCAATTGCCGCGTATGCAAAGATCGTTTCCGTAGTCACGCACCAGGAGCGCTACAGCTTCAATCCAGATCTGGATTCTTCGATCGTTAGCGACTTCAGGCGGACCGAGGTCGCGCACCGCTTCAATCGAAGTGAGCGCGGCATGATGTGCACGGGCGGGACTGTCTTCAGGAAAGTCGACAGGAACGGCCATGGCGCCCGCGAGCGTTGCGGTGTCGACATCGACGAAAATGCAATCGAGGTCGTAGCGCTCGGCCGCAACACCTAAGCAGTGGGCGATTTTCCGGGGGTCTTCGCGGAACTCACGCATCGAGATGCCGTCTTCGCGCGCCGCCATCATAAAGTTATGCAGCATCGCAGGATTGCGGTCGGGCCAGGTTCCGTTCAGCGCCGCGGTGATTCTTTGCTTACCGTTCATCCTTGCAGCCTCGGCGGTTTGTGAGTTAGGCGACTCTTGTTGACCGCGAGCGTGATTTCGCCCGCTCCATCAGTTTTGCAGCGGTTTGGCCATGGGAAAGGTAACCCGGCGCAGGCGTGTGCCGCTTGCGCCGATGGGCAACAGGGTGACAGCCTCTGACGCACCATCCTTGAGAAACATCTTGCCTGAGAGAACTACGCTGGGGTTATCAAGCGGATAATCGGGATCGGAGTCAGAGCGTGATTCGGGCACAAAGCCGAATCCTGTGGCATCAGTACCGGGAGCCAACGCAAAATCGGTCTCCGCATCTTGGGTTCTGGTGACGTAATAGTCTTTGAACTCCGGGCGCGCGTAGGTCCTCACCGTTTGCATTTCGCTCTTCACCGGCAACACGTACAGAAGAGGACCATATTGAAGAGCGAACTCGTTATCGAGAGCTGGAACGACGCGGACCGCCTGCCCAAATCGGATAGAGATCGAATCTCCGGCCTTAAATTCCTTGCGCACCTGCCAGTAGCAATCGACGCGGCGAATGTCAGCACCGTGACACTCAATATGTGTTGCGTTTGACCATTCTGGCTCGCGGAGCCACAGGCAGAAACGAAGCGGCGTCTCGGGATGCAGCGTGATTTCCACATCGCCGGAATACGGGTAGTGAGTCCCTTCTTCGATTTCAATTGCAACCCCATTCAACCTCGTCTTGATTACGCATGGCCCGTAAAGCGTGGCGGCTAGAGCGGGCTCGGGACCTTCCGGCCGCATCCATGCGTTGCTGACGAAATAGGGCGCAACACGAGTGGAGTTGGGCACGCAGCAAACTGCAATCTGCTGGTGCGTAGGCGAGAATCGCTGCCTTTTACCTATCTCGTCGTGAACGGAGAGGCGGTTTTCTTCAGAGCAATACAGAATCGCAGACCCATCCGGCTCGCGGGAACCCTGCGCGGCATTGAACCAGAGATGTTCGGTAGCTTGGAAAAAGGCGGCGTCTCCTGTCTTTTGCCCAGCGTTGATCAGCGAGAATTGCCGCTCAAAAATCGCGCAATACTCGTAACCGACGTGCCATGGATGCGGCGGAGAGTCAACGCTTTCTTCGCTCACCAAAGCGCCGCTGGGCATCGCGAAGGCATTCATCGCCGCAATCGCGTTTACACCCATTTTCAGATAATCCGGATCGCCGGTCGCCTTCCAGAACCAGAAGGGCATGCGCATACTCTCTGCAACTGTGGGGCCGTGACCATCCGCATAGCAGCGCTGGAAATTCCGGCCATCAAGCGGCTGGCGGAAGAACTGCGCCATGTTTGTCCGCTCCCGATAAAGCCTGAGCGCAAACTCCAGATATTTTCTGTCACCGGTTTTGAAATAAAGCGGCTCCAGGATGTCGGTGTACATGGCGTCGTGTTGCGTGAGGTTAACGTTGTTCCGTGCTGCATACCCTGCTATCGTGCAGTCCACGGCGCGCTTCACCGCGGCGTACACTGGTTCGCTGGCAGTGGCCGCCGCATAAGCGAGCAGACCGCGAAAAAGGCAGGCTTGCGTCCATAGCTCGCCGTTGCCCCCGTACCGGAGTTCGGGAGAAAAGATGCCGATGTAACCATCGGCGTCCTGCGAAGCAAGAATATGCTGCACATATTCGTCTGCCCTGACCATCGCCTGTAAATCCTGGGTGAGGCAGGCGAGCATGATAAAGCCGCAGCGCCAGTTGCCTTCGCTCTCACCATTCCACCAGGAGTCTCCGGCGGCATTGCCGTTGTTCATTTTCCCCGGACGGTTGCGGCCGGAGGAGAAGATATCGCTCGATGCCTCATGGCATAGCTCATCCAGGCAGCCGGCAAAGCCCTTTTGCAGATCGCGGCGCATCTGGGCGAGAATCCATCCCCCGGGCTTGATGGCGCCGAATTCGAGTGGCGTGAATGCAGTTTGCGCATGGCCGGCCACCGGATCTGGAGACTCGGACGCTCGAGTGGAAACAGGTGACCTCGGATTCGAAACCGGCAGCCCCATTGCAGCGTCACCAGCCGATAACAGGACACCGCCTGTTGCCGCCGCGATAAGTTGGATTGAGTCTCGTCTGTTCACTTCTCTTGCCTCATCGGCGGCTGATGCGCCGTTCTGGAATGCCTGCTCGCGCGGGTCTGATCCCCGCCGCCGTTATTGCTTGAACAGCAGCGCCGTCATGCCGCCGTCGACGACGATCTCACTCCCGGTGATAAACCCGGCAGCGTCACTGCCGAGATAGGCCACCATCTCCCCGATGTCGCGGGGTGTTCCGAATCGTCCAATCGGGTGAAACTTCAGAAACTCGGTGCGCGCCCTCGCTGGATCGGGGCACGAGTCGAAATAATCCTGGAGCAAAGGAGTGTCGATGGTTCCGGGACTGATGGCGTTCACGCGCACTCCGCGGGGACCGCATTCGATGGCCAAAGCCCTGGTCAGCGCGAGAATGCCGGCCTTGGACGCCGCATAGGATGTGAAGCCTTCGACCGTGGCCCGCGCGTGCACAGAACAGATGTTCACGATGGATCCACGCCGCTCAGCCAGGAAAGGAAGCGCTGCTTTCGCACACAGGTATGCGCCTTTCAGATTAACTCCGAGCACGGTGTCCCAATCCTGGGGCGACAGTTCTTCAATTCGCTTGATGATCTGGCGGCCCGCACAGTTGACCAGCAGATCCAACCGGCCCCCGAAACGAATCGCCGCATCGACAGTGGCGACAGTTCCCTGCTCCGTGCCGATGTCGGCAACTGAAGCCTCTACCGCGTATCCCTTATCCGTCAGCAGTTGCTTCGACGCCTCGGCGGCGGCTCCCCGGATATCGTTGAGCACGACCAGAGCCCCTTCTTCCGCCAAGCATTCGGCGATTCCGCGGCCGATACCTGAGCCGGCCCCGGTGACGATTGCCACCTTTTGCTTGTATCTCATTTCTGTGTGCTTCAATTTCTGAGCCCTCCTATCGGGCGGTCCCCATGGGGATGATGATCACCGCGAGAACAATCAGTGCGAGCCCGCTTGAAAGCAGCGCTTTCGCCCTGGTCGGCGTGCCGTTCCACTCGCCTCGACTCAGGCCGCACATAACTCCGGCTCCCATCGACAAAGCCACCATAATCGGCCAGCCGATCGATACCCCATCGGTGCCGAGCCTGGCCGTGCCCACCGCATACAGATTGAAGCCGGAGATCCACAAGATGCCCATCACCAGCCCCCACAGCCAGTTCTTACCGCGACCGGCGCCGATCAACAGGCTGGTATTCTTGCGTCGACTCATCAGCCAGCAACAATAGAGGACGTTGATGATGCCGCCGAAGGTGAAGAAAATGAACCATACCGCATTGCCGGCAAAGGCTGTCGAAACGCCCTGCTGCCGCGCCGCCTGAATGGTACTGGCCCCGAACTTGAGGCCGAGATTTGGCAGGCAGGATAGAAAGCCCGAGGCACTGGCGATCATCAGCCCCGCAATAAATCGGGAACGGGACGCGTTTTCCTTTTTCGGCGCAGTTGACTCCCGCCAGGCACCGGCCAGCGAACACGCCGAAATTCCCACAATGGCAATTGCCAACCCCACTGCGATCAGCACCCTGCGGCCCGCGAACAGCTCCGGCCCATAGGTTGAAACCAGTGGAACGAATGTGCCCACGCTGGCATTGAGTCCCATGATGAGCGGATAGCCGAGAGTCAGTCCGAGCATATCCATACCCAGGCCGAACATCACCGCACCGACTCCCCAGGCGATGCCGAAACCGATCAGGATCAAAAGGTCGCGCGGCGGAACAGCGGCAAAGATAGCTGCGGGGTGAGGCACAAAAAGCAGGGTAAAAATCCAGTTAAAAACCAGCATGCCGGCCAACGAGAAGGCTAGCCAGATGTGCTCCCATTTCCATTGACGCATCCATGGCATGGGCAACATAAAAATGCCCTGAACCATGGCGGCAAGAACCACAAGACTGATTCCTGTAATCATGACTGTCCAACTTCCATATCATGGCCTCACCCGCAACCGCATTCAGGCGAATCAATCTGGTCCATGCCAATTTCAACGGCGCGCGCCTGTCAGGCGCATCCAGGTTGATGTTTAGAGCACGCCAGTCTCGCTGAATACGCTCTCGGCCGAAGCGCCTTCCTGCAACAGTTTTCTAGCGGTTTTCTCTTTCGTTGCCAAAGCCAGCGCCTGCGGCACTACAATCTCTTCCCACTCGCAGGGAAGCACCACTACTCCGTCGACATCGCCAAAGACGATATCTCCCGGTTGCACCCGAACTCCTTCGATTTCCAGCGGAAGGCGAAAGTCTACCACCTTGCCTCGACCCTTCTGATCCTGCCCATAGCTGCCGTAGCTGAAGACCGGGAAATCCATGGCAAGAATTCCCTGCGTATCGCGGGTATATCCAGCCAGCACCGCTCCCGCCGCTCCGCGCGCCCGCGCCGCCGTGCTCATCAACTCACCCCACAGCGCGTAGCGTGGCGACGCTCCCGCCGCTATATACACTTCGTTTTCCTTCAGTGAATCCAGCGCCTTCAGCATCAACCCGAATGGCGGGTCAGGAATGCCGTCAACATCGCTTTCCAGTACGGTCATCGCCCGTCCGCATACGATCATCTTCCGATCGAGAGGCCTGCACTGCGGCATCAGGAATTGTTGATGCAGGCCGTGCAGGTCGAGGATGTCGCCGATAATCGCCGTAGATAAGCGGGCCCGCATTTCCTCGAAAAGTCGTTGATCGGTTCTCGTGGTCATCTTTGCTCCGCGACCTACCCCTCACTTGTAGAATTCCGCCCGGCTACAACTATTTGCCTTGCTGCGGTTCAATTCGGAGCATCACAACTCCGTGAGCCGGAACCTGCGCTTCGTATCCCTTGGGGAAGGCTCCAAGATCGCGATGAGACCAGAGATCGCGCACCGCTGCGGGGCCATAGATGCCAAGGTCCTCCCATTGCACCTGCATTTTCGCCGTTTGGGCATTTCGATTGAAGAGCAGAACGGCCTGCGGTGAATGCTTTCCCTCGAGCGGCCGCGCCCAAACCTGAAGCCCAGGGTCATCCTGCAACACCATGGTTGCCGGTTGACCGAGTGGATCCTGGTCGACAGCAATTACGTCGCGATTTGTCAAAACCTGTTGCGTCTGCGCAGACATTTTGACCAATTCGTTTCCCGCCCAGAGCGGAGCGGCAGACATGGCCCAGAGACTGAACACGGATTGCTCTTCGGTTTCAGATATTCCTGGGACTCCAACTTCGAGCATGTCCGGATCGCTCCAGTGATTGCGTCCGCCGCTGGCTGCATGGAACGCATTCTGGTCAAAGTTGCGCAGGATGCGGTCCCAGTCAGCATGTCCCGGGTCGCCGACATCGCCCGTGCTCCGCCACGCATTGCTAAGACCCGGCGCCCAGGTCCATGCACGTTCGCGGCCCCAATTGCAGATGTAGAAAAGCATGGGCCGGCCAGTGTGTGCGATTGCATCGCGCATTCGCGTGTAGAGTTGCGCGGCCGTATAGCCCGCGGGCTTGTAGCAAAAGTCTTCTTCGATGAGGTCGATACCCCACGAGGCGAACAGTCGCGCATCTTGTTCCTCGTGTTGATAGCTGCCTTCGTATCCCGCGCATGTCTCAGGACCCAGATCGGTGTAGATTCCGGCTTTCAATCCCTTGCTGTGAATGTAGGCAACCAGAGCGGGAATGCCATTTGGGAATTTGCCGGGGTCGGGAAGAAGAGTTCCATCGGCAGCCCGATGGCCAGCGGGCACGATGCATTCCTGAATAATGAGATATTTGTATCCGTCATCCCGCATCCCGGTCGAAACCAGGCGATCAGCCATCGCTCGAATCGTTCCTTCATCGTATTTACAGCCCAGACTGTTCCAGTTTGCCCAGCCCATCGGTGGCGTCATCGCCAATTCCGATTCACCGGCACCAGCCTTTGCGGCTGCGGTAACCAATATGAAAGCCGTTGCGGCCAGCAGAATCGCTGCTAGGTTCGATCCACATCTCTTTCGGCCTGAATCGATCTTTCTTCTTATCATTAAACTTCTCGTTTTCCCGTACGATTCTTTCCGTACCAATCCGGGTCATACGTAAAATCCGAGGCGACGTTGCGTGACGCCCGGATGTTTTTCCAGCTCTTCTTCAACCAAGTCGAAACCCAGCCCCGGTTTATCGTTCAACTCAAAGAACCCGTTGCGCACCGGGAGCGGATTGTCCAGTACGGTGTCGCGCCATGGCACATCCGTGACCATGAACTCCTGCAGAAGGAAATTCGGAATCGAGGCCATCACATGAGCCGTGGCAATTGTCGAGATGGGACCGTTTGGATTGTGTGGAGCGATGGGCACATTGAAAGCCTCGCTCATGGTCGCGATCTTCTTCATCTCGCTAATGCCCCCGCAGCGCGTAATATCGGGCATCAGCATGTCGCTTGCCCGCTTCTCCAGAATGGGTCTCGCCATGAACCTGGAGTGCAGCCGCTCACCAACGCACACCGGAAGCGAAATCTTCTTTCGGATGTCGGCAATCGAGTCGGGAAATTCCGGACCGGCCGGCTCCTCGTACCATAGACAATTGATCCCGGCAGCGGCGATGCGCTGGGCCATCTCTACCGCAGTTGGTCCATTCAGCATGGCGTGGGTCTCAACGGCGATGGGAAAGTCTCTTCCGACCGCATTTTGCACGGCCACGAGCCTTTCAATCGCAAGCTGCTTCTGCTCTTCCGTCAAGCCCAGGTTGTCAGCCAGATTCTCGCCGTACCAGTAGTTGACGTGAGCGAAGGGATCCATCTTGCAGGCCGCGAATCCGCGCTCTCTCACGTCTACAGCCTGGCGGGCATACTCATCCGGAGTTCCCGTTCCCCCGAGAAACCAGTAATTCGCGTAGAGCTTGATGCATTTGCGATACGCTCCACCCAACAATTCGTATACAGGTAATCCGGCGCGCTTGCCGGCGATATCCCACAAGGCAATATCGAATGCGCTGATCGCGCTCAGGATCGGCCCTGCCTGGCCCACCCAGTTAAAGTCGCGATACAGCTTGGTCCACAGGAAGTCGATTCGTGTCGGGTCCTCGCCGATAAGCGTTTCTCCAACATGCCTGCAAGCCTCGTATACTGTCGGGCTCCCGGGCCAGTTGGTACCTTCGCCGATTCCGGTGATTCCCTGGTCGGTGTGGACCTTGACCAAAACCCAGTTGTACTTGATTCCTTCGACGAGCCAGCATTTGGCCTGCGTTATGCGCACTTCACACCGTTTCTTGGCAGATGCTCAGGTAGGACCAATTGTGAAATCAACCCGCATTCTGAGCCTTCTCCCGGTCGTCTGTCAACCGGGCTCGCACGTCCACTGAGGACATTCGCTGCCGGCCGGTCTGCTGGATTCCTATGCTTTATCCCGTATTTATGGTGGCAAGCTGCACTTTTCTGGTCTATTGTTGGTATCGTATTCTGCTTGCAAGCAATCTCAAAGAGGCGAATCCCGTGGTTAGCAGGAAGCGAGCCGGCAGGTCGGACCAATCCTCCGCCGAGAAAAAGAGGCGTGGTTCTGGCCCCACAAATGCCTTGTCTCTCCTGAAATCGTTCATCGAGCGTGGAAACTATGTGCCGGGCATGGTTTTGCCTACGGAACGGGCCCTGGCCCAAAAGCTCGGGGTGGGCAGGCCGGCCATTCGTGAAAGCATCAAAGCGCTCACCATTCTGGACGTGCTTGAAAGTCGCCGCGGAGACGGCACTTATCTCAAGTCGCTGGACGGAATTCGCGTGGGATGGCCGGCCACGATCGATTTCAGCGCCCGGGGATTTAATGCATTGGACCTGCTTGAAGTGCGCAAAATGATTGAGCCGAGAGCCGCCAAACTCGCCGCCTTACGCGCTACTGAGCCACACCTGCGGCGCATAGAGGCGCAGCGATTGAAAGTCCACAAGGCAAAAACCTGGGCAGACATCTCGGAGCACGATCTTCTGTTGCACACCGCCATTATCGATGCAGCGGGAAATCCGGTTTTAACCGCGCTGAATAGTGCCTTAACCCGGCTCCTTCGCCGCAGCCGCGAAATCAGCGGAGCGAGAGCGCCGGATCGCAATCGAATGATCGAGTCTCACTCCAGAATCGTGGATGCCATCCTGAAAGGAGAAGACGAGGAGGCCGAACAGGCGATGCTCGATCACCTTCATCAGGTTGGACTGGATCTGATTTCCGAACGCAAGCGGTAGCTGCGCCGCAGGCCGGCAATGCTTTGACGGATTCTTGGTATTGCGCATCAGTCTCTTACGGGGTTAATTGTGCCAGGCGAGACTTGAATGTTGGTTCCCGTGTACACGATGTAGTTTTCGAGTTGAATGGAGATGCTGTGAATCGGCGAACGTTTGTTGAAAGGCTCAGCGCATTTTATATTGCAGCAAACACGAATCTTCTTGGAAAAGCCTACCTGCTCAACGGCCAGCCATCCGGGGCTCAGTCCCCTGAAGAAAACATCATGCGAGGCCCCTTGCCGCTGCCTGCATCGACAGGTGACATTCGCAAGCCCATCGTCGGCCTTGCGGGCGAATGGCTGTTCAGCGACGATCCGCCAGCGGATTTCTGGGCGCCAGCCCTGGACACCTCTTCGTGGTCCCACGGGGCTATGCCCAATGAATTGGCGATGCTCGGCTTCCCGGTCACGCCGAATAGGGAGTATCCGCTGCGCGATACAATTCTCATCCCTGCAGAGTTCGAGAAGCAGCGCATCTTTCTCCGCTTTGACGGGGTGTATGGCTACGCCCGCGTCTGGATCGACGGTGTCTACGTTTGCGAACACTTTGGCGGCTTTACGTCATGGGACTGCGAGATTACCGCTCATGTGCAGCCCGGACAAAAGGCGGTTCTCGTAGTCGGAGTCACAGACCGCAGTGACGACATTTCGCAGGCCAGCTACTACGCTAAACACTCCATCGCGGGTATCCTTCGTGACGTGCGGCTGTTTGCCCTGCCGCGCAATTTTATTGGCGAGCTCTCCACGATGGCCTCGCTCGATGCACAGCACCGGGATGGCGCCCTGCGTATTTCGGCTGCGCTCAGTTCTGGAGAATTCAACTCGGCTGAGCTTAGATTCAGTCTGACTGAAGGGTCGGGAATCGAAATCCCGGTGCGGCCAAACACGGTTGCATTTGTACAGGGCAGTGCGTCTGCGACTGCGGAAGTCGCGGTCACTGCCCCGAAACACTGGGATGCGGAACATCCAAACCTGTATACGCTTGAGGCCAGCCTCTTCATCGACAAGAAAGAGGCGGAGACAATCCAGCGCAAGATTGGCTTCCGTTCCATCGCGTGCGCCGGCAATCAACTGCTGGTGAATGGGCGACCGGTCAAACTGCGCGGCGTCTGCCGTCATAGCATTCATCCCACATTCGGCAGGGCCGTGCCCGCGGAGTTCGACGAGCTGGATGCCGCGCTCTTCCGCGCCGCCAACGTTAACTTCGTTCGCACTTCGCATTACCCTCCCAGCGAGGAGTTCCTTGATGCGTGCGACCGGCACGGAATCTACGTTGAGGAAGAAACCGCGGTCTGCTGGTCGGCGGTGGAAGGCGGAACATCCTCCGATGCCGCATTCCGCAGCCGCTTCGTGAACCAGTTCAGAGAGATGATTGTGCGCGACCGCCATCATGCGTCCGTGCTCTTCTGGTCTCTGGGCAACGAGAGCCATTGGGGCGAGAATTTTGTCGCCGAACAGCGCTTCGCCACAGAATCCGACCCCAGCCGGCCTACCATCTTCAGTTTTCCTGACTCGGCGCCGCTTATGCCGCCGTTCGCAATCTACAGCAAGCACTATCCTGAAGTCGGCTCCGACCTGGACAGCAGCTCAATGCCGTTGTTGAACGACGAGTACGCCCACGTCTCGTGCTATAACCTCGACACGCTTCGTCTCGATCCGGGCGTCAGAGAATTCTGGGGAGAGAGCATTCGGCAATTCGGCGCAAAGTTCCTCTCCAGTGATGGCTGCCTGGGCGGTTCAATCTGGGGTGGAATCGATGAGGTTTTCCTCTTGCCCGATGGTCCCGTTGGCTATGGGCCTTGGGGCATTATTGACGGCTGGCGAAGGCAGAAACCGGAATACTGGCTCACAAAGAAGGCTTACTCTCCCATCCGCATTCAAGACTGCGCCCTTGAACTTCCGGAGCACGGAAATCACATCTCCATCCCCATCGGAAACGCGTTCGACCACACCAATCTCGAGGAAGTCGACATCCGCTGGTCGTCCGGCTCCGCTTCCGGCCGTCTCCAATCGATAGATATTCCTCCGCATCAGTCCGGTTCTCTCGAATTTCCTTCGCAGGCATGGAAACCGGGCGACGTCATCCAACTCGACTTTTATCTTCGTGACTCGTTGATCGATCAATTTCGACTGCCCATTAAACCGGCACGGCCACTGTTGCCCGTGCCTCAGGAATCGCCTGCCCCAACCCTGACAAGCAGTGGCGACAACCTGCTCATCGCCGGGTCTCACTTTGCCATTACGTTCAGTCAATCGACAGGACTGATCGACCAAGCTGTCTTCGACGGGCAAAAGATTTTGACCGGTGGCCCTTATGTGGACTTCGGCGCAGGTCCGCTCATTTCACACTGGCTGCTGAGAAACTGCGAGGCTACTGTCGATGGTGCAATCGTGCGTGTTGTAACGTCTGGAGAATGCAAGCTGGGCGAAGGCATCGAAAGCATTCCTGTCGAATTCGAGTGCATAATCGACGGTGCGGGACTTATCACAGTCCGCTATCGCATCCCAGGAGAAGATCACGGCAAAGCTTGCATCGGCGTCGCGTTTCTGCTGCCGCCGACTGTCGAAAAGCTGGCGTGGCGCCGCAAGGCGCTGTGGTCGGTCTATCCTGACGATCAAATTGGTCGCCCGCTGGGCATCGCTCTCAAACAAGTGAGCCATCCGCCGCAGAGTTACGGGACCAAGCCGGAATGGGCATGGTCACAGGATACGGACGATGTCTTCCTGTGGGGTAAGACCGCCTCGGCGCCGCATGCGTCGAACGACTTTCGCTCTCTCAAGGGAAATGTCTTTTACGCCGCTTGCATACTCGCCGGCAACCAAATTCGGGCGCGGGCTGAGGCAAACGCCGATCTCGCTGCCCGCGCTTCGGTTCAGCCAGACGGACAAGTTGCGTTTAGTCTCTACAACTACTGGTCCTACCCTGACCTTGGGTGGGGCAACTACACCGGGCCCGGCGCTGCGCCGGCCGGCACTACGCGCGAAGTGCGAATGCGATTGACCAACCTGCCTGAAGAACCATAGCCGAACCGAGTTCACAGCCCGCCAAATAGAGCAAAGGGACGCCGTGCACAGGAAGTATCTGTTGATTCGAGCTCCATCCTCCTTTGAGCATTATTTCTGCGCGTTCGTTGGTCCGCCCTGTGAGCCTGGCGTGACGTAGGAGTCGTACAACTTAGGCAACGCTTCCTGCAGCGCTTTTTGGTTCAGTTGCGCGTCGCCGCGATCGTAGATGCGGAAATTCGAACCCGCACTCTTGCTCAAATCAAATACAAAGCGCCCATCGTCTGTCACCTTGATACCGCAGCGAAGCAACTCATTCTTTAAACGCTGGTCGGATGGCCTCACGTCCGCCGCGGGAATGATCTCGTATGAGCCGTCCTGATGCCGCACAAGTGCGCGATTGCTCACCGCCATCCAGATTGCCGTCTCCCAAACATCGTACGACTTGGTGTATGCCGAGGCCGCAGCGGCGCTCTCGGCAGTTGAAAGCCCGGTATCCATCGAACTTAATATATCCATCCGCACTGCCCTGCTGAAGGTGAACCCGAGGTAGTTTCGAAGCTGCGGATCCATCTTCAGGACAAAGTCCAGGTTGGGCAGCAGCCAATACGAATTGTGCGGTGTGAGCGCGAAATCAGGATCCTGACGCTTGACATCGGGATCGGCTATTGCGGCTGCGCACGGATAAATCGCAATTGGCAAATTGGATTGTAAAAGCCGTGCCAGCGCCAGCGGATCAAGCCAGACATTCCATTCGATTCGCGGAATCGCTGTAAGGGGATTGGCTGCTTCGGGACTATCGACAGACAATGCATTTCCCGCTGAAATGTGGATTGCCGCAACCTTGGCGCGAAACAGGGCAGGATCGCGGTTGAACGCAACAGCGATCGCACGCAGCGAGCCAAAGGACACGATAGTGACCGGGACGGGACTCTCGCGAAGTGTTTTCAGCAGCAGCTTGACGCCCTGCTGCTGATACGCCGGAGCATCCAGCATCTTGTCATCGAGCGACCGCAGCCGCGTAAATGGGCCGGCGGCAAATGGAACATTGCGGCCGAAGATGTAATTTAGTTGCGCGACCGGAATAACGCCAATATCATGCGAACTGTTTCTGGCGTCGCTCCATACATCGAGAATGACGGCCCTGAGGTCGATCTCCGGCAAGGCATAAGCATTGACGAGATCGAAGTTGTCTCCCAGGTCGGTGGGCGGCTCATGCGGAAAGTAGAGATCGGTAACATCAATCACGGGCACGCGAACTCGATGCCGGTCTCTCGCGCCGGCAATCCCACCGTTCTGGCGCTGCTGTGCGCAACTGATTGCACCCGCAGCAATCAGCGCCGACAAGAGAACAATGATCGATTGTCTATTCTTCAAATGCGTCCCCCCTGGCGCTCAACATTTCACAGCAATGCCCAACGGAGCGGCTCTCCCGGACCGCCTTCGCCGGTCACCTTAATTGCTCCATTCGCTTCAAATGTTATCGCGCGTCTCTTGCCGTTAACTTCGACTGTGCTGAATCTCCGCGCTTCGTTTTCGGGCAGCTTCACCGTGATAACCCAATTCCCTTTCCGCGCAAACGGTGCGTACCAACCTTCGTAGCGATCCCGCTGCTTCACCAAACCAATCAATGGTGAGTCAAAGCGGTACGACTGAAGCGGGATCGCCGGCGCCAGTTCCACGCCTTCTGGAGTGAACTCGAATCCCAGCAGTTTCGGAATCATGTAAAGCGGCCATGCATGCGGATGCATGTTCATCACGGGAAAGTCTGTCCAGGAGAGATCGTCGTCGCAATAGACAGGCCCTTTCTCATGTCGCTGGCACAGCATGGCGTCGCTCAGCATGGTGCCGCCGGGATAATCGTTCAGAACAGAGTTATAGGTGTCAGGGCCGCTCCACGCTCCGTACCAGATATTGGGGTAGACCTCGGCATGCCTGGCGAAAGAGTTCTTCTTCCACTCGTCCCAGGCCATGTCGCCATTGACACGTGCCAGGGACCACACCAGCGTGCCATTCAATGACGGCCAGACTCCGCCGTCCTGAGAGGTTCCGATTCTGATTCCCATTTCCTCAGCCGTATGTGAGCCCCGGCTGATCTGAATGGCGCCGATCGGAGAAGGCTTACGGGTCATTTCGTCCAACGACCGCACAAGTTCGCGGGCCTGTTCAGGGCTTGCCGCTCCACCGATGATTGCCCATGGCTGCGCTTCGAGCCATATGCTGTCTTCGCCTACCCATCCGAGAGAAGGCCCGAGCCACGCTCTGCGGTACCAATGTCCCGTCCATTGGGCGCTTACGGCCTGGCGATGTTCCTGGCCGCGGCGGCGTGCATCCGCTGCAAGTTCCGCTGCCCCCTGCGCGTAGTCAAGCATCCTTGCATAATGCTCAAAGACGTAGCTCGCCATTGCGGAATTGAATGTGCTTTCTCCGGTGCGAAGATACTCGTCGTGGAATTTGGCGGGCACGTGTTCGCCGACCAGAGCGTCGGACCAGTCATCCTCAAGCATCCGCATAAGTCCGTGCTGGCCCACGCCAACGTCTTGAATCAGGTGGTTGTAGCAACGCGCGATGAGACTTCGAACCGACTCCTTTTTCGCCTCTGGCCCATGAACCGGGTAGGTCTGAATCTCTTCGCTTAAAAAGTCACTGTCCCGCGTAGCGAGCACATACTCGCTTGCCACCCACAAAACCCAAAGCGGCAGATCGCTTGCATTGTCCACTCCCCCCGGCATCAACATGCCGTAGCCCACAATTCCGTACGGAATTGACCCATCGTCACGCACTTCCTTGAGCGTGTAACGCAGGATTTCTTTCACGATGGAGGGATTGCTGAAAATGAATGGAAGAACGTGTTGCAGAGGATCCCGGGCCGCACCCTGAAACCCCATCAGATATTGATAGACGTGCCCTTGCGAAAGAATATGCTCGCCGAAAAAGCTGTCAAAGGTGAGATTGCCGCGGAGATAGTAGTAATCCCAGGTCAGCTCACGCGCCACCCATGGCTCTTCAGGAGCGGAGAAGCGCATTCCATCCTCTTTCCAGCGCTTGCTGGAATCAAGAAAATGCGATGACGGATTCTTTTCGTATTTCTCGAGCAGCGGGCGGGCTTCCACCCCATCGGTGAGATATCCATATAGGAAAAAGAGTGTACGGCTCTCTCCGGGCTCAAGTGTGAATGAACGTTCGAGCAGCAGGGCGGCTTCGGGGCCGTGTACGGCAAGGTCCCGGTCCAACTCGCGTGCGGCGCCGTCAGGGTTGCTTACTCCGCCTGCGCCAAAGAAGTTCTTCCCATTCCCCGAGAAACCGTCGCATGGGCCATCCAAACTGGCCAGGAAAGTTCCAGGCGGATTGAGATCTTCGAAGCTTGAGCCTCCAGGGCCAGGATCTCGAAGCCCGGGTGAGCCCGCCTGCACTTTCTTCCAGGCAACTTCATCTGTCTCCGACCGTCCCAGAAAATGCTTCTGTTCAAGCAGGCCTCTGTTTCCATCGAGGATTCCAATTTCGTGCGCGAATCTCTCGCCAAAATCACGCCGCAATTGCTGTGCCCCGCTCGTTTTTCCAGTTGCCCTGGCCTGCATATACGAGCGGTACGAGAACTGATAGGGCTGGCAACTCCAGTACTCGATCCATCGCAGGCTCGCCTTGCGATCGCTGCGGTTCACGATCTTAACTTGCGAGATCATTACCGGATCGTCACCGAAAGGCGCGAAGATGACCTGATCCACAGCGAATTGCCGGTTGTGGACTTGCTTGCGGAAGTAGCCGATTCCGAACGTGCGGTCCGGATTGCCCGGATAGTAGGTACTCAATACGGCGTTGCCATCAGTCAGAAAACCGATGCCACCGCCAAACTGGCCTCGTTCAGGACAATAGTCGTTCAGGAACTTCGGCGCACCTTCGTCCTGTCGAACCTGAACGTAACCGTAGTTCGATACCACCGCCACGAGACGATCGTTTCCAACTTGATGCAACTGGTCAGTCGGAGATCGAAAGGCTGGGTCGACAGGCGTTACTGCAGCAAGGTCCGCGGCCTGATTGCAAGTGTAATGAAAGGCGGGCAGGCCGAACTCGTCCGCAACCCACTCGCCGAAATGACCGCTTCCATAGGGCTTCGTCTGAGCGCCTTCAGTATCTGCCCAAGCTATCCCATTGGCGTTAAGCAAGCCTGGAACAACAGGCAAGCTCGAAACAAACATTCCCGCCGATCTTAGGAATTTCCTGCGGTCAAGCACGCCCGGCATTTCCTCTCTCTCGCCATTTCATCAGAATCGCGTGGGACGGAGATGGATGGCCTCAGCACAGACCTCTCATGTTGCCCAATTTGCAATCCGAACTGCATTGAGGCTTACGGCATCCGAGTTTCTCCATGATCGAGCTCGGCAAGTTGCAATTTCAATCTGTGTTCCAATGCGAGTGTTGTCGCGCGTACCTCATCATGACTTCGACTTTGCGATTGCGCCGGCCCGCATTTCAGGATGCGCCTGTTCGATCCACCTTGCCGAGGCAATCATACTGGCTGCTCCCGCCTGACGCACGGTTACCCATTCGGACTTGTTTCCAAACGGAGAGTGGGATTTATCGAATGTGCAGTTGACCGAATTCCAGCAAGGGCTCGAGACGTCGCCAGTTCCCTGTTCCTTAATAATCTCTCGTGCAGTGCGGATAATCACTCCACCATATTGCGCAGGGTTCAAAGGGACAACGTATTTCGTCCACCAGTAGCATCCAAAACCGTTCACGTTGGTATCGAAGAGATTCAACACCACCGTGCCCTCCCCGCTGGCTGCCTGCTCGGCATAGCCTTCTGGATAAACCCGGGTAAACGCGTCGGCGGCGCGAATGGCTCTTGCCCTGAAGTCTCTGAATTCAGGATTGACCTGGCTGACATCGCCGCCTGCCTTCTCGGCCTGCTCAAACATTGCGTATGCCGCGGTCATCATCATGTGGGGAGACGTGAACAGGTCATGCTGCAGCGTTGTACATTTGGAATCCGGTGGGGGCACCTTATCGCCTAAACCAAAATTGCATTCTTCTTCGAATAAGTCCTGAGCGACGCCGAATTCGGACCCCGTGATGTTAACCCGCCCTCGACCGGTGCTGTGGAGATAGTTCTCAACAAAGTTGGTGTACTTGGACGCGATCACCAGACAGTTGTTGGCCTTCTGCATATCCACGGTGCGCAGAGCATCGAACAAACCAAGCGCGCCAATGATCTGTGCCGCGGTGTAGATCGAATAGCGGTCCTGATGATCGTAGTACATCAATCCGCGGGAATTTCCTTGAAAGTCCACCGCCCACTGCTTGTCAAGATTGATCAGCGTTTCATATGCAATATCGAGAAATCCTTTTTTGCCGGCATGCTGATAGATCTGCAAATAAAGATTCACGACCCAGCCGGAATCATCGCACCAGATGCAGAAATGCGAAGGCGGCTTTCCAATCGCCTCGTGCTTCACTAAGTCCCAGCCGGGATAGGTCTGGCAAAGTGTCAGGTTGTCTTTGCCGCTATAGGTGTGTTCGACCCAGTCGGCAAAGTCTTTGACGACCTTCAGGTAGCTCTGTTGATGGGTGGCCTCGTAGTTGATGATGGCGCTTTGGATCGACTGGGTACCCTGCCAGCCGTTTTGGTCAGGAGTCAGTCCATTATCTTTTGGATTTCTCCAGAAATCCACGCCAGGCGGGTGACAGGTAGAGTTTGAAACCAGATACTCGAATACGCTGTCCGCGGCGGAATCGATCGAAATCGGCGCAGAGCCTTTTGGAGTTGGGGTGACGCCGGCAGTTGCTGCAGACGTTACGGCTCTGGTCAGCTTGGGCCCCTGCAGGAGGCAGCCGGCAGAAAGACACACAGCAGTTCGAAGGACATTCCGGCGTGATAATTCAGACATGATTCACCCCTGTATTATTGAATTGATAAAACTGTTAGGGTCATCATCCTTTCAGGATGGATTTAAAAGCGGCGCGTAGGAAAAGTGGCGGAGTGTTTATGAATACCGCTTTTCCAGATTCGAATTCTCAAAGAACAAATCTTTCTTTTTGGAAGGTGTGGGCAGGGTTTGGGCGGCTCGATTGCGCGCACGCTCCCTGCCGGCCGGACGCTGACCGTATTTCGCAGGTCACGATCTATTCATCTGCAAGTAAAGGACGGGCACATCTCTGCGCCCGTCCTAAGGTGAGAATGCCGCGAATCTAGAACTCAAACCGCGCAGCAACCTGGCCCACGCGGGATGAAACAGTCATTTGCGGCGCCCAAGAGACACCCGTTATGTAACCGAACGTCGAGTCGTTGGGGTTGGTATCTGGAGGATTGAAGTAATGGCGATTGAACGCGTCATAAAACTCTCCGCGCAGCTGGGCAGAATAGCGGCCTTCTTTCCCGATGCCGAAGTGTTTCAAGATGCTGATGTTCTCCGCTGCGGGAAACTGGTTGAAGCGCCAGTGGTCGAAGGTGCGAGGAGTGTTGCCAAAGAACGTGTCATTGTTGTAGTACCAACTTGCCTGTCTTTGGACGATAGATTGGTCGAATTCGGAATTGCCCGCAGCTGTGGAGTTGCTCGGGTCAAATTGCCTGTGGAAGTGGTTCTTGATGTTGTTGGCACTTGCTCCGGCGGCGAACTGGGCCCTTTGATTGCCCCCGTAATACCAATTCAAACCGTAAGGGGAGCCAATCGAGCCCATCGGCAAGCCGCTGCCGTAAGCGCCGTAGTAGCCGAGGCTCCAGCCACCCACGAAATAGTCCAGAATTGAAGAGTTGTTCAGCCATTGCTTTTTAGCGCCAAACGGCAAGTCGTAGGTCAAATATCCCTTCGCCAACTGCCTTTGATCATCGTTGACGGGCCACATCTGACCGTCGTTCGGACTCTGCCGATTTGAGCCCCATTGATTTGAGAAGTTGGTGGGCGTGCCCCAGCCAGACGACGAGCTATCTGATATGTACTTCGCGATCGAATAGCTCCAATCCACGAAGAGTCCGTGAGCATTACGGATCTTCAACTCAGCAACGACAGAGTTATAGTTGCTTGAAGCGGCATTAATGTTTGGATTGCCGGCAACCTCGAGCGGTTCGCCAACTGTTGCCATCTGAGGATAAGGTGAAATGGCCGCACGGGCCGGCCCGCTGAAACCGGTATAAGGAAACGACACCGTGGTCCCGCACTCGTTAGAGAGATTGGTGGCATCGGCGGCGCTGCCAATTGTCGAACCGGTCTTATCTGAGTAAACGCCCGGCGCGGTCTGGCACTTCAACAAAGCGTGGTACGCGCTCCATTGCGGCCAGCTCACGTCGTAGCCCTGTCCGAAGTCTTGCAGTCTTCTGCCGAACGTGCCCAGGTAACGCGTGTCGAGCACCATTCCTTTGCCCAGTTCGAATTGAACTCCGGCATAGAAGCTGTGGGTCATGCCCAACTTCAGGAAGTCTGGGGCGATATACATCGCTCTGGCGTCATCGCCGAAGCTGGTAGCAGTGCTGTTATGTGGCGGCTGGACCTGCGCCGGGTAAGGGTCATCCCACTGCAGAGCTGTCTGGCCCACAATGTTGCCTGCTGGATAAAGGTTTTCTGTCGCGGTGTTGAGTGGATCCTGGTTAGCCGGGCGGAAGTCGTCACCGCCGGAACTGAAGACGCCGAGCGGGACGAAGGTCAGAGCGTATGACGCTCTGGCCACGAGCCTATTCGTAAGCGAGTAGGCTGCGCCAAGATGTGGGCCAAACTGGTTGTACTGGATGTTCTTTTCGAAAGTCGTGCCGGAGCCGTCCGAGAAGACCCAGGCGCCTCCGTAAGGAGCCCAATTGGGATTGACGACACTGGGATCGAAGTTCTCCCACGCACCATTTGCCATGTGACCAGGCAACGGGAGTTCCCAACGCAGGCCCAGATTCAATGTGAGCTTAGGATTGACTTTGAAATCGTCCTGCGCGAAGAGGGACATGAATTTCTGGCGCGGCTCGTAGGTATTACCCCCATACCATGAGGACGACGATGTATTACCCAGCAGCATCTCAGCAAAAGCGCTTCCCACGTAGTTGCCAACCGCCGGATCAGTCGCGCCAAACGTAATGTTGCTGAAACTGTAAGTGTTGTTGACAATGGTGTAGTTTCCCGCGTTCATCTGCTGCGCGGTCCATTGCCATCCGAATTTGACAGCATGGCGGCCCTTCTGCCACAGCAGCGTATCGGCGTAGTTGTAGGCGTCGAAATTCATGAAGACGTTCCAGCTCTCGCCAAAACCTGAGAACCCTATGCCGTTGGTGCCGTTCATGCCGACTTGCGGGAAAGCTGTCTGATGCGTGGAAAAACCAAAGCTGTCGCCGTCAACGGTGTTGGTCGGCTGCTGTTGCGTCTTATCCAGATTCCATGCCACGGAGAAGGTGTTGATGAGTGTAGGCTTGATCGAGTAGTTGTCGACTATGCGGATCATCTTGTTGCCGTGATCGGCGTTTTCAAACCAGCCGCCCCAGGGGCCGCCGAGTTGCGTAGCGAAATTCATCGGGCTGTTGGATGCGTCGTCCTGCAAGTTAACTGATCCACTGATGTGATGCTGGTCAGAGAAATTGTGGTCGACCTTGACATCGATTCTCCGCTTCCAGAACTCGCCAGCGCCGCCCTGGTATGAAGGATAGTTGCCGTTGATGAGGCGATTTACTGGCTGCTGCTTCGCGTAATACTGGTTGTATATGCCGGCGATGGCTTGGCCGATCTTACTGACTTGCCCCACCGGGATTTGGTTGTTCGGGAAGGGATTTGCGCAAGCGTTCGCGGCGCCTGCAGGAGTTCTCCACGTCGTCGGATCGTAGATTTCTCCGTAGTTATAAGGACTGCCGGTGCAGGGGTTCGTTGTGCCTGCGATGGGGCCCGTTTGCGCTCCCATGGTGAGCAACGGGCTGAGGTCGTAGAAGCCACCAGCGGCATTTACCATTTGGGGCAGCGGAACGGTCATACCGGTCGGATTGAGCGCGAGGTTGCTTTGTTTGTAGTATTCAAAGTCGCCAAAGGCAAAGGTGTGATTCTTCCATATGGGTCCGCCTGCGCTGCCGCCAAAGTCGTTAAAGCGAAACTTCTGCCTGCTATTCGATGAGATGCAGGAAGAATCTCCCGCCGCGCACTGAGACTTCCAGTAGTTGTTGATCCATTGATTCGCGTTCAAGTCCTCGTTCTGGAGGTATTCGAAAGCCGAGCCATGAAGCTTGTTGGTGCCCGACTTGAGCACATAGACAACAGCTCCGCCGCCGGTCTGTGCCAGCTCAGCGTCGGTAACGTTGGTCTGGAGCTGCATCTCCTGGATGGCGTCCTGGCCAGGTGTCAGGGCCATTCCCTGGTTTCCCGCCGTGGCATTGGTGCCGTCGATGAAGATGGAGTTGGTGAAGGTTTCGCCGCCGGCGATCGATACCCAGTTTTGAGTTCCGGCGCTGCCGACACTGTAACTACCGTTGGTCAAAATGACGTTCGGAGCCGTGGCATACAGGAGTCTCTGCGCGTCTCGCCCGCCGTTGGCATTCAAGGGCAGGTCTTCAATCGCGGTTGGTTCCAAGGTCATCGATTCGTTGGCCGATTCCACTCCCAGGTCCGATGTCCCGATCACCGTGACGGTCTCCGACGTCGCGCCAACTGTCATAGCAATGTTGACCGTAATCACCTGGCCTGCAACTGGCAGGATCCCGGTACGCGTGTAGGTCTTGAAGCCCGACATGCGCACCTCGAGCACGTAGTTGCCCACCGGCAAACTTGGGATTGTGTAGACCCCCTCCTCATTTGACGGGCTGGACAGAATCGCCTTGGTGTCGATGTTTGTCACTATGACGGCAGCCCCGGGCAGCACTGCCCCTGCCGAATCTTTTACGGTTCCCGTAATAGTGGCACGATCGGACTGGGCATTCGCCAGAACTCCAATCGAAAGCAGGAGGAACAGCAAACTGCATAACCAGAAGCTGACTCTTCGCATCACTTGACCCTTTCTTAATCGTTCTTGTCGATTTGCGGACTTGAACTCGTTTTGATTTTCTCGTTTTCGGCTAGCGGCAGTAGATGATGATTGACACACCTGATTGACATTCAACGCGATTACTGACACTCTCCGGCCTTGAGCCCCAACAAACTTGTGTCCTATGGAATTCGAACGGAATGATGCCTAGAAGCCGAACCAATCCGCAGTGATGATGTTCACACTCGGCTTCTCCCAAAGAATTCCATTTTGTTCACGGTCCCCGGATTGCCTCCGCGAGGCAGTCTTTCCATTCGCTTTCATTGAAGAAGGTCCCGACTGAATCCAGCCTGGGCCTTCCCAGAACATGGCGCAGGCCCCAAGCCGCTATCGCCTGAACGGGGAATCGAGAGCATTCCGCATGAGGCTTTGTTGCGCGAATTTGTGAGCCTTGTCACCTTCATTTTGATTTACCGCTGATCACGCGCATGAACGGCGCCAAACGCATCGCAATATCCGATTTCCGCCTTGCTTCGGGTACCACTGCCGCGTATTCTGATTAGCGCTTAGGAGAATGGAGTAGAAAAGCGACTGTGTGAAGTTCCATGAATGTCTAATGGAGTTAATGGAGACATCTGGAAACAGGTTACGGATGCTAAACAGCCGATATATGAGGAAGATGCATCGAATGTGACCGATATGTTAAGTGCCTATCGCAAGCGAAGTGAAAACGATGTCATCGATCCGCAGGTTTACCTCGCTGAGATCGAGCGGCTGATACGGAGTCCTCATCTCTCGGGAAGCGAGGCGCTTTGTAAGCTTCTTCAATTCCTCGCGCAGCACACACTGAATTCTCCGGAAGACCATCTGAAAGAGTACGAAATTGCTACGCAGGTCTTCGGCCGCCCGTCTGATTTCGATCCACAGGCCGACTCCGGGGTCAGGGTTCAAGTTGGTCGACTGCGGACAAAGCTTGCGGAATACTATCAATCGGAAGGCGCAAACGACCCCATTCAAGTTGAGGTGCCTAAAGGCAGCTACTCGCTTTCTTTTCGGCAACGGGTTTTTCCGGCAACCCTGGATTCACCTGGGAATGGCGAGTCGGCGCCTGCTGCGAAATCGGCAAAGACTGGCCCGCCTCTCTTACTGCTTTTAAGCGCGACCGCCCTCATTTCCGTTCTCGCCACAACCGGCGTTCTGTTGGCTGTCTTTCATCGAGCGCCTAGACCACCTGACCCGTTGGGCAATCAAACGGCGCAAACTGCATCTCCAAGCCTTCGAACTTTCTGGAAGCCATTCCTTCAGGACCCGGATGTTCCCTTCGTCATTTTCAGCAACCCGCGATTCGTTGGGAGCCCGGTTACAGGGATGCGCTATTACGATGCATCAAAGGATTCTCTCGATCGAGTTACGCAACGCTACACCGCATTCGGCGAAGTGATGGGTGTGAAGGAGTTGGATGGTCTGTTCCTGCGGCAGGGACGGCAGATTCAAGTCAAGAGAGGGGGGTTATTCACACTTGACGATGCCCGCAAGAACAACCTGATTTTCGTGGGTTCGCCGACGGAGAATCTTACGCTGGGCGAAATTCCCTATAACTCTGGTTTTGTCTTCAAGCGGCTGCAAGTCGGACGGGACAACTGGGTGCAGGGAGTGGTCGATTTGCAACCTCGCCTCGGAGAGAACAGCGAATACCTTCCCTCTGAGGAATCACGCCCGATGGATGTGGATTATGCTGTAGTCACTTTGGCGCACGGCCTTGACCGTACCCGATGGATCCTCATTCTTGCAGGGGGATCGACCGTGGGCACTCAGGCGGCAGTTGACTATGCGTGCGATCCCGACTCAGTCAAGGATCTACTTCATCGACTCAATATCCAGCCTGATTCCGACATAAAACCCTTTGAAGCATTGCTTCGAGTCAAAGTGGCAAACGATGTCCCACTTGCTTCTGAATTAGTAAAATTCCGAATTACTGAATGATTGGCACAGATCCACCGTTTCCGCGCCGGAGGATCACTTCGCTGCAGCGAATCGTCTACGATGTCCGGGGAAACATTGAAATGCCGAACTTGGTGCAGCCGTACGGCACCAGCCCAATTCTGGCGGGTGTGCCGGTCATGAATCCTTCCGGCAATGGCTGTAATTCAGTGGGCTTCCACGGCACGTCCCGTGCATTGACCGAAAGCTTAATCGGGCTTGAGAGGGTCCACTTCCATTCGTCGAACGAGAACCCTGCCACTCGAGACACCTCTGCTTCGCCAGGACCGGGCCGGCTACTCTTGATGTCTAATGCATAGTTGGACTTGATGCCCGGCTCTTCTTGATTCGGCGACTGCTGCGTTATGGAAAACGAGAACAACAGTGGCCCGTAAAAAATGGACGCATAAGGATTGTGAATTTCCCTAATTTGCGAGATGGCGCGACTCTTCTTGAAGTATGGAATGTCTGGATATGGCGTCTCGTATCCTTTCACGACGCGAACCCCCATGTGAAAACGAATCTGCACTACATCGCCGGGATTCCATGCGCGCGTTATCGTTTCAAACTGGCGGAGTGGCGTATTCGTTCGCCATGGCGTGCCGTTCACCAGAATCTCCACTAGCTCGGCCCATGCAGGGATACGCAGATGAAGCGGGAAACGCGCTTCGCGTTCGGGCCTCACGGTCATTTCGATCGTCTCTTCAAATGGATAGGCCGTTGCGGTGTCGATACTCACCCGCACGTTACCGTTCACCTTCGTGGTTACACGTGAAGGACCGTAGAGCGTGGCTGCCAGGCCGCCATCCTGCGTCTTCATCCACATGTGCATCACATAATTCGGAATGATCCGATTCAAATTGCCGACGCAACAGAGCACCGGATCGCCGATTTCAGTGAACTGGTAAGAACCTTTACCGGGGTTCGCGGGCTCCTCGCCGGGAAGCGTGCTGCTGAACCGGTTGGGCCGCTGATAATACGACATGGTCTTGAAGTCGCTGCTCACCGGCGCCGGACCTGCGTTCAGAAAAACCTGTTCCACCCGATCGAGATATCCAGACTCTCCTGTGACCCTGGCAAGCCAAAGATTGGTCCAGATAGAAGCGGATACGTCGCATGTTTCCACGGCACGCGTTGAACCGATTCCCGCCTGATATTCTTCGCCGGAACTAACGCCCATGGGCAGAAGGCTCCAGGTATCGTTCCAACGCAGTCCTGCGACTGTGGCGCTCAGATCGCGGGCCGCGGCGGTCCACGGATAGAGAAGAGCCGGAGTTCGAAGGTGTTCGTAAAAGATAACGTTGTGCCCGAATTGAAAGTTGCCATCGGCCCAGGCATTTGCGGTTTGCCGGTATGAGGGTCTGCGCGCGAAGCCGAGAATGTTTTCGAGGATCTGCGGATCGCGGCTGATCCTGCAGGTCTCCGCCATGGCATCGAGATTCACTGCACCACAAACACTCTCAAATGTCGGCGGAAGATCATCGAGTGGGTAGGTCCTGTAGACCTTCACGAGTGCTTCAAGGATTTTGGGGTCTCCCGATCCGAGGTGATAAGCGACGAGTGCCCTGCCCATGTGGGAGTGAGCCCAGCTATTGAAAGGATCCTTAACGGCCGACACCGGACGCCAGTAGATGAACGAATCTCCGCCCTGCAGAACACCGTTGACTACGCGATCCAGGCGCTCCGAGACTTTCTTGATGAGTGTTTGATCGCCGAGCATGTAGCCGAGCCGAACGGCTCCGTCGAGCCAGTAACTGGATTGTTCGAGCGGCCAACCGGTACCATCTGGATTGGCGCCGAGGGCGGAGAAGCCATATCCTCGCCAAGCTTCGTGAAAGGTGGCACAGTACTCATCCAGATGGCCAGAGATGCCGGCGGCGGCAGCCGCAGCCCATGAACGCAACCAGCCGCGCGGTACCACCGCGCCCGGAGGCAGAGCCGCGAACGCGAGCTGCCCCAAGGAAGGTTTGATTCCATTGGTCGCGGGCCGAGCAGTGGAATTGGCCTCTTCACGGCCATAAGAACAGCTTGCTGCGCCAATCAAAAAACCACCGCCGACGGCGGATGAGGTCCTGAGAAATTCACGACGCGTTGTTGGTTTCAACATTCCTGTTTTGTTCCTTACTCCGACGGCTCAAGCAGCACTGAAGTTGCCTGGGAAGGGTCTATATGGAGTGCATGATCTTGATCACTCATTGAGCGTGACGACCACGCGTCCTTCCAGAGCGTGATACCCCATTCTGGCGGAATCTCGAGATTGGCATGACGGGTCAAATCGGCATCGTCACGCAAACCCTCTTCCAGGTTGCCGGCCAGAATGCGGAACTGTCCGGATCGAGTGCGCCAGGCTGCGATATTCATGGTCTGATTCAAATCGATCTCTCTCGCATGCAAGCACGCCTGGCTCTTTAGCATTTCGTTCATGACGCCTGCGGCGAGCGCATACGGAGTACCAGTGTTAGCCCAAATCAAGGAGAGCGGTTTTCCTTCCATCGAGCGCATATCCGGCGGATTCCACACCATGACTCTTTTTCCCCCATCGGTGTTGAGCGTCATTTCAGGAGTTCCACCTGCTTCGTAAACCACGCGCGCCGATTGCTGCGCCTCGATGTGTTGTGGATAACAGAACGAGTTGAATGAAATTTCTGATCCTGTTGCAAAGTCCGGCGCGCGATTGGTTGCACGGCACGTATCGACCTTGGCGTGCGTGGCGCCAAAATCACCACGAAGGCCCGCGAGTGCTGCAAGTTGCGGATCAATGCCGCCAGCCGCGCTTCCCAGAATCGCAATCGGCTGACCCATCCGGATCAGTTTGGTGATCTCCGCCAAAACCGGCGACGGCAGGTTAACCGGCGTCTGCAACACAAAGAGATCGGAGCGGACTTGCGGGAGCCATTCGATTCGTGTCGACGAAAGAATCGGGACCGGCCATTTAATCAATGAACCCGCCTGCTCATCGATCCACTCATTGATTTGGGAATCGGCGGAAGCGTGTTCGGCCTGCCACTGCATCGCGTCACGATTGTAGACAAGTGTTGGTCCCAGTACATCAATGGTCTGTCGAGCATCGGCAACAGCGGCGTTTATGTTGGTGGCGAGGAAGTGGACATCGCTCTCGCTGAGCAGGCGCTCGCCCTGGTTTGCCCAGGAGATGTAGGTTCCCGCGGGGAATTTGAGGCCGCGTGGAGTTTTGACAGCGGCGTGCGAGTAGGCCCAGATACCCCAGCGCAGCTTCTCGGGTGCGGTGTGGATCACGTCCCAACTTTCCCAGGCGTCAAAGGTCTCGACCAGCGGGTAGTGGCGCACCTTGGTCTTGGCTAGTATGGCGGCGTGAGTGAGCATGTACGCGAGCTGGTAGGTCCATCCCTTGGTGGGGGCGTTCCAGAAGGCATGGTCGCGAACGCCGACCTCGTTCCATGCACCGGCCCAAGTCTGATCGACCCAGATGTCGAGGAAGCCCTGGGCGGCGATGGCTTCCAAATCGAGTCCATTGGAGCGCCAGTCGGCGATGGCGCTGGCGGCGTTCGAATACATCATTACCAATGCCGCGGGGTTGGCGAGTTTGGCTTCGCGCACCAGAGCGGCTACATCGGCAGTGGCCTTGCGGATGAGGTCGGGATTGGGAGCAAGGGATCCCCATGGCCCCCCGCGCCGGTAAGGCACCGGCATGCCGAATGAGTCGCGGAGCATGATGGCGTCAAGGCCCACCTCGCGAGACAGGCTGCCCCACTGAGCAGCGTAGGCGCGGTGGACGGGCATGCCTTCCGGGATGCCACCGGGCAGACCGCCGAGCGGAGCGGCATCAGCATGCAACAGCGCGCCGGGATCGAAGTAGGGGCCAGCATCGAAGCTGGAGCCCTCAGGAAGTGCGGGCTTGGTGAATGCTTCTGGATGGCGCTTTACCCAGGCGGCCTGCTCGCCGTAGGCGTTGGTCCACGCGTAGTTGAGAATGCCTACCTTGAAGCCGGAAACGCCGGCGCGCGCGCCCTCGGCCCTGAGTGCCGCGGCCAGATGTTTCACGTCGCCATAAGTCCACGGATCGTAGCCGCGGCGCTTGACCATGACAGGGCTGGCGAAACGCGCTTCGGCAAGCTTCTGGCGTTCGGCGGTCGTGCCCGTAAGCATTTGGTGTTCGTCAACCCACTCGCTCTCTCCGCTCCCCGTCGGCAGGGAGATGCGCTGGTCGAGATTGCCGGACCATTCCATGACAGGGCCGACAGTCCAGCCGATGTTGAGAATGACGCCACGATAGCCACAGAGATCGGCAAACATCGGCTGGAAGCGACGCCAGAACTCCGCGACGCTGGCGGCCTGATCGCGCTGCTTGAACCAGTAGAGATCGATCTCAAGCCAGCGGTCGGCCTTGAGGCACGGTGGGGCGGGAGCGACAGCATGCGCAGCCGGTAAAAGTGCGAATAGAAGCATGACCGGCAGAATCAGGGCAGTAAGAGCGTGTGAAAAACTTGACAGCTTAGAACGTGCCTGGGTCATGATTCGACCTTTCTACCGGACTTGCCTTTGAGTTACCGAAGAGCAATGTTCGAAGCTCGACCGGCCGGGATGCGAACCGCGGTAAAAGCTCCGAAACGATCATTGCCTGCGGCGTAAGCAGCGCTCGACTCGCCCTCACGAAGCTGGACCACCCGCGGAAGCTTGCTGCCATTGACAGTGACGGCCGAAGCACGAATGCCGTGGACACGCACAACAAAGGTGCGGAGCGCCGGCTGGTAAGCTCCCCGCGGAGCTTCGATGCGAATCTGCGCGCCGCCTCTCACTTCAACTGCGGTGATTGGCTGCCGGTAGTATGCGCCCTTTTCGTATGCGTAGGTGTTGCCATCGTCATCGTAGTACATGAAGGTAGCCGGCCGTGGACCGGTGAATACATCGAGTGTGACTTCGGTTGCGGGTTTCTGGTCAACGTAGTCCTGTGCTGGCTGCGACGCCACGATCGAGCCCTGCTTCACAAAGAGGGGAATGTCTTTCCACGTTTTCGGATCGACAGTGTAGCGGATGACCTTGCCGCCGTCGATGCGGGTGCCGCGAAAGTAGTCGTACCAGGTGCCGGCGGGGAGATAGACAGAGTGTTCCGACTCGCCCTGCTGGACAACGGGCGAGACCAGGAATGCGTCGCCGAACATCCATGAGTCGGCAGTGTTGGCGACATGAGGATCGTCAGGATAAGCCCAGAAGAGCGGGCGCACGATGCCGACGCCGGTCTCAGTGGCGACGCGCTCGCATGAATAGATGTAGGGCAGAAGTTCATAGCGCAGGCGCAGAGCAGCGGTGGCGGCGGCTTCGGCGACGGGTCCGTAAACCCAGGGCTGGCGCTTCTCCTCGTTGTCGCCGTGCACGCGGGTGATGGGAACGAATGCGGCGAACTCGACCCAGCGCGCGTAGTTTTCCGGGACTGGGTGGCCGGAGAAACCGCCGGTGTCCATGCTCCAGTGAGGTTCTCCCGTGTCGATGGTGGCGAGCATGCGTTCGCGCTGATGCGCCATGCTTCCAAAGCCAGTCTGAATATCGCCGGACCATTCGGCGTAGCTATAGCGTTGCGCGCCGAGGTAGAAATTACGGTTGATGGACCATTCGCGGAGATTGGAGTTGCCTCGCTGGCCTTCATAGAGAGATCTGCCCATATTGAGGAACTGGAAATTGTTGGCGTAATCAGCTTCGTCGTTCCACCAGGCTGCGATGCCGGTGTCGAAGGCGGGCTCAAGATGCTGCCAGAACCAGGCGCGTGCCGCGGCCTTGGAGAAATCGATGCTGCGCGCCGGCTGGGGAAGGAGTAAGTCGTTGCCGGGATGGTCCTCGGGGTACCAGAAGTCATGCGCTTGTGCATAAGAGGCCGCTTCGTGCATTTCTGTGGTGCTTCCCTTTTTGTAGAGCAGGACGCGGGGCTTGAGGATTCCGGCGAGGTGAATTCCCTGTTCACGCATCTGCATGCCGAAGACTCCACTGGCTCCATCGGGGAACTTGCCGGGCGCGGCGTTCTCGGGCGAAGATGTGCTGTTCCAGCGCCACTCGCCGTAATTGTCTTCGCCCCAGGCCTTCCAGTCGTAGTCCATGATGAAGACGTCGATGGGGATGTGCTTCTGGCGGTAGGTGGCGATGATCTGTTTAATCTCGGATTCGGTCGATCCCCATTGGCTGTTCATGAAGCCGAGGGTCCACTTGGGGGGCATGGGCGGGTGACCGGTAAGGTCAGCGAGTGCCTGGACAACCTGTAGAGGACGGCCAGCCATGACGAAGTACTCCATGTCGTCGCGTGAATCGCCCCAGAAGCGGACCTCGTCATCGCGCGCGTCGAAGCCGCCTCCGTCGGAATCGATGAGGACACCGAAGCGGGTGGTGAAGAACCATGGGGCGCCGGACTCGCCCTGCTGTCCCGCGGCAACTGTCGAGCCGTTGTTGCGCAGGAGCGCGCCGCCATTGTCGTGCATGGCAAGTCCGCTCATGCCGTAGATGCTTTCGCCGGCGCGCTGGTAGAGTTCGATGGCGTGCCAGCCGGCCTGGGCAAAGGGGTCGACCTGCTCGACAAGTTGGTTTTGCAAATTGTCGAAAACTGCAATGCGGAGGGGTGGCCCGCAATGAACGACAACTCTGATGCCGGAGGCCGAAAGCCGGGCAGAATCCTGCTCAAAGTTGAGAGAGGCCTGAAGACCCTGTGAGGCCTCGAGCGCCGGGTCCAGAACCAGGGTACGGGGGCTGCTTTTTCCGCCCGGGCGCACGTCGATGCGCAAAATATTGGCCCTGATCGGCTCGATTTCTACGGTGCCCGCGGCAGTTGTGACGGCGAGGATATTGCCGGGGCGTTGTTCAAGATGACAGTCTTGCGACCAGGCAGAGGCAACCGGGCCGGCCGCGCAGAAAATTAAAAGCGCGGCACCGGCGCCAATGCGACTGAGGCTGCTGCTGGTGAGGTTCATGCGAATTTGCGTCCTTTTCCCGTGGGTTGTATGCGATTGAGTCATGCCCAGTGGGCCACGCCGCCTGTGAACCTTGAAGTGAGGCCGGGCACAGATGCGGCACATGGCTGCACAAGGCCAGCCAGGTCTCTGTGGCTGCGGCTGAGAAATAGAAGGTCCTGGCAATCTGCTCAAGACTAACCGTGCGCCGCAACGCCGACAAGTTTCCGTAATGTATCAGGCGGTTTACTCAACGTAAAGCAGCGAAGCAGCGTGTTTTGTACAGGATGACTCGCTATCGCGGCGATGTTACATGGTATGGGAGCGGGAGGTGAGGGCAGGTTTAACAGAAAGTGAGAGCGCCTATGCGCTAAATCGGCGAGCGTGTGTGTGAGGCTGGCCAGTTCTGGAATTCACGTTGCTGCAGCGGAAGTCACGATGGTAAGTCAGAGTTCATGTGACGCGCGTCCTATGCTCATGATCTTCAAAGAGACTTAACATCTTTAACGTAGGTTGATACCCACTTAAACATTGCGGGGACTTCACGCCTCTTCGTCGCGCCAGTTATATTCCCGGGCGAATTCAGATGGATCTCAATTCGACGTTGAAAAGTTCGTAGTGCGCCTGGCGCTGTTACTAGCCGATGAGGCCGCGCGCTGGGTATGGTGATACGCCCGCGAGCAAAACGAAAGACGAGGACGAGAAAAATGGGTTTGACGGAGTTTACGCGAAGGGGATTCATTGCAGGCGGGATTTGCAGCACGGCGTGGAGCACACTGAGCCGCGCGGCAACGAGGTACAACCCGGCGGATGCGCTGGCTGGCGATGGAAAGGCGCATGACAACCTCGGGGCCAGAGCGGCGATCGAGAACGCAGCGCCGGAGTGGATCAAGGACCTGGTGATCTACGAGATTGCAACCAAGGGGTTCACATCGCCCTCGGGCGCGGCGACGGGGAATTTCAATAGCCTGCGAGCAAAGCTCCCTTATCTGCATGAGTTGGGTGTGACCGGCATTTGGCTCACGGGCCACAACCTCTGCGATGCGCGCCATTTCTACAACATCTGGACCCAGTATGCCGTGATCGATCCGGAAAGGCTCGATCCCACATTGGGCAACGAGGTTGAATTCAAACAGATGGTAGACGAGGCCCATCGCAACGGCATCAGGATCTTCCTGGATACTGTGACGCACGGGTTGATGGAATCGAGCCCGGTGGTGCGGCAGCATCCCGAGTGGTTCCGCGGCAGCAGTTGGGGGATGGCAGATTTCGACTGGGTGGGTGGACATCCCGATCTCGACGACTGGTGGGTTAAGCTGCACACCGGCATCGTCACCCGTTACGGCATCGATGGATTTCGGCTGGACGTGGATATCTACCGGCCGGACCTGTGGGCGAGGATCAGACGGAATGCGGCTGCGCAGGGACACCCTGTGGTCATTTTCGAGGAAGTGAATTCAGCGATCGAGGGTGTGACCGACTTTACCCAGAAAGGATTTCTGGTTCCATCGGCTGCGGAGCCGGACTTCCGCCAGGGTAAGGAGGCGCGCGTCGACTTTGGCAACGACGTCGCGGGGGTCTATGCCCGACGGTTCGGCGAGATGGGTGACTACCAAGTCGAGGTGCAATACGGCGACGACGGCAGTACCGTTGCGGGACGGGTCAAAGAGCCGGGCAAACTGAAGGTGCGACTGATCGGATTGCGCGAGGATGTGGTGCCGCGCCGGTTCCTTGAGAGGGAGCCAATGCCGGACGGGATTCCCGATGTCGAGCTTGTTGTGGAGAATGTGGAAAAGCTGCCGATTGAAAATATCACGGTGCGCGATGAGATGGGGCAGACATGGGCGCTTCATCCCTACGGAGAGACGCGGCAGATTGGACTCACGGAAGAAAGTGCGCCGGCTGGAGCAGGCACAATAACGCTGCATCTGCACGTGGCCACGCTGGCGGCAGGCTACTCCTCTGCGTTGTTAAGTTGCCACGACAACGGCTGGGAGGGATTTCCCATAAACGCCAACCCGTTTACTGCCCAAGGCAGCCGCGCGCGATTCGGTTATTCCTGCCTGTTCACGCCGGCGATTCCCATTTTCTTTTCCGGTGAGGAGTTCGATGCGACCTTCCGGGCATTGCCGGGGCTGTCGCCGCACCTTTATGGCGGCGCTGAGAGCGGCAAAGGACGATGGCTTTACGGCGCGCAGCTTGACTGGGAGGAAGCGGAGCGCGAGCCTCACCGGTCCACGCTGAAAGACGTGAGATCGATGATTGCGCTGCGCTCGAAGGAAAAGGATGTACTTGCGGTGTCGTTGGACCGGGCCAGGCCGAACCTGTGCACGGTGAGCTACAAATGCGACTCGGCCATTCCTGTCCCCTACATGCGCTGGGCATCGGGGAAAGCGATTCTGGTTGTGGCGAACCGAAGTGCAAGCGAAGATGCGCATGTAGTGCTTACGGTACCCTTGAAGACCGCAGGATTGGAGGGCCGCGGCCGCTACAAGGTTACGCCGCTGTGGCCACGCGGAGATGCAATGGTAAGGACGGAGGCTGAGCTGGAAGCTTTTGCGTGCGTCATCCGGAAAGACCGGAGTCCCGGTGGAGGTTTAGCAGTTTTCTCCATCGAGCCAGCGTGAGCGCTTGTTGATCGGTTGCTTCCCTTCAAGACCGACTTGCTCCCGCAGGCTGCACGGCCGGCAGGTGCGAATGCGCGAAATCTCGCAGTGCAAACATATTGGCAACTGGAGTGTCGCGGGGAACCTCGCAGCCAGCGGCGATGATGTACCGTTCACCGGCATCTTCCCGACACTTTGAAACACATGCAATCACATCTTCAACTGAACCATTTCTCAATACCTCTACTGTCGCAATGTTTCCCAGAATTACCTGCTCCGGCATTTTCACTCGCGCCTCAGCGAGCGGGACAATCGAGTCCACATCCGTGATGTCGTAGCCAAGCTCGCCTCTCGCTTTCAAGATCCTCTTGGTGTTCCCGCACATGTGAGAGCGCGTGCGAAGACCCATAGCTTTTAATCCATCGACGAGCCTTTTTTGCGAGGGAACGATGAATTCAGAAAAGATGACGGGGCCCACTAAAGATGCTGCGGGATCGCCGACTCCCATCAACTCTACTCCGGCATCCATCTGCGCCTTGGCAAAGCACAACTCCATCTCCACCACGAATTCGAGAAGATCGCGAACAAATTCGGGATCGTCGGTAAAGTCAAGCATCAGCCGATTAATGCCGCGAAGATTGGCGGCCTGACCGCAGGGACCTTCGATCCAGCCTTCGACAATCCTCTCTCCGGCAACACGTTCCTTTAATATTGCGGCGGCTTTTACCCGGTCATGCATGCGGCCGCCGCCCAGGGGATCGGGGATCTTCAGTTTGGGGAGGACCGACTTATCCGCAAGCAAGGCCTCGGATTCGTTGAATGCCGGCGGTTGGTCGTCGAAATATCGAATTGCAGCTCCAAGATCGGCGGCTTCGCGGGCCGGATCTGAGATGCACGATACCTGGTCGATGTCGAAACGTTCCGCGGTGCAAAGTTGGGCTTCAGCCATCAGCTGGTAATCTCGCACATAGTCGCCGTATTTTACGCCGATCTGATCCGCGGCAAACATCATTGTGATAGGCATGAAAGGAATGCGATCCACTGGACGATGATCCATCATCGCCAAAATCCGCTCGCGGCTATTCATATATCTCTCTCGCGTTCTGGGAGGCGCTTGCCTCGCGGTCCCCTGCTAACAAAATCCGCATGTCCGCCAGAACAATTGTTCTGCGGTCACGGTCAGCGAAACCCTTCTTCATCATCAATAGTCTGCCTGACAACTTTCTTGAAAACCGGTCCGTTCTCAATCTGACCGTATGCTCCCGGAAGTCGCACTAGGGGTCGGGTGGCGCAAGCGGCTATGGACTAGCCTCTTTCGTTTCTACGCCTGTCGAGAGCTGAGCTTTACTTGGAACGGGAGCAAAAATCGGGTCGTCGATGGCCCAGGGCACAAGGCAGGTCTTGCCCTGCTGATACCGGGCCAGATCCCGGCGCAATGAGCGCGCGAGATCGAATTGCCGTGAGGCCTCCAGTTGCCTGATGATCGCCTCTTGATATCCGACAGCTTCCTGAAAGCGCCCCACTGCTGCGAGAGCCATTGCAAATGTAATTCCGACCTCCAAAGGGTCGCCCTGCTGATTATTGACGAGAGTTTCGACAATGCGCAGCGCGCGACTTTGATCTCGCACCGCCTGATCAGGTGCGGCGGCAAGTAATCTTGCCAGTGCGTTGGCAATGTCGGGATCTGTGGGAGATGCTGCTGCGGCCTCCTCGAGGAGCGTCCGCGCCCGCGCGAAAGATCCGGAGTGAACCGCCGCCATCGCCTCCATCAAACGCGCAATTTCATTCTGCGGTTCGAGCGAGACCACAATTCCATATTCGCGCTCGGCGCCGGCGTCTTCTCTCTTCCGCATGAGAAGATTGGCCAACTGAAAATGAGCGGCTACGAGTCCCGGATCGAATTGAATCGTCCGCTGGAATTGAGCAATGGCCTGGTCCTCTTTCCCACCTTCAACAAGCAAGACCCCCACGTTGTAGCGCACGTTGGCGTTGGTGGGGTCGAGTTGCAAAGCATGCTCGTATTGCTTCAGCGCTTCATCAGGTTTGCCGCACCTGGCCAATGCAATTCCCAGGTACATATAGGGAAGCGGATCGGAGGGGTTGAACAGAACCAACTGGCGATAAAGAGCAACTGCGTCGGCAAAGCGGTTTTCCTTCATGGCTGCGCTGGCCCGTTCCAATAGGCCGCGCACGCCATGCTTCAGGGTGTCGATCTCGTCCAGAAGTGGATCCTGAATTGCGGGTTCCACATCGCCGCGGGCCTGCAATTGCTCCTGCATGTGAGCGAGATCGTCCAGACCGCGATAAGCCATGGCGAGCTGATAGTGAATGCCTGAAGCTTGCGGCTCGCGGGCCAGTGCTTCGACGAAATACTTCCGGGCTGCGCCATTCTGACGCTCGAGCAGAGCCACCTTGCCCAATCCAGTCAACGCGGCGGCTGAGGAACCTGGCTGAGCCATCGCTTTGGTGAAGAACTGCTTGGCCGCGTCGGGCCGATTCAGCGTGAGTTCCAAGCTTCCCAGACGCAGCAGGGCCGGATTATTCGATGGCTTCAGCGACAGGGCGTGCTGGTAGTCGCGCACCGCCGCCTCGGCATCGCCGTTCAACTGGTGCAGATAGCCGGAGTAGTAAGACCACTGAAAAGACTGTGAATCAAGGCGTGCGGCATTCGTATAGCAAGCCAATGCGGCATCGTTGAATCCGTAAGCCTGGTAAACCTGCCCGAGGCTGCCAAAAGCCTGGGCTCTGCGGACGGGGGAAGCGTGGGTCTGCGAGATGCTGGCTGCGAGGGCGGTCTGCGAAGCGCGAATCTGTTCCTGAACTGGCGGGTCGACACCGGTAAGGTCGGGTTGAGGAACTTCAAGCAGATCAACCTGGCTGTCGGCAGAACGCAAGGGCACATTCTGTGCGGCGGAGAAATGCGAGCCGGCGAAAATGCCCGCTGCTATCGCCGCGAGCAGCACAACAACGAATTCATGCCGGGCGTTCATCATGGCGCAGTTCTCGTCGTGCCGCCTCCTTCCCGGAGCGTAGTGTATTTTCCCAGCGGCAGATCGGTCCATTCTTCCACCCGGCCGCTGACCCAGTGGGCCTGGACCTTGATAATTTCGGGAGCATCGCCCAGCCCAAACACGACCCGCGGGTCGTTAGAAGAGCAATAACTTCCGTCGGTATGGACGCGCCGCCAAAGAGTGAGAGCTTTGCGACGAAAAACTGCCACCCTGGTGCCAAGCACGTCGCGATGGTATTTATCGCTCACCATCCGCAAACCGATCCACGGCTTGCGATGCCCCACGTTATTGATCAGCAGACGTGCGGGACCGCTGTTATTAACGACAACGACGTCGATGCCTCCGTCGTTGTCGATGTCGCCAAACGCTGCGCCGCGGCCTACCTCCAATCGCGAAAATGGGCCTCCAGCCCGGTTGCTGACGTCCTCAAACCGTCCGTTGCCAAGGTTATGCAGCAGGAGATTGGATTGGGCATACGGATACAGGCTGCCTTTCCGGGCTTGCTCTTCAACGATCCTCACCCCTCCGTTGACGAAGAACAGATCCAACCGTCCGTCGTTATCGTAGTCCAGCATGCCTACACTGAACCCGGTGTAGCGCTGTGTGGCGAGAGCGATACCGCTCTCATAAGACAGATCGTCGAACCACCCCTTGCCGTTGTTGGCATACAGGTCGGCGTGTTGCCCAATCATGGTAGGCACCACCAGATCTTCAAAGCCGTGGCCCAGCAAATCGCCGGCATCTACTCCCATGCACGATTGCGGATTTCCATCCCGGTCTATGGCGCAGCCGGCTGCCAGCGCGTCGTTCTTGAAGGTTCCGTCATGCTGGTTGATCCACAGTTCATTGGGACGGCTATCGTTGGATATGAAGAGATCGGGCCAGCCGTCGCCATTGAAATCCGCCCAGATGGCTCCCATCGCGCCATTAAACTCCCCGCCGATCCCCGAACGCGTAGTCACGTCTTCAAACGTGCCATCGCGCCGGTTGCGGAAGAGGCGATTGGGCACAGGGCTCAACATCAACGGACTGCAATAGTCTTCAGCTCCGCTGGGCGAGAGACATTTTGTGAGATGGGTAAACCTGAAATCCAGATAATTCGCAACAAAAAGATCGAGCCATCCATCGCGGTCATAATCGACGAAGGCGGCGCATATGCTCCAACTGGGAACGTCAGTGCCGGATTCCGCGGTGACATCGGTAAATGTGCCGTTCCCGTTATTGCGCCACAGTTGATTGTGGCCGAGATTGGTGATGTATAGATCGACCCATCCATCGTTGTTGAAGTCCGCGGCCGTGACTCCCATGCCGTATCCCTCGGCCCTGATCCCGGATTCTTCCGTGACGTCAACGAATTTGAGCGTGGTGGTGCCATCAGCGTTGTGGATCGAATCGTTGCGGTAAAGCCGGCCGCGCAGCGGCAACTGGGGATGATAGATGGCCTTGCTCACGTCGATGGGCCCCAGCATTGCGCCCTGGACAATGAAGATGTCGAGATCACCGTCATTGTCGTAATCGAAAAGAGCGATGCCTGAACCCATGGTTTCCGGATAAAAATGGAAACCCGACATGCCGTTGAAATGCACAAAATCGATCCCGGCTTCTTTTGTCCGATCGCTGAAAATCTCTTCTGCCGGCGTGAACGGCGCGGCGAACCCAATCCCGCCGCTGAGAGTCGCGGCGGCTCCCAGCTTTACAAATTCGCGCCGATCGATGCGATTCCTCATGATCTCAATCAACGTTGCACGGTGGCCAGCGTCTTCACTGCATTCGTTGGCACAGTCGTTAAAAATACTCCGTCCGTAAACGTTACAACTTCATGCGACTCCAGATCGCGTGCATCCGTCACAGGACCTGCAATGGGCAAATTAGCTGCTCCGATAATCGCAGTGACCGTCGACGATCAAGGATTGACAACGCCTGCTGTTATCCCATCCGCATATTCCAGAGCAGTCCTCACTTCCGTCCCGATGTTTTCTGCGGCTCGGCGCTAAAGGTCACCTCATCTCCAGATTTCTGCGCATGCCACGTGCGGTTGCCTGCCAGACGTGGCAATTGTTTCTCATTGCGCCACAGAATAGTTGGGTGACCGCGCTCCAGAAGAGCGTCGTAACGATCTCCCATCCACTTTTGCTCACGGATATAGAGCTTTCCGGGCAAAGCGGATGGAAGCACTGTAAGATCGTCAACTGACCATGTCCGAAGGCCAGCGACCTCCGGCAGCAGGAATGCACTCAGCGTGTCGTAGCCCATGATTCGCACCCAGCCAGCAGGCTGCGGATCCGGTCGATCCGCCTTCGGATCCACTGTTTCCGGCAGAATCGGGCCGAGATTTGTATGTACGCCTCTGGCAAGCCAGTCGAATCCCTCCTGGGAATAACCCGCGCGCGCCAGTCCCATTGCCACATAGCCAAATTCCCTGGGCCATGCCGGGCCGCACCAATATCCTCCCCAGTTCGGCGTGTCGAACGCCATTGTCGGCAGCAGAAAGCCGTTGAATTTCGCCGGATCGCGGAAGCGCTTGAGCATAGCCGCAATCCGGGCCGGATCGTTTTCATAGAAGAGCAGGTAATAGGCATCCAGATTCTCAGCGCTGGTCCACAGTTTTCCGGTCTCCTCATCTAGATCCCAGTACCTCTCGGTAGCAGGATCCCACAGCCTGCTTCGGGTCGAATCCAGCGCTGCCGAAAACTGACTCGTCCAGGGCGCCGGATCCTCGTGGCGCGCCCGGGCTAAAAACGCCATCTCCGAGAGACTCCACAAATTGAAGACCTGCTCATTGATCGCCGCGGTGGCGTGCCCTTTCAGATCGACAAACGGTGAGTTCTTATCATCCCAACCTGTTTCGTACGTGTGCAGCCACTCAATCAGCAGGTCCTTGTGGGGATTACGTTGAGAGAGCAGCTTGCTCTCATAGACGACGAGGGCCTGCCATAGGGTGCGATCACCGGCGGCGCCGCCAAGCTTCTCATCGAGCACGCCTGCATCGCCGGTCAGCCGAACGTATTCGCCTACCAGAGATGCTTGTAAATTGACCGACTCGGTCGCATGTTCTGGCCCGCGCGCCTCGTAAGTGGAGTGCCCCGAAGGGAAGATAGTCCAAGCGGCCGAACCGTCGCCATTTCTGTTCACGGCATAGCGGAACCAATTCAGCAGCGCGCCGCGAGCGATATCCTTGCGGTTTGTACCGGAAAGAGCGACGGCCTCCTCTACGCCGTCGTTGCCCCACATGCCAAAGAAGACATTCCAATCTGCGATGGTGATGGGCGTAGCCGGCAAGTAGCGCGTCTGGCACGTATTTGTCAGAACACCTCGCCAAAACCACAATTCGCTACGCACCAGCTCTTCCGGCGCGATTGTGAAATGCCTGCCTGAAGTGGCGACGGTGTAGTGGATTGAATTCGCAGGCGCAACGAGCGGGACCGATCCAAGATACTCATTCCACCTCCGATGCGTCGACGCGCTCATCAAGTCAGTGGATTTGCGGAGTTCCGAAAGGCTGGCGCGAGCTTCCTGCGCCGATCCACCCACGGCGACCAACAGCGCGGCAGATTGTCCGGCGCGGAGTTGCCACTCGTATCTCTCCATCTGGGGGACAGAGCTCGGCACAGTCCCGAGCAAGACCCGATAGGGCCACTTCTGCGACCCGTATGCGATCTCGCTCGTGGTGTCGGCGACGCCCTGCAGCCCCGCTCCATGAAGAGACCAGAGAACGCGAACCGCGCCCTTCGACGCATCAATCGTGAGGCGGCAGACCGCGGCGGATTTGCCGTACACCGGATACACTTCAAGAGACGCACTGAGCCCGGACGCAAACCGGACACGGTAGACAGTTCGATCGGCAAAGTAAGTGACACTTCGTTGACCTGTGGCGTCATCGAAAGTGTAAGAGTTTCCTTCGGCATCAAGGAAGCGCGGAGCATCGACGACAACAGCCAGGACCCGGTCACTTTCATTGTCCGGAGCAGGGCTTCCCTTGACTGGGATTGAGATCTCCTGTCCGCCGAAGGCCGTTTCTTTCAATTCAAGAAAGCCATTGGACTGATAGATTCTGTCCGCGGGAGGCGATGGGGCGTCAAATCGAGCAAAGCCCGCATAATCAAATCCGTCTCGCAGGTAGACGGGAAAGGCTGATAACGAGCCACCAGCCTCCGCAACCACTTGCGAGCACGAAAACAAACAGATGACTGCAAACATGTACATCATAGGAACGATGCGGGACTGGGTACGAATCATTGCTGTACTCCGGTAGTTATTACGGTTCGCCCGATTCATTCCGGCGTCCCCGGAGGGAATCCGGATCAACGTTGGTCGAATGCTGTTTTCCCTGCAATCACCAGGCTCTCAGAGCTGAAACCTGACTGAACCGAGAGTCTCCTCACGACATCAGCGGCGAGATGTTCAAGGGTTGGCGCCGGCTGTCACAAAGACCCTCAGAAGCAAAGTTGAATGCGGTTGCACAACAGTCGAATATGCCCCGCCAGTAAACTTTACATTTTCATGCGCCCACAGATCGCGTGCACGAGTCACATTACCTGCAATGGGCAAAGCACTTGCCCTGATGGTTGCAGTCGCAGCCGACGATCCAAGATTGACGACTCCGACTGCGGCTCCTCCATCAGCGAGAGGCTTGATCCAGGTCTCCTGTTCGCCCTTCCGATCAGGCGTTGCCTGCTTGCCAAGCGGATCCTGATCGATCGCGATTACTTCCTTATTCAGAAGGATTGACTTCGCCTCCTTCGTCATTTTTTGAAGGTCATTGCCCGCGAGCAAAGGGGCCGCAACCAGCGCCCACAGGCTCATCTGCGTACGGTATTCATCGCCAGACATTCCGCCGTTGCCGATCTCAAGCATATCCGGATCGTTCCAGTGACCCGGCCCGGCGAAGGGCGCAGATGAAGCCTGCTTCTCCACGTTCGCGATCATGCTTTCCCAGGAGTCGCGAATATCATCGGTGGTGCGCCACAAGTTGCCGCCCACATCAGCGCCCCACGTCTCAACATCTTGCTTGCCATATTGGCAAAGGCTGTAAACGATCGGCCGGCCGGTGCCTCGCAATGCGTCTCCCATCTTTTGGTAGACAGCGCGCATCTGATCGTCCCTGTATATCTTCTCGGCGGTGCACCAGTCGTATTTCAGATAGTCGATGCCTAATTTTGCAAAATCGGTAGCGTCTTGCTGTTCGTAGCCATAGCTGGTTGGATATCCAGCACAGTCGTAGGGACCTGGCGAGGAGTAAATGCCGATCTTCATTCCTTTGGAGTGAACGTAGTCCGCGAGAGCTTTGAGATCAGTGAATTTTCTGTTGGGTAACAGATGTCCCTTGCTGTCTCGGCTCCCTTCCCAGGTCCCATCGATATTCACGTAAACGTAGCCGGCGTCGCGCATCCCGCTTGAAACCAGCGCATCGGCAGCGGCACGGATATCCGTTTCATTCACGTCTTCGCCGAAGTGATTCCAACTGTTCCATCCCATGGGGGGAGTCGCGGCAAGTCCGTTATACGGAACCTTGTGCAGCGGAGGAGGCGCGACATACTCAACCTCGGGAATATCATCTTGAGGCGATGCCGGCTTCCCGATGAAGGGTCTCCCAAACATGGTCCCGTGCAGTTCACCATTCACCAGGTCGCCCACCAGGGCCGGCGTTTTCGGATCCCAGGCGAGAATCTTGAAATGATTCCGGTCGATCGTTCCGTGTACGGTCGTCTTTCCCGTCAGGCTTTCGAAGGTCCCGGTGATTGAGTCGCCGCTCTGCTTAAGGACAATGACTGCCTCTTCGCGATGGCCGTTCCACATTTCCTTGCCATAGGTGGCCCACCGGCCGGTGATGCCCTGCGCGCACGCACTGCCGCCGAACAGCAACCATCCGAATAAGAAGAGAAGAAATGGCCGATTTGCCATCCTCCCCATCTTGACTGCGATCATGAGTTTTTTCTTCCGCATCTTTCGTTCTCTTCGGTCCCTCTTCAGAATCGTGAATGACCTTTGGGCGCATTATTGCCACCCAATCGAGCACATGGCCGTACCTATCTCACAGGACGGTCGCTTCGTTCTTTCGCACGAAGTGACTGTTTAATCCGATCTGAACATCGCCGCTCGACGCCTGATTCTCAATGTTCCATTTATCCCAAGCCATGTTGCCGGTGATTACTGCCTGATTGACTCGCGGCCCGAGAGAGATCTGTGGACCTGTTTGCCGAAACTCGCAGGAACTTACCGAGAGGTTCCCGGCTTCAGCAACAATGGCGGGACTGGCTTCGTCCCATTGGCAAAATGTGCAATCCCCGAATCCCAAGGTGGTGTCCGATTCCAGGCGAGCGATCTGCTTGCACGGCCCCCAGAACGCGCAATTCACGAATCGAACGGGACCGCGATTCCACGCGCCGGCATTGGTTCCTTCACGCACGAGCACTTGAACCGGGCTATTTTTCGGGTCGACGATCTCTTTAAAGTAAGCCATGGACACGAATTCCCCGTTGGTAATGAGCAGTCCCGGTTCTTGAACGTTCTCAATCACGAAGGCGTTATGGCTGCCGTCAGCGCCAATGCCCAGGAAGTTGCCGTTGCAGGAACCGGTTTTCCCCTCAATGAACCGATAGGCGATGTTGTAGTTGATCGAAAAGGTATTGAGTACGTACTCCCAGTCGGTGCGACCGAACACAAACGATTCGCCATGCTGATAGGTAAAGAGCCCGAACTGCTCGGTGCCTTGCCACCAGGGATAGAAATGCACATTCTCAATCCTGCCGATGTCGTAGATCTCGTCCACGAAAATTCCCACGCGCAGGGCCTGGCCGGTGACATTGCGAATAAGGTGACGGGATGCCAGAACCGCCTTGATGCCGCACCAGGAATTCATGAGCTCCACATTCTCAACCGTGCAGTTATTGCCTTGCAATCGGATCGTCCAGGGATACTCGACGGGAGTAGTTTCCCCTGTCTGATCGGGATAAAACAAGGTTAAGCCGGCCACCGTGGAATTGGCGTTCTGCGTGATCAGCGGCGTGCCGTCTTCGTTTCCTCTGCCGCCGGTGGCATGGAGCATGGTTCCATCCGCTGTGGGAGGTGGAATGGCGACTCCGTCTTTAAATCTGGCGTGAGAGGTCGGCCCGCGAAAAATTCCCTGCAGAACGACCCCCTGAGGAACATTCAAAGAACCAGCGATGAGGAAGTGTCCGGCAGGCACATCCACCCTGCCACCGCCAGCGGCGTGCGCCGCATCCAGCGCTTTTTGAAAAGCCACGGTATCGTCGGTCTTCCCATCGCCCCTAGCTCCAAATTGCAAAACGTCCCAAGAGGGCAAACGATTCGATGCTGCGCTGTTCCCTACAGCCGGCTCATCCGTTGCAACAGGGGATCCTAAGGCCGCGCCCCCCGCCAATGCGGCTCCGGTCAAACCGGCCATCGAGATCCAGGACCGTCTTGAAATCTTGCTCATACTACATCTCCTCGGCAGAGCGTGTCAGGCGCGGATTCCAATTCAGGAAACCGCGGAATCACAGGGTCGGCCGTCCCCTTGTTGCATAAACTACGTTCGCCTCCGCGCCGCTTAGTGATAAACCCTGATGTAATCCACATACATGTCCACGATGTTTCCGTAGCGGGAGAGATCCACTGGCCACCCGCCGCCGGTGGCAAGATTGACCATGAAATACGTGGGATCTTGCACCGCTAGAGGAGAAGCGTGCACTCTCAGCACTTCGACGTTATCGAGGTAGAAAACGAATGTATCGGGTTTCACCAGCAAACCGTATGTATGCGGTGTATCGGCCCATCCGGCGCCGCCACCCACCCTGCGCATATCGACAGGATTGGCCTTGTCAACGATATTAGCGGCCTGATACCCCCACATATGCGGCGTGACCATATATGCGGTTGGAGCATTGGGACTCTTTGGGCCATCGCCGCCGTAGGCCTCGATGATGTCTAACTCGTCGCTCTTATCTCCCCACTTGCCGTTTTTGAATTCGTCATTCATCGTCCACCAGGCCGGCCAGACGCCGATAGCGTCTGGCGCAATGAAACGGCACTCCATGTAATACGGAGCCTTTACTGTAAAGCCCGTGCCGTCGCGTGAATTGACGGAAGAAATCAAGCCGGTAGTGTTTCGTTTTGCATTGGCACGAATGATCAAGTAAGTGTCACGCTGGAAAAACGGGCCATCGGGCGCAGGATCGACAAACGGTATCTGGCTGAAGTCGAGACCATCGGGTTTGTGTGCTCCATATCGCGTCCCATAACCGGTTCCTGAAATGGAGAGTGGGCCATTGAAGTCGTCCACGAACACGAGCGACATTCCCGCCGCACCCGGCGGAGCGGCTGCGGGAATCCCCTCGTTCCACGAAACTCCTCCGGTGTTATAGAGCTGCAGATAGCAGGTATCGGCATAGCCGTCGGCGATGCGGGTACCGGAAATGCGCACGGTAATCGGTCCATGAGGATACAGATCCGCAGCGAAGTCAAACGATCCGGCGCCGTTTCCGTCGAGCGAAACGGTGGCTACGCGGGAGTCGGAACCATACTCGCCGCCAGGCAGCCAGCTCTTCACTTCGAGCGGGCTCCGAAAACTCGGCGCGCTGACATGGATGGAAGTATTACCGTGGACGTCGGAGCGGTAGTCCGGAGAAGTGACGGCGATCAGTTGAGCTTTGGCACGCGGTAGTACCGCGATTGTGGCCAGTAAAGCAATGGCCATCACAAATCGAGTTGTCTTAATCACGAATTCCCCTTTAGCCCGATAGCGCGAGTAAGTCTAATCTGGCTGCGTTTCAAACACGATGCCATTCCAGGCATCCGGATCGAAGGCTCCAATGTGCATCGTGTCGAATTTGCTCTGCGCACTTACCGGCGGCACAGTCAAACAAGAAATTGTTATCGACGACAATAAAGTGGATTGAACAATTGGCCGTTCTCGATGCACTCTGTTTTGAAAAGCATCATCCTTGGCTCCCGCCATTTTGAGGTGCCCTCATTTAGGATTCGGCCAACTCAATAGCGCCAGGTTCAGCGATCGACGCACACCTTTGTAAGATCGATCGGCGAAACGTGAAAGAACACAGTAAGTAACCGCCTCGTATCTATTGCATGTTCTCTCCCGACATCGATGGCGGGGCGTCTTTCGGCGCGCTCCCCCACAGTTTGTTCGGCCGATCGCCCATTTCCAGTACAAGAGTTCCCCCCTCGGCAATGTCCTGGTGCCGGAACCATGGCTTGCTGAGTGGCTTTCCATTCAAAGTTGCCGACTGGATGTACTTGTTTTGCGCCGATACGCGACTGGCGACGATGGTGAAATCCCTGCCATTGCCCATGCGGATTGCGATCCTGGAAAAGAGGGGGCTGCCGATTTCATAAACCGCACTGCCGGGGCAAACCGGATAGAACCCCATGGCGCTAAGAACGTACCACGACGATGTCGCGCCGCCGTCGTCGTCACCGGGAATGCCAAGCGGACCATCACCGTACCAGACATCCATAATCTGGCGGACGCGTTGCTGGGTTAGCCAGGGTTCGCCGGAGAAATCGTAAAGATACGGGATATGAAAGCTTGGTTCGTTGCCCTGCGCATACAAGCCGATCAGTCCGGTCGCGTCAGGAAACTGTCCCAGAAAATCGTACTTCGCTCCACCGTACTGTTCGACAAAAAGCTGGTCGAGTTTTGCATTGAAGCGGTCGCGGCCGCCAAACAGCTTGATCAAGCCCGCAACGTCGTGCTGTACCCCAAACGTGTACAGCCATGAATCGACCTCGGTGAAGTAGTCGCGGCCGCCCAATCCTCCGCCACGCCTGGGATCGAAATGATCCACCCATTCGCCATCGGCGCTGCGCGGAGCCATAAATCCAATCGCCGGATCGAAGACATTCTGGTAATTGGCAGCGAGCTTCGTGAAATAAGTCTCATCCTGCTGTTTACCGAGCGCACGGGCTAACTGTGCAACGGCCCAGTCATCGTAACTGTTTTCGATGGTGACCGAAACAGCCTGACGGCGCTCCCATCCAACCTCAGGCACGGTCTCCTTTTCTTCCCACTGCAATGCCGGAAAGAACCCTTTATTGAAATAAACGCGATCGATGCTTGTCAGCGGTCCGCGACTCCACGGAATCATGGTTGCTTCAGTCGCGTTCTTACGCATGGCTGCATAAGCTTCCTCGACATCGAAGTCGCGATAGCCTTTCGCATAGTTGTCGAGAATGACCTCTGCCGCATGATGGCCAATCATTACCGCCTGCTCGCCGGCTACGGAAGGAAATGAAGGCAGCCAGCCACTTTGCTCGTACATGCGGAGATAGGAGCGGACCATGTCCTCTTGCCGATGAGCGTCAAGCAGAAGTTGCAACGGGTGAAGAGACCGATAGGTGTCCCAGGTTCCGTCGTCGACGTAGAAATCGTGTCCGCCGGCCTCGTGGACCGAGTGATCGTAGCCGCTGAAGTACCGGCCGTCTTCGGTGATGTCGGTCATGCGGCCGAGCGAACGATAAAGCGCCGTGTAGAAGATGGTGCGCTGGCGTTCATTTCCACCTTCTATGTGGATAGCGCCCAACGCATGATTCCACTCCGCCCTGGCTTTTGCCTTGACACCGTTAAAGTCCCACGCAGGTATCTCGCGTTCAAGATTGCGATGCGCCTGTTCAACACTGATGTAGGAGAGCCCGACCCGGACGCCAATCTGCTCTCCGGGAGCCGTCGCAGAATCCGAAACAAATGCAATTCGGTCGCCGGAAACTTCAGCAAATTGAGAGGCCTCACCATCCGTCAGAACTTGCCAGGAATTGAACGGGGTGGAAAACTCCGCATAGAAATAGGCTCTAGTTTCTTTGGCCCCTTCGGCAGACTTCCCAATCGAAGGATCGACTCTCTCGCTGCCGCCGACCGCGCTATTGCCATAGACAACGAGTTTCCCTTCCCTGGCAACGCTCAACATGAAATGCGCATGTTCACTGGCCGGAAACGTAAATCGATAGAATGCCGCCTCCTGACTCGCAGTGAATTCGGCTTTAATTCCCCAGGTCAGCAAGTCGGCTTCGTAATAGTAAGGAGTGGAAACCTCAAAGTCGTGATCGAACTCCGATGCGCAGTCATCAGGCGAGGCCCCTGCCGGTCCCACCGAGGCCATCAGAACCGCAGGACCGGCAGGAAAACCAAATATCTTATCCGCCAGATAACGATCTGCTATTCCCGGCGTTGTAACCGGCGCCAGTCGCGCCATTCCATGCGGATACTGGACAAAGGGAACGGTTGCGGTGAGTAACTGGCCAATCCCGCCTATATTCGGCGCAACATAATCAACCGGCTCTTTTGCCTGTTGGCAACTCAAAACAAATGGCCAACTGCACAGAACAACCGTTAAAAGTGTCGCTGCAATATTTCCCCTGGTAGTCATTGTTCTTTGAACCGTTTCTCAGGAATCACGTGAATAATTGAGAATGCTCAAGCTCACAATCGCAACTTGAAAATGCAGTCAGCAGGGAGGCTGTATCGCTCCTACCATTCCTCCTTTGCCAGCGCAGCGCCGGTGCACGGATCGATTTTGAGGGGATTTGGATCTGTCTTCCTGGGCCAGAAATAGGGCCGTTTCACCGAGTCGCGCTTCTTGCCGATCTGGATCACCGCCGACCATGAAGGCGACACTTCGATGGGCTCAATCATCCCATTCGATGTAAAGTGCAATGGCGCACTCCAGAATTGAAGGTCGTGCCCCTTGACGCCATCGGACCGCGAGCCCCAGCGGTCCGCCATCCAAACAAACGTCGTACCTGCGGGAGAGAGAATCTCAGCGACGAACGTCTGCTGCGCGGCAACAAGCGGCTGTCCGTTGGCGCCTCGATTAATATTCCCCTCTTCGGCGTAGGGCCCGAGGGGATTCGACGCCGCAAAGACACGAACTCCACTTCCTGCGGAACAGAAGCAACACGTTGAGTCGAATAAGGCATAATAGCGATCCTGATTGCGGAATAGTGCCGGCGCCTCGCAGCCGACGCCAAGCACGCCGCTGGTGTCGCTTGTCACGTCGAGAAAATCGCTCGCCAGGCGCTGGATCCTGATCGCGTGGTTCTGCTTGATCGTCGTGTAAATGAAGTAGCCTGCTCCATCCCTATCCACAAAGAGACTGCCATCGCCAGGTCCGTCCTCGAATCCGGCAACTTTGACTGCAGTCTTCACGATTGTGAAAGGTCCCACGGGCGTGTCGCTGATCGCTACGCCCACTTTCCCTTCCCAGAGCTTGGGATACCAGTTGTACCAGAGAACGTATTTTCTCGTATTCGGGTTGAAGACAACGTACGGACGATAATAGACACCGTCAGGAGGAGACTGAAGCAGCTCGCCATCAAATCGCCAGTCTCTCAAACCCTTTGAACTGTAAACGCGAAAGCGATTGTTGATGCTGTAACCTGCGCTCTTGCCGTAAGAAGTACCGTAAAGGTAATAGCGTCCGGCAAAGTATTTCAGGCATCCATCGTGCGCATCGATGATCTCGCCTTTTGAATCACGCCGGGGTTGACCATTGTCCACGTCAACCTTCGCAAATTTAGCTCGTTCACTCGCCGCGCATGGGGCCGGGAAACTCAAACCCACGCAAACCGCAATTGAAAGACACAGGAAGATGCCTTGCGATACCGCGCCACATGCTTTCAACGTGCGTTGCCCCCCGCCACTAAGTGCAGCCCGCAGAATACGCTCTCTCAACTTCGGACATCCATAGCCGCTGTCACATCCGGGCTGATCAGGCGGGCTCGCCCGCAGCCGTTGCGTGTTTTTTTGAATTGCAGACAAGTTAGAAGAAGAAACAGAACCTTGGGAAGTTCCAGAGATGTCTAAGCAGGTTAATGCCAACCTTCGCAGGTCAGTTACGGGCTATAAGTTATTTAGTATTAGATATATATGCTCGCCGTTACCAACTTGTTAAACCCTCTCTCAAAGGGAGGTGAACGAGCAAGAACTGTCCCCCGTATGTTTGCCTGTGTGATGGGACGACTCGAAATTACCATCCGGCACAGTGAGAACTGGCCAGTGACTGATGACGAATTAATTGAAAACCGGAGCGAGTTTCCGCCCTGTCTTTTTCAGTGCCGATTCTTTTGTGTCCAGCCTGGTGACGCCCACCTTCTTGATCAGATAGTCACCGAGATCGAAGCGGAAATTGCAGCGGCGGCACAATTCGTCATCCAAATACTTACAAGGCTTGCCATCTATGGTGGAGTGCCGGACTAAATCGGAATGACGGGAGAGCTCATGGTTGCCGTCCCTCGAATGGATTTGAAAGGCAGCGGTAGCTGAGATTCAACACAGAATTCTGTGACAAAGAAAAATCCCCGCTATTTACGCGGGGATTTTTCATCGGTGATCTGTTGGGATTGGACTAAGGCCATCGCGCTGCCGCGACTGCCAGGGACCCGGCGGAAGACCGCGCCGCAGGGGCTAACTCTGGGGCTTGGGCGCGATGCCCTAGGCCTCAGTCACCTCACGTACCGTACTACTTGGTAAATCAATCTTCATAGGCTGGATCATCCTCCTTTCCCGTGTATGCATAACTTACCCGAGGACGGGTTTGGAGTCAAGAGGCGGCTAGTGTAGTCACCCACGTTTTTTCAACGTCGCAAAGTTCTTGCACGCTTCGCGGTAACTCAGCCCCGAGAGTTGGTCTTTAGCGCCGTTCAAATACTTCTCCACCGCGCGCCAGTCGTGCCACGCGTAGTCGCGCAGCGCCCAGCCAACGGCTTTGCGGATAAAAAACTCCTTCTCGGGCGCGAGTTTGTCGGCGTATTTAAAGAGCCTGACAGTATCAGTCTGTTCGCGCATTCCGATCTGGTGCAGCATCGCTATCCGCCGCACCCAGAAGTTTTCGTGCTTCACAGCCTGATCCATGGCGCGACGGCCCTTTGCGCCGGAGCGCTGAACGATACCACCTACCAATCTCGGAAAAGTATCCACCGTGTCCCACCAGGGCTTGCTTTGCGCCAGTTCGAGAAGCCAAGGCAAATCTACCAGCGAAAATAGGGCCTGGTGCTGGTCGAGTAAATCGGCTGCAACGTATTGGTATTCGCGATGCTCCATCTGCCACAGCGCCAGGGCGACGCTCTTGAGCGCCGCGGCCTCAACGGGCGCAAATCCGCGAATCAGTTCCTTCACCGCTTCGCGCCGGTCCGGCGTGGCGACGCCCAGGTAAACGAATTTGTCGCGCATATAGGTGCACATGCCGGGGGCTTTTGCGGCGTCGGCCAACTGCACCAGCGCGGATTCAACCGCACGGCAAAATTCTATTGCGTGCGCATTTGGTTTCCTGTTGGCCATTGGTCTAGTGTGGTTTCCCCTCATATTGGATACGATTTTGCACTCGGAAAGACATCCCTCAGCGGCTAAAGCCACTCTCGTTAAAATCGCCTTATCGGCACGGATAAATCCGTGCCCTTTCAAAGCAGTAGCCCCCTTGAGTTTTCCGCAGTCTGTAAATCCGTGCCCTTTCAAAATGCGATAGCCAACCCCTATGAAAGACCGAACGCTAACTCTCCGGGTTGGGAGCCTTCCTGGTTTTTGCCGTCGTAATCATCACCACGCTGGCCAGCACGCATGTGCTGCCTACAATAGTGCGCTCGCCCAGTGGCTCTCCGCCTGCAAAATAACCCAGCAGAACCGCCACCACGGGATTCACGTATGCGTAGGTGCCAACCTTGGTTGGCGAGTAGTAATGCAGCAGCCACACATACGCCGTGAACCCCACAATCGAGCCGGCGACAATCAGATAAAGCAGCGCCAGCCAGGCTTTTGTCGAAACGGCTGCGGGATGAAATGCTTGAAACTCGCCGCTGATGGCGGCCACAATCGCGAGCAGCACGCCGCCCACCAGCATCTGCGCGCCTGAGCTCATTACTTTGGACGGCGGCAGCGACAGTTTTTTAGCAAGGGCTGAAGCCAGTGACCAACTGATGGCGCCAATAACCAGAGCCACTGCGCCGGCCCGGTTAATGGGTTCCCCGCCAAGATTCAATTGCCGCACCACGAGGACGGCCACTCCGCAAAACCCGATGGAGAGCGCGATAACCAGTCGCGCCGTGAGTTTTTGCGTTCGCAGAATAATGATTTCGGCTAGCGCCATGAATGCCGGAATAGTTGCCAGCATCACGGCCGCCAGGCCTGATGGCACCCGCTGCTCGGCCCAGAACAATAGCCCATAGTCGCATGCGAAGATCACGGCAGCTAGCAAGGTGGCCGATCCCCACTCCCTGGCCGTGGGATTGCGCTCGCCTTTGAGCAGCATCCACAGATAGAGAACCAACCCCGCAACCGCGAACCGCATAGCCGCGAGCAAGAATGGAGGCACCTCTTCAACGCCAAACTTGATGGCCAGAAACGTTGAACCCCAGACGAAGTAAATGATTCCGAACGCGAGCAGGGTCTTCCACCGAGCCGAATTTACCACCGTCGGATTCATCGCGAGCTCCAGTTGCGGGAGAGATGTGTCCTTTGAGAAACAACCGCAGATCCTTCGACTCCGCAAGCCGCAACAACCGCGGCTTGCTGCGCCTCAGGATGACAGCGCGGATTTTGTGGCAAACTTCAAGGTCAAAATACTGGCCCCGGGCCCTCGGTTCCTTCGTTCCCTTGTTCCCTCGTTCACTTATTCACCGTCTCCATCACCAACTGTGCAACCATTCTTCGTCGCGGCCGATGCGCACCGGCGTGCGGAACAGCTCACTCAGTCTTGCTTCAGTCAGCAGTTCCTGGCGCGGACCATCACTCACAATCTTTCCGCCGCGCATCAGGATGATGCGTTCAATCTCCGGCAGAATGTCGCCGAGGTGATGAGTCACCAGCACCAGCCCGGTGCCTTCCGCCGCGAGTCTTCGCAGGGTCTCGCGCAGTTCGCGCTGGGCGGCGAGGTCGAGCGCGTTTGACGGCTCGTCGAGCAGCAATTGTTTAGGCCTGTGCACCAGCGCCCGCGCAATCAGGACGCGCCTTTTTTCGCCGGCTGACATGGTGCCCACCAGTTGCCCGGCCAGGTGCGTCGCCTCAATTCGGGCAAGAGCCTCACACCCCCGCTCGCGCATCTCATCCGTCACATGCAGATTGGGCCACAGCGTCGAGGCGGAAAAGAAACCCGCAATCACCGCGTCAAGTCCGGTCGTAACTGCGGTGCGCTCGCCGGGCAGGTCGGCGCCCACCACGCCAAAGTGCTTGCGCAGTTCGGTCAGGTCCCAGCGCTCGCGCCCAAAGATTCGCACCCTCATGCCCGGCTCGACCACGGGATAAATCTGGCAGGTAATGGTAAGAATCAGCGTCGACTTCCCGCAGCCGTTCGGTCCCAGAATCGCAACATGCTCCCCGGCGCGAATGCTCAGGTTGAGGTTGTGCAGCACGATCCTGTCGCCGCGCGCCACATTCACATGGCGCAGTTCCAAGAACTCAGCAGCGGCAGAGTTTTTCGCCGCCTCTGCGCCCTCTGCATTCGTTTCATTTGATTGGATCTGCAGACTGTCTGCCACGGGCTTCACAGGTCCAAGATTAACGTACGGGATTAATGTAACGCCTAACAAATTGCCGGAATTCGGATGCTTGATTCAATACATGTTTGCGAGCCCGGCAATTGCTCAGCATACCCTGGCATCTGTCTACCCAACTGCTCGCCTGTTACATTGATAAGGTTATTGCCATGAGCGATCTTTCCCCCTTTCTCGTTCCCCGTGGATTCAGATTCGGGGCCACCAAAGCCGGACTTAAGGCGAGCGGCCGTCCCGATTTTGCGTTGATCGCCGCTGACCGGCCAGCCAGCGCGGCAGCCGCATTCACCTCGAATCGGGTCATCGCCGCCCCCATCATCGTCGACCAGGAAAACCTGCGCGCCGCGTGCGGCAAGGTTCGCGTGGTTGCCATCAACGCCGGCAATGCCAACTGCGCCGCAGGACAGGCTGGCCTCAATGCTGCGCGTGCAACCTGCACAGCCGCTGCCGACATCTTCGGCTGCCGCTCCGAAGAGGTTTTTCCGTCCTCGACGGGCATCATCGGCGTCCCGCTCCCGGCTGAAAAGCTGATTGCGGCCATGCCCGCGCTGGCCGCCTCGCTCGGACCCGAGGCCGACCGCTTTCATGAAGTTGCTGAAGCTATTCTGACCACCGACACGGTGGAGAAGACCGCATTCGCGCGTGTGGAAGTCTTGACTGCCGGCGGCCCCGATCGATCTTCGAGCGAAGTGCGTATCGCTGCGTTCGGCAAGGGTTCCGGCATGATCCATCCCCAGCTTGTGCCTCACGCCACCATGCTGGTGTACGTTCTGACTGACGCGGCGATTGAGCCCGCGGTGCTGCAAGGCTATCTGAACGCTGCCATCGAACTCAGCTTCAACCGCATCTCGGTTGACGGAGACACGTCGACCAACGACACCGTTCTGCTGCTGGCCTCAGGCGCAAGCGGCCTCGAGATCGGTGCCGGCAACTCAGCCTTCCAGTCCGCAATCAACCAGGTCTGCACGTCGATTGCCCGGCAAATCGTCGCCGACGGCGAAGGCGTCACTCACGTGGTGGAACTGCGCATAACAGGCGCGGCTAGCGATGCCGATGCACTGCGCGTAGCCAAGGCCATTGCCCACTCTCCCCTGGTGAAAACCGCGTGGGCCGGCTGCGATCCGAACTGGGGCCGACTCGCCGCGGCAATCGGTTATTCCGGAGTTGATATCGATCCTGCGCGCTTCGACATCAGCTTTGGCTCACTGCCCATTTGCCGCGACGGCGGCCGCGCCGCGGACTACGACGAGGCTGCCGCTCATGCCTACATCAGCCAGGAGGAGTTCTCGATCTCCATCGACTTGCACCAGGGCCCCGGCTCCTGTACGTTCTGGACCACCGACCTGACTCACGAGTACATCCACATCAACGCCGATTACTCCACGTAGCGCAGGCAGAGCCGCACAAAATGACCCGAACATCTGCGGCGGCGAAATTACATTCAGCGCTTTATTTGCGTCTTATGCACTTCAGGTTACAATCGCAGCAACTTCCCTTAGAGGATAGCGCGGACCGCATGAAGAAAAGAGTAGTGAAGCCGGGCGTGGCGCCTGCACCGCCGGGCGAGGGTGAATTCTCGCTCATCGCAAATAAAAAGCTGCTCGACCTCTACGCTGCCATGCTTAAATGCCGCATGGTTGCAAAGGCCATCCCGTCCGCCAAAAAAGGCCTGCGCAAACGCTCGGTCCCCATTTCTGAGGCGGTGACAGCCGGCGTCACCATCGATCTGCTGGACGGCGATGCCATCAGCCCTGAGGCCTGCGACCTGACGCCCTGCGTGGTGAAGGGTGTCGCAGTCAAAACGCTGCTGCATTGGTGGTCCAGCGCTTCCACTCGCGTCCCCAGAGTTGTTACCCGGACCAATGTCATTCCGCCGGCAGCGTCGCCCGCGGCACGTCTCGAAGCTGCCCTGCGCCTGGCCGCTCACTTCCGCTCCACAAATTCCGAATCAGTGGTCGTCCTGTTTACCGGGCCCGGAACCCTGGAGCCGAAGCGGGCTACATCACCCGATCTCTCGCAACGACAGCTTCGGTCATCTCTGTCCCAGGCCGCCGACCAGCGTTTGCCCATTCTCTTCGTCATGCAAAGCGAGACTGACGCTGATGACTTGATTCCCATCAGTCATCAATCCGGCGTTCCCTGCATGGTGGTCGACCGTGACGACGTGGTCGCCGTCTACCGCGCGGCATCTGAGGCGATTACTCACGCACGACGCGGAAACGGCCCAACCCTGATTCACTCCAAACCCTGGCGCTTGAAAGGCCGTGGGCTTAAAACGCGGGAACTCCGCGACTGTATCTCCAAGATGGAGCGTTATCTGGCTGGAAAAGGGCTCGCTTACAAAGCGGTGAAGGATAGAACCATCAAGAAATTCAGAGGCGAGCTTTGAGGCTGCGGGCCTGTTGAGGGCGCCGATTCTTAGCAGGTGCGAGAAATGGGAATGGTTGGGGTAGGCGCATTGGCGGAGGGTCGGGAGACCCTCCGTACATCCGGTCAGGAGACCGGCGGTACTTCCGCTACTTCGCTCTGGGATGAGTCCGGTCGTAGACCTGCACGAGTTGCGCGGTGCTCATCTGCGTGTAGCGCTGGGTGGTAGAGAGCCGCTCGTGTCCCAACAGTTCCTGGATGGCTCTGAGGTCCGCGCCCTCCTCAAGAAGGTGGGTGCCGAATGCATGGCGCAGTGTGTGCGGATGCACATCCGCCGGCAACCCGCGCAGAATTGCGATCCGTTTCACAATCCGTCCGACGCTTCGCGTTGTGAGCCGCGCCTGGGCGCCGTTCGCGATGCCGCGCAATTGCAGATTCAAAAACAGCGCCGGTGTGCGCGCGTCGCCGCCCGCCGCAGCCAGCTTCGCCGACCGCTCTGCCAGGTAAGCGCGCAGGGCCTGGGCCGCGGCGTCGCCCAGCGGAACGTAGCGCTGCTTTTGCCCTTTGCCCCTGACCAGCACGGCCTCATTGGCCCAATGAATGTCGTTGAGGTTCAGGCCGGTAAGCTCGGCGTTACGGATACCGCAACCGTAAAGCATTTCGAGAATGGCGCGATCGCGCGTGGGCCAGCTCGCCGCATCTTCGCCCACCGAATCCACAACGCGATTCAATTGCTCGATCGAGGGCACGCGGGGCAAATGTTTTGGCAGCCTGGGCGTTGAAACCAGCGCCGCCGCGTTCTGATCAACGTGGTGGAAACGGGCCAGCCACTTGAACCAGCTCCGGATCGCGGCCAGCGCCCGCGCCGCCGAGGCCTTTGAAAGCCCACGATCGTACAGCGTTCCAAGATAGGCGCGAATGTGGGTGTGCTCGATGCGCTCGACACTTGATTCGGCGCTACGGCCTGCATCGGCTGCCAGCCCCGATTCAGTTCCGCTCATCCACGCCGTAAAATTTTCAAGCTCGCGGCGGTAGGCCCTCAGCGTGTGCGCCGACGCGCCCCGTTCACCAGCAAGCACCCGCAGATACTCCGCAGCCAGCTCCACGGGGCTGGCCGCAGTTGCCGCGGGCGCGCTCATGCCGGCTCCTCTTGCGGCTCTTTCATTCCCGGCTCGCGCGCAGAATCTTCGGGCGTCGCACCAGGCGCCTCATCTTCAACTTTCCGCATCCCCCGCGGGTGATGCAGGCGATGCACGGCCTTCAGGCGTCCCAGCGCCAGGTGGGTGTAAATCTGTGTAGTTGAAATGTCGGCATGGCCCAACAACAATTGCACGCTGCGCAAATCTGCGCCGTGTTCAACCATGTGCGTAGCGCAACTGTGCCTCAGCATGTGTGGGCTGGCGTTGCCTGTAGCCATCTTGACGAGGTGCCAAACCCATTGCCGCGTGAGGGGCATGCCGCGCAGCGAAAGAAACAGGCGCGCGCCGTCCTTGCGCTGGCTGCGTCCGCCGCGCGCCGTGCTGATGCGGTCGAGGTGCGGCCTTCCCTCGCGCAGATATTGCTCCAACGCTTCAACCGCAGAACGGCCAAGCGGCACAATCCGCTCTTTGTCTCCCTTGCCGCGCACTTGTACGCGCCCCGCATCGAGCGCCAGATCGCTGGTGCCGAGGGCCGTGACTTCTGACACCCGCAGCCCGCCTGCGTAAAGAAGTTCGAGAATGGCCCGGTCTCTGAGCGCTGTGGCCTGGGCCTGCGGATGGGTGGCCGCCATCTGCGCGCGCTCCAGCATCTCAGCAACCTCCGGCTCAGCAAGCGATTTGGGTAGCACCTTCCAGGCCTTGGGCGAGTCCACGTTCACGGTTGGATCGTGGTGGATGCGCCGGTCGAGCATCAGCCACTTGTAAAACCCGCGCAGGCAGCTCAGCTTTCGCGCCGACGATCGCGAATCGATTCCGTGCGCACGCAGATGCTCAAGAAACGCAGTCAGGTCATCCTGAACTGCCATCAGCAGTACGCCATTGCGTTGCTCAATAAATTCGGCGAATGTTCTCAAGTCGCTGAGATATGCTTCGCAAGTGAGTGGCCGCAGACCTTTTTCAACCCTCAGGTAGGTTTGATAATCGCGCAGGAGCCCGGTATTGCCCGTACTTTCCACACCTTCGATTATCCGCGCGTTCCGGCTTGGCCCGAGGCAGGCCGCCCGGTTACCGAACCTCGTTCATTACGGAATCAACATCATTAACAACTGCATACAATCCGCGGTTGACGAATCGTACCGGAGCGAGTCTGCTCAATTGCTCACCAGGTTTACTTCATCGCAATCCAGAAGTTTTCGATCTCCTCAAGCGTCTTATTCTTGGTCTCAGGCACAAAGAACCATGTAAAGGCTCCCTGCGTGAGGGCCATCAGCGCAAGAAAGCCGAAAGTGACAGATTTGCCGATCTGGTGAAAGGCGAACGGGAACAGCAGCACAACGATCGCATTGGCGACCCACTGGATCAACACCGGAACCGTCATGGCCATGCCGCGCACATCATTGGGGAAAATCTCTGGTACCAGGGTCCAGAACACCGGGCCCACGCAGGAACAAAAGAAGGCCAGGTAGGTGAGAATCAGCACCAGGACAAATACGCCGTGAAAATGGCCCGTTGCGACGCAGGTGATGAGCCCGGCAAGCGTAACTGCCATACCCAGGGAGCCGGAAACGTACAGGATCTTGCGCCCGTACCTGTCGATGATCCAGAAGGCAACCAGTGTGGTTATGAACTCAGTTACTCCGACCAGAAACGTTGAGAATAGCGCGGCATCGACCTTCCAGCCCGCGGACTGAAAGATGGCCGGCGCATAATCGACAATGGTGTTTATACCGGAAACATGAATCAGAATCGCGAGGCAGGCGCTGACGATCAATGGACGCTGTACGCCGGGACGAAGGAGGCTCCGCCAGGTTTCGTTTTTCTGCTGCAGGGTCGCATCAATTGCTTCGATTTCGGCTTGCGCATTCTCAGCGCCGCCAATGCGCTCGAGCAAGGCGCGCGCCTCTCGCATTTTGCCAACCCTGACCAGAAAGCGCGGCGTCTCAGGAGCCAGCGCAATCATGATGAGAAACACCGTGGAGGGAATCGCACCGGTCAGGAACATCCAGCGCCAGTTGTATTGTCCCGTGTCGCGCAGCAGATAGTTGATGGAATACGAGATCACAATGCCCATGACGATGGACAACTGGTAAAAGGTTCCCATGCGCCCGCGAATCGATGGGGGAGAAACTTCAGACACATACATCGGCGACAGCAGAGAGACGCCGCCGACGGCCAGCCCGCCGATGGCGCGAACGATGAGGAAGATGAGAAAGCTGGGCGCGAGAGCCGTGGCTGCGGATGTGACCACAAACAGGACGGCTACCCAAACCAGCATGTGCTTGCGACCGAAGCGGTCAGTGAACTTTCCGGCCAGAAACGATCCCAGCACGCAGCCAAAGAGCAGGGAGCTGAACGCCCACCCGAGGCTGATATCGCTCAAGGCAAAACGCTGAATCAGGAACGGTCCGGCCCCGGTAATGATTGCGATATCGAATCCGAACAGCAGGCCGCCCAAAGCGGCAGTGCATCCCAAAAAAATCACGTAGCGAAGGTTCACGGTTGGCGTCACTCGTACACGCTCCTGAAGTGGAAAGAGCCGGATGTGGAGGGGTTGAGAGAAGCACTTGGTTCGAGTTCTTCCCTGACCTTCACGAGCCAATTGTCCAGAGCATTGCCGCAAGGCAGCGGCAAACTCCAGACGAAACGCTACTAGAGATCTCCGCATGCTGTCCATTGCATCGGATGCATCGGACCGGCCCGCGCCCGCTTTATTCAAACCTTTACGTGCAAAATCGAGGCCGTTGGAAGAAAATGGAATTGAACATAGTTTGAGCAGGATTGAGGGAGTTTTGTTGGGTACGGAAATTGAAACTTCAAAATGGACCGCAGAGGAGTTTGAACGGCTGGTCCTCGACAGCAAGCCCAAAGTTGCAGTGTTCGATTGCGATGGAACCCTCTGGAGCGGCGACGCCGGTTACGGTTTCATGGCCTGGTCCCTGGAGCGGGGCCTGGTTTCGCGCTCCACCAGCGACTGGATCGACACCCGCCATCGCGCCTATCGCGCCGGCAACGTGAGTGAAGAGGTGATCTGCGGCGAGATGGTGCAGATTTACGCCGGCCTGCGCGACCAGGAGTTGCGCGACGCGGCCGCACAGTACTTCAACGAATTCATCCGCCCCAATCTTTTTGTTGAAATGGTGAAACTCATCGCCGATCTGCGTAATGCCGGCATAGAACTTTGGGCCGTGAGCTCAACCAATCGCTGGGTCATCGCTGAAGGCGTGCGCGACTTCGGCATCCCCGAGGAGCGCGTGGTTGCCGCCGATGTTAAAGTCGCAAACGGAATTATCACCAGCGATCTTGTAGATGTGCCGACCGGGCCGGCCAAGGCTACCGCGCTCAAGCGCATCGGGCTGCCCCACCCGGATGCGGTCTTCGGCAACTCGCTCCACGACCTGGCCATGCTTGAAATGGCCCGCTGTCCCTTCCCGGTCAATCCATCTCCTGCGCTGATTGCCGAGGCCGGCAAACGCGGGTGGGGTTACTTCAAGCCGAAGGGCGCCGAGGGAATTGATGCGGCCGTAAACGGTGAATAGTCTTTCCCATACCGCTAAAACCGTGGGCATGGCGCTGCGACATGTAAACTCATCTCTTTTGTTTCGTTTACAATAAACCCGTGCAAGATGGTGCCCCCAATGCCAGCCCCCGCCCCGCCGGACCCGCGCTGCGTTTTGTGGCCGCCGCACTGATTGTCCGCGACGGCGAGGTCTTGATTGGCCAGCGCCGCTCTAATCAGCCCATGGCTCTGCTCTGGGAGTTTCCCGGAGGCAAAATCGAGACCGGCGAGAGCCCCCAGGAGGCGCTTGTCCGCGAGCTGGTTGAAGAGCTCGGCATTCATGCCACCGTCGGCCCCAAGGTCATCCACATCCGCCATAACTACCGGCATGGCGGCGCCGTGGACCTGCAGTTCTTCTCAGTGCGCGAGTTCGAGGGCGAAATCCAGAACCATATTTACGAGCAGATCAGGTGGGTCAAGCTCGGCGACCTGACCACCTATGACTTCCTCGCCGCCGACCGCGGGCTGATTCGGGATTTGGCCGCAGGCAAGCTGCTGTAGGGCGTCAAGAAGTAGCGCCGGGCTCTAGCCCGGTTGTCGTACGGGCGTCCACGCCCGTACTCCACACCCACTCCCATCCCTTCAGTCCTGCACGTTCCGGATTCATCAGGACATAGCGAACGGCACGTTCGAACTCATCTCCATTCCGAATCAGACGGTCATAGTATTCCCGCTGCCAGAAAGTCCCGGTTCGCCCCAGGACCCGGTTCGCCATCCTCGCTGTAAATGATTTCCAACTCGACATTACTGCGGCAAGCTCGTGCCCCGGGAACAGCCGGAACACCACATGAACATGATTGGGCATGATACACCATGCGATAAGCCGGTACCGCACGCTATGCCGAAGGTGGAGCGCATTTGCCACCAGGTTCGCAATTCGCGGGTCGCGAAGGTGACAGGCCCCGATTCCGCGGTCGAAGTACTCTTCAATTCTGCTCGAACAAAACTCAGCAGCTAATGCTTTTTGGTGCGGAAGGAGATGTGCCCCGGTCTTCTTTGCGGCGCGAAGAATTCTGTGGCGCTCAATCATTCGTTCGATAACTTGCCGCGGCAAAGAATCGGCGAGGCGAAATGTTACAAAGTATAGGCCTCCATCATTTTCCCAATGGGGCAGACGTCGATTCCGGATTCTTACTTCGCCGAAGCGTGGATTGACTGCACCCTGCAATGTCCCTTGAGCGGGCAGCGCGGACGGGATCTTTTGGTCTTCCACGATAACTCTTGTATGCCCCACTTCAAAATTGCGCAGTGATGCGAAATACCTTGGACGGGCCAGGAGACCCCTCCTACAACCGGGCTGGAGCCCGGCGCTACTGCCCGGCGCTACTCTTTCCCCGGTCCCGGGTTAACTAAGAGGATTCCTTTTCGCCGAGGTCCGCCCGGACTCACTCGCCTCCAGGCGTTAGACCCTCAGCCCTGGGCAGGTTGAAATGAACAACTCCGCGCCGTTGCTCGCCATTTACCGTGTCACGGGCAGCATTCGCACTGCAGCTTTGGCAATGTTAGCCACCGGGCTCATTATCTCGGCAGGAATTGTGAGCCGGGTGAAGCTGGGGCTCGAACAGCCGTCGACCAAGGCCGCGTTGATTCTTTCGCTGGTTCTGCTTTGCACCGTCTTGTTCGCGATTCACGCCTTTACGTCGAGCGTGCGATTTACAACCGATTCTGTCGAGAAACGCTACCTGCTCACCATCGCCAGTATCCCCTTCAGCGAGATCCGCGGCCGCCGCCAGATCGCTCCCGGTGGCGGCGAAGCCAACATCCGCTTCTACATCCTCGTTCCCGCTCACCGATCGCTGCCCACCATCAAATTTGCCGAGTACCACGAGTTCGACGACGCGTTCTACAACTGGTTCCTGAGCCTGCCGGATCTGGATGCAAAAGGGAAATAGGCGCAGGTGAAGCGCCTGCTCTCTATTCCCTAGTCGCTGCTTTTAGTGTCCCGGCCGCATTCCCCACAGCATTACGCCGGTCATCACGATCACGATCGCGCTGGTGGCCCAGGCAATCACATTCCACAGCCGCGAGTTCCGGTACTCGCCCATCAGGTCTTTGCGGTTGATGAGCAGAAGCATGGGGATGATGACCACCGGCAGCAGCACGCCGTTCAGCACCTGCGACAGAATCGCGACGTTGATCAACTGCGCATCGGGAAGAATGAGCACAGTGATGGCGCCGCACGCAATCAGCAGCGTATAGAGCCAGTAAAAGAACGGAGCCTCTTTGAAGCTCTTGTCCACTCCCGACTCAACGCCGAGTCCTTCGCACACGGTATAGGCCGTTGAGAGGGGAAGAATCGATGCCGCGAAGAGCGACGCATTGAAGAGCCCGAAGGCGAACAGGAGGAAGGCGTAGTCGCCGGCCAGCGGGCGCATCGCTTCGGCCGCGTCTGCGGCCACCTGGATTGCGCCCATTCCATGCACAAAGAGCGTGGCCGCGCAGGCTACCACGATGAACCATGCAATAAGATCGGTGAAGAAGCACCCCACAATCACGTCAAGTCGCGACGCCGCGTAGTCCTTCACCGGAATTCCCTTTTCCACGACCGACGATTGCAGATAGAACTGCATCCAGGGCGCAATCGTGGTACCCACCACGCCGATGGCCATGTAGATATACGATTTGTCGCGCCACACCGATTTGGCAGGCAACACCACGGTCGCCTTTAAAGCTTCGTGCCAGTCAGGGTGAGCCAGCACGCCGGCAAAAATGTAGGCAATGTACACGCCGGAGGCAAGCAGGAAGATCTTCTCGGTGCTTTTGTAGTCGCCCTTCAACACCAGCGCCCACACCAGGAACGCGCAGATGGGCACACTGATGAATTTGGAGACGTGAAACAGGTGGAGAGAGCCCGCAATGCCGATAAATTCGGTCACCACGTTGGTGTAATTCAGCACCACCAGCAGCACCATCATGATGAAGGTGAGGCGCAGGCCGAACTCCTCGCGGATGAGGTCGCTCAGCCCCTTGCCGGTGACCACGCCCATGCGCGAACACATCTCCTGCACCACGATCAGCGCGATCGTAATGGGAATCATGGTCCACAGAAGCGTGTATCCGTATTGCGCGCCGGCCTGGGAGTAGGTGAAGATTCCGCCCGAGTCGTTATCGACGTTTGCCGTAATAAATCCGGGGCCGAGAACGGCCAGAAACAGCAGGATCCGGATTCGCCAGCGCTTCCACATCGGTGCGGGTTCCTTACATTTCCCTATGGTGGGGTCATTTTTCCTTTGCGACCTGGAACGAAGTTCCTCACTGACCATAACAGGCCGGGGCCTGCAGCGAAAAACCCGGGACATCAATTGACGAAATCTTTTCGACAGGGGACGGTTGCGAACACTGACGCGACATGCCGGCGCCTCGCCGGATTAAAATACGCTGTCACGATTTCAGACTCAAGAAGGACCCGCAAATGAATTCGTCCCGCTCCGACAACAGTATTCGCACCCGTCGCAATCTGCTTGGCGCAATTGCCGGCGCCGTACCGGCCGCAGCATTTCTCGCATCGCCCTCGGCCGTCGCGGCCGCGCCCCATCCGCCTGCTGAACCATCGGCTGATGATCTCTTTTCGCTTGCACGCCTGCGCAGCTACAAGAGCCGCCGGTCCTCGAGTTGGGACCGCACCGGCGGCAACGCCGACTTCGTTCACGTTGAGCCCGGCGCAACGGCCACACTGCTCGACGTCACGGGCCCCGGCGTCGTCACGCACATCTGGTTCACTATCAACTCTCCCGACCCGATGCACCTCAAAAACCTGGTGCTGCGTGCGTGGTGGGACGGCGAATCATCGCCCTCGGTCGAAGTGCCCATCGGCGACTTTTTCGGCCTCGGCCTGGGCGAGTACTTCACGTTTGAGTCGGCCCTGCTCGCCGTTGCGCCCGCCAAGGCGCTCAACTCCTATTTCGAAATGCCCTTCGCAACAGGCGCGCGAATCACTCTTACCAACGAAGGGCCCAAACCCACTAACAATCTCTACTTCGCCATCGACTACGTCGCGCTCAACACGCTTCCCGCCGGTCTGGGACGCTTCCACGCGCAGTTCCGCCAGGCCGCGCCCTGCCATGGCTGGACGAACGACTGGACCAACAATTGGGACAAGGCCGTGAACGATCGCAAAAATCTTGACGGAGCCGACAACTACGTCTTCCTTGAGGCTACCGGCCGCGGCCACTTTGTGGGCGTCACACAGTCCGTGTTACAGAACCAGCACGAGTGGTTCGGTGAAGGCGACGACATGATTTCTATCGATGGCGACAAAATGCCCACCATCAACGGTACAGGCACCGAGGATTACTACAATGGCGCATGGGACTTTTTCGGTAAGCCGTTCTCGTATGCGCACAACGGAGCGCCCGTCATCACCGGCGGCGAAGGAATCGGCAGCCGCTACTCGCTCTATCGCTGGCACCTGGAGAGCCCCATCGCCTTCGAACAGTCAATCCGCGTCACTATTGAGCACGGTCACGCCAACCACCGCTCCGACAACTTCTACTCAACTGCTTACTGGTACCAGACCGAGCCGCACGCGCCGTTTCCGCCGCTGCCCGCCGTAGCCGATCGCGAGCCAAAACTGCTAAAGGTCGGAGGACCAGCCAGCCAGGAAGCTGTTCCAGCGCCGGCTAAGTAGCGCCAGTCCGCCGAGTAGCGCCGGTCCGCTGCCATCGGTTTTCCCGGCGAATGTTTTGTATTCGAGGGGATGGTAGACCGGCTGTCTTACGGGCGTCCACGCCCGCACCATTTATGTCGTCCTAACCTCTTCCTCCGGTAACCCATCTTCTTCGCGTCTTTTGCGAAGAGGGTGGGAGATTACGAGCAACGAATCACGATCCACGACTCACGGCTTTATTCCCGCCCGCCCCACCTGCTATGCTGCGGACGCCCCAGAAAAGCGATTTATGGGAGAGCGATTTACACCCTGATCGGAGTCAAGACTATGTGGTTCCTGGGCATGGATGTTGGTACGGGCGGCACACGTGCCGTGATTGTGGATTCGAACGGCAAGCTCATTGCCGGCGCGTCGAGCGAGCATGCGCCCTTTCGCGCTGAGCACCCCGGCTGGGCCGAGCAGGATCCCGAGGACTGGTGGCGCGCTGCGCAGGAAGCTATTCGCGTGGCTATCGCCGCAGTGCCAGAACCTCGCCAGCACATCGCCGCCATCTGCCTCACCGGCCAGATGCACGGGGCCGTAATGCTCGACGAGAATGGCGCGGTGCTGCGCCCATCGCTGATCTGGTGCGACACGCGCACCCAGCCAGAGTGCGACTGGCTCACTGAAAAAATCGGTTACGAAAAACTCATTGAGCTGACCTGCAATCCCGCGCTGCCCAACTTCACGCTCACCAAGCTGCTGTGGGTAAAGACCCATCAGCCCGAAATCTTCGCCAAGATCCGCCACGTGATGTGTCCCAAAGACTACGTCCGCTACCGGCTCACCGGCGAGTTCGCCATTGACGTGCAGGAAGCCTCAGGTACGCTGCTGCTCGATGTAACGCATCGGCGCTGGTCGCACGAGGTGGCCGAAGCCGCAGGAATTCCGATGAGCTGGCTGCCTAAGGTCTACGAGTCGCCCGAGATCTGCGCGCGCATCAGCGAGCATGCAGCCTCGCTCACGGGCCTTGTTGCGGGAACCCCGGTTGCGGCGGGCGCGGGCGACCAGGGTGCGGGCGCAGTGGGCATGGGAATTCTGCAGCCGGGCAGCGTTTCGGCCACCATCGGCACTTCAGGCGTGGTGTTTGCGGCCACGGCCGAACCGACTAAAGATCCCAAGGGCCGCATCCACACGTTCTGCCATGCCGTGCCGGGCCGCTGGCACGTGATGGGGGTAACGCAATCTGCGGGCCTCAGCCTCAACTGGCTGCGCGGAACCTTCTTTGCCGGCCAGAGTTACGACGCATTGAATGAAGGCGCAGCCAAAATTCCGCCCTGCAGCCAGGGTCTGGAGTGGGCGCCGTATCTGCTTGGCGAGCGCACACCGCATCTTGATCCCGAAGTTCGCGCCGGTTTTGTCGGCATTGGAGTGCAGCACACGGCTGCTCACTTTGTCCGCGCGGTGCAGGAAGGCGTGGCCTACAGCTTGCAGGATACGTTCAGCCTCTTCGTCGATCTCGGCATTCCGGTCACCGCGATTCGGCTCGGCGGCGGCGGCGCGCGCGGCGGATTGTGGCGAAAGATTCAGGCCGGCATCTACGGGCAAACGGTTGAGATTCTCACCGCTGAAGAGGGTGGCGCATTCGGTTGCGCGCTGATGGCTGGCGTTGGAGCAAACCACTGGAAGAACCTGGACGAAGCCTGCGGGCAAGCTATCGAAGTGGCCGAGCGCATCACCGCCGATCCCGCTGACGTTGCTACCTACAAGGCTGGCTACGCCAAGTGGCGCAAGGTTTATCCGGCGCTGCGGAGCTTGCGCGGCTAAACGCCGCAGGTGAGAAAGCCAGGCGAGAGCGGAACCGGAATTGCGATGCCAAGTGGTATCCCACCCATTTTCTTGGTTGGTTTACGTGGGACGGACGGAGTTGGCATCCCACCCATTTCGCAAAGGGCGCGAAATGGATGGGGCACCCAGATTGTGCTTGGTCCGGCGGTACAAGTGTTGTACCGACTGTGAAAATGCAGGCTAGCGCGATACGGGCTCGGCAATCAGCACGTCGGCAAATACGAACCTATCGCGGCGCACAATTTCGCCGCTCTCGATCGCGAGTGGATTATTGAACATCGGTCCTGCGTAAACGCAGGAGTGAAACTCGCCCTTCTCTCCGCACGGGTCGGCACTGGCCGGCAAGTCTTTCAGCAGTGCCTCGTCGAACTCGCGGCCCGCAAACTCGGCCGGCAACTGCTCTGTGTCGATACACGTGAGACGCGCACGCAACCCGCCTGCGATCATCTCGCGCGCCAGTTGACCGGTGGGAATCTGCCACAAGGGAAAGATGGGCTCGAGACCCGTGCCCGCAAGCTGGCGCACGCGATAGGCGCGCACATCTTCAAGAAACAGGTCGCCGAACGCAACCGCCTCGATGCCCTCAGCGATCGCTCGCCGGCAGGCTTCGGCCATCAGCTTCTCGTAGATTTCGTTGCTGCACGGCCAGGGAAGCGGAACTACCCATAGCGGCAGTCCCGCGGCCGCTGCCTGCGCTTCAAGCACTGTATGCCGCACTCCGTGCATGGCCACGCGATCGAACTCTGAATTCAACGTCGTGAGCAGCGCGCACACTTCAATCGAAGGATCCTGGCGCAACGTATGCAGCGTCCACGCGCTGTCTTTGCCGCTGCTCCAGGAAAGGAGGACTCGCATCATACGACGATCATAGCCCGCCGCTCCTCAGTGCAGCCTATCAGGTCAACTTGATTACCAGGGCGTCATCGGAGGGACGGGCTTCGGGAATCTGGAGCACGAGGCCGTCGGGACTCCATTCCCATTGGAGTGGCTGCGATGAACCGAGAAGTTCAGCGTTGCGAATTATTCCGCAAGGCAACGGCGTGTCGCGACTAAGAGAAGCAACCTTCACCTGGTTACCGGGAGCACCGAGCACATGGATATAAAAGGCTCGATCGCGCGTGGTGAAGCGGAGATCCTGCGCGATGAAGTCGCTGTTGTGGTCGGCGACATAATTGCCTTCTTTGATTTTTGTGGGGCCTTCGCCAAAGCGAAAGGCGGGGCGGGTCTGGTAGATGGCTTCTCCGTTGACGCGAAGCCATGCGCCTATCTGACGCAGACGGCTCTCGATTTCAGACGGGATCGTGCCGTCGGGGCGCGGACCCACATCGAGCAGCAGGTTGCCGTTCTTTGAGACGATATCGATCAACTGGTGGATGACCCGGCCCGCGGATTTCAAATTGGGGTGCGTCAGATAGCACCATGAATCCCAGTCCAGCTCGTCGTCGGTTTGCCAAACGAAACTGGCTTTTTCAGTTAACTGGCCGGCCTCGATGTCGAGCACGCCGGAGGAAGTGGCGAAGTCGTGCTCCTTGTAAGTCATCACAACCTGATGCACTGCGCCGTGGCTGGAGTTGTAAAAGTGCGCGAGCATCTGGAGCCGGTAGGGCTCGGGAATGTTGGCTACGCGCGTGTCGAAGTAGATAAGGTCGGGGTGGTAGCGGTCGACGACTTCGATAACCTTGTCGCGCCAGATCTCGCAGAAACGGGCTGACGGCGCCGGATCGGGGTGGCTGTAGTTGAATGCTGCTGTAAAGCCGGGCGTGAACTTGTGTGGCCAGTACAAATCGGCGAGCTCGGGCCGGTATATATCGGCGTTAAGCACGGGGCTTTCGTACCATCCCCATAGCCACGAATGGTGGAAAGTGGTGAGGAACTTCAGGCCCTGCTTGCGGACGGCGCGCTCCAACTCTCCCACGACGTCGCGGCGCGGACCCATGCGAGTAGCGTTCCAGCGATTGATGCGGCTATCCCACATGGAAAATCCGTCGGCAAATTCGGTAACAGGACCGATGTATCGCGCGCCGGCATCCTTGAAGAGATCGACCCAGGCGTCGGGATCCCAGTGCTCGGCGGTAAAAGCGGCGGCAAAGTCTTTGTATCCAAACTTGTCGAGCGGACCGTATGTGGCCAGGTGATGCTCATACTCCGGACGGCCGGGCTGATACATCCAGTGTGAGTACCACTCATTGCCAAAGGCGGGGACGGAAAAAAGTCCCCAGTGAAAGTAGATTCCAAACTTGGCGTCGCGGTACCAGTCGGGACAGGAATGCGACTGCAAGGAGTCCCATTGCGGTTGATAGAGGTCGCGGCTGCTGGGCTGCGCGTCCAGGGAAGATGGCAGAAGAGGCACAGTTGATCCCGCTGCCAGCCATTGCAGCGCAGTACGGCGGGTGATGGACAATGAAACCCTTTCCTTATAGAGCAGCTTTGGATAGTGTGCGCTCCGCGAAAGAATCTTACGCTGCAAGGCAATGCCGGGCAATTGTGGAACAGCGATGATGCTCGAACCGCTTGTTGTTACTTGCCGGAGAGAGGCGGGAAATTTGTGTTCGACGACGGCCGCAGATGATGGACGAGCGGGGCGGCGAAGGCGAGGAACGCTGCTGCGAATACAAATGGGAGGAACACCGCGATGACGAAGTGGTACCAGCGAGGCGGTTTTGCTTTTTGCCGGGTGGGCGAACAGTATGCCGGAAGATAGATCATGAGACCGTATACGAACATCCACATGCCGATTTCAAGTATGTGTTGAATTCCTCCGAAGAGCGATTCGCCGATAGTGCCGGTGAGGCCAAAGAGGAGCAGGACCTGGTTGGGAGTGAAATCGTAATAAGAGAGAAGCACTGCCCAGGCGATGAACATGGGGACGAACGCGATGACGCTGTGGCCCAGGACGACGTCCCAATAGTTGGAGGACGCGGTGATGTAGGCTTGGCCGATTCGCGCGCCGAATATGGGAGCGAGGTTGGTCATGGTGGTTGTGACCACCTCCTCAAGCATGGCGAGGGCAATCGAGAAGACAACAAACTTCAAATGCCAATCGATTCTGAGGGTGTCAGACAGGCGGCGGATTTGGTTTTTGAATAATGCAGTGAATGAACCGAAGAGGACGATCCAGAAGAGGTAGAGGCCAAGGCCCATACCCAGCACGGCATGGGTGACGACCTGCGTGGGATTAAAGGTATTCAGAAAAACGACGGAGGCCAGCAGGAGCTGAACGGCGGAGATCCCGATGAATATTTTGATCAAGGTTCGGCTCGTGATTCCGCGCTTGATTGTCACCATCATGCCCTCAATCAATACAGATCGCTCTCAACAAGACTTCGTCCCGCAGCAGAAAGCGGAACGGCCTCGCGTGGTGCGAGGCCGTTCCGACAAATAAAACGGCGATGAATTACTGCAGCGTTACATCACCGCTCAGCGGCGTGTTCTCGCTCGAGTCGCCTACGCGCACCACGAACTTGCCTGGATCGATCGTCCACTTGTGCGCCGAGTCGCTCCAATAGCTGAAGGCACGCGCATCGAGATCGATCAAGACATGCTTGGTCTGGCCCGGCGCCAACGCCACCTTTTCGAATCCCTTCAGTTCGCGCTCCGGCCGGTCAACCGTGGTGGACGGGTCGGACACGTAAAGCTGCGCCACTTCAGCCCCTTCAACGCTGCCCGTGTTGGCGACGTCGAAGCTCACCGTAACGGTCGATCCCGACTGCGCCGTTGCCGGCACATGCAGATTCGAGAACTTGAAGGTTGTGTAGCTCAGGCCGAATCCGAATGGATAGAGCGGATGCTTGCCCGTTGTCGTCCAGTAGCGGTAGCCCACCATCAGCTTGTCGCCGTAATTGATCTGCGCGATGGTGTAGTCGTGACCCTTGCCGTTGTCGCCGGGCGTGTGCAGAATGGTATCGCCACCCGGCGTGCCGTAGTACCACTTGTACGACGGATTGTCTTCCCAACTACGGTCGAAGCTCACCGGCAACCGGCCCTCGGGATTGTGCTTGCCGAAGATGACTTGAGCTACGGCCGTGCCTCCTTCCTGGCCGGGATAGTAAAGGTGCAGCAGCGCGGGAGCCTTGTCAATCCAGCGCTCCACGCCCATTCCGCCTCCGCCCATCAGGGTGACGACGGTATGCGGATTGGCGGCAAGAATTGCTTCTGCCAGCGCGTCCTGGCCCCACGGCAACGTAAAGGTGCGGTCGTGCCCTTCGCCTTCGGTGCCAGGATCGAAGCCCAGCGCCAACACAACCACATCGGCATCGGCAGCGAACTTGCGCGCCTCATCTGAAACCAGGCTCGGCTCATAAGCAATTCCAACCCCCAGCCGCGTTCCATCGGCATAGGGCACGTAGTCCACCTGTACCTGGATGGTTTGCCCGGCGCCCAGGTCGAGCGAAACAGATTCGGGAACCTGCCCTTCGGCCCTGACCTGTTCGAGCGTCTGTTTTCCGTCTACGAGCACCTTGAACGAATCTTCGCCCGACGCGCCTGCGAGAAGGAGATATTTGCCAGCTTTGTCGGCTTTGTAGCTTGCGGTGTAGCGCACGCTGCGCGCTTCTTTCGAAGGCGGCAGCCACTGCCCGCCTCTGAACTCACCCATATTCCACCCGTTTGCAGTCTTGGGCGCGCCGGTAAAGTCGTCGCTTGGATATGTAGCGATATTCACGCCGCCCGCCCAGTGCGTTCCCCGAAAAACGTCTCTCATCTCAGGCAGGCCACGCGCATACAGCACGTGAGCGCTGGAGCCCAGCAGATCGCCAATGCCGGTCAAAAGGCTGACGGGCGCAAAAGCCGTGGCTTCAGACGATCCTCCGCCGCCTACGATCGCCGGCCATGCGTTGGGTCCGATCACGGCCACGGTCTTTACCTTGGCCGCATCGATCGGCAGGAAGTGGCTTTCGTTCTTGAGCAGCGTAATGCTCTCGAGCGCGCCCTTGAGCGCCACGGCGCGATCGGCCACGGAGTAGACAGGATATTCGGGGCTGAACTGCGGTCGCGTTGTGAATCCGTAGCGCAGTTCGGTGCGCAGAATGCGCAGAACCTTGTCGTCGATTGTTGCTTCCTTTACCTCGCCGCTCTTGACCGCGGGAGCCAGGACGTTCTCGTTCATGAACCTCGGGCTCGGCATCTCAAGGTCGAGACCATTGTTGGCCGCGGCCACGCCGTCGTAGGTCGCGTCCCAATCCGACATCAAAACGCCCTTGAATCCCCAGTCGCCCTTGAGCACATCGAGGTTGAGGAATTTGTTTTGCGTGGCGTGCGCGCCGTTCACCATGTTGTAGGAGTTCATTACCGCGTCCACATGTCCCTTAGTCACCGCAGCTTCAAAGGCAGGCAGGTAAATCTCGCGCATGGTGCGCTCGTCCACCGTCACGTTAGCGTCGTGGCGATTGAACTCCTGATCGTTCAACGCGTAGTGCTTCACGGTGGCAATCACGCCCTGCGACTGCACGCCCTGGATGAAGAACGTAACCAGGGCGCCGTTCAAGTACGGATCCTCAGAAAGGTACTCAAAGTTGCGGCCGCCCACAGGTGAGCGCGCAATATTCACTCCGGGCCCGAGCAGAAAGTTCACGCTGCGGGCACGCGCATCGCGTCCCAGGCCCTCGCCTAACTCCCGTGCGAATTTGCGGTCCCATGTAGCGGCAAGGGCAACACCGCCGGCGTAGGCCGTGGTCGGTCCCCAGGTGCGCACGCCAACTGACGCGTCCGACATCTTGAAGCGAGGCAGGTCGATGGAAGAAATGGCATTGGTGTACATGCCGTCAACGCCGCCGATCAGTTTGATCTTGTCATCCAGCGACATTTTCGAGAGCAAAGCCTGCGCCTGCGCCTCGATGGCCGGCGAATCGGGCGCCGGAGCCTGCGCCGTGCCACGAGTCGGGAGAGCAAAGGCCAGAGCAGCAATGGCGAGCAAAACCGGCAAAGACGACGAATACAGTTTGGCGAAGAGTTTGGATGTTGGATTCATATCGCCGAAAGGTTAAAGCATTGGGCGCTATCGTGTACACCGGGGCCAGTTCAACCGGCAAACGATTTCCCCATGGAAGGCGGACAGACGGGCTTGGTTGCAAAGTCCGTGATGCGGCCCGAAGTCGTCTGCGGCCGGGCGAGAATTTTGCCGATTATCTCTATCCGGGCCTTCGGTCGCTTGAGAACGGCTTGCTTTACGGGCCTGGGAGGCTCGCGAAGAATGGCTAAATATCTGCCTGTAAAATCAGCAATTTGAAAGGTGTGACAGGAGTCACAGCCGGGGGTGAATGGGGTCACTGCCCACCCCGGCATAAAGGCGCAAACTTCGAAGTTAACAGTCATAGAAGAATCGCGACACTGCGAGGCAACGGCCTTGCGCGGGAGCATTCCATGAGCTTTCAGGATGGGTTGAAGACAATCGTGGTGGCGACAGACCTCGAGGGCCACTCTGAAGCTGCGCTTGTATACGCCAGCAAACTGGCGCACGCCTATGGCGCGCGGATTGTGCTTGCCCATGGTCTTGACCCGATGGAATACGCAGATGTCGACGGCGTTCCGGGCGCAGTGCTCAGAGGGTTGACGAGCCAAGCGCGTGAGGTTCTTGACAAGCTTGCCGGCGACCTGGTGCGCGATGGCATTCACAGTCATTCCGAAATTCGCCAGGGCACAGTTGCCGAGTTGCTACGCGATGTGGCACGTCAGTATGAGGCGGGGCTAATTGTAATCGGCACCAAAGGCAGAGAAGGCGTGGGGCCGGTAGTGGTGGGCGCGATCGCCGAGCAACTGGTGCGCCTTGCTCCGTGCCCGGTAATGGCCGTCGCGGCAGACTGGAACGCAGGGGAGAATCGCCCCACTCCGGGTGGGCCGGTGCTGCTGGCGCTGGAGCGCAATGCAGCTTGCCCTGCGGCGGCAGCAACCGCATATTCGCTCGCTGAAACATTTAAACGGCCCCTGATCGTAATGCATGCGCGGACCGCGGCTGAGGTGTCGGCGATTCTTAATCCTGGCGCCACCACGCTGGCTGACTTCGGAATCACGGCTCACGGAAATGTGCCGGTACGCAACGTGGTGAAAGACGGCAACCCGGCCGATGCGATCCGCAGCGCAATTGCGCAATACCATCCTTGCATTCTGGTCGCAGGCGTGAAACGCACCAGCGATACTCGCGGGCCGCATGGCACGATCTTTGGGCTTTTGGCCGGCTCACGCGTGCCCGTACTCTGCGTACCACCCGAAGTTGTTGCAACGGGAAAAGAGCGGGAGGCTCAAATCCCCGTGGGAATTTTATAGAGACTGCCTGCCGAAGCCATGCCGGGGCGCACGGAGGCAGAATGCGGCACAACAGTTTTTTATGACGGAATTGGCAGTACTGAGTTGCCTGAATTTGCTCTACCGGCCTTGAGCTTCACTTCACCCAATTCGATTTGCCAGCAATCGCGGCCCCACGCATCATCGCCGCAATCCCGCTGATGGCAGTTGCACACGATGGAACCACACCGGGGCAGAATGGGAGAAACAAGCGTGCAATCCGAGGCAACACAAGAGCGCATTATGGCAGTGGCAGCGCATCCGCTTGCTGAACTGTTGGAGTGCCCGCCCACGGCAGGAAACCTGCTCAACGAGTCAGCGAATTGCGTCGGCTTTGATGCGGGAGATATTGTTTTTCGCCAGTCAGGCCCCTGCAAAGGGTTGTACGTCGTGGTCTCAGGCAACTTCCAGCGAAAGGCTGAGAGGTTGAATTCCCGCGTGGTTCTGGGTCAGGCGCATGCCGGCGACCTGGTAGAACTCGCGGCTGCGCTGGGAGACGGAAACCATACCTATACGCTGAGCGCTGTGACCGCCGGAACGCTGCTGCTGCTGCCCATTGCCGCGCTGCGCATCGCCTTTGAAAAATATCCGCCGCTGCGCATGCGGCTGCTTGAAGAGTTGGCTCGTGAGGTATCAAGGGCCTACTATGCCTGCATGATTGACCGCGTAACTCCGCGCCGCCGCAACCGCGTGGCTACGGCATAAGATTATTTTCGTCGCATTGAATCGGTTGGTCTTACGCCGGCCTGCCGACCTTAAGTGCCGGCGCATGATTGGTACTCGCCGATAGCTCGTGTGATTTAAGTCACATGCTCGCGCCCGCTGGTCGCCTACAGTCGTATTATCCCCGAAGGTTGCTGTTCCAGATGGGATATACTCCAGGTAACGCCCCAGCGGGAAATTTATGGCCGTAGTTCACTCTCATCACCCACCGGAAGATTGCCTTAATTGTGAGCATCGCCATCTGCGGATGTTCTGTAATCTCACACCGGAAGCACTCGCCGACTACGACAAAATCGGCATCATGATGAGCCACGCGCGCGGCGCCAAGCTCTTCACTGAGGGTGATGCGGCACGCAACGTTTTCGTCATCTGTTTTGGCCAGGTCAAGATCTCCTCAACCTCGCGCGACGGCAAGACCATGATTCTGAAGATTGCCGGCCCTGGCGATGTGATGGGCCTCAGCGCAGTGCTGGCCAACGTTCCCCACGAAGTAACCGCCGAAGCCATCGAACCCTGCACGGTAAAAACTGTCCGCAAGCAGGAGTTCATCGATTTCCTTGGCCGCCACGGCATCGCGTCAATGCATGCCGCACAATCGCTTTCCGGCGAATATCTGACCGTGTTTCACGATGCCAAGCGGTTGGCGCTATCCGGCTCCGCAGCCGGACGTCTGGCGCGCCTGCTCCTCGACTGGGGGCGCTCGACCGCCAACGGCAAACCCGAGATCCGCTTCACTATGGCGCTTACGCACGAGGAGATCGCCAACATGGCAGGCACCTCGCGGGAAACCGTCACCCGGCTGCTGAATCAGTTCCGGCGCGACCAGTGGATCACCATTCGCGGAACGAGCCTGACCATCGTAAAGCCCGACCAGCTTGAGCGGTTGACGGCGTAGAGCAGCTTTTAGCTATTAGCTTTTAGCTCTCAGCCTTCAAAAACGCCGAAAAGATTCTGAGGTTGACTCGCCGGAAGAGCCTCATTTTTCCTGTTAAAAGAGTAAGGGAGTCTTGCATCTTGATTCGCGGTCCCTTCCGCATTCTCCGCAATTGAACCAAAGATCGCCCTGGAGTCCACACATGGTGCACCTCCGGCTGAAATTCGTGCTTCTCGCTTGCGCTTTTCTTTCATTTCCTCTGTTCGGCCAATCAAAAAGCAATCCTCCGATTACCGGACCTCTGACAGTCTCCAGCAATCCTCGCTATTTTCAAGATCCAACCGGCAGAATTGTGCTTCTCAATGGATCTCAGACCTGGAATACATTCCAGGACTGGGGCACGGATGGAGCAGCGCAACCCATCGATTTCGATGCGTTCGTCAAATTCCTGGCCGATCACGGGCACAACTTTACTTTGCTGTGGCGGGTGGAACAGCCGAAGTTCTGTAATCTTCCCGTCACGGATGGCAAGCCGCCGGATTTCGTTTCATCTCCGCAGCCATGGCTCAGAACAGGCCCTGGAAAGGCGACAGACGGCGGACTGAAATTCGACCTCACCAAGTTCGACCAGAGCTACTTCGATCGCTTGCGCACTAGGACAAAAGCCCTGGATCAGGCCGGCATCTACGCAGGCATTTATCTTTTCACAGGCGAATTCGTCAATCTTTTCCGATGCTCGTCCGACGGCTACGCATTCACCGGGACTAACAACATCAATGGCGTCGACGACGGCTACATAAGCGGTTCGCAAGGGAACGGTTCTGTCGACATGACCGAGCCGAACGCCATTACAAAGATTCAGGACGCCTATATCGACAAAGTAATTGACACCCTGAACGATATTCCCAATGTGCTGTGGCTTGTCTCCGAGGAAGCCCCACCTACGTCAGTGTGGTGGAACGATCACCTGATCGAACACACCAGAACTTATGAAGCCAGAAAGCCGTTTCACCACCCGGTGGGTTATGCAGAGCCTATTCAAGTACCCGATTCAGTCGTCTACAACTCCGGCGCGGACTGGGTCGCGCCCACTGCGACGATCTCACCAATCTCCTCCTGTGGATATGGAAAACCAACCTGCAAGGTCAATGTCAATGACAGCGACCATTCCTATTGGGAGTTGTGGCTGCACACTACTCAGCAAAATCGCAACTATGCCTGGGAAAACGTGCTGAACGGTAACTCGGTACTTTTCATGGATCCTTACCTCGTCTTTTATCCGCGTCAGGACCGCAACAACTGCATTAAGCCAACGCATGGGATTTGTTCCAAACCCGATCCTCGGTACGAGAACTTCAGGAATAATCTGGGCTACACGCTGAAATATGCCAGCAGATTGAATCTTGCCCGTGCGACACCTCAACCCGATCTCAGCTCCACTGGTTTCTGTCTCGCACAAACCCCAGCGGTGGGCGCGGAGTACCTTGTCTATGCCCCCAATGGCGGCTCATTCGAAGTAGATTTGTCGGCCATGCCTGCCTCAAGGCAATTGACGGTCGAATGGTTTAATCCTGCCAACGGCGACAAGATCCTGAAAGGCCCCATCAGGGCCGGATCCCGCGCCGAACAGTTCACGCCGCCCTTCGCAAACGATGCAGTGCTTTACCTGGAAGATACGGCAGGGCACGCCCGGTGAGATGGGAGTGGGGAGGTCCACCTGCTTTCAGCTCTCAGCTTTCATTTCCCCGGACGCCTCAAGCTCCGTCGGCCCATTGTCATTGGGCTGACCCTTTTTCCACCTGAGAAAAAAGCCCAGCGCGATCGCCCAGCCAAACAGAAACGCGTCCAAAGAGCACACATGCCTAACAACGTTTACGGCACTGCCGGCTGGTATTCGGCCGAGAATTGCGAACACTCCCCAAAATAAACTGTTAAGCAGTAAGACCACTCCCACGAGCCCAAAGCAGAATTTCACTACGCTGCGCCATTGCTGCTTCGGTAGCACGATGTCGAGCAATACCGCCACACTCAAACCCGCGGTAAGCCCTTTGGCCATGACAAGCAGATCGAGTGGAACTGGTGACCGGAAGACCGCCAGGCTCGAGCGCGAGTAAACATTAACGACCACATAGATCAGACCTAGCAAGCCTGCGACAAACTGAGTATTCCAGTGCCTGGGTTGGCCGATGCGAACAGAGCCCATCCCGTTAAAAAACAAAAGCAGGCTGCCGACCAGTTCCACGCCCACGATAAATTTGCCCGTGTTGGTGAATGGCCGCTCTCTCAAGCCCAGCATGATCTGCGCGTTTGCGTCTCCATGCTCGGCGGCCTTTCGATACCACGGGCTTGCCTCCTTCAGATCGCGTGGAACTCCAAACCCACCGCTATACATATTGCCAAGGTTGTATTCAGCCGAGGCGTACCCCTTATCGGCCGAAAGGCGGTACCAGTGGACGGCCTGGACATAATCCTTGGCGACGCCGTTCCCATGGGAGTACGCATAGCCGATGTTCTTCTCGGCTTCCGGCTCTCCCTGGACCGCGGCCTTGTGATACCAGAGAAGTGCCTGATCAAAATCCCGATCCACTCCCCAGCAGTAGTAATAGCTGTTTCCGAGCTGGGTTTCCGCGCGCGCATATCCTTGCTCCGCAGCCTTACGGCACCACTCGGCCCATGCATTCCGATCCTTCTGCACGCCCAGCCCGTAAAAGTACATGCGGCCAAGTTCGTATTGGCTCTTTGCGTCTCCCTGCTCGGCCTTTACGAGGCAAGCCGCAAATGCCGCAGCCGCGCGGCGATCGCCGGCGCGCTTCCAAAGCAGGTAAGAGGCCGCGCAGAGCATAGCCACGCACGTGGCCAAAGCGACGATCTTCCAAGCTGGTTTCATAGGGTCGATTTCTGATGTGCAATGCTTACGCGAGATTCTAGATCACTTACCATGAATTTGAGCTTTCCCACCCTTGTCGCGATGAAGCCGCGTCAAGGATGGGGCATCCTCGCCGGTAGTAGAACGAAGAAAAGCCGAGGATGGACCAGACAACTACTACTGCTGCTCGATCGCCGTCCGCTCCCTAACTCGCTCGGCCGACTCCTCAAGCGGCTCGCGCAGCGTAAGCACCGGGCAGCGCGCATGGGCCAGCACGCGGTAGATGATGCGGTCGCGGGCAATATTCTCAAGTGCCGAGCGATGGGTCGCGCCCAAAACAATCATGTTGGCGTGGCGCTCCACCGACTCAGAAAGAATCTCAATGACCGGGTGGCCGTGAATCACAACGGGCTCAACGGCTGAGCAGCAGCCCGCGCCAGTTTCGGCGGCGAGCTTGCGCAGTTCGTGCATGGCCAGCGAATCGAGCCCCGTCATGAGCCCATTTCGCATCATCTCATCGGCAGGCGGCAGCACATGCATCAACACCAGCCTGGCGCCAAGGCTGGCGGCAATGGAGCATGCAAGCGCTGCGCTCGGGCGGGAGGTCTCTCGCAAACTGGTGGCGTGGAGGACGACTCGTTCATGCCCTCCAAAATCCACCGGGAGATGAGCCTCGGGACCCACGGCAATGACCGGGATGTTGACCGAGCGCAGCACTTGCTCTGCCACGGAGCCGATGAGCAACTTGCCTATCTTGCTCCGGCTCCGTGTACCCAAAAGGACGCGATCTGCCTCGAACTGCTGAATGGCAGCGATGACCTGTTGCGTGGGATTGCCCTCGCGCACCACGGCCTCGCACAGCACACCCTTAAGCTGGGCGCGCTCACTCCACGCCAGCAGCTCCTTTTCAGCAAACTCCACCACGCTGATGGTGTCGTAGTAGGGCATGCCGGCCGCGTCTACCGACATGACGGCGCTGGCCGAGAGCACATGCAGCAGAATCAGGCGCGCTCCCGCCTCCGATGCCTGTTCAATGGCATAGGGCATAAGCCGCTCGAGGTCGCTCAAGTCGGTAGCGACAAGAATGACCTGCGGGGTCGCCCAGCGATGGCCGCAGTCTGACATGGCGGAAGATTGGCACCGATACATCGGGGAAGATGTGCCGGAACCCACACCTCAAAGTGATAAGGCTCACCCGGTGAATGGAATCGAGGCACTTGCGGGTGTACGGGTCACCGCAATCGGGCAATTCCAACTCTGCCTCACGCAATCCGCGAAATAACCGATGATCGAAGGGTAAGTTCTGCGCACCCCCTGGAGAATTGATGCGGGCCCAAATCGACGAGCGGCACGTAATTGAAGCGACTTCCCGATTCTGGGAACAGATGCTGGCCATGAAGCTGGAGCCCGAGCCGGTTCGGCATGAATTCTGCGTGGGCCACCAGCACCTGCTGGGACGCATCGACCTGAAGGGTGCGTGGATGGGCCGTATTGAGATTCGAATTGCGGAAGACCTGGCGCGCGTAGCAACCGCGGCCATGATGATGCAGCCCCTTGAGACGGTGGCCGATGCCGACATGATGGACGCCATCAGCGAAGTGGCCAACATGATCGCCGGGGTGATCAAGAGTTCCCTGCCGCAGCCTTGCGCAATGAGCCTTCCACACTCAGCAGTCGAGGCGTGTAATTTCTGCGGCGTGGAGCCCAGCGCCAACGCGATCGATGTGGCATTTCGTCACCCTGACGGCAAAATGGTGGTGCGCGTCTGGGAAGACGAATGAGCACCATTTGGCGCTGCCCAGGGCGAATCGACAGATGCTGGTCTTCGATTTGCGGCAAGGCGGCCCGGGCTGCAATCATCTCTCCGACACGCCAGAGCCCATGAAACTCGCTACTGTACGCAGGCTCTGGCCCGGGGAGATTAACAACATGAAACTCAGAAGGATGATTTTGATGGCCGCAACTGTTGCAGCTGTGTCTCCAGTTTTGATGGCGCAGGGATGGCCGCCCACGCCCGACCATCTGACGATGCCGATATGGCCGGGAACGCCGCCGGATAATGTGGTTCAATCGCACCCCGAGGCTGACCTCACAACGCCCAAAGACCCTCTGATCGCCGGCCGCGTGCTTGTTCATCTCGGTTACGTTTCCATTCCCACCATCACGCTCTACCGGCCCAGGGGCACGAATACCGGCGCGGCGGTCGTGGTGTTTCCCGGCGGCGGCTACAACATCCTGGCTATCGATCTCGAAGGCACCGAGGTGTGTGACTGGTTGAACGCATCGGGCGTCACTTGCGTGCTGCTCAAGTACCGCGTGCCCGGGACCGGCCCCTATCCAAAGAGCCCGGCCGCGCTTGAAGATGCGCAGCGAGCCATGCGCCTGGTGCGGCATCATGCTGCCGAGTGGGGCATCGATCCCAAGCGTGTAGGCGTGCTTGGCTTCTCCGCAGGTGGACATCTTTCGGCGGCCATCAGCAATCTGTACGATCAAAAACTCTATGCGCCCATCGACGCTGCCGACAGCCTTAGTTGCAGGCCTGACTTCTCGGTGGTTGTCTATCCGGGCTACCTGGCGCTGGCTGACAAGGACTTCGCCCAGAACGCCGCGATTAATCCCACCAAAGACACTCCGCCCACCTTTATCGTTCAGGCTGAAGACGACCCGGTACATGTTGAAAATGCGGTGGTCTATTTTATGCAACTGAAGAAGGCAGGCGTACCGGCGGAACTGCATGTTTTTGCAAATGGCGGCCATGGATACGGCTTGCGGCCGACCGAATTGCCGATCACAAAATGGCCCAAGCTGGTGGAAACCTGGATGCAGACGATCAAAGTGATCCCGCCGCAATAGATAGAATGAGCGAATGATCCTGGCAGTTGTGACAATCTCGGACCGTTGCTCGCAAGGGCTGATGACCGACACGGCGGGGCCGGCCGTAGTGGCTGCGCTCAAGGCCGGGTGGCCACAGGCTGAGATTGAGACGCGCCTGCTGCCGGATGAAGAAGAGCAAATCACAGCCGCGCTGCTGGAGTTTTCGAGTAACGGCGCGGAGCTTGCGCTTACTGTAGGGGGCACGGGGCTGGGCCCGCGCGATCGCACCCCTGAGGCCACTCGGCGGGTGATCGATCGCGAAGCCCCTGGGCTCGCCGAGGCCATGCGCGCCAAAAGCGCGGCCAAGAATCCCTATGCGTGGCTCTCGCGCGGCGTAGCCGGCCTGAAGGGCGGCACGCTGATCGTGAACTTGCCCGGAAGCGAGCGAGGCGCACTCGAGTGCTGGGCGGCAATCGCCCCGCTGGTGCGTCATGGCCTTGAGGTGATCTGCGGCGGGCAGACGCATCCTTAGCCTGGCTGCGAGTTTCCGGAAGAATCATCCAGCCAAGGAACCGTTGTCGCTCCTAAGCATCGAATCGGTAGCACGATTCCAGGAATCGTGTGACTCTTATCACAGCCTTTTGTGATCTCCCTGTCTAGCTTTAGGGTAAGGGAATTTCATTGAAGCTGGCTGCGACCACAATCCTGCTTTGGCTCGGCTTGCTGGCCACAGCCGGCGCCGCTGAAGGTGCGCAGATCTCAGGCCGGGTTTCTAACGCGGCCGGAACACCGGTTGCCCAGGCAACGGTCCAGCTCATGGCCGGAAGCGGCAAGGCCGGCAACATTGTTGCGGCAACCAGCGACAACGATGGAGAATTCCAGCTCAGCGTTGCCCCCGGCGATTACAAGTTAAGGATTTCAGCATCGCGCTACCAATCCCTCACCGAGCCGCTGGCCGTTACTGCCTCCGGCGCGAATATCGAAATCAGGCTGCTTACGGTAGTCTCTGAGTCCGTCACCGTCACGTCCGACATCAACCAGGGCGACGTGCTTTCGCCCGATCCAGCGGTCAAGGTCTTCGCAACTGAAAACCTACTCGACGCCAATCCGGGGCGGCCGGGCGCGCCCATTTCCATTCCCGGCTATCCCATTGAGACTGCCTCGAGCGGCATCAAGGCGCCGCAGTACTTTGCCCCCGGCGTGGCCGGCGATCACGGCGAACCGATCGCGCAGTACATCCAGGTGGGCACTTATCTAGTGCCCAATAATCTATCGGCGAATGCCCACGGCAACGGTTACTCCGATCCCAATGTCTACATCGCCGGCGCAATTGAAAGCGTGCAGGTGGATGGCGGCGCATACAATGTGCGCGAGGGCAATCACGCGCTGACTCTGGCCGCGACCTACGGCCTGCGCACGCATCTTGCTCCGTTCCTCACTTTCACCGGCGACTACCGCGACCTGACCGCTACGTCCGGTATGAGCCCTGGCCCTAATTCGTGGTTGGCCGCAGAAGGGTCCTACGGCAACGGGTTCCTCGATCGCCTGGAGCACCGCAAGCAATTCAAGTTCAATGGCGAGCGGGTTTACCATGCGCGCGACCACACGATCACGTTATTTGGGATCGCGTATTTTGGTTTTGGCTACGTGGCCGGACTGCGGCCCATCTTTGGCTTCAACGCGGTGGATGCGGCGGCGGGATGGGTAGAGTATCCCGACACCATCGACCCGCGGCAGAAGGACCAGACGCACACCGCTCTCGCCGTTTTGAACGACGATTGGAAGCTCGACTCGAATGCCGATCTGCAGCTCTCGGGTTTCTTCCGCACTTACAACCTGTCTCTTTTTTCGGATTTCGGATTGGGCCTGATTCGCCAGAGCGAGTTCCGCACGGTGGGCGGCGCCAGCGCCGATTACGTCAAGAACTTCTCGCCGCAATTCACGCTGCTGGCGGAGACCGACTATGAGCGCGAGGCCCCGCGCCGTGACGATCTTGATCACTACAACTTCTTCAATCCCGCTTCGCCCAATTCGTACGGATCATTCGTAAAGATTGACGGCAACAACGTGACCATCTCTCCGGTTACGCCTTACGTTGCGGCGCAGGGCGCACTTGGCAGCCACCTGAATTACTACGCGGGCTGGCGGAGCGACGAAATCTTCATCGACAATCAGGACCTGTTAACGCCCGTAAATTCTTGGAACAAGCTGGTTGGGTTGAACTCGCCCAAGGCTACGCTGACGTTTGTGCCGGGAGCGTTGCGGTTCGCGCCGCTGATTTCGCTGAGCTTCGGCAAATCGTTCTTCTCTGAGGATCCGCGCGAGGGCACGGCGCTGAACGGGCCGGCCGCCGTCGATCCTGTTGAGACTGCGCGATCATATCAACTTGTCGCGAGCAAGACCTTTAACAAAACCGATGTGAAGATCACGCTGGGCCACGAGACGCAGAGCGCAGAGTACGGCAAGATCGATCCTGACCAAGGATTGCAATTCGACCTCGGCCCCGGCCGCATTCGTTTTCTTGCTGCCACGCTGCGCCAGCAATTTGCCCACGGCTCATTGCAAGCCACCTTTGAGCAGGCCGATGCGCGGCTCATTCAAACTTCGTATTCCCTGGTGCCTGAAGCGCCGCGACTGATCGACGACTTGACCGGAACCTACGATCGACTTCCCTTTCACATCCAAGCCAAGGGCGAGTTTGAGTATGTGGGCCGCAAAGTTGTGGGCCAGGGATGCAGCGAGGCCCGCTACCTGAGCGGCGATCCCAATGCATTGAACAACTACTGCCTCGGCGTGTCCAACAAGGAGATCCGCTTTGCGGCGGCGCGGCCTTTTATGGATGGGCGTCTCAACCTGGGCGTGAACACCATGATCGCCAGCGGATGGACCGGACAAACTACTGAGAACTTCGGGGCCGCGGGCGCCTTCGCGCCGGGCGCAGTAGGGCTCGCCTCAAACGGGCTTGTCCCCGCAGACCCCGTCAGCGAAGTTGTGGGCGTGAGGATTCCTTCATATGCGAGCTTGAGCTTGACTTGGCGGCTTAGTGGGGAAGGGCGGCGGTAGGGCTGTAGCTTTCTGATTGGTGACGATGCGCTCGCGATCCCGACTACGGCACTCCCTCTCCTCCCCATTTGCGCTGTCATCCTGAACCGTAGTGAAGGATCCGCGGCTGTTCTTTGCACCCCGAGACCCGCCAATGCTTCCGAATTGGCAACGATACAGGAGTTTGGCGGTAGAATCCGTTATGCTGCGTAGCACCAAGATTCTGTTCATCTGCCTTGCAGCCGTGTCATCCAATGTCGTTGTTGCACAATCCCTATTCGTGCGACCCAATGGGTTCGGACCAGTGCAGGTAGGGATGAGCTTGTCATCTCTGAACAAGACACTCCATACGTCCTACTCAAAACCGTCTGACACCGATGAACAGGCTTGCTTCTACGTGGATGTGCCCAAACAAGCGGGCGCGGCTTTGATGATTCTCAACGGCCGAGTCGCCCGCGTGGACGTAAATGACAATAACGCGATCATCACTGCTGAAGGAATCCATGTTGGGGATTCGGAGAAACGGGCGCTCCAAGTTTACGGAAAACGTTTGAAGGTTATACCTCACGCTTATGTGCCCGGCGGCCACTACCTCACTATGTTTTCTATCGATAGAAAGTTCGGGATTCGCAATGAATCCGAGGACGGAGTCATCACCCGATACTATGCGGGGACCGCAGAAGCAGTCTCTTTCATCGAAGGATGTGCTTAGAGCGCGGATTGCGCTACCGGGCGTAATGCCGCCTATGCGAAAGTAACGATTCTCTGGTTGAGGGCTGCGGAAACAACCGCAGATCCCTCACTGCGTTTCGGGATGACAATCGTTTTTTGGGGGGGTGCTGGGCGAGTAACCGTCGGCTCTTCAATTATAGAACGGTAAACATCAGGCCGGGTTTAGACGCGGATCGGCCCACCGCAACCAAACGGAACCTTCGTCGGTCTGGCGACGCGCCCCTATCGGTATACTGGCTCGCAGCAGAAGGTGGGTCCAATGAATCGCCGTCATTTTCTTGCAGGCAGCCTCGCCCTTGCCGGCCAGCAAAAACTCCTTCACTCGATTGGGAACCTGGCACGCGATGCCTCTGCAAAAACGCCGCTCCAAGCGCCGCACGATTTGCTGAGCGCCACCTACTCTGAAGAATTTCTCAAGAGCCATCTTGCTGCTCCCGGCGCGTGGCATCCGTATCCGACGGGCAGCGAACGCGCCGCGTGGGAGGCTGTAGCGGACGACATTCATAGAGCCGTAATTGCGCGTGCTGAAGCTGATCAAAAAGCCGGATGGAGGGCGCTGCTGGCGTCGACCTTTCTGGATTACAAGCGCAATGGAAATCGCAGCAGGTTTGAGGGAGAACAATTTGCCCGTCGCGCCATGCTGCAGCGGCTGGTCCTAGCCGAATGCCTCGAGGGCAAGGGGCGATTCATTGACGATGTTGTCAACGGCGTGTGGCTCATTTGCGAGGAAACTTTCTGGGGCGTTCCCGCTCACCTGGGCATGCAAAAAGCCGGCGTTGGCTTGCCTGACGTAACCGAACCCATAATCGAGTTGTTTGGAGCACAGACCGCGCAACTGCTGGCATGGACTTATTACCTGCTGGGTCCGCAGCTCGACCAGGTTTCGCCGCTGATGACCAGGCGCATCAGGATTGAGGCCGAGCGCAGAATGCTGAAGCCTGCCCGCGAACGCAACGATTTCGTTTGGATGGGTCTTGACGACAAGAAGCGGCAGGGCCGGCTCAATAACTGGAATCCGTGGATCAATTCGAACCTGATTGTGACCAACCTGATCCTGGAAGAAGATGACGGCCTGCGCCTGGCAGAAACTGCACGAATCGCGCGCAGCACGGATGCTTACTGGAACGAGTATTGGCCCGACGCCGCTGAAGAAGAGGGCCCGGGTTACTTCAGCGAATCGGTGCCGGCACTCTTTGAAGTGATCGCTACGCTGGAATCGGCCACCGATAACGCAACCAAACTTTTCGCTTTTCCATTTCTCGATGCCATGGGGCGCTTTATTCTCGACGCCCACATTGCCGGCGACGATTACCTGGCGTATGGCGATGCGCATCGCCATGCCGGGCCTTCGGGCGATGTACTATTCCGCTTCGGCAAAGCGGTACACGACGAACAGATGCAGGCGTTCGGCGCACTTTACGCGGCCAAAGAAGGATGGAACGCGCAGGGGCCGGGCCTGAGCCACGCGGTTGGCGATTCGTTCACCAGCATGTCGCGCGCGCTTCCCGCGGTGCTCGATGCCGATGAAGTTCGCAGCGCGCCGAAGCAGGATGTGCTGATCCGCGACGCGTGGTATCCGGAGTTTGGATTGATGACCGCGCGCGAAAAAGCCGATTCGACCGATGGCTTTTACGTGGCCGTGCTGGCTGCAAACAACGGCCGCAGCCACAGCCACAACGATACGGGCAACTTTGTTATCTATCTCGACGGCCAGCCGGTGGCAATTGACGTGGGTGTTGAGGCGTACACCGCGAAGACCTTTTCGAAAGACCGCTATTCCATCTGGACTATGCAGTCGGCGTATCATAACCTGCCCACGATTGGCGGCGTGATGCAGCACGAGGGCGTGGAGTTCGCGGCGACGGACCGCAAGTACGAGAGCAACGATCAGCACGCGGTTTACTCATTCGATATTGCGAAGGCGTATCCGAAGGAAGCAGGAGTCATCAAGTGGATTCGAACGGTGACGCTGGACCGCGTTCAGCATCGCGTGGTGATTGAAGAAGACTTTGAGCTGGAGCGGCCGGAGGAGATTCAGCTTTCTATTGTTACGCCGCGCTTTGCAGAGTCAGACAGATATGGCTTGGTCAATTTGAGACTTCCTGCAGGGGGCGGGGCTGTTGCTTTGAAATACTTGGGCATCGAGTTGGCGTGGACCATCGAGACCATCGAGCTTACCGATGCTGACTTGCGCGCCAGTTGGGGTCCGCAGATCTTCAGAATTTTATTGAGATCGTCGCTACAATTCTTCAGAACACAACCATTAGGCGCCAAGGGCAAGTGCGCTTACAGTTTCAGCCGCGCATGAAGATATACACGGGCGTGGACGCCCGTACGACAACCGCGCTGGAGCGCGGCGCTACCACCACCCCAAATAGAAAAGGTGGATTTCGTTTCGCTCTATGGCGATTGGAAATCCACCCAATTGTGAGTCCTCACTGCTTTTAAAAAACTGAACTGCTTACAAAACTTTGTTCCGCTACAGCGGCGCCACGAGGTGGTGCGCGATGGCGAACAGCGCCAGCTCGAGGCGCGTTGAAACGCCCGTTTTGTCGAAGATGTTTGAGAGGTGCCGCTTCACCGTCTCCTCGCTCAGCGTAAACTGCTTGGCGATGTCGCGGTTCGAGCAGCCCTCAACGATGCATCCCACCACTTCAAGCTCGCGCGGGGTCAATCCGTAGGTCTTGCGCTGCGGTACCTGGGCCTGCTGCATCAGGTCGTGGAGCGCAGAAACAAGGTTCACAACGCGTTTGCCGCCAATCCAATAGTCGCCTGCGTGAACGGTGCGGATGGCGGTGTGCAGATGTCCTGCGAGGGCGTCTTTGAGCACGATTCCCCGCGCGCCAATGTGCAGCGCCTCGATTATCTGCTGTGTGGTGATGGTCGAAGTCAGCAGCAGGATTTTGGCCGTGGGCGTGCCATTCATGATGGCGCGCATGGCCTCGAGTCCCGGCAAATGCGGCATCTGCAAATCGAGCAGCAGAATGTCGGGTGTGAGTTCAAGGGTCTGGGTGATAGCTTCATTGCCATCTGCGGCCTCGCCGACGACCTGAAACCCGTCCTCTTCAGTCAGCATGTTTGTCACGCCGATGCGGACCACCGGGTGGTCATCGGCAATTACGACGCGTATGGGCTTATCCATCGTTGCGGCTCACTTCCCGGAGCAGATTCCCAAGTTAACTCCTCAGCCAAGCGCTGGTCGAAATCTCAAATGCACCCGCGCCACAAATCGGCGTGCAACGGCACACATCATGCGGGCAGTTCAGGATCAAGCATACTCTCCAGCGCCCGCGCGGCGGCACGTAAATCGCCAATCAGGACGGCGCCGTTATCCAACTGGTTACCGCTGGCGGTGCGCGCGCCCTTCTCAATCAAGGCGCCCAACCGCGCGGCTTGCGAAGCTCCAGCCATGGCGCAGCCGCCTTTGATGGCGTGCCCGATGCGCGACGCCTCGGCCATATCGCCCCTGGCAATCGCCGCCTGCAGGGCTGTGGCGCGCTGATCCAAATCTGTAACCATGGCGCGGTAAATCTGGCGCACGGCACGCTCCGGCATCAGCGCCCGTAGCTGCGCCAGCACGGCAAGGTTGATGACCGGCGCATCCGGTTCAAGCATCGACATGGAAGTGGCTGCGGCTTCTTGGCTCACGCGGCCATCCAGCACCTTGCGCATCGCCTCTACTTCAAAGGGCTTGATCAGGAATCCGTCGGTGGCCTCGACCACTTCGGGCGGCAGTGCGCTGCCGCTGATGGCCAGGATGCGTGCCTTGCTATGCTCCCGCATCTGCTTGATGAGATCTGTTCCGCTCAGGCCGGGCATCTGCGCATCCATGAGGACAATGTCGGGCGCGGGACTCACCGTTGCCAGGATTTCGAGCGCTGCTGCTCCATTTTCTGCAGTGTGTACTGTGTATCCGCTGAGCGTGAGCAATGTAGCTGTCACTTCACGGCTCACCAGGTCATCATCGATGAGCAGCACCGCAACTTGATCGCGGCGCACAGTTAAACCGAACATGGATCTATTGTCAGTCGTCATAGTAGCCGGTCAAATAAATTGTTGTTGCAATGAACCCAGTTTGTATCCCTGCGGCACATCAATGGACATCTGCCGGCAGGTCGAGCGAGGCCGGCGCGGGCAAATCCTTTCCATCCCATCGGGCGCGAATGGCCTGCTGGAACCGATCGCCGCGCTTCTGCCACATCTGAATCGCAAGATCGTATCGAACGGTCACGTTGTTAAGCCAGTATGGCCGGTTTTCGCCCAGCCACACTTCGCTATATTCGCCTTTGATGGCCGAATAGGCATCGCGCAGATCCTGGCACAAGCCGTTCATGCTGCTGATCTCGTCAAGCGCATTCTCTACGTTTGAGCGCTGTGCCTTGTCGTGTTGCCCGGCGAGTGCCTTGGCGTAACCGGATGCCATCTCCTGCGACAGCTCAAATTTCATGCCTATCAGGTCGAGCCGGCGCGCGCCCAGGTCCATGGCTTCAAGGGCACCCGGCTCACGCAACTCAGGATTTGCAGAACGCGCCTGTTCCAGCAGCACGATCGCCTGTTCCGCATGGGCGCGAATCTCAGCCGCAACCGGCAGCACCTTTGCCGAGACGCCCTGCCCTTCCGCGCTCCACGGATCGAGCCAGAACACCTGGTCGCTGTTGAGACCGGTGTTGGTTCCATCGAGGGCGTCGTGCGCCGCCATCAACTCTTTCGCGGCCGCGTTAATCTTGCCGCTGGGGTCGAGGTTGAAGGCCTGCCCATAGTTCTGCTGATAAATCGCAATGTTGCTCTCGCCCGGCTGCCATGCGGCCACGGCGCCAAACATTAAGCTGTACCAGTCCAGATTGAAGAGGCCCTCGCCGTCGTCGTTCCAAACCGTGGTGAGCGCGCCCGTCGAGCCCAGCTTTTGTCCTTCGCGAATAAAACCCTGAATGTTCCAGAACGCGTTCTTCGCCGCGGGAAACACTTCGTTCCAGTTCGAATCGCCAGGAGCCACCCACGTCTCGATGCCGGCCTTTTGAAATGGCTCGATCATCTTGTCGAAGTTTTCGTGCGCGCCGTAGCCCCACGGCACAGCAATCATGTCTTTGGGCAACGCAGAAACCGAATCGGGATTCTCATCGCCGATGTCGCCCCAGAAAAGCAGGCGCCGATTCAGCGGTGCAAGCTCATCGTGAATCTGCTTCAGGAAATCCATATAAACCGGCCCGTAGCCCTGCTGCTGCACGCGTTGCTCGGTGCGGCCGCGGCCCAGGTCAAACGTCTCGTCAGCGCCGATATGGATAAACGGCGAGGGAAACTCCGCGGCAATCTGCGTAAACCAGTCTTTGATAAGCGGCAGCGTTGACGGTTGACCGGGTGCCAGAACGTGGCCGTGCGGGGTCTCTGCCGCGTCCTGGTAGAGATCGTATTTCAAAACATGATGCAGATGGCCAAATGCTTCTTGCTCCGGAACGATCGTCACGTGGTACTGGCGCGCGTAAACCACCAGTTCCTTAGCCTCCTCGGGAGTAAGCGCACTCCCCGGCGGCGCGGGCAGCGGATGATCGGGATAAAGCAATGTGTGTTCAAAGTAAGGCGAATAGATATTGGCCTTGAACGAAGCAAATACCCGAATCTGGTGCTTTTGAAATTCGACCGTGGGGAACGGCCCGCGCGAAAGGTCGTCGTCGATTCCGCGATAACGCATTGCCGGCCAGTCGCGAATGGTACCCGTGGGCAGCACATGCGGATCGCCGTTCAAGGGCAGCAATTGCTTGAAGGTTTGCACGCCGTAGAAGACGCCCGCGCCCGATCCTCCCACAATGGCCGCCTCATGCGCGTCGAGAACAATCACGTAGCCTTCTGAATCCATCTCGGCATTGAACACAACCTTGGCGTGAGCAAGAAGCGTTTTGGCGGCCGCGGACTCGTGGCGAAGCAGGGTGACTCGATAAGCGGCCGTCCCTTTTGCTTCACCTCCATCGCCATGGCTGGCACGGGCCTCGGCCTTCGCCATCTCTTTCACAGCTTCTTCAAGGTCGCGCGCGGCAAACAGGTCCTGCTCGTCGCGTCCGGGAACCAGAACGGTAATGTGGCCGAGCGTGCCGGTCTGGCCGCTGAAGTTGGCGTCGCGCGGCGCAGGCAACAGGTGAACCTGCACGGGTTGAGGCGCAGACTGTTGTGCCGATTCCTGACTTTGCGACCGGGCAAACAATGGGAAGGCAACCAAGAGAATGAAGAGGGGCAGAACCAGGTTGGCGACGGGAAATCTGTTATTTCGGAGGGCAGACAATTGGAATCGGGGCATCTCAAACCTTCAGCTCATGGTCATGAGCATTTGAAACGAATACGATCATTGTAGACTAGGACTTCATGGTGAGAGGACTGATTCAAGATGGCAGACAACGCAGCTTCGCAACCGGCTCCCAACACTCTGGTTTCCATACAGCGTTATAACGCATTCCTGCTGCTGGTTGCGGGCCTTGGCGGCTTGCTCTACGGCATCGACGTAGGTATTATCGGCGGCGCGCTGCCATATCTGGAAGCAACATCGGGGCTCACCACGTCGCAACTATCTGTCATCGTCGCCGCGGTGCTGCTGGGCAGCGTCTTCTCCACACTCTTCGCCGGCCTGCTGGCTGACTGGATGGGGCGCAAGCCGCTGATGATCCTGAGCGGGCTCACCTTCGCGCTCAGCATTCCAGTGATCGCGCTCTCGCAAGGCTTCGCACCCCTGTTCTTTGGACGGCTGTTGCAGGGCATGAGCGGCGGATTCATCGGCGTCGTCGTGCCGCTCTATCTGGCTGAATGTCTTTCCGCCTCGCATCGCGGCAAAGGAACGGCAATCTTTCAATGGCTGCTCACGCTGGGCATCGTGGTCGCGGCACTGGTGGGCATGTACTACAGCTATCGCGTGGCGGCAGTGCAGCGCCTGGGCGATCTGGCTGCGCTGCTGCGCTTCGAGGGCCAGGCCTGGCGAAACATTTTCTGGGTCTCGCTTCCGCCGGGACTCATATTCATCATCGGCAGCATCATGGTGACTGAGTCGCCGCGCTGGCTCTTCCGCCGCGGCGCGCGCGACAAGGCCTACGCCGCGCTGCTGCGCTCGCGCCTTCCACAGCAGGCCGCGCTTGAGATCGAGGAGATGGAAGCAACCGCCCACACCGCCCAAGCCAAAGTCGACAATAAGGTCAAGGACTCGCTGCTCCGCCGCAAGTACGCAATCCCCTTCCTGCTGGCATGCGTCATCCTCTCGTGCAACACGGCCACCGGCGTGAACTCGGTGATCGGATACAACGCCGGGATCCTGCTGCAGAGCGGCTTGAGCGACCTGGCTTCGCATTGGGGCTACGTCATACTTACCGCAACCAATTTTGTTATGACCTCGATCGGAATGATCCTGGTGGATCGCAAGGGGCGAAAGTTTCTTATGGTGCTGGGCACCAGCGGCATCATCATTTCTATGGTGAGCGTTGCCCTGCTGTTCAGGACAACTGAGAAAGTGGGTGTGGATTGCCGCAACGCGGTGCAGATGACGGTTGGCCCCGACCAGCAACTGAAGCTGCATTTTGACGCGGCCGAAGCCAACCGGCTGCTTGCCTCCACCGGCTACACCGGAGACGCCATTCACAGCGACCGCGCTTCGCTGACGGTGATTTACTCCTACGGCGATTTCACCGCGGCCACCAACTTTGTGCGCTCCGACGACGCCGCGGCCGCGCCCATCGAGATCACCCGCGATAGCGCCGTGCCGGCCAACCGCGTCGAGTCGCTCTTCAAGAATCCCTTTGCGAATCTCGATGCCGCGCAGACTGCGCCGCTGAAGATTGAAAAGGCGCTCATCGGAACCGTTCCCGATCCACGACACGGATGGCTGGTCGCCCTCGGTCTTTACATGTTCATGGCGTTCTACGCCATGGGACCCGGCGTCTGCGTCTGGCTCGCACTCAGTGAGCTCATGCCTACGCGCATCCGCTCCAACGGAATGAGCGTAGCGCTGGTGCTGAACCAGCTCGTTTCAACCACGCTGGCGGCCATCTTTTTGCCCTTCGTCAGCAAGCACAGCTACTCGTCAATGTTCTTCCTCTTCGCAGGATTCACGGTTGTGTACTTCATTACCGTAGCTTTCTTCCTGCCGGAGACGAAAGGCAAGACGCTGGAGGAGATCGAGGCGCACTTTGAGGGGAAGGCGGCGAGCTAGCTTCTAGCTATCAGCTATCAGTTCCTGGCTTCTGGTTTTGAGATTGCGGGTCTACGAATGTCATCCTGAGCGAATCGCGGCGGCGACGAGTCGAAGGACCTGCGGTTGTCTTTCGACCAAGTCTACCGTCAGCGACGCGACGGCTCTTTGAGATCACAGCCTGTGATCTCAAAAGCCATAGCGGGAAACACGCGCTCCTACTTCTCCACCACGGCCTTAGACAAATTCCGCGGGCGGTCCACGTCGATGCCGTGCTCGATCGCCATGAAATACGCGAAGAGCTGCAGCGGAACCACTTCGAGAATCGGCAGCAGATATTCCGATGCCGGCTGCACGGAAATGCAGTCGGCTACCAGCGCAGGAACCTCGTCGTCATCGGCGTTGGCAATCGCAATCACACGCGCGCCTTGCTCCTTCATATCGGCGAGCAGTTGCAGTGTCTTTTCGTATCTCCTGATCGACGCGGCCAGTTTGCGATCCACCGTGGCAATCGCCACCAGCGGCACGCTATCGCTTACCAGCGCGTTGGGCCCGTGCTTGAGTTCGCCCACGGGGTAGCCCTCGGCGTGCACGTACGACGACTCCTTGAGCTTGAGCGCGCCCTCGCGCGCTATCGCGTAGTGAATGCCGCGGCCGAGATAGAGAAACGTCGACGCGCCGGCATATCTCCGCGCCAGCTTTTCGGCTTGCTCGCGCCAGCCATCGAGCTGCGCTTCAAGCGCGCCAGGAACGGCCCTCAATTCGGGAACCAGTTCGCCCAGGTCAGACGCGCTCATGCGGCCCAGGTGCGCGCCCTCATACAAGGCCAGCAGGTAAAGCGCGGCGAGCTGGCAGGTAAAACTTTTGGTGGCCGGGATCGCCTTCTCGCGCCCCGCCGCCAGCGTCATCGACACGTCGGCCTGGTGCGCCATGGTCGACGCGGCCGCGTTGGTGATGGCCAGCGTTTTGTGTCCCTGGCGGCGCGCCTCGGCTAGCGCAGCCAATGTGTCGGTGGTCTCGCCAGACTGCGAAAGCACCAGTACGCTGGGATGCCGCAAGTCTTGGACGCCGCGCAAACTGTACTCGCTCGCGTACTCCACGTCCACGGCCAACCCGCAAAGATCCTCAAGCAAAATCTCGCCGTAGAGGCCGCTGTGGCGGCTCGAGCCGCTGGCGGCAATCAGTATTTCGCCGTTGGCGGCAAGCCACTGCGAGAGCGGCCCAGCCACCTCCGGCCTCAGGGAGTTGCCGTCAAGGTAGAGCGCCAACGTCCGGTTCAGCGCCTCCGGCTGCTCATAAATTTCGCGCAACATTTCGTGTCGGAATAGGGGCATCGGCGTGACCTTGAGGGCCGGAAATAACGGCAATCAGCCCTCAGAATGATCATAACGCATAAAATCGATCAGAAATGTGAATAAAACACCATCAACCCCTCCCCGCTTTTCGAGAAAGTAAAGCGCGCCGCGAAGCCCCGCACCAACCTCCCCTAAGCAGAACCGAGAATCATGGATACGCATCGCAAGAATTCCCACAATCGTCCACTGATGCCCGCACGCCAAGAAATCGATGCAGGATTAAAAAGCGTTTCACTAGTAATCCAGACTCCGCCTCTCAAGCAAATTGAAACGCAGCAGAACAACGTAAGGCTTTTCCAGCGTACCGCCAGGAATGAATTGATCGCGACCTGATATCTCGCGGCCTGATATATAGTATTGGCTAAGCCACATGAAATGCGATCATTGCTGTTCAGTTCGTGGCAGATTGGGACCACAGGCGTATTTGTGATGATAGAAAGCAAGGTATGTGCCGGCATCGATCTGGGTGGTACAAAGATCGCTGTTTTGCTGGGAAGACTCAACGGGGAGATAGTTGGGTACGAAAAGATTGAGACGCGTTCTGTGGAAGGGCCAGAGCAGGCCTTTCAACGCGTTGTCTCCTCGCTTAAAAAGCTCTCGGAAGAGTCAGGATATGGTTTTGACGCTATTGGTCTTGGTGTACCTGGATTGGCTGATCCAAAAAGTGGAACGATCGAATTCCTTCCCAATCTACCAGGGAGCTGGAACGGCTTTCCGGCGGGCAAATATCTCGGCGAGTTGAGCGGAAGAGCTGTGCAGGTGATGAACGACGCGCGGCTAGCGGCAATAGGAGAGTTCTATTTCGGCTCAGAAACTCCAAGGCCGAATTTATTGGTGGTGACCCTCGGCACCGGTATCGGTGGCGGATTGATTCTCGACGGAAAACTGCGGCTCGGGGAGTGCGGAGCTGCCGGTGAAATTGGCCATCACACGATTCTCCCGGATGGAGTGGCTTGCAGTTGCGGAAGCAATGGCTGCCTGGAGACGCTGATTAATGGCAGGCAGCTTAACGCGGCAGGAATCGAACTGGCTCGGCAAGGCAAGGCCCCCCGGTTGGTGGAATTAGTAGCAGGCAACCTGGAAGCGATAAGTCCCAGGGAAATGGCTCAGGCTGCAGAACAGGGCGATACGCATGTAGGTGATGCGATCGAAACCGCGGCACGTTACCTGGGCATTGGTATCGCGAATGCAGTTTCAATCACCGCGGTGCCTGAAGTTGTTCTTTGCGGTGGTGTGGCTCTAATGGGTGAACTTCTGCTCAAGCCTGTTCGCGAAGAGATTGAAAAGCGAGTCCGCATGTTCCCGGCATCGCATGTGCGGGTTAGCTGCTCAACTTTGGGTGAGAAGGTTGGAGCATTGGGCGCGCTGGCGCTTGCATTTCATCCGGTGTAGAGCTGGTTGCATAAATCCTCGAAGGCCGACGATAAAACGTCCCTCAGTGGCTAAAGCCCGTATTTTATGCGCCGTTTGCAGCACGACTAAAGTCGTGCCCTGACACAAAGCCATTTATGCAACCATCTCTAGTGTCCTGTCTCTAAAGTTCGCGTACAAAAACGTGCGACAGAATCAAGGATCTGGTCGGCGGTCTTATGCCAGACGAAGGGCTTTGGGTCTTTGTTGTGGTGTTGGATGAAGGTTCGAATGGCGCTCTCCAGTTCGCTTGTCGAGCGATGTACGCCGCGCCGCAATTGCTTTTCGGTGAGCATGGCAAACCAGCGCTCGACCAGGTTGAGCCAACTGGCCGAAGTGGGCGTGAAGTGCAGATGGAAGCGCGGCCTCTTTACCAGC